>Ga0160462_100036_pt1 | contig 192305 bp, 203 predicted proteins | sample HID1975K_E6MG_FD_108219 | JGI IMG/M metagenome (GOLD analysis project Ga0160462, IMG submission 108219) | Enriched soil microbial communities from UW Madison campus, WI, USA - HID1975K_E6 MG | ecosystem: Environmental > Terrestrial > Soil > Unclassified | place: USA: Madison, Wisconsin... | reverse complement strand
GACGTCCGTCGGGTCGCGTTCCGGCTCGTCCAGCCGTGCGGACCGGCCTCGACGTCCGTCGGGTCGCGTTCCGGCTCGTCCAGCCGTGCGGACCGGCCTCGACGTCCGTCGGGTCGCGTTCCGCCTCGTCCAGCCGTGCGGACCGGGCCGCCGACGCCCGGCGCGTGCTCGAGCGGTGGCTGTGCAGGATGTGGCGGCTGCGCGGTGGGGCCACGGCAACGGCTCCGGAGTTCGTGCTCGGTTGTGCGACCGGGATGTGGACGACGGGTTGTCGGGGTTCGCGACAATTCGTACACTTGTTCGATGGAGGCGGCGAGGGCTCACGACGAGGCGCCCGAGGCGTTCGCGCGTCTCCTGGAGGCGGCCGACCTGGCCGAGGTGGTCGCGCGCCTGACGGGCTCGGGGGACCTGGTCGAGGTGGTGACGGGTCTCGTCGGTCTGGACACGGCGGCCATGCCGGCACCCGCGCTGGTCGAGGCCGTCGTCGGGTGGCAGCGCGTGGTGTCCTCGGCGGTCGCGGCGCAGGCCGCGGTCATCCGCGAGCTGGCGGCGCGCGACCGGGACGGGCGCTACGTGCCGGACGACCTCGCGCTGGCCCTGGTGGGGACGCGGGCGGCTGCCGCGCGGCTCGTCGGACGGGCCGAGGACCTGGGGAGGTTGCCGGTGCTCGCGGACGCGCTCGCGTCCGGGCGGCTCGACGTCGCGAAGGTCGACGCGATCCGGGGCGAGCTGCCGCCGTGCGCGGAGCAGACCGAGTGGGGACCCGTGGTCGCCGCGGCGGTCGAGGCGGCGGGCGACCGCACGGCACCGGCCCTCCGGCGCTGGACGTCGGGTGCCGTCCTGGCGGCCCGTCCCGACGAGGGTGCCGCACGTGCCGAGCGGGCGCGCGCCGAACGGTGCGTGCGGCTGGATGCCGGTCCGGACGGCATGGCGTGGTTGACGGCGTTCCTGCCGGCCGCCGACGCGGTCGCGGTGTTCACGGTCGTCGACGCGCTCGCCGGGACGACGGATCGCGACGAGGACGCCCGCACGGTCGACCAGCGGCGCGCCGACGCGTTCTCCGGTCTGTTCACGCACGTGCTCGACACCGGGGTGTGCCCCGACGGCACCGCGCTGCCGACGCGGCACGGACGCCGCGCAGCGATCCAGGTGACGGTCGCGGCCACGACGCTGCTCGGGCTCGACGACCAGCCCGCCGAGCTGGCGGGCTACGGCCCGCTCGATGCTGGGACCGCGCGACGGATCGCGCAAGACGGCACCTGGCGCCGGATCCTCACCGACCCCGCGACCGGGGTCGCGGTCGAGACCGGACGGGTCCGCTACCGCCCCGGGGCCGACCTGACCGCGACGGTCGTCGCGCGCGACGTGACCTGCACGTTCCCGGGGTGCGGGCAGCCCGCGGGTCGCGGTGACCTCGACCACGTCGTCCCGTTCACCCGGGACCGTCCTGCCGCCACGCAGACGACCCCCGACAACCTGCAGGCGCTGTGCCGGCACCAGTACAGATGTCCCTAGTGGGGGTTTAATGTCGGAGGCATGAGCACCCCAACCGCGAAGCAGCTGACCAGCCCCGCCGCGCCGCGCGCGGCGGTCTATACGCGGATCTCCGAGGACCGCGAAGGCCGCGAGATCGGTGTCGAGCGGCAGATGATCGACTCCCGCGTCCTCGCCGCACGGCGTGGACTGGAGATCGTGGGCGAGTACAGCGACAACGACATCTCTGCCTCGACCGCATCCACCACCCCGCGCCCCGGCTACGACGCGATGATCGCCGCCGTGCGGGCTGGCGAGGTGGACGTGGTCGTCGCCTACTCCTCCTCCCGGATCACGCGCCGCCCCCGGGAGTGGGAGGACTTGATCGAACTCAACGAAGCGACCGGGTTCCTGATCTTCACCGCCGTCGGCGGCGACATCGACCTCGCCACGGCGGCGGGCCGCCGCATGGCGCGGATCAACTACGCCGTCGGCGCCGGGGAGGCCGAGGAGATTCGCGAGCGCATCCACCGTGCCAACCAGCACAGGGTCGAGGTGCTGGGTGAGCCCACCAACGGCATCCGGTACGGGTGGCGTCGTGGCCGGGGCGGCGCGATGGAACTGGACCCGGAGCACGCCGAGGTGGTCCGCGAGATCGCCCGCCGGGTCGTGGCCGGTGAGTCGCTCAGCCGCATCAAGAACGACCTGAACGCCCGCGCGATCCCCACGCCACGGGTGGATGAGATCGCGCGCAGGGCCGAGCAGGGCAAGACATCCGACCAGACGTCGCGTGGTGTGCCGAACGCGGTCGCGCAGGAGATCGCGGCGCGAACCGTGGCCGGTGAGCCATTGACGGCCATCGTCGCGGACCTCCACGCCCGTCGGGAGCGCGTGCCCGCGTGGTCGCACGCGAGCCTGCGCAGCGTCGTCATGCGCCCCGCGAACGTGGCCCGAATCGCGTACCAGGGGCAGATGTTCCCGGGCAAGTTCCCGCCCATCCTCGACGTCGAGACGTTCGAAGCGGTGTGCGTCATCCTCGGCGACGAGGCCCGCGCACCCCGGCGCCCCGAGGGGATGCGATACCGCGAGATCCGCCACGTCCTGTCTGGCGTCGCGGTCTGCGGCAAGCCTGACCCCAACGGCGTGTTCGTCCTGTCCGACGGCACTCGGGTCTGCGGCTCCGCGATGCGGGTCACCACCCAGGGCTCGGGCCGAGCCTCGGCCCGCCCGTACCGCCCCGAGTCGTCGGGCCAGTCGTACACGTGCAAGAGGTGCTTCGGCGCGTCGTGCCGCACGTACCAGGCCGAGGCGTGGGTCCGCGACCTCGTCCTCGAGTGGCTCGCGCGACCCAACGCGGCCGACCTGCTCGCCGGTGACCCGGCTGCAGTCCGGGAGCAGGAGGCACGCATCACCGCCCTGACCGAGCGGCGCCGCAAGGTCGCCAGGGCCTACGGTGACGGGGCCTACGACGACGACGAGTACGCCAAGCGGCTGCGGGCGATCGACGGCGACCTGAACGAGGCCAAGGTGCGACGGCAGGCAGCTGGACCCGTCCCCGAACTGGCGCGATGGGTGTCGGGCGACGCCGAGGAGACGTGGCAGGCCGCCGACCCCGGCGAGCGCCGCGACCTGATCGCCGCGCTCATGACCGTCGTCATCCTCCCCGGCGGACGCGGGCGCAAGGGCTTCGACGGCAACGCGCGTATCCGCCTGGAGTGGAGGGCGTGACCCGGCTCCGATCACCGGAATATCGGTCCTGAGCACCGCGTTTACCTCTGGGAATGGCCCCAGATATCCCGAAACAATTGGCGAGACAAGGGAGTTTCGCCAATTCGATGGGAGCCAAGGGCCATGCCTCGAACGCTCGTAACGAAGCAGGAGATCGCCGACGCCTACGGCGTCACGCCCGACACGGTAGACAACTGGATCGCCGCGGGGCACATCCCCGCGTACCGCGTCGGCCCGCGTGCCGTCCGGCTCGACCCTGACGAGGTTGCCGCCGCGCTCGTCCGGCCCATCCGGGCGCGCGACGTGCGGGACACGCTGACCGGAGTCGCGAAGTGAGCCACTTCGGCCCGCGACTGGAGCGGGTGCGTCACCGGCTCGCCACCGGGGGGTTGAGCGCCGCCGAGCGCGCCGCGCTCGAGGCCGAGGCTCGACGGTACGAGCAGATCATCGCGGCCGTCGCGGCGGCGCCGCCGCCGACGGACGAGCAACGGGCCATCGCGGTCCGCGTCATGGGGCCCGGTATGCGCCTGCGCGCCGAGTGCCGCGCCCACGGTTTCGTCGTCCCCGCACCGGTCGAGGGCGGCGCATCGTGACCCGGCTCGACGCGGCGGCGCGCGAGGCGATCCACGCCGCTGGACGGACGGTCGCCGACTACGTGCGCGAGCGGTACGCCACCGGGACGTGGGCCGGTGAAGCCTGCGGCTGCCCCGACGACCGCTGCATCGGGTACCACCACGAACGGGGCGCCCCCTGCGGCTGCCTGGCCGCGCTGCTCGACGGTGGTGCGGCATGAGCGCGGCCCCCGCCCAGAAGGGCGGAGGCCACGAGATCTCGGACGGCACCGGATCGACGTCCACGGTAGCGCGCGGCACCGACACCGCGCCGCGCGCGGGCGACACGGTCCGGGTGACGTGGGCGCGACAGGTCCGGGGTGCCTGTCTGGCGTGCGACGCCGAGTTCCGCAACAGCGGCACCGCCGCGAGCCACGCCAGGTCGGCGCGGCACGCGGTGCACGTCGAGTACGCGTCGTCGTTCGCGTACGTGCCTGCGGAGCGGCTGGCGCAGACCCTCGGTGCGGAGGGCGTGTGATGGTCAACATCTTCCAGGTCTGGGACGCCCGCGACGCCGCCCGGAAGAACGGCAGCGCCGAGCCCGTGCCGGCCGGGGGCGGCGGCCCGAGCCGGTACGGGCTGGCCGCCTTGGAGCGGGAGGCGGCCCGCGTTCGCGCGGCGCGGGTCGGTACCCGCAACAGCGCGCTCAACGAGGCCGCGTTCTGCCTCGGCCAGCTCGTTGCCGGGGGCGAGCTGCCCGACACGCTCGTGGTGTCGGTGCTCACCGACGCGGCCCAGGCCGTCGGGCTCGAAACGCGCGAGATCGAGGCCACGGTCCGGTCCGGTCTTGCCGCCGGGGAGGCGCAGCCGCGCACCGCACCGCAGGGGGGTGCCGGTGCGGCCACGATCCTCGACCCGGCCACAGCGGGCCACGAGAGGGTCAACGGCGCTGACCTGCAGTCTCGCCAGACTCGCCAGTCTGACCACCTTCCCAGTGACGGGGTGAGGACTGGAAAGACTGCTGGCGAGACTGTCCCGGTCGCGACGATCCGGCCAGCGCGGTCGCTCACTCTCGGGGCGCCGACGACCTGGCTGGCTCGCGCCACGCTGCCCCGCGCGGGCGTGGCCGTGCTCGTCGGGGAGGAAGGCATCGGCAAGTCGCTGTGGTGGGTCCTCGTCGCTGCGCACGTGACGACGGGGATGCGGTCTGACCTGCTCGGTATCCCGCAGCGTGACCCGGCCGACGTCGTGCTCGTGCTCACCGAGGACTCGTGGCCCGACGTGCGCGCCCGCCTGGAGCTCGCCGGTGCGGACCTCGACCGGGTGCACGTCATCTCCATCGAACCGGACGGTTCCGGGTCGCCCACGTTCCCGGTCGACTTCATCCACGTCGGTGACGGGCTACGAGACCTGCGCCCCGCGCTCATCGTTGTCGACTGCTGGCTCGACACCGTGGCGGGGAACCTCCAGGTCCGCGACACGCAGCAGGCGCGACAGGCGCTGCACCCGTGGCGCGAGGCCGCCGCCGCGACCGGCGCGACGGTTCTGCTCATCGGGCACACGAACCGGCTCGACACGGGCGACCTGCGGGCGATGGTCGCGGCGACGGCGGCGCTGCGGCAGAAGGCGCGGGTGCTCATGTTCGCCCTGGCCGGACCGCCGGAGACCGGCGGCGTGGTCGTCGGGCCCGACAAGTCGAACCACTCGACGCGGGCCGCCGCGGTGAGGTTCGAGGTCGACGTGCAGCAGGTGCGCCCGCAGACCGACGACGACCCGGGCACGGTCGCACGGCTGCGGCCGGTGGGCTCTGCCGGTGCGACGATCCGCGACCTGTTCACGCTGTGGAAGAAGGAGGAGCGCGCGGCGGCGAAGCCGCCCACGGCCGACGAGGAGGTCCAGGCGTGGGCGCGGGTGAACGTGCACGACGGCACGCCCGTGGACGAGGCGAAGACGGCGCTGCGCGCGGCCGGCCACAGCCCCAAGCGGCTGACCCCGGCCGTGCAACGGCTGGGCGGGACCGCCGCGCCCAGCGGCCCGGGTCAGCCGTGGGTGTACCGGTTCGGCCAGTCTCGCCAGCAGTCTTTCCAGTCCTCACCCCGTCACTGGAAAGGTGGTCAGACTGGCGAGACTGGCGAGACTGCAGGTCAGGCGGTCGAGCCGTGACCCCCCGCTACTACGCCGACGTGACCACCATCGAGGGCCGCCGCGTCCTCGTGGTCGGCCCGGAGGTCACCGAGGACGCGCCCCCGATGGTCCGTGAAGGACTCGCCCGGCGCGCCCTCGTCGCGGCGGGTGAGTCCTGCCCGTGCGGCGCCCGGATGGCCCTGCCCTCCCGGGCCGCCCGCCGCGACGCCGCCCGCACCCGCCGCCCGCTGCACGTGAACGTCGAGCACGAGCCCGACTGCGCCGCCGTCGCCACCGTCGTCACGAGGTGGCTGGCATGACGACCTCGACCACCGCCGACCGCGAGCAGGTGCGCCGCGCGCTGCTCGACCTGCTCGCGGCGCTGGCCGACGTCGGGCAGGTCGCCCCCTGCCGTAGCGGCCCGCTGTCGGCGCGAGCCGCCTGGACCGCCGAGTCGGCGGCGGCCCAGCGCGCCGCCGCCCGCGCGTGCGCCCACTGCCCGGCCCGCGACCCCTGCGGGTCGTACGGCGCCCGCTGGCCCGAGGAGCACGGGGTCTACGGGGGGCTCACCGAGCACGTCCGCCGCACCACCGAGGAGGAGGACCCGACATGACCACCACCGACCCCATCCACACCACACCGCGCCAGTGGGCGCTGCGCACCCTGGTCGCCGTCGCCGACGACGACATGGCCGCGCTGGCCGTGACCCTGCGCGAGGCCGCCGCCGACCCCGGCGGCGTGCTCGCGCTCGTCGTCGAGCTGGCCCGCGCCGCGCTCGGCAACGCGCAGCTGTTGGACCCCCACGGGTGGCGCACCCAGCTGTCGTTCGCCGAACAGGTCGAGGAGGAGTCATGAACCGCCGGCCGTGGTGGCACCTGCGTAGCCAGCCCGAAGCCAGCGGCGAGCTGAACGAGCCCGACCCCGAGCACACGGTGCTCGTGGCCACCCGGCTCGACACCAGCGGCGACCCCGACGAGTACGCGTGGTGCGATCCGGCAGCGGCGGACCAGTGGAACGCCCATCGGTGGGGACCGATGCCGTGACGGCGCGGCTGGCGGCGCGTAGCCTGGGAAGCAGCGACCCGGTATCCGGTCGCCAACGCGGCACGGCATCCGGCCGCACCCCGCGCGTCCTGGGCGTCGAGGCATCCTCCGCCCGCAACGGACGCACCGTCATCGCTGCCCGAGAAGGCAACCCATGACCTACGACGAGCACACCCGCCGCCTTGCATGGCGCGAGCTGCGACGCATCGGCGAGGACCCACCGTGGCCCGCGCACATCTCCGCCGCGCAAGCCGCCAAGCACGAGCTGATCGACAAGCATCACGACGACCTCGAGTGGTCGCGGGACACCCGCCGCGCCATCGGCGCGTTCGACCGCAAGATCGCCGCGTTCGAGGACTCCGTCGTCGACCTGGCGCGGGCCAAGGGGCTGGCGCCGCCCGAGGTGAAGGCACGGCCGGGCGTGCGGACCAAGACCGTCGGCGTGCACCTCCAGGCGGGTCCCGACGACGGGCTCGACGACGGGCAGTTCACCGCCTACGCGAGTGTGTTCGGCAACCGCGACGCCCACGGCGACGTCGTGCTCCCCGGCGCCTTCGCCAAGTCGCTGGCGGCGTGGGCGAGCAGGTCGGCGCGGCTGCCGCTGCTGTTTGGCCACCGGCTGGACGACCCGGACTACAACATCGGTCACGTCGTGGCAGCCGAGGAGGACGACCACGGGCTGCTCGTCACCGCCCAGCTCGACCTCGACTCGCCCAAGGCGGCGCAGGTCTACCGGCTGCTGAAGGCCCGGCGCATCGACCAGATGTCGTTCGCCTACGACGTGCTCGACTCCGCGCCCGTCGAGCGCGATGGCGTGCGGTGCACCGAGCTGCGCGAGGTCGCGCTCCACGAAGTCTCCGTCGTCCCTCTGGGCGCGAATCCGCAGACCGAGGTGCTCGCCGTCAAGGCTGCCCCGGCCGCGCGCCTGCGGAGCGCGCTCACGACCACAGCATCGGAAAGGACTGCCATGACGCTCGAGGAGAAGCGCAGCGCGGCGCACGCGGCAGCGACCGCGCTGATCGAGAAGGTGGAGGCCGGCGACGAGTCGGTCATCGAGGAGGCCGAGGCGAAGGTCGCCGAGGCCAAGGCGCTCGACGATGAGGCCCACAAGCGGGGCGCCGCCCTCGTCCAGGCCGTCGGCGGCATGGCGCCCGGCGAGCGGCACCGCCACGAGTCCCCCCTGCGGGTCGGCGAGTATGTCCACGGGGCCCGCGCGGTGTCCGGCGGCTCGGCGGGCCAGACGGTTAGGCACCTCAACCTCAAGAACCTCGCTGGCGACATCGCCCGCGGAATGAGCGAGACCTCGGCCCGCGTCAGCCCCGGGATCAAGGGCCTCGTCCCGGCCGGCGAGACCGTGGTGAACGTTCCGCTGGTCAACCCCGCCGACCCGCTCCCCATGACGCCCGACCTGGAGCACCCTCCGCGCCTCGTCGACGTGCTGCCCATCGAGGTCCGTCAGGCGCCGGTCTACGCGTTCTTGCGCCAGACGCACATCCCGGACTCCGGTGCGGCTGCAGTGGTCCCCGTCGGGTCGATCAAGCCGACCAAGCGCCTCGGCATCGAGCGCGTGAACGCCCGCCTGCGCGTCCTGGCTGTCCTGTCCGACCCGCAGGACAAGTTCCTCTTGGAGGACGCGGGCAATCTGCGGACGTGGGTCGCCGCCGTGCTGGCCGACGAGATCGAGAACACGCTCGAGGCGCAGGTGCTCTCCGGCGACGGGGAGGGCGAGAACTTCACCGGGCTCGCCAGCACCAGCGGCATCCAGGTGCAGGGGTTCGAGAGCGACCGGCTCATCACCGTGCAGTATGCGCTGTCCCGGCTCGCCAGCCTGGGCGTCGCGGCGCAGTTCGTCGCTCTGGCCGCTGCGGACTGGCTCGCGATCCAGACCGCCCGGCGGCAGACCGCATCCGGCTTCGACGTCGGCGGACCCGTGGACGCCACCGCGCAGACCGCTTGGGGCGCTCCCGTCGTCGTCGTGCCCACTCTGGCCGCAGGGACCGGCTACGTCGTGGGCGCCGACGCCCTGACGCTGTCCACCGACGACCGGGGCGTGCGGGTGGAGTGGGGCACCCCGGGCGACACCTGGAGCCGCAACCAGCTGGTCGCAAGAGTAGAAGCCCGTCTCGGGCTCGACGTGATGGTTCCCCATCGGGTCGTCCGGCTCGACCTGTCCGAGCCGGACGACTGACCGCCCCCGGCGGGTCGGGCTCGACGTCGTCCGGGCACGACGTCGAGCCCCGTGGCCCGCCCGCGCTGGCTCAGTAGCGGCGCGGGCGGGCGCCGGTCAGCCGTCGGCCTGGCTGCGGTCGTACGCCCGTCGAGCCCGCGCCTGGGTCAGCAGCACGGCGGGCGGCAGCGCGTCGACGCCGACCACGTAGGGCGTGCCCTGCGCGTAGTCGAACGCCTCGAACCGCTGTTCGATCTCGGCCAGTTCCTCGGCCGTCAGCTCGGTCACCGCTCCCACGATACGCGGAGGGGTAGGGGCGTCGGCATCGCTGGCCGAGGCCCCCACGGAGGCCTCCCCCGGCAGCTCTCCGTCTCCCCCCGGGACCCACGGCGGCCGGGGTCACGCGCGCGCGCGAGGGGCCGCTGTGGCCCTCTTTGCGGGCCGATCCCTCCCCGGCGGCTGCCGGTGGCCGGGGCCGTCGTCATGGGCGGCTACGGCGTCACCTGCGCCCGGTCGACGCCGACCTCGACGCGCGCCACGGCGTCGAGCAGCGCCGCCGCGAGGTCGCGCGCCTCGGCGGGCGACAGCGCCCATGCCCGGGCGGCCGGGTCGAACGCCTGGTCGGGACCGATGGTGAGCGCGACGACCTCGGCGTCGGGCGACGCGGCGACGGTGAACGCGGCAGGGGTGGGGTTCGTCATGCGGCGAGCCTGGCCGCGTCGCCGTGCTGGCCGGAGGCGACACGCCGGGCCGCCGCCATTGCGGCGGTGTCCAGCCGTTGGACAGCCATCGGTAGGGTGTATCCGCTGGTCAGAGGCCGTTATCCCCGAAAACTACCCCTAAGGTCATCCGTGCCACCACCAGGCCAAGACCGCCGGCCGGTGGACGGTTCGCCGCGACCGGACCACCGGGGTCACCCGCTGGACCGACCGGCACGGCACGACCCACGTCCGCACACCACACCCGATCCTCGTCACCTACCCCTTCCGCCCATCCCAGGACCGCCGCCCGCATCGTGGTCGGCCACCGGACCCGGGCGAGCCGCCCTTCTGACACGCCACCTTCTGACACGCCACCCTTCCGGCGCCTCAGACGCACTACCGGGGTCCCCGGCGCTCGCCGTCGCCCCCGGTCGACGCTGCTTCGCGGCCTGCGCGCGGCGTCCCGTGGCGGCCATGCCGTTGCGCCTTGCGTCGGTGGACCCGCAGTTCGGTGTGCGTGCGTCGGTGGGCCTGTCGTTCGGCACGCGGTGTGTCGACGGGTCAGGGTGCCGTGTGCCGTGTGCCGTGTGTCGACGGGTCAGGTGCCGTGTGCCGTGTGTCGACGCGTGACGGTTCGCCGTGTGCCGTGTGCCGTGTGCCGTGTGCGTCGCGTCACGGTCCGGTGGGTCACGGTCCGTTGGGTCGTGTGCGGTGGGTCGGGAGTCGGTGGTCGCGCCACGGCTGGAGCCGGGCGACAGCGCTCACCCGCCCACGACTAGACTCACGGACCATGTCCACCCTCTCCCGCGACGAGGTCGCGCGCGTCGCCGCGCTCGCCCGGATCGACCTGGCACCGGCCGAGCTCGACCGGCTGGCGGGCGAGCTCGACGTCATCGTCGAGTCCGTCGCCCGCGTCGCCGAGGTCGCCACCCCGGACGTCCCCGCGACGAGCCACCCGCTGCCGCTGTCCAACGTGTTCCGCGCCGACGAGCCGGTCGCACCGCTCGACCGCGACGAGGTGCTCGCACAGGCCCCCGCGGCCCGTGACGGCAAGTTCCTCGTCCCGCAGATCCTCGGGGAGGAGTGACGTGACCGACCTGACCCGGCTCACCGCCGCGGAGCTCGCCGACCGGCTGACCACGGGCGAGGTGAGCAGCGTCGAGGCGACGCAGGCGCACCTCGATCGCATCGCGGCCGTCGAGCCCGCCGTGCACGCCTACCTGCACGTCGCGGGCGACGAGGCGTTGGCGACCGCGGCCGACGTCGACGCGCGCCGCGCCGCGGGCGAGGAGCTCCACGCCCTCGCGGGCGTGCCGATCGCCGTCAAGGACGTCGTCGTGACGCGCGGTCTGCCGACCACGGCGGGCTCGCGGATCCTCGAGGGCTGGGTGCCGCCGTACGACGCGACGCTCGTCGAGCGGATCAAGGCAGCCGGCCTGCCGATCCTCGGCAAGACGAACATGGACGAGTTCGCGATGGGCTCGTCGACCGAGCACTCGGGCTACGGCAACACGCACAACCCGTGGGACCTCGAGCGCATCCCCGGCGGCTCGGGCGGCGGGTCCGCCGCCGCCGTCGCGGCGTACGAGGCGCCGCTCGCGATCGGCACCGACACGGGTGGCTCGATCCGCCAGCCCGCGGCGGTCACGGGCACGGTCGGCGTCAAGCCGACGTACGGCAGCGTGTCGCGCTACGGCCTGATCGCGCTGGCCAGCAGCCTGGACCAGGCGGGTCCGTGCACGCGCACGGTGCTCGACTCGGCGCTGCTGCACGAGCTCGTCGGCGGGCACGACCCGCTCGACTCGACGTCCCTGACCGACCCCGCGACGGGCTACGTCGCCGCGGCGCGCGAGGGGGCGTCGGGCGACCTGACGGGCGTGAGGGTCGGCGTCATCCGCGAGCTGCAGGGCGAGGGCTACCAGCCGGGCGTCCTGGCCCGGTTCGAGGAGTCGCTGGCCGCGCTGCGGAGCGCGGGCGCGCAGGTCGTCGAGGTGTCCTGCCCGTCGTTCGCGTACGCGCTGGCCGCCTACTACCTGATCCTGCCGGCGGAGGCCTCGAGCAACCTCGCGAAGTTCGACGGCATGCGCTTCGGCCTGCGCGTCGAGCCTTCCGAGGGGCCGGTGACCGCCGAGCGCGTGATGGCCGCGACGCGCGGCCAGGGCTTCGGCGACGAGGTCAAGCGGCGCATCATCCTCGGCACGTACGCGCTGAGCGCGGGCTACTACGACGCCTACTACGGCTCGGCGCAGAAGGTCCGCACGCTCATCCAGCGCGACTTCACGGCCGCGTTCGAGGCGGCCGACGTGCTGGTCTCGCCGACGGCACCGACCACGGCGTTCAAGCTGGGCGAGAAGCTCGACGACCCGCTGGCGATGTACCTCAACGACGTCGCGACGATCCCCGCGAACCTCGCGGGCGTGCCGGGCATGTCGTTGCCGAGCGGGCTGTCCGACGACGGCCTGCCCGTCGGGTTCCAGATCCTGGCACCGGCGCGGCAGGACGCGCGCCTGTACCGCGTGGGGGCGGCGCTCGAGGCGCTGCTGGAGACGAGCTGGGAGGGCCCGCTGCTGGGCCGCGCCCCCGAGCTGGCCGGAGGGGCAGCCTGATGAGCACGACGACCGACGTCGACCTGGTGGACTACGACGACGCGGTGGCCCGGTTCGACCCGGTCATCGGCATCGAGGTGCACGTCGAGCTGGGCACGCGGACCAAGATGTTCGACGGTGCCGAGCAGTCGTTCGGCGAGGAGCCGAACACGCAGATCACCCCCGTGAGCCTGGGCCTGCCGGGTGCGCTGCCGGCCGTGAACGGCACGGCCGTCGAGTACGCGATCCGCATCGGTCTCGCGCTGAACTGCTCGATCGCGGAGTCCTGCCGGTTCGCGCGGAAGAACTACTTCTACCCGGACGTGCCGAAGAACTTCCAGACGTCGCAGTACGACGAGCCCATCGCGTACGAGGGGCACGTCGACGTCGAGCTCGAGGACGGCACGACGTTCCGCGTCGAGATCGAGCGCGCCCACATGGAGGAGGACGCCGGCAAGAACACCCACGTCGGCGGCGCCACCGGCCGCATCCACGGCGCGGAGTACTCGCTGGTCGACTACAACCGTGCGGGCGTGCCGCTCGTCGAGATCGTCACCAAGCCGATCACGGGCGCGGGGGAGCGGGCACCGGAGGTGGCGCGCGCCTACGTGCAGACCCTGCGCGACCTGTTCCGTGCGCTCGGCGTCTCCGAGGCCCGCATGGAGCGCGGTAACGTGCGCGCCGACGTCAACGTCTCGTTGCGCCCGACCCCGCAGTCGCCGCTGGGCACGCGCACCGAGACGAAGAACGTCAACTCGTTCCGCTCGGTCGAGCGGTCCGTGCGCTACGAGATCGGACGCCAGGCGGCGATCCTCGACGCGGGCGGCACGATCGTGCAGGAGACACGTCACTGGCACGAGGACACCGGGATCACGACGGCCGGACGCGTGAAGTCGGACGCCGAGGACTACCGCTACTTCCCGGAGCCCGACCTCGTGCCGATCGTGCCGGACCGCGCGTGGGTCGAGGAGATCCGCGCCGCACTGCCCGAGCTCCCCGCCGCACGTCGCCGCCGCCTGCAGGGCGAGTGGGCCTACGCGGACGCCGAGATGCGCGACGTCGTCAACGCGGGCGCCGTCGAGCTCATCGAGGCGACCGTCGCCGCGGGCGCGAGCCCGGCCGCCGCCCGCAAGTGGTGGATGGGTGAGCTGGCCCGCACGGCCAAGCAGCAGGAGGTCGAGCTCGCTGACCTGCCGATCACGCCCGCGCAGATCGGCGCGCTGCAGCAGCTCGTCGACGCCGGGCGCATCAACGACAAGCTCGCGCGCCAGGTGCTCGAGGGCGTCCTGGCGGGCGAGGGCGACCCCGAGCAGGTCGTCGTCGCGCGAGGGCTCGAGGTCGTGTCGGACGACGGCCCGCTGCTCGAGGCGATCGACGCGGCGCTCGCGGCGCAGCCGGACATCGCGGCCAAGATCCGCGGCGGCAACCTCGGCCCCGTCGGCGCGATCATCGGTGCGGTGATGAAGGCGACCCGCGGGCAGGCGGACGCCGGTCGCGTCCGGGAGCTCGTCCTGGAGCGGGTGCAGGCCTGACGGCGTGTGTCGCAACGTCCCGGCCACACGCGGTCCGTACGATGCGACGCACGCCGGAGGGCAGTCGGTGGAGGTGCCCGGCTCACGGGTACCAGGGCCGAGCGCGACGGAGGTAGCGATGCAGAAGCCCACGCTGCAGGGCGAGATGATCGTCCTGCGACCGATCCGGGCCGACGACGCCGAGGCGATGTGGGACATGCTCGACGACCCAGAGGGCAACCGGCTCACGGGCACGACGCGCGTGTTCACGCGCGAGGAGATCGACGCCTGGTGCGCGAGCCGCGAGGCCGCGCAGGGCCGCTACGACTTCGCCGTGACGGCCAACGGCGACGACGAGTACCGCGGTGAGATCGTCCTCAACGACATCGACGAGGACGTGCGCTGCGGAGGGCTGCGGCTCTCGATGCGCCCGGCGTACCGGGGCCGCGGCTACGGCACCGAGGCGATCGAGCTCGTGCTCGGGTTCGCGTTCGACGGTCTGGGCCTGCACCGCGTCGAGCTCGAGGCGCTGAGCATCAACACGCGTGCGATGTCGCTGTACGAGAACATCGGCTTCCGCCTCGAGGGCCGTCGTCGCGACGCGTACCGCGACGGCGCCGGCTGGTGCGACGCCGTCGTCATGTCGATGCTCGAGGACGAGTACCGCGCCGGCCGCGTGGGCGGCTGACCCCGACCGTGCCTCACCCGACCGTGCCGAACCCAGCTGTACCGAACCCGCCTGTACCGAATCTGCCTGTGCCGAACCCGACCGTGCCGAACCCGCCTGTACCGAACCCGACCGTGCCGAACCCGCCTGTGCCGAACCCGACCGTGCCGAACCCGACCGTGCTGACCGCGACCGTCCCCGGTGACGACCTGCTCGCGCGCCTCGCGGACCTCGCCGACGCGCACGCGGACGACCTGCGGCTGGTCCGCTGGGACCTGTCCGGACCGCTCGACGCGGACACGGCGGCCCAGGTCGACCTCGTCGTGGTCCCGCACTACTTCGTCCGCCCCGGCGGCTTCGACGTGCTGCGCGACCTGCCGCGGCTGGGGTACGTGCAGCTGCCGAGCGCCGGGTACGAGCACGCGCTGCCGCACCTGCCGCCGGGCGTCGTGCTGTGCAACGGGCGCGGCGTGCACGACGCCGGTACGGCCGAGCTCGCGGTCGGCCTGACGCTCGCGGTGCAGCGCGAGCTGCCGCGCGCGGTGCGCGCGATGGGGGAGGGCCGGTGGGACAACCCGTTCGGTCGCTCGCTCGCGGACCGTCGCGTGCTGGTCGTGGGGCAGGGGTCGGTGGGCCGAGCGATCGTGGCGCGCTTCCGGCCGTTCGAGGTCGAGCTCGTGCGCGTCGCGAGCACGGCCCGCGACGACGCGGACGGGCACGTCCACGGCGTCGACGAGCTGCCCGGCCTGCTGCCGGACGCCGACGTCGTCGTCCTCGCGATCCCGCTGACGCGCGCGTCGTACCACCTGGTCGACGCCGCCGCGCTGGCACGTATGAAGGACGGTGCGCTGCTCGTCAACGTCGCCCGCGGCAAGGTCGTCGACACCGACGCGCTGCTCGCCGAGCTCGGCACGGGCCGCCTGCGCGCCGCGCTCGACGTCACGGACCCCGAGCCGCTGCCCGCCGACCACCCGCTGTGGCACGCGCCGAACGTGCTGGTGACCGCCCACCAGGGCGGCAACACCGACGCGACGTTCCCGCGCATCGCGGCGCTCGTGCGCCGTCAGCTCACCGCGCTGCTGGCGGGCGACCCGCCGGTCAACGAGGTCGCGCGCACCTGAGGCACGGCACGCCGGTGGGGTGCCGGCGCGGCCCGCGGGCAGGTGTGCACTGCACGGTGCGGGCGACACGGTGCACTGCACGACGCGGGCGGCACGCGGACCCCGCCGACGGCCGCGTGCCGCGTGGTCGCTCGGGTCGGTCCCCGGGCGTCGCGCACGTCGCGCGGGCCACGGCGGGCCGTGCCGTCGTCCGGGGCCCGGGTCGACGGCGCCGCTCGCGCCCGGGCGGACGGTGTGCACTCCGCAACTCGGACCGCTGGTTCACCCGCGGCCGGTGCCGACGGTCAGGGCCGGCGCGGGGGCGCGGTCGACGCGCGCGCGACGAGAGTGGTCGGCAGCCGCCGGTGCGTCGAGGACTCCGTGCCGGCGATCAGGTCCACCAGGAGGTGCAGCGCGGCCGCGCCCATCTCCTGCAGGGGCTGGGCGACGGTCGTCAGGGGCGGTGAGCTGAGCGCCGACTCGGGCACGTTGTCGAAGCCGATGACCGAGAGCTCCGACGGCACGCCGAGGCCCAGCTCGTGGGCGACGTCGAGGACGGCCAGGGCGGACAGGTCATTGGCCGCGAACACCGCGGTCGGGGGGTCGGCGCGGTCGAGCAGGGCGCGTGCGGGCTCGCGCGACGTGCCGCGGCGGTAGTCGCCGATCCCGACCAGCGACTCGTCCACGGGGACGCCGTCGGCGGCCATGGCGCGGCGAAATCCCTGCTCACGCAGTCGCGCGGAGTCCAGGTCGGGGCGCCCGCCGAGGAAGGCGATGCGCCGGTGGCCCAGGTCGAGCAGGTGCCGGGTCGCGAGGACCGCACCCGCGAGGTTGTCGGAGTCGACCGTCGGCAGGCCCGTCGGTCCGGCGTGCGGGTCGACCGCGACGACCGGCACGCCGGGACGGGCCTCGACGACGGTCGGGGTGACGATGATGGCGCCGTCGATGAGCGTGCCCGACAGCCGCGACAGGTACCGGCGCTCCCAGCCGATCTCGGCCGAGCCGCCTCCGCCGGAGTACGCCAGCAGCTCGTACCCCGTCGCCGAGACGACCCCGCCGGCGCCCTTGAGGAGCTCGGTGGAGAAGGGCTCGAACTCGGCCACGAGGATCCCGAGGACGTTGGTCCGGTAGGACCGCAGGGACCGTGCGCCCAGACTTGCCTCGTACCCGAGCTCGGCGATCACCTCCTGCACACGCTCAAGTGTGCGCTGTGACACGCCGTAGCGACCATTGACGACCTTGGAGACGGTGGCGACGGAAACCCCGGCAGTTCGGGCGACATCGGCCATCTTGACGCGGGGGAGCGAGTCCACGCTGGTGATCATAGGACATCGTGTCGATAACGTTATCGACATCGATTGACACCGCTCCTGGACCACTGTCAACCTAGGCGCCGTCCGACCTCTCAGCGACGACGAGGAGATTCAAAGATGAAGAGGACTGCGGCACTGCGCGCGGTCGCGCTGGGCGCAGCGGTGGCGATGATCGCGACCGCCTGCAGCTCCGGTGGATCCGACGACGACACCACGGGGGGCGACGGCGAGAACGTCACCCTCACGTGGTGGCACAACTCGAACACGGGCGCCGGCAAGGACTACTACGACCAGCTGGCCGACGAGTTCGAGAGCGACCACCCGGGCGTGACCATCGAGGTCAGCGCCCTGCAGCACGAGGACATGCTCACCAAGCTGGACGCTGCGTTCCAGACCGGTGACCAGCCTTCGGTGTTCATGGAGCGTGGCGGCGGCGAGCTCAGGGCTCACGTCGAGGCGGGCCTGGTCAAGGACATCACCGACGACGCGGCCGACACGATCGCGGCGATCGGCGGGTCCGTGGCGGGCTGGACGGTCGAGGACCGTGTGTACTCGCTGCCCTTCTCGCTCGGCGTGGTGGGCTTCTGGTACAACAAGTCGATGTTCGCCGAGGCGGGCATCACCGAGACGCCCACGACGATCACCGAGCTCAACGCGGCCGTCGAGGCGCTCAAGGGCATCGGCATCGAGCCGATCTCGGTCGGCGCCGGGTCCGGCTGGCCGGCGGCGCACTACTGGTACTACTTCGGGCTGCGCCAGTGCTCGCAGGACGTGCTGACCGAGGCGACCGAGTCGTTCGACTTCTCGGACAACTGCTGGCTGCGCGCCGGCGAGAGCCTCGAGGACTTCATCGCCACGGAGCCGTTCAACGCCGGCTTCCTCGGCACCGAGGCCCAGGGCACGCCGGAGTCGGCGTCCGGTCTCCTCGCGAACCGCAAGGTCGCCATGGAGCTCGCCGGTCACTGGGAGCCGGGCGTCATGCAGGGTCTCACCGAGGACGAGCAGGGTCTCGGCGAGGACACCGGCTGGTTCCCGTTCCCGGAGGTCGAGGGCGGCGAGGGTGACCCGGCTGCCCAGCTGGGTGGCGGCGACGCGTGGGCGTGCTCGAACAACGCGCCCGACGTCTGCGTCGACTTCATCGAGTTCCTGCTCTCGAACGACGTGCAGAAGGGCTTCGCGGAGCTCGACATGGGTCTGCCGACGCTCCCGTCGGCCACGGCCTTCGTCGCCGCTCCCGAGCTGGCCCAGCTGCTCGCCGTCCGCAACGAGGCGCCGTTCATCCAGCTGTACTTCGACACGGCGTTCGGCGAGAACATCGGTGGCGCCATGAACGAGGCGATCGTCAGCGTGTTCGCCGGTAGCGGTACACCGCAGGGCATCGTCGACGCGATCACGGCTGCAGCCGAGAACGAGTGACTGACGTGGCAGGAGACCTGACCCCCCGTGGGGGGCGCGCAACCAGGGCTGCTGCCGCCACCGCAGTGAACCCGGGTGTCACCGGCCAGGCCACGGCCTGGTCGGTGGCCCCCGGGCCGCGGGGGCGCGGAGCGTCGTCGAACGAATGGCGCAAGCGCCTCGAGATCGTGTTCTTCGTGGCACCGGCACTGCTGCTGTTCGCCGTGTTCGTGGTGGTGCCCGTCATCCAGGCCGCGCGCTACTCCGTCTTCAAGTGGAACGGCCTCGGGGATCTCGACAACTTCGTCGGCTTCCAGAACTACGTGAACGCGCTGGGCGACACGATCTTCCAGCGGGCCGTCACGAACAACCTCACCATCGCGGTGCTCTCGATCGCGATCCAGCTCCCCATCGGCCTGCTCATCGCGCTGCTGCTGAACCGCAAGTTCCCCGGTCAGACCGCGATGCGCGTGATCGTCTTCGTCCCCTACGTGCTGGCCGAGGTCGTGGCCGGTGTCGTGTGGAAGCTGCTGCTGCAGCCCCAGGGCGCGCTCAACGCGTTCCTCGAGGGCATCGGGCTGAAGTGGTTCACGCAGCTGTGGCTCGGTGATCCCGACGTCGCGCTGTGGACCGTCATGGGTGTCCTCACCTGGAAGTACAGCGGTCTGGCGATCGTCCTGCTCCTCGCGGGCCTCCAGGGCGTCCCGGAGGAGCTGCACGAGGCGGCCGCGATCGACGGCGCGTCTTGGTGGCAGTCACAGCGCAAGATCACCATCCCGCTGCTCGGCCCCACGATCCGCACGTGGATGTTCCTGTCGATGATCGGCTCGCTGCAGCTGTTCGACATGGTGTGGATCCTCACCAAGGGCGGCCCGGACAACGCGACCGTCACGATGGCGACCTACCTCATCAAGCAGGGCACCGAGCGCAGCCAGTACGGCTACGCGTCCGCGGTCGCGATCATCCTGTTCGTCATCTCGTTCGTCCTGGCGATCCTGTTCCAGACGTTCGTCCTGAACCGCGACGCGGGCGACGACCCGTCGGCGAAGCGTCGGAAGAAGGTGGCCCGATGACCTCCGTCGTCAACCAGCCCACGCGCGGCACGCGTGCGGGCGCGCGGTCGGGCACGAGCCGGCAGCGCACGGTCAGCCCGTGGGTCTACGTGGCCTCGGTCGTCGTCGCGGTCGTGACGCTGTCACCCGTCGTCTACGCCGTGCTCGCCGGGTTCCGCTCGAACGGCCAGCTCGGGGCCAACCCCGTCGCGCTGCCGAACCCGTGGATCTTCGACAACTACATCGGCGTCATCACGTCGTCCAACTTCTGGCAGTACGCGCTCAACTCGCTGATCATCGCCGGCGTGACGACGGCCATCGTGGTCGTCGCCGGTGTCATGGCGGCGTACCCGCTGGCGCGCTACCGCTTCAAGGGGCGCCAGGCGCTGTTCAACGTGTTCGTCATGGGACTGCTGTTCCCGCTCACCGTCGCGATCATCCCGCTGTTCCTCATGGTGCGTGACCTGGGCCTGACCAACACCTACTGGGGTGTGGTGCTGCCGCAGGCGGCGTTCGCGCTGCCACTGACCATCGTCATCCTCCGGCCGTTCCTCATGGCGCTGCCCAACGAGCTCGAGGAGGCGGCGATGCTCGACGGCGCGTCGCGCATCGGGTTCTTCTGGCGGATCCTGGTCCCGCTGTCGGGTCCGGGCATGGTGACGACCGGTGTGCTGGCGTTCGTCGGCTCGTGGAACGGCTACCTGCTGCCCCTGCTGTTCCTCAACAACCCCGCGCTGAAGACGCTGCCCCTCGGCGTGGCGGACTTCTCCACGGAGCACTCGGCCGACACGGCAGGCGTGCTCGCGTTCACCTCGCTCGCGGTGATCCCGGCGCTGGTGTTCTTCCTGACGATGCAGAAGCGGATCGTCAGCGGCCTGCAGGGGGCCGTGAAGGGCTGACCCCCTTCCCCCTGCGTTCCCACCCTGGCTCTCCCGGCGACCCCGCGGGCACCACCTGCCTGCGGGGTCCGGGACGGCCCGTGCCCGCGCCACGTCGGGCGCGCACCCGAAGGAGACTGTGCAGTGACGGAGCTCGAGGTGTCGGCAGGACCCCGCGTGTCGGAGCGGGTGCGCGACCTCCTGGGTCGCATGACGCTCGAGGAGAAGCTCGCGCAGATCGTCGGGTTCTGGGAGAAGAGCGAGGGCGAGGCCGTCGCACCGCTGCAGGGCGAGTTCGAGGTCGAGCGCGGTCTCGACGAGGCCAGCCGTGACGGCCTCGGTCACCTCACACGCGTCTACGGCACGCGCCCGGTCGACGCCGTCGAGCGCGCGCGCTGGCTGTGGGACAAGCAGCGCTGGTTCCGCCACGAGACCCGCCTCGGCATCCCGGCCCTCGTGCACGAGGAGTGCCTCACCGGCCTGTCGGCCTGGGGCGCGGCGACGTTCCCGACGCCGCTCGCCTGGGGGGCGTCGTTCGACGCCGACCTCGTGACGCGCATGGGCGAGCTCATCGGCGAGTCGATGCGCACGCTCGGCATCCACCAGGGTCTGGCCCCGGTCCTCGACGTGATCCGCGACCCGCGCTGGGGCCGCGTCGACGAGTGCATCGCCGAGGACCCCTACCTGGTCGGCACGCTCGGCACGTCGTACGTGCGCGGGCTGCAGTCGACCGGTATCCACGCGACGCTCAAGCACTTCGTCGGCTACTCCGCGTCGCAGTCGGGCCGCAACTTCGGGCCGGTCCACGCCGGTCCGCGCGAGATCGCGGACGTGCTCCTCGTGCCGTTCGAGATGGGTGTGCTCGACGGCGGCGTGCGCTCCGTCATGCACGCGTACAACGAGATCGACGGTGTGCCCGTGGCGAGCAGCCCCGAGCTGCTCACGGGCGTGCTGCGCGACAGCTGGGGCTTCGACGGCACCGTCGTGGCCGACTACTTCGGCGTCGCGTTCCTCCACCTCATGCACCGCGTGGCCGGCGACCTCGGCGAGGCGGCCGGCCTGGCGCTGGCGGCCGGCGTCGACATCGAGCTCCCGACGGGCGACGCCTACCTCGAGCCGCTGGCCGAGGCCGTGCGCGCCGGCACCGTCGACGAGGCGCTCGTCGACCGTGCCGTGCTGCGCGCGCTCGCTCAGAAGGAGGAGCTCGGGCTGCTCGACGCGACGTTCGAGGACGAGCCGCCCACCGAGGTCGACCTCGACTCGCCGGCGCACCGCGAGGTCGCCGCGCTGCTGGCCGAGCGGTCGCTCGTGCTGCTCAGCAACGACGGCACGCTGCCCCTGGCGCCCGACGCCCAGGTCGCGGTCATCGGGCCGAACGCGGACCGCGCCGCGGCGCTGTTCGGCTGCTACTCCTTCCTCAACCACGTGCTCGCGCACCACCCCGAGACGCCGGTGCTCCTGGAGACCCCGACGGTGCTCGAGGCGCTGCGCCGCGAGCACGGCGACGACCGGATCACGTACGAGCGGGGCTGCGCCGTCGACGACGACGACCGCTCGGGGTTCGACGCGGCCGTCGCGGCGGCGACCGGGGCCGACGTCGCGGTGCTCGTCGTCGGCGACCACGCGGGCCTGTTCGGTCGCGGCACGGTCGGTGAGGGCTGCGACCGCGACGACCTCGAGCTGCCGGGGGTGCAGCGCGAGCTCGCCGAGGCCGTGCTCGCGACCGGTACGCCCGTCGTGCTCGTCATGCTGACGGGACGCCCCTACGCGGTCGACTGGGCGCTCGCGCGCAGCGCCGCCGCGGTGCAGGCGTTCTTCCCCGGCGAGGAGGGCGGTACCGCGATCGCCGGCGTGCTCAGCGGTCGCGTCAACCCGTCCGGCCGGCTGCCCGTCACGCTGCCGCGCTCCGCGGGCGCGCAGCCGTACTCGTACCTGCACCCGACGCTCGGCGGGGACAGCGACGTGACGAACCTCAGCACCGTGCCGACCCTCCCGTTCGGCCACGGCCTGTCGTACACCTCGTTCACGCACACCGACCTGCGCGTCGCGCCCGGTGCGTCCACGAGCGACGGCGTCACGGTGACCGTCACGGTCACGAACACCGGCGACCGCGCGGGCGCCGACGTCGTGCAGGTCTACGGCCGCGACCTCGTGGCGAGCGTCACGCGGCCCGTCGCCCAGCTGCTGGGCTACCGGCGCGTCGAGCTGGCGCCCTGGCAGAGCGCCGAGGTCGAGCTGGCGGTCCCCGCCGCACGCCTGGCGTTCAGCGACCGGTCGGGCCGCCGCGTCGTCGAGCCCGGCGAGCTCGAGGTCTGGGTCGGTCCGTCGTGCGCGCAGCGGGACGTCGAGGCGACCGTGACGCTCGCGGGTGGGACGTACGCCGTCACGCTGGACGACCCCCGCTGGACCGGCGTCACCGTCCGCTGAGGCGGATCACAGGTCGGACGCGCGACACGCCGCGTGGCCCGCCGACGTAACGTGTCGGCGCGCCACCGTGAGGTGGAGCCGTGCCCCGCCGAAGGAGACCCCCGCGATGAGCCGTCCGCTGCGCTCTCGTACCTCGACCCACGGTCGCAACATGGCCGGTGCCCGCGCGCTGTGGCGCGCGACCGGCATGGGCTCGGACGACTTCGGCAAGCCGATCATCGCGATCGCGAACTCGTACACGCAGTTCGTGCCCGGGCACGTCCACCTCAAGGACATGGGGGACCTGGTCGCGAGCGCGATCCGGGAGGCCGGCGGCGTCGCCAAGGAGTTCAACACGATCGCCGTCGACGACGGCATCGCGATGGGCCACGGCGGCATGCTCTACTCGCTGCCGAGCCGCGACCTCATCGCCGACTCGGTCGAGTACATGGTCAACGCGCACTGCGCGGACGCGATCGTGTGCATCTCCAACTGCGACAAGATCACGCCCGGCATGCTCAACGCCGCGCTGCGGCTGAACATCCCCGTGGTCTTCGTGTCCGGCGGGCCGATGGAGGCCGGCAAGGTGGTCGTCGCGGACGGCGTGGCCAGGACGCACCTCAACCTCGTCAACGCGATCAACTACTCGGCCGACGACAACGTCTCGGACGAGGCGCTGGGCCGCGTCGAGGAGAACGCGTGCCCCACGTGCGGCTCGTGCTCGGGCATGTTCACGGCCAACTCGATGAACTGCCTCACCGAGGCGCTCGGGCTGTCGCTGCCGGGCAACGGCTCGACGCTCGCGACGCACACGGCACGCCGCGAGCTGTTCCTCGAGGCCGGTCGCACGATCGTCGACCTGGCACGCCGCTACTACGACGACGAGGACGACACGGCCGCACCGCGGTCGATCGCCACCAGGGCGGCGTTCACGAACGCGATGACGCTCGACGTCGCGATGGGCGGCTCGACCAACACGGTGCTGCACATCCTCGCCGCCGCGCAGGAGGCCGAGGTCGACTTCACGCTCGCGGACATCGACGAGATCAGCCGGCGCGTGCCGTGCCTGTCGAAGGTCGCGCCGAACCACCCGGACTTCCACATGGAGGACGTCCACCGCGCCGGCGGCATCCCCGCGCTGCTGGGCGAGCTCGACCGCGCCGGGCTGCTCGACCACGACGTGACGAGCGTGCACACGCCCACGCTGCGCGCCTGGCTCGACGACTGGGACATCCGGGGCGGTGCGGCCACGCCGCGCGCGCTCGACCTGTTCCTCGCGGCGCCGGGCGGCGTGCGCACGACGCAGGCGTTCTCGACGTCGAACGTCTGGGAGTCCCTCGACACCGACGCGGCCGGGGGCTGCATCCGGGACGCGGCCCACGCGTACACCGTCGAGGGCGGCCTGGCGGTGCTGCGCGGCAACCTCGCGCAGGACGGCGCGATCATCAAGACCGCAGGCATCGACCCCGACGTCTTCCACTTCGTCGGACGCGCGCTGGTGTGCGAGTCGCAGGACGAGGCGGTCGACAAGATCCTGCGCAAGGAGGTCGAGCCCGGGCACGTCGTGGTGGTTCGCTACGAGGGCCCCGCGGGCGGTCCCGGCATGCAGGAGATGCTCTACCCGACGTCGTTCATCAAGGGCCGCGGGCTGGGCAAGGTGTGCGCGCTCATCACCGACGGCCGGTTCTCCGGGGGGTCGAGCGGCATCTCGGTCGGTCACGTGAGCCCCGAGGCCGCCGCGGGCGGCACGATCGGTCTGATCGAGGACGGCGACGAGATCGAGATCGACGTCGAGACGCGGCTCATCCGCGTCAACGTCCCCGACGCCGTCCTGGCCGAGCGCCGCGCCAAGATGGAGGCGCGCGAGAACCCGTGGCAGCCGGCCGACCGCGACCGCTACGTGTCGCCCGCGCTGCAGGCCTACGCCGCGATGGCGACGAGCGCCGACCGCGGCGCGGTGCGTGACGTCAGCCGGCTGCGCCGGGGCTGACCGCTCGGCGGCTCAGCACGCCCCCGGCCTCAGCAGACCCTCGGCCTCAGCACTCCTCCTTGGAGCGCTCGTCCAGCACCCAGTGACCGTCGCCGGGCTGCAGCACGACCAGGCCGCAGCTCCTGCCCGCGACGTAGGTGACGTGCAGCACCGCGCGCTCCTCGCTCTGCTCGCGCAGCTCGACGGTGGTCTCGGAGGACTGCCCGGCCGCGGCGTACAGTCCGGCGGTCATCTCGATCAGCGAGGGGCAGTCGGTGATGCCGGGCAGGCCCTGCGCGGTGACCTCGTCGACCATGCGCTGCGCGAGCTCGGGCGTCATGTAGGCGCACGCGGTGCCGACGTCGGGCGCGCGGCTCGCGGCGAGCCAGGTGAGGAACGAGTCCTCGGGCCCGCCGTCGCCGCGGGGGACCTCGGTCGCCGCGGCGGCCGGCGGTGCGGCGCTGGGGCTCGCGGTCGTGGGCGCCGAGGTGGGCGACGCCGCGGGTGGCGTGCTCGACGGGTCGTCGGGGTCGGCACCGGTGCATCCGGACAGCAGAGCCGCGCACACGACAGGTGCGACGACCCAGGACGCGTGACGACGGCTGGCGGCGGGGAGCTGGCTCACGTGCCCATCCTCGCATCGCCGGCCGGTACGTCCACGGCAGCGGGCTGCACGTCGCGGAGGCCGGGCGACGTGGGGCCCGCCGACGTCCTCGCCGTCAGCCACCGATCGCGGGGTCCCGGCCCACGTCCTCCTGACCACCGGGCGGCTCGAGCGGCTGACCACCGGGCCGCTCGAGCCGCATCACGGCCCCCCGCATCCCGTCGCCCCGTCGTCGACGCGGTGATGACGACGTGGCTCCGGGCGCGTCCGCACCCGCGCGCCGGGTGCCACGGCGGGCGGCACTGCCTAGTCTCGGCACATGACGAGCGCAGGCGAGAACGGCGTGGACATCAAGCCCCGGTCCCGGCAGGTCACGGACGGGCTGGAGGCGACGGCGGCGCGCGGCATGCTGCGGGCCGTCGGGCTGGGGGACGAGGACTTCGCCAAGCCGCAGATCGGCGTCGCGAGCTCGTGGAACGAGATCACGCCGTGCAACCTGTCGCTCGACAGGCTCGCGAAGGCCGTCAAGGAGGGCGTGCACGCCGCGGGCGGGTACCCGCTGGAGTTCGGCACGATCTCGGTGTCCGACGGCATCTCGATGGGCCACGAGGGCATGCACTTCTCCCTGGTGAGCCGCGACATCATCGCCGACAGCGTCGAGACCGTGATGATGGCCGAGCGTCTCGACGGCTCGGTGCTGCTGGCCGGGTGCGACAAGTCGCTGCCGGGCATGCTCATGGCTGCCGCGCGTCTCGACCTCGCGTCGGTGTTCCTGTACGCGGGCTCGATCATGCCGGGCTGGGTCAAGCTGTCCGACGGCACCGAGAAGGACGTGACGATCATCGACGCGTTCGAGGCCGTCGGCGCGTGCGCGCGCGGGCTCATGTCCCTCGAGGACGTCGACCGCATCGAGCGTGCGATCTGCCCCGGCGAGGGCGCGTGCGGCGGCATGTACACGGCCAACACGATGGCGTCGGTCGCCGAGGCGATCGGCATGTCGGTGCCCGGGTCGGCCGCGCCGCCGTCGGCGGACCGGCGCCGCGACCAGTTCGCGCACCGTTCGGGAGAGGCCGTGGTCGAGCTGCTGCGTCGCGGGATCACGGCGCGGCAGATCATGACGAAGGAGGCGTTCGAGAACGCGATCGCCGTCGTCATGGCGTTCGGCGGGTCGACCAACGCCGTGCTGCACCTGCTGGCCATCGCGCACGAGGCCGAGGTGGACCTCACGCTCGACGACTTCAGCCGCGTCGCGGCGAAGGTGCCGCACCTGGGCGACCTCAAGCCGTTCGGCCGGTACGTCATGAACGACGTCGACCGCGTCGGGGGCGTGCCCGTCGTCATGAAGGCGCTGCTCGACGCGGGTCTGCTGCACGGCGACTGCCTGACGGTCACGGGCCGCACCGTCGCCGAGAACCTCGCGGACATCGCCCCACCGGACCCCGACGGCAAGATCCTGCGCGCGCTGGACAACCCGATCCACCGCACGGGCGGCATCACGATCCTGTCCGGGACGCTCGCGCCGGAGGGCGCGGTCGTGAAGTCGGCGGGTTTCGACTCCGACGTGTTCGAGGGCACCGCGCGCGTCTTCGAGCGCGAGCGGGCCGCGCTCGACGCGCTCGAGGACGGCACGATCCAGGCCGGGGACGTCGTCGTCATCCGCTACGAGGGCCCCAAGGGCGGCCCCGGGATGCGCGAGATGCTCGCGATCACCGGCGCCATCAAGGGCGCCGGCCTCGGCAAGGACGTCCTGCTCGTCACCGACGGGCGGTTCTCCGGGGGGACGACCGGCCTGTGCGTCGGCCACATCGCCCCCGAGGCCGTCGACGCCGGGCCGATCGCGTTCGTGCGCGACGGCGACCGCATCCGCCTCGACGTCGCGCACGCCACGCTCGACCTGCTGGTCGACGAGGCCGAGCTCGCGACGCGGCGCACCGGCTGGGCACCGCTGCCGCCGCGCTACACACGCGGCGTGCTCGGCAAGTACCAGAAGCTCGTGCAGTCCGCGTCGAAGGGTGCGGTGCTGGGCTGAGCGGAGGGTTCTCGCGTGTGCCGGTCGCGGGCGGGCGTGGTCGGCGACCGGGTGAAACGTGGGCGAACCGGGCGCGCGGCCCCTGGTGCGTCCGCGGCATCGGCGAGGATGGCGGCCATGAGCCGCCACCTGCGTGATCGCGTCGACCGGTCGGAGCAGGCGTGCTGAGGGTGACGCTGCGGGGCGTCGGCGTCCCCACCGTCGTGCTGGGCTCGGGGGAGACGCTGCTCGTCGGGCGCGACCCGCACCCGGCACTGCCGCAGGACGACGCCGACGCGCAGCTGCGCAGCACGGCGCTGACCCTGCCGCGCGCGGCGCCGCACGTGTCGCGCGTCGTCGGCGAGATCGTCGTGGGTGAGGAGGTCGTGCGGCTGCGCTGGCGCGGGTCGACCGAGGCGCAGCTGTCCAGCCTGTTCGACGCGCCCGGCGGTGCGCGTCGCGTCGCACTGACCGACGGCATGGCCGCGCTGCTCGACGAGGGCGAGAACCACGTGCTGCTGCTCCGCGGCCGCCAGACCGCGCCCGGGCAGTTCACCGACCTCGTGCTCGTCGTCGACGTGACCGTGCCCGCCGAGCCCGACGCCGCGCGCGCCTGGGTCCCCGACCCCGACCTCGAGGGTGCCGTCACGGCACCCGCGCCCCGGCTCGAGCGGTGGTCGCGCGAGTGGTACGTCGCGCTCGCGCTCGCCGAGCCGTGGCTCGTCGGCGCCGACGACTACCCGCGGCCGGCGTCGAACCGGGAGATCTACGAGCGCGTGCTCGCGTGGCGCGGGCACGCGTGGAACCTCGAGCGCGCGCAGCGCGTCGACGACGCGATCCGGGTGGTCGCACGCATGGCGTTCGGCCCCGCGGACGACCCGTTCGCGCAGGGCGGCGGACGCGTGCAGAACGTGCGGTTCGCCGTCGGCCGCCGCGCGGCGGAGGTGCGGCTCGTGACGGCCGACGACCTGGGCGTCGTCGAGGCCGCGCGGGCGCGCGGCGAGGGTCTCAACCCGGAAGGTTCCACCCCCGGCGCACTGTCCTGACGGCCCGGGCCCTGCCTAGCGTCGCGGCACCAGCCACGACGACCCGAGGAGCCCGCCATGTACGACAAGAGCACCTTCCACGGCATCGACGCCCAGTACAGCCGCCAGCAGGCCCGTGCCATGCAGACCGGGGCGGGTGACCTCGACGGCATCGTGGGGCAGATCGGCTCGCTGCTGAGCCAGGTCCAGTGGTCCGGCCCCGGCGCGCAGCGGTTCCTGGGCGAGTGGGACGGCGCGCTGCGTCCCGAGCTGCAGGCCGCGGCCGAGAACATCCGCGCCAACGCCGTCGAGCTCGACCGGCGCGCCCAGATGCAGGAGGACGCGAGCCGCTGACGGCGGAACCTTCCACCCCCACGACGCTGGCCAGGTGCGACGTCCGGTTCCTAACGTCGACGACGTACCCCGAACCCGCCGGACCACCGGCCCACCGCAGGAGGCACCGATGTCCCAGCTCCAGGCCGGCGGCTCGTTCCGCGGCTCCGACGTCGACGGGCTCGACCGCATCGTCCGCACCATGACGGACGCCGCCGACTTCGCCGACGACGTGGTCCGGGCGCTGCGGGTCCTGGCGGCCGCGCTCGAGGCGATGTCCTGGACCGGCTGGGCGGCCGCGTTCGCCCGGTACCTGCGGGCCGTCGTGATCCCGTGGGTCCAGACCGTCGCCCGGTACCTGCGGGGCTTCGCGCAGGTCCTCGCGCTCATCTCGCAGACGCAGAAGGACACCAGCTCCGACACCCCGACCGTGCACATCCCGGCCACGGCGTTCAGGCCCGTGACGCTGCCGGCGACGTCGACCGTGAACGCCCCGGTGCTCACCGCCCCGGACCCCGCGGTCGCACCGACGCAGGCCGGCGGCGGCGCCGCGGGCGCCGGTGCGCAGGTCGTCGTGCCGGTGTCCATCGGGTCGGTCACGATCCACGTCAACGGCGCGGGCGGCGGTGGCGCGCAGGTCAGCACGCCCGCCACACCGACCCCGCGGTTCGAGCCCGCGGGGGGTGCCACGGGCACCGGCACCACGAGCGTGTCGGCGGGGACCATCGCGGGCGGCCTCGTCCGCGACCCGCAGGGCACGGTCGGGGCGATCGTCGGCGGTGTCGTCGGCGGTGCCGTGGGGCACGCGGTCGGCGGCGGGACGTTCGGCGAGCGCATCGGCGCGGCCGTCGCGGACGAGGTCGCGGGTCGCGTCTCCGGGTCCGGCGGCGGGTCCGGCGGCGGATTCGGCAGCGGGTCCGGCGGGGGATCGGGGGGTGGTGCGGGAGGCCCGGTCGCCCCCGCGTCCGCCGGCACCGGTGCCGGCATCGGTGCCCCGGTCGACGCGCCCTCCGCCGTGGCGGTCGACGCCCGCGCCGTGGCCGGCGACCCGCCCGTGACCACGACACCCGTCGGGATCGGTGCGACCACCGGAGGCGGTGGGGAGGGGACCCGCGCGGCCGCGGCCGCCGGTCTCGCGGCCCTCGAGAACGGCTCCGGTGCGCCGGTGGCGCTCGCGGCGGCTCCGCTCGGGCTGGCCGCGCTCGGAGCCGCGACGCTCGGCGCGCTGCGCTCGGGCGACGGCACGGGTGACGACGACGGGCACGTGGACGACGACGGCGGCACGCCCGCGGCCACCCCGGTCGCCGTGGAGCTCACGATCGACGGGCGGTCCGCGCGATGAGCGCCGCCACCGTCGAGCACCCCGGGCCGCTGCTGCCGGGTGCCCCGCGCTTCCACCTCGAGCTGCCCGACGGGTGGCGGATCGCCCCGGCGCCCCGCGCGCTCGCGGTCGCGCGCCCGGCCGGCGACCTGCCGGGGTTCGTCCCGAACCTCACGGTCACGGCGGACCTCGTGCCCGCCGGGACCACCGCCCCCCAGGTGCTCGCGGCCGTGCTCGCCTCGTACCCGGGCCGCGTCACGGGTGACGCGGACCGTGCCGACGGTGACGACGTCGCGTCGGCCCGCCTGACGCGCGAGCACGACGCGGGCACGGTCCACCAGCGCGTCGACGTCCTGCTCGACCCGACGCCCCTGCCCGGCGCGCACCACCACGCGCTGACGGTCGTGTCGAGCTGGGCCGACGCGACCCCCACCGACCTGCGCGACGCCCTCGCGGACGCGCACACCTCCGTCCGGGTCGGCGCCGCCGACCCGGCCCCGGCCTGACCGCCACCCGGCACGGCCACCACCTCAGGCTCCGGGCACCGCGTCCGGGCACGTACCGAAGGAGAACACCATGAGCAACGTCCTCGGCATGGACATCGCCGCCGCCCGCGACCTCGTGCGCGTCATGAACGTCGACGCCGACAACATCACGCAGATCACGAGCCGCCTCACGCAGCAGCTGCAGTCGACGCCCTGGTACGGCCCGGACGCGCAGCGCTTCAACGCGGACTGGTCCGGCCAGTACGTGCCCGCGCTGCAGCGGGTCGTCGAGGCGCTGCAGGCCAACGCCGCGGCCCTCTCCCAGCAGGCCGACGACCAGGAGACGGCCTCCTCCTGACCCACCAGGCCCCGAGCCGACCCCACTCGCCCACCCTCCCCGACCCCAGCCCCACCCGCCCCAACCGCCCCGACCCCGGTCCCACCACAGCACCCCACCGCCTCGCCCCACCCACCCACCCGCCGACCCACCCCGCCGACCGGAACACCAGTCACCGTCCGAGGGACGTGGACGTGACCGAGGTTCCGGTCGGCGGAGGAGGTCGGCGTCGACCGGGACATCGGTCACCGTCCGGCGGGCGGGTGGGTGAGTGGGGTTCCGGTGGGCGGGAGGGGGTGACGTCGACCGGAACGTCGGTCACCGTCCGAGGGGCGGGAACGTGAGTGGGGTTCCGGTCGGCAGGGACATCGTCGACCGGAACGTCGGTCACCGTCCGGCGGGCGGGTGGGTGAGTGGGGTTCCGGTGGGCGGGAGGGGGTGACGTCGACCGGAACGTCGGTCACCGTCCGGTCGGCGGGTCGGGGAGTGGGGTTCCGGTCGGCGGAGGGGTGGGCGACCGGGAACCGACGGGCGGGTACGACGGGCGAGACGTGACGGCCGGGGACTGACGGGCGAGACGTGACGGCCGGGGACTGACCGGCGGGACGTGACGTGCGGGACGTGACGAGCGGAAGGAGCAGCGAGCATGTGGCGACTGAGCATCCAGCCCACCCGCGAGAGCGGGCTGCGGGCCGTGGACGTCGAGGTCGTCGCACGCGACGGCGCGCGCGTCGCGGACCTGGCGCGGGCGCTCGCCGAGCACCTGGGCGCGGGCTCGGGCTCGGGTGCCCTGCTGGCGCCCACGTCCGACGGCACGCCGTGGCCCGCCGGGCTGCCGCTGGCGCAGGCCCCGCTGCGCACCGGTGCGGTCCTCCCGGTCGCGTCGGTGCCGGCCGCGTGGCTCGACCGTCCCGGAGGCCGACGCCCCGTGCGGGCACGCGTGCGCGTCGTCGCGGGGCCCGACGCAGGCACCGAGGTGGACGTCGAGTCCGACGCCTTCACCGTCGGGCGCGGGTCCGCCGCGACGGTCCGCCTGACCGACCCGCTCGTGTCGCGCGTGCACGCGCGGGTCCTGCTCACCGGCGGTGTCGTCGTCAGCGACGAGGGCTCGGCCCACGGCACCCGCGTCGCGGGGCGGCCCGTGCTGCGCGCCCAGACGGTCGGCTGGGGCGAGCGCGTCGAACTCGGACGCACGACGATCGAGATCCGTCGCGGCGACGCGGCACCCGCGCCCGCCGACACCGGGGTGCTGCGTCCTCCGCGCTTCGGCGAGCGGCTCGAGCCGGCCGAGCTCGAGGTTCCCGCGCCACCGTCGGCACCGCGCCGCACCCCGCTGCCGTGGCCCATGATGCTCATGCCGATGCTGCTGGGCGGCGCGATGTTCGCGATGAACCGCAGCCCGTTCTCCCTGGTCTTCATGCTCGGCTTCCCGACGATGATGGCCGTGCAGCACGTCGTCGCGCGGCGCCAGCAGGCCGCGGAGCACGACGCGCAGCTGCGCGCGTGGCGGCGCGACGTCGACGACGTCGTGGCGCGCCTCGACGACGCGGCGCGCGTGCAGCGCGAGCGGGCCGCGCAGGACGAGCCGGACCTCGTGACCGTGCGCGAGCGCGTCGCCGCGCGGGACCACGGGACGTGGGCGCGCACGCGCGACGACGCCGACTTCCTGCACGTCCGGGCGGGCCGCGGCCCCCGGCCAGCGCTGGTCACCGGGACGGTCGCGCGCGGCGGCGACCGCGTGCAGCGCGACCTCGCCGTGCAGGAGCTGGCGGTGCGCGGCACCCTGACGGACCAGCCGGTCCCCCTCGTGCTCGGTGGCCACCGACTCGCCGCCGTCACGTGCGCCGACCGGGACCGCGCCGACGCGGCCGTGCGCGCGCTGCTCGTGCGCCTCGCAGCCGCGCACTCACCGACGGACGTCACGTTCGCCGCGGTGCTCGGACCGGACGCGGCGCACGTCGAGACGTGGCTGCGCTGGCTGCCGCACACGGCGCACCGCATCGGCGGTCTGCCGCCCGTCGCGCTGGGCGCCGCGGACGGCGGTGCGCTGCTCGAGGCGCTCGTCGCGGTCGACGGCGCCCGCGGGCACGTCGTGTGCCTGGTCGACGAGGACGCGGGCGTGCCGCGGCGCGCCGTCGAGGCCGTGGCCGGTGCCGCGGCCGAGCGTGACGTGCACCTGCTGTGGGTCGGCCGCGACGCGACGCGTGTACCGTCCGCGACCGACGTGCTCCTCGACCTGGACGCGGGCCTCGTGCGGCGGCGCGACCGCGGCGGGGACGACGCCGTGGACGTCGACGAGCTCGACCTGGCCGCCGCGTGGCACACCGCGCGCACGCTGACGGCGTTCCGCGACGAGGCCGCCGTGGTGCCGCCGGACAGTGCGCTGCCCGACGCGGTGCGCCTGCCGGACCTGGGGTCCGACCTGCGTGACCCCGACGACGTGACCGCGGTGCTCGACCGGTGGGCGTCGTCGGCCGGGCTGCGGGCCCAGCTCGGTGCGGGTGCCGACGGCGTCGTCACGATCGACCTGCGCGAGGACGGCCCGCACGGGCTCGTCGCGGGCACCACGGGCTCCGGCAAGTCGGAGCTGCTCCAGACGCTGCTGTGCTCGCTGGCGACCAACAACCCGCCGACGCGCGTCACGTTCCTGCTGGTCGACTACAAGGGCGGCGCGGCGTTCCGCGAGTGCGCCGACCTGCCGCACACCGTCGGGTACATCACGGACCTCACGCCCGCGCTCGTGCAGCGCGCCCTGGTGTCGCTGCGGGCCGAGCTGACGTGGCGCGAGCACCTGCTCGCCGAGCACGGCGCGAAGGACCTGGTCGCGCTCGAGAAGCTGCGGCCCGACGTCGCGCCGCCGAGCATGCTGATCTGCGTCGACGAGTTCGCGGCGCTGCTGGGTGAGGTCCCCGAGTTCGTCGACGGCGTCGTCGACGTCGCGCAGCGCGGCCGGTCCCTCGGCATGCACCTGCTGCTCGCGACGCAGCGGCCCGCGGGCGTCGTGACGCCGCAGATCAAGGCGAACACCGACCTGCGGATCGCGCTGCGCATGGCGTCGACCGACGACTCGACGGACGTCGTCGAGGCGCCGGACGCCGCGACGCTCTCGCGCCGCACCCCGGGCCGCGCCTGGTTGCGGCGCACCGGTCACGGCACGCGCGAGCTCGTGCAGGTCGCGTGGGTCGGCGCGCACGAGCCCGTGCACGACGAGGCGGCCGCCGTGCAGGTCCGCGCGTTCACGGCGCGTGCCGACGCGACGTCGCCGCGCACCGCGGGCCGCGTGCACGAGCGCTCCGACCTCGAGCGGCTCGTCCTGACCGTCGGTGAGGCGTTCGCACGCTCGGGGCTCGTGGCACCGAAGCGTCCCTGGCTGCCCGCGCTGCGCGACGAGGTGCTGCTGGCCGGCGGCGAGCCCGGCGCGCTGCTGCTGGGCGCCGACGCGCGCGACGAGGCGGCGGTCCCCGGCGCCGCCGACGACGTCCACACGTGCGTGCCCGCGCCCGGGGTGCTGCCGGTCGGCGTCGCGGACCTGCCCGACGAGCAGACCCAGCGCCCGCTGCTGGTCGACTACGCGCGTGCCGGGCACCTGCTCGTGCACGGTGCGTCGGGCAGCGGCAAGACCGAGCTGCTGCGCACGGTCGCCGTGGCCGCGACGCTCACGCACGACCTCGCACCCGCGCTGGTCTACGGCATCGACGCCGCCGGCGGCGGCCTGTCGGTGCTCGAGGCCCTGCCGTCGGTCGGCTCGGTCGTGGTCGAGCAGCAGCCCGAGCGCGTCACGCGGCTCGTGCGGATGCTGTACCGCACGCTGACCGAGCGCAACGCGCTGCTCGCACGGCACGGTGCGGCGGACGTCGAGGCGCTCGCGGCCGCGGGCGTCGTCCTGCCGCGCGTGCACGTGCTGGTCGACAACCTGCCGCAGCTCGTCGAGCACCTCGAGGGCGGGGGACCGCTGCGCCGCGGGCACGTCGACCAGCTCGTCGCGGTGCTGCAGGACGGGCGGCGCTGCGGTGTGCACGTCACGGCCACGACGCCGCGCCGCACGGGCCTGCCGTCGGCGCTCTCCGGGGCGTTCGGCCAGCGGCTCGTGCTGCGCATGACGTCGGTCGACGACTACCAGGTGCTGGGCGTGCCGCAGACGGTCCTCGACGACCGCACGCCGCCCGGACGCGGTCTGCTGGGCCGTACGGAGGTGCAGGTCGCGACGGTGGGCGGTGCGGGCACGCCGCAGCAGGGTGCGCTGCTGCGCGAGGTCGCGGCGCGCGAGACCGACCGGTACGCGGCGCAGCCGCCCGTGACCGTGCCGGCGATGCCGACGCGGGTCCCGGTGGACCTCGTGCCCGCACCGGAGCGCGACGACGTGTGCGTGGGTGTCGACGGCGACCTCGCGACGGGTGTCGTGCTGCCGCTGCTGCCCGCGCCGCTGCTCGTGCTCGGGCGCGGCGGATCGGGCCGCACGTCGTTCCTGGCGGGCCTCGCGCAGTCGGTCGCACGGGCTGCGCACCCGCCGCAGGCCGTGCACCTCGTGGGGCCGCGCGCGCGTCCGGTCTCCGGTGCCGTCGCGGTCGCGGACCCCGCCGCCGTCGTCGCCCTGCTGGAGGACCTGCTCTCCGCACCCGTCCCCGCCGACGACGCGTGGCAGGTGCTGCTCGTCGACGACGTGCACGAGTGGGAGCGCGGCTGGGAGCGCGGTGGTGACGACCGGCGGCTCGTCGAGCTGCTGGCGCGCGTGGTGGAGGAGGCGCCGGCGCGTCGCGTCGCCGTGGTCGTCGCGGCCGACGCCGACGAGGCGCGCGCCCGCCAGCACGTCGCCGGTGCCGTGGCCGCGGCCCGCCGCGCGCGCCGCGCCGTGCTGCTCGGCCCGGAGATGGCCGACGGCTCGCTCGTCGGCGCGACCGTGCCGATGCACACGCACGAGCCCGCCACGGGCGTCGGGCGCGGTCTGCTCGTGAGCGCCGGGTCCGTCCGTGTCGTCCAGGTACTATCACCGTCAGCCGACCGGGAGACCGTCCGTTGAACCGATCGACCACCACCTCAGGCCTGATGAGGCGTCTGCTGGGCCGTCCGGGTGACCGCCAGCGGGGCTTCGCCGAGGCCGGCGTCGCCGTGACCGGCGCCGCGCTCGTCCTGGGCGCCGCGCTGGGCTCCGGCGTGGCCTCCACCGTCGTGACGATGTCCGACGGCGTCACCTGGCTGCCCGACGACGAGACGGGCCAGGTCGTCCAGATCAACCCCGGCACGGGCCGCGCCGAGCGTCGCCTGCAGGTCGCCGGGCCCGGCAGCGAGCTCGGCATCAGCCAGCGCGACGGGCACCTCGTCGTCACCGACGCCCGCACCGGGGCCGTGACGAGCATCGACCTCGCGACCCTGCTCGCGGGCGGGCAGCGCCGCACCGACGAGCCGGCGCGCGTCCTCGTCGGCGGTGGTCTGGTGTACCTCGTGACACCGTCCACGGGTGTCGTGCGCGCGGTCGACCCGCTCACGCTGCAGGACCTCGGGTCGCCGTACCGCGTGGGCGGGGAGCTGGCCGACGCGGTCGTCGACGCGCGCGGCGCCGTGTGGGTCGTCACGACCGCCGGCGAGCTGCGCTCCGTGACGTGGCAGCCCGACGACGAGCGGTTCGACGTCGGCACGCCGCGTCCCGTGCGCGGTGCCGGCGGGGCGACGCGGCTGCTGCCGCACGAGCGCGGGGTCACGGTCTTCGCGCCCGACGGGGGAGCGGTGCTGCAGGTCGGCGTCGGCCGGGACCTCGCGGTCGCGGTCCCCGACCTGTCGGGCGACGTGCTGCCCGCGGCGAGCTCGCCGACCGACCTCGCCCCCGCCGGGGTGCCCGGCCGCTCGGCCGTGGTCATGCTCGCGGGCGACCGGATCCTCGACGTCGGTGTCGGTGCGCTCGGCTGCCGGCGGCCCGGGCGGCCGGCGGTCTTCGCGGGGCTGGTGTACGTGCCGTGCACCGGTGCCGGACGCGTCGTCGTCCTGCGTCCCGACGGCACGCGCGCGCGGCCCGACGTCGTCGTCCCCGGTGGCCGCGACCCGCGCCTGCTCGTCGACGACGGACGGCTCGTCGTGCACACCGAGGACGGTGCGCGCGCCGTCGTGGTGGAGGCCGACGGCACGACGCGGGTCGTCGACACCGGCCGCGCGCAGGCACCCGTGCACGACCCGAACGACCGTGCGTCGGGCCCGGCGGCCGCGGTGCCCCCGGCCGTGCCGCCGGTCGTGCCGCCGACCGTCGTGCCACCGACGGTGCCGACGCAGCCCGAGCGGCTGCCCGTCCCGTCGGGTCAGCCCGGTGGACCGGCCGACCCGACGCCGGACCCGGGGGCGACGCCCACGGGCGGCCCCGAGCCCACGCGCGACCCCGGCGCCACGGACGCCCCCGACCCGACGGACGACCCGACGACCACGCGCCCCACGCCGACGGGGACGCCCACGCCGACGGGTGGCCCCTCGCCGACGGGGACGCCCACGCCGACCAGCAGCCCCACGCCGACGGGGCGCCCGTCGCCCACGGTCACCCCGACCCCGACCGAGGAGCCCGAGGTCACGCCCGTGCGGCCGACGACGGTGGGCGCCACGATCACCACGGCGCACGAGGACGGCACGGCCGACGTGGGCGTGACGTGGCGCATACCGTCGCCGCGCCCCGACCACTACGTCGTGCGTGCCTCGATCGCGGGCGTCGCGCCCGTCCAGGTCGCGGGCTCCGCGAGGATGGCGACGGTGCGGTCGCTCGTGTGCGGCCGGAGCGTGACGTTCACGGTCGAGGCCGTCATCGGCGACGCCGGTGCGACGTCGGCCGCGAGCGACGCGGTCCGCACGCCCGACTGCCCGCCCACGGCGCCCGAGCCGCCGACCGGGGTGGCGGCGGTCGCGAACGCCGACGGGTCGGTCACGGTGTCCTGGACGCCGTCGCCGTCGATCGTCGAGAACTACGTCCTCGGGCCGGAGGGCAGCTCGACGACCGTGGCGTCGATGACGTCGTCGTCGCAGACCCTGCGCGACCTGCCGCCCGGCGCCACCATGCGCTTCGTCGTGCAAGCCGTGCGCGGCTCGCTGTCGAGCGCGTCCGTGCCGTCGAACGCCGTGACGGTCGCCGGGCCCCCGGGCGCGGTGCCCGGGCTCGACGCGACGGACACCACCGCCATGGGCGACCGCCACTGGATCACGCTGGCCTGGGGCGCCGCGCCCGCCAACGGGTCGCCCGTCACCGACTACGTCGTCGCGTGGTCCGGCGGCGGGGTCAGCGGCCGGACCACCACGACCGGTCGGTCCGCACTGGTCGAGTTCAGCTGTGCGGGGCAGCCCCTGTGCACCCAGGGCGGCACGGTCACCGTCACGGTCACCGCCCGCAGCGCGGTGGGGGAGGGACCGGCGGCGAGCTACGCGTACGTGGCCCAGCGTGTCGTCCCGCCGCCCGCGAACGGCGACGTCGTGGTGGGTGGGGTGTCGTGGCAGCCCCCGGACCGGTGGGACCTGCTGATCCCCATGACGGCGCACCTGTCGATGCCGGAGTCCTGGAGCTCGGCCGGCGGGACGTGCACCCTGCAGGTCTCGGTCGACGGCGTCCCGGACGCCAGCACGGTCCCGTGCACCTCCGGGAACCGGCACCTGGGCACCTACCCGGGTGGAGCGACCCTCACGGTCTCGGTGCGCGCCCCCAACGGCGCGGTGTCGAACTCCGCCAGCGAGCGGGTGCCGGCGCGCAACGGCTGGGCGTACTGCGACCCGCAGACGCGCATCTGCACCCAGCCCGTCGGCCACGACGGCGGCGGGGTCGTCGTCATCCCGCTGCCGTGGACCCCGTCGCTGCCCGGCGGTCCCGAGCGGCCGCCGGTGCTGGCCGCGGGCGTCGGGCTGCTGCTGGCCGCGGGCGCGCTGCGCGCGCTCCGCCTGCGCCGTCCCGACGACCTCGACGGCCACGACGACGTCACCGCGCCGACCCCGGCCACCCGCACGACCACCCCCACGACGACCGAGGAGCCCCCCGCATGACCGACGACGCCGCGACCACCGTCGCCGAGTTCCGGGTGCTGCACGGTCGTGTGGTCGACGCGGTCGAGCACGCCGTGCACGGCAAGCGACCCGTGGTCGAGCTCGTGGTCGCCGCCCTGTTCGCGGGCGGGCACGTGCTGCTCGAGGACGTGCCGGGCACCGGCAAGACGACTCTCGCACGCGCCCTCGCGGCCGCCATGGGGGGCACGTCGCGCCGCATCCAGTTCACGCCCGACCTGCTGCCGGCCGACGTCACCGGCACCACGGTGCTCGACCCGGGCACGGGCGACGTGCGGTTCCGGCCCGGTCCGGTGTTCGCGCACGTCCTGCTGGCCGACGAGATCAACCGCGCGGCCGCCAAGACGCAGTCGGCGATGCTCGAGGTCATGGCCGAGGGCACGGTCACGGCCGACGGGGCCACGCACGCCGTCCCGGACCCGTTCCTCGTCGTCGCGACCCAGAACCCGGTCGACCTCGACGGCACGTACCGGCTGCCCGAGGCGCAGCTCGACCGGTTCCTGCTGCGTGTCAGCCTGGGCTACCCGGACCTGGAGCACGAGCTCGCGGTGCTGCACCCCGGCTCGTCGGCGGGCGACGTGACGACCGTGCCGACGGTCACGAGCCCCGTGGACGTCGCGCGCCTGACCCGCGGGCTGCGTGCCGTGCACGTCGCCGACCCGCTGCTGCGGTACGTGCGCGCGCTCGGGCAGGCGACGCGTGACGACGCCCGCACGCGCCTGGGCGCGAGCACGCGCGCGCTGCGCGCGCTCGTCGGTGCCGGGCAGGTGCAGGCCGCCGCGCACGGCCGGCACTACGTGGTGCCGAGCGACGTGCAGGCGCTCGCGCACGCCGTGCTCGAGCACCGGCTGATCCTCACGCGCGAGGCGCTGCTCGAGGGCGTCACCGCCGCGGACGTGGTCGCGGCGGCGGTCGACACCGTCGACGTGCCGCGACCCGCGGCCGCCTGAGGCGCCCGACCGTGGCCCGTCGCCTGCGCCCGACCGCACGCGGCACCGCGCTCGCCGTCCTGGGCGTGCTCGCGCTCGGCCTCGGGCTGCTCGCGCGCTATCCCGGTCTCGTCGCGCTCGGCGCCACCGCGCTGGGGCTCGTCGTCGTCGCCGTCGTGACGCTGCTGCTGCCCGTGCCGCTCGACGTGACCCACCGGCTCGTGCCCGGGCGCACACCGCGGCTCGGCCCGGCCGCCGCGCACGTCGGGATGCGCAACGCCTCGCCGTGGCTGCCGATCGTCGTGTCCGGCACCGACCACGTCGCGGGCCGCGACGTCGCGCTCGCGCCCACACGCCTCGCGCCGCGTGCCGCCGGGCAGGTCGAGGTGCCCGTGCCGACCGACCGCCGCGGCCTGGTGCCCGTCGGGCCGTTCGTGCTCGAGCGGCGCGCGCTCGCGGACCTCGTGCGCTCGCGCGAGCAGCGCGGGTCCGCGTCGACGCTGCAGGTCACACCGCGTGTGCTGGCCGCCGCGGGCCCGCCCGCGGGGCGCCGCCGCGGGCACGTGGGCGCGCTCGAGCGGGTCGAGCACGGCGGGACCGACCTCGTGGGGCTGCGCGAGTACCTGCCCGGCGACGACCTGCGCCGCGTGCACTGGGCGAGCAGCGCCCGCACCGGCATCCCGATGGTGCGCGAGGACGCCGACCCCGCGCAGCCGCACCTGACCGTGCTGCTCGACGACCGCGCGGGCGCGTACCGTGCCGGTCCCGCGGGCGACGGGTTCGAGGAGGCGGTCGACGTGGCCGCGTCGCTCGTGCAGGCGTGCGCGACGCACGGTGTGCCCGTGCGCTGCGTCACGGTCTCGGGGTCGTGCGACGTCGACGCCCCCGCCGGTGTGCCCGGCAGCGGTGAGCCGCTGCGCGCCGCGGCGGACGCGGTCGACCGCCTGACGGTCGTCACGACGCAGGACCGGCCGCTGACGGCCGCCGTCGCGGTGCCGCCGGGCGGCGGAGCCGTGCTCGACGTGCTCGCCGTGGTCACCGGCGCGCTCGCACCCGTGCCGCCGCTGCTGCTCGCGGCCCGCGGTGCGGTGACCGTCGCGCTGCTCGTCGTCGACCCCGCCCCCGAGCGCGTGCTCGGTGCCGCGGGCGCGGCGACCGTCGTGCGCGGTCCGCGCGCCGAGGACCTGCTGCGCGGCTGGGACCTGGCGGTGGCCCGATGACGCCCGGCGCCGCGAGGGGCGGTGCGAGGGCCGGAACGACGGGCGGTGCGGCGGCCGGTGCGGCAGGTGCGGCCCCGGCCGACGTGCGGGGTCCGGGTGCGGGTGTGACGGTCTGGGCCGTCGCGCTGCTGCTGGTCGCGTGCGTGCCGCTCGCGGCGGCCTTCACGTCACCCGTCGTGCTCGCCCCGGTCGCCGGTGCCGTCGTGCTGCCGTTCGCGGTCGTCGCGCTGGCGCGGCGCCTGCGCGTCCCGGCGTGGGCCAGGGCAGCGGCGGTCGTCGCGCTCGTGCTCGTCGTCGCGACCTCGGTGGCGCGCGTCGAGGACGACGGCGTGCCGGACGTCGACGAGGCCGCCTGGCGCGGCACGGGCGCCGCGCAGGTGCTGGGACCCGTCGCGGACGCCGTCGCACGGCTGCTCACCGCGCCGCGTCCCGCCGCGCCCCTGCTCGCGCTGCCGGTCGTCGTGCTCGTCGCGCTCGTCGCGCTGGGCGTCGCGCTCGCGCTGGGGCGGCGCGCGCCCTCCCGGGTCGCACCGCTCGCCGGTGCGGCGGTCGTGTACGGGGCCGCGCTGCTGCTGACCGCGGGCGCGGCCGACCGGGGAGCCGTCGGTGTCGCGCTCGTCGCGCTCACCGCCGCGGGGTGGCTGCTGCTCGACGGCGCCGCGCTCGAGCGGCACCGCGACGCGGCACGGCTCGGCCGTGCGCAGCGTGGGCCGCGGACGCGGTGGCGCACGGGCGGCGTCGCCGGCGTCGTCGTGGTCGCGCTCGTCGCGGCCGCGGGTGCCGCGAGCGCGGGCGCCGTCACGGGGCGCGCGTTCGAGCCGCGTGACCACATCACGCCGCCGCGCCTGCCGGCGGACGCCGTGCACCCGCTCGCGGAGCTGTCGCGCTGGCAGACCGACGCCGGTGCGACGGTGCTGCGCGTGCGCGGCACCCACCCGGGCTACCTCACGTGGGTCACGCTGCCCGACTTCGACGGCACGGGCTGGTCCGCCGACCTGGACCTGCGGCCGCTCGGCAGCGTCGTCGAGCCGTCCCTCGCGCCGGGGCGCACGCGCGGCGGTGTCGACGTCGAGGTCGAGCTGGTCGACCTCGCGGGTCCGTCGGGCTCACCGGGCACGTGGCTGCCGTCGCTCGGCGACGTCACGTCGACGACCGCGGCCGGTGCGCTCGTCGACGTCGACACCGGGGTGCTCGCGGTGCCGCCGACGGGCGACGGGCGGCTGCCCGCCGGGCTCACCTACCGCGTGCGCGGCGAGGTGGACCGGCCCGAGGCGGGCCGTGCCGCGCGCGCGGGTGTGCCCGGCGGTCCCGAGGTCGACCGCTACCTGCGGCTCGACCGGTTCCCGGCCGACCTGCGCACGTACGCCCAGGGCGTCGTCGCGGACGCGCACTCGCGTCTCGACCAGGCCACGCGCCTGGCCGAGACGGTCCGCGGCGACCGCGAGCTCGCGGTCGACGCGGTCAGCGGGACGTCCTACGCGCGGCTGCGGGAGTTCCTGTTCGCGGACCGCGCCGACGGCGGGCAGGTGGGGACGAGCGAGCAGTTCGCCGGGTCGTTCGCCGTGCTGGCGCGGGCCGTGGGCCTGCCGTCGCGCGTCGTCCTGGGGTTCACGGTGCCCGGTGGTGAGGCCCAGGACGACGACGTGGCCCGCGACGTGCGCGGCGCGGACGTGCGTGCGTGGGCGGAGGTGTACCTCGCGGGCACCGGGTGGGTGCGGTTCGACCCGTCGCCCGACGCGGTGACGGCCACCGGCGTGGACGAGGGCACGCGCGAGCAGGACGCGGGCACGTCGGTGCAGGACGAGCAGGAGGGTGACGTCGACGACGACGAGGCCGTCGACGAGCCCGTGGCCGACGAGGTCCCGCGTGCCGGCGCGGGCGTCTCCGGGCTGGTCGTGGTGCTGGTCGTCGGCGCCGCGCTGGGTGCGGTGCTCGTCGGCGTCGTCGTCGCGCTGGGCGTGGCGCGGCTCGTGCGGCGTCGGCGCCTGCGCGCGTCGGGCGTCGTGGGGGCGTGGCAGCACGCGGCCGACGCGCTGCTGCTGCGCGACGGCCCGGCGGCCCCCTCCGTGACGGCCGACGCGCTCGCCGCGCGCATGGACGAGCTCGCCGGCGCGCCGGCGGGCGGGCTCGCGACGAGCGCGCAGGCGGTCGCGTTCGGCGGCGTCGGTGCGCCGCCGGGGGACGTGTGGCGGACCGCGGTCGACGTGGAACGGGGTCTGCGCCGCGGTGCTCCGTGGCGCCGCCGGGTCACGTGGTGGGCGGACCCGGCGCCCCTGCGGCGCCGGTAGCGGGCGCCCGGCGCCGCCCTCAGCGCTGGACGCAGGCCTCGTCGGACAGGCCGCGCCGCTCGGCGTCCTCGACGACGATCGCGAGGACCCGCAGGCACACCTCGGGGGCCTGCGGGTCGACTCCCTCGAGCGTGAGCCGGGTGACGCCGGCCGCCGCGTGCAGCAGCGCCGCGCGCCGGGGGTCAGCCGCGTACGGGTCGACGACGACGAAGGTCACACCCCCGCCGGTCGGGTCCGTCCAGCTGAGCTCGATGCTCGTGCCCCGGTCGAGCGCGACGACGTCCGTGGGCGCGACCGTCGGGTCGGAGACCTCGGCCTGCAACGGTCCCGTCGGGGACGGCAGCGGGCCGTCGTGCGTCGGGACCTCGACGACCGTCGGGTCGGGGGTCGGTGTGGTCACGGGCCCGGCGGCGCGCTGCTGCGTGGACGTCCACAGCGTGACGCCGACGCCGACCGCGCTGCCCAGCAGCACGGCACCGCCCATGAACGCCGCGACGCGCACCCAGCCCGGGCGCGCGTCGCGTGCGGGCCCGGGGTCCGCGACGGCGTCGCCGGGACCGGGCGTGCTGCGCGCCGGGTGCAGCCCCGTCGCCTCGTCGTCGGCGGGCGGCACGGCCGGCGGCGTGCTGAGCAGCGACAGCGCCGAGGGCGCGAGCGCACGGTCGTCCTCGGGCTGCACCGGGGGCAGCGCGAGCGGGGGGAGAGCGAGCGGCGCAGGACCGGCAGGGGGCTCCGCTGGCCCGGCAGGGGGTTCTGCGGGACCGGCAGTGGGCTCCGCTGGCCTGGCAGGGGGTTCTGCGGGACCGGTAGAGGGCTCCGCTGGCCTGGCAGGGGGCTCCGCCGCCGCGGCGACCGCCGGCTCGACGACGGGCTCGACGACCCGCTCGGCCGGTGGCTCGACGCCCGGGGCGCCCGGGGACCACGAGCGGGTCTCGGTGGGCAGGGCGAGCAGCGCCGCGTGCACGTCGTCGGCCGTCGCGTACCGGTCCTCGCGCGCGGGTGCCAGGCACCGCTCGACGAGGTCCCGCAGGCCGTCCGGCACGTCGGTGCGCCGCAGCGTGCGCCGCTCACCCGTCCGGACCCGGCGCAGGTAGCCCAGCGCGGTGTCGTCCGCCGGGTCCGGTGCCGCGAACGGCGCCCGCCCGTCGAGCAGCGTGAACAGGGTCGAGCCGAGCGACCACACGTCGTCGGCCGCGGTCGGCTCGTGACCGTCGAGGACCTGCGGCGAGGCGTGCCGGTAGCTGAACCGCTCGAGCGACGCGGTGTGCCCGGCGTCGGCCATGCGCGCGATCCCGAAGTCGGTGAGCACGTACGACGTGGGCAGCACCAGCACGTTCTGCGGCTTGACGTCGCGGTGCAGGACGCCGTGCGCGTGCGCGAACGCCAGCGCGCCGGCGACGGCGGTGCCCGCGGCGACGACCTCGGCGACCGGCAGCGGCCCGTGGCTGCGCACCCTGTCGTGCAGCGACCCCAGGTCGTGGAAGTCCATGACGAGGCACGGGTGCCCCTGGCCGGTCGTCGCGGTGTCGAGCACCGTGACGACGTGCGGGTGCTGACGGCCCAGCCGCACCGTGATCTCCAGCTCGCGCGCGAACCGGGCGAGCGTCGCCGGATCGGTCTCGAGCAGCACCTTGATCGCGACGTCGCGGTGCAGCGCCGCCTGCCGTGCCCGGTACACCACGGAGTCGCCGCCGCGGGCGACCTCGCGCACGTCGGTGTACCCCGGCAGCCCCAGGTCGATCTCGGGCCGGGTCGTCCGCACCGGTGCGGGTGCCCACAGCTCGTCGTCGTCCATCGCTCCTCGGTCCACCCCTCGTCGGACGCGTGCGCGTCCCGGCCCGAGACTAGCGGCGGGGATCCAGCGTGCCGTCGACCGACCCGGTGATCCCGTTCCACAGGTCGCGCGCCCGGACCCCGACCTCCTCGGCGCCCGTGACGATCAGCGCACCGGGCGTGTTGAGCATGCCCCACGCGCCGCCGACGTCGAACGCGGCGTCCATGCGCTCGGTGAAGCGCGCGTGGAAGCCGGTGCCCTGCATCGCGTCGTTGGCGGCCGTGCCGATCGCGGTGCCGACGTCCCAGGACAGGCCGAGCGCGGTGCTCGCGACCGCACCGCCCGGGACGAACGCGCCCGCCCCGAGCACCGCGGACACCCCGCTGTCGACCATCGCGTGCAGGTCACCGTCGCCGTGCGCGCGGTACGCCCCGTAGACGTCGGACGCGACCCCGAGCGCCGCGGCCCCCTGGAGCACACCACCGACCGCGGGTCCGATGTGGGCGTCCTGCATGACCGACAGGCCGTGGTCGAGCGTGCGCAGCGACGAGGCCACGGTGATGTTCTCCCACCGCGCCGCGGCCTGCCCGAGGAGGTACACGTCACTCGCCGTCGCGACCGTCCCGATGCGGTCGAGCGCGGTGCTCGCGACGTCGTGCGCGCGGTCGACCGAGGCGCGCACGGCGTCCCAGGACGCGCCCGTGGGCGTGCCCGCGCCGCCGGCCGCCGTGCTCGTCCCCGCTGTGCTCGTCCCTGCTGTGCTCGTGCCCGCTGCGCTCGTCGCACCGCTGACGGCGTCCTGCGCGTCGGCCTCGTCGAGCAGCCGCCGCGCGGCGTCCTGCATCGCGAGCGCGCAGGTCAGCAGCGCGCGGGCGTGCTCCGTGTGCCACTGCGCGCGTGTGCGCGCCGCGTCGGCGCCGTGCCACGCGAGCACGTCGAGCGCCGCCCCGGTGCGCTGCGCGCAGGCCGTGAGCAGCTGGGCCGCGTCGTGCAGGGCCAGCGCCTGCGTGCGCAGGGCGCCGGTGTCGGCGCCGCGGAACGCGTCGGTCATCTCGGCTCCCCGGGTCGTGGTCGTCCGTCCGTGACGAGCGTGGCCGAGCGGACCGGCGCACGTCGAGGGCGCCGGGGGTGGAACGTTCCGGTGCGCTGCGGCTCCCCGGGAGGTGGCGGCCGGTGCGCCGTGCGACGCTCGACGCAGCCTGCCCGACGTGAGGAGCGCCCGTGACGTTCACGCCCGACGACGCCCCCTGGTGGACCGGTGCGGTCGTCTACCAGATCTACCCGCGTTCGTTCCAGGACTCCGACGGCGACGGCGTCGGCGACCTGCGCGGGGTGCTGCAGCGCGTCGACCACCTCGCCGAGCTCGGGGTCGACGTCGTGTGGTTCTCGCCGCTGTACCGCAGCCCGCAGGACGACAACGGCTACGACATCAGCGACTACCAGGACGTCGACCCGCTGTTCGGCACGCTCGACGACCTCGACGAGGTCGTCGCCGCGCTGCACGCGCGTGGCATCAAGGTCGTCATGGACCTCGTCGTCAACCACACGAGCGACGAGCACCCGTGGTTCGTCGAGTCGCGCTCGTCGGTCGACAGCCCGAAGCGCGACTGGTACTGGTGGCGCCCGGCCCGCGAGGGCATGGAGCCCGGTGCGCCCGGCGCCGAGCCGACCAACTGGGCCTCGTTCTTCTCGGGCCCCGCGTGGGACCTCGACGAGACGACGGGCGAGTACTACCTGCACCTGTTCTCCCGCAGGCAACCGGACCTCAACTGGGAGAACCCGGAGGTGCGTGAGGCGGTCTACGCCATGATGCGCTGGTGGCTCGACCGCGGGGTCGACGGGTTCCGGATGGACGTCATCAACCTGATCTCGAAGACGGTGGCCGACGACGGTGCGCTCGGCGACGGGCCCGTCACGACCGGTGCCCTCGGTGACGGCTCGGCCCAGTACACCAACGGGCCGCGGCTGCACGAGTACCTGCAGGAGATGCACCGCGAGGTGTTCGAGGGCCGGCGCGAGGGGCTGCTGCTCGTGGGCGAGACGCCGGGTGCCACGGTCCACGACGCCGCGCTGTTCACCGACCCCGCGCGCCGCGAGCTCGACATGGTGTTCACGTTCGAGCACGTGGGCCTGGACCACGGCCCCGGCGGCAAGTTCGACCCCACGCCGCTGGACCTGCGCGACCTCAAGGCCGTGCTCGGCCGTTGGCAGGCCGGGCTCGAGCGGACCGGATGGAACTCGCTGTACTGGGACAACCACGACCAGCCGCGCGTCGTCTCCCGGTTCGGTGACGACGGCGAGTACCGCCGCGAGTCGGCGACGATGCTCGCGACCGTGCTGCACCTGCACCGCGGCACGCCGTACGTGTACCAGGGCGAGGAGCTCGGGATGACGAACGCGCACCTCTCGTCGTTCGAGGACTACCGCGACATCGAGTCGCTGCGGCACGTGGAGCAGGCTCGTGAGCTCGGCCACGTCTCGGACGACCAGCTCCTGTCCGGGCTCGCCGCGATGAGCAGGGACAACGCGCGCACACCCGTGCAGTGGGACGCCTCGCGGCACGCGGGCTTCACGACCGGTGAGCCGTGGCTGCCGGTCAACGCGAACCACCGGCACGTCAACGCCGAGGCGGAGCGCGCCGACCCGTCGTCGGTGTTCCACCACCACCGGCGGCTGATCGCGCTGCGCCACGAGGACGCGACGGTCCGCCTGGGCGACTTCACGATGCTGCTGCCTGACCACCCGCACGTCTACGCGTTCACGCGCGAGCTCGACGGCGACGCCCTGCTCGTGCTGGGCAGCTTCTCCGCCGACGAGCAGACGGTCGAGGTGGGCGACGTGTGGGACGACGCCGCGCCGGTCCTCGCGAACCACGCCGAGCCGGCGCGGGTGCGTGGCGGTGCGGTCCAGCTCCGGCCGTGGGAGGCGGTCGTGCTGCGCAGGGTGCGGTGCCCGTGACGCGGGAGTGACGCCAGGGCGTCGGCCGGGGCGGCCGCGGTCATCCGGACGACGGCTACCGGGGCGTGGCCGGGTCGACGATGCGCAGCGACGGCAGACCGCGACGCCGGACCATGAGCTCGGCGACGACGAGGTTCGGCAGCCAGCTCAGGAACGTCACCGCGTGGTAGGCGTTCGCGAACGCGGCGTCGAAGTCGAAGGCGTCACGTGCGGCCGCGGCCTGCACGCCGACGAGCACAGCCGTCCAGATCCGCAGCGTCACCGCCGCGTACGTCAGCGCGAAGCTGCGGATCACCCACGCGCGGTGCGCGCGCACGTCGCCGGCGCGGATCGCGCGGTACGCCCGCCAGCTCGTCCACAGCCACAGGACGCCCAGCGTGCCGAACCCGAGGAACCCGACCATGCCCGCGGTGTTGAACGGCGCCATGACCAGCGACGCGACCCCGCCGACCGCGACCCCGGACAGGTACGTCCGCCCGACCCAGCGGTGCAGCCGCCCGAAGCGCAGGCGCGCACCCTCCCAGAACTGCAGCGGGCCGGTCACCAGCGCGACCGCCGCCCCGACGACGTGCAGGACGAGCGCGACGCCCACGAACGGCGGGGCCGCGGCGTACGCCGGGGCCAGCGGCGCGCGTGCGGGGTCGAGCTGCTCGAGCGACCCCAGCAGGTACGGCACCGCGGAGGACGCGACGATCGCGAGCGACGTGAGCAGGACGGCGGTCCACCCGGTGCGACGCCCCGTCGGCCGTGGTCCGCGAGGGCGGGGCGCGGCCGGTCGCGTCGGGAGGTCGTCCGTCGGGGGCGGTGTTCCGGTCGTCGTCATGTCCGACGACGCTAGGAGGGTCGCAGGCGGCCTGTCGATGGGGTCATCCCTACCATCTGTCCGGATCTGGGCGGTCGGACGCCCGGGCGGTCCGCGTCCCGGGTCGCCCCCGCGGACGGGTGAATCCGGCCCGTCGGGCTCGCGCGGCACCCCGGGCACGCCGTAGCCCAGGAGGATGACCGGAGCGACGAGGCTGACCGACGCGGAGCCGGCGGTGCGGGTGCGCGGGCTGCGCAAGACGTACCGGACGCCCACCCTCCGGCAGGTCGTCGCGGTCGACCACCTCGACCTGACCGTGCCCGCGGGCGGCGTGCACGCGTTCCTCGGGCCCAACGGGTCCGGCAAGACCACGACGATCCGCATGCTCCTGGGCCTCGCGCGCCCCGACGCCGGCTCGGTCCACCTGTTCGGGACGCCCGTGCCCGCGCGCCTGCCCGCGGTCGTCGCGCGCGTCGGTGCGATCGTCGAGAACCCCCGGTTCGTGCCCGGGTTCTCCGGGCGTCGCAACCTGCGTCTGCTGGCGACGGCGGTCGGCGTGCCGCACACGCGGGTCGAGGAGGTGCTCGAGCGGGTCGGCCTGCATGAGCGCGGCCGGGACCAGTTCCGGCGCTACTCGCTGGGCATGAAGCAGCGGCTGGCGATCGCCGCGACCCTGCTGAAGGACCCCGACCTGGTGATCTTCGACGAGCCCACCAACGGGCTGGACCCCGCGGGCATCCGCGACGTGCGCGCGACGATGCGCGCGCTGGCCGACGACGGGCGCACGGTGCTCGTCTCGAGCCACGTGCTCGCGGAGGTCGAGCACGTGGCGGACACCGTGTCGGTGGTCGTGCGGGGGCGCCTGGTCGCCGAGGGCTCGGTCGCCCAGCTCGTGGCGGGCGCCGGCGCGCCCCGGGTCAGGGTCGAGGTGCCCGACCCGGCGCGTGCGGCGGCGGTGGTGGCCGCGCACGGGTGGACCCCGCGGACCGACGGCCGCGGGCTCGTCGTCGAGGGCGCGCAGGACGCGGCTCGCGTCAACCAGGCGCTGGCGCACGCCGGGATCCACGCGGCGGAGGTCCTCACGCTGCACCGCGACCTCGAGACCGCGTTCCTCGAGCTCACGGGCGGCGCGCACCCGCCCGTCGGGCCGGCGCCCCGGCGGTGGCCCGGGGAGGCGTCGTGAGGTCGCTGCTGCGCTCCGAGCTCGCCCGGCTGCTGGCCCGGCCGCTGGTCTGGTGCGTCGCGGCCGCCGTGCTCCTGGGCACCGCGGCCCTCACCGCGACCGCCTGGTGGCAGACGCGCCCACCCACCGCGCAGGAGGTCGCCGACGCGCAGGTCGCGTACACGGACGCCCTCGCCGAGTGGCAGGTCGTCGGCAGCGAGCGGATCGAGCAGTGCCACGAGGCGCAGGCGCAGGAGCGTGCGGCGTCGGGGGACCCGGACCTCACGTTCGAGTGCGACCTGATCGGTCCGGTGCTCGAGGGGTTCCTGCCGTACCGGCCCGACGTCATGCTGATCGTCCTCGAGCGCGCGGGGCAGGTCGGCGCGCTCGCGGGGCTGGGGGCCCTGATGATCGGCACCGGGCTGGTCACGTCGGACTTCCGCTCGGGTGCCGTGAGCACGTGGCTGACCTTCGAGCCGCGCCGCGGCCGCGTCCTGGCGGCGCGGTCGGCGGTGGCCCTGCTCGCCGCCGCCGTCGTGACCCTGGGCGCGTGGGTCGTGCTCGGCGTGGGCGCCTGGGCCGTCTGCGCGCTCAACGGGGTGCCGCCGGGCCCGTCCACGGGCCTCGCGTGGGTCCTGCCCGTGGTCGCGCGGTGGTACGCCGTGTGCGTGGGCGCCGCGGCGGTGGGAGCAGGTCTCGCGTTCGCGGTACGTCACGCCGCCGCCGTCACCGGGATCGCCGTGTGGTGGTTCGCGGCCGTCGAGACCGCGCTGCCGCAGGTCCTGCCGGCCGCACGGCCGGCGACCCTCGCCGCGAACCTGGGCGCGTGGACCGACGGCGAGTACCAGTACGACGTCCCCCGGTGCGTCCCCGACGCGACGGCTCCCGGTGGCGAGATCTGCGAGCGGGTGTGGCACACCGTCTCCGGGGCGCAGGGCGGCGCCGTGCTCGCCTCGCTCGTCGTGGTGGCGCTCGTGCTCGGCTGGGTCTCGTTCCGGTGGCGCGACGTGCCGTGACGCGCGGCTGGTGCGCGTCGTGGTCCACCCGCTCGTCGTGGACGGCCGGACCATGGAGCTGCGCCTCGGGCTGACCCCGCTCGGCGCGCCGGTTCACCGTCTCGTTCCCGCGGCTCCTGTCCGACCCCGCCACCGTGGACGTCGCACTCGGCTAGCCACCGTGGACGTCGTGCTCGGCTCCGGGCTGCCGACGATCACCGACGTCCCCGTGGAGGTGCGATGACGAGGTGCGCGACGGGCCTGCTGGGGGTGGGCGTGGCCGTGGCGCTGCTCGCCGGGTGCACGGGCGGCGACGACGCGGGCCGGGACACCGCGTCACCGGCGCCGTCCGCGGAGCTCGACGGCGAGGTCGTGTCCGCGGGGGACGGCAGCGGCATCGTCGAGACGACCGTGCCCCACTCCCACCTCGACCGCGGCCTCGACCGCGGCGAGACCCGGATCGCGGTCCAGGGGCTCGTCGTCGACGGTCCGGTGATGGAGCTGCGCGTCGCCTTCACGCCTCCCGGCGGCGACGGCGCCGACCCGCACGACGAGGTCTCCCTCCACGACATGCTCGATCAGGACCCGCTGGTCAGCGACGTCACGACCCTGCGCCAGGACGAGCCGCTGGGCGACGACAGGACGACCGACGTCGTCCGGGCCGAGACGGTCGTCGGCCTGCCCGTGCTGTACCAGGCGTGGTACGCGGCACCGGAGCAGCGGCCCGAGGTCCTCGACGTCGTGCCGGGGCCCGACGGGCCGACGTCCCGGGACGTGCCCGTCTCGTACCGCTGCGCCGCCCCGGACGTCAGTCGTCGCCCCGGACGTCCACGACGACGCGCGCGGGGTCGGACAGCACGATCACCCGGAACGCGCGCGGCCCGTCGTCGACGCCGACGAAGGACTGCGTCATGCCCTCGAAGGTCAGCGGGCGCACGACGTGCTGGACGTCGCCGTCGTCGGGGTGCAGGTCCTCCGGGAACTCCTGGGGGCCGCCCTCCACCGGGTAGGTGGTGCCGACCAGCCAGACCTCGAGGATCGCGTCGCCGTGGACCTCGCGCACCTCGCCGCTCGGGTCCTCGACGGCCTCGTCGACGTAGCCCACGCGGTAGCCGGGCGTCCCCTGCCCGTCCGTGAGCTCGTAGACCACCCGGTCGAACCCGTCGTGCCGGCCGGTGCGCACGTCGGTCACGACGTAGCCGGAGGCGTCGCCGTCGGAGGCGAGCTGGGCGCCGGGCGCCGTGAACTCACCGAGGTCGGTCGTGGGCTCGGGGGCGGGCTGCGCGGTGGGGCTCGGGTCGGGCTCGGGTGCGGTGGTGGTGGGGACGGCCGTCGGCGTCGTGGGGGACGTCGTCGGGGTCGGTGACGCGGCCGGTCCGCTGCCTGCGCAGGCCACGAGGGTGGTGGCCAGGGCCAGGCCGGAGAGGCCGGCGACGGCCCGCCGTGTCGTCGTCATCGATGTTCCTCTCGTCGTGCGTCCGCCTCGTCGTCGTGCGTCCACCTCGTCCTCACGTCCACCGTAGGGCGCGGTGCCGACGCCGCACGCCGGGCGCGGCGTCGCCGGGGCCGAAGGCCGACACGTCCAACCTGCGGACACGTGAACCGAGATGTGAGACGTGGCCGGCGGGATGTGACATCGGCGGGGGACAGGCGTATGGTCGCGAACGTGCAGACGATCCTCGTAGTACTTCCTGGGCGCGCCGGCTGACGCCACCGCACAGGTCGCTTGTCGCGCGCGCTCGCCCCTCGTCCATCCCGGTGCCCGGGTCGAGGGGCTTTTTCGTGCCCGGCGTCCGTCCGGCGCGGCCCCTCGCACCGGAGACCACACCCGCACTCGACCCGCAGGAGACGACGATGGTCCAGGGTCCCCACCCCGCACCCCCACGCACACCGGTGCGCCCCGTGCGCCCGGCGGCGGAGGCCGTGCCCCGTGCCGCCGAGCCGCCCGCCGACGCGCCGCTGCGCGTCGGGCCCGAGAAGGTCACGGGCGCGCAGTCGATCGTCCGCTCGCTGGAGGAGGCGGGCGTCGAGGTCGTCTTCGGGATCCCGGGCGGCGCGATCCTGCCGACGTACGACCCGCTCATGGACTCGACCAAGGTGCGGCACATCCTCGTGCGGCACGAGCAGGGCGGCGGGCACGCCGCGGCGGGCTACGCCTACTCGTCGGGCAAGGTCGGCGTCACGATGGCGACGTCGGGACCCGGTGCGACCAACCTCGTCACCGCGATCGCCGACGCCAACATGGACTCGGTGCCGTTGGTCGCGATCACCGGGCAGGTCGGCGCGTCGATGATCGGGACGGACGCGTTCCAGGAGGCCGACATCGTCGGCATCACGCTGCCGGTCACCAAGCACAACTACCTCGTGACGGACCCGGACGACATCCCGCGCACGATCGCCGAGGCGTTCCACATCGCCTCGACCGGACGCCCGGGACCGGTGCTCGTCGACATCGCGAAGTCCGCCATGCAGGCGCGGACCACGTTCTCGTGGCCGCAGGACATCGCGCTGCCGGGCTACCACCCGACGACCAAGCCGCACGCCAAGCAGATCCGTGAGGCCGCACGCCTGCTCGCCACCTCGCGCCGTCCGGTGCTGTACGTCGGCGGCGGCGTGATCCGCGCCGGCGCGTCCGACCTGCTGCGCCGTCTGACGGACGCGTCCGGCGCGCCCGTCGTCACCACGCTCATGGCCCGCGGGGCGCTGCCCGACTCGCACCCGCAGCACCTGGGGATGCCCGGCATGCACGGGACGGTCGCCGCCGTCGCCGCGCTGCAGAAGGCCGACCTCGTCGTGGCGCTCGGCGCGCGGTTCGACGACCGCGTGACCGGTCTGCTGTCGTCGTTCGCCCCGAACGCGGCCGTCGTGCACGCCGACATCGACCCGGCCGAGATCGGCAAGAACAAGCGCGCCGACGTGCCGATCGTCGGCGACCTGCGCGAGGTCATCGCCGACCTGCTGCCCGAGCTCGAGCGCGAGCACGGGCAGCACGGCAAGCCGGACCTCGAGGCGTGGTGGCAGCAGCTCGACGAGTGGCGCAGCACGTTCCCGCTCGGGTTCGACGAGCCGTCCGACGGCCACCTGGCACCCCAGCACGTCATCTCCCGCATCGGCGAGATCTCCGGGCCGGAGTCGATCTACGTCGCGGGCGTGGGGCAGCACCAGATGTGGGCGGCGCAGTTCATCAGGTACGAGCGGCCCAACGCCTGGGTCAACTCCGGCGGCCTGGGCACGATGGGCTTCTCGGTGCCCGCCGCGATGGGCGCGAAGGTCGGCGACCCGGCCCGCACCGTGTGGGCCATCGACGGCGACGGCTGCTTCCAGATGACCAACCAGGAGCTCGCGACCTGCACGATCAACGAGATCCCCATCAAGGTCGCGGTGATCAACAACAGCTCGCTCGGCATGGTCCGGCAGTGGCAGACGCTGTTCTACGAGTCGCGCTACTCCAACACCGACCTGCACACGGGTCACGGCACGGCGCGCGTCCCCGACTTCGTGAAGCTGGCCGACGCGTACGGCGCGGTGGGCCTGCGCTGCGAGACGAAGGCCGACGTCGACGCGACGATCAGGCGCGCGATGGAGATCGACGACCGGCCCGTCGTCGTCGACTTCACGGTGTCGCGCGACGCGATGGTGTGGCCCATGGTCGCCGCCGGCGTCAGCAACGACGACATCCAGTACGCGCGTGGCATCAGCCCCGCGTGGGACCGCGAGGACTGAGGAAGGAAGCCGAGCGATGACCCGCCACACCCTGTCCGTCCTCGTCGAGAACAAGCCCGGCGTGCTCACGCGCGTCGCCGGCCTGTTCGCGCGGCGGTCGTTCAACATCCACTCCCTCGCGGTCGGTCCCACCGAGCACGAGGAGATCAGCCGCATCACCGTCGTCGTCGACGTCGACGCGCTCCCGCTGGAGCAGGTGACCAAGCAGCTCAACAAGCTCGTCAACGTCATCAAGATCGTCGAGCTCGAGGACTCCGCGTCGGTGCAGCGCGAGCTGCTGCTCGTCAAGGTCAAGGCCGACGTCTCCCAGCGCACGCACGTGCTCGAGGTCGTCCAGCTGTTCCGCGCGCACGTCGTCGACGTCGTGCCGGACACCGTCGTCGTCGAGGCGACGGGCGGGCCCGGCAAGCTCGACGCCCTGCTCGCGGCCCTGGAGCCGTTCGGCATCCGTGAGATCGTGCAGTCCGGCACGGTCGCCATCGGCCGCGGCTCGCGGTCCATCACGGACCGCGCGCTCGAGCGCGTGAGCCGGTCCGCCTGACCCGCCCCACCACCTGCCTCACCCCGCACGACCCCGTACGTCCCACCGAAGACACCACACACGAGGAGATCCACCGTGGCTGAGCTGTTCTACGACGACGACGCCGACCTGTCGGTCATCCAGTCCCAGAAGGTCGCCGTCATCGGCTACGGCAGCCAGGGGCACGCGCACGCCCTCAACCTGCGCGACTCCGGCGTCGACGTGACCGTCGGCCTGCGCGAGGGCTCGTCCTCGCGGACCAAGGCCGAGAACGAGGGCCTGAAGGTCGCGTCGGTCGCCGACGCGGTCGCCGGTGCCGACGTCGTCGTGATCCTGGCGCCGGACCAGGTGCAGCGGATCGTCTACCGCGACGAGATCGAGCCGAACCTCAAGGACGGCGCGGCGCTCGTCTTCGGCCACGGCTTCAACATCCGCTTCGGCTACATCAAGCCGGCGGCGGGTCACGACGTGCTCATGGTCGCCCCCAAGGGGCCGGGCCACCTGGTCCGCCGCGAGTACGTCGACGGGCGCGGCGTGCCGGTCATCGTCGCGGTCGAGCAGGACGCGTCGGGCAAGGCGTGGGACCTCGCGCTGTCGTACGCCAAGGGCATCGGCGGTCTGCGCGCGGCGGGTATCAGGACCACGTTCACGGAGGAGACCGAGACCGACCTGTTCGGTGAGCAGGCCGTCCTGTGCGGCGGCGTCTCGCAGCTCATCCAGTACGGCTTCGAGACCCTGACCGAGGCGGGCTACCAGCCCGAGGTCGCGTACTTCGAGGTGCTGCACGAGCTCAAGCTGATCGTCGACCTCATCTGGGAGGGCGGCATCACCAAGCAGCGCTGGTCGGTGTCCGACACCGCCGAGTACGGCGACTACGTGTCGGGCCCGCGCGTCATCACGCCCGAGGTCAAGGCGAACATGCAGGCGGTCCTCGCGGACATCCAGAACGGCGCGTTCGCGGAGCGCTTCATCGCGGACCAGGACGCGGGCGCCCCCGAGTTCCAGGAGCTGCGCGCCAAGGGCCAGAACCACCCGATCGAGCCGGTCGGCCGCGAGCTGCGCAAGCTGTTCGCGTGGGTGAAGCCCTCGGACACCGACTACCAGGAGGGTTCGGCGGCGCGCTGACCGCAGGTGGGGGTCGCGCGGCACGTCTTTCGCCGCGCGGCACCCGCACCCGACCGTCGCCCTCTCGACGTGGGGCGCAAGGGGACGGCGTGCGCCGCGGCGGGCGGTGGGGGAGGATCGCGGCGCGAGCCCGGTGCGGGCCGCGCGCGACGACGAGGGGTAGCGATGACCGAGGAGCAGCCGACGGTGCAGGCCGAGGCCGGGACGCAGGACACGCGGATCGTGGACTTCTGGGACGCGGCGCGGGGCCACCTGGGCTGGGGCAAGGTCGACGCGGTGCTGGGGGAGTCGGTCGACGGTGCCGTCGCGCCGCCCGCGTGGTCGTTCGGTGACGACGCGCGGCTCGCCGACGAGCTCCTGGGTCTGGTCCTCGCGGGCCGCAAGACGGGCACGTCGACGGCGCTCGCGGAGTTCACGTCGGCCGACGAGCCGCTGCCGCGGGTCGGTGACGTGTCGATCGTGCTGGACTCGGCGGGGGACCCGCGGGCGCTGCTGCGCACGACGGAGATCGCGGTGGTGCCGTTCGACCAGGTCGGTGCCGAGCACGCGGCGGCGGAGGGCGAGGACGACCTGTCGCTCGAGTCGTGGCGGCGCGAGCACGAGGTGTACTGGCGTCGTGTGCTGGGCGACGAGGGGTTCTCGGCGACGATGGACGTCGTGACCGAGCGCTTCGAGCTGGTGTACCCGAAGGACGGTCCGACGCCCGCGGTCGACTGACCGGAACGTGAGACACGCATCCCGAGGTGTGGACGCGGGGTTAGGCTGACGGCATGGCTGACACGACCTCGTCCTCGACCCTGAACCTGGCTGTCGTGGCCGGCGACGGCATCGGGACGGAGGTCGTCGAGCAGGGCCTCCTCGTGCTCGAGCAGGCGCTGCACGGCACCGGCACGGCGGTGCGGACGACGGACTTCGACCTCGGCGCGCGCCGGTGGCACGCGACGGGCGAGACGCTGACCGACGACGACCTCGCCGCGATCCGCACGCACGACGCGATCCTGCTCGGCGCCATCGGCGACCCGAGCGTGCCGTCGGGTGTGCTCGAGCGGGGTCTGCTCCTCAAGCTGCGGTTCGCGCTGGACCACTACGTCAACCTGCGCCCCAGCAAGCTCTTCCCCGGGGTCGCGAGCCCGCTGGCCGCACCCGGTGACGTGGACTTCGTGGTCGTGCGCGAGGGCACCGAGGGCCCGTACGTCGGCAACGGCGGTGCGATCCGCGTGGGCACGCCGCACGAGGTCGCCAACGAGGTCAGCGTGAACACCGCGTTCGGCGTCGAGCGCGTCGTGCGCGACGCGTTCGCCCGCGCGGCGGCCCGTCCCCGCAAGAAGCTCACGCTCGTGCACAAGCACAACGTGCTCGTGCACGCCGGGCACCTGTGGCGCCGCACGGTCGAGGCCGTCAACGCCGAGTTCCCCGACGTGACGGTGGACTACCTGCACGTCGACGCCGCGACGATCTTCCTGGTGACGAACCCGGCGCGCTTCGATGTCGTCGTCACGGACAACCTCTTCGGTGACATCCTCACCGACCTCGCCGCCGCGATCACCGGCGGCATCGGCCTGGCCGCGTCGGCCAACATCAACCCCGACCGCACGGCCCCGAGCATGTTCGAGCCCGTGCACGGCTCCGCGCCCGACATCGCCGGGCAGGGCAAGGCCGACCCCACCGCCACGGTGCTGTCCGTCGCGCTGCTGCTCGACCACGTCGGGCTGCACGACGCGGCCCGCACGGTCGAGGCGGCCGTCGCCGCCGACATCGCCGAGCGCGGTGCGGCCGAGCGAGTACGGTCGACGGCCGAGGTGGGCAAGGACCTCGCCGCCCGCGTCGCCGGCTGACCCCACCGGGTCGAGCCGACCGCGACGCGTCCGCCGGTCCGCAGGCGCTCGCCTGCACCCTGTCCACCCGGCCGTCCGCACCGGTACCGTCGACGTCGACCCTGGTGAAAGGCCCCCCGATGAGCACCCTGACGACCCCTTCGTCCGACACGTTCGAGCTCCACCTCACCGACACCCCCGTGCCGGCCGCGCAGCGCGAGGCTGCGCTCGCGTCGCCGCAGTTCGGCACGGTCTTCACCGACCACATGGCGCGGGTCTCCTGGACGCACGCCGACGGCTGGACCGGCCGCCGGGTCGAGCGGTACGGCCCGCTGCAGCTCGACCCCGCGACCGCCGTCCTGCACTACGGGCAGGAGATCTTCGAGGGTCTCAAGGCGTACCGGCACCCCGACGGCAGCGTGTGGACGTTCCGCCCGCAGGCCAACGCGGCGCGGTTCGCGCGCTCGGCCCGCCGGCTCGCGCTGCCGGAGCTGTCCGAGGCCGACTTCCTCGGGGGGATCGCGGCACTCGTCGACGTCGACCGCGACTGGGTGCCGTCGGGTGAGGAGACGAGCCTGTACCTGCGGCCGTTCATGTACGCCTCCGAGCGCTTCCTGGGGGTGCGGCCCTCGCTCGAGGCCGAGTTCCTCGTGATCGCCTCGCCCGTCGGCCCGTACTTCCCGGGCGGCGTCAAGCCGGTGTCGATCTGGGTGTCGCAGGAGTACCACCGCGCCGGCGCCGGCGGCACGGGCGCCGCGAAGTGCGGCGGCAACTACGCCGCGAGCCTGCTGCCCCAGCAGGAGGCCTACGACAAGGGCTTCGAGCAGGTCTGCTTCCTCGACGACCGGACCAACACCCAGCTCGAGGAGCTGGGCGGGATGAACGTCGTCGTCGTGCACGCCGACGGGTCGGTCGTGACGCCCGCCGTGTCCGGCACGATCCTCGAGGGGGTCACGCGCTCGTCGATCCTCGCGCTGCTCGCCGAGGCCGGGCACGAGGTCTCGGAGCGACCCGTGCTGCTCGACGAGCTGCGGGCGGGCCTCGCGGACGGCAGCGTCACCGAGGTCTTCGCGTGCGGCACCGCCGCCGTGATGACGCCCATCGGACGGCTCGCGAGCGACGACTTCGACCTCGTCGTGGGCGACGGCACCGCCGGTCCCGTCACCACGCGGATCCGTGCCCAGCTCACCGACATCCAGTACGGGCGCGCCGCCGACCCGCACGGGTGGATGCACCGCCTGGTCTGACGTGCCGGCGGCGGTGCCGGCGTCGAGGGGTGCGCACCCGGGCGGGTGCGCACCCCTCGTGCGTCAGGCCGACACGCGGCGCACGGTCCAGCCGAGCACGCCGGTCAGCAGCGACCAGACGGCGATGCCGATGAGCAGGTTCACGACACCCGACGCGACCGCCGAGCCCAGGTCGTCGGTCCACGTCAGCGGCAGCAGGGTCGCGACGACCGTGGCGAGCCCGACGATCCAGCCGAAGAACGCACGCGGCCGTGGCGTCGTGAGCACCAGGAGCTGCAGCAGCGCACCCGCCGCGACCGCCACCAGGACGCCGCCGAGGATGTACGCGCCCATCGCCGACCCCGACCCGAAGGGGTCGCGGAAGACCAGGTCGATGCGCAGGATCTGCTCGAGGACGATGACGCCCACGACCCCGACGAGCGCGGCCACGAGCGCGGTCGCCGCGACGCCGGCCCAGAAGCGTCCCGTCTCGACCGTCAGGCGCGTCGGTGTGCGCGGCGTCTGCGGTGCCGCGGCCGCGGTGGGCGTGGCGCCGGGTGGTGAGGCGGGGACGGCGGCCGGGGGGACCGCCTCGTACCTGCGCGTCGGCTCGTCCTGCGGCCGGCCGGAGGTGGGGATCGACATCGTCGGCTCCTGTCTCGCACGGGACGTCGGGACGCGGGGGGCGCGTGACGTCGCAGCACACGCTAGCGACCGTGTGCCCGGTCGGCACCGGTACGTCCTGGTTCCGGGGTCGCGACGGTCAGGAACCACCCGTCCGCATGATGGACGGGCTGCCGCACGGGCACGTCGTGTGCGAACATCGCCCTGTGACCAGCTTCACGCTCATCATCGTGTAGCGCGTCGGCCCACCAAGCCGACGCGCAGACCTCCCGTACCCCGGGGGGTCTTTTTGTTGGTCCAGACGTCACCGGGCACCACCCCCGCCCGGACGACACGTCGACGAGGCACCGGCACCACCCCCGCCGGTCGCGCAGCCACCTGCCGCCCCCGCCGACGCACGCCCGCACCACCCGAGGAGCACCCGTGACCGCACCCACGCCGACCACGCCGGCGCCGGCGACCACGTCGTCGCCGTTCCACGTCTACGACACGACGCTGCGCGACGGCGCCCAGCAGGAGGGCATCAGCCTGTCGGTCGCCGACAAGCTGACGATCGCCCCGATGCTCGACGAGCTGGGCGTGGGCTTCATCGAGGGCGGCTGGCCGGGTGCGGTGCCGAAGGACACCGAGTTCTTCAAGCGGGCCGCCAAGGAGCTCGACCTGCGCAACGCCGAGCTCGCCGCGTTCGGCGCGACGCGCAAGGTCGGCGTGCGTGCGTCCGACGACCCGCAGGTGCGCGCGCTGCTCGACTCCGAGGCGCCGGTCGTCACGCTCGTCGCCAAGAGCGACGTGCGGCACGTCGAGCGCGCGCTGCGGACGACGCCCGACGAGGGGCTCGCGATGATCGCCGACACGGTCGCCTACCTCGTGCGCGAGGGCCGGCGCGTCGTCGTCGACGCCGAGCACTTCTTCGACGGGTACCGGTACGACGCGGACTTCGCGCGGCGGGCCGTGCTCGCCGGCTTCGAGGCCGGGGCCGAGGTCGTCGCGCTGTGCGACACCAACGGCGGCATGCTGCCCGACTGGGTGCGGGACGTCGTCGCCGAGGTGCGCGGGGCCGTCGGACCCGACGCGGTCCTCGGCATGCACGCGCACAACGACTCCGGCTGCGCCGTCGCGAACACGCTCGCGGCCGTGGACGCCGGGTGCGCGCACGTGCAGGGCACCGTCAACGGGTACGGCGAGCGCACCGGCAACGCCGACCTGCTGTCCGTCGTCGCGAACCTCGAGCTCAAGCTGGGCCGCCAGGTGCTCGCACGCGACGCCGACGCCCCGGGCGGGCTCGCGGAGCTGACGCGCATCGCGCACGCGATCAGCGAGATCACCAACATCTCGCCGTTCGCGCGCCAGCCGTACGTCGGGGCCAGCGCGTTCGCGCACAAGGCCGGGCTCCACGCGTCGGCCATCAAGGTCGACCCCGACCTGTACCAGCACGCCGACCCCTCGCTCGTCGGCAACGACATGCGCATGCTCGTGTCGGACATGGCGGGCCGCGCGTCGATCGAGCTCAAGGGCCGTCAGCTCGGCATCGACCTGGCCGCGCACCCGGAGGTGCTCTCGCGCGTGACGCACCGCGTCAAGGACGCCGAGGCCAACGGCTACACGTTCGAGGCGGCCGACGCGTCGTTCGAGCTGCTGCTCGTCGAGGAGCTCGACGGCGCCCGGCCCGCGTACTTCCGGGTCGAGTCGTGGCGCGCGATCGTCGAGCGCAACGGCGGGCGGGGCACCCCCGCGACCGCCGAGGCGACGGTCAAGCTGCACGCGGGCGGCGACCGCGTCGTCAGCACCGGTGAGGGCAACGGTCCGGTCAACGCGCTCGACCACGCGCTGCGCCAGGCGCTCACGCGCGTGTACCCCGAGCTCGCGGAGTTCGAGCTCATCGACTTCAAGGTGCGCATCCTCGACCAGATGCAGGGCACCGACGCGGTGACGCGCGTGCTCATCGAGACCACCGACGGGCAGACGTCGTGGAGCACGGTCGGCGTCGGCCCCAACATCATCGAGGCGTCGTGGGAGGCTCTGACCGACTCGGCGATCTGGGGACTGCGCCATCGGGGTGTCGTCCCGCGCTGACACCGCGACACGATGTGCGGGTCGTCGCGCAGGGGGCGCGCGCACGGCCTAGCCTCGGGGATGGCACCGAGGCCCGAGCGACGGAAGGAACCTGTGTGTCCGGCACGGCCCCCCAGTCTTCTGACGCCCCGAGGACACCTCCGGACGCCGTGAGCGAGGACGACGACCCCGCGGATCTGCGCCGGGGAGGTCCGCGCGCGTGGTGGTGGCTCGTCGTGGCGCTGGTCGCCGCGCTCGTCGTGGTGCTCGTCTGGCGCCCCTGGGCGTCCGGCGACCCCGTCCCCGTGCCGACGCCGACCGTCACGACCGACGAGCCGACGCCCACGCCGAGCCCGACTCCGACGCCCTCGCCGAGCCCGACACCGTCACCGACGCCGGCCCGCGCGCCCGGTGCGGACGCGGTGTTCGACGCGACGACGGCAGGGACGCTGTTCGTCACCGCCGCGGACGTCGTGGGGCAGGTCCCGGCTGCGTCCTCCGGTGTCGAGCGGGGGCTCGAGCCCGGGACCCTCCCGTGGGGGCTCCCGGAGGGGTCGAGCGTCGAGCCCGCGGCGTGCACGGTGGCCGTGACGGTCGTCGACGCGCCGCCCGCGCACCACGACGCGATGTCGTGGACCAACGACGAGCTGACGTTCGAGCAGGACGTCGTGGTGCTGCCCGACCGGGCGGAGGCCCGCGCGGCGTTCCGCGCGCTCGTCACGGCGGTCGACGAGTGCCCCCGGTACGCGCAGGTGAACCCCGGGATCGACGGTGGGACGTGGACGGCGGAGCCCGCGCTCGAGGGGCAGGGTGTCTTCCCCGCGATCGTCCAGGACGTCGTGGCGCAGGCCGAGGGGAGCACGCTCCAGCAGACGACCGGTCACGTCCTGGTGGGCAACACCATCGTCTCGTGGACGGCGACGGCCCTCACGGCGGACGACCGCGCGGCGGCGCGGGCGGTCTTCGGCGAGCCCGCGGACCTCAGCGTGATGGTCGAGGGACGCGCGCTCGCCGCGGTGCGCGCGCTGTCCTGACATGCACGGTGAGTACAAGGTGCCGGGCGGCAAGCTCGTCGTCGCCGACCTCGAGGTCGGCGACGGTCTGCTGCGGGACGTCAGCGTGTCCGGCGACTTCTTCCTCGAGCCCGACGAGGCGCTCGGCGTGCTGTCGGGTGCGCTCGACGGTGTGCCCCGCGACGCGGGCGTCGCCCAGCTCGTCCACGTCCTCGACGACGCGCTGCGCCTCGCGCTCGACCAGGGGCGCCTCGCGGGCCCGGTCGCGATGGTCGGCTTCGACACGCGTGCCGTGGCGCTCGCGGTGCGGCGCGCGCTGGGCCTGTCGACCGCCTGGGCGGACCACGAGTTCGCGCTCCTGCGCCCGGGCCCGATGCCGCCGGCCATGCACACCGCGCTCGACGAGGTGCTCACCGAGGAGCTCGACGCCGGCCGCCGCGGGCCGACGCTGCGCTTCTGGGAGTGGCAGGAGCCGGCGGTCGTCATCGGCTCGTTCCAGTCGCTGCGCAACGAGGTGGACCTCGAGGCCGCGCAGCGGTACGGCGTGACGGTCGTGCGGCGCATCTCCGGCGGCGGCGCGATGTTCATGGAAGCCGGCAACTGCATCACGTTCTCGCTGGTGGTCCCGGGCTCGCTGGTCGACGGCATGTCGTTCGAGGACTCGTACGCGTTCCTCAACCAGTGGGTGCTGGGCGCGCTCGCGGACGTGGGAGTCACGGCGACGACGACGGGCCTGAACGACATCTCGTCACCCGCCGGCAAGCTCGCCGGGTCGGCGCAGAAGCGGCTGGCCGGTGGTGCCGTGCTGCACCACGTGACGATGTCCTACGACATCGACGCCGACAAGATGCTGCAGGTGCTGCGCATCGGCCGCGAGAAGCTGTCCGACAAGGGCACCCGCTCGGCGAACAAGCGCGTGGACCCCGTGCGCTCGCAGACGCGGCTGCCGCGCGCGGAGGTCGTCGACGCGTTCGTCGCGCACTTCCGGTCGCGGTACCGCACGGTCGACGACGAGCTGCGACCGGCCGAGGTCGAGCGGGCGCGGACCCTCGTGGCCGACAAGTTCACCGACCCGGCGTGGACCGCACGCGTCCCGTGATCGGGCGGGTCGTCAGCCCCGCCACGTCAGCACGACCACGAGCGCCGCGAGCGCCAGCAGGAGCAGCGTCGCCGCGCACGCCGTGACGAGCCGCCCGCCGGGGTCGCGGACCACCGAGCGCGTCGCCGCGGCGTCCACCCGCCACGGACGCAGGCCGTGCACACCGGTGCGACGACGCCGAGCGGCACGCAGCAGGACGACCGCGAGGACCGTGCCGACGGCCGAGACCGCCCACGCGGACAAGCCCCACGTCTCGGACAGCAGGCGGCCCGCCGCGACCGAGCCCGCGACGAGCCCGAGCGCCGTGCGGCGCCAGGCCAGCGCGGTGCGCTCGGCCGCGAGCGAGGGGTGCGCGGGGCCGCTCACGCGCGCAGCAGCCCGATCAGCACCAGGAGCCCGGCGAGGGCCACCCCCACCACCAGCAGCACGAACCCGACGGGCGCGGGCAGCGGGTCGCCCCGCCGCATCGCACGCTCCGCGCGCGACCAGCCCCACCACGCGACCGCGGGCGCCAGCGCACCGAGCACGACGAGCACGACCGCGGCCGCGAGCCGCAGTCCCGGCTCCACCGGAAGGTCCAGCGCCTCGAGCGCGACACCGCCCGCGAGCAGCGCGAGACCCGTGCGGGCCCAGGCGAGGAACGTGCGCTCGTTGGCGAGCGAGAACCGCGCGTCGGGCTCGGTGCCCACGGCGTACACCCACCGGGGGAAGCGCCGGTCGGGTGCGCGGGGCTCGGGGTCCATGCGCCCATCCTCGCCTCCCCGGCTCGCCGGCGCCGACCGGCTCACCCGGTCGGCGGCCCGCCCGGTGCGGGCCGGGCCCCGAACACCGCGGTGCCGAGACGCACCACCGTCGCCCCCTCGGCGACGGCCGCCTCGAGGTCGCCGCTCATGCCCATCGACAGCCCGTGCGCGTCGCGCGTGCCGGGGGCCCCGCTGCCCACGACCGCGTCACGCAGCCCGCGCAGCCGCGCGTAGCCGCCGCGGACGACGCGCTCGTCAGGGCTGTTCGCCCCCACCGTCATCAGGCCCGCGAGCCGCAGCCCCGGCAGCGCGGCGACACGCACGGCCAGGTCCGGTGCCGCGTCGGGGTGCACGCCGTGCTTCGTCGGCTCGCCCGACACGTTGACCTGCACCCACACGTCGAGCGGCGCGTCGCGGCCACGCACCCGGTCCGCCAGCCGCTGCGCGAGAGCGTCGTCGGCGACCGACTGCACGGCCGACGCCCAGCGCAGCGCCGCGTTCACCTTGTTCGACTGCAGCGGGCCGATGACGTGCCACGTCGGCGCGAGGTCCAGCAGGACGGGCGCCTTGGCGACGAGCTCCTGCACCCGGTTCTCGCCGAGCAGCACCGGGGCCGTACCGGACCCCGCGGCCCGCAGCCCGGCGTCGGCGAGCAGCGCGGCTCGCACGGCGTCGGCGTCCAGGGTCTTCGACGCCAGCAGGACACGGACCTCGTCCGGGCGCCGGCCGGCCGCGGCGCACGCCGTCGCGACCCGCTGGTGCACCCGCGCCAGCCGGCGCGCGACGTCCTCGCTGCTCACGACCCCCGACCGTACCGGCCCGCACGCGGTGCGCCGGCCGCCGTCCGGCTCGGGCCCCGCGGCGTGCGGGCGAAACCCGGGCCGCACGGGCCGCCCGTGTGGCGCACCGGGCACGACCGGCCGCATGCTGACGGCATGGAGGGGTGCACGGGGAGGCTGCTCGTCGCGACACCGGGGCTGCGCGACCGCAGCTTCCGGCGCAGCGTCGTGCTGGTGCTCGAGCACACGGCCGCCGGCGCGCTGGGCGTCGTGCTCGACCGGCCGCTCGACGTCGACGCGCGCTCCGTGCTGCCGCAGTGGCAGGCGCACCTGAGCACGCCCGGCCGGCTGTTCCAAGGTGGCCCCGTGGCGCGGGACACCGCGCTCGCGCTCGCCGACGTCCCCGGGTTCGACGCGCCGCCCGGCGTGCGCCAGCTCGCGGACCGGCTCGGAGTCGTCGACCTCGACGCCCCGCCCGCGCTCGTCGTCGACGCGGTGCGTGCGCTGCGCGTGTTCATCGGGTACGCCGGGTGGTCCGCCGGGCAGCTCGACGACGAGATCGACGTGGGTGGCTGGTTCGTCGTCGACCACGAGCCCGGCGACGTGTTCAGCGCGGACCCGCGCGGCCTGTGGCGCCGCGTGCTGCGCCGGCAGCCCGGTGACCTCGCGCTGCTGTCGACGGCGCCGGACGACGTGTCGCTCAACTGAAATCGGGGTCGGGTCGGGGACCTCCCGGATGCCGCGACCGCCCGTCCGCGTGGCACGGTGGTCCCGTGAAGACCTTGCTGAACGTCATCTGGCTCGTGTTCGCCGGTGCGTGGCTCGCGCTGGGCTACGTGCTCGCGGGCGTGATCTGCTGCGTGCTGGTCGTGACGATCCCGTTCGGCATCGCGTCGTTCCGGATCGCGAGCTACGTGCTGTGGCCGTTCGGACGGACGATCGTCGAGAAGCCGACGGCGGGGGCGCTGTCGACGATCGGCAACGTGATCTGGGTGCTGGTCGCCGGCATCTGGCTCGCGATCGGGCACGTGGCGACCGCGATCCCGCTGTTCGTGTCGATCATCGGCATCCCGATGGGCATCGCGAACCTCAAGCTCGTCCCGGTGTCGCTCGTCCCGCTGGGCAAGCAGATCGTGCCGACGGACCGGGCGTTCGCGGCGTACGGCCGCTGAGACGCCCGCGTCGGCGGGCGTCCGTCGGTCAGTCCCGCGCGACGTCCGCGACGACGGCGCCGGTGAGCCGCACGAGGTCGTCCGGTGCCAGCTCGACGTCGAGACCGCGGCGACCGCCCGAGACGAGCACGGTGTCGAACAGCCAGACGGTCTCGTCGACGACCGTGCGCAGCGCGGTACGCTGCCCCAGCGGTGAGATGCCGCCGACGACGTACCCCGTGGCGCGCTCGGCGGCGTGCGCGTCGGCCATCGTGGCGCGCTTGCCTCCGACCGCCGCCGCGAGCGCCTTGAGGTCGAGCCTGCCGGTGACGGGCACGACCGCGACCGTCAGCGCCCCGTCGACGTCGGCGACGAGGGTCTTGAAGACCTGCTCGGGCGGGACACCCAGCACGTGCGCGGCCTCCAGGCCGTAGCCGAGGTCGCTCGCCGGGTCGTGCTCGTACGTGCGGGCGGTGTGCGGGACGCCCGCCCCGGTGAGCGCCACGAGGGCGGGGGTGCCGGTGCTCGCGCGCGCGTCCTTCCTGGCCACCCGCACAGGGTAGGGCGTCACAGGGCGACGCCGACGAGCGCGCCGATCCCGTACGTCACGGCCATCGCGAGCGACCCGCCCAGCACGTTGCGCAGCACCGACCGGGTGCGCGACGCGCCCGTGAACCGCGACGACGCCCATCCGGTGAGCACGAGCGCGACGACGACCGCGCCGAACGTCACCGGCACGCGCGCGGCGAGCGACCAGGGCGCCAGCACGACGAGCAGCGGCACGAGACCGCCGAACGTGAACGCGAGCAGCGACGCGAGCGCCGCGTGCCACGGGTTGGTGAGCTCGCCGTCGGCGTCGGCGATCCGCTCGGCGTCCCGCTGGCTGCTGACCGACACGTACTCGCCCGACGCCATGGACAGCGCACCGGCGACCAGCGCGGCGCCGCCGGCCAGCACGACCGTCGACGTCGACGCCGCCGCACCCGCGACGCCGACGACGGTCGCCGCGACGGACACGATGCCGTCGTTCGCGCCCAGCACACCCGCCCGCAGCCAGTTGAGGCCCGCGCTCGACACGTCGGGTGCGGGCGCGCGCGTGGCGTGCAGCAGCGCGCCGAGGCCCGGGGTGCGGTCGGTCGTCGTCGTCATGACGCCACCGTAGGCACCCCCACGCGCTCCTGTCACCGCAGGAAAGCCTGCCCTGACCTGCACAGATACAGGTTCGCCTACCCTCAGCAGCCCCACCCACCCTCTCGCGAGAGGGAGGATCCGTCCCATCGAACGGGTCAGGATCGCCCTCTCGTGAGGGGGAGGATCCGTCCTATCGAACGGGTCGGGATCGTCCTCTCGTGAGGGGGAGGATCCGTCCTATCGAACGGGTCGGGATCGTCCTCTCGTGAGAGGGAGGATCCGTCCTATCGAATGGGTCGAGAACGTCCTCTCGTGAGAGGGGGCGGGGGTGGTCTGGAGCAGGGGTCGAGGGAGGGCTGGAGCGGGGCGGCCGGTGGGCTAGAGGGGGGCGACCGTCAGGATGCGGAGGCGGACCTCACCGGCCTCGTCGGAGGCCGCGAGGTCGACGAGCGCGTCGATGCGCCAGTCGTGGTCGCCGGCCGGGTCGTCGAGGACCTGCCGCACGTGCCACGTGCCGGCCGCCGGGCCGTGCGCGTCGGCGGCCGTGCCGGGTGTGACCTGGAACAGCGCGGGGCTGCGGGCAGCCGGGCCGGTGCCGATCTCGTCGTGGTCGTCGAAGTACGGCTCGACCGCGTCGGCCCACCGGTCGGCGTCCCACGCCGCGCCCTCGGCGTCGACGTCGCCGAGCGCGGCCAGCGCACCCCAGCGCTCGCGGGCCGCGAGCTCGACGCGGCGGAACAGCGCCCCGCGGACCAGCGCGCGGAACACGCGCGGGTCGGCGGTGACGGGCGGCGGGGGAGCGTCCTCGGCGTGCGCGTCCTCGGCCTCGAGCGCGGCCTGCGGGTCCGACAGCCGCTCCCACTCGTCGAGCAGGCTCGAGTCGGTGCGGCGTACGAGGTCGCCGAGCCACGCGACGAGCTCCTCGAGCTCCTCGGTGCGCCGGTCCTCCGGGACGGTGCGGCGCAGCGCGCGGTACGCGTCGGCCAGGTAGCGCAGCAGGACGCCCTCGGTGCGGTCCAGGGAGTACAGCTGGACGTACTCGGCGAACGTCGCGGCACGCTCGTGCATCTCGCGCACCACGGACTTCGGCGACAGCGTGAGGTCGGCGACCCACGGGTTGGTGCGGCGGTACGTCGCGAACGTGGCCTCGAGCAGCTCGGCCAGCGGACGCGGGTACGTGACGCCCTCGAGCAGCGCCATGCGCTCGTCGTAGTCCAGGCCCTCGGCCTTCATGGCCGCGACGGCCTCGCCGCGCGCCTTGTTCTCCTGCGCCGCGAGCACCTGGCGCGGGTCGTCGAGCGTGGCCTCGATGACCGAGACGACGTCGTGCGCGTAGCCCGCGTCCTGCGGGTCGAGCAGGTCGAGGGCGGCGTACGCGAACGGCGACAGCGCCTGGTCGAGCGCGAAGTTCAGCGGCAGGTCCTCGACCAGGCGCACGGTCCGGCGGCGTCCGCCGGGGGCGGACGGGTCCTCGACCCACGGGCGCTCGACGACGCCGCCCGCGCGCAGCGAGCGGTACACGTCGACCGCGCGGCGCACGTGCCGCGACCGCGCGCCGGCGGGCTCGTGGTTGTCCGTCAGCAGGTGCGTCATGACGGCCACGGGGTCGCCGCGTCCGTCGCGCCCGCGCTGCAGCACGTGCAGGACCATCGCGTGCGAGACCTGGAAGCTCGACGTCAGCGGCTCGGGCGGTGCGTCGCGCAGGCGCTCGTACGTCTTGTCGGTCCAGTTCACGTGGCCGGCCGGTGCCTGCTTGCGGACGATCTTCTTCTGCTTGCGCGGGTCGTCGCCGGCCCGGGCCAGCGCCTTGCGGTTCTCGATGACGTGCTCGGGCGCCTGCACGACGACCTCGCCGACGGTGTCGAACCCGGCGCGTCCGGCGCGGCCGGCGATCTGGTGGAACTCGCGTGCGGTCAGGTGCCGCATGCGCACGCCGTCGTACTTCACCAGGCTCGTGAGGACGACCGTGCGGATCGGCACGTTGATGCCGACGCCGAGGGTGTCGGTGCCGCACACGACGGGCAGCAGGCCGCGCTGCGTGAGGCGCTCGACGACGCGGCGGTACTTGGGCAGCATGCCGGCGTGGTGCACGCCGACGCCGTGCCGCAGCAGGCGCGACAGCGTCCTGCCGAACCCGGGGCCGAACCGGAAGCCGCCGAGCTCGGCGGCGATCGCGTCGCGCTGCTCGCGGCTCGCCAGGGGCGTCGACAGCAGCGACTGCGCGCGCTCGACCGCCTCCTTCTGCGTGAAGTGCACGACGTACACCGGTGCGCGCCGCGTGGTCACGAGCTCGTCGAGCAGCTCGTGCAGCGGCTCCACGGAGTACGAGAACGTCAACGGGACGGGCCGCTCGGCGTTCGCGACGACCGCGACGTCGCGGCCCGTGCGACGCGTGAGGTCGTCGACGAAGAACGTGACGTCGCCGAGCGTCGCCGACATCAGCAGGAACTGCGTGCGCGTGAGCTCGAGCAGCGGCACCTGCCACGCCCAGCCACGCTGCGGGTCGGCGTAGTAGTGGAACTCGTCCATGACGACCAGGCCCACGTCGGCGTCCGCGCCGTCGCGCAGCGCCTGGTTGGCGAGGATCTCGGACGTGCAGCACACGATCGGCGCGTCGGAGTTGATGGCCGAGTCGCCGGTCACCATGCCGACGTTCGCGGACCCGAACACGTCGACCAGCGCGAAGAACTTCTCGCTGACCAGCGCCTTGATGGGCGCCGTGTAGTAGGACCGGCGGCCCTGCGCGAGCGCGACCGCGTGCGCCGCGACGCCCGCGAGCGACTTCCCCGAGCCCGTCGGCGTCGACAGGACCACGTGCGCGCCCGTGAGCAGCTCGAGGAGCGCCTCCTCCTGGTGCGGGTAGAGCGTCAGGCCCTGGTCGGCGGCCCAGGCCGTGAACACCTCGTAGAGCGCGTCGGGGTCGTGCGCGGCGTCACCGGTGGGCAGGCGGTCGGTCAGGGTGACGGCGGGGGTGGGCACCACGCGATCCTTGCACGGCGGGGCGGGGACCAGCACGGTGCGGCGGCGGGGCGCCGACCGTCAGGAGGCGTCCCACAGCAGCCGGTAGTACGCGATGCGCCGCGCGTCGGGCTCGACGCCGTAGGCGTCGTACACGTGGACGTCGTAGCCCGGACCGTAGTTCCACACGGTGCTCCACGCCGCGACCGCCAGGTCGGCCCAGCGGTCGGCGACGCCCAGCCGGCCGAGGTCGACGTGCGCGGCCCAGCGGCCGTCGTCGCCGACGAGGGTGTTGGGAGCGCACGCGTCGGCGTGGCACACGACGAGCGCGTCGACGGGCGGGATGTCGAGCAGGCGTGCGCGCGCCTCGTCGACCGTGAGGTCCCGGTGCTCGGGGGACCACGAGGCGGGGGTGTCGCCGGCGTCGAGGTGCTCGACGGCCCGTGCGACGCGTGCCTCGGCCGACCAGGAGAACGGGCACTCGCCGACGGGCAGGTCGTCGTGCAGCGCGCGCAGGCCCGCCCCGATCGCCGCCGCGGCCTCGGCCGGCCGGTCCGCCCACGGCGCGACGACCGCGCTGCGCGCGGGGATGGCCGCGGTGACCAGCCACGTGCCGTCGTCGTCGGCGCCCAGGTCGAGGACCTCCGGCACGGGGGTGAACCGGCCCGCCCACGTCAGCCGCACCGCCTCGGCGGCGAGGTCGAGCTCCGGGACGCCCGCGGGCGCCCACTTGACGTACCGGCCCTGCCCCACGCGGTACGTCACGCCGCCGACCTGGTTGACCCACACGGCCTCGACGGGGTCACCGGCGGCGACGTCGGCCACCGCCGACGGCACCGCCACCGGTCCGCGCGGGACCTCGGGCGGGACGATCCGGCGGGCGGGGGCGTCGGGCACGTGCCGATCCTCTCACCGGCCTCAGGGTGCGCCGGAGCCCCCGCCGCCGACGAGGACCTGCGGCGAGCGGCCGTTGCCGAGTCCCACGTTGCCTCCGAGGTCGGTCCCGCCCGGCGCGTGGATGCCGTGCTGCGCGTTCCTGGTGGCGACGTTGGCGCCGAGCCGCACGTCCGTACCGGTCGAGACGATGCCGTCGTCGTTGCCGTCCGCGACCAGGCCCTGCAGCGTGACCCGCGGCGCGGGCGGCGCGCCCGGCAGCGTGAGTCCGTCGGAGACCGTGACGGCCGCGGTGTTGCGCCGCAGGACGCCGTGCGTCGCCACGAGCCCGCTGCGTTCGGCCTCGATGCCCTGGGCGTTGTCGAAGAACGTGCTGCCGGTGACGGTGCTCGTGCCCGCGGCGTAGGACAGCAGCACGCCGGCGCCGTTGGCGCGGGCCGTCGTCCCCCGCACGTCCACCGACCCGGTGACGTCGACCGCCGCCCCGGCGTGGTCGGTGAGGACACCGCCGTGCACCGTGCACGAGCTGTCGCACCGCAGGCCGGTGCCGTTGCGGCGCCACGTCACCTGCTCCGTGCGCAGCGCACCGGCCTGCGCGAGGATCCCCACCCCGTTGTCGGACACCGTCGTCCCGATGACGCGGCGATCACCGACGGGTGAGGCGCTCGCGGGCACCCAGATCCCGACGGCCCACCCGCTGACGCTGCCGCCGCGGATGCTCGCCGTGCCGTCGAGCCGCAGCCCGGTGCCGGTCCCAGGTCCGCGCAGCGTGTGCCCGGCGAGGTCCAGCGTGACCCCGTCCGCCACGGTGATCCCCCAGTCGCACACGACGTCGGCGGTGAGCGTCGTCGAGGCCGTCAGGTGCGTGCCGCACGGAGCCGCCGAGGGTTCGGAGGCGGGCCCGGCGGGTTCGTAGGTCGTGCCGACGCCGATGTTCCAGCCGTCCTGCCGCGCGCGCGGCGCGTTGATGTCGCTGACCCAGTTCCCGACCGCGGTGTTGTGCCGCAGCGTGACGTCGCCGCTGGAGGAGCGCACGCCCGTGCTGTTGTCGACGAAGAGGTTGCCGACGAGGGTCGCACGTGCGCCGGCCTCGACGAGGACGCCGTCGCCGCCGCCGGTGAACGTGCTGCCGACGACCGTGACCTCGCCGGTCGCCCACACGCCGACCCCCACGTTCTCGAACCGCGTGCGGACGACGGTCGCCGACCCGTGGATGCCGGTGTCCTGCCCGGTGACGATGCTGTCGGAGATCTGGGTGTGGCCCACCATGCCGTTGGCGCTGGCCCACATGACCGAGTTCTCGACGACCGAGCTGCCGTACACCGTGTAGTACGCGGCGCCGACCCTGGAGTGCCGGATGACGCACCCGCCGCACTGGATCCCGTACATCGTGGCGGTGACCGTGGAGTGCTCGACCGTGAGACGGTCGGCCGTGATCCCCGCACCCCACATGCCGCCCTCGGCCGTCACGTGGGTCACGGTGAGCTCGCCGCCGAGCCCGACGACGGCGGTGCCTGCGGCGCGGATCCGACCGTTCGTGATCGTCGCGGAGCCCGACTCGGGCCCCATGACGCCCGCGCCGGAGTTGTCGGGGCCGCTGACGGAGATGCGGTGCCCGCCGAGGTCGAGCGTCACCCCGGGTGACAGCCGGAGGCCGACGTACTCGCACTCGAGGTCCGCGGTGAGCGTCAGGTCGGACGTGACGACGTCCCCGCACCCGGGTTGGTCGTCCGCGGCCGCGGGAGGCCCCAGCAGCGCGAGGAGCACCGTCGCCGACGCCGCGGCACCCGCGCTGCGTCGAGCACCGGCGCTGCGTCGAGCACCGGCGCTGCGTCGAGCACCGGCGGTCCGGTGCGGGCCCTGGGCGGCTGTCGCCCCGGCTCCGCACGTCGCCGTTCGTCCACGTGCCATGGGTGGCCCCCGCCCGCCGTCCTGCCCCTGGCCCCACGGTCGCGTCCCGGGTGCCCACCGCGCAACGGGTCGAGCCCGGTGACGGCGGGTGAAATGGGCGACTCGTCCCGACGTCACCCCGCGGGTGGTGGGTCGGGGTCGCGGCGCTCGGACGGTGCCGGGCTCAGATGCCGAGCACGGCCTTCGCGATGGAGAAGTACACGACCAGGCCCGTGGTGTCGACGAACGTCGAGATGAACGGCGCCGACACGATGGCCGGGTCGATGCCGACGCGCTTGGCGAGCAGCGGGACGCTCGACCCGACGGTCGTCGCGAGCGTGCACACCGCGACCACCGTGAGCGCCAGGACGAGGCCGATCTGCGGCCCGGCGACGAGGATCGCGGGCCCCACGCCGACCGCCGCGAGCGTCACGCCCAGCAGCAGCCCGGTGACCAGCTCGCGGCCGACGACGCGTGCGACGTCGCCGGTGCGCACGTCGCCGACCGCGCTCGCACGCACCACGGTCGTCGCGGCCTGCGACCCGGCGTTGCCGCCCGTGCCGATGAGCAGCGGCACGAACAGCGCGAGCGCGACGACCTGCGCGAGCTCGTCCTCGAAGTACGACTGCACGCCCACGGTGAGCGACGCGGCGACGATGAGCATGAGCAGCCACACGACGCGCGAGCGCACGAGCCCGAGCACCGACACGGACAGGTACGGCCGGCGCAGCGGCTCGGCGCCACCCGTGCGGGCGGAGTCCTCGTCGTCCTCGGCCTCGAGCACGCGCATCGCGTCGTCGACCGTCAGCACGCCCACCAGGCGGTCCTCGGCGTCGACGACGGGCACGCCGACGAACCCGCCGTCGCGCACGACGTTGGCGGCGTGCTCGGCGTCGTCGGTCGCGCGCACGGTCGTGGCGGGCGACGTCATGACGTCGTCGACGGGCGTCGCCGGGTGCGTGAGCACGAGGCGTCGCAGCGACACGACGCCGCGCACGCGCAGGCCCTCGCCGACGACCGGAACCACGTACACGGTCTCGGCGTCCTCACCGGCCGCGCGCACGCGGTCGATCGTCGCGCCCACGGACGTGCCGCTGGGGACCGCGACGACCTCGGGGGACATGCGGCGGCCGGCGCTGTCCTCGGGGTAGCCGAGCAGGGCGGTCGTCGCGGCGTGCTCGTCGGGCGGCAGCACGGCCAGCAGCCGGCGGGCCACGCCGGCGGGCACCTCGTCGAGGAGCGCCGCGCGGTCGTCGGGGTCGAGAGCCTCGAAGATCGACGCGGCCTCGCCGCGCAGCGCGGCGACGAGCTCGCCCTGCAGCGCCGGGTCCAGGTCCTCGAACACCTCGACGGCCCGCGTCTTGCCCAGCAGGCGGAACGCCACGGCCCGGTCGGTGGGCGCCAGGCGTCCGAGCTCGTGCACGACGTCGGGCACGTCGAGCGTGGCCAGTCGTCCGCGCTGCTCCTGCAGGTCGGCGGAGTCGGCGCGGCCGGGTGCGCGCATGGAGGGCTCCTGGGCGTCGAGGACCGTCCGCGGGCGGGACGGGGAAGTCGTCGGCAGCGTAGGACGCGGGACCGGCCGGCTGCACGACGGGGCGCGGCCCGGCCGCGTCGGGGGTGCCGTGAGACCTGCGTCACGTGTCGCCTACGGAGCCGTAACCTACGGGTGCGTAGGTTAGTGTGCAGGAGTGACGAGTCGCCCCGCCGAGCACGCTGAGTACCCCGAGCCCGTCGACCTCCCGGCGGCCTGGCCGCACGGCGTGCCGCGCGACGTCGAGATCCCCGACGAGCCGCTCACCGCGCTGCTCGACCGCGCGGCGCACGACCACCCGGACCGCGTCGCGGTCGACTTCCTCGGTGCCGCGACGACGTACCAGCAGCTCGCCGCGCAGGTCGAGCGCGGCACGCGCGTGCTGCACGACCTGGGCGTGCGTGCCGGTGACCGCGTCGCGCTCGTCCTGCCCAACTGCACCACGCACGTCGTCGCGTTCTGGTCCGTGCTGCGTCTCGGCGCCGTGGTCGTCGAGCACAACCCGACGTACACCGCGGACGAGCTCGCGCACCAGCTCGCCGACTCCGGTGCGACCGTCGCGCTCGTCTGGGAGCAGGCCGTCCCGCGGGTCCTGGAGGGCCGCGACCGCACGGGACTGCGGCACGTCGTGGCCGTCGACCTGTCGGCCGACCTGCCGCGCACGTCCCGCTGGGCGCTGCGCCTGCCGGTCCCGACGGCGCGTCGCACGCGCGCCGCGATGTGCGGGCCCGTGCCCGCCGACGTCCCGCACTGGCACCGTCTGCTGCGCGCCGCCGAGCCGCTCGTCGTGCCGGACGCCCCGGCGTCCGCGGACGTCGCGCTGCTGCAGTACACCGGCGGCACGACCGGCACGCCCAAGGCGGCGGTCCTCACGCACCGCAACCTCGTCGCGAACTCGCTGCAGGGCCAGACGTGGACGCAGGCCGTCCCCGGTACCGAGGTCGTCTACGGGGTCCTGCCGTTCTTCCACGCGTTCGGGCTCACGCTGTGCCTCGCGTACTCGGTGCGCATCGCCGCGACGCTCGTCGTGCTGCCCTCGTTCGACCCCGCGCGGGTGCTCGCCGCGCAGCGCCGCCGCCCCGGGACGTTCCTGCCGGCCGTGCCGCCCATGCTGGACCGCCTCGCGGCGGCCGCCGAGGAGGCGGGTGCCGACCTCACGTCGTTCCGCTACTCGATCAGCGGCGCGATGGCCCTGCCGCGTGCCACGGCCGAGCGCTGGGAGCGCGTCACCGGCGGGCTCGTCTCCGAGGGGTACGGCATGACGGAGACGTCGCCCGTCGCGCTCGGCAACCCGCTGAGTCCCGACCGGCGGCCCGGCGCGCTGGGCCTGCCGTTCCCGTCGACCCGCGTGCGCGTCGTCGACCAGGAGGACCCCACGCGCGACGTCGCGCCGGGGGAGCGGGGCGAGCTGCTGGTGTCGGGCCCGCAGGTGTTCCAGGGGTACTGGCGGCGTCCCGAGGAGACCGCGCACCAGCTCCTCGACGGCGGCTGGCTGCGCACGGGCGACGTCGTGCGCGTCGACGACGACGGCATGGTCGTCCTCGTCGACCGCATGAAGGAGATGATCGTGACCGGCGGCTTCAAGGTGTACCCGTCGCAGGTCGAGGACCACCTGCGCGGCATGCCGGGCGTACGGGACGTCGCGGTCGTCGGCGAGCCCGCCGGCGACATGGGCGAGCGGGTCGTCGCCGCGGTCGTGCTCGACGAGGACGCCCGCGGCGTCGACATCGCGGCCGTGCGCGCGTGGTGCGAGACGCGCCTGGCCCGGTACGCGGTGCCGCGCCGGCTCGTGGTGCTGCCGGACCTGCCGCGCTCGCAGGTCGGCAAGGTGCTGCGACGCGTCGTGCGCGACCAGGTCCTCACGACGCCCGCCTGACCTGGACCAGGTGGTCTGGACCGGGTCGCCCGCCGGGGCCTGCGCGACGCCAGTACGGTGTGCGCGTGAGCGAGACCGACGACCTGCCCCGCGTGGAGATGTGGACCGACGGCGCCTGCAAGGGCAACCCCGGCGTCGGGGGGTGGGGGGCCTGGATGCGCTTCGGCGACCAGGAGAAGGAGCTGTGGGGCGGTGAGGCCGCGACGACCAACAACCGCATGGAGCTCACGGCCGTCATCGAGGGGCTGCGCGCGCTGCGCCGCCCGTGCCTCGTGACGCTGCACGTCGACTCGACGTACGTCATGAACGGGCTCACCACGTGGCTCCCGGGCTGGAAGCGCAACGGCTGGCTCACGGGGCAGAAGAAGCCCGTGAAGAACAAGGAGCTGTGGCAGGCGCTCGACACCGAGGTGCGGCGCCACCACGTGACGTGGGTGTGGGTGAAGGGCCACGCGGGGGACCCGGGCAACGAGCGCGCCGACGCGCTCGCGAACCGAGGGGTCGACGAGATCCGTGCCGGGGCGCTCTGACGGGACGCGCCGTCGCCGGGGGCGCTGGTAGGTAAACGATGTAGATGGCAGGGTGGGGGCGTGCTCCCGCCGCTCACCGCCGTGCGCCTCACCGACGGCCCGTTCGCTGCCGCGCAGCGCACCACGCTCGCGTACGTCCTGGGCCTCGACCCCGACCGCCTCCTGGCGCCGTTCCGCCGTGAGGCCGGGCTCGCGCCGGTCGCCCGGCCTTACGGGTCGTGGGAGTCGACGGGCCTCGACGGGCACATCGGCGGGCACGCGCTGTCCGCGGCGTCGCTGCTGTGGGCGGCGACGGGGGACGAGCGTGCCGCGGACCTCGCCCGCGTCCTCGTCGACGGGCTCGTGACCTGCCAGGACGCGCTCGGCACCGGGTACGTCGGGGGAGTGCCCGACGGGGTCGCGCTGTGGGAGTCGGTCGCGTCCGGTGGTGCGGAGGCCGGCACGTTCGACCTCGGCGGTGCGTGGGTGCCCTGGTACAACGTCCACAAGACGTACGCCGGGCTGATCGACGCCGCACGGTACGCGCCGGCCGACGTCGCGGCACGCGCCCGCGCCGCGGCCGTGCGGCTCGGCGACTGGGGTGCCGCCCTGTCGGACCGGCTCGACGACGACGCGTTCGCGCGCATGCTGCGCACCGAGCACGGCGGCATGTGCGAGGCGTACGGCGACCTCGCCGAGCTGACGGGCGACGCGCGCTACGCGGCCCTGGCCCGGCGCTTCGCCGACGAGTCGCTGCTCGCACCGCTGCGCCAGGGGCGCGACGTGCTCGACGGCCTGCACGCCAACACCCAGATCGCCAAGGTCGTCGGCTGGCCGGGCATCGGCGAGGCGGACGCCGCGCACGCGTTCGTCCGGACCGTGCTGGCGCACCGCACGCTCGTGCTCGGCGGCACCTCCGTCGCGGAGCACTTCACGCCCGACCCGGTGGCGCACGTCACGCACCGCGAGGGCCCCGAGTCCTGCAACACCGCGAACCTGCTCGAGCTCGAGCGCCGCCTGTACGCGCCGACCGGCGACACCACGCTGCTCGACGCGGCCGAGCGGCAGCTCGTCAACCACGTCCTGTCCGCGCAGCACCCCGACGGCGGGTACGTGTACTTCACGCCCGCGCGGCCCGGGCACTACCGCGTGTACTCGACGCGCGACGACGGCATGTGGTGCTGCGTCGGCACGGGGCTCGAGACCTACGCGCGGCTCGGCGAGCTCGCGTACGCGCACGACGACGACGGCCTGCTCGTGAACCTGCCCGTGCCGTCGACGCTCGACCTGACGGAGCGGGGAGCGCGCGTGCGGCTGGCGTCGACGTACCCGGCGCCGAGCCGCGTCACCCACGTGGCCCTCACGGTCGACGTGGACGCGCCCACCGAGCTCGCGGTGCACGTGCGCCGCCCGGTGTGGGCGGTCGAGGACGTCGTCCTGACGGTCGACGGGACGCCCGTCCCGGCGGCCGCCGAGCGCGCCGGGTACACGACCGTGCGCCGCACGTGGCGCGGCGGCGAGACGCTCGCGTGGCGCCTCGTCGCCGGTCCCGCGGCCGAGCGACTGCCGGGCGACGACGGCTGGGTCGCGCTGCGCTGGGGCCCGGTCGTGCTCGCGGCCCGCGGCGACACGGACGACCTCGTCGGCCTGCGCGCCGACGACACCCGGATGGGGCACGTCGCGCGCGGCCCGCTGCGTCCGCTCGCCGACGCGCCGCTGCTCGTCGGCTCCGACGACGACCTCGCGGCCGCGCTCCACCCGGCCGGTGACGGCACGTTCGTCCTCGACCGAGGCCCCGCCGACCCGCTCGTGCTCGAACCGCTGCACTCGCTGCACGACGCGCGGTACACGGTCTACTTCCCGGCCGCCCGCGACGCCGCGGACGTCGCGCGCCGGCGCGCCGAGCTCGCCGCCCTGGACGACGAGCAGCTGGGCCTCGCGACCCGCGCGGTCGACGCGGTGGCCTGCGGTCAGCAGCAGCCCGAGACCGACCACGGCTACACCGGCTCGGACACGTGGACCGGCGCCGTCGACGGCCGGCACTGGCGTGCCGCGCGCGACCGGTTCGCGTACCGGCTCGTCGACCCCGAGGGCCGTGGCGCGGTGCTGCGGGTCACGTACCTGGCCGAGCCGGGACGCGCCCGCATCGTCGTGGACGGCGTCGACGCGGGTGTCGTCGAGGTCACCGAGCCGGCGCCGGGCCTGCGCACGGCCGAGCTGCCGGTCGCTCCCGGGTCGTCCCGGGTGGAGGTGCGGGCCGACGCACCGACGCCGACCCCGCCCGTGGTCGCCCTCCACCTCCTGACCTGACGGGCCGACGACGGGCCGACGGGCCGTCCGGCGAGCGGGAATCACCCGGGCGAATCCGGCAAACGGGACGGCGTGCGCCCCGTGCCGGTCGGCAGGCTGGCCGCACCGACGCCCGGCCGGGCGTCCGCACCGGCGCCTCGGCGCCAGCAGGGGGAACCCACATGCGCACGTCCTCGGTCCTCGCCACGCTCGCGCTCGCCGGCGGGAGCGTGCTCGCCGCCGCACCCGCCCAGGCCGCACCGACACCCGTGCCCGGGTGCGGTGCCGTCCTGACGACCGACTCGCGGCTCGTCGCCGACCTCACGTGCCCCAGCGGCGACGGCGTGGTCCTCACGCCCGGTGTCACGCTCGACCTGCGAGGTCACACGCTCAGCGGCTCCGAGGGTGCGACCGGGATCGTGCTGCCCTCGCTCGGCGACGTCGCGATCCGCAACGGCACCGTCGCGGGGTGGGGCACCGGGGTCCGGACGTACGACCCGTGGGACGAGGTCGGCGGGACCGTGACGATCACGAGGATCACGTTCCGCGGGAACGGGTCGGGGGTCGACGCGTCGGGGCGGCTCGGCGGCACCGGCAAGCAGCACGAGATCGGTCGCTCGACGTTCACGGGGAACCTCGTCGGCGTCGGCGCCGTGTACGGCCACGCCCACGTGACCAGGTCGACGTTCATCGGCAACCGTGCGGCGCTCGACGTCATCACGGGCGGCGTCACGCTCGAGGACTCGCGTCTCGAGCGCAACGGCACGGGCGTCGGCTGCGACGAGTCCGGGTGCCTCGTGCAGCGCTCGCGCCTCGTCGACAACGGCATCGGCCTCGACGTGCGGATCTTCGGCGCCGACGTCGTGGACAGCACGCTGCGGGGCAACGAGACCGCGTTCCGGTCGTTCGGCGTCTGGGGGCACAGCACGATCGAGCGGAACGCCTTCACGGGCAACGGCACCGCGGTCACGCTCTCCGCGAGCAACGCGACCCTCACCGACAACGTCTTCCGCGGCAACGCGCTCGGGTTCACGAGCGACGGCGGTCTGCCCGACGTCGCCGCGACGCTCGTCGGCAACCGGTTCGTGCGGAACGTCGACGCGATCGTCGTCGAGGAGCCGGGCACGTCGCTGGGGGACAACGTCGCGAACGACAACGAGGGGTGGGGCGTCTACGCGCCGCACGCGACGGACCTCGGCGGCAACCAGGCGCGCGGCAACGGCAACGAGCCGCAGTGCGTGGGCGTGGTGTGCCGCGTCCGGTCCTGACCGGACGCGGCTCGCGCCGCGGGCGGCAGGCGACCCGGCAGGTCCCCGTCCGCGAGGCAGTTCGCCACGCCGGTCCGTCCCTGGACCCCCACGCTGCTTCTCGGGCCCGTCGTGCCGGAGGGCGGCTCAGCGCGGGGGCGTGCGGTGGTGCACCGCGACGGTGACACCGAGGAGACGACGTCGGAGCGTGTCCGACTGCTCGGCATGTCGTCGCTGGCGGCGCACGTACTCGGCCTTGCCGTCGGGGGTCTCGATCGGGACCGGGTCCAGGCCGTACGACGTCACGTCGTAGGGGCTGGCCTGCATGTCGGTCGTGCGGATCTCGCGTGCGAGCTCGAAGCAGTCGAGCAGCAGGTCACCCGGGACCAGGGGGCCCAGCTTGAGAGCCCACTTGTACAGGTCCATGTTGGCGTGCAGGCAGCCCGGCTGCTCCATCGCCGTCTGGGTCCCGCGGGTCGGGGACAGGGTGTTGCGGCCGACGGCGTCCGCGGTGAAGAACCGGAACGCGTCGACGTGGGTGCACCGGATGCGGTGGGCCTCGACCACCGCGTCCGTCCCGGCGGCGCCGAGCCGCAGGGGGAGCGGGTGGCGGTGCTCGTCGTCACGCTGGCGGTAGACCATCGCCCACTCGTGCAGGCCGAAGCACCCCGTCGCGGCGGGCCGCGACGCGGTCGCGGTGAGCAGCGCGGTGACGAAGCGCACGGTGTCGCCGCGCGCGGCGAGGAACGCGTCGACGTCGAGCGTCACGGTGCCACCGGGCCCCACCGCGTCGTCGTCGCGGTACCACCGCCACGCGCCGTGCGGGGCGGGACCGTCGGGGCCGGCCGCGAGCGCGACACCGGCCCCGGGGTGCCAGCGGCGCAGCTGCGCGGGCGACGCCGGGTAGTACTCGAACAGGAAGTCCTCGACCGCGTGCTTCTCGTGCCGTGCGCGGCGTGCCCGGTGCCCGGCCGTGAGCGCGTCGGCGCGCTCGGCGTGCGCGGCGGCGCGCGCCGACCACGTGACCGCGTCGAGCACGGTCGGCGTCGGGACGTCGGGCGGGGTGGTGCGCACCCGCCCAGGGTAGGTCGGGCGGTTGCCCGGCCCGCACCGGCCCGGCAGGGTGGCGTCCGTGCGCGAGCTCCTGCGGTCCCTGCCCGCCCTGTCCGGCACGGCGCCGGCGTTCGACCCCGACGCGGCACCCGACGACCCGGTCGACCTGTTCGCCGCGTGGTTCGGCACCGCGGTCGAGCGCGGTGTCCCCGAGCCGCACGCGGCGACCCTCGCGACGGCGGACGCCGACGGCCGCCCGTCGGCCCGCGTCCTCGTGCTCAAGGACGTCGGGCCCGACGGCTTCGCGTTCGCGACGGACGCGCGCAGCGCCAAGGCGGGCGACCTGGCGGCGAACCCGCGGGCCGCGCTCGGCTTCTGGTGGCAGCCCGTCGTGCGCCAGGTGCGTGTGACGGGCGTCGCCCGGTACCTGGGGCCCGACGTCTCGGCCGACGACTACCTCGCGCGCTCGCCGGCGTCGCGCGCCGCCGCGGCGGGCGTCCGGCCGGGCGAGCCGCTGGCCTCGGTCGGCGACCTGCACGCGGCCCTGCGCGCGGCCCGCACGCGCGTCGACGCCGGGCCGGGTTTCGTCCTGCCCACGTGGCAGGCGTGGCTCGTGGTCCCGGAGGCCGTCGAGTTCTGGCAGGGGTCGGCGGACCGCGCGCACGTGCGCCTCGCGTACCGCCGCACCGCGTCCGGGTGGGTCCGTTCGCTCGTCTGGCCGTGACGGGCGGGACGGCACCTCGGCGGTGCTAGGGTCGGCCGCATGACCACGACCTCCCGCGACGCCCTCGTCGTCGCGTGTCGTGCCTGTCGCTGCTGTCGCTGACGCAGCCCCCCGCCGGACCGCCCGTCCGGCCGCGACCCCCCGGTCGCCTCCGGTGGCACGAGCCGCCGTCACGTGGTGCTCTCTCCTCATGTCCGTCCGGGTCCGTCCCCGGCGCGTACGCCCGTCCCGAAAGGTCCCCCCATGTCGCGCACCTCCCGCCGTCTGCTCGCCGCCGGTCTCGTCCTCGCCGTCGGGGCGCTGGCCGCGTGCTCGTCCGACGGCCCGGCGCCCGCGGGCGACGGCACGTCCGCGGCCGGCGTGCTGCGCGTCGGCACCGAGGGCACGTACTCGCCGTTCAGCTTCCACGGCGCGGGCGGCGACCTCACCGGCTACGACGTCGAGGTCATCACGGCCGTCGCCGACGAGCTCGGGCTCGAGGTCGAGTTCTCCGAGACGACGTGGGACTCGATCTTCGCGGGTCTCGAGGCGCAGCGGTACGACGTCATCGCCAACCAGGTGACCGTCAACGACGAGCGCGTCGCCAAGTACGACTTCAGCGAGCCGTACACGGTGTCCACGGGTGTCGCGGTCGTCGCCGCCGACGACGACACGGTGACCTCGATCGACGACGTCGCGGGGCTCACCGCGGCGCAGTCCGCGACGTCCAACTGGTCGCAGGTCGCCGCCGACGCGGGGGCGAAGGTCGAGCCCGTGGAGGGTCTCACGCAGGCCATCGCGCTGCTCAGGCAGGGTCGCATCGACGTGACGTTCAACGACGACCTGGCGGTCCTCGACTACCTCAAGCAGTCGGGTGACACGTCGGTGAGGATCGCGTTCGAGACGGGCGACACCGTCGAGCAGGCGTTCGCGCTGCGCAAGGGCTCCGACCTCACGGCGCAGATCGACGAGGCGCTGGCGACGCTGCGGGCCGACGGCACGCTCGCCGAGATCTCGCTGAGGTGGTTCGGCGAGGACGTCTCGCGGTGAGCACGTCCCGGGAGCGGGAGGTCGCGTGACCGGGGACACCTGGGACCTGGTCGCGTCGTCGGTCGGACCGCTGCTGTCCGGCGCGGTGCGCGGCACGATCCCGCTGACGCTGATCTCGTTCGCGATCGGCCTCGTGCTCGCGCTCGTGGTGGCGCTCGCGCGCCTGTCGCGGCGGCGTGCGGTGTCCGGTCTGGCGCGCGTGTACATCTCGCTGATCCGCGGCACGCCGCTGCTCGTGCAGCTGTTCATCATCTTCTACGCGCTGCCGTCGCTCGGCCTCGTCATCGACCCGTTCCCGTCGGCGGTCGTCGCGTTCTCGCTGAACGTCGGCGGGTACGCGGCCGAGACGATCCGCGCGGCGATCCTGTCGGTGCCCAAGGGCCAGTGGGAGGCCGCGGCGACGATCGGGTACGACCACACGCTGACGCTGCGGCGCGTCGTGCTGCCGCAGGCCGTCCGCGTGGCCGTGCCGCCGCTGTCCAACACCTTCATCTCGCTGGTCAAGGACACGTCGCTGGCCTCGACGATCATGGTCACCGAGCTGCTGCGCAAGGCGCAGGAGATCGCCGCACCGACGTACGAGTTCATGACGCTGTACACGCTGGCCGCGGTGATCTACTGGCTCATCTGCCTCGTGCTGTCGACCGGACAGGCGCGCCTCGAGCGCCGGCTCGACCGGTTCGTGGCGCACTGAGTGCCGTGGCGCGACAGGGAGACGTGATGACGACGGACGACGCCCGGCCCCTGGTCGAGGTCCGCGGCCTGACCAAGTCCTTCGGGGAGCTGCACGTGCTGCGCGGCATCGACCTGACGGTCGACCGCGGCAGCGTGACGGTGCTCATCGGCCCGTCCGGGTCCGGCAAGACGACGCTGCTGCGCTGCCTCAACTCGCTGGAGGTCCCGGAGGCGGGCACGGTGCGCGTCGACGACGTCGAGCTCGACCTCGCGCGCCGTCCCACGCGCGCCGAGCTGCGCCGCCTGCGGGCGACGTCGGGCATGGTCTTCCAGTCCCACCAGCTCTTCCCGCACCGCACGGCCCTGCAGAACGTGACCGAGGGCCCGCTGCACGCGCAGCGCCGCCCGGCGGCGCAGGTCACCGCCGAGGCGACCGCGCTGCTGGTCAAGGTCGGGCTCGCGGACAAGGCCGGGGCGTACCCGCACGAGCTCTCGGGCGGTCAGCAGCAGCGCGTCGGCATCGCGCGCGCCCTGGCGCTGCGGCCGCGCCTCCTGCTGTTCGACGAGCCCACGTCGGCGCTCGACCCCGAGACGGTGGGCGAGGTGCTCGCCGTCATGCGCGACCTGGCGGCCGAGGGCTGGACCATGGTGGTCGTCACGCACGAGATCCGGTTCGCGCGGCAGGTGGCCGACCACGTCGTGTTCATGGACGGCGGCGTCGTCGTCGAGGAGGGCCGCCCCGGCGAGGTGCTGGGGGACCCGCGCCACGAGCGCACGCGACGCTTCCTGCAGCGGATCCTCGACCCGCTCTGAGCAGCCCTGCCTCACGCTCCTGCCGCGTCGGGCCGCTCCGGCGTGTCAGGTCGCGGGCTCCGCGGGCTCCGTGCGGTCCTCGCGGCTCGGCGGCAGGTCGTCCGGGGCGACGTCGGCGGCGCGCACGGACACCACGTGCAGCGCGGCCTCGAGCGGGCCGCGTCCCACGACGGCGCGCCACAGCCAGCACAGGCCGACGGTGACCAGCAGGAACGCGAGCAACCCGGAGACGGTGGGCTGCCACACGACCCCGTCGCCCAGCAGCGCGATCGCCAGCAGCTGCCCGGTGTACGCGGTGAGCGCCAGCGCTCCCGTCGCGGACACCGGCGCGAGCGCGCGGGGCCACCGGACGCCGACGACCAGGCACACGGCCAGCACCAGCAGGCACGTGCCCGTGTTGCCCGCGACCTCGAAGAACGTCGCGGAGTGCGGCTCGGCCGTCGTCAGGTCCGTGACGCGGCCCAGGGCGAGCCGCGCGGCCCAGGCGCCCCCGTGACCGAGCGCGACGAGCCCGGCGCCCCACGCGGCGAGGGCGGCGTGCGTGCGTCCCGCGCGTAGGTCGCTGCGGCCGACCGCGAGCCCGACCAGCACGTACGCGAACCACACGACGGCGGGGTAGTACTGCCCGACCAGCACCGTGAGCAGGTCGAGCGGACGGGCGTCGACCACGTCGACGTGCGTCGCGAGCTCCTGGCGCAGCACGGGTCCGAGCACCGCGACGACGACGGCCGCGACGACGAGCGCCCACCGCGGCCACCGCAGCACCGCGACACCGGCGGCGAACAGGCCGGCGTAGACGACGAGGATCACCACGACCGGGGTCGCGAGCAGCACGAGCGCGGTGCCGAGCACGACGAGCAGCACCGCGCGCACGAGGATCCGCAGCCGCGCCTGGACCAGGCGCGTGCCGTCGACCGGGCGGTCGCCTCCCGACAGCAGCGCGAGCCCGACGCCCGCGAGCAGCACGAACAGCGCCGACGGGCGGCCGTCGGCGAGCTGCGTCCAGCCGCCGGGCGGCACGGTGCGCCACGCGTCGTCCGGGCCGACGTGCGCTGCCACCATGCCGAGCACGGCCAGACCACGGGCGGTGTCCACCCCGACGATGCGTCGCACCCTGGGCATGCTAGACGTGCCAGCCGTGAGCGCGACCCGACGCGGGCCCCGGCGGACGTCCGACGAGGAGAACGGACAATCTCAACATGTGACCTCATCCGTCCCGGGTGTTGGTCGAATCGGTACGACGGCGCCTACAGTGCCGTGTGACCACGCGGACCAAGGACGTCTACACGCACGGCCACCACGAGAGCGTGCTGCGCTCGCACCGGTGGCGCACGGCGGAGAACTCCGCCGCGTACCTGCTGCCCGCCCTGGCCCCGGGTCAGCGCCTGCTCGACGTGGGCTGCGGACCGGGCACCGTCACGGTGGACCTCGCGGGGCGCGTCGCGCCGGGCGAGGTCGTCGGCGTCGACCGCTCCGTGAGCGTGCTCGCCGCGGCCACCGACCACGCGGCCGAGAAGGGCGCCGACAACGCGCGCTTCGAGGTCGGCGACGCGTACGCGCTGGAGTACGACGACGACACGTTCGACGTCGTGCACGCGCACCAGGTGCTGCAGCACCTCACCGACCCCGTCGCCGCGCTGCGCGAGATGCGCCGGGTCACGCGTCCCGGAGGGGTCGTCGCGGTGCGCGACGCCGACTACGCGGGCATGACGTGGTACCCGGCGCACCCGGGCCTCGACGAGTGGCAGGAGCTGTACCACGAGGTCACGCAGGCCAACGGCGCCGAGGCCGACGCGGGCCGCCGCCTGCTGTCCTGGGTGCGCGAGGCCGGGTTCGACCCCGCGGGCATCGCGCCCGGCGCCGGCGTCTGGTGCTACGCGACCCCCGAGGACCGCACCTGGTGGGCCGGGCTGTGGGCCGACCGCTGCGTCGCGTCGAACTTCGCCGTCCAGGCCATGGACCACCGCCTCGCCGACGAGGTCGGGCTCGAGCTGCTGGCCGACGCGTGGCGCGAGTGGGGCACGTCGCCCGACGGCTGGTTCATGGTGCCGCACGGCGAGGTGCTCGCGCGCGCCTGACCGCGCCCGGCGCCGCACCCGGCCGCGGCCGGACCACCTAGGCTGAGACCGTGCGCATCGCCAGGTTCACCAACGGTTCCGACCCCCGCTACGCGCTCGTCGAGGGCGAGCCCGGCCACGAGGAGCTCGTCGTCATCAGCGGCGACCCGATCTACACACCGGTGCAGCCGACCGGTGAGCGCATCCGCCTCGACGACGACGGCGTGCGGCTCCTCGCACCCGTCATCCCGCGGTCCAAGATCGTCGGCGTCGGCCGCAACTACGCCGCGCACGCGGCCGAGCACGGCAACGAGGTGCCCACGTCACCGCTGCTGTTCCTCAAGCCCAACACGTCGGTGGTCGGCCCGGACGACCCGATCGTGCTGCCGGACTGGACCGAGCACGTCGAGCACGAGGCCGAGCTCGCCGTCGTCATCGGCAAGGTCACCAAGGACGTCAGCCCCGAGCGCGCGCTGCAGCACGTCTTCGGGTACACGGTCGCCAACGACGTCACCGCGCGCGACGTCCAGCGCTCCGACGACCAGTGGACGCGCGCCAAGGGCTTCGACACCTCGTGCCCGCTGGGCCCGTGGGTCGTGCCCGGTCTCGAGGTCGACGACCTCGCGGTCACCGCGCGCGTCAACGGCGAGACCCGCCAGGACGGCCGCACGTCGCACATGGTCTTCGACGTCGCGTACCTCGTCTCGTACGTCTCCGAGGTCTTCACGCTGCTGCCCGGCGACGTCATCCTCACCGGCACGCCCGCGGGCGTCGGGCGCCTCGAGCACCGCGACGTCGTCGAGGTCGAGGTCGAGGAGATCGGCGTCCTGCGCAACCCGGTGCTGCGCCGCGGCTGACGCTCAGGCGTCCACCGACCCGAGGTCGCGGACCTCCTCACGCAGCCTGCCCATGCGCGCGTCGAGCTCGGCCGCCGTCGTCGCCGCGTCGAGCAGCTCGGCGCGCAGGTGCCCGGGCACGTCGCCGCGGTACTTGTACGACAGCTTGTGCTCGACGCTCGCCCAGAAGTCCATCGCGATCGTGCGGATCTGCACCTCGACGGGCACGTGCTCGGTGCGGTCGGACAGGAAGACCGGGATCCGCACGATGAGGTGCAGCGACCGGTAGCCGTTCGGCTTGGGCTGCGCGATGTAGTCTTTGCGCCGCATCACCTCGACGTCCGGCTGCGACGACAGCATGTCCGCCACCCAGTACGCGTCGGACACGAACGAGCACGTGATGCGGATGCCCGCGATGTCGAGGACGCGCTCGCGGATCGTGGCGGGGTCCGTCGCGCAGCCGTAGCGGGCGGCCTTGTCGAGGACCGAGTCGATCGACTTCAGCCGCGAGCTCACGTGCTCGATGGGGTTGTGGTCGTGCGTCTGGGCGAACTCCGCGCGCAGGATGCGGATCTTGGTCAGCATCTCCTCGATGCCGAACTCGTACCCCATGCGGAACCGCGCGAGCCCGCGCTGCACGTCACGGACCTGGGACACGAGCCGCGGGTCGTCGGGGAGGGCGTCGCCGGGCACCGGCACAGGGACCATGCCTGAGGAACGGACCACCGGCGGCGTCGGTTCCGCCGGCCCCGCGGACGCACCGCGGCGCACGGTGCGAGGCCGTCGGCGACTAGCCTGGTGGCCGTGACCACCCCTGCCCCTGCCGGCTCCGCCGTGCGCGTCCGCTTCTGCCCGTCCCCGACCGGCACGCCCCACGTCGGCCTCGTCCGCACCGCGCTGTTCAACTGGGCGTACGCGCGCCACGTGGGCGGCACGTTCGTGTTCCGGATCGAGGACACCGACCCGGCGCGCGACTCGCAGGAGTCGTACCTGCAGCTCCTGGACGCGCTGCGCTGGCTGGGCCTGGACTGGGACGAGGGCGTCGAGGTCGGTGGCCCGCACGAGCCGTACCGGCAGTCGCAGCGCTACGACCTGTACCGCGACGTCGTGGCGCGCCTGCTCGACGGCGGGTACGCGTACGAGTCGTTCTCGACGCCCGAGGAGGTCGAGGCCCGGCACCGCGCGGCCGGGCGCGACCCCAAGCTCGGGTACGACGGCTTCGACCGCGACCTGACCGACGAGCAGAAGGCCGCGTACCGCGCCGAGGGCCGCGAGGCCGTCATCCGGGTGCGGATGCCCGACGAGGACGTGACGTTCACCGACCTCGTGCGCGGCGAGATCACGTTCCGGGGCGGTTCGGTGCCGGACTACGTGGTCGTGCGCGGCAACGGCCACCCGCTGTACACCCTGGTCAACCCGGTGGACGACGCGCTCATGGGCATCACGCACGTGCTGCGCGGCGAGGACCTGCTGTCGTCGACCCCGCGCCAGGTCGTCCTCTACCGCGCGCTGGTCGACCTGGGAGTCGCGGACGTCGTCCCGCAGTTCGGGCACCTGCCGTACGTCATGGGCGAGGGCAACAAGAAGCTGTCCAAGCGCGACCCCGAGTCGAACCTGTTCCTGCACCGCGAGCGCGGGTTCACCCCCGAGGGCCTGCTCAACTACCTCGCGCTGCTCGGCTGGTCCATCGCACCCGACCACGACGTGTTCACGCTGGACGAGATGGTCGGGGCCTTCGACGTCGCCGACGTCAACCCGAACCCGGCGCGCTTCGACCTCAAGAAGGCCGAGGCCATCAACGCCGCGCACGTGCGCCTGCTCGCGTCCGACGACTTCCGCGACCGGCTCGTGCCGTACCTGCACGCCGCGGGCCTCGTGCCGGCGGACTCCTACGCCGACCTGCCGGCGGGGCACCGCGCGCTGCTCGACGCGGGCGCGCCGCTCGTGCAGGAGCGCATGACGCTGCTCGGTGAGGCCGTCGGGATGCTCGGATTCCTGTTCGTCGCCGACGACGCGCTCGAGGTGGCGCAGGACGCGCGCGGTGCGCTGCGCCCGGAGGCCGCCGACGTCCTGGACCGTGCGGCCCACGTGCTCGGCGAGCTCCCCGCGGACGGCTTCACGACCGAGGCGACGCAGACCGCGCTCGCGGCCGCGCTCGTCGAGCCCGTCGAGGACGGGGGCCTGGGCATCAAGCCCCGGTTCGCGTATACGCCGCTGCGGGTCGCGCTCACGGGTCGGCGCGTGTCGCCGCCGCTGTTCGAGTCGATGGAGATCCTCGGCAAGGACGCGACGCTGGCGCGTGTCGCCGCGCTGCGCGCGAGCCTGTGAGGTCGGTCGACGGCGTCCTGTTCGACATCGACGACACGCTCGTCGAGACGCGCGCGGCGTTCCGTGGCGCGCTCGCGGCCGTCGTCGACCGGTACGCACCGGGCGCCGACGTCGACGCGGCGCTCGCGCTGTGGCGCGCCGACCCCGGCGGGCACTACCGCGCGTACACGCGCGGTGAGCGCTCGTTCCGCGAGCAGCGCATGACGCGTGCGAACGAGCTGCACGCGGCGATCGGCGGGCCCGTGCTCGACGACGACGCGTACGACGCGTGGGACGCGCTGTTCGACGACACGTTCGCGTCCGGCTGGGCCGCGCACGACGACGCCGACCCGGTGCTGGTCCGCCTGCTCGACGCGGGCGTCCGCGTCGGGGCCCTGACGAACGCGCGCCACGACTACCAGACGTCCAAGCTCGCGCGCGCGGGCCTCGGCGACCGGCTCGAGGTGCTCGTGGGCGTCGACACCCTCGGCTTCGGCAAACCCGACCCGCGCGTCTTCCTCGAGGCGTGCCGGCTCCTGGGCACGGCTCCGGGCCGCACCGCGTACGTGGGCGACGAGCTCGACGTCGACGCGGTCGCGGCCCGTGGCGCCGGCCTGCTGGGCGTCTGGCTGGACCGGCCGGGTCCGCGCCGGGTCCCGGTGACGGACGCGGAGGTCGCCGCCGCGGGCGTCGTCGTCATCCGCTCGCTCGCCGACCTGCCGGCCGCACTCGAGCTGCCCTGAGACCGGCGCGGGGCCTGTCCTCGTTACCCGTGCACAGTGATCCAGTTGACCATTGCGTCAAGTTCGTCGCGGTGCTCGTCGAGGAACTGACGCTCGAGTGCGAGCTGGATGTCGGCCCGGCTCTGCTCGACGTCTACCTCCGCCCGGCACTCCAGATCGGCGCTCGCAGTTCGACGCTCCTTCTCCCTGAGACCCTCGTACTCGATGCGGTCGGGCAGCCCTGAGCGGTCGGCGTCGACCCACACAGTCTCATCCGTGCTCACGACCTCGGGCTGAGCCGCGGCGATCATGGCGTCGTACTCGGACATGATCTGAGTGACGGCCTCGTCCCACGACGTGACGACGATTCCCGCCCGGCTCATGCATGCCGACCAGCGATCGAGCACATGCGACCAGGCGGGCTCCTGCTCGATCTGCGCCGGAATGCTCTCCATCGCGGCGAGCAGGTCGTCGTACGGCGTGGCGGCCGCAGACGCGGCAGGTTGGTCGCCTCGGGCAACTTCCAGGGCGTGGGTGGCAGCACCTTCGCAGCCAGCCCGGCGCCAGTCGAACGGCACATCCTCGCCACGTGCCGCAGCGACAGAGATCTCCGACCAGATCGGACCGTACAGAGCAAGGTCATACGCCTCGTGCTGGGCGGGCGACATCATGGAGATATAGAGGTCGTTCGGATTAGGGGAGGTGGTGTTGGCACCCCCTCCAAAAGGGTCCAGCTCTGCGTAGTCGACGACGATGCCATAGCCGACCTCGGCCGCGAGTGAGAGGGCATCGCCTGGATCAGTCGGCGATGCGTCGATCCTGGTGTCATCGGGCCAGTACTCGAAGCCCTCGCGGGCCATGCACTGCGCGATCACCTCGCTGTAGGTCAGTGTCGACGGGCCAGTGCGCGTGCTCGTCTGGTCTATGTTCGACTGCCGGTGATCGAGTGCTGCGCTGTAGTACTGGCCCAGCGGCGAGCTGTTGTCGACACTGGCTGCGGGCTGGTCTGCTGTGCATGAGGAGACGACCGCCGCCGTGGCGCAGGCCACGGCGGCGGTCATTGCTCGACGTCTCATTCCTCGTCCGGGAGCGGTGTGGTGGTGTCTGCGAGGGCGACCGCCCATGGGCCGTCTCCTTCCACAAGGATCTGGAGGGACTCATAGGCAGTCGTGCGGGGGTCGTGGTAGGTAGTCCTACTGTTGACGACTCCGTCACATACGACATCGAACGTCTCGAGATCGTCCGTATCCCTTCGGCTCTCGATGACCATGTCGACTCCAGCGGCACAGACGGCGTGGATGACGAAGACGTCTGACACGCCTGTCATGTCGATCGACTTTCGGCTGGCGCCTTTCCCGCTTCGTCCGTCGCGCAGTGTCTCGCCCGGCCGCAGCGGGATAGATGAGAAATCGAGTTCCGCTCCCCGTGAATCGCTGCTTGGGGTCGACGCGTCCTGCTCCGGTTCCGGCGGTAGGGCGTCGTCGGAACCGCCCGCGTCGCAACCCGCGAGCAGAAGGACCCAGGCGACGGCGAAGGCTGTGCCGACCGACGCGCTTCGAGGATGAGGATTCAATCGATTCTCCCGGTCAGGCAAAGATGCGCCACTGAGCAGATGCCGGCGCCTTCCCCGTTGCCCATGACTGGCTCCTGGTGGTGTTGATCACCTTGCCCCCGAGCAGTTGCTGCGTCGTCGTGGTCCGGAGCGTGCGGAAGTTCTGCGTCACGATTCCTCGGTGGCAGTTCACGGTCCCCTTGGCGGGAACGGTGAATGTAGCCGATGTTGAGTAGCCGGAGTTCATCGAGCGAGAGACGCCACCCGAGACCGAGCCGCTGACCTTGGCGAAAATCCACGCGCTCGCCTCAGCCGTGACTGTGACCGACACCGAGTAGGTCACGGTCGTCGACGTGCTCGCCGTGCAGGTACCTGTCACAGGCGAGGAGAGGTTGTTCTTGATGGAGTCGCGATACCCGACGACCCACCCCTGGTTGGTGTTCTGAGGGGTGCCGAAGCAGGTCTGGACGTTCTGGGAGGTGCCTCGGATGGTGGAGCAGGTGTCGGATGCGGCTGTTGCGCTCGGTGCCAATGCGGTGCCACCGGCACTCAGGAGCGCGCTCGCGAGAATGACGGCGCCGAGCCGCCGCCGACGTGCTGAGACAGTAAACAACGCTGCTCCCCTGTGTCGTCCCGAAGCCGTCATCTCGAGTTGTCACGAACTCGATGCGGTGAGGGATGTTGAAATGCGGTTCACGCTTTGTGCGTGCCACGGCTGAAGGCTACATGTGGTGGGACAGTGGCGAGGGCGGTTCTGGAGGTAGATATCAGGTCTCATCGAACTCTCACGCGCGTGAGGGATACGGCCATGCGGGGCCGAGCGCGCCGCGCCGGGCAGTTCTGTCTGCGCACCGTGTGCCAGCAGCCAGGGGTCACCCTCGGCGGGCGGTGTAGACGCGTGTGGTGTAGGGGACCGGGACGCGGTCGAGGCCCGCGACGTCGGGGTGCGTCGTCACGAGGGTGCGCACGCGGTCCAGGAGGGCCGCGCGCTCGTCGGGTGGCAGGACGATCGCGTAGGAGCGGGTGCCGGCGAGGCGCACGAGGTCCTCGGGCGTCACGACGTGGTCCCAGCGGACGTCGGTGCGCACCACCTCGGTGAAGGCGGGACCGAGGGTCGGGTGCGTGCCGCGGGCGAGCTGCGGCCCGGCGGCCTCGTGCAGCAGCGCACCGTACGCACCGACCCACGGCACGTCCTCGTCGCGGTCGTTCCACACGATGCCGAGCGTGCCGCCGGGACGCAGCACGCGCGCGACCTCGGCAGCCGCGGCCGGCTCGTCGAACCAGTGCCACGCCTGCGCGACCGTCACGACGTCGACCGACGCGTCCGGCAGCGGGATGCGCTCGGCGGTGCCGGCGTGCACGTCGACCTGCGGCAGGCGTGCGACGAGCTGCTCGCGCATCCCGTCGGCGGGCTCGACGGCCACGACGTGCAGCCCTCGCGCCACGAGCGACTCCGTGAGCTTGCCCGTGCCCGCGGCGAGGTCCAGCGCGTCGACGGCCCCCGCAGGGACGAGCAGGTCGACGGCGGCCGCCGGGTACCCGGGGCGGACGGCGGCGTACTCGTCGGCGTGGTGCGTGAACGACGCGGCGTGGGCGGCGTGGCGGTCGCGGTCCATGACACCTTTCGGGATCGGGACGAACGGGGAGGTCCGGTCGGGCGCGGCCGGCCGGTCAGGCGGACAGCACGTCCAGCACCTGGTCGTGCAGCAGGCCGTTGGTGACGAGGGCGTTGCCGCCGTGCGGACCGTCGACGCCGCCCAGCGACGTGAACCGGCCGCCGGCCTCGGTGACGACGGGCACGAGCGCGGCCATGTCGTACAGCTCGAGCTCGGGCTCGGCGGCCACGTCGACGGCACCCTCGGCGACCAGCACGTACGACCAGAAGTCGCCGTAGGCGCGCGTGCGCCACATCCGCCGCTGCAGCGCGTCGAACTGCGCGGAGCGCCCGTGCTCCTCCCACTCGCGCAGGTCGGAGTACGACAGCGACGCGTCCTCGAGCCGCTCGACACCCGAGACCCGGATGCGCGTCGCGGCCGCCAGCGACTTGCCGGTCCACGCCCCGGTGCCGTTCGCCGCCCACCAGCGCCGGCCCAGCGCGGGCGCGCTGACCACGCCGAGCACGACCTCGTCACCGTCCATGAGCGCCAGCAGGGTCGCCCACACGGGCACGCCGCGCACGAAGTTCTTGGTGCCGTCGATCGGGTCGACGACCCAGCGGCGCGGTCCGTGCCCGGTGTCCGAGCGCTCCTCGCCGTGCACGGCGTCGCGCGGCCGGGCCCGCGAGAGCTGCGACCGCACCAGGTCCTCGGCGGCGCGGTCGGCGTCCGACACGGGTGTCAGGTCCGGCTTGGTCTCGACCTGCAGGTCCTGCGCCTTGAACCGCGACATCGTCAGGGCGTCGACCGCGTCGGCGACGACGTGCGCCAGCCGGAGGTCGTCGTCGTAGGCCATCGTGGCTCCTCGTCGCAGGGCGCGGTCCCCGTCCAGCCGTCGTCGGCGGGCGGTCCGCGCCGTCAACCTACCGAAGTGCCGGGCCGACGTGCCCGCCGACGTGCGCGGGCGTGCCGCGGTCACCGGCCGCGGGTGCCGTCACCGTCGGGCTCGCCGTCCTCGACGCCCAGGCGGCTGACCAGCAGGCGGCGGAACGAGTCGAGCCGTGCCGCACGGGCCGCGCGCGTCGCGTCGTCGGGTGCGTCGGCCACCCACTCGTCGAGCGCGCAGTCCGGCGAGTCCGCCAGGTGCGTGCACCCCCGCGGGCACTCGCGCGCGACGTCGTCGAGGTCGGCGAACGCGCCCAGCAGGTGCGCGGGGTCGACGTGCGCGAGGCCGAACGACCGTACGCCCGGGGTGTCGATGACCCACGTCGGCGCACCCGGTCCGGGCACCTCGAGCGCGACGGCCGACGTCGACGTGTGACGCCCGCGGCCCGTGACGTCGTTGACGACACCCACGGCGCGGCGGGCGTCGGGCACGAGCGCGTTGACGAGGGTCGACTTGCCGACCCCCGAGTGCCCGACCAGCACCGACACGTCCCCGGCGAGCACGTCGCGCAGCGCGTCGAGGCCCTCGATGGTGCGCGCTCCCGTCACGGGGTCCAGCGTGCGGCGGGTCGCCAGGACGTCCACGCCGATCGGCGCGTACATCGCGGTCAGCTCCGCCGGGTCCGCCAGGTCGGCCTTCGTCAGCGCGAGCAGCACCTCCATGCCCGCGTCGTACGCGGCCGCGACGCACCGGTCGATCATGCGCGTGCGCGGCTCGGGGTCGGCCAGCGCGGTGACGACGACGAGCCGGTCGGCGTTCGCGACGATGACGCGCTCGACCGGGTCGGTGTCGTCGGCCGTACGGCGCAGCACCGTGCGCCGTTCCCCGATCCGCACGATGCGCGCGAGCGAGCCCTCGGCGCCGGAGGTGTCGCCCACGACGTCCACGCGGTCGCCCGGCACGACGCGGTCGCGCCCGAGCTCGCGGGCCTTCATCGCGAGGATGCGCGTCTCGTCCGGCCCGCCGGGGTCGACGAGCACGGTGTACCGGCCGCGGTCGACCGCGACGACCATCGCGGTGCGGGCGTCGGCGTGCTCGGGACGCTGCTTGGTGCGCGGGCGCGAACCGCGACCGGGACGGATCCGCACGTCCCGCTCGTCGTAGCGCCGCGTGGGCATCAGGCGGTCGGTCCCGTCGTCAGCCCGTCGCGCACGACGCGGTCGTCGCCCGCCGCCGCGAGCATGCCCGTCCACAGGTCCACGAACCCCGGCAGGGTCTTGGCGGTCGTCGCGACGTCCTCGACCTCGACGCCCGGCACGCGCAGCCCCACGAGCGCACCGGCCGTGGCCATGCGGTGGTCGGCGTACGTGCGCCAGGCGCCGCCGCGCAGCGCGCGCGGCGTGATGACGAGCCCGTCGGACGTCTGCTCGGTCTGGCCGCCCAGGCGCGTGATCTCGGACGCGAGGGCCGCGAGCCGGTCGGTCTCGTGGCCGCGCAGGTGCGCGATGCCGCGCAGCCGTGTGGGGGAGTCGGCCAGGGCGGCGAGCGCCGCGATCGTCGGGGCGAGCTCGCCGGCGGCCCGCAGGTCCAGGTCGACGCCGCGCACCTCGCCCGTGCCGGTGACGGTCAGGGCGTCCCCGTCGAGCGACGCCGCGGCGCCCATGCGGGTCAGGATGGCCGGCAGCAGACCACCGGGCTGCGTCGTGCGGGCGGGCCAGCCGGGGACCCGCACGGAGCCGCCGGCCACCATCGCCGCGCACAGGAAGGGTGCGGCGTTCGACAGGTCGGGCTCGACGTGGACGTCGCGCCCCGCGACGCGGCCGGGCTCGACGTGCCAGATCTCGGGACGCGAGTCGTCGACGACGACGCCGGCGGCGCGCAGCACGTCGACCGTCATCTCGATGTGGGGCAGGCTCGGCAGCGTCGGGCCGGTGTGCCGCACCGTGAGCCCCTGCTCGAACCGCGCGGCCGCGAGCAGCAGACCGGAGACGAACTGGCTCGACCCGGAGGCGTCGACGTCGACCTGGCCGCCGCGCACCGCGCCGCGGCCGTGGACCGTGAACGGCAGACGTCCCGGCTCGCCCTCGTCGTCGACGCGGACGTGGAGCGCACGCAGCGCGTGCAGCAGCGGGCCCATCGGGCGGAGCAGGGCCTCGACGTCGCCCGTGAAGTGCACGGGGCCGTCGGCCAGGGCGGCGACCGCGGGCAGGAAGCGCATGACCGTGCCGGCCAGGCCGCAGTCGATCGTCACGTGCCCCCGCAGGGCGCCGGGGGTCACCCGCACCGCGTCGCCGCCGAGGTCGACCTCGACGCCCAGGGTCTCCAGCGCCGACGCCATGAGGCGCGTGTCGCGCGACACGAGCAGCGAGCGCAGCGTGCTCGGTCCGGCCGCGAGCGCGGCGAGCACCAGGTAGCGGTTGCTCAGCGACTTCGAGCCGGGCACGGCGACCGTCGCGTCGATCGGCCCGCCGGCGACGGGTGCGGTCCACAGGTCGGCGTGCGTGCTCGTCATGTGGTCAGGCTAGCGGCGTCCGGGATGCGGGACGTCAGCCGTCCACGTGCTTGGCGGCCTCGGTGGCGCGGGCCTCCTTGAGCGCCGCGCGGTCGGCGCGGGCGTGCTGCACACGCCACGACACGCCGGGGCGGCCCTCGAGGTCGACGGCCGCGAGCACGGCACCTCCGGTGAAGGACAGCGCCCGCACGAGGCGTTCGGTGCGGGCCTTCTTCTCGTCGGCGGTCAGCGCGCCGCGCCGGCCGACGGGCAGGTTGACGAGGACGAGGGGCACGGTGAGGCCCGCCAGCGCGAGCGCGGCGGTGCGCGGTGCGCGCCCGACGGAGAGCAGAGCGCCGGCGACGACCATCGCGGCGCCGTGCGCCTGCGTGAGCGTCGCGAGCTGCTTGTCGCTGAGCTCGCCGTCGAGCGCCTTCGTCACGGGCGCGGGCGCCGAGCCGAGGGCCGCCGACGGCACGCGTGACCGCAGCCCGTCGAGACCGTCGCGCACGACCTGCGCGTGCGCGGCCGGGTGGCGCAGCGCGTCGAGCCCCTGGCTCACGAACCACGAGGCGAACAGCGGGCGGGCGATGCGGCGCAGCAGCACGGGTTCCTCCTGGGGGACTCCACCGCCGGCGGGCGGTGCCTCCCACGCTAGTGTCGTCCGCCGTGCTCGGCGCGCGCACCCGCCGGGAATGGACCCGCGTGCCCCGTGCGTTGGGTCCGACATGAGCTGTGCCGTCGCGACCCCTGCGGCCCCGTCGGTCGTGGGCCCCCTCGTCCCGGGACCTCCGTCCGCCGTCGCCGCGTGGGGGGCGCCGCACCCGCGCCCAGGTGACGTCCAGCGGGGAGCACTAGGCTCGTGGGCGATGAGCGAGGACAGCCACGACGCCGCGGGCACCCAGGACACCCAGGGGGCCACCCAGGACGACCAGGGGACCACGCGTGCCCCGGTCGGTGAGGACGACGCGGCCCGCAGCGACCGCTTCGAGGCGGAGGCGCTGGTCTACCTCGACCAGCTCTACGGCGCCGCGCTGCGCATGACGCGCAACCCCGCGGACGCCGAGGACCTCGTGCAGGAGGCGTTCACCAAGGCCTTCGCGGCGTTCCACCAGTACCGTCCGGGCACGAACCTCAAGGCGTGGCTGTACCGCATCCTCACGAACACGTACATCAACACGTACCGCAAGAAGCAGCGGGAGCCGCAGCAGTCGCGGTCGGAGGAGATCGAGGACTGGCAGCTCGCGCGCGCCGAGTCCCACACGTCGCGCGGCCTGCGCTCGGCCGAGGCCGAGGCGCTGGACCACCTGCCGGACTCCGACGTGAAGGACGCGCTGCAGCAGATCCCCGAGGACTTCCGCATCGCGGTGTACCTGGCCGACGTCGAGGGCTTCGCGTACAAGGAGATCGCCGAGATCATGGGCACGCCGATCGGGACGGTGATGTCCCGCCTGCACCGCGGCCGCGCGCAGCTCCGCGAGCTGCTGTCCGACTACGCGCGCGGACGTGGGCTCGCCGGTGCCGCCCCCGCCGGCCCGGACGGTGCGCGATGAGCGCGTTCGACGGCGCCCCGCAGGACGCCGACGACCTGACCGCCGCGCGCCGCCCGACACCGGGCGCGCCGTGCGGGTGCGACGAGGCCGTCGGCCGGCTCTGGGAGTACGTGGACGCGGAGCTCGGCGAGCTGGACCACGTGCGCGTCGGGGCGCACCTCGAGGAGTGCGCCCGGTGCCTCGAGGAGGAGCAGATCGAGCTCGTCATGAAGCAGCTCGTGCGGCGGTGCTGCCAGGAGGAGGCGCCCGCCACGCTGCGGCTGCGGATCCACGAGCAGCTCACGGTGCTGCGGCTGCGCGCGGTCGTCGACCCCGAGGCCTGACCGGCCGCTCGTCGACGGCGACGGCAGGACACGGCGACGGGCCCGGAGCCGAGGCTCCGGGCCCGTCGCGACGTCACGGCGTCGAACGCTCAGGCGTTGGGACGCTTGCCGTGGTTGGCGGCGTTCCCCTTGCGGGAGCGACGCTTGCGGCCACGCTTGCTCATCGCTGGTTCTCCTCGTGTCGCGGCGCGCGCGCACGACGGCACGCACCGGGGATGTCGCCCCATCGTCCCACACCCGGCGCACCCGCCGCGCCGACGCTCAAGTGCAGGCGCGGGGGTCCCGATATCCACCGGGTGACCCAGCAGCCCCAGTCCGTCATCCCGTTCCTGCACGCCCTGGCCAGCACGGGCGGCTCCGACCTGCACTGCAAGGTCGGCTCCTCGCCGCGCGTGCGGGTCGACGGGCGTCTGCGCAAGCTCCAGGCACCCGAGCTGCGGCCGCTGGACACCGAGCGGATGCTCGAGGAGGTCCTCCCGGACGACCTGGTGGACACGTTCCGCGTGACCAAGGAGGCGGACTTCGCGTACTCGCTGTCGGGCGTCGGCCGGTTCCGCGTCAACGCCTACCAGGCGCGCGGCACGTTCGGCATGGTGTTCCGCCGCGTGGCGGTCGGTGCGCAGTCGCTCTCGGAGCTGGGGCTGCCGGAGGTCGTCGGCGAGCTCGCGCTCGAGCCGCGCGGCCTGGTGCTCGTGACGGGCCCGACGGGGTCGGGCAAGACGACGACGCTCGCGTCGATGGTCGACCTCATCAACTCCTACCGCGAGGTCAACATCGTCACGATCGAGGACCCGATCGAGATCCTGCACGCGGACAAGAAGGCGATCGTGTCGCAGCGTGAGGTGCGGCAGGACACCGCGGACTTCACGGTCGCGCTGCGTGCGGCGATGCGGCAGGACCCCGACGTGATCCTGGTGGGCGAGATGCGTGACGTCGAGACGGTGCGCGCGGCGCTGTCCGCGGCGGAGACCGGGCACCTCGTGCTCTCGACGCTGCACACGATCGACGCCGCCGAGACGATCAACCGCATCGTCGACTTCTTCCCCCCGCACGAGCAGAAGCAGGTCCGCATCGCGCTGGCCCAGTCGCTGCGCGGCATCGTGTCGCAGCGGCTGGTCCGCAAGGCGGACGGCAGCGGGCGGCAGGCCGCGATCGAGGTCATGGTCAACACGGGCCGCACGGCCGAGGCGATCGTCGAGCCGCAGGACAACCCGCCGCTGACGGACCTCATCAAGGAGGGCGACTTCTACAAGATGCAGACGTTCGACCAGCACCTCTACACGCTCGTGCGCGACGCGGTCGTGATGTACGAGGAGGCGCTGTCCGTCGCGTCGAACCCGCACGACCTGACGGTCGAGCTGCGCGGCGCGGGCATCGTGGTCTGACACGGGCCGGGCACGGCCGGGCCGACGGCCGGCGACCTGCGGGTCGCCGGCCGTCGGCGTCCCCGGGCGTCGGCGTCCGCCGGGGCTTGCCGTCCGGTGACTCGCGATATAACGTGTTCCCATCACACGACATATCGCGTTGGAGGCATCATGTCGACGGAGTCCTGGGTCGTCGCCGGCCCGCAGGTGATCGAGATCGAGGACGTGCGGGCGCTGCGCGTCGGGCTGGTGGGGGGACGGGTCGACGTCGTCGCGCACGACGACCCCGCCGTGCGCGGTGCCCGGCTCGAGGTCCACCGCGTCGACGGCCGCCCGCTCGAGGTGACGCTCGCCGACGGCGAGCTGCGCGTCGGGTACAGCTTCACGCTCGGGGGCTGGGAGGGGTTCGTCGAGAAGTTCCGCAACTTCCAGGACAAGGACCGTGCCGACGTGCACGTCGCCGTGCCGCGCGACGTGCTGGCCAAGGTCGGCACCGTCAGCGCCGACGGCCTCGTCGCGGGGCTGCGCCAGGACGCGTCGGTGTCGACGGTCTCGGGCTCGGTCGTCGTCGACGACGTACGCGGGCGGCTGTCCGCCAACAGCGTCTCGGGCGAGGTCGTGGTGCGCCGCCACGACGGCGACCTGCGCTTCAACACCGTCTCGGGCGAGTTCGCCGCCTCGGGCGACCTGACGCTCGTGCAGGGCAACTCGGTGTCGGGCGCGGTCTCGCTCGACGTCGGGACGGGCACGTCCTCGCTGACCGTCACGACCGTCTCCGGCGACCTGACCGTGCGCGTGCCCGAGGGCGCCGGCCTGCAGGTGCGGGCGCAGTCCGTGTCCGGGCGGCTCGTCGTCGACGGTCGCGAGCACAAGGGCTCCGGACCGGGCCACCGCACGGTGGACCTCGACTCCGGCGAGGGTGGCACGTTCGTCTCGGCGACGACGGTCACGGGGCACGTCACGGTGCTGCGCGCGGCTGTCGCGGACGTCGTCGACGACGTCACGGACGCGACCGCGTGATGGTCCAGGTCTTCGCGCACGGCCAGCTGCGGCTCTACCTGCTCGCGCTGCTCGAGGACGGACCGCGCCACGGGTACGAGCTCATCACCGCGCTGAGCGACCGGTTCGGGGGCACGTACCGGCCGAGCGCCGGCACGGTCTACCCGCGCCTCGCGCGCCTCGAGGAGGAAGGGCTGGTGCGGCGCTCCGACGAGGGGCGTAAGGCGACGTACACGCTCACCGACGCGGGACGCGCCGAGCTCGACGAGCGGCGTGGCGACCTCGCGCACCTCGAGGCCGCGATCGCCGAGACCGTGCGGGAGCAGGCCTCCCAGGTGCGGCACGACGTGCAGGAGGCGATGCGCGGTCTGCGCGCCGACCTCGCGTCGGCGGCGCAGCGCGCCCGTGACGCGGCGACACCGGTGTCGGGGGAGCCCGACCCGCAGCGCACCGCGTCGCACCGCCGCCGTGTCGAGGCCGAGGCGATCGTCCGGCGGTTCGGTGACGAGGTGCGCGCGGACCTGCGCCGGGTGGACGCGCACGCGGGCGTCGACGAGCTCACGGTCGAGACGCTGCGCACGGTGCTGGACACGGCGCTGCGCACGATGCGTTCGACGCTGCGCTGACCGGTGCCCCGGACGGGCGTCGCGGTGGGGCGTCGCGGTGGGGCGCGGTGGGGTGTCAGGCGGGACCGCTCGCGGGGTGGGCGGCGCGACGTGCCGCGCGGCGGCGGCGTGCCCGCCCCGTCCACGCGCGCGCACCACCGGCGGTGACCGCGCCGACCGCGGACCACACCGCCGCCGCGGCCGGCTGCCCGGCCACCAGAAGCACGGCGGCGCCCAGCACCGCACCGGCGAGCGCGAACGCGGCGACGTGACGCGCCTCGGACGGGTCGTGGCGCACCAGGTACGCGGTCAGCACGCCTCCGGGCCAGCCGAGCACGAGCAGCGCGGCCAGGTGCAGCCCGTACACGAGCGCGAGGATCGCGGCCGCGGTGCCGACGTCGACGGCGTCGCCGGGGGCGGGTCGCTCGACCAGGAGGAAGACGGCGTACAGCACCGCCGCTGCGCCCAGCAGGATCAGCGCGGCGCGCGCGCAGACCTCGAGCACGGCCAGCGGGCCGGTGACGCGCGCCGGGTCGGCCGACGGCTGCGGGAGCCCGGGCGGCACGGGTGGCACGGGCGCCGTGGCGTCCGTCCGGGCCCCTTCCGTCCCCGGGTCAGGCACCGTCGTCCGGCAGGCCGAGCCACGTGTGCCACCCGGTGTGCAGCACGAGCCACGCCATGAGCCCGTAGCCGGCCTGACCGGGCAGGTTCGCCGGGGACGTGGCCATGTCCGCGAGCCACTGGTCGTGCGCGGCGAGCGGCGAGTACATGTCGACGTACGGCACACGGCGGCGCGACGCGACGTCGCCGAGCGCGGCGGACAGCTCCGCGAGGCGGTCGCCGTCGTGCGCGGCGCCGGGGGGCGGTCCGACGACGAACGCGGGGATGCGGCGCTGGTCGGCGACGTCGAGCACGTTGGCCAGGTTCAGCCGGCTGCGCGCCAGCGACAGGCCCGCGGCGATGTCGGCGCGGCCCAGCGCCACGACCAGGCGGTTGTCCGCGTGCGGCGAGAGGCGGCGCGAGACCTCGTCGTCCCAGCGGGCGCCGAGGTCGGTGCTGGTCTCGCCGGGAACGGCGAGCGTGAGCACGGTCAGCGGGTCGGGGGTGCTCGTCCGCGCGGTGACGCGTCCGACCCACCCGAGTCCCTTCGGGTCGCCCACGCCGGCCACCAGCTCGTCGCCGACGACAGCGAGCCGCAGCGGCAGCTCACCCACGCACATCACTCCTGCCCGTACCCGCAGCCCCGGACGTTCCGGTGCCTGCTGGTCGCCAGTGTCTCAGGCGCAGGGCGTGGGATCGCGCCGTTCGGGCGCGGGTCGGGTCCCGTGTCGGGCGGATCGCGTGCCGGGCGACGTGGGGGTCAGCGGGAGAACACGTGCGTCACGGGGCCCTGGTCCGCGTCCTGCGGGTGGGACCGCGGCGGCTCGCGGTGCCCCAGGCCGTCGCCGCGGACGACGTGTGCGAGCCAGCCGAGCCAGGCGGCGACGGCCAGCAGGGAGACGATGAGCCAGAAGATGTCCATGGCAGAAACTCTGCGCCAGGTCAGATCGCGCCACGAGTGGCAGAACTGTCGGCAACCATTGAATTTCCGCCATCATCGTGTGACCGTGGTGGACATGCTCCGGACCGTCGCCGTCCTCGCCCTGCCCCACACCGCCGCGTTCGAGCTCGGGACCGCGTGCGAGGTGTTCGGCATCGACCGCTCCGACACCGGCGGCCCGACGTTCGACTTCCGCGTCTGCGGACCCGTGCCGGGTGCGGCGATGCCGACCAAGGGCGGCTTCGCGATCGTCGTCGAGCACGGGCTGGAGGCCACGCGCGACGCCGACCTCGTCGTGGTGCCCGCGTACGGGATGCCCGCCGCCGCCGTGCCCGACCAGGTGCTCGACGCCCTGCGCGACGCGCACGCGCGCGGCGCGTGGATCCTGTCCATCTGCAGCGGTGCGTTCGCGCTGGGGGAGGCCGGGCTGCTCGACGGCCGCCGCTGCACCACGCACTGGATGCACGCGGACGCGCTCGCCGCGCGGTTCCCGGCGGCCACGGTCGACCCCGACGTGCTGTTCGTCGAGGACGGCCGCGTCATCACCGGCGCCGGGACCGCGGCCGGCATCGACGCCTGCCTGCACCTGGTGCGACGCGAGCTCGGCGCCGCGGCCGCCACGAGCATCGCCCGGCGCATGGTCGTCCCGCCGCAGCGCGACGGCGGCCAGGCCCAGTACGTCGAGACACCCCTGCCGCCGCGGGCCGACACGCTCGCGCCGCTGCTCGCCTGGATGCTCGAGCACCTCGACGCCGACCTGGGCGTCCCGGCGCTCGCCGCCCGTGCGCTCATGTCCGAGCGCACGTTCGCCCGGCGGTTCCGCGCGGAGACCGGCGTGACGCCCGCCGCCTGGGTGGCCCGGCAGCGCGTCGCACGCGCCCAGGAGCTCCTGGAGCGCACCGACGTCCCGGTCGACGAGGTGGCGCGCCGGTGCGGGTTCGGCACCGCCGCCCTGCTGCGCCACCACTTCGCGCGCACGCTGGGCACCACTCCGCTGGCCTACCGCCGGCGGTTCACGTGCACCGACGACGACGCCGAGCGCGCCTCCTGAGGGGGGTGCTCGGCGTCGTCGTCCGGGTCACTGCGTGCTGAGGGCCGGCGGCGGGCCGTCCTCGGTGAGCAGGACCTCGCTGAGGGCGTCCCGCAGGCAGCTGACGGCCCACGGTGTGCTCGGCTCGTAGCCAGGTGAGGTGATGAGCTGCTCGAACGCGTCCTCCGACAGCTCGGCCCCGTCCGGGACGTCGTGACGGACGAAGCACTCGCGGATCTCCTGCGCGGCGGTCAGGCCCCGAGGGTTGCTCCGCATCCCGGAGTGCAGCGGAGCGAGCTCCGCGATGGTCCCGGCCTCGCAGTCGGCGACGAGGTCCTCGTACGCGCTCCGCGCGGACTCCTCGCTCCCGTACGACGCGAAGTAGTCGTCGAGAGGTCCGATGTCCATCGCGCCGTCGGCGTGGACGTTGACCGAGAAGCCGTAGGGCAGCGCCTCCATGCACGCGGCGAACTGCGCGAACCCCTCGTGGAGCTCTGCGTCGCTCACGGAGCCGTCGGCCAGTGCGCGGCGCTCGAGCTCGCTCGGCGAACCGGAGAGGACGCGGTCGATCTGGGCGGCCCACATCGGGGCCACCGTGGCGGTCGGCCCGCCACCGCCACCCGCACACGCCGCGAGAGCGAGCGCGAGCGGCGACAGCACGGCTGCCGTGACGAGACGACGGTCCACGGTCGGAGGTGACGGCTCAGCGGCGGAACGCCGACTCGACGAGCTCCTGCTGCTCGGCGGCGTGCTTCTTGGCCGACCCGGCGGCGGGCGACGCGGACTCGGGGCGCGACACCACCCGCAGCGGACGCTCGACGACCTGCGGCAGGTGCGTCGACACGAACGTCCACGGGCCCTGGTTGCGCGGCTCGTCCTGCACCCAGACCAGCTCGGCACCGTCGAACGGTGCCAGCGCCTCGCGGACGGCGTCCGGGTCGAGCGGGTAGAGCTGCTCGAACCGCACGATCGCGGTCTGCCGGTCGCCCGACGAGACGCGGTGCGCGAGCAGGTCCCAGTAGAGCTTGCCGGAGCACAGCAGCACCCGCGTCACCTGGTCGGCCTTGGCCGAGGCCAGGTCGTCGCCGACGACCGTGCGGAACGTGCCGGACGTGAAGTCCTGCACGTCCGACGTCGCGGCCTTCAGGCGCAGCATCGACTTGGGCGTGATCACCACGAGCGGGCGGCGCGGACGGTCGTACGCCTGCCGGCGCAGCAGGTGGAAGTGCGATGCGGGCGTCGACGGCTGCGCGATCGTCATGTTGTCCTCGGCTGCGAGCTGCAGGAACCGCTCGATGCGGGCCGACGAGTGGTCCGGCCCCTGGCCCTCGTAGCCGTGGGGGAGCAGCAGCACCACCGACGAGCGCTGGGCCCACTTCTGCTGCGCGGAGGAGATGAACTCGTCGATGACGGTCTGCGCGCCGTTGACGAAGTCGCCGAACTGCGCCTCCCACAGCACGAGCGCGTCGGGACGCTCGACCGAGTAGCCGTACTCGAACCCGAGTGCGGCGTACTCCGAGAGCGAGGAGTCGTACACCCAGAACTTCGCCTGGTCGCCCGACAGGTACAGCAGCGGCGTCCACTCGGCGCCCGTCTCGCGGTCGTGCAGCACCGCGTGCCGCTGCACGAACGTGCCACGGCGCGAGTCCTGCCCGGCCAGGCGCACCGGTGTGCCCTCGATGAGCAGCGAGCCGAACGCGAGGATCTCGCCGTAGCCCCAGTCGATGCCGCCGTCGCGGCTCATGCGGTCGCGCTTGGCGAGCAGCTGGGCGAGCTTCGGGTGGACCGTGAAGCCCTCGGGCGGGCTGACGTGCGCCTGCCCGATGCGCTGCAGGATCGACGACGGCACGGCCGTCTGCCACCCGACCATGACGCCGGCGTCCTCGAGCTGGGACTCGGGCCGCTCGAGGCCCGCGACCGTCTCGACGTCGGCGGGCGGCGGGGTCCAGCCGTCCTCGCGCGTCTCGGTGAACACCCGCTCGAGCTGCGACTGGTAGTCGCGCAGCGCCTGCTCGGCCTCCTCGAGCGTGATGTCGCCGCGCGCCACGAGCGTCTCGGTGTAGATCTTGCGGACCGAGCGCTTCGCCTCGATGAGGTTGTACATCAGCGGCTGCGTCATCGACGGGTCGTCGCCCTCGTTGTGACCGCGGCGGCGGTAGCAGACCATGTCGATGATGACGTCGCGGTCGAACTGCTCGCGGTACTCGAACGCGAGCTCGGCGACGCGCACCACGGCCTCGGGGTCGTCCCCGTTGACGTGGAAGATCGGCACCTGCAGGCCCTTGGCGACGTCCGTGGCGTACTGCGAGGACCGCGACGACGACGGGCCCGTGGTGAAGCCGACCTGGTTGTTGACGATCACGTGGATCGTGCCGCCCGTGCGGTACCCGCGCAGCTGCGCGAGGTTCAGCGTCTCGAAGACCACGCCCTGGCCCGCGAAGGCCGCGTCGCCGTGGATGAGGATCGGCAGCACCGAGAACCCGTCGCCGCCCAGGTCGATCCGGTCCTGCTTGGCCCGGACGATGCCCTCGAGCACCGGGTCCACGGCCTCCAGGTGGGACGGGTTCGCCGCGAGGTACACGTCGGTCGTCGCGCCGGACTCCGCCGTGAACACGCCCTCGGTGCCCAGGTGGTACTTCACGTCGCCCGAGCCCTGGACCGACTTCGGGTCCTGGTTGCCCTCGAACTCGCTGAAGATCTGCCCGTAGGACTTGCCGGCGATGTTCGCCAGCACGTTGAGCCGCCCGCGGTGCGCCATGCCGATGCCGACCTCGTCGAGACCGCCGTTGGCCGCCCGGGACAGGATCGCGTCGAGCAGCGCGATGAGCGACTCGCCGCCCTCGAGCGAGAACCGCTTCTGGCCGACGTACTTGGTCTGCAGGAACGTCTCGAACGCCTCGGCGGCGTTCAGGCGCCGCAGGATGCGCAGCTGGTCCTCGCGCGGGGTGCGGGCGTAGCCGGACTCCAGGCGCTCCTGCAGCCAGCGCCGCTGGCGCGGGTCCTGCAGGTGCATGTACTCGGCGCCGACCGTGCGGCAGTAGGAGTCGCGCAGCAGGCCCAGGACCTCGCGCAGCGTCGCGCGCGTCCTGCCCGTGAAGCCGCCCGTGGGGAACGTGCGGTCCAGGTCCCACAGGGTCAGGCCGTGGTTCTGCACGTCGAGGTCGGGGTGCTTGCGCTGGCGGTAGGCGAGCGGGTCGGTGTCCGCCATGAGGTGCCCGCGCGACCGGTACGCGTGGATCAGCTCGGCGACGCGCGCCGGCTTGATCGCCTCGGCGTCCGGGTCGTGGTTCGCGTCGCGCACCCAGCGCACCGGCTCGTACGGCACGCGCAGCGCCGCGAAGACGCGGTCGTAGAAGCCGTCCTCGCCGAGCAGCTTGCGCGACAGGATCCGCAGGAAGTCGCCCGACTGGGCGCCCTGGATGATCCGGTGGTCGTAGGTCGACGTGATCGTGAGGACCTTCGAGACGCCCATGCGGTTGAGCTGCTCGTCCGACGTGCCGGCGAACTCCGCGGGGTAGTCCATGGCGCCGACGCCGACGATCGTGCCCTGCCCCTGCATGAGGCGCGGCACCGAGTGGACCGTGCCGATCGTGCCGGGGTTCGTCAGCGAGATCGTGGTGCCGGCGAAGTCGTCGACCGTGAGCTTGCCGCCGCGGGCCCGGCGCACGACGTCCTCGTACGCGGTCCAGAACTGCGCGAAGTCGAGCGTCTCGGCCTTCTTGATCGACGGCACGAGCAGCTGGCGCGTGCCGTCCGGCTTGGCGAGGTCGATCGCGAGACCGAGGTTGACGTTGGCCGGTGCGAGCACGCCCGGCTTGCCGTCGACGAGCGTGTACGACGAGTTCATCGCGGGCATCTCGCGCACGGCCTCGACCAGCGCGAACCCGATGAGGTGCGTGAACGACACCTTGCCGCCGCGGCCGCGCGACAGGTGGTTGTTGACGACGATGCGGTTGTCGACCATGAGCTTGGCCGGGATCGCGCGCACCGACGTCGCGGTCGGCACCTCGAGCGACGACTCCATGTTGGTGACCACGCGGGCCGCGGGGCCGCGCAGCTTCTGCACGTCGTCGACCGCCGGCACGTCCTCGTCGTCCGCGCGCCGCGTGGCGACCGCGGCGTACGGCGCGGTGGCGGGCTGTGCGGTGGCGACCGGGGAGGGTGCGACCTCGGGGGGCGCCACCGGGGCGGGGGACGCGGGGGCGGGGGACGGTGACGACGGGGCCGCCGTCGTGGCGCGTGCCGGCACCGGTGCGGCCGGCGCGGGCGCCGGTGCCGCCGGCGGGGCCGCCGCGCGCGTGTCGCCGTTGGTCGCGACGGTCGTCTCGGGCTTGTAGCCCTCGAAGAAGTCCCACCACGCGGGGTCCACCGCGTTGCGGTCCTTCTGGTACTGCTCGTACAGCTCGTCCACGAGCCACTCGTTCGCGCCGAAGTCGGCACGGGTGGAGTCGGACTGCGCGTTCTGCGTCACGCTGGGATCGCCCACTTCCGGTGCGCGGTGCCGGACCGCGCCGTCGTCAGTTCTGTTGATGACAACACTACGTGGTCGAACGGGTCCAAGGCCCCTTGCGCGCGGCCCGGGAGCAGGATCTGTGCAGCCTCTTCACCCCGCCCGTGGGCCGGGGTCAACAGCCCCTCAAGCCCGTCTACCAGCGGGCTCAAGCGCGGGTCCGCGGCAGGCCGGGCAGCCGCACGCGCATCGTGCAGCCCGACGCCGAGTCGGCGACCTCGACCGACCCGCCGTGCAGCTCGACGGCCCACCGCACGATCGCCAGGCCCAGCCCGGTGCCGCCCGTCGACCCCTGCCCCGTCAGGGCCGGGGTGTTGCCGCGCACGAAGCGCTCGAACACGTGCGCGCGCTGGTCGCGTGCGATGCCCGGGCCGTGGTCCACGACGTCGATCCGCACGTCACGACCGTCGCGACGCGCCACGACCCGCACCTCGTCGTCCGGCGGTGAGTGCCGTGCCGCGTTCTGCAGGAGGTTCGCGACCACCTGGTGCAGCCGCTCGGGGTCGGCCGGGACCGTCAGGTCGCCCGGCTCGACGTCCACGGGGAACCGCAGGCGCTTCTCGGCGCCCACCAGCGACGCCTCGTCGGCGGCCTGCCGCAGCAGCTCGCCCACGTGCACGTCCTCGACGCGCAGCGCCATGGCGCCGGCCTCGACACGCGAGAGGTCCAGCAGGGACGACACCAGGCGCGACAGCCGCTCGGTCTGCGCGAGCGCGACCTCGAGCGTCGCCGGGTCCGGCTCGCTCACGCCGTCGACCATGTTCTCGAGCTGCGCCTGCAGCGCCGTGACGGGCGTGCGCAGCTCGTGCGACACGTTCGCGACGAGCTCGCGGCGGAACGTGTCGAGCTGCTGCAGGTCGTCCGCCATCGTGTTGAACGCCTCGGCCAGCTGACCGACCTCGTCGCGGCTCGTCGAGCGCACGCGCCGGCTGTAGTCACCGCCGGCCATCGCGCGCGCCGCCTCGGTCATCTCGCGCAGCGGTGACGTCATGCCGCGGGCCAGCAACTGCGTGACCACCAGCGACAGCGCGATCGCCAGCGGCAGCGTGCGGCTGGGGCCCAGGGCGCGCCCGTAGCCGACCCAGATGACGAACGCGGCCAGCGTGACGGTCGACGCGACCAGCACGCCCAGCTTCATCTTGATGCTGCGCAGCGGGTCGAGCGGGCGCACGTCGGGCAGCCGCCAGCGCTCGGCGTCGCCCCGGGCGTGCCGCGCCGGCGGTGGCGGGGGCGAGGTCACGTGCCGGCGTCCGCGTCGTCACCGGACGGTGCGTGCCCCGCAGGCTCGTACGCGTAGCCGACGCCGTGGACCGTGCGGATCAGGTCCGGCCCGAGCTTGCGGCGCAGCGCCTTGATGTGCGAGTCGACCGTGCGCGTGCCGCTCGCGTCGACCCAGTCCCACACGTCCGCGAGCAGCCGCTCGCGCGTCAGGACCGTGCGCGGCGACGACGCGAGCGTCAGCAGCAGGTCGAACTCGGTGGGCGTCAGGTGCACCTCGGTGCCGGCGCGCAGCACCCGGCGCTGCGCGCTGTCGATCGTCACGTCACCGGCGACGAGCGGCGGGTCCGGCTGCTGCACCGTCGCCAGCTCCGCCGCGCGCGCGGCGCGCTCGGTGCGGCGCAGCAGCACCTTGGTGCGGGCCACGAGCTCGCGCATCGAGAACGGCTTGGTCATGTAGTCGTCGGCGCCCACGCCGAGACCCACGAGCATGTCGGTCTCGTCGTCGCGCGCCGTGAGCATCAGCACGGGCACGGGACGCTCGGCCTGGATCTGCCGGCACACCTCGAGCCCGTCGATCCCGGGCAGCATGACGTCCAGCACGACGACGTCCGGCTGCAGCCGGGCCGCCGCGGCGACGCCCGCGTGGCCGTCGCCGACGGACTCGACGGTCCAGCCCTCGGCGGTGAGACGGTGCACGATGGCCTGGGCGATCGCGGGCTCGTCCTCCACGACGAGCACGGTGGTGGCGCCCGGGCGTGCGGCGGTGGTGACCATGGGGCCAGGGTGGCACACCGACCCGTGGCAGAGCCCGGTGGGGCCTCGGCAGGTCGGCGGTGTGTCCGTAGGATGTGCGCACCATGCGCAGCTCAAGTCCCTGCCGGCGTCGCGTCCCGTCCCACCGGGACGCGAGACCGCCGGCCCACCCCCGTCCCACCGCGTCGCGCCCCCGCGCCGTCGCGCCCGCGCGCCCCGCCTCGTCCACGAGGTGACCCGGTGCTGACCGACTGGCTGCTCGTCGTGCTCGGTGCGGCGCTCACGGCCGGCACCGCGGTCTTCGTCGCCGCCGAGTTCGCGCTCGTCACGCTCGACCCCGGACTCGTCGAGCGGCAGACCGACCCCGACGACGCGCGCGGACGCTCGGTGCTGCGCGCCCTGCGCGCGCTGTCCACGCAGCTGTCGGGTGCGCAGGTCGGCATCACCGTGACGACCGTCCTGCTCGGTTACACGACGCAGCCCGCGGTGGTCCGGCTGCTCGGCGTGCCCCTGGAGCGGGCAGGCGCCGGCGCGCTCGCCGGCGCGCTCGCCGCGGTGCTCGCGCTCGTGCTCGTCAACGGCTTCTCGATGCTGTTCGGCGAGCTCGTGCCCAAGAACTTCGCGATCGCCCGCCCGCTCGGCACCGCGCGCGTCGTCGCGCCCCTGCAGCTCGGGTTCACGACCGCGCTGCGCCCGGTCATCGCGGTCACGAACGGCACCGCCAACGCGCTGCTGCGCCGCGTGGGCGTCGAGCCGCGCGAGGAGCTGTCCGGTGCGCGCTCGCCCGCCGAGCTCGCCTCGCTCGTGCGTCGCTCCGCCGAGCAGGGCACGCTCGACCGGGCGACCGCGACGCTGCTGACCAACTCGATCGACTTCTCGACCCTCACGGCCGTCGACGTCATGACGGACCGCACACGCCTGCTCGTCGTGCGCCGCGACGACACCGCGGCCGACGTCATGGCCCTCGCGCGGCAGACCGGGCACTCGCGGTTCCCGGTGATCGGCGACTCCGTGGACGACGTCGTCGGGCTCGTGCACCTGCGCAAGGCCATGGCCGTCCCGCACGACCGGCGCACCGAGGTGCCCGCCGCCGCGTTCATGGTCGACGCACCGCGCGTGCCCGAGACGGTGGGCCTCGGCCCGCTGCTCGTCGACCTGCGGGCCCAGGGCCTGCAGATGGCGGTCGTCGTCGACGAGTACGGCGGCACCGCCGGCGCGGTCACGCTCGAGGACGTCGTCGAGGAGCTGGTCGGCGAGGTCGCCGACGAGCACGACCGCACGCGCGGCAGCCTCGCGCGCCAGGCGGACGGCTCGTGGGTGCTGCCCGGTGTGCTGCGCCCGGACGAGCTGCACGAGGCCACCGCGCTGCGCGTGCCCGAGGACGGCCCGTGGGAGACCGTCGGGGGGCTGCTCATGGCCCGGCTGGGACGCATCCCGGCCGACGGCGACGAGGTCGTCGAGGGGCGTGTGCGGCTGCAGGTCGAGCGCATGGACGGGCGGCGGGTCGAGCGCGTGCGCGTCACCGAGGTGCCCGAGGACGAGGCGGGTGACGCGTGATGGACAGCACCCTCGCGCTCGTGCTCGCCGTGGTCCTGCTCGCGGCCAACGCGTTCTTCGTCGGCGCCGAGTTCGCGCTCATGTCGGCGCGCCGCTCGTCGATGGAGCCGCTCGCCGAGGCGGGGGACCGGCGCGCGGTGACCGTGCTGTGGGCCATGGAGCACGTCTCGCTCATGCTCGCCGCCGCACAGCTCGGCATCACGGTCTGCTCGACGAGCCTCGGCCTGGTCGCCGAGCCGGCGATCGCCCACCTCATCGAGTCGCCCCTGCACGCGCTGGGCGTGCCGGGCGCCCTGACGCACCCGATCGCGTTCGTCGTCGCGCTGCTCGTCGTCGTGTACCTGCACGTGGTGCTGGGCGAGATGGTCCCGAAGAACCTCGCGGTGTCCGGGCCCGACCGCGCCGTGCTGCTGTTCGGTCCGCCGCTCGTGTGGGTCGCGCGCGCGGTGCGGCCCCTGATCGTCGCGCTCAACTGGCTCGCCAACCACGTGCTGCGCGCGTTCCGCGTGGAGCCCCAGGACGAGGTGGCCTCGGCGTTCACGGCGCAGGAGGTGCAGTCGATCGTCGAGCGCTCGCAGGCCGAGGGGCTGCTGGCCGACGAGCAGGGCCTGCTGTCGGGGGCCATCGAGTTCTCCGACCGCACGGCGGCCGAGGTCATGGTCGTCGTCGACGACCTCGTGACCGTCGACGGCGGCAGCACGCCCGACGACATCGAGCACCTCGTGGCGCGCACCGGGTTCTCCCGGTTCGTCGTCGTCGACGCCGACGGGCGCCCGACCGGGTACCTGCACATCAAGGACGTGCTGTACGCCGACGACGCGTCGCGCACGCTGCCGGTGCCGTCGTGGCGCGTGCGCACGCTCGCGGTCGTCGCACCGCACGACGAGGTGGAGACCGCGCTCGAGGCGATGCAGCGCTCCGGCTCGCACCTGGCGCGCGTCGACGACGGCGGGCGCACGACGGGCGTCGTGTTCCTCGAGGACATCCTCGAGGAGCTCGTCGGCGAGGTCCGGGACGCGATGCAGCGGGGGCAGCTGCCGTGACCCGCGTGCGCCCGGCGGCGGCGGGCGCCGCGGCGCGCCCGCGGTGCAGTGCACCGCGGCCCGTTGTCCCGTGGAGGTGAGGGATCCGTGAAGGCACGGCGTGTCGCGCGGCGTGTCGCGTCTTCTGCCGGGATCGAGGCTCCTCTGTGACCTGGTCGGGTCTTGGACGGGGGCCCGGGTGCCGTTATGGTTTCGTGACCGCATCGGGGGGAGCCGATGACGAGCGGGACGAGTGAGCGGAGGTGTCGTGGGATCCCACCGAGCGGAGCCGACGGCTCGCGCGCGCCGATCTCGCGAGCGCAGGTCCGACACGCGGCGGTCTCACGAGCCCCGTCGTCCCGACGTGCGTGCCGGTGGGAGCGACGTCATGGGCGACGTCCCGGAGCCCGCCGCCACGCAGCGCACCGCCGGCACGGCGGCCGTCGAGCCGGGACCCCGTCGCCGCTCGACCAAGGTCCTCGGTCGCACCGGGGTCCTGGCCGCCCTCGTGGGTGTCACGGTCGTCGTCCCCGTCACGCAGGGCATGGCCGACGGCGACATCGTCGTCGGGAGGCCGGTCGCCGACGCGTCCCTGCCGTCGACCGTCGCCGCGCTGACCGCGCTCCCGCTGTCCGACCTGCCGCCCACCACGCTCGTGTCCACCGACGGGTCGTCGCGCCTGCGCGCGCTGTCCGACGTGTCGCGTGACGCCGAGCGGTCCGCGCTGCCCGGCTGCGACGGGTCGAAGCGTCCCTCGGGCGAGAACGGCCTGCTCGCCACCAAGGACCTGTGCACGCTGTGGGACGGTCGCACGCAGATGCGCGCCGACGCGGCGGTCGCGCTCGCCGAGCTCAACGAGGCCCACGTCGCCCGGTTCGGGACCGACCTGTGCCTCAGCTCCGGCTACCGGACGCTCGCGCAGCAGAAGGCCGTCAAGGCGCAGAAGGGCGGCCTCGCCGCCACGCCGGGCAAGAGCAACCACGGCTGGGGCCTGGCGATGGACTTCTGCAGCATCGAGACGTCCGGCAGCCGGTGGACGTGGCTCAACGACAACGGCCCGACCTTCGGCTGGAACAACCCGAGCTGGGCGGTCAAGGGCGGCTCCGGGCCGTACGAGCCGTGGCACTGGGAGTACATCAAGGGCGTCAAGGCCGACGGCGAGTACTACGGCTGACGCCACGCCACGCGCCGCGCCTGACGCACGCCGGCGGGCCCGCCGTAGCGGACCCGCCGACCACCACCCCGCGCGGTGCACCGCGCGGGCTCAGCTCAGGGTCAGGCCCCACCGGACCGTGTGCGACGCACCCGGCTCCAGCTCGACCAGCAGGTCGCCCGTGCGGAACGCGTCCGCGACGCACGTCATCGGCTCGACCGCGACACCGCGCCGCTCGATGCCCGGGATGCCGTCGCCCGTGCAGACCTGCCACGCCGGCAGCGTCGCGTCGGCCCAGACGCCGACCGTGCGACCGTCGGCGCCCGTGAGCGTCGCCCACGTCAGGCCGTCGTCGCCGGGCGTCGCGTCGACCCACGCGTCGTCGAGCACGACGCCGTCCAGCAGGCGCCCGGCGCGCAGGTCGAAGTCGCCGGACACGGGCTGCGTGCCGGTCGGCAGCAGCCGCTCGTCGACCGTCACGCGCCGCGCCGCGTCGAGCCGCAGCGTGCACGCGTCGACGGGGCCGGGGCCCGGCGACAGCCACGGGTGGAACCCGACGCCGTACGGCGCGACGCCCGCACCGAGGTGGGTGGCCGTGACCGTCACCGTCAGGCCAGTCCCGGCGAGCGCGTAGGTGACGTCGAGGCGCACCGGCCAGGGGTAGCCGGGGGTCGGCACGAGGTCGTGACGCAGCGTGACGGCGTCCTCGGCGACGGACACCGCGGCGAAGCGCTCGTACGACACGAGGCCGTGCAGGGCCGTCAGGCGCTCGTGCTCGGTCAGCGGCACCTCGTAGGTGACGTCGCGGAAGCGGTACCGCGCGTCGCGCAGCCGGTTGGGCCAGGGGGCCAGCACGGCACCGGAGAAGGCCGGCGCGATCGCGTCCGCCGGGAAGGGCAGGACGACGTCGCGGTCGCCCACGCGGTACTCGCGCAGGCTCGCGGCGACGGACGTGACGACGGCGACCTGCTCACCGTGCCGCAGCACGTGCTGGTCGCCCGTGGGTGGGGGCGTGTTCACGTGCACAACCTAGTGGTGTCGCTCCCACGGGGCCTGCGCCGGAGTGCGATCCGCGCGCGCTGTCCGTTCTGTCCTGTGGACGACGGCTCACACGCGGCACCCGGATGCCCTACCGTCCCACCGCCGGCTTCGAGGGCTGCGCGTTCGCTGCCCACGGCTGCGACGGGTGCTGCCTGGAGGCACGCGGCGTCCAACGCCGAACCCGGTCGACACGACGTGTGACGCCGTCATACAGTCGGGCCATGAGCCAGATGCTGAACATCCGCGTACCCGACGAGCTCTTCGAGCAGATCGAGGCGGTCGCCGCCGACGAGCAGGCGTCGCGCACCGAGGTCGTGGTGGCTCTGCTGAACCGCGCCCTGTCCGGACGCGACGCCGAGATCGCGGCGCTGACCGACCGCGTCCTGATCGACCGCGCCGAGCTGTTCGAGCGCCTGCGGTGACCCCTGCTGTGCGCTTCCTGACGGTGGGGCAGGTCGTCAGGATCGCCCAGCGTGTCGAACCCGGTGCGCAGGTGCGCGACGTCGGGCTGCTCGAAGCCGCTGTGCACCGCCCCCAGGCGTCTGTCCTGGGGGCGGACGCCTACCCGCACCTGCTGAACAAGGCCGGTGCGTTCATGCAGTCCCTGATCGCCAACCACGCGTTCGTCGACGGCAACAAGCGCACTGGCTGGGCAGCCACCGAGGTCTTCCTCGGGCTGAACGGGGTGCACCTGGCGCGGGTCCTGGACGTCGACGCGGCTGAGGTCTTCACCCTGTCCATCGCGGAGGGTTCGCTGACCTCGGTGGCGGAGATCGCCGAAGGGCTTGCCCAGTGGGTCGACGTAGGCCGCGCGGCGCCCTCGGCGGCGGTCGATGCCGCCGAGGTGCTGAGAGTGGAGCTGCGACGCGTCCGGGGGCGCTGACCTGACGCCTCCTCGTCCCGGACGTGGTGACCTTCACCCGCAGGACCTCACGGTGCCGGTGTGACTTGCATTTTCGGGCGTCCCCGCGATGTGCACGGTCCACGCGAGCTCGGCGCGCGAGGCGCTGACCACGTTGTGCGCGTTGCCGCTGCTCACGGGCGAGAACATGTCCGACCGGTTCGTCGTGCCATCCGCCGGGAAGGGCAGGACGACGTCGCGGTCGCCCACGCGGTACTCGCGCAGGCTCGCGGCGACGGACGTGACGACGGCGACCTGCTCACCGTACCGCAGCACGTGCTGGTCGCCCGTGGGTGGGGGCGTGTTCACGTGCACAACCTCGTGGTGTCGCTCCCACGGGGCCTGCGCCGGAGTGCGATCCGCGCACGCTGTCCGTTCTGTCCTGTGGACGACGGCTCACACGCGGCACCCGGATGCCCTACCGTCGCTGCCGGATACGGACGAACCGGGCGGACGGCGTCCGGCGAGGGGAAGGCGGGCGGAGGTGACGGTGGACGGGGTGGCGATCCTCGAGGGCGAGGTGCGCGAGCTGATCCGGCGTCGCGGGGTCGACCCGGTGCGCGACCGTGCGGGGGTCGTGGCGCTCGTGCACGCGGCCATGGCGGACTACGACGAGCGCTCGCTGATCGGCTCGGTCCCGCCGCTGGGCGACACGGCCGCCGCGCACAAGGCCGTGGTGGACGCGGTCGCGGGCCTGGGGCCGCTGCAGCGCTACCTCGACGACCCCGGGGTCGAGGAGATCTGGATCAACTCGCCGTCGCAGGTCTTCGTCGCCCGGCACGGCGAGCCCGAGCTGACGACGACGATCCTGTCCGAGGCGCAGGTGCGCGACGTCGTCGAGCAGATGCTCAAGGTGTCGGGGCGCCGCCTGGACCTGAGCTCGCCGTTCGTGGACGCCTCGCTGCCCGGCGGTGAGCGGCTGCACGCCGTGATCCCCGACGTCACGCGGCGTACGGCACTGGTCGGGTCGTGACGGATGTGACGCGTCTGCAGTATCACCGTCCTCACGCGTCGCGTATGGGACGGAACAGGGGGGCATGTGTCACACCTGTCACTATGTGTCACCACCTGCGCAAACGCGGTGACACATCGGCCGTCCGATGACACATCATCCGTCACCGAGGGGCCCGGGCGGGGCTTGAGGGCGGTGCGGGCGTGACGGATCGGTGACGGGTGGTGACACGTCCAGCGGTCGCGGCGTACGGTCGGGGCGTGGGTGAGGGCGAGTCGTGGACGGTGCCGGAGCTGCGCGTCGCGCTTGAGCGCTACGAGGGCGAGCTGCGTGCTGCCGAGATGGCTGACGCGACCGTGCAGACGTACGTCGACCGCGCCGCGCGGTTCGTGTCCTGGCTCGCCGGGGAGTACCTCCCCCGAGCGTGACCTAGCGCCGCCGCACGTCGCTGGCGTCGAGCCACACGCCTGAGGTCTGCCGCCGCGGGCCGGTGACGCGCACGAGGACGTCCCGGCCGACCCAGTCGATGGCCTCGGTGTCGACGAGCTCGACGCCGTCGCGTTCCCACACCATCCGGGCGGTCACCTGGATCGGCATGCGCGTGATGTTCTGCAGGTGCCGCGGCGGGATGGGGCGCTCGTTGAGGATCTGCTGCCACAGGGCGGCGGCCTCGGTGGGGCTGGGGCCGCTGTAGGGGATGTGCACGCTGCCTAGGGTCGCGCGGGGGTCTGACATCTTCACCCGGTATCTACAGCAGTACGGTTGCGCGAAGGGTTGTAGTGCTGTAGATTAGGTGTCATCAGGCAGGGACCACAGCCCAGGAGGACACCATGAGCACCATCGCCCAGGACGCACTCGCCGCGGCCCTCGCCAAGCACGCCGCACGCCAGGCCCGCGACGAGGCCCTGCGCACCCACGACGACCTCACCATCGAGGGCAACGCCGCGATCTTCCAGGCGCGCCTGGACCTCGACGCCGCCGAGCGCGCCTCGCACGCCCCGCTCGACGCGTGGAAGCGCCTGCCGCAGGCCGAGCGCGACGCGCACCTGGCCACCTGGTCGCAGGACGAGACCATCCCGGCCCGCGCGCTGCGCACCCTCAAGCCCCTGCGCTGACCCGACCACCTCGACCCACCAGGAGACCTGCCATGAGCATCAGCCGATGGAGCGACGGGACCACCTACTACACCCCGGGCACCCGCGCCCGGGTGGACTTCTCGAAGGTCACCGACGAGCGGGTCCGGCTCTACGCGACCGAGCGGGTCGGGCAGGTCGTGATCGGCTACTACGAGCCCGGGATGACCGAGGTCGCCTACCGCGACGGGCTGACCCTGCGAGTCCCGGACGCCGCGGTCGTCGCGGTGGAGGACTGAGCGGTGCCCACCGCCGTCCCGCCGCCGTCCGCCGATCACCTCGACGCCCACGGGCACTGGCCGCGGGCGCACCGCTGGCCGCTGATGCGCGAGCTCGACGCCCTCGCGGCCGACCTCGACGTCGTGCACCTGCCGCGCGGTACACGGGACCTGCCGGCCGACGAGATGGCCGCGATGGTCGCCGGGCGGGTACGGGTGCAGGTCGGCGTGTACGCCGGCGGGCGCATGGCCCTGATGCACTCCCTGGGGTGGCTGACCCGCCGCGACGCGGACGAGGCGGTCGCCCGGCTCCTGGACCACCTGCCCGGTGCGCGCCTCGAGACCGAGCGTCCCCGCGACGCCCGTCCCCGCGCCGTACAGCAGTACGCCGTGCACGTCATCTGGGGGTCGCGGGACCCGGGGTGGACGCCGACGGCCGTGCGCGTCTCGCGTGCGCTCACCGCGCTGTGGCGCGAGCGCAGCGACATGCTGACCGCCGACGAGGCCGCCGCGCTGGTCGGGGTCACAGCCTCGACGTGGCGGGCGTACCACGCGCGAGGTGACGCCGGGGTCCCGCGCCCGCTCGGGGACGCGCCGGTCGGGTACCGCGGGCGCAGGCTGGACGTGTGGGACCGCGGCGAGGTGCTGACCTGGCACGCGGCGCGCCCCGGCAAGGGTGGGCGACCCGCACGCGTCGAGGACCAAGGGTGAGCGCCGGCGGGGCAGCACGTGGTCGACCTGTCCGGCTCGCCTGACCGAAACCGCCGCGCCGCGGCTCGACACCCGCTACCCTCATGACCACTCCCCGCACGCGGGGATGAGCCGAGTGACAGTCGCCGGTAGGTGGATGTCCCCGCACGCCGGGGGTGAACCCAGCAACCGATGGTGGTTGGTACTCCCGGCCCTGGCCGGGCATGACAGAACGCCCCTCCCGCCGAAGCGGGAGGGGCGTCGTCGTGCGGGGCGGGGGGGTCAGCCGGCCGACCAGAGCGTGCTCGGGCTGGCGTTCGGCGTGCCGGTCCATTCCGCGCGGGCGGTGTCGCCGTCGAAGTACGGGCCCGGAAGGGTGACCCCGGAGGATGTGACAACTTCCGCGATGGGTTCGCACGCGTAGAACTGATCGCCCTCGACCCACGCACCTGTCGCGGCATTACGGGAAAAGTACCACCGGACGGTTGCGACCGAGACGCGTGCTGACGGCAGGTTGTACAGCCGTGCCTCCCCCGGGACCGAAGACAGCAGGGCAGGCGTCTGGCCGTAGTTCGATCCGTCATACCAGAACAGGGTGATGGTCTTTCCGGCGCTGGAAGCGGTCGGTGCCAGCAGTACCTTCCCCGCCACCTGAGTGCCCGCCGTGCTCGGTTGCAGAATTCCGACGAGGAAATTGACACCGGATGCCGCCGCCGTTATAAGACCGGCGGGCTTGCCGTTCAAGACAGAAGGCACGCCGGTGGCGAGCTGGGTTTGCCAGAATGTCTGAATGCCGCCCAGCGTCGTGAACTTCGGCGGCCTCGGCTGCGCCCTGCGCGTCGGCCGCGGCAGCGGCGGCCGCGCCGGCGGCACCGGCGTCGGCGGCTGCTGCGGTCGCGGCACCCGTGGCGGTCGTCGCGGACGCGCCGGCGGTCGTCGCCGCGGCGGCGGCGTCGGTGGCGGCGGTGGTCGCGGCCCCTGCCTGGTACAGGGCGTCGGAGGCGTGGCCGAGCGCTGCGGTCGCGGCCGACGACGCGACCCCGGCCTGGTAGGTCGCGTCGGACGCCGACGTCAGCGCGCTGGACGCCGCACCGATCGCTGCCCCTGCTGCACCGCTCGCCGCGTCGGCGGCACCGCTCGCCGTGCCTGCTGCGGCGACGGCCTGGTCGCGGGCGGCCGTCGCGACGGTCGCGGACCCGCCCGCGTCCTGGGCTGCGGTCTGCGCGTCGTCGCGGGCCTGCGCGGCCTGCGCCAGGACGTCCACCACCGACGGCGGCGGCGGGTCGAGCGGGTCCAGGGTGCCGGGGTCGACGTCGACGAGGTCCGCGTAGGGCACGACACCCCCAGCCTCGGGGACCGCGACCCACCGGGTCGTGCCGCCGGGCACCCGCTCGTCGACCCGCCAGCACCAATGCGGTCCCGTGGGGTCCACGTCGACCGTCACCGCCGCGCCGTCGATCCGCGCGCGCCGCCCCGTGGGCAAGGTCACGTGCGGGCCGTCGTCACCCTCGACCCGGCGGCGGCGTGTCGGGGTCCAGTCCACGACCCCGGTGACCGGGACGTCGGGGCCCGTCAGGGACGGGTCGCGCAGGTCGATGCGGACCGTCGTCATGCCAGCCTCCCGGTCGTGGTCGTGGTGCAGCACTCCGCGGCTGCCAGCGGGGACGGGTGCACGGCCGTGCACCCGGTGCACACCGGTGCAGGTGTCAGGGGCACGTAGTCGCGGGCCAGGCCGACACCGACACGGACGGTGGCCTGGTCCTGCCCGGTCAGGCGGGACACCTGCAGGACCAGGCCCTGCACGACGTCGCAGCGGTGCGCGCACGGGTCCACGACAGGGGCCCGGTCAGAAGCCGCGCGGGTACGGGTACGGGTCCAGCCCACCGCCGGGCTCGTCGTCGTGCTCGTCGTCGGCCAGGCGCGGCACACCGTGCACGCGCACGACCTCACCGGCCGGGATGACATCGTTTGCGGGGCCGGCCACGACCACGGGCAGGGAGTCGACGTCGGTGGTCGCACGCTCGACCACCGCGGCGTCCGGGGTGACCCGGGCGCGTGTCAGGAGGGTCGTGACGACCTCGACGAGCGCGTAGAACGCCACGACGGTCGCCAGGATGCGGACCTCGACGACCTCGGGGACCGCCAGGCCCGTCGCGCCGACCAGCACGAACACGGCGCGGACGACGGCCTGCACGGCCACGGGCTCGAACGCCAGGACGCGACGCCACCAGGACTGCGCGGCGGCGGGGACGGGGTGAGACATGGTGACCTCCTGGTCAGGGGCGTGCGGGACGCTCCGGGGGTGGGGGTGGGGCCTGGCGGTAGATGTGGTCGATCAGCGCCCGGGAGTACGCACGCTCCCGCTCGAGCTCGTCGAGCAGGGCGTCCGCGCGCTGGGTGACCCGGGCGACGGCCTCCCGCAGCCCGACCACGTCCTCCTGCAGCTGGTCGATCTGCGCGTCCCGGTCCGCGATCGTGTCCCGGCGTGCGGCGGCCTCGTCGCGGCGCGCCTCCCGCTCGTCACCGGCGACCCCGGCGCGACGGCTGTTGCGCACGCCCCACAGGGCGGCCGCGCCGGACAGGATCCCGCCGAGCGCACCGAGACCGACCAGGGTGAGCTCGTGGGTCACGCGCGCGCCTCCCGACGTCGCGGCAGGTGCGCCGCGCCGGCCGTCTTGACCGCGAACACCCACAGATCCAGTGCGCGGGCGGCGAGCCCGATGCTGGCGAGCGTCATCATCGCCGCGGCGGCCAGGCGTGAGGGGATGTCGTCGACGGACGCCCACACCGGTCCGGCGCGCCCCGCGAGCAGGAACGCCACGACCGACGCGCACACCCACTCCACGCGCCACCGGTGCACGAGCACACCGACCGCACCGAGCAGCCCGAGCACGGTCATCGCGACCGCGGTGGTCTGCAGCTGCCACGCCGGGACGACGCCGTCGATCGTCGCCGACGGCCACCACGTGTCCCCGACCGCGACGACGACGGTCAGCAGGTACGCGGCCACGCGCAGGGACCGCCCGATGACCCGCGCCCAGCGCGGCAGCCCGGTGTCCGGCATCACACGCCCGCGTTCGCCAGGGCCTGCACGGCCTGCCCGATGGTGACCCGCTGCCCGGCGACGGTCACGGGGCGGGTCCACACCTCGTCACCGATCGCGACCCGCAGGGCCGTGGACGCAGCGACGGCCGCCGCGACCTGCTCGGGCGTCGCCACGGGCGGTTGCATGGTCGCGGAGATCACGTCGACCTCCTGCCGGTGCACCGGGTCGCCAGCGTTGCGCAGGACCGCGCCGGTGCGTGCCAGCAGCGTCCACTGCTCGATCGTCAGCCGCAGGGGTCCACGGCCGGGCATCACGGAGAAGATGTCCCCGCTGGTGGTCTTCACGTAGACGGGCATGTCGTCCTCCTCGGGGAGCGGGCTGATCGGGGTCACCGGGTCCACGGCGGGCACGTCGGGCACGCCCCCGGTCCCGGGGCCGGGGTTGGTGACGGTCACGGTCCCGGTGCGCAGGTCCACACCACGGGCCCGCAGGTACGGCTCGGGGTCGACCGCCCGGTCGACCGTCGCGAACGCGTCGCCCACGAGGACGAACCGGCCGGGCGGGAACGCCTCGAGGTGCAGGTGCGTGGCCGTGGACGACCCGGTCTGCCCCATGACCCCCAGGGCGGTGCCGCCGCCGACCCGACCTGACGCGCTGACGGACGCCAGGTGCTGGGACGCGGTCGTCGACCCGTCGTCGTGCCGCACCGCGACCCAGTGCCCCCGCACGGCGTTCGTGCCGCGCGCCAGGACGTAGCCCGGGCCGACCGAGCGCACCAGCCAGTCCGTGCCCCGCCCACCCAGGTCCACGCCGCGGTGCCAGGTCGACCCGACCCCGCCCGGCGACGTGCGCGGACCGTACCCGGACGTGACGTACCCGCCGGCGACGGGCAGGGCCCAGCCCATCAGCCCGACACCTGCGTGACCGTCAGCGTCACCGGCGCGAGGATGTTGTGCTGGTTCACGTTGAGCGTCGACGCGGGGTTGACGCGCAGGATGACGACGTCCCCGCCGGTGATCCGGCGCGTCGCCGCCACCGACGCGGAGTTGACGCCACCGGTCACCGACCCGCCCTGGTAGGCGTACCGCTCCGTGCGGGTCACGTTGTAGATCTCCAGGCCGAAACCGATCGCCGTGGAGGACACGCTGATCGTCGCGGAGATGCTGTACAGGGCGGTGTCGCTGATCGTGACCGCCCCGCCGGTGTGCGTCCACGGCTGGTCCCCGGCGCTCTCCGCCGCGGTCGTGAGGTTCGTGACCTGCGACCACGACGCCCCGACGCGGGACACCGCCGACGGGGACGTCAGCCGCAGGTACGGTGCCGCACCGGCGGGCCGGGACGCGACCGCACGCCACGTCGACCCGTCGACGGTGACCTCGAGCTCACGCCCCGTGGCGGCGTCCGTGCGGTGCACGTACAGCGGGCGTGCCGCGCTCGGGCCGACACCCGCAGCGGTCAGGTCCGCGACGAGCTGGGAGCGCGCGGTCGTGTTCGCGACGCGCACGATGTCACCGATGGTCAGCAGGGACCCGAAGATCGCCGCCCGGGACGGGGTCTCGGGCGCGGACGGGACGGTGTGCCCGCGCGGGTTGGTCGCCATCAGGGGCCCTCCTGGGGGATCGTGTCGGGCGGTGGGGTCTGCTGGCCGACGACGTCACCGACGGCGACCTCGTGGTGGTTGGCGTGCAGGGGCACGTCGGCGACGAGCGCCCCGCACAATGCACACGTAATCCACATAGAAGGTCACCCTTCTTTGGCTTGCGTCACGATTGCGATTGCCGTTCGTGTGGAATATCCGTATGCCCTTGTGTATTCCGCCTGTGATACACCTAGTGCTACCGATGCCGCACGGATCGCGGCATGCTGATCTCGGGCACGCTGTCGATGGCATGCGAGGCAGTCACGACCCTGGCCGCTTCCGCGTCGATCGATCCGAACGCCGGTCCGGGTTGTGTCATGACCCTGTGCGCAGATGTTTGACCGGATGGCGTAACCCTTGAATCCCCGGCGGATGTTTTCTCCTGTGGGTACAGGTTCTAGATGTGCTGGATTGACGCACCGGGGGTTGCGGCATAGGTGATCAATAACCAGTCGCTCACCTATGGGAGCCACGAGTGTCGCGTAGGCGAGGCGGTGGGCGTAAAGGCTTTGGCCGTCGATATTGAGCGAACCGTATCCGCCGCTATTCGTGCGCGCTTGCCATTTCCAGCACCCGGTGACATGGTCGAGGTCGACCTTGTCCCAGAACGCCTTTGGGAGTCGCGGGTCTCCGAGAGCGGGCCCCATCGCGTCGACCCCCTCTCTGCTCGATCAGTGAGTGGGTCAGGCTCGGAGCTGTTTTCCCCCGGCCCCAGGTGCCCGGGGTCAGACGGGCCGGGTGTACGTGACGACCAGGCTCATCCCGTCCCCGTTGCCCGCGCCGGCGGCGGCGGAGTACGCGGCCCCGACCAGCGCGAGGCCCCTGACGGCGCCGGTGCGCATGGCCTCACGCACCGACGCGGGCAGGTCCACCAGGGCGCCCATGCCGGTGGCGGTGTCCCCGGACGCCGACGGGGCCCCACCAGGGGGTGTGCCGTGGGGGGATCCCTGCACGGTGACCGCGGGGGACCCTGAGGCCAGGCCCACGGACCGGATCGCGACCTGCACCCGGTCGATGGACGTGGCGCCGAGATTGACGAGCTGGTCGCCGTACACGGCGAGCCCCGTCATCGGACCCGACCCGGACCCGTTGCCCTGGTACAGGGTGGAGCGGCCGCCGTACCTGTCGGTGTTCCAGCGGTCCCACGCGGCGCGGTTGTGCCGGTACGACCCGGACCACTGCGCGCCGATCGTCGCGGTGACCTGCCCGGTGCCGCCGCCACCGCCACCAGGGTCGGGCACCGGGGTCGAGGTGTCCGCGACCGCGGACGGGCCCAGGACCAGCATGGGGCGACCCCAGTCGTCCAGGGACACCCACACCGCGCGCGGCAGCGTCCCGTACGACCCGGTCAGGTACGGCAGGACGTGCGACGCCCCGTCCAGGGTGACCGTCGCGGTGTCCGACGTGGACGCGGTCATCGTCGCGGGGACCTGCGGGTCACGTGGGGTGACCGGTCCGAGGACCAGCTCGGGGCGTCCGCGCTGCGGGTCCAGCATCACCCGGGCGCGGCGTGCGGACGACGTCGCGGACACCGCGACGGCGACATACCGGCCTGCGACGGCAGGCAGCCACAGCGCGGACTCACGGATCTGGACCTGCACGAGCGCACCGGCGGGCTCGACGGCGAGGATCGGGGCCTCGATCGTCAGCAGCCCGTCGGTGGGGGCGGCCGGGGGTGGGGTCAGGTCGAGGTCGCTCACGACACGACACCCAGGTCGATGCGCATGGGCCCGTCGTGGACGGTCAGCGGCAGGTCGTACGCCACGACGTACCCCCACGTGCGGTCGGTCGGCTCGTAGGACTCGGTGACGACCTGCGGGGCCAGCAGCTGCGACGGTGACGCACCGGGGGTGCCGGTCCAGCGTCCGCGGCGACCGTCGGGCAGACGCGTACCCCCGTCGAAGTGCTGCGCGACGGCGGCGCGGGCGGCGGCCTCGGTGTCGGCGTAGGCGACGACGGCGCGACGGACGCGGAACGCCCCACCGGCTGACGTGTTCGGCCAGGCGAGCGCACGGAGGTACCCGGCGCCCGCGCCGTCCGCGGTGATCTGCGCGGCGTGGACGGACCGCTGCCACTGCCCCGACACGCCGGGGGTGCTGGCCCCTGCCTGGGCGGCGAAGCCGTTGAGGTTCGCTCCGTTGTACGGGGCGAGGATGATGCGCATGGTCGAGGCGACCGTCGCCGTGAGCGGCTTGATCTCGACCCCCAGGGCGAACCATCGTCCGGCCAGCGCGGGGTGGTAGGCGGTCGCGTGCGTCCCGTGCGGGTCGCCGTACAGGGAGCCGGTGCCCTCGCGCACGAACTCGATCGCCGGCGCGCCCTCGTCGGTGACGAGGTAGCGGCGCGTCCACGACCCGGCCCAGCGCAGCGGCTGTCGCCCGGTCAGGACCGACGGGGAGTCGCCGGCCAGACCCACCCACGACGCGGAGAGCAGCGGGTCGGGGCTGATGCCCCCGTCAAAGTACGGGAGCACATCGGCGCCCACCTCCGGCAGCACGGCGGTGATGTCGAACGTGCCCCCGACAGGCAGGATCGACGCGGCGGCGATGGTCACCCACCAGCCGAGGTGATCGGCTGGAGCGGTGGCCGTCGCGGCGGCACCCGACACGCGCACCCACTGCCCGGCCGGGAGGGTGATGGTGGGGCCCGTGGCGGTGCCCACGACGCCGTTCGCCGTGGTCCGCCAGTTGTTCGCCATGCTGACCTGCACGGCGTGCGACGACCGGACGTAGGCCGACACGACGCCCTGCTGCCCGATCGTCGCGGAGTACGGGGAGGCCGCGTACTGGTAGAAACCACCAGTGCCGCTGCCCGTCTTCGCGGTCGTGATGGTGCGCCTCAGGTAGGCCGTCGCGCGCACGCCCGGAGCGACCTCGGGCCCGTCCACTGCGCCCGTTACGACCGTTGAGGTGCCGAGTTCGCCGCCGTTGTTCTGGTAGTTGTACGACGTCGATGTGGTCGGCTGGGGTCGCAGGGCGAGGTTCCGTCGCACCTCGACCGTGCCGGACCACGCCGACGTCGACGGGCCCGGGTTGAGGGCCTCGTTGCGCAGCTGCACCGCACCCGACGCGGTCCGCCGCACCACGTCCAGGTCCCCGTGCCGGACCTCCACCGCGTCATCGACATCGACCCGCGGATCCGGGGCGCACGTCACCGGCAGCCGCCGGGTCGGCAGCACCGACCGGCCCAGGATCGTGCGCGCCGACGCCAGCGCCTGCGCCCGCGTCGCGATCAGCGGCGACGCCCACCGGCGCGTCACCGGACCGTACTCACCAGTCACCGCCATCGGCCCCGACAGGACCCGCGCGACCGCCGACACACCCTCCGCGCCCGGCGCCGACGACGTCGCCACGACCTCGTTGTACGAGCCCTCCCGGGTGTCCGACCGCAGCGCGTGCACCACCGTGCCCCGCTCACCGGTCCGCAGCACCACCACCGGGGCCGGCACCTCCGGCAGCGGCGCCGCCAGCACCACCTGCCCCCACTCGTCCGTCCGCAACCGCGCGGGCCACGCGTCGGCGATCTCCTGCAACGCCGACAGGCGGTCCGCCGACCACGACATCCCCGACGGGCACGTGCGGTTCACCAGTGCAGGGTCGATCGCGACGGACATGCCCGCCGGCATCAACCGGCGCGCCTCCGACACCAGGGTCGCGCCCGCCGCAGGCTGCGTCGGTGCCGTCAGCTGCGCGTCCGCCAGACGCCGCAGCCGACCCACCGCCTCCACCCGGACCGACCCGTCCTCACCCTCGTCCCACGACACCACCAGGAACCGCCCCAAGCGGGTCTCCCACTCGCTGACGCCATCGGCCGGCAGCGCCGAGGACACCACCACCGACACCGCGAGCTCCTGCCCGTACCGGGCCAGCGGGTGCTCCGGGTCGTCCCCCGGGTACCAGTCCACGCCGTCAGCGAACCGGGGCACCACCAGCGACACCCGCTCGGGGACCGCGGCCGTCACGTCGACCGTCAACCGGCCACGCAGCAGCGGGACCGGGGACGCGGTCAGCAGCCGCGGACCCAGCCACGACCACACCCGGGCCTCCCAGCCCGCCGACCCCGACAGCACCTCGTCCGGTGCGCCCGCCCTCACAGCTGCGTCCACGGGTACGTGTCGAACGAATCCCAGGTGGACCCGGCGAACAGGGCGTCGAAGTCCGCCCACGTGCGCGTGGCCATCGCGTCGTCGAAGTCGTCCCACGTGAACGCCGACAGCACCGCCGACGGCTGCGGGTCGTCGACCAGCAGGTACGACAGAGACCACACCCGGTCCGCCGACATCCCCAGGGTGTCGTACGCGAGCTGCGACGTCGCGCCGGTCACGAGCAGCAAGGACACCACCGGCAGGTCCAGGGACCGCCCATCGGTCCGCAGCACCGCCGGTGCCCCCTTGCGCAGCAGCCGCTGCAGCGCGGCCGTCTGCGACGGCGTCGTGCGGATGCGCAGCTCACCCCCGCCGTCGCCGCCGACGACGGTCCGCACCACCGGCCGCACCCGTCCCGGCACGTCGTACACCCCGGCCGACAGGGACGGGGCCAGCGGCAGCCGGTTCGGCAGCCAGTCGAACGGGACCTGCACTGTCCCGTCCAGGGACTGCAGCATGCGTGCACCCTCGTGCGGCACCGTGATCGGCGCCGCGTCGTACGCCTGCCCGTCGGTCACCACCCGGTACGTCACGGGAAGGTTCAGCGCCGTGCGGTTGTCGACCAGCACGACCTGCCCGCCGCCGCTCACGCCCACGCCACCAGGGACCGGCCACGACGACGCTCCCACGACCCCCGTGACCGTGTACGCGCCACCGGACGGGATGCCGTCGATGACCAGCTGCACCGGCGGCGGAGGGCCCGCAGGCACCAGCGACGTCGTGATCGTGACGCTCATCGCGGCTGCCCCCAGACCCGTGCGGTGCGTACGGCACCGGTCGCCTCGGCGCGGGCGCGCCCCGAGATCGCGTCGACCAGCTCGGCGAACTGCGCCGGTGAGAACGCGGCGACGATGTCGCCGAGCGGCGGCATCGTGACGTTCACCGGCGCGGGCCGACCTGCCATGCCCCCGTTCGCCATCGGGATGACCCGCTGCCCGAGGTGCTTCGCAGCCTGGTCGAGGATCGCGAGCGACCGCACCGACCCGTCGAGCGGGATGTACGCCTCCGTGTCGCGCACGCGATCGCCGACGACACGCCACGTGTTCGGGGGCACCATCTGCGCGACCGCGTCCATCGGGGTCAACCCGTGGAACCCGCCGCCGGCGAACGCCTTCACGATCGCCCCGTCGTGCTGCGCGGACATCACGAACTTGTTGCCCGGGGCGTAGTTGTACGTGTTCCCCGCCGCGGTGTCGACGGTCACACGGATGCGCCGACCGTCGTTCACCGTGATGAACCGGTCGATCACGGCCTGCGCAGCCTCGGCCTCGGCGGTGATCTTCGTGATGACGTTGTTCGGGATCAGGCCGTACGCGGCCGCGAGCTTGTCCGCCTCGTCACGGGTGTAGCCCATCTGCTGCGCGGTCTGCACGAACGCGTCCCGCTGCTGACGCACCGTCCGGTCGAGCTCACCGGCGCCCGCGTTGTTCTTCCGCATCGAATCGGTCAGCGTGCCCTGCGACGCGACGAGGTCCAGCAGCGCCTTGTCGGCCAGGCGTGTGCTCTCCGCGTTGAGGTCGACCGCACCGGTCCCCTCCCGGGTGATCCGCACGCCCTCCTTGATGGCCTCGTTCGCGGCCTCCTGCGACTCGGTCGCACGGATCTGCGCCTCACGGACACTGATCGCCGCCCCGGAAGCAGCCTTCTGGGCGTCGACGAGGTCCCGCAGCGCCTCCTCCTGCGTGCGCACCGCACGCGTCGCACCCTCGGTCACACCGATCCCGGCTTCGACCTGGTCCTTGACGCGCTGCTGGGACTCCGCGACGTCGTCGGACACGCCCCCGACGGCTACGAGCACGTCCTTGTACAGCATGGACTTGCGTGTGGCCTCAGCGGTGCCCTCCGCGAACGCACCGAGACCGCCGCGCGCGAGCTCGCGCGTCTTGGCGGCAGCGTTCTCGTACCCCTCGGTGAGCGAGTCTGTCGCGCGGCGCCCACCGACGGCGGCGTCGACGACCCGGTCGAGGGACAGCCCCAGCTCCTTGGCCTTCGCGATGACACCGTCGGTCTCGAGGCGGTTGTACACGTGCGCCCGGGTGTTCTCGGTGATCGCCGCGGTCTGCTGGTCCAGGGTGCTCGTCAGGTCGGCGACCCGCTGCTCGGCCTCGGCCTGCCGGGTCACGAAGATCCCGACGGCCGTGGCGATCGCCATGATCGCCAGCGTCACGGGGTTCCCGATGAACGCTGCCTTGAGCGCCCCGCCCGCGGCCGCGGCGGACGCCGCAGCACCCTGCAGGCCGGCGACCATCCGCGGCAGGACCGCAGCGGCGACACCGAACGCAGCCGCACCAGCCAGGACCGGGCCGGGCAGCTGCCCCAACCACGACACGACGTCCGCCAGGACACCGACCAGCGGTGTCGTCGCACCGATCGTCGCCACCAGCGCCGGGGCGAGCTGCTGCACCAGCAGCACCACCACCGGGCCGAGCGCGCCGAGCAGCTCACCAGCAGCCGGCGCGAGCTCGTCGATCGCCGCGACGGCGGCATCGACCAGCGCCTTGCCGATGCGCTCGAGTACGGGCACGGCCGGCCCGAGACCGGTCACGAGGTCCGCGCCGGCGGCACGCAGCGACGGGGTGGCGGCGACCAGGCCGACGACAGCACCCACCACGGGGTTCAGCGCGGGCAGGAGGCGACCGAGCACGGGGATCGAACCCGTGCCGAACGCGACGAGTGCGCCACCGGCGGCGGCCACGAGCGGCCCATGCTTCGCGACCGTGTCCAGCTGACGGTTCAGCTGCGACAGGTCCAGGCGGTTGACCGCGGCGCGTGCACGGTCGAGCTGCACGCTGACCTGGTCCAGGCCCGGTGCGAACCGCCCGACGAGCAGGTCGACGGCCGGCTTGGCCTTCTGCTCCAGGGCCCGCAACCCGTCGGCGACCTTGTTCGCCCACTCGACGGCCCGGCCGCCGCCCTTCGGGTCGATGAACGGGGCGGCCAGGATGCTGCCGACGTCCCGCCAGGCGCCCTTGATGCGGTCCAGGGCGCCGTCCATCTGCTGCTTGATGTTGTCCGTCGCGCCGCCGAACCGCTGCATGAGCCCGGTCACGAGCGGGTCCCACACCTCGTCCACGGGGATGCCACCCGGCTTCGACGCGAGCCGGCGGATCTCCTGCCCGGTCTCACCGAGCTGCTGCCCGAGGATCGTCGCGGCGTCGATGCCGTACTGCCCGAGCTGGTTCAGGGTCTCCCCGGTGAGCTTGCCCTGGCCCTGCATCTGCGCGAGCGCGTACGTGACCCGCGAGACCTCCTCGTTCGACCCGCCGACCGCCGCGACAGCGTTCTGGATCGCGTCGAGCGTCGGCAGGACCTTGTCGGCGGTGACACCGAACCCGAGGAGCTGCTGCTGCGCGGTGATGAACACCTGCTTGGCGAACGGCGACGTCTTCGCGAACGCGTCGAGCTTGTCCATCTGCGCGTTCGCGGCCTCAGCCGACCCGAGCAGCGTCGTCAACGCCGCACGCGACGACTGCTGCAACCGGTTGTAGTCCGCGCCGATCTTGAACACCGCCGCACCCAGGCCGACACCGGCGGCCGTGACCGCCACCATCGACCCGGCGATCGCCTTCGTACCGGCGGCGATCGTGGACCCCAGGCGGGAGAACTTCTGCCCCGAGGAGTCGACCTGCCGGTCGAACTGGGTGCCGTCCGCACGGATGAACGCAACGAGCTCGCCGACCTTCAACGTCACGGCTGTCACCCCCTGGTGGTTCGATGGGGCGCATGGACGCGCAGGCGTGGGAGTACAAGACGGTCAAGGCCCCGGCGAACAACCCGCGGGTACGGCAGCGACTGCTGAACCGGTACGCACGCGACGGGTGGGAGCTGGCCGAGACGACACGGGGGCCCCTGCTGTCCGCGAAGGACCACGTGACGCTGCGGCGTGAGCGCGGCTACGCGGCGCGCGCCCGCGCCGGCCGGGCAGCAGCTCAGGCCGCGAAGACCCCCGAGCAGCGCCGCCGGGAGTGGATCGTGGCCGGAGCTGTCGTGGCGGTCGTCGTCATCGTGCTGCTGCTCAACCTGTAGGAGGCCGCGGCGGCGGCGTGAGTGCGCGCCGCAGACGCGTGTCCGCGCCGAGCAGCCCCCAGATGCGGTCCCGCCACCACGGCCACGGGCGCACCAGGGTCACGTCGTCGATGTCCGCGCCGTACAGCTCGTGCAGGTCCAGCACGACCAGCGGCCAGTGGTCGAGGACGTCCACCCAGCCGACCCGCGGCCCGTCGGGCTGACGCGTGTGCTTCGGCTTCAGCGCTTCCGGGACACCCCGGTACCGCGGGTAGATGCCCGTCGCTGGGTCCGGTTCCCCGACGCCGTACGGGGCCCACGCGGCGACGTCGAAGACCCCGAGCGGGCTTCCCCCGACGCACCACCGCCCCCGTGCTGGGCGGCGAAGATCCTGTCGGCGGTGTCCTCACCGAGCGTCCAGTAGTACAGGGCGTACATGGCCATCTGGTCGATGTGCGGACCCGGCACACCGTCCGCGAGCATCCGGTCGTACACGTCCTGCCCGAGAGCGAGGGCCGCGACGTCGACGTCGCCCATCGACTCGACGAGCGTGAGCGTCTCCGCGGGGACGTCGGGGGAGCCCGATCGCCCGCACGTGGGGCACTGCTCGAGCACGGACGCGTACGACGCGACACCGATGGCGTTGATCGCGGCGAGCTTGATGCCGACGTCCTTCGACGGCGGCTGCACCACGTACGTCTCGCCGTCGTACGGCAGCTCGAGCGCGGGCGTCAGGTACTGGGTGAGGTCCTTCAGGGCCACGGTGGTCTCCTGGTCGGGGCGTGCCGGGGGTGTCGGGGGTGTAGCGAGGGCGGGCGGCCCCGACAACCACCCGCCCTCGCGTCGTGGGGTCAGGCGCGCGTGTACGCCAGCGGCGCGCTCGCGCCGTTCGTGGGGTGCGTGACCGTGATCGGCGCGCTGCCGGCCGTGCCCGCGGGGACGACGGCGACGATCTTCGTGCCGCTGACCACGACGTAGGACGTCGCGTTGGTCGCGCCGACCTTCACGCCTGCCGCACCTGTGACGCCCGTGAAACCGGACCCGGTGATGGTGATCTGCGCGGACGCGGCGGCACCGGACGGCAGCGCGGACACCAGCGCCGGGGTGGCGCCCGAGGTGGCGGTCGACGGGTTGGAGATGCGGGTGCGTCGACCCTGGCCGGTGACCGTGACCGTGAGGCCCGCGATCTGGTCGTTGCCGGTGTTCTGCCGGGTGACCGCGACCGTGCCGCGACCCTCGTACGCCTCGTCGGGGTTGGGCTCCCAACCGGTCGGGTCGTCGTACCAGCGGAAGTGACCGGTGGCCGCGTTGCCGACGGCCTCGGGGCCGGCCAGTGCGAGCAGCTTCTCGACCTCGGGCAGGAACGTACCGTCGGCCTGCCGGTGCAGCTGCACCGTGAGCCCCAGCGTCCAGGACTCCGACGTCTTGATCGGGTGCGGGGCGCCGTCGTCGTCGTACGTCGCACCGTCCTGGGTGACCGACGTCACCTGCGGGTCGATCGCCGACGAGAAGCGGATGAACCGCCAGTCGGGCTCCGCCGTGGTGCCGAGGTTGATGTCGACGGCGTACTCGTAGGAGAAGCCGAGCTCGGTGGTGACGCTCATGGTGTGCCTCCAGGGGCGGGGGAGAGGGTGATCTCGTAGTTGTCGGTCCGCTCCTGGCGGCCGTTGTCGTCCGCGCCGAGGTGCGCCGACGAGACCCTGCGGGCGCGTGCGACGCCGTCGCGGTGGTGCACGCCGTGCAGGGCGCGGAAACCTGCAGTGGCCAGGGTGTCGGCACCGTCAGGGGTGCCCGGCGCGCCGCGGTACCGGACCTGCACCCACCGGGTCGCGGTGCCGAGGGCGACGTCGTCGTCGGTGCCGTACACGCTGACGCCGACCGCACGGTCCGGTGTCGCACCGAGGGCGCCGTAGAAGACCCCGACCTCTGCTGTCGTGTACGACGGGCCGGCGGGCCGCCACACGCCGACGTCGGCGGTCGCGAGCCACGTGCACAACGTCACGGTGAGAGCGGCGTCGTCCATCACGGGCCCTCGAGGGAGCGGCGGACCTGCTCGGCCACGATGCGCTGCACGTCGTCCTCGCTGTCACGCAGCGCGGACTCGAGGAACTTCGCCCGCCCGTGCCGGTGCCGGTAGTGCAGGGCCTCGTGCTGCCGGGCCGCGTACGGCAGGTCCGAGCCGACCTCCGCGGTCGGGTTGAGGTCCGCCTCGGCCGGCACGACGACGATCGACGAGCGCAGGTCACCGACGTCCATCGGCGTGCGCGGGACCGTGACGGCCTGGACTCGTTGCGCGGCCATGGTGACGCCGCGTGCCGCGCCGGCACGCGCGGCGACCTTGGCGCGCAGCCCGTCCCAGGTGACCTTGACGTCGTCGCTCACGTCAGCGCCACCTCCACGTGGTCAGGCAGCTCGAGGACGCCGGAAGTGCGCACAGCGGCGACGATGACGGTGGCGGTGCGCCCCGACGGCAGGTCGACCCGGGAGCCGGGTGCCCACAGGTCGGCGTGCGTGGAGTCGACGTCGTACACGGTGGTCTCGGACACGACCTCGACGGCGTCGGGTCCGCGCACGAGACGCCGCTTGTCGTCGACGAACACCCCGCTCGGCGGGGACAGCACGACCGGGGTGGCCCACGTCTGGCCCATGCCGCCGGCGCCGAGCAGCGTGCGCACGGTGACGGTGTGCACCATGAAATCGTCGAGGTCGCTCACCGGGTCGCCCCGGGGCGGGTCGACGTCAGCCCGGCGTCAGCCAGGATGAGGTACGCGTCACCGGCGAGCGTCGTCGCCGCAGCGGCGCGTGCGGTCATCGCCGTGACGGACGCGGACGCGGCGGTGTCGTACTCGACGGCGCCGGACCCCAGACGCTTGGCACGCACCGGTGCCGCCTCGAGCTGCACGGCACCGCCTGCCGGGTCGATGCCCGCGGTCAGCCACGCGACGACCTGCGAGCACGTCGCGTCCCGGAACGCCGCAGCGACGCCCGAGCTGGTCGGCGCGCCGCCGTCGTCGACGGCGTACACGGCGGTCATGGTGGCGCGGCGCACGAGCCGGGACGCGTACGCGAGCAGACGACCGGCGTGCGCCGGCGGCGAGGTGATGCCCCAGGGCTCGTCGAGCAGGTCAGCGACGGTGGCGTACACGAGCACGACGAGCACCTCCCAGCGGGGGACGAGGGGTGGGGTGGTTCGGCGGCGGGCCCGGGAGCGTCAGGGCCCGCCGCCGAGGTCATCACTCCGCGGTGACGGTCACCGCGTGCGTGTCGGACTTCCCGCCGTACTGCGCGGTGATCGTGGCCGTGCCCGCTGCGACACCGGCCACGAGGCCACCGGAGGTGACGGTGGCCTTGGTGTCGTCGGACGAGGACCACTCGGCGGCCTCGGTGACGTCGACCTCACCGGAGTTGGTCCGGTCGGCCGTCGCCGTGAGCTCGATCGTGTCCTCGACGGCGACGGTGGTGTCGCCGTCGATCGTCAGACCCTCGACGGGGTCGGTCTGCGGCTGCCAGACGAGCGTGTGCCCGGTCTCGTCGGCCGACTGTCCGGCGGGGTCGTCGTCCACGTCGCCGGGGCGCACGGGCCGCACGCCCTGCGAGGCGTGGATCTCCGGGGAGACGACGCTCGGTCCGTGCGGGTTGCCGAGCTCGCCCTCGACGCCGGCGTTGACCGGCGGGAGGAAGTCGTCCTCGGTGGGGTTGACGGCCGCGTCACGCAGCTTCGTGCCGACCTGGGTGGTCGCGGGGATCGTGCGGGGGTCCAGCACCATGGGTCAGCCCTCCGGGTTCGTGTCGTCGCCGGACGGCGGGGTGTCGTCGCCGGACGGCGGGACGAGCGCGGCGACCTTGTCCGCCTTCGACGTGTTCGACTTGAACGGCTCACGGCCCAGCTCCGCCGCGTACGCGTCGAGCTGGGCGTGCGTCCACTTCTCGACCGGGACACCCTCGGGGACCTCGACGGCCTCACCGACGCCGTACCCGTGACCCGTCAGGTAGGCCCGCAGGCCGTCGGACAGGGTGTCCACCTCGGCGACACCGTCGACGAAGTCCACGGTGACAGGACCGAACGTGCTCCTGCCCTGGTACCCGTCGATCGGGCTCGTGATCGTGATGCTCATGGGCTCCTCCTCGGAGACGTTGCACCCCGACCCGCGCCTCGCCGCCCCGGTGAGGGGCGGCGGGGCTGCAGGTCAGGCGACGATGTCGACGTTCCGCAGGACCGCGGCGGACTTGGTGCGCTTGAGCGCGACAGCCACCGGACCCATCTCGACCTCACCGGTCTTGACGGCACCCGCCGACCTGAAGTCCGGCAGCCACGTCTGCACCAGCGGTGCACCGGCCATCGACACGCCGTGAAACGCGTCCAGGCCGAACCGCACCGCGTACAGCGCGGAGACGCCGCCACCGTCGACCGGGATGACCTCACCGTTCGCGCCGGCGCGACGGCCGGCGTCGACGAGGCGGATGCCGCCGTACGACCGGATCCGCGCGTCACGCGGACCGACCTGCTCGACGTACATGTTCGCCCGGCGGGCCGCGGACGCGATCTTCGCCAGGACGCGCCGGTTGCCGATGAGGGCGTCGACGCCGCCGTCGACGAGGTCGACGAGGTTGTCGATGTCCTCGAGGATCTGGAACGCCTTCGCCTCGTCGACGACCCCGGTCCAGTTGATCGCCGTGGTGACCTCGGTGGACGACCCCGCGAGGGCCTTCGACAGGCCGTCGAAGGAGTCCGCGTCGAGCGAGGAGTCCCCGTTGATGACGGCGTTGCCGAACTCGGCCTGCGAGGCGCGGATCTTCTGGGACAGCTGCAGCGCGACCTCGCCCGTGGCGGCCGGGCCGACCCGGGACAGCACACGGTCGAGCTGGAACGCCCCGCCGAGGGGCTTGAGGTCCACGCTGTGCCGCGTGGTGCTGACCTCGGTCGGTGCGTACTCCGCGTTGATCGCACGGAACGACGCGGTGCCGAGCTCGGCGAGACGCCGGTAGGCGTACGTGAGGGTCCCGCCGCCGCCGACCGGCGACACGACGTCGTCGAACGTCAGCAGGTCGAGGATCTCGTTGGTGCGGAACTCGTCGATGACGGCCAGGTCGACGTCGTCGACCGCGTTCTGCTGGGCCTGGGCGAGGGTGACGGGCATGACTGCTCCTGTGGGGTCAGGACGTGCCGAGGCGGGTCGCGACGGCGTCGGTGAGCGACTTGGGGGTGCGGCGCGTGCTGTCGCCGGTCCCGCCGGCGTGGTCGACGCTGCTCGCGGTCGCCACCGGGGCGGCCTTGAGCTTCGGGTTGTCGGCGACCGCGGCCTTGACCGCGGCGTCGACCTGGGCCTGGAAGTCCGCGGCTGCGGGGTCCAGGTCCGTGACCTTCGCCAGGAAGGCCCGGGAGTCGAGCAGGGCGTTCGGGTCGCCCTGGTGGGTGCTCGCGGTGCGGTACACGGCGAGCTGGACGGCGGACTCGCGCGCGGCGGCCTGTGCGGCCTGGACCTGCGCGGTGAGCTCCTCAGGCTTCGGGGTGGCGTTCTCGTCCTGCACGAGGCCGAGGGCCTTGCCGATGTCCTGCGCGAGGGCGTTGCGCGCCTCCTCGGCGGCTTGCGTCTTCGCGTTGGTGCGCGACGCGGCGTTCTCGCGGCGCAGGTCGACGATGAGGGACTTGAGCACGGCGGGGTCGTCGGGCAGTCCGTCGCCGGGCTGGGCGGCGGGCGCCTGCTGCTGGGCGGCGGGCGGAGCCTCCTGCGTGGGCGAGGGCGTCGTCGGCGCGCCGGGGTCGGCCGTCGCGTCGGCGACGGGTGCGGCCGTGACGGTGCCGGGTGTTGCGGCGCCGGGGTCGGCGGAGCGGAAGCGCAGGCGCGGGGAGATGAGGCGGCGACGCATGGGGTGACCTCCTGGGTCGGGGGTGTCGGGGTGTGGGTGCCCGCACGTACGGTGCGGGGCATGACGCGGACGCCGGGTCCGCGACAGATGAGAGGTGGTATCCCGTGGGCGTGAAGGTCTTCGTCCAGAACGAGACGCGCGCAGGCGCAAAGGGTGGCGTCATCGAGCACGCGTCGGCCGCGGGACTGGCGGTGAGGGACGGGACGTTGTTCGTCGTCCGCGACTTCACAGGGGAGGCGAACTCCACCCTGGCGGTGTACGCCGCAGGATTCTGGGTCTCCGCTTCCACCGACGACGAGTAGCGGCTCACCGCATTCGGTGCCCGAGCGAGACCTGCTCGCGGTACCGCTTACGGTTCAGCCCCGTGTCCTCGACGTGCCCACGGATCCGCGCCTGCAGGTCGAGGCGATGTCGGCGCGCCCGGCGATCTTGCTCGGGTGTGACCGCCGCCGCCTCGTCGATCTTCGCCTTGCGGACCTCGCGCTCGAGCGCCCGCAGGCGCTCCCTGGCGGCCTCGGCGTCCGGGTCGTATGTGGTGGCGTCCTCGACGACGGACAGGCCCGGAAGGTACGCCACCTGACGGCACCGGTCGTTCGGGTGACCCCAGCCGGCGTCACGAGCCTGCTCGAGCGTCCCCGCGACGTGCACGACGACGTCGCCTCGACCGTCGGCCCGCGGGACACGCACGCGCCCGACCGGCCCCGGCGTCAGCCGCAGGATCTTCCCGGCCCACGCCGCGCACCGCTGGCACGCGTCCGACCCGACGACGACGGACACCAGGTCCATGCCGGCGTCCAGCATCGTCTGCTCGTGCTGCGCACCCCACGCCCGCCGGGCGGCGGTGCGCGTGGCCATCTCGACGTACGTCGCGAGGCTCCACCGCCGCTGCGCCCGGTCCGTGAACGACGTCACCCCACGGGCGATCAGCGACTGCCACGCCGCGGCCCGCGCCGTGCGCGTCGTCTGCCCGAGCCCGAGCAGCAGCCGCGACGTCGGGCCGGCGACAGCCTGCCGGTACACGTCGTCCGGCCACCGCAAGATCCGCCGCGTTACGTCGTCGAGCGACGACACCAGGTCCAACGTGAGCGCCTGCGCGGCGAACGACCCCGACGCGGCGGCGGTCACCGCCGCCAGGTCACGCACGCCGGCGAGCACGGACAGCTCGGCCAGTGCCGCCGCCGCACCACCCTGCGACGCTGCGGCGAGCACCGCGGCCACCTCGCCCGGTGTCGCGGTCAGTAACCGGTCGACGACCGCACGGGCGTCGTCGCGCAGCTGCGCGAGCCGCAGGTGCCGCAGGACGTCATCCGGGTCCTGCTCGAGCCCGGCACGAACCTGCACCGCGAGCGCCCGCTGCAGGGACAGCTCGGCGTCGGCGAACATCCCCGCCAGGGCGGCGGCTGCCTCGTCGAGCGCGTCCCGGTCGTCCAGGACGACCCGCGGCACGGGCCTACTCCGTCACGGCGAACGGGTCACGCACGGGCGCGCCCCGCTCGCCGAGGATCCGCGTCGTCTCGTCGTCGACGTCGATCTCGTCCCACTCGGGGTGCAGCAGCGCGACGAGGGTGCGCGTCGACGCGGCCTCGGCGGCACGCATCGCCTGCGCGGTCTGCGCGAGCTGCAGCGGCGTCTCCCAGATCCCGTCCGGGAACCGCACCTGCAAGCCCTCGGGGTTGCCCGGCCGGCCGAACACGTCGGCGTCGACGGCCAGGAGCTTCGTGACGAGCGCGGTCAACGCCGGGCGCCACGCCCGCAGCTTGCGGCCCCTCGTCATGAGGGACCGGTTGTCACGGGACTGCACCTCGGTCGCGGTCATCTGCGCCGAATCCCAGTCCCCGAACGTCTGCAGGGAGTACCCGGCGGAACGGATGATGCGCTCGGTCCACTCCCGTGCGGTGCCGCGGTGCTCCTCGAACCGGATGTCGAACTGCTGGGGGGTGATCGGCGCGTTCCCCGACTCCTCGAGCTCCATCTTCAGCGGCGCGTACACCTCGGCGTCGAGGTTGAACGACGCGCCGGAGCCGGGCCCGTTGTCGTCGAGCATGTACCGGGCGACGAGGATGCGCGCCTTCGCCAGGCGCAGGTCACGCATCCAGGACCCGTGGATCTCGTCGAGGTTGTCCAGCAGCGGTTCGATGCCGTCGAAGTCGGACGCACCCCACCCGCGTGCGGCGGGGACCGCACGCCACGCCTTGGCGGTGGTGGTGTCGCAGTTGGGGACGTACACGACGGCCAGGCCGGGGGTGCGCCCGGCGATGACGTACCCGTTGGCGTCGACGGCGGCGGCGAGCGGCGCCGTCGCGGGCTGGTCCTGCAGGGGGACGGGCCGTCCGAGGTCGGTGCCGGTGCCCTGGTACAGGCCGTGCTGCACGAGGCCGGTGACGCCGTCGGGTGCGAGCTCGTGCCGCTCGAGGTGCCGCCACACGGTGGTGTTGTCCTCGGCGACGACGTGCCAGAACGTCACGGCGCGCAGCCGCCCCCACGCGAACTCGGGCCACGCCTCGTCGGCGGGGACCGCGACGATGAACGCGGCGTCGGAGATGGTGGCGTCCCACGTGACCCGCAGGTACGCGCCCCCGAGCGCGGCGGCCTGCTCGGCGGCGCCGGTCAGCGTCGCGAACAGGTGGTCGGACAGGACTTCCTCGAGGCGGGCCTGGGTGGGCTTGTCGTCGACGACGAGGTCGGGCGGCTCGGAGAACAGCAGGTCCGCGCTGGTGCGGGCGATGTCCGCGGCGAGGGGTACGTGCGTCTGGTCATGCTGCTGCCCCGGGCTGGTGACGGGCCGCCCCCACCAGAACCGGGACAGGGCGCCGACGACGCCGCCGCGCCGCTGCGAGGGCCGCACGGCGGGGGCGTCGTAGCGGCCGCGGTACACGCCGGCTAGGGCGTGGGGGTCGCCGGTCCACCACGCGGACCATTCGCCGAGGACGGGGGTGACCTGCTCGAGCTGCTTGGGTGGCCAGGTGACGGAGGTCGTGGGCAGCGGCATCAGGCGTCCTCGGGCTCGTCGACGTCGATGCGCACGATGTGCGCACGGGCGACGTGGGTCACGGCGACGTCGTCGAGCGACACGGACAGCACGGGTGCGTCACCGTCCCGCCACTGCTCGAGCAGCTCGAGGACGCCGTCCATGCGGCGGACGGTAATGCGTGAGCCGTCGTCGAGGTGGATCGTGACCTTCACGGCGGCCCTCCTCAGTCTGTGTCGTCGCCGGGTGCGGTCACGTCGGCGGCCGCCAGGGGCACCAGGTCGCGCCAGTCCAGGCGGGTCGTGTAGATCGCGTACCGCAGGGCGTCGACCTCGTCGTCGTCGGCCTTCACCGGGGCGTCCTGCCCGCGGGCGGTGGCCTTGTCGTCCCACACGTACCCGGGCAGACGGTCGATGAGGTGCCGGCACGTGTCGGCGACGACGAGCCGGTCGGTGGCCAGGAGCCCGGCGACGGTGCGGATGCCCGGCAGGACGGCCTTGTGGGCGTTGCGGACACCGGGTACGCCGTCGTGGTGCAGCTGGTGGCGGAACGACGCGGCGGCGGAGTCGACGGCTACCCACTCGGGGGTGCGCCACGCGTCGACGGGCTGTGCACGCAGCCACGCCTGCAGGGATGTGGACTGCTCACCCATGGTGGCCTGTGAGGGTGCCCACTCGGCGAGGACGTACAGCCGGTGCTCGCCGGCGTGTCCGTCGCGCAGGTCGGGACCGAGGCCGAGGAGGTACCCGCGGGTGTGGTGGGTGTCGCCGTAGTCGACGCCGACGGCGAGGACCCGGTCCATGGTCGGGAGCGTGTTGACGGGTGCGACGTGCCGGGCGGGGTCCCACGTGTCGTAGATCGCGCCGGCGGCTTGCACCCACTCGCCGAGGATGAACCGCCGGTACCACAGGCCGACGTACTCGCGGGTGATCTGCGCGACGTACGCGGGGTCGAGGTGCGTGTTGTCGGCGAGGCGGAACCTGAAGATCCGGTACCCGAGCTCGTCGGCGCGGTCGATGACCTGCCGCTTGAGCCAGTGCGCGGGCCCGTCGGGGTTGGTGGTGGCGAACAGGCGCGCCCCGGGTACGGACATGCGCCCGAGCAGCTGCGTCCAGAACGCCTCGGACACGAGGGTGGCTTCGTCGACGTACGCGCCGGCGACGGTCAGGCCGCGTAGGACCATCTCGGCGCGGGCGTCGGATGCGCCCAGGACGTGCACGGTGCGGCCGAGGATCGTGGCGGTGGGTGCGCCGGCGGTGTACTGCACGTGCCGGGCGAGCGCCCCGTACAGGGAGGCGTCCTGTAGTGGGCCGAAGACGTTGCGGGCGATGGATTCGCGGGTGCGGCCGACGACGACGAGCGCCCCGCCGGCGGGGGCGTGCGCGACGTAGATGAGCCAGGCGAGCAGCGACGCGATGGTCTTCCCGGACCGGATGGATCCGGTCCAGAGGTTGACGCGGGCGGTGCAGCGGGCGATGGACCAGACCTGCCGGGGGGACAGGCCGGCGAGCACGGCGGTGGTGACGGCGGCGAGCGCCGTGACGGCGACGCTCACGGCTTGTCCGGGTCGGGCATGCGGTCGGCGGCGGCCTTGATCGCGGCGGCGATCTGGTCGAGCATCCCGACGGCCTCGTGCACGCCGGCGTCCGCGTCGAGCTTCGTCAGCCGTTCGATCGTGGCGACGAGCGCGGACGCGGCCTGCACGAGCTTGAGCTTGTCGGCGGGGGTGGGCTCGGGGACGGTGTGCTCGGCGAAGTCGTGGTCCTTGCCGCCCCAGTCGAAGTAGGTGTGCGGCTGCCACAGCTGGGCGCGTAGGCGTTCGGCGTCGCTGAGGAGGTTGACGGCGAGGGCGGCGCGGCGGGCAGCGGCGTCGGCGCGGTTCGTCTGTGTGGCGGCCGCGGTGCGGGTGCGGTTCCCGCCGGCGAGGCCGAGGGCGGTCAGGTGTCGGCCGATGGTGCCGTGTCCGAAGCCGAGCTTGCGGGCGATGTCCCGGACGGACATCTCGGCGGCGTGCATGGTGCGCAGCTGCTCGTCGTGCTCGGGTGTCCATCGGCGGCGCGGTGGCATCGGGTGTGCTCACCTCGCTCGCGCTCACGGGTCGGCGCCTGGCCGGGCCGTGGGGATGCAGAAGACCCCGGGACGCGGTGTGCGTTCCGGGGTCTTCTGACAGGACTGGTGATCTTGGCGAAGCCTATCGTGACAGTGCGACAACGGGAAGCGACACGCGGACGCTGCTCATGGACGCGGCACGCCACCGGCCTCCGTCACGCGCCCGGCGACGACGTCGAGGACGTCACCGACCCGGTACAGGGGCCGGCCGCGGGGGTCGGCGCGGGGGTTGCCGTGCTCGTCGAGGGTGACGGCGAGCACCCCGCGGCGCTTCCACTGCCGGATCAGCTCGGGGGTGACGGGCCGGCCGAGGCCGTCGACGGCGCGGGCGACGTCGACGGCCGGCAGCAGGTGGTCGCGCAGCTGCTCGAGCATGCGGTCCTGACGGGTGCGCACGTTCCAGGTCGTGCCGCAGTGCGGGCAGTCGACGACGACCTGGTCGTCGCGGGCGTACAGCTCGTGGGCGCAGTCGACGGCACCGGTGAGCCCGTCGACGTCGACGACCTCGAGCAGGGCGCCGCACCGGCCGAGGTACGCGCGGTCGGCGGGCCGGTCGATGGTGCGGCGGGCGTTGACGACGGCGGCGGTGAGCTCGTCGACGACCTGGGGGCCGTCGGGGTGCCGGGACAGCCAGGTGGTGGCGGCGGTGAGGTAGCCGGCAATGGCGGTCCAGGTCTGCGGGATGGGGTGTCCGCGCACGGCGGCGACCCACTCGGTGTTCGCGAGGATCGTGTTGCGGGCGACGAACGCGGCGTCGGCGGCGGGCAGCCCCAGGGGCAGGCGGCGTTCGGTGGAGCGGGACCCGACGCGGGCGGTGAACCTGGCCTGCTGGGTCAGGGCGATGTCGAGGTCGCCCATGAGGCCGGGCAGGTCGCTCAGCAGGCCACGCAGGCGGCCGGTGCAGCGGCGGCACACGTACTGGTCGGGGTCGAGCTGCGGGGGCGCGTCGTCGCGGTGCGTCAGCGGGCAGGCGCCGTCGTCGCGGGGGTCGACGGCGGTGGTGGTGGCCCGGTCGGGCAGGTAGGTGGTGGTCACGTCGCCTCCGGGGTGCAGGTGGTGCTGGTGGGGCAGTCGACGACGCTCACGACGCACCACCGGCCGCGCCTGCGCGCGCGGGCAACCACGGGACGTCCCCCGTCCCGTGGTCTGTCCCGCTGTGCGTCCCGTGGTTTGTGAGTGGTTCGCCGTAGCCGACTGCGCGCAGCTGCGCGAGGGCGTCGCCGAGCTGCATACGCACGACGGCGTCGGTGCCTGCCCGCCAGGTGTGGCGCAGGGCGATGAGGTCGCCGAGACGCCACCAGGCCCACCAGCGGTGAGCGTTGGGTGCGCCGACGCCGGCACGCTGGGTGACGAGGAAGGCGACGTCGGCGCCTGCGTGGAGGCGCTCGCGCGCCGTCTCAGCGAGCCAGGTGTCGATGAGCCCGTCGGAGGCGGTCTTGGCGGCGCCGCCGCCCTTGACCTCGATGATGACGCCGGGGCAGAGGCCGACGTCGCCGCGGTCGAGGTGGCCGGTGAGGGTGAGGCGGTCGGCTCCGGGGAAGCCGAGGCGCCGGGCGGTGCGGACGACGGCGGTCTCGGCGGCGGTGCCGATCTGCTTGGGGCGGTTGACCATCACGCGTCCACCTCCGTGGCGAGGCTGCGGCGGAAGGTGAGGCTCTCGCCGGCGTCGGCCTGGCGGTTGGGCTCGGTGCAGCGGATGGTGATCCACGTGTCGCCCTCGTGGACGACGACGCCGACGAGGCGCCCCTTGCGGGAGTGGTCCCACGTACGTGGCTGGTCGTCCTGCTCGTGCTCGGGCATGTCGGTCTCCTCAGTACGGCGGGTCGGTGGGCCGGTCGGCGATCGTGCGTTGGGTGGGCAGGGGTGTGGTGGCGAGTGGGGGTCGGGTGCAGTCGTGGGCGATGACGACGAGCACCTGGTCGGCGGGTGCGCGGATGCCGACGTCGGGGATGCCGGGGTGGTGGCGGGCGATGAGCTCGCCGCGGATGGGCCAGGGGCCGGCGAGCCACCAGGTGGGTCGGGCGAGGAGGACGGCGGCGGCTTCTTGCTGCCAGGTGGCGCGGAAGGGGTCGACGATGGCGAGCCCGCCGAGGACGGGTGCGTCGTAGCCGGCGAGGACGGCGCGTCGGCAGGTGCGGCACCAGCGTGGGACGGCTCTGGTGCCTGCGAGGTCGGGGTCCTCGCCGCGCTTCTCCAGGACGGCGCGCAAGCATGCTCGCCGTGACGGTTGTGACGGATGCGCGGCCCAGGCTGTTTGTACCCCTTGCGCGCCCGCGTGATGCGTACAAACAGAGGGGTACCCGTCATTCGTCATGAGGTGATGTGGGGAACACGTGTCATATGTGTCATGACCTGCGGGGATGCTCGGGCGATGTGTCGCGGCGGGTGTGACACATGTGTCGGGTCGAACCGTCATCGGGTGCTCACCAGCCCTCGTCCTGCTGCCACCGGGCCTCGGTGCGTGACGGTTCGGTGTCGTCGCGTGACACATCGTTGAGGCGGATCCCGGAGTACAGGCGGGCGGCGGAGTCGCGTTCGGAGATGACGCCGTAGCGGGCGCGCAGCTGCTGGGTGAGGGACTTCGGGGAGACGGGCTCCTCGCCTTCGGTGCGGCACCAGCGTTCGTAGGCGGCGCGGATGACGGCGACGCGGACCTGCAGGTGCTGGGCGTTGGGGTCGCCGGTGGCGCATTCCTCGGCGACGAACCGGGCGACGGTGTCCTGGTCGGCGGCGTACGTGTCGGTGGCGGTGCGCACGGACGCGGGTTCGGCCAGGCCGTGGGTGAAGTAGTCGTGGGCGCCGGTGATGAGCCAGGCAAGGATGGCCGGGCCTTCGTCGTCGACGAGCCGGTCTTCAAGGTCGGCGATGCGTGCCTCGGGGGGGACGGTGTGCTCGAACGGCAGGAGTCGCAGGCGCCGCCAGAACGCGGGCCCGCCGGCCTTGACGGCGGGCTGGTGGTTGGCGAGCAGCCACAGGGTGTGGGTGGGGACGAACGAGAACCAGTCCTGGCGCATGAACCGGCCGCTGATCACGTCGCGACCGGTGAGCTGCTTGATCCGGGCTTCGGCGAAGCGTTGCCCGTCCTCGAGCTCGGAGGTGACGACGAGGCGGGCGCCGGCGAGCCGGGCGATCTCGGTGGGGTGGCCTTGCTGGTGGGTGGCCAGGAGCATCTCGGCGGGTGCGCTGATGGAGTACCCGTCGTCGCCGATGCCGATGAGGCGCTGTACGACGCCGAGGAGGGTGGTCTTGCCGTTGGCGCCCAGGCCGTGCGCGAACGGCAGGAGTTGTTCGAGGACGGTGCCGACGAGGGAGACGCCGAGGAGGCGTTGCAGGTAGGTGGTCAGGGCGGGGTCGCCGGCGAAGGTGTCGGCGAGGAACTTGTCCCACAGGGGGTGTGGGGTGCCTGCGGGTGCGGGTGCGACGGCGGTGGAGCGGGTGTGCAGGGCGGCGGGTTCGGGGTGGGACAGTGTCCCGGTGCGGAGGTTGACGACGCCGGCGGGGGTGTTGAGCTCGTAGGGTCGGGCGTCGAGGTCGCGCAGGTGGACGGTGGTGCGGGTGTCGGTGCGGGCGAGGGCGACCATGGCTTCGACGCCGCGGCGGGACAGGGTGGTCTTGCGGTGGCGTTCGGCGGTGCGGTCGTGGGTGGGCAGGTTGCGGGCGATGTCGCGTGCGAGCTCGTGGACGTGTCCGGCTTCGTCCCAGGTCCAGCGGTGGTCGGTCCAGGTGAGCCACTGGCCGCGTTGGGGGACGTAGCGGACGTGGTGGCCGTGGGTGTCGACGAGGCGTAGGGCGTTGCCGTCGTCGGTCTCGGTGTAGGTGGCCGGCTCGCTAGGCCCCGAGGCGGTGCTGGCAGTCCCAGGCGATGTCGCAGGTGCAGTCGAGGACGTGGCCGTCGCAGGCCCAGCAGCCGTCGCAGGTGCAGCGGCCGTCGGGGTGGTCGGGGAAGCAGTCGCAGGTGTCGTCGGCCACGGGGTCTCCTGGTGGGTGGGGGCGATGAGGCCGGCGAGGTCATCGCCGGTGGCGTGCTGGGGGCGGGTCTGCTCGGGGCGCTGCCCGTACCCGTCGGCGTGCAGGGCCTTGGCGGCCGCCGAGTGGTCCCCGCCGTGCTCGAGCACGGCCAGGGCCCCGAGCTTCGTGTACGGCACCTCGGCGTCGAAGTCCGTGCTCGTCGTGAAGACGTAGAGACGGTCGCGGTCGTCGGCGTGCCCGGTGGTGGCGGAGAACCCGGACCCGAGGGGCTTGCCGGGGCGCAGCCAGTACCGTGTGCGGCCGCGCTGGGTGACGAGCTGCCAGCCGTGGGGGGTGAGGATGTCGGCCCAGTCGGTCTTGTTCTCGTAGTCGTCGCCGGGGGTGATGCCGTCGCCGAAGGTGCGCGGGGTGCTCGGCGTGGTCGTGGCGGGCGTGGGCGGCTCGGGCTGGGCGTTGAGGGTGCGCAGGACGGCGTGGAACGCGTCGCGCTGCTCGCGGGTGATCGTCGGCGCGGTGGCGGGTCCGCCGAGCAGTCGCGCCCAGGGGCGGCCGGTGGCGTGGTGGCGGGAGGGGGCGACGACGACCTGTCCGCCTTCGCCGCGGGTCTCGGCGAGGACCTTCACCTTGTCGCCGGGGTTGGCGGCGAGTTCGTCGGGGGTGGCGGGCCGGCGTGCGAGCTTGGTGTTGCCGGGCACGGGCCCGTCGGTGAGGCGGTAGTGGAAGTGCAGCCCGCCGGAGGGGGACATCTCGACCCACCCGGTGGTGACGAGGTCCCACAGGTCGCCGAGGCCGGTGTCGTGCGCGAGGGCCTTGAGGTCGGGGAGCGCGGCGACGGCGCGGCCCTCGAGCTCGGTGAGCTCGGCGTGCCCCGACACGGTGCCCTGGACGACGCCGAGGTCGTGCTGGTCGTCGGCGAACCACGCGTGCAGGTCGTCGGCCGTCGCACGCTCGGCGGTGTACCGCTTCCAGGAGGGCAGGGCGGGGACCTTGCTACGGTCTGGGCGGATCGGGATGATCGAGTAGCCGTGCTCGAGCAGATCGAGGGCGGCGCCGAGCACGGCGCTCATGCCAGGCCGACCAGCGTCGACGAGGACGGGGTACGAACATGGACGCGAACGCTGCTGACGCTGCCGTCGGGCGGCTCCACGAAGCGGTGATCCGCGAGGGGGCGCTCATTGCGACTCTTCGACCGGATCTTGGGCCGGGCGACCCGATTAACCTGAAGGTGCGTGGTGAGCTCCTGGCCGTTCAGCGGGAGGCGCGGGCCGCTCGCCGCGAGCTCGTCGAGCTTGGCGTGCTCGATCCGGGGGACGACCGCTGACGGCTTCATGGGCTCGGTGCTCCTGATGTTCGTGGTGGTGCTGGTGCGTGGTCCCCGCGCCCCGGGTCGAACGGGCGGTGGCGCGCCGGTCGCGCGCGCGGGGTGCCTCCGTCAGGAAGCGAGCAGGATGGCGACGACGGAGGCGTCGAGGCCGAGCTGCGGGGCGATCTGCTCGGCGGTGAGGCCGAGGGCGGCGAGGGACTTGGCCTGCGCGGCGGGCGTCTGGACGGGCGCGGGCGCGGGCGGAGCCGCGGCGGTGGGCACCTGAGCGGGCGCGGACTGCGTGACCGGCGCGACGGCGGGGGGCGCGGTCGGGGTGGGCGTCTGCTGCTGTCCCTGCGTCGCCCACGGGTCCGCCGGCTGCTGGGTGCCGCCGAGCGCGTCCAGGGCTGCACCGGCCGAGGAGTGCACGTACTTCGCGGCGTACAGCTTCGGGGCGTTCATGCCGTTCTCGGCCTGCCCGAGGCCGGTGAACGCGACGTGCAGCTCGTCGCCGACGTGCAGGCCGTCGGCGCCGGCGTTGCGGACGGCGTCACGGACGGCGTCCTTGAGCCGCTTGCCCTCGATGTAGATGCGGCGCACGCCGTCGTCGTCGGGGTCGGACGGGTCACGCAGGTCGGTCTGCACGTCGACGGACACGGACATGATCGGGTCGCCGGACTTCGGGTAGAACTTCGGGGCGCCGTTGCCGGGGTTGCGGGGGTCGTACTCGCGCTCCTGGTAGACGCGCGGCTCGGCGACGATGCGCCCGCCGATCATGTCGCCGGGGTTGGTGAACTTCGCGGTGAGGGCGCCGCCACCGCCCATGAGGACGTCGTTGGCGCTGGGGGTCTGCTGGGACATCTGCTGCTCCTGTGGGTGCGTGCCGCTCACGCGGCGGTGGGGGTGGTGGGGATGAGCCCGGTCAGCTGGCTGCCGGGGTGGTGCCCGGGGGCGGTGTGCCCGGCGGGACGGTCGGGGTACCTGCCGCAGTCGTGGCAGGCGGGGTCGCGCGGCAGGGCACTGATCCACGCGCGCACCGCGCCCTGACCGAGCGCGGTCAGGGCGGTGAGGTTCGCGTGCAGGCGGTTCGCGCGGGTCAGGGCCTGGTGGGCGAGCGCGGGGTCGAACGGCGCGGTCCACCACACGGCGTCGTCGAGGGAGACGGCGTTGCGCGGCAGGTACGCGATGGCGACGTGGTCGACCTGCTGGCCGGCGTTGACGAACCCGAGCCCGTAGAGGTTGACCTGGGTGCGGTAGACGGGGGAGGGGCCGCGCTTGGCGGCGCGCAGGGTCGTGGCGCCGACGACCTTGAAGTCGATGACGGTGCCGGTGGTGGTGTCGAACAGGTCGCAGGACCCGGTGATGTCGACGTCGCCGATGCGTCCGACGGTGACGCGGTGCTCGGACAGCCACCGCAGCCCGGTGGTGTGCATGGCGTTGCGGTCGCCCTCGTGCGCCATGATGATCTGGGAGAGGCCGTCGTGCACGCAGGTCCCGATGTACGGCAGCCACGGGACGCCGGTGTCGGTGCGGGGCCACCCGGCGAGCTTCGCCGCGAGGCAGTGGTCGCACGGGGTGCCGATCTCGGAGGGGCCGATGCGCTTCTGCAGAGACCTCGGCTGGTGGGTGATGGCGTGCTCGACCATGGTGCGGACCTCGGCGAGTGCGGCCTTGGGGTCGCCGCCGGTGTACGGCTGGTGCCGCGGCGGGAGGGTGGTGTAGTCGGTCATCGCCGCACCTCGATCCCCAGGGCAGCGAGGAAGGCCGTGTACCCGGCCACGTACGCCTTGCGGGCGTCGTCCGAGGACACCCCGGTGCGGTTGCTCGGCGCCTCACGGATGGCACGCCCGTACTCCCGCTGGAACTCGGGGTGTGCCTTGATGACCTGCTCCGCGCTCACGGACTGCACCGGGGCGTCACCCCGGGCGGCGAGGAGGGCCACGTCTGCCTGGGCGTCGGCGAGAGCCGCGACGATCGACTGCCGCTCACCGGGCGTCTTGGCGGTTCGGTTGACGAACCGGGCGACGGACTTGAGCGTCAGGTCGATGCGGCGCTGGACAGCCTCCCGATCCACTGCCTCCCCGCCGCGCTGGGCTGGCGCGCTCATCGGGCACCTCCGGCGTCGTTAGTCCACAGGGCGCTGACGGCGTCCTCGAGGCGGTTCTCGGCGGACGGTTCACCGGATGCACCGCAGTCGGGGCAGCCCTCGCCGGAGAGAGCGAGGTTGCCCTCCCAGTCGCGGGCGGCGGCCACGACGGCCAGGAGCCGCTCGTGCTCGTCCGCGGGGATGGTCACGGTCGGGACAGGACGCGGGGGCTTGCCGTGGTGGCTGACGACGTTGGTCGCGGCGGCGACGATCTGGTGCATCAGGCACCCCCGGTGGCGCGCTCGTCGTGCTCACGGTCCGGGTCCGGCTCGTCGACGCGCTCCGGCGACAGGTCGAGCACGACCCCGGCCTGCGACAGCAGCGTGTGCGCCAGGTCGTGCAGCACGATCCCCAGCTGCCGCGCCGCACGCTTCGGGTCGGGGCCGACGCCGAGGTTCGTCGTCACGTCCCAGCGGAACGTCAGCTCGGGCCCGGTGACGTCGTCGAGCTCGTACGTCGCGATGACACCGGCCGTGCCCGGGTCAGGCGCACCCAGGTCGCCGTGCTCCTTGCGGATGTGCACGATGCGCAACACCGGCTGGTCGGCGCTCACGAGGTCACCGCCGGGAGGGGCGCGCCGTCGAGCGTGACCTCGCGCACGACGTGCACGGTGCGGGCCTTGGCCTTCGCGGCGCCGCCGGGGATGGGCCGCAGGTCCGCCAGGGGCACGGTGACCTCGAGCATGCGGGTCGCGGCCGGCGCGTACGACAGCGCCTGGTGCGGGTGCGGGGAGGCGTGCAGGCCGCGGCCGCAGTCGTGGTCGTCGCGCCAGTCGGACGCGGTGACGTCCTCACCGACCGGGTAGGCGGTGAGGCGGTAGCCGTGGCCTGCGTGCAGGTCGGCGTCGACGGCCTTGTACAGGGTGACGGTGTCGTCGATGACGGTGGCGCCGGTGTACTCGGCCCACGTCTGCGGGTCGGTCAGGTCCAGCCTGGTGACGTCGATGACGACACCACCGGACAGGGTGACGCGTGCGGAGTGCAGGTGCACCGCCACGTACGCCGACGCCCGGACGGTGGCCGAGCCGTACGCCCGGACGGTGGCCGAGCCGTACGCCCGGACGGTGGCCGAGCCGTACGCCCGGACGGTGGCCGAGCCGTACGCCTCGACGGTGGCCGAGCCGTACGCCTCGACGGTGGCCGAGCCGTACGCCTCGACGGTGGCCGAGCCGTACGCCCGGACGGTGGCCGAGTCGTACGCCCGGACGGTGGCCGAGCCGTACGCCCGGACGGTGGCCGAGCCGTACGCCTCGACGGTGGCCGAGCCGTACGCCCGGACGGTGGCCGAGCCGTACGCCTCGACGGTGGCCGAGCCGTACGCCCGGACGGTGGCCGAGCCGTACGCCCGGACGGTGGCCGAGCCGTACGCCCGGACGGTGGCCGAGTCGTACGCCCGGACGGTGGCCGAGCCGTACGCCCGGACGGTGGCCGAGTCGTACGCCTCGACGGTGGCCGAGCCGTACGCCCGGACGGTGGCCGAGTCGTACGCCCGGACGGTGGCCGAGCCGTACGCCCGGACGGTGGCCGAGTCGTACGCCCGGACGGTGGCCGAGTCGTACGCCCGGACGGTGGCCGAGCCGTACGCCCGGACGGTGGCCGAGCCGTACGCGCTGGCCTGCAGCCACACCCCACGCTCGGACGCGATGAGGATCGTCGTGTCCCGGTCGTCGCGGTGCTTCTCGAGCGCCGCGTCGAGGTCGGCCTGGGTGGTGACGGTGATGGTGGCCATGGTCAGCGCACCTCCACGACGGGTGTGCCCTCGTCGTACACGGACGCCGCGTCGAGGACCGCCGGGGCGACCTGCTCCTTGATCGCGGACGTGTCAGCCTTCACCTCGGTGCGGTACAGGCCCGGCCACGTCTCGGCGGGGAACGCCGCGGCGAACCGGGTCGTGTTCAGCCGGCGGGCGCCACGCTTGACGGTCACACGCGTCGCGCCGAGCGGCGTCGTCTCACCGACGGGCAGCCGGCGGCGCAGGATCGCCTCGATCTGCTTGGTGCGCTCCGTCTCGGCGGCGATGGTCTCCTTGCGCTTCTGCAGCTCGAGCGCGAGCTGGTCCAGCTCGAGCAGGTCGTCGTCGCTCAGGGCGACGTCGGGGGTGTCGGTCACGGTGCTGCTCCTTGCTCTGTGGTGGTCGGTCAGGTCCGGTAACTGCGCCCCAGGGGCGCCGTGTGACAGGTCAGGCGGCCAGGGCGTGCCGGCGGCGCCGGTTCGACATCGCGGCGGCGTACAGCTCGTCGGACTCGCGCGCCTTCAGGGCGGCGACGAGGTCGGCTCGCCCGGCGCGCTGCAGGACCCGGTCCAGGACGTCGCGGGACCGATACCCGAGCCGTCCGGCGGCACCGGTCAGGGACTCGCCCCAGCGGGCCATCCACTCGCAGTCCTCGACGACGGCCTCGGTGCGGGACTGCTGCGTCGCCACGGCGCTCACGAGGCACCCCCGTGCGCGTCGAGGTACGCCTGCACGACGGCCTTCGGGACACGGCCGGTGACGGTGCACGCGACGTCGTTCGCGACGGCCCAGCGGCGCACCGCCTTCGGGTCCAGGCCGAGCGCGACCGCACCGGGAGGCACCGCCGTCGAACGCTGCAGGCCGGCGCGCAGCTTCGCGGCCTCCCGCTCGAGCTCGACCGGTCGCGCACGGATCTTGCGCTGCTCGGCGTCGCGCTGCGCCTTCTCCTTGGCCTTGCGGGCGGCTTCCGCCGCGGCGGCCTTCTTGTCCTCCGTCTCGTGGTCGACGGCCTCGCGCAGACGGTCCAGGTCGGCCCCGATGCGCTTGGCCAGCGCCCGGGTGCGCGCCTTGGTGGACTTCCCGGCGCGCGCCAGGAGCCGGGCGACGTCGTCCGCCTGCCGCGCAGGGGGGGGTGAGGTCGGCGAGGATGCGCCTGCGGGCTGCCCGGCGGGCGTCCCGCCGCGGACGTCGGCGCCCTTGGCGATGACGTCCGCCGCCCACGACATCTTGTGCCGGTCGGGGTAACCGTGCGCGGCCGACACACGCCGCACGACCTCAGCGGACAGCTGCAGCTCGACGGCTACACGGTCGATGCGTCGACCGTCGGCCAGGGCCCGCAGGATCGTGACCTTCGTCGCATCGGGGACAGGTACGTAACTCATCGGGACACCTCCTTGCGTGCGCGGGCGGCCCTGCTGGTGAGCAGGTCAGCGGCGCGCAGGTAGTCGCGGGGCAGGTCGGCGTCGGCGTACCGGGCGTTCTCCCGCTGGTTCCAGTAGTCGGCGTTGAGGGTTGCGGCCTCGGCGGCCGCCTCGAGGGCCTGCACGCCGCGGGACTCGGCAGCGGTGCGCTCTCCGCGCAGGAGGATGGCGGCCAGGCGCCGCGGGCGGACGGTCACCGGGCACCTCCGAGCGCGGCCGGGCGGATGTCCTTGGACCGCACCGCGATCCACCCCTTGTGCACGCGGACGACGGCCGGCAGGCCACGGTCCGGCTTCGCGATGAGCGCCGCACCGACCTGCGCGGCGTCGCCGTCCATCGGACGCAGCCACCACGTGCCCGCCTCCGGGCCCTCCGAGGACACGTGCCACGACCCGGGCAGCCGCCACAGGGTGACCGTCGTGCCAGGTGCCGGCTGCGCGCCGCGCGGCGCGTCGTACAGGGCCCGCTCGTCGGGGCTCAGCATGTTGAGCAGGTCACCGTCGGCCTGCCGTGTGGACCTGCTCATCGCCGGACCCCCCCCCTTGCGGCCCACACCCCAGGCCGTCAGGCCGACGAGGGTGAGCACCACGGCCGCGATGAACGTCAGCGACCAGTCCCAGCCGGTCACGGCCAGGGCCTCGTGCCGGGTGCTGTCGCCGGGCGCGGCCGAGACCTCAGCGCGTTCGACGGCGCCCGGGATGGACGGCGATGCGACGGGCGAGGGCAGCGACGGCGTCGTGGTCGGCACGGGCGCAGGCGTCGCGGTAGGCGACGCGGAGGGCGTCGAGGTCGCCGTGCTCCCCGGAGTCGGCGACGAGCCGCTCGTCGGCTCGGGCGATGCGCTCGGCGACGGGGCGGTCGTCGGATCGACGGTGGGCGTGGGGGTGGGGGTCGCGGGCGTTGAGTGCGTCGGCGACGGACTGGGGGTCGGGGCGGGGGTCCATGTCGGCTCCGGGGTGGTCGTCGGGGCGGCGAGGCACACAGGCTGCTGGCCGCCCTCGCCGTAGTGCTCGTTGGCGTCGGACCACTGCACCCATGCGACGCACCCGTCGGTGACGCCCATCGCGGACCACGGAAGGAACGTCGCGCCGATCCACGCGCCGCCGGGGTGCCCGTTGTTCGGGTCGAGGTGCAGCCCGAAGGTGCGCCCGTCGGTGAGGCGGACGTTCACGTGCCCGTGCGCCGCGAGGGCGGTGGGGAACGTGATGCCGTCGACGCCGACGGCGTACGGGGTCGGGCCGTCGGAACCGCCGGCACGGGCCGCGGTAGCGGCCGCGACGACCGTGCCGCCCACGAGCAGCACGGACAGCAGCAGAGCGATGCCGGCGCCGCGCGCCCGCGCGTACGCGGCTTCGCGCTCGTCGCGCCAGGTGCGCTCGTCGAGGCGGCTCATGACCGGGCCTCGTCCCGCACGAGCGCGCGGGCGAGCAGCGCGACGAGCGGCGGGTACACGGGCGTGGTCTTGGTCTGCGCGACCTGACCGGCCGCGCTGGACATGTACTCGGCCTCGGCGGCAAGGGCTGCCGCGTGCTCGAGCACGTCCACGAACTCTGAGACCTCGATCACGCCGCCGAGGGTGGTGAGCGTCTCGGTGTCGTCGAGAGCGCGGGCGACGCGCTCGAGCTCGGACGACAGGGCGGCGCTCATCGGGCACCGCCGGTCAGCCGGGCGCGCTCGGAGCGGGCGTTCGCCAGGAGCGCGGGGGCGACGATCTGCGGCTGTGCGGTCGCCTGCAGCATCGTCTCGAGGTCGGACTCGACGACGGCGACGTCGCGGGCGGTGCGCGCCTGCTGCACGCTGACGGCCTCGGCGTGCATGCGCTCGTACGCGGCGCACGAGCGCAGCACGAGGTCGTGGTTGACGCCGTGCGCGGCGATGTCCCGGGCGACCATGCGGGTCAGGCGGTCGGTGGCCATCTGGACGATCGCGTCCGGCGTCAGCGGGGCGAGGGTCGTGAGGGGGGCGTTCATGCGGCCACCGCCTGCGGTGCGCGACGCGCGGAGATCCGTGCCTCGAGCTCGGCCAGCGAGGGGCCCCCGGGGCGCAGTGCGCGGCGGGCGGCCTCGGCGACGGGCAGCGTGTCACGCCGGGCGCGGGCGGCCGCGAACGCGGCTCCGGCGGCGGCGACGCACTCGTCGCGGGTGGGGTGGGTGTCCACGGCTAGACTCCTGTCGTTCGTTCGGTGAAGCCCGGTTCTGCTTGGCGGTGGGGCCGGGCTTCGTCGTGCCTGGTGGTGCCGCTCAGGCCGCGTCGCGGCGGCGCTTGCGGGGTGCGACGACCTGCGCGAGGTCGTCGAGGCTCAGGCCGAGACGCACGGCCAGGCCGGCCAGGAGCGCGTCTCCGGGGGCGGACCGGCGCGTCATGGCGCGCACGACGGTGGCCCGGCCGACCCCGATCTCGTCGGCGAGCTGCTCCTGGCTCGTGATCCCGTGGGAGCGCATCGCGCCGCGCACGGTCTCGACGTTGAGGCGCAGGGTTGCGGCTCGCTGGTGAGTGGTCATGGGGCCCAGCATGATCACTCATGATCATGATTGCAAGCACTCAGGCTCACTGGTGATCACGACACGATGGCCCGTGCGAGTGAATGCGCTGGTCACGGGGGTCAGAAGGTGGTCAGGTGATCAGAAATGAACCTATGCTCGTGCGCGTGCCCACCGACCTGATCAGCTACCTGCGCCGCTACGCCCCCGCGATGACACGCGAGGAGGTCGCCGTCGCCGCAGGCATCTCCATCGCCACGCTCACCCGCCGGCTACGCGAAGGCCTCGACGCCGACGAGGTCATCCGCGCCGCCCGTCACGTCGGCGCCTCACCCACCGAGGCACTCATGGCCCTGGGCATGCTCGAACCGCACGACGTGCGCGCCGTCGCCGCCGTCGACACCCTCGACACCGTCCCCGAGCGCGTCCTGCTCGAAGAGCTCCTGGGACGCGCCCGCGAACGCGAGGAGACCGACGACGTCGACCGGGAGGACGCCGGGCTGCCACCCGCCCCGCCGGCCCGGTTCGTGCCCCGCGTCGTGACCGACGAGCCCGTGTCAGACCCCCACGAGACCATCGCCGACGCCGCGGACGACGCCGCGAGCTGGGAGCACGAGGACGAGGAGCGCGAACGCGACTGATGATGGACGACCTGCTGCAGCTCGCCGACGACGCCGGGGTGCACGTGACGTGGCGCGACCTCGGCCGACGGCGAGGCGAGTACCGCCACGAGCCGCGACTCATCACGCTCAACCCGCACATGTCCACCGTCCTGCAGCGATCCACGCTCGCCCACGAGCTCGGGCACCACCACCACGCCGACACGTGGACCGACGACCCGCTCGAGCACGCCGCACGCGAGCGCCGCGCCGACCTGTACGCCGCGCGCCTGCTCATCGACGCCACCGCGTACGCCCACGCCGAGCACCTGGTCGGCCCTCACCCCGGCGCAATCGCCCGAGAGCTCGACGTCGCCCGGTACGTCGTCGACGCCTGGCGCGCCGACCGCCTGAGCCACGTCCCCACCCAGCGCCGCAGCGCCTGAGCCCGTCAGGAGCCCCGTGAGCCCCCGCCCGAACCTCGCCCCCGTCCCCGACACCCCACCGCGCGCCGTGCTGTACCTGCGGCAGTCCACGTACCGCGAGGAGTCCATCAGCCTCGAGCTGCAGGAGACCGCCGGACGCGACCACTGCGCACGCCAGGGCTACCAGGTCGTCGACGTGCTCGCCGACCCCGGGATCTCAGGTCGCACCTGGAAGCGCCCCGCCGTGCAACGCGCCATGGCGATGCTCGAGCAGCACGACGCCGACGTCGTCGTGCTGTGGCGCTGGTCGCGGCTGTCCCGCTCACGCAAGGACTGGGCGCTGGCGGCCGACCGCGCCGACGTCGCCGGCGGGCGCATCGAGTCCGCCACCGAGCCGAACGACGTCACCGCCGCCGGCCGGTTCGCCCGCGGCGTCATGACCGAGCTCGCCGCGTTCGAGTCCGAGCGCATCGGCGAGCAGTGGAAGGACGTGCAGGCGTCCCGCGTCGCCCGCGGCCTACCACCCGGCGGGAAGCTGCCCTGGGGGTGGCGGTGGTCGCCATCCGGCCCCGCCGAGGTCGACGGCGACAAGGGCGCCGTGATCGCCGAGCTGTACGCCAGGTACCTCGCCGGTGCCGGCTCGCGCACCCTGGCCGCGTGGCTCGACGACGGCGGGTGGCGGCCGATGCACCGTGACGTGTGGTGCGACAAGAGCGTGACGCAGCTGCTGGACTCCCCGGTGCACGCCGGGCTGGTCACGTACCGCGGGCAGGTGCACCCCGGCGCGCACGACGGTGTCATCGACGAGGCCACCTGGCAGGCGTACCGGCGCGAGCGTGCGCGCCGACGGGAGGGGCACGAGGCCAAGCGCCGGTACCTGCTGTCGGGGATCGCCCGGTGCGCCGCGTGCGGGGAGCCGATGACCGGGTTCACGATCGTGAAGCACCCGCGCTCGCGCGCACCGTGGAGCGCGTACCGGTGCCGGTCCCTCGGCAAGGGGCCGCACGCCGGGAAGGGCGCGTGGTCGCTGACGCTGCGGGTCGTCGAGCAGGGCGTCCTGGCGTGGCTGCGGGAGGTCGCGGACGACGCCGGCGCGATCGCCGACGCGGTGGCGTCCGCCGGCCAGGACTCTCGGCTCGAGGCGCAACGTCTCGCGCGGGAGGTCGCCGCACTGGACCAGCAGCTCGCGCGGCTGACCGAGCAGCTGGCCGCCGACGTCGTGCCGGTGAGTGCCTACACGGCGGCCCGCGACTCGATCCTCGCGCGCCGGGACCGTCTCGCCGGGCGCCTGGACGAGGCAGAGGCGTCGACGGTTGCGGCCCCGGCCGATCCGGGTGCGGTGGCGCGTGGGCTGCTGGCCGAGTGGGACGAGCTGGACGTCGAGGGCGCCCGGGCGGTGCTCCGCCCTCTGGTCGACCATGTCGCCGTGGACTGCGCGGCGAGGACCGTGCGCGTCGTGCCGGCGTGGCCCGACCTGTAGCTCGCGGCGCCTGACGGACGTCACGCGGCGTCACTGGTCGGTGAACATCCGCAAGTACGTCGTGCGGGCCACGAGCATGGAGGACATGGTCGGCCTGGGGTCGCTGACCCCGCAGGCCGCGGCGTTCCTGCAGGCCGCGGTGCGCGTCGGGCTCAACGTGCTCGTGTCGGGGCAGACGCAGGCGGGCAAGACGACGATGCTCAACGCGCTCGCCGGTGCCGTGCCGCCGCGCGAGCGCGTCATCAGCTGCGAGGAGGTCTTCGAGCTGCGGCCCGCGGTGCGCGACTGGGTCGCGATGCAGACGCGGCAGCCGAACCTCGAGGGGACCGGCGAGATCACGCTGCGGCGCCTCGTCAAGGAGGCGCTGCGCATGCGCCCCGACCGCCTGCTGGTGGGCGAGGTGCGCGAGGCCGAGGCGCTCGACCTGCTCATCGCGCTGAACAGCGGCGTCCCCGCGATGTGCACGATCCACGCGAGCTCGGCGCGCGAGGCGCTGACCAAGCTGTGCACGCTGCCGCTGCTCGCGGGCGAGAACATCTCCGACCGGTTCGTCGTGCCGACCGTCGCGTCGTCCGTCGACCTCGTGGTGCACCTCGAGCTCGACGCGCGCGGGCGCCGACGGACCCGGGAGGTCGTCGCGGTGCCGGGCCGTGTCGAGGCGGGTGTCGTCGAGACCGCCGACCTGTTCACGACGCGCGGCGGCGTGCTCGTGCGTGGCGACGGGTTCCCGCCGCACGCCGAGCGCTTCGCCCGCGCGGGTGTCGACGTCGTCGCGATGCTGCGGCAGGTCTGAGCCGTGGGCGTCGTCGTGGGGCTGCTGCTCGGGGCCGGGCTCGCCTGCGTGTGGTGGTCGTGGTGGCCGCTCGCCGCGGGTGCCGACGGACGCCGGGACGGGTGGTCGGCCCGCGTGCACGACACGCTCACGCAGGCCGAGGTCACGGGTGTCACACCCGGCGGGCTCGTGGCCGTGAGCGGTCTCGTCGGCCTCGTCGTCGCGGCCGTGTCGTTCCTCGTCGTGCCCGTCGCGGCGGTCGGCCTGTGCTTCGGCGCGTTCGCGACCACCGCGCCCTGGACGCTCGTGCGCGCCCGCGCGCGCCGCCGGCTCGCCGGCACGCGCGAGCTGTGGCCCGACGTCGTCGACCACCTCGCGTCCGGCGTGCGCGCCGGGCTGTCGCTGCCGGAGGCCGTCGCCCAGCTCGGCGACCGTGGTCCGGCGGAGCTGCGACCCCCGTTCCGCGCGTTCGCCGAGGACTACCGCGCCACGGGCCGCTTCACGGACAGCCTCGACGCCCTCAAGGACCGGCTCGCGGACCCCGTCGCGGACCGCATCGTCGAGGCCCTGCGCCTCACGCGCGACGTCGGCGGCACCGACCTGGGGCGGCTGCTGCGCACGCTGTCGTCGTTCCTGCGCGACGACCTGCGGACCCGCGGCGAGATCGAGGCGCGGCAGAGCTGGACCGTGTACGCCGCGCGCCTCGCCGTCGCCGCGCCCTGGGCGGTGCTCGCGATGCTGTCGACGCGGCCCGAGGCGATCCGCGCGTACGACTCCACGGCGGGCGCCGTCGTGCTGCTCGCGGGCGCCGCGAGCACCGTCGTGGCCTACCGGCTCATGCTGCGCGTCGCACGCCTGCCCGACGACCCGCGGGTGCTGCGGTGAGCCCGGCCGTCGCCGGCGCCCTCGTCGGGCTGCTCGGCGGGTGCGGGCTCGTCCTGGTGCTGCTGCGCCTGCGCGCGCGCCGCATCACGCTCGACCAGCGCGTCGGGCCGTACCTGCGGACGCGGGGCACGTCGTCGCTGCTGCGCGTCGAGGTCGTGCGCGGGCCCTGGGGGACCCTCGAGCGCCTCGTCGCGCCGTTCCTCGCCGACGGCGTCCGCCTCGTCGCGCGCGTCGGGTCGCCCACCGGCGAGCTGCGCCAGCGGCTCGCGCGCGCCCACCGCTCCGAGACCGTCGAGCAGTTCCGCGCGCAGCAGGTGGTCGGCGGCGTCGTCGGGCTCGCGGTGGGCCTGCTGCTCGCGGTCACGCTCGCCGCGACGCGCGGTGGCGCCCTGGTCCCGCTGGTCGCGCTCGTCGTCGTCGCCGGGTTCCTCGGCGCGCTCGCACCCGACTGGCTGCTGGGACAGCAGGTCGCGCGCCGCGAGGCACGGCTGCTCGCGCAGATGCCGACCTTCACCGAGCTGCTCGCGCTCGCGGTCAGCGCGGGGGAGGGGGCGACCGGTGCGCTCGAGCGCGTCGTGCGCCAGACGCACGGCGAGCTCGCCGACGAGCTCGCCCGCACGCTGGCCGACGCGCGGGCCGGTGCGCCGCTCACCGCGGCCCTCCAGGGCCTCGCGGACCGGACCGGGCTGCCCGCGCTCGCACGGTTCGCCGAGGGTGTGGCGGTCGCGGTCGAGCGCGGCTCGCCGCTCGCGGACGTGCTGCGCGCACAGGCGCAGGACGTGCGCGAGGAGGGCCGGCGGGCGCTCATGCAGACCGGTGGGCGCAAGGAGGTGCTCATGATGGTCCCGGTGGTGTTCCTCATCCTGCCGGTGACCGTCCTGTTCGCCGTCTTCCCCAGCGCGGTGGTCCTGCGGGTCGGGCTGTGACGCCGGCCGCGACGCACGTGGAGGCGCCGACCGGCGCGCTCCGGACGACGACGGAGGTCGACGATGAGGTTCTGGGCTCGGACGTGGTGCGCGATCGCGCAGCGGGTCGACGCGGCGACGGGCGAGGAGCGGGACCGCGGCGACGTGCCCGGCTGGGTGCTCGTCACGCTGATGACCGCGGGCCTCGTCTCCGTGCTGTGGTTCGTCGCGGGCGACGCGCTGCAGAAGCTGTTCGTCGACGCCATCAGCGACGTGCAGCCGCGCTCCGGCACCTGACCGACCGGGCGTCGCGCGACCGGGGGTCGGCGATCGTCGACTTCACGCTCGTGGGCGGGCTCGTCGTCGTGCTGTTCGCCTCGGTGCTGCAGCTCGCGCTCGTGCAGCACGTGCGCAACACGTGCGTCGACGCCGCCGCCGAGGGCGCGAGGTACGCCGCGCAGGTCGGGCGGACGACCGCCGACGGTGCCGAGCGCACCTCCGACCTGCTGCGCGCGTCGCTCGCGGCGCGCTACGCGCAGGACGTCACCGCGCGTCGTGTCGACGTCGCCGGGCTCGACGTCGTCGAGGTGACCGTGCGGGCGCCGCTGCCGGTGGTGGGCCTGCTGGGACCGGGCGGTGTGCTCGAGCTCGCCGGCCACGCCCCCGTGGAGTGGCCGTGAGCGAGGCACGAGGGCGGCTGACGGGACGACCGCGACGCCGGTGCTGCGCGCGGACCACCGGCACGGACCAGGACGCCGGCAGCGCGCTCGTCGAGTTCCTCGGGATCTCGCTCGTGCTGCTCGTGCCGGTCGTCTACCTGGTGCTGGTCCTCGGCCGGATCCAGGCCGCGACGTTCGCGGCCGAGGGGGCGGCACGCGAGGCGGCGCGCGTCTACGTCATGGCGGACGACGCGCAGCAGGGCGCGTCGCGGGCGGTCACCTCGGTCGGGATCGCGCTGACGGACCAGGGCTTCGACGACGACCCGGGCACGGCGCTCGACGTGCGGTGCTCGGCCGACCCGTGCCTGACGCCCGGCGCCGAGGTCGCCGCGCGTGTCGAGGTGCGGGTGCCGCTGCCGTTCGTGCCCGCGTTCGTGCGGGACGTCGTGCCGCTCGAGGTGCCGGTGACCGCCGAGCGCGTCGCACCGGTCGACGCCTACCGGGCGGCGCGGTGAGCGTGCTGCGTCGTCGCGCCGGGGTCGCGAACGCCGGCCGGCGTGACGCCGGGCGGTCCACGGACGACGGGCAGATCATGATCCTGTCGCTGGGGTTCGGTGTGCTCGCGATCCTGCTCGTGCTCGTCGTCACCGCCGCGACGGGCGTGCACCTGGACCGCAAGCGGCTGCTCGCGCTCGCGGACCTCGCGGCGCTGTCCGCGACGGACGAGATCAGCGACGGGTACTTCGGTGCGGTCGAGCAGCGTGGGTCGGGTGGCATCCCGCTGACCGACGCGACGGTGCTCGCCGCCGTCGAGCAGTACGTCCGCGACCACCCCGAGCCCGCGGCGCGCTGGGACGGCGTGCAGGTGCTCGAGGCCACCTCGCCCGACGGCCGCTCGGCCGTCGTGCGGCTCGGGGCGGTGACGCGACCACCGGTGGTCACGTGGGTCCTCGGGCCGTGGTCCGACGGCGTCGAGCTCGAGGTGCGGGGCTCCGCGCGGGCGTCCTGACGTCCACGGGCCGACCGCACCCCGCACGTCAACGGGTGTCGGCGCCCACCGGTGCGTCCACCGTCCTGGTGTCGGGGCCTGCGGCGGCCACCGCGTGGTCCTCGGCGTCGTGCCGGACGGGCACCGTGACCGACCGGTCACGCTCCCGGTACGCCTGCGGGCTCAGGCCGTACCACTTCTTGAAGGCGGTCGAGAAGCTGAAGGGCGTCGCGTAGCCCGTCTGGTGCGCGACCGCACCGATCGTCATGTCGGTGCGGTCCAGCAGGTCCGCGCCGCGGGCCATGCGCCAGCGGGTCAGGTACGCCATGGGCGGGGTCCCGACGAGCGCGTGGAAGCTGCGGGCCAGGCCGGCCCGGCTCGTGCCGGCCCGCTCGGCCAGCCGCTCCAGCGTCCACGGCAGCTGCGGGTGCTCGTGCATCGCGTCGATCGCGGCCGCGACCACCGGGTCGCGGCGGGCGGCGAGCCACGTCGTGGTCTCCCGGTCGCCCGAGCTGATCCAGCGCCGCAGCGTCGCGATCAGGAGCATGTCCAGCAGCCGGTCCAGCACGCCGCCCTGCCCCAGCTCGTCACGGGAGATCTCGGCGGCCAGGAGGTCGACGATCCCCGGCGCCGGGTCGTGGATGACGAGCCACGGCGGCAGCGCGCCGAGGAGCAGGCGGTCGACCTCGCCGTCGCTGCGGTAGGACCCGACGAGGATGACGTCCGTCCCGTCCGGGTCGTTGCCCCACGTGCGGATGTCGGTCGCGAACTCGGCCGACAGGTCACGTCCGTCGGGGCCCGAGCACGCCTGCCCGGGGCCGATCGTCGCGCTGGTGCGGACCTCGGGAGTGGACGCCAGCAGGTACGTGGTCGGTGACCGGACGAGGAGCACGTCGCCGGCCGTCAGGTGCTTCGGCTCGGCGCCCTCCGTCCACAGCCACGCCTCGCCGTGCAGGACGGGGACGAGCGACAGCGGCGCCTCGTCCGTGACGGTCACCGACCAGGGCGGCTTCATGACGACGCGCAGGAGGAACGCGTCCCGCGCCCGGGGCCGTGACAGGAAGTCCGAGAGGGGGTCCACGTCGTCAGGATAGGGCGGGAGGGGTCACCCGGACAGGTGATCGCGCGGTCGTCTCAGGACCGCTGCGCGGCCGCGCGTGAGACGCCGCGACATGCAGGCGACGCTCTGGACGATGGAGGGCGGCGGCCGGGACGGGTGGGATGGAGGTACCACCACCGAGGGGCCCCTGCCCCTCCCCACCGGACTAGGAGCGCAGCGTGTCGATCCTGACCGTCGTCTCGGCCGTGGCCGCCGCGGGTTCCGCGGTCGCCGGGGGCCTGTACGCCAACTTCTCCCTGCGTGTGATGCCGCGGCTCGCCGCGCTGCCGGACGCGCAGGGCATGGCCGCCATGCAGCAGTTCAACCGCAACGCCGTCCAGGCGCCGTTCATGGTCGTGTTCTTCGGGTCGGCGCTCGCGAGCGGCTACACGCTGTGGCAGGTCGTGGCGCGCGGCGAGCGCACCGTGCCGGAGCTGCTGCTGGGCACCGGCTCCTGCCTGTACCTCGCGGGGTTCGTCATGACGATCGTGCACCACGTGCCTCTCAACGACCGGCTCGCGGCGTTGGCACCGACGTCACCGGCGGGGGCCGAGCTCTGGCGGACGTTCGTCGCGGAGTGGACGCCGGCGAACTCGGTGCGCGCCGCGCTGTCCCTCGGGGGTGCGGCGGCGCTGGCGATCGGGGCGGTGCTGGAGGTCGCGCGTCGCGCCTGAGCCGCCGCTGCGTCGGTGGCCGGGGAGGGCGGTCATCGGCGCACCGGTCCGTCGTGCGCCCCGGCCCCGGAGGGGGGCCGGGGCGCACGGGTCGGGACGCACCCGCGTCGGCCGCACCCGCGTCAGGGGACGAGCACGTCCGCGAGCCGTGAGGTGCGGGACGGCACCCAGCGCCGCACCACCGCGTCGAGCGCCGCGGCGACCGCAGGCGCGTGGCTCGTGGGGAAGTCGTGGTCGCCGCGGAACCGGCGCAGCACCAGCTGCGACGCCGCGCACGGCCACCACAGGGGCGCGAGCCGGGGCGGTGCCACGGGGTCGTCGACGCCGTGCCACACCTCGAGCGGCACCGCGACCGGGCCGGGGAGACCGCGTGCCGGTCGGTAGCCTGCGACGAGTCGCAGGTCCGCCCGCAGGCCGGGCAGGAACAGCGCACGGGCGGCGCTGGCCGCGGCACCGGGGGTCAGCGCGCCGAGCCCCACGAGCGCCGTGACGAGGGCGTCGTCGTCGAGGTCCAGCAGCGGCGCGAACAGGTCCGCCGTGCCCGCCTGCGGGGGCCGGCTGCCCATGACGACGAGCCCCGCCGGCGCGGGTGCGCCGACGCGCGCGGCCGCGTGCACGAGCTCGAGGCCGAGCAGCCCGCCCAGGGAGTGGCCGACGACGACGTACGGCGGCTCCGGCAGGTCGGCGACCAGCGCCTCGGCGACGGTGACGAGGTCCGTCGTGCCGGCACGGGCCGCGGCCCGGCGCGGGTTGGCGGGGTGGATCCGCACGTCCGGGTCGAGGTGGGCGCGCCAGCCGCGCGCCATGACCGCGGAGCCGCCCGCGGGCGGCAGGCAGACGAGGGAGACGCTCATGCGGGCACCGCCTCGCGGCGCGCGAGCGCCGTCCACGCGGACAGGTCGGCCGTGCTGCCGTCGTGCCGCAGCAGCGCGGTGCCGACGAGCAGACCGCGGTAGCCGGCGTCGAGCATGGTCCGGGCGACCTGCGGCGAGTCGATCCCGCTCGCGCTCACCGGGACGCGGCAGCCGGTGCGCCGGACGGCGTCGAGCAGCGCGAGGCTGCGCGCCGGTCCGGCACCCGTGCGCTCGCCGTCGCGCACGTCGCGGTTGTTGACGGCGACGACGCACCGCTCGGCGGCGACGACCGACGCGATCTCGGTCTCGTCGACGACCTCGACGAACGGTGTCAGGCCGAGGTCGAGGGCCTGCAGGACGAGCGTGCGCAGCGCCACCGCGGGCAGCAGCTGCGCTGTGAGGAGCACGGCCGACGCCCCCAGGTCGCGGCTGGCGACCAGCTGCTCGCGGCGCGTGAGGAAGTCCTTGCGCAGGACCGGCAGGTCCGTGCACGCCACGACGTCCCGGAGCAGGTCGGGGGTGCCCCCGAACCACCGGCCGGTGACGACCGACAGGCAGGGTGCGCCGGCGGCCTCGTACCGGGCGACGAGGTCGGCGACGCGACGGCCGCGCAGCAGGTCCGTGCCGTCCGCGGCGCGGGGCTTGACCTCCATGACCAGCGGGAGCGGGGCCTCGGCGAGGGCTTCGAGGAATCGGGTCATGACGTGTGTCCTCCGACGGGTGGGTGGGCGGTGCGGCTGTCGGTGTGCGGCTGCCAGGTGGTCACGATCCGGCGCACGGCCGCGGCGTCGAGACGCCCCGTGACGCGCGCGCCGCCGTCGACGTCCACACCGACGCACCCAGGGTGGTCGCGCAGCGCGCGGTGCGTCGGGTCGGGCCGGGCCGTGAGCCCCCCGGCGAGCAGGAACGGCTGCGGCAGGCCGTCGGCGACGGACCGCACCGCTGCGGGGTCCGGCGGCACGCCGGTGCTGCCGACGCGTCCGTCGACGGTCGAGTCGAGCAGGAACAGGTCGGTCCCGGCGGACGCGTACGCGCGGGCGAACCGTGCGTCGGGCGACGCGCCGTCCTGCAGGTGCAGGACCTTGACGAGGGTCGTCCCCGCGGGCAGCGCGCGTCGCACCTGCGCCACGACCGCGGGCGTCTGGTAGCCGTGCAGCTGCACGGCGTCGGACCGGACGGCTCGGGCCGACGCCGCGACGGCCGCGGGGTCGGGGCAGAGGGTCACCAGGAACGTGGTGACGCCGTGCTCTGCCGCCCGGGCGGCGAGGGTCGCGAGCAGCGGCAGGTCCCGGGCGTGCCTGCCGCCCGGGACCTGCCACCACAGCCCGACGGCGCTGGCGCCGCCGGCGGCGACGGCGTCGACGTCCGCGACGCTCGTGGCGCCGCAGATCTTCGTGACGTCCGTCGGTGCCGTCATCGCAGGCCCAGCATCCCGGCGATCCGGTTGCGCTGGATCTCGTTGGTGCCGGAGTAGATCGAGCCGGCCACCGAGTGCCGGACGTCGGCCTCCAGCCCGTGCTCGACGAGGTACCCGCGACCGCCGAAGACCTGCACGGCGTCGAGTGCCGTGCGGGTGTTGGCGGTGGAGGCGACGATCTTCGCGGCCGACACCTCCAGGGTCGCCGACCGGCCGGCGGCGATGGCGTCTCCCGCGTGGTAGAGCCACAGCCGCGTCGTCTCGACCGCGATCTTCATGTCCGCGACGCGGTGCGCGACTGCCTGGAACTGCCCGATGGGCCGGCCGTACTGCCGCCGTTCGCGTGCCCGGGCCACGCAGCGGTCGAGCCGCCGGTCCATCTCGCCGAGGTTCGCGGCGAACGACAGGACGATCTCCCGCTCCATGACGTGGTCGAGCACGAGGAATCCGCCGCCGACCCGCCCCACGACGTCGGTGACGACGCACCCGTCGAGCTCGAGCTCCGCCACCGGGGCGCGTTCGAGCCCCATGGTCGGCAGCAGCCGCACGACCCGCAGGCCCGGGGTGCCGGCGGGCACGAGGAACGCCGTGACGCCCAGCGGTCCCGGTGTCGCGGACGTCCGGGCGTAGACGACGTAGACGTCGGCGATGCCGCCGTTCGTCACGAACGTCTTGCGCCCGTCCAGGCGCCACGCGTCGCCCTCGCGCACGGCGCGCGTGGTCATCCCGAGCGCGTCCGACCCGGCCTCGTCCTCGGTGATGGCGTGCGCGCCGACCAGCCGGCCCGCGCACAGGTCGGGCAGGTAGCGGGCGCGCTGCTCCTCGGTGCCGAAGTCGGTCAGGGCGACCCCGGTCGACGCCATCGTGGTGACCGCGGAGAACGTCACGCCGGGGTCGGTGCCGCGCCGCCCGAGGTCCTCGAGCAGGCGCATCGCCGCGGGGACGGGCAGGCCGCCCCCGCCGTACCGCGCCGGGACGTGGGCGCCGGTGACGCCGGCCTCGGCGACGTCCTGCACCGTGGCGGGCACGTCGGTCGTCGTGCCCGCCACGGTGGGGGGTGCGCTGGTCGTCATCGCGGCGGCCTCAGTACCGCGAGTAGCCGTGGGCGTCGAGCCGGTGCCGCTCGTCGCCACGGATCGGGGGGTTGAAGATCGACACCAGCTCGAGGTCCTCGTGCTCGGAGGCGCGCAGCTCGTGCGCGTCGTGCGCGTCGAGCGCGTAGAGACTGCCCGGGCGGATGGCGTGCCGCGTGCCGTCGGGCTCGACGACCTCGCCGGAGCCGCGCACGCAGTAGCACGCCTCCAGGTGCCGGGAGTACTGCAGCTTCGAGGAGCTGCCGGCACGGACCACGGTGTGCGCGACCGCGAACCCCATGCCGTCGGCCTCGACGAGGATCCGGTCGCTGGTGCCGTTGCCCCACTCGACGGTGGGGCTGTCCTCACGCGTGCGGATGAGCATCATGCGTCCTCTCGGTGGTGCGGTGGGACCGGGCGGCGGCGCCGACCGGGGTTCGGTGGTCCGTCACCGCGGCGAGGTACGCGCGGAACGTGCCGTGCAGGTCGCCGGTGGCGAGGCCCTCCTCGACGGCGGTGACGGCGGCGGACCCGATGACGGCCGCGTCGGCGCCGGTCGCGCCGACCTGGCGCACCTCGCGAGCGCCGCGCACCCCGAAGCCGACCGCGACGGGCACGTCGCGGTGGGCGCGCAGCGCCGCCACGTCGTCGGTGAGCCCGGGCACGTCCAGCGGGCGGCTGCCGCCGGTGCGGCCGAACCGCGAGACGAGGTACACGTAGGCGGTCGCGTGCTCGGCGGCGTCCTGCAGCGTCTGCGGGGACGAGCGGCCGTGGTAGCAGGTGGTGACGACCGGCAGACCGGCCGCGGCGGCCGTCGCGCGGTACTCGTCGCGCAGCCGCGGGGGCAGCCCGTGCAGCAGGACGGCGTCCGAGCCGGCCTCCGCGACCCGCGCGAGGGCGGCCGGCAGCCCGAGGGGACGCACGCTGTGCGCCCAGTCGGCCAGCAGCACGACGCGGGTACGGGCGAGCCGCGGGCGGACCGCGGCGACCGTCGCCAGGACGGACGCGAAGGTCGCCCCGCCGGCGAGCGCCCGGGCCGCGGAGCGGCGGACCACCGGCCCGTCCGTGGGGGAGTCGGGGAAGGGGACCGCCAGCTCGACGGCGGCGACGTCGTGCTCGTCGCACGCGAGGAGGAGCTGTTCCAGGTCGCCGCCGGACGGGTCGCCGGCGTTGAGGAACAGCACGACGCCCGGGGGGTCGCCGGCCCGGCGCCGGCGCAGCACGGGCGTCATGCCGGCACCTGCGCCCGGGTGGCGGACCAGCGGTGCAGGAGGTCGCCCGCGGCGCCACCGGCGACGGCGTCCGTGGCGGTGGCGACGGCGGTGCGCAGGTCGGTCGCGCCGCCCCCGGCCACGAGCGCGGCCGCGGCGTTGAGTACGACGGTGGCGGTGGCCGCGGCAGGACCACGACCGGTCAGGACGTCGTGCAGGTGCTCGACGACCAGGTCGCGGCGGTCGGCGGGCCGCAGGTCGTCGAGCCCGCCGGCGGCGGGCACGAGGTCGCCGGGCTCGAGGGTGAGGGTCCGTCCGTCGGGGTGCCGCAGGACGCAGCGGGCGAAGCTCACGAGCTCGTCGGCGCCCACGTCGCTGGCGCACAGCGTGACCGGCAGCGGGTGGGCGTCGGCCAGCCGCTGCGCGGTCCGCCAGGGCAGTCGGCCGGAGACCCCGGTGAGCTGCGCACCGACCGGGACGTCGGCGATGAAGGGCCCGAGCGCGTTGAGCAGCGCCCCGAACGACGTCATGGGCACGGGCAGGAGCAGGCGCGCGGTGCGCAGCAGCTCGCGCGGGTACACGCCGGTCCCGGCGAAGGCGATCCCGTCGGCCGCGACCGCCGCGGCGACGCCGGCCCGGTCGGTCGCCACGGGAGCCCCCAGCAGCGCGACGAGGTCCAGGGCCCCGAGGGACGAGGTGTACGCGCGGGACCCGGACTTGACGACGGGGGTGCCGCACGCGGCCGCCAGGAGCGCCGCGGCGGTCGACACGTTGAACGTGGACGGTCCGCCGCCGGTCCCCACGACGTTGACGCCCCGCGCGGGGTCCTCGCCGGCTCGCTGCGGGCCGCGCAGGGCCGCCGCGAGACCGACGAGCGTGCCGGCAGGCGGCAGCTGCGCCGTGGCGGCGCTCAGCACGCCCGCCGGGACGACCGGGGCGACGGTGCCGTCGAGCACACCGTCCCAGAAGCGTCGCCACCGGCCGCGACGGACCTCCCGGCCGGCGAGCACGTCGGCCAGGAGGTCCGTGCCGTCGAGGGCGTTCACGGCACCCGCTGCCCGGTGGACCGGTGCACGTACTGCGCGATCGCCCCGAAGTCCCGGAAGTTCTCGGGGTCCAGGTCGTCGTCGCCGACGGTGACGTCGAACGTGGTCTCGACCCAGGCGATGAGCTTGAGCAGCCCGAGGCTGTCGACGACGCCGGAGCTCATGAGGTCCTGGTCGAGCGACACGGCCGACAGCTCCTCGCCCGGCAGGAACTCGGCGACGACGTAGTCGCGCACGCGGTCGACGACGGGGTCAGTGGTGGTCATGGTGGTGTCCTTCCGTGGTGGCGGCGCCCGTGAGCCGGAGCGCCGCGCGGCGGTCGACCTTCCCCGTCGTGGTGCGGGGAAGGGGGTCGGTGAGCACGTGGAACCGGGACGGCAGGGCCGCCCGCGGCAGGAGCGGTGCGCAGTGCTCGCGCAGGAGCGCAGGCGGCACGGGTCCGTGGGCCTGGACCACGGCGACGACGTGCGCGGGGTCGCCCACGGCGAGGACCGCGGACGCGACGACGTCGGGGTGCCCGTCGAGCACGTCCTCGACGGCCGTGAGGTTCACCGCGGTGCCGCGGATCTTCACCTGACGGTCGGCGCGGCCCTGCAGGTGGTAGAGGCCGTCGGCGTCGCGCCGGACGACGTCCCCGGTGCGGAAGTAGGTGCGCACGGCCCCGTCGGGGTCGGTGCGGGTGAGGAACCGCTCGGCGGTCCGGTCGGGGTCGAGGTAGCCGAGCGCCGCGAACGGCGTGTGCACGACGAGCTCCCCGGTGGCGGGGGTCGCAGGACCGGTGGGCCCGGTGTCCGGCACCGCGTCCGCCGCGACGGTCCCGTCCGGCCCCGCGACGTGCGCGCGCACCCCCGGCAGGGGGCGTCCGACCGGCAGCGGGGCGCGGTCGTGGGTGACGACGTGCCGGAAGCTGTCGTTCGTCTCGGTGGCGCCGTACACGTTGTGGAGCCGGGCGGCGGGGAACAGCGCGCGGACCGCGTCGAGGGTGCGGTCCGACGCGACGTCCCCGGTGACCACGACCTCCCGCACGCGGGCCCCCCGCGGGTCGGACGGACGGGCGGCGGCCGCCATGAGGTCGAAGAACATCGGGACGCCCTGCACGAGGTGCACGTCGTGCTCGTCCAGCAGGTCGAGGACGATGCGGCCGCGCAGCGACTGCTCGGTGGACGGCATCACGACGCGTCCGCCCACGGCCAGGGTCGTCCACACGTCGAGGAGGCTGAGGTCGAAGCTCAGGGGCGCGAGCGACAGCACGGCCGTGCCCTCGTCGAGACCGAGGTCGGCCGAGGCCCAGCCGGCGAACCGGTCGACGCCGTCGGCGGCGAGCGCGACGGCCTTGGGAGGGCCGGACGACCCGGACGTGGTGAGGACGACGAGCGTGCCCGCGGGGCACCGGCCGGGCCCCGCCGCACGCGGGGTGACCGTGTCGTCCTCGAGCCGGAACCGGGCGGCGGCGTCCTCCAGGACGACCGAGCGCAGCTCCGCGGGGAGCTGGGGCGACAGCAGGAGCACCGGCAGGCCCTCCGCGAGGCACGCGAGCACGGCGGCCACGGTGGCGCCCGTCCGGGTCGCGGGGACCGCGACGAGGTCGCCGGGCCGCGCACCGGCGTCCTGCAGCCGTGGGCGCAGGGCCCGGGCGTGCGCCGCGAGCCCGCCGTAGCTCCACGTGCGCGCCGTGGTGATGACGGCGGGGGCGTCCGGGCGGCGCTCCGCGTGCGCCAGGACCCGCTCGGCGAGCCCCGGCGCGTCGAGGACGGGCGCGGTACCCCGCAGGGGCGGTGCCGTGGCGCTCACGACGCGTCCCCCGTCCCGAGCTCGAGGCGGCCGTTCTTCACGCTGACCCCGCCGGGACCGGCGACACGGAACGTGACGACCCGGCCCGACGGCGCGCACGCGATCTCGCACGTCTGCGTCTCGCCGACGGGGGTGGGTGCCGAGAACCGCACGGACAGACCGCGCACGTCACCCGCCGCGGCACCGACCGTGCGCAGCGCCACCTCGAGCGCGGCGTTGACGGACGCCATGCCGTGCACGATCGCGCGGGCGAACCCGGCGGCGCGCGCGACGTCGTCGTCCAGGTGGATCGGGTTGTCGTCCCCGGACAGCAGCGCGTACTCGGCGACGTCGGCCGCCTCGTGGCGCACGGGGCCCAGGTGGACGAACTGGTCGGCGCGCTCGGTCGGCGCGGTCGGACGGTCGGTGGCCACGGCGGGCAGCCCCGGCGGCGGCTCGACCCCACCGAGCCGCACCTGCGCGGTGAGGACCGCGACGTCCCCGTCGGCGTCGGCGACCGTGCACCGGACCGTGGCGTCCGTGCCCCCCGGGGCCGGCCGTGCGGCGACGACCTGCGGGCGCACCGCCAGGGTCGCGTCGGGCGCCACCGGGCGGGCGACGCGCACGTCCTGGGACAGGTGCACGAGGCTCGTCAGGGCGGGGAAGGTCTCCGCGACGAGCGTGCGCACGGCGTGGTGCGTCGCGACGAACAGCACCACGGGGGTCGGTGTGCGCAGGTCGTCGGCGGTGGTGCCGAAGCCGGCGGCACGGCGTCCGACGGCCCGCAGCGCGGTCGTCCGCGCCGGGTCGAGGACCTCGTGGCCCGTGAGCGGCAGGGTGGTGGTCATGACGGCTCCTCGCGGTGGTGGTGGGCTCAGCGCAGGACGAGGCTGGCGTTGTGGCCGCCGAACCCGAAGGAGTTCGACAGGGCCGGTGCGGGTGCGACGGACCGGGCGGTGCCGTGCACCACGTCGATCGGGCACGCGGGGTCGGTGGTCGTGTGGTTCGCGACCGGCGGGACGGTCCCGGCGGCCACGGCCTGCAGCGTCGTGATCGCCTCGGCGACGCCGGACGCCGCCAGCAGGTGGCCCGTGACGCCCTTGAGCGCGGTCGCGGGCGGCGGCGCGGTGCCGAACACCTCGACGAGCGCCGCGGCCTCGACCGCGTCGTTCAGGGGTGTCGACGTGCCGTGCGTGTTGACGTGGCCCACGTCGGCGGGCGCGACGCCCGCGTCCGCGAGCGCCATGCGCATGGCCGCCGCGGCACCGGCGCCGGCGGGGTGCGGCACGGTCAGGTGGTGCGCGTCGGAGCTGCACCCGTAGCCGAGGACGACACCGTGGCTGCGCGCGCCGCGTGCCCGTGCGTCCTCCTCGCGCTCCAGCACGACGAACGCCGCACCCTCGCCCATGACGAACCCGTCGCGCGCGGCGTCGAACGGCCTGCTCGCGGCGGCCGGGTCGTCGTTGCGGCCCGACAGCGCACCCAGGGCCGCGAAGGCCGCCATCGTGACGGGCGTCAGGGTGGCTTCGCAGCCGCCCGCCACGACGACGTCGGCGATGCCCGCCGCGAGCAGGGCGCGACCGTAGCCGATGGCGTCCGCGCCGCTCGCGCACGTCGTCGCGAGGGTGTGCACGGGCCCCGTGCTGCCCAGCGCGATGGAGATCATGGCAGCGGCGGCGTTCGGCATCGTCATGACCGGCATCAGGGGGCTGACCGCCCGGGGCCCGTCGTGCGCGTACCGCGCGCTCTCGGCGTCGCTGGTCGCCCGGCCACCGACCGCGTTGCCCACGACGACCGCCACGCGCCCGGGGGGCACGTCGCCCGGTCCGGCGTCTGCGACCGCGTCGAGCGCGGCGGTCAGCGCGAGCTGCGCGAACCGGTCCATCCGCCGGAACTGCTTGGGCGACACGGCGGGCGGGGCCTGCAGGTCGGGCGCCTGGCACCCGATCCGCACGGCGTGGCCCGACGTGTCGAACCGCGTCACGGGGCCTGCCGTGGGCCGGGCCGCGAGGAACGCGTCCCACAGGTCCCGGGCGGTGCCGCCGGCCGGGGTGACGGCCGCCATGCCGGTCACGGCGACCGGCTGCGAGCGCGGGCGACGCGTGCTCATCGTCGTCCGAGCCCGGTGCGTGCGGCGGTCCGCAGGAACACGTCGGCCGCGTGCTCGACGTGCTCGCGGGTGTGCGCGGCCGTGATCGCGATGCGCAGGCGGGCCGTGTTGGTCGGCACGGCAGGGGTCACCACGGGCAGGCCGACGACGCGGCCGTCGCGGCACGCCGTCGCGTACTCGTAGGCCTGCAGGTCGGTGCCGATGACCAGCGGCACGACGGCCGTGCGGCTGTCCCCGACGTCCATGCCACCGGCACGGACCAGCTCGCGGAAGTGCCGGGACTCGCGCTGCACGTGCTCGGCCCGCCACGGCTCCGCCTCGAGGATCCGCAGGGACTCCAGGGCCGCGGCCGCCTGCGCGGCCGGCAGCGCGGCGGAGAACAGGAACGGGCGGGCGGCGTACCGCAGGTGGTGGACGAGGTCGGCGCTCGCGGCGACCCAGCCGCCGACCGAGGGGATGCCCTTCGACAGCGTGCCGACCTTGACGTCCGCGAGGTGCCGGTGCTCGAAGTGCTCCTCGATGCCCCGGCCCGTGCGGCCCACGGTGCCCAGCGCGTGGGCCTCGTCCACCATCAGCAGCGCGCCGTGCGCGTCGCAGACCTCCCGCAGCGCGGGCAGCGGGGCGATGTCCCCGTCCATCGAGTACACGCTGTCGACGACGACGAGCCGCACGCCCGTCGCCGGGGCGGCCGCGAGGCGCGCCGCGAGGTGCTCGGCGTCGTTGTGCCGGAAGCGCACGACGTCGGCGCCGCTGAGCCGGCAGCCGTCGAGGATGCTCGCGTGCGCCAGCTTGTCGACGACGACCGTGTCGCCCTCGCCGACGAGCGCCCCGATGACCCCCAGGTTCACGGCGTACCCGGAGCTGAACACGAGCGCCGCCTCACGGCCGGCCGTCCGCGCGACCTGCTGCTCGAGCTCGTCGTGCAGCGGCAGGCTCCCCGCGAGCGCGCGGACCCCGTGGGCGCCGGAGCCGTAGGTGCGCACCGCCTCGGCGGCGCGCTCCGCGATGCGCGGGTCCCCGTTGAGCCCGAGGTAGCTGTAGCCGGACATCATCAGGAGCCGCTCACCCCCCAGCCGCACGTAGGGCGACAGGGGCTCGGGGTGGTACGGCATGAAGCTGTTGCGGTGGTGCTCGTCGTGCTCGAGCGCACCGACGCGGCGACGCGTGGCGGCCGCTCGGCGTGCCAGCACGTCGGCCGACGGTTCGGCTGCGGCGCTGCTCGGGGCCGGTCGGGTCGTCGTCGTGGTCATCTCGGTTCTCCTCGTGGTCGGGCGGGCAGTGCGGTGCAGGTGGCGACGAGTCCGCCGTGGGCGACCCAGCGGCCTCGCCACTCCCGACGGGGCTGCGCGGGTGGTGCCGCCACGACGTGGAACGTGCCGTCGGGGTCGATGCGGGCGACGGCGTCGGTCGCGGCCACCCACCGGCCGTGCAGCCGGTGGTCGGCCTTGAACGCCGCCTCCTTCGCGGAGAAGAGGACGACCGCCCACGGCACGTCGGGCCGGTGCCGCTCGAGGCGCAGCAGCTCCGCGTTCTCGTCGGCGCCGGCGAACGGGTGGGTGCGCCCCGTGAGGGGACGGACCCGCTCGACGTCGACGCCGATCGCGCGCACGTCCGCCGCGAGCGCGACCGCGGCACCCGCGTACCCGGCGGTGTGGGTGAGGCTGCCGACCGTCCCGGCGGGGAACCGCGGCGCCCCGCCGCGACCCCGCGCGATGGGCCCCGTCGGGTGGCCGAGCCGCGCCAGGCCCTGCCGCGCGAGGTCCCGCACGACGAGCGACTGCCACCGTCGTGCGCCGCCGCCGGTCCCGACGAGCCGCTGCTCGGCCGGCAGACCGGCCGGGCCGCGCAGGTCGCCGAACGTCTCGGCCACCTCGACGCCGGCCGGTACGACACGCGTGAGCAGGTCCATGTCGGCCGGCGTCACATGATGGAGACGCCGCCGTCGACGCTCACGACCTGACCGGTCATGTAGTCGACGTCGAGGAAGACGCCGATGGCCCGCGCGACCTCGGAGGTCGTGCCGAAGCGGCCCATCGGGCACCGGGTGCGGATGTCGTCCTTCACCTTGTCGCCCAGGTGCTCGGTCATCCCCGTGATCATGAAGCCGGGGGACAGGGCGTTGACGGTGACCCCGCGCCGGGCGCACTCGGCGGCCAGCGTCCGCGTCATCCCGATCATCCCGGCCTTCGACGCGGAGTACGCGGTCTGGCCGGACGTCGCGATGATCCCCGACGGCGACACGATGTTCACGACCCGCCCCCAGCGTCGCGCGAGCATCGGCGGCAGGCAGGCCCGGGTGACGTTGAACGCGCCCACCAGGTTGGTCCGCACGACCGACTCCCACTCCTGGGGGTCCTGCATCGCCATCAGCGCGTCCTTGCGGACCCCGCCGTTGTTGACGACGACGTCGACGTCGCCCAGGCTGCGGGCGACCTCGCGGACCATCCGCTGGGCCTGGTCGAAGTCCGCGACGTCGCCGCCGACCACGACCGCGTCGTTCGTCAGCAGCGCCGCCGTCTCCTCGGCGCGGGCCGACGACGAGTTGTAGTGGACCGCGACGCGGCACCCGAGCCGGTCGAGCTCGACCGCCAGGTCGCGGCCGAACCCGCCGGACGCGCCCGTGACGAGGGCGACGGGTGAGTCGGGGCGGACCCCGCGGCGTGCGGACGGTGCGTTCAGGGTCGTGGCGCTCACGCGGCCACCTCCGTCGTGTCGTGGCCGCCCCAGCGCAGCAGCATCGAGCCCCACGTCATGCCCGCGCCGAAGCCGGCGAGCAGCACGAGCGACCCGTCGGCCATCCGCCCCTGCTCGATGGCCTCGGTCAGGGCGATGGGGATCGATGCCGCGGCCGTGTTGCCGTAGCGGTCGAGGTTGGTGTGGACCTTGCTGCGGTCGAGCCCGCCGTGCGCCGCGATCGAGTCGATGATCCGGATGTTGGCCTGGTGCGGGACGACCAGGTCGAGCTCGTCCGCACCGACGCCGGCGCGCGCCAGCGTGCGGCGCACGGTGCCGACCGAGAGCCGCACGGCGTTGAGGTAGATCTCGTTCCCGTTGATCCGCGCGTAGTGCAGCCCGTCGCGGGCGGTCTGCTCGGTGGTCGGCATGCGGCTGCCCCCGGCGGGCACCTTGAGGCTGCCGGTCCACCGGCCCTCGGCACCGAGGTCCCAGCCGAGCACCGACTGCGACCTGCCCGGCTCCAGCACGAGGGCCCCGGCGCCGTCCCCGACGAGGATGCCCAGGTCGCGGTCCTCGGGGTCGGTGGTGAGCGAGTGGGTGTCGCTGCCGACGACGAGCACGGGCCGCGGGTCGAGCTGCAGGAGCGCGACGGCGTGCACGAGCGCGTACATGAACCCGGCGCACTCGGCGTTGACGTCGTGCGCGCTGCCCGTGACGCCGAGGTCGTGCTGCACGAACGCGGACGTCGCGGGTGACGGCTGCTCGGGCGTGGCGGTCGCGACGACGAGGTGGGCGACGTCGCCGGGCTCGAGGCCCGCCTGCGCCAGGGCGCGGCGACCGGCCTCGACCGCGAGCGACGCGGTCGTCTGGCCGTCCTCCACCCAGCGGCGCTCGCGGATGCCGCAGCGGCTCACGATCCAGTCCTCGTCGACGCCGAAGCGGGCGGCCAGCTCCGCGCTGGTGACGACCCGCTCGGGGACGGCCATGCCCCAGCCGGTGATCCGCATCGAGACCACGTCAGACCGCCGCGCGTGCCGCGGTCTCGACGAGGCGCGTGTGGAACGTGCGCAGCGTCGCAGCGCCGTCGTCGTTGGCGAAGACGGTCGCCTCGACGCCGGCCGTGGGGTGCTCGCTCTGGTACCCGAACAGCCACTCCATGAGGTCCATCGAGTCGACGTCCGAGAGCTCGGCCACCGGTGTGTCGGGGTCGGTGCCGGTCGCGCCGGAGACGGCCTCGATCTGGGCGACGAACTCGTCGATCGTGGGGGTCACGGTTCCTCCTCGGTGCTGCGGGTCCGACCGTCGACGTGCCGGCCGGCTGACGACAGCGATGCAACCGGCGGGGCGCAACACGGGAGCAACACCGCGCGCCGCGGCCGTGACACGGCCGGTGCGGCGGCGTTGCGGCCGCGTTGCGCAGGCTCGGGAGAGTGCGGTGCACCGCTTGCGACCGGGAGGAACCCCATGAGCCTCGACACGACGCCCGCACCGCCGATCCCCCGGACGGCCACGCCGCACGGGGGTGACCCGCACGTGCGGGTCGCCGTCGTCGGAGCCGGCTTCTCCGGCCTGGCCGCGGCCGTGCGCCTGCGGCAGGCCGGCTACGACGACCTCGTCGTGCTGGAGCGGGCGTCGGAGGTCGGGGGTACGTGGCGCGACAACTCCTACCCCGGGGCGGGCTGCGACGTGATGTCGCTGCTGTACTCGTTCTCGTTCGCGCCGTCCGCGACGTGGAGCCGCACCTTCGGGCGCCGCGACGAGATCTTCGGGTACCTCAAGGACGTGACCGACCGGTTCGGGCTGCGCTCGCGGATCCGGTTCTCCACGGAGCTCACGGACGCGACGTGGGACCCGGACCGGTCCCGCTGGTCGCTGACGACCTCGACGGGGTCCCTCACGGCCGACCTGCTCGTCCTCGCCACCGGCTACCTGAGCGACCCCAAGCTCCTCGACGTCCCGGGCGTCGACACGTTCGGCGGCCCGGTGTTCCACACGTCGCGGTGGGACCACGAGGTCGACCTCGAGGGCAAGCACGTCGCGGTGGTCGGCACCGGGGCGTCCGCGATCCAGGTCGTGCCGGCCATCGCCGACCGGGTCGCGTCGCTGACGCTCTACCAGCGCACGCCCGCGTGGGTGCACCACAAGCCCGACGTGGAGATCTCCGCCGCCGAGCGGTGGCGTCGTCGCCACCTCCCCGGGTACCAGCGCGCGCGGCGGGCGTTCAACCAGCACGGGCGGGAGGTGGTCGCCTTCCTCATGGCGCGCCCCGCGCGGCTGCGCCGCACGCTGCAGCCGCAGGTGCTGGCGCACCTGCACGAGCACGTCCCCGAGGGCCCGCTGCGGGACGCCCTGACGCCCGGGTACACCGTGGGCTGCAAGCGGCTGCTCTTCTCGGACACCTACTACCCGACGCTGACGCGGCCCGACGTCGAGCTGGTGCCGGCGGGCGTCGACGCGCTCGGTCCCGGCACCGTCACGGCGGGCGGCCGCACCCGCGACCACGACGTCGTGGTCCTCGCGACGGGGTTCGAGGCCGTCGACCGGGCCGCCGCGCACCTCGTCCACGCGGGCGGGACGTCCCTGTCGCAGACCTGGCGCCGGTCGATGAGCGCCTACGCCGGGACCACCGTCGCCGGGTTCCCGAACCTCGTCGTGATGCTCGGCCCCAACACGGCGCTCGGGCACTCGTCGCAGACCGTGATGCTCGAGGCGCAGGCCGACTACCTGGTCGACACGCTGCGCTACATGGACGCCCACGGCATCGCCGCCGTGGACGTGCGGCCCGAGGCCCAGGCGGCCTACAACCGGTGGCTCGACGCCCGCCTGAGCGGCACCGTCTGGCAGGACGGCGGCTGCACGAGCTGGTACCAGGACGCGTCCGGCCGCAACCCCAGCACCTACCCCACGTACACGTGGCGGTTCCGGCGGCACCTGCGTCGTTTCCGCCCCGAGCACCACCACCTCGTCACGTCACCCGTGACGGCGGACGCCCTTGTCACTGCCCGTTCGGCTCGCTGAGAGGCACCCACCATGGCCACCACCGACACCGCCACCACCGGCACCGTCCCCCCGTCGACCACGGTCGACACCTCCGCCCACGGCTCCGCGCCGGGCACCGTCTCGCGCCGCACCGTGCTCGGTGCCGCCGCCGTCGCCGTCGCCGGCTGGTCCGTCGGCGCGGGCGGCTGGGTCGACGCCGCCCACGCCGCGACCACGCACGACCTGCGCAACCTGCCGTCCCTGCGGGGCGAGGTGGTCCTGGCGGGTGACGGCTTCCGTGCGGACTTCGGCAGGTACGTCAGCTCGGCGCCCCGTGCGGTGCTGCGCCCCGCCCGGACGTCCGACGTGTCGCGGATGCTCACCTACTGCGCGCTGTACCGCATCCCCGTCGCGATGAACGGGCAGAGCGGTCCCGCGGACCACCGGGAGTCGCACTCGAACTACGGGCAGGCGCTCACCGACGGCGGCCTGCAGATCGACGCGTCGACCCTCGGCGGCGTGCGCAGCGTCGGCACAGGGTCCGCGGTCGTCGGCCCGGGCGCGACGTGGGCCGAGGTCGTCACCGCCGCGCTGGCGACCGGGCAGACCGTCCCGACCCTGCCCGACTACCTGCACCTGTCCGTGGGCGGCACGGTCAGCGTCGGCGGCATCGGCGGCAACGTCCAGCGCTTCGGGCTCTCGAGCGACCTGGTCCGTGAGGTCGAGGTCGTCACGGGGCTGGGGGAGGTGCTGCGCGCGTCCCGGACCCGCAACAGCACCCTGTTCGACGTCGTGCTCGCGGGCGGCGGGCAGTTCGGCATCATCACCGAGCTCGTGCTCGACCTGGTGCCCGCCGAGTCGACGGCGACGATCACGTCGCTGTACTACGACGACGTCGCCACGTACGTGGCCGACCAGCGCGTCCTGCTCGCCGCCGGCGTGTTCGACCACCACGGCGGCGAGATCGTCCGGGACGAGACCGACACGACCTGGGGCTACAAGATCGACGTCGGCACGTACCACTCGACGCCGCAGCCGCCCGACCGGTCGGCGCTGCTCGACCAGCTGCGGGACGACAGGACGCGCCGGGAGACGTTCTCCCTGCCGTACGAGCACTGGGCGTTCCGCGTCGACGAGTTCGCCGACGCGCTGCTGTCGTCCGGGCACTGGGAGATGAAGAAGCCGTGGCTCAGCCTGCTGGTGCCGGGCACCGTGGTCGAGGAGTTCATGGCGTGGGCCGAGCCGCAGCTCACGGGCGCCGACATCGGGGCCGGGTTCTGCCTGCTCGCGCCGATGTCGGCGGCGACGGTCCGCACCCCGAACTTCGTGCTGCCGCCCAGCTCGGACGGGACCGTGTTCTTCTTCGACCTCCTGGCGTTCCCGCACCCGGGGACGACGGGGCTCGACGAGGCGGTCGCCCGCAACCGGCGGTTCTACGACAAGCTCGTGGCGCTGGGGGGCAAGCGGTACATCATCGGGGCCGTCCCGATGTCGGTGCTCGACTGGCGTCAGCACTACGGCCTCACGCGGTACCTGCGGCTGTCGGTGCTCAAGCGCCTGTACGACCCCCGCGGCATCCTGACGCCGGGGCAGGGGATGTTCTCGTGAGCACGCGGGTCTGCGTGACCGACGCCGTCGACGTCCCGGCCGCCCCGGACGTCGTGTGGGACCTGCTGGTCGACGAGCTCCGCGGCGGGGGCGGGTGGTGGTCGGCCACCAACACGTTCGCCGCCGCGGGGGACCCGGCCACGCCGGGCACGCGCGTGGCGTGGCAGGTGCGGCCCAACGGCACCGGTGCGCCGGGACCGGTCCTGGCCTTCGGTTCGGTGACGACCCGTGCGAGTCGCGGGACGCACCTCGCCGTCCGGTTCGACGAGGGCGTGTTCGCCGGGGACGGCCGCTTCGTCCTCACCCCCGGTCACCGGGGCACACGCCTCGCGTTCGAGTTCGACGCGACCACCCGCGGGTGGGTGTCGGGCCTCGCCGCGGTCGTCGACGTCGCCGCGAAGCACTCCGCCGGCGTCCGCGCGGCGTTCCACGAGCTCGCGGGGCGGGTCGCGCCGCCGGCCGTGCCGGAGCGGTCCGCCCGGTGGGTCGCGGGTCCCGCCGGCCCGGTGCTCGCAGGACGGCACGCGGCCACCCGGACGGGCGCCTGGCACCCGACGCCGTACGGCGACGACGTGTACTCCGAGCTGTGGGAGCCGCCGGGGGGCGGGACCGGCGACCCCGTGCTGCTGGTGCACGGCTGGGGTTCGTCGCGGGGCGCCTGGGCCGACACGGTCGAGGGTCTGCTCGAGCGCGGGACCGCGGCGGTCGTCCTCGACCTGCCGGGTCACGGCTCGAGCCGCCTCGGTCGGTCGGGGCGGGTGACCCTCGAGCGGGTCGCGGCGGCGGTGGCCGCCGTCGCTCGTCACCGCACGACGCGGCCCGTCGTCGTGGCGCACTCCGGCGGCGGCCTGGCGGCCGTGCTGGCGGTCGCGTCGGAGCACGTCGACGTGGCGGGGCTGGTGCTGCTCGCGACGGCGGCGCGCGATGCGGGTGCGAGCCCGCCGGAGCTCGCCGTGCAGGGCAGCGGGCTGCTGACGCGCGCCCTGCGGTCCCCACGGCTGGCCGAGGCGGTCCTGTCCCGGACGATGGGTCCCTCGCAGCCGTACCCGGCGCGGCCGCTGACGGCCGCGCGCCTGGCGGCGACCCCTCCCGCGGTGCGGCGCGCGTACTTCGCGGCGAGCCGGTCGGTCGACCTGGTGGGATTCCTCGGGCACGTCGACGTGCCCGCCGTCGTGCTGGTGGGCGACGAGGACCGCGTGGTCCCCGCCGACGCCGTGCGGGCGACCGCCGACGCGCTCCCGCAGGGCCGGTTCCGGCTCGTCCCCGGCGTCGGGCACGCCGTGCCCGAGGAGTCCCCGGGCGAGGTCCTCGCGGCCGTGGGGAGCCTGCTCGACGGGTGACGCCCCACCGCCACGGGGTGCAGGAGGGGTCGACGTGCGACGCACGTCGGCCCCTCCTGCGTGCGTCCCGACCACCGACGCACCCGTCGTCGCGGACGCGCATGCCTCCGAGTCGCGGACGCGCATACCCCTGAGACGCGGACGCGCATGCCCCTGAGACGCGAGCGCATGGTCGCCGCACCCCGGTCCGCGTTTGGATCGAGGTAGTCGACGGGACCGTCCGTCGACGAGGTGACATGACGGAGGCGTGACCATGATCCTGGTGATCGGTGGGAAGGGTAAGACCGGGCGACGCGTGGCCGAGAGGCTGCAGGAGCGGGGCGTGCCGCACGCGGTCGCGTCGCGGACCGGTGCCGTGCGGTTCGACTGGGAGGACGCCGCCACGTGGCCGTCCGCACTGCAGGGGGTCGAGGCGGCGTACGTCACCTACTACCCGGACCTCGCGTTCCCGGGTGTCTCGGAGCTCGTCGCCCGCTTCGCGGAGGTCGCACGGGAGGCGGGCGTGCACAAGCTCGTGCTCCTGTCGGGCCGCGGCGAGGACGGTGCGGTGGCCTCGGAGCAGGCGGTCGCACGCTCGGGGCTGCGGTGGACGGTCGTGCGGTGCAACTGGTTCAACCAGAACTTCGACGAGAGCTTCTTCCTCGAGTCCGTCCGGCAGGGCGTGCTGTCGATCCCCGCGGGCGACGCGGTCGAGCCGTTCGTGGACGCCGACGACATCGCCGAGGTCGCCGTGGAGTCGCTGCTCGACGCGCGGCACGACGGGCACGTGTACGAGCTGTCCGGGCCGCGGGCCCTGAGCTTCGGCGAGATCGCCGAGGAGCTCAGCGCCGCCACGGGCCGCCAGGTCGTCTACGCGCCCGTGAGCAAGGACGAGTACGGGCGGATGCTGGAGGCCGAAGGGCTGGACGCGGAGTTCGCCGAGCTGTTCAGCATCATCCTCGACGGTCGCAACTCGACCGTGACCCACGGGGTGCAGGAGGCCCTCGGCCGCGCGCCGCGCGACTTCTCCGAGTACGCACGTGCTGCCGCCGCGACCGGTGTGTGGGAGCCCGTGGCGCAGCCTGTCGGGTGATCGGCCGACCTGCCGATCCTGCGCGGAACGGATCGGCAGGTCGAGGAGGAGCACGAGGGGGGAAGCATGGTCGGACTGCTGGTCGAGCCCGTGGCGCCGGTGCACGTCCGCGCGCCGAGACGGACGCGCTGCCGTGCAGGGACGGGGCCCACGCTGCACGTGCGGTCCCGTGCCGCAGGGCGGTCGCGGGCGGTGGCCGCCGCCGTCGGGGACGTGGGGGGCCACCCGGCGGGTGTGGCCGGGACGGGGTGGCGGCTGCCCAGCCTGCTGGCCGCGCTGCGGTGCGGCACGCAGCTGCTGGACCCGGCGGTCGACGGCGTCGTCTGGATCTCGGGCGACGGGTCGGAGCCGCCGCACGACCCCCTCGACGGCGTGGTGCTCGACGAGCAGTCCGCGGTCGCGCTCGCACCGCTGCTGACCCCGGGTCTGGACCTGGCCGCCGTCCGGCTCCGCGACGGACGCCGCGCGTACCGGCTGGTGCCGGCCGTCGCGGCGCCCGCGCTGCCGGTGCGGCCGCTGCCCGTGTGGGCGATGCGCCGGATGCTCGCCGCGGAGCGGCCTGCGCTGGACGTCGCGCCCGGGCCGGTGCCCCGGGTCGTCCACGTCCACGGCACGGCGCGCAGCGGCCAGGCGCTCGCGGAGCTGGCGCTGCACGAGCACGCGCGCGGCACGGCGGTGCTGCTCCTCGACTCGTGCCCGACGGGGCCCGTCGACGCGCTGGGCAGCCTCGAGAGGTTCCACGCGCGCGCGGGTGCCCGGGCGGCGACGACGCCCCGCACCCGGCTGTCCTGGCTGGAGCACGCCGCGACGGCGACGTGTCCCGACGAGGGGCGCGGCTACGAGCGCGCGCGGTCGATCGACCGCCTCGTCCGGTGGCTGGCCGCCGTCCTGGAGGAGATGCCGGTCCTCGTGGTGGTGCCGCGTGCCGACGAGCTCGACCCGGCGGGCCGGATCCTGCTCGAACGCGCGTGGCAGGGACCCGGGTCGCTGCACCTGGCGCTGGGATCGGCGACGCCCGAGCTCACCTGGTTGCAGGGCGACCGGTGGTGTCGGCACGGCGCCCCGCAGCGGCACCGTTGCTGACGGGCAGCCGGGGCGTGCCCGCCAGGGCGGGCAGGAGGCGGTGCGCCTCGTCCTCGAGCAGCGCGGCGGTCTGCGCGTCCCCCGGTCGTCCGGTGCCCGCCAGCAGGGCCGCGTGCTCGAGCTGCGCCACCGCGAGCCACAGCGGCTGGCCGGCGGCGGCCGCGCGGCTCTGCGCGGACGTCAGGTACGCCTCCGCGTCGTGGACCGAGCCCAGCCGGTGGTGCAGCCGTCCCAGGTGCAGCGCGACGGGTCCCAGGCTCGTGCGGTAGCCGTCGCCGCACATCAGCGCGGCCAGGGGAGTCAGCCGGTCGAGGATGCGCTCCATGGCGGAGCAGTCGCCCAGCTGCCCGGCCGCGAGCGCCAGCACACCGGCGGAGTGCAGCGTCGCGTCGTCCGTGCGCTCGGGCATCGACGCGAGCACCACGCGCAGCTGCTGACGGGCCACCGACAGGTTCCCGGACAGCACGGCGGTCAGCACCGGGTCGACGCGCGCCGCGTGCCCGTCGTCGGGGCCCGTCAGCGGTGTCGCCGGCGGCGGCGGGCCGTCGGGGCGGGGCACCGGGTCCAGCCCCAGCCACGCGGCGACGAGCCGCCGGCGGCGCGCCCGCGTGCCGTGGGACGTCCGGCCCGCCGCCGGTGCGCCGTCGACGAAGGCCCGCACGTCCGCGAGGTCGTCGAGCAGCTCGCGCGCGACCGCGGGGGCGCCGGGCAGCGCCGCCGCCTCGTGCAGGAGCGTGCCGAACCGCTCGACGGACGCCCGGTCGGCCCCGATCGTCCCGGCCGCGAGACCGTGGTGCGCCGCGAGGAGGAGGTCGTCGTGGCGGTCGGCGGCCGACGCGACGCTCCACAGGTCCTCGGCCAGCCGGAGGCGGGCCGGTCCGGCGAGCGGGTCGAGCGTGGCGTCGAGCGCGCGACGCAGCCCTGCCGCGGCACCGGTCAGCAGCGGCTCCTGCACGGCGTGCCGACGGCGACGCACGAGGCCGGCGAGGAAGCGCGCCGCCACCGGGTCGGACGGGTCGAGGTGCTGGGTCTGCAGGCTCTCGCCGACGAGGTCGAAGACCGGGTCAGGTGCCTCCACGACGTCGGGCATGAGGCGGTGCATCGCGTCCAGGCAGCTCGCCGCCTCCATGGCCGTCGACCACTCGCCCGCGGCGATCGCGAGCCCGGTGGCCTCCAGCAGGTGGCTCGCCCCGCCCGGGTCGGCCGCGGACAGCAGGACCTTGCCGAGGGCGAGGTGCACCTGGCACTCGAGGTGGCGGTTGCCGGCACCCACGAGGTCGAGCGCGACGCGGAGCATGCGGACCGCCTCGCCGTGGTCGCCCGACCCGGCGGCCGTGGCGGCGGCGGCCAGGATGCCCGCGGCCGCGCGCTGCCGGGTGGCGTGCTCCCCGGTCCGGTGGACGGCGGGCGCGAACGCCTCCGCGTACAGCTCGGCGTCGCCTACGCCCTCGACGAGGACGACGTCGGCGAGGCGGCGCTCGAGCGCGGTGCGCTCGATCCTGCTCATCCGCGTCCGCAGGGTGTCGCGCACGACGCCGTGCACGAACCGGTGGCCGTGGGCGGCCACGGCCGGGACGCCGACGACGAGCGTCGTGTCGACGACGAGGTGCGCGGTCGACAGCTCGTCGAGCACGGGGTGCAGCTCGCCGGCGGGCAGGTCGGCCAGGCGGGCGACGACGTCCACCTCGAACGCGCGTCCGGCGACGGCGGCGGCGTGCAGGAACGTCCGAGCCGTCGGTGACAGGCCCGCGAGCAGGCGCTGCACGTGCGCGCCCACGGCGGCGGCGGTCTGGTCGGGGTCGTCCGGCGACGACAGGAGCGTCAGCAGCAGCGGGTTGCCGCCGGAGTCCTCCAGCAGGCGGGCCGTGTCGGTGGGGTGCACGTCGAGCGCGCGCATCAGGTCGTGCATCTCGTGCAGACCGAGCGGCGTCAGCGGCTCGACCCACGACCAGTGGTGGGCGGTGCGGCCCGTCGTCGCGCCGGCGGCGTCGTCGGGCCGCAGCGACGCGGACACGAGCATCAGGCGGTCCGGGCGGTAGCCCGGGGCCGTGAGGATCCGCAGCGCGCCGCACGAGACGTCGTCGAGCCGGTCGACGTCGTCGACGAGGACGAGCGTGGGGCCGTCGCCCGTCAGGCCGTGCAGGGCGGAGGCGATCGCCTCCCGGGTGCTGCCGGGGCGGTCGCCGCCGATGCGCCGGAGCGCCGTCGCGAGCGCCGGTGCCGCGTCGGGGGTGGGGGAGCAGTAGACGACGTGCGTGGCGTCCGCACCGAGCCGCCGGACCAGCGCGTCGAGGAGCGTCGACTTGCCGATGCCCGGCTCGCCGTGGACGCGCAGGCTCCCGCCGACGCCCGCGAGCGTGCGGCGCCACAGCCGGTCGGCCTGCTCCAGGACGCCGGCCCGGCCGACCACGACCGGCTCCGGGCGAGGGCTGCGGGGCCCCGTGGCGGAGCCGTCCCCCAGCAGGGACAGGTACAGCTCCTCGGTCGCCGGCTCCGGGCGCACGCCCAGGTCCTGCTCGAGCAGCGCCCGGAACCGCGTGTACACGTCGAGCGCGCGGTCCCGGCCGCCGCCGGCGGCGTGCGCCGTCATGGCGCGGCGCACCGCCCCGTCCGACAGGGGTGCCGCAGCGAGGGCCTCCTGCGCGGTCGCGACGGCCAGCTGCAGGTCGCCGGACGCGAGGCTGCGGTCGGACAGTGCGAGCAGCCCGTCGACGAGCCGGCGGTGGAGGGTGGTCCGCACGCCCGACGCCCACGGGTCGTCGTGCGCCTCGAGGAACGGGCGGCGCAGCAGGTCCAGGGCGGCCGAGACCTCGTCCACGGGCGCCGTCGCGACCCGGTCGAGGGTGTCGAGGACGACGTCGAGGTCGACGCCGACCTCCGGCGGCAGCCGCAGCGCGTACCGCTGGTCGTCGAACGTGATGGCCGTGTCGTCCCCGAGGGCCGTCAGCGCCTTGCGGACCCGCGACACCAGACCGCGTAGGGCAGGCGGCCACGTGTCCGGGAGCCCGTCCGGCCACACCGTCTCCGCGAGCTGGTCGCGGGTCGTGCCGTGGCCGTGGCGGTCCAGCACGAGCCGTGCGGCGACCACCTGGGCACGGGTCCCCTTGACGGCTACCGGGGTGCCGCCCCCGGGGACGAACGTGACGGGGCCGCACAGCCGGATCCACCGCCGGCCTGGTGCCAGGAGCATCCGCCGACCCCCTGCCCTTCGTCGCCGGGATCTGTGCGCTCAGCGCCGCGGGTCGGCGGCGTCGGAATCATATCGGGACGAATGGGTCGCTCGTCCCCCGGGAGCGGGTGAGGTCCCGGCGGCGTCGGCCCGGGTCGCGCGTGCCTTGTGGTGCGGGCCGGGCCGGGCCGGGGCACGATCGGACCAGGACGCCGGACGCGAGGAGGTCGGCATGGCCGCGCGCGTGGTCGCCGGGTACGACGGGTCGCCCGAGTCGGTGGCTGCCGTGAGGTGGGCGGCGGGCTCCGCCCGACGTCTGGGGCTCCCGCTGGAGGTCGTGCACGTCTGGGGCCTGACCGGTCAGCTCGACACGCCGCCGCTGCGCAAGGCCTCCGCGTACGTGCGCGAGGGCGCGCAGGAGGTCGCCGACGAGGGCGCGCAGGTCGCGCGCACGGCCGCACCGGAGGTGGACGTCACCGCGGTGCTGGACGACGGGCCACCCGCGCGCGCCCTCGTCGAGCGCGCGGCGGACGCGTTCCTCGTCGTCGTGGGACGCCAGGGCTCGGCGCGCCTGTCCGGGGTGCTCATGGGATCCGTCGCGCTCGGCACCGTGCAGCACGCACCGTGCCCGGTCGTCGTGGTGCCGCGCACGCGGGTCGCGCACGAGCCCACGGGGCTCGTCGTGGTGGGGGCCGACGGATCGCGCGCGTCGCTCGGCGCGGTCGACGCCGCGGGCCGCTACGCGACCGGGGCCCACGCACGCGTGCGGGCCGTGAGCTGCTGGCGGGCGCCGCAGCACGGCAGGTCGCTGGCGGCGTGGCTCCGCGAGAACCCCGACGCGCCCGAGGACCTCGCGCGGCGGGCGGCGGTCGACGCGCGCGACGCCGCCGTCGGCCGGCTCGCGGAGCGCCACCCGCACGTCGAGGTCGACGGCGTGGTCGAGGAGGGCCCACCCGCGCGGGTCCTCGCCCAGCACGCCGAGAAGGCCGACCTGCTGGTCGTCGGCACGCGCGGCCGCGGCGGTCTGGCCGGGCTCGTGCTCGGCTCGGTGAGCCAGTGGCTCGTGGCGCGGGCTCCGTGCCCGGTGCTCGTCTCCCGCGCCCTGCCCGGCTGAGCGCGGGCGGGGCGGCCCGAGCGGGTAGCCTGGACCGTCGTGGCCACCACCGACTTTTCTGCCGAGATCCGCGAGCTGCGCACCACGCTGGGGTCGATCCAGGCGGTGAGCGACCCGACCGCGCTCGAGGCGAGGATCGCCGTGCTGTCGGAGCAGGCGTCGGTGCCGAACCTGTGGGACGACCCCGAGGCCGCGCAGAAGGTCACGAGCGCGCTGTCCGCGACGCAGGCGGAGCTCGACCGCGTCAACCGGCTCGGAGCGCGCATCGACGACCTCGAGACGCTCGTCGAGATGGCGGCGGAGGAGGACGACGAGGACACGCTGGCCGAGGCGGACGCCGAGCTCGTCGGCATCCGCAAGGACCTGGGTGAGCTCGAGGTGCGCACGCTGCTGGCCGGCGAGTACGACCAGCGGGACGCGGTCGTGACGATCCGCGCGGGTGCGGGCGGCGTGGACGCCGCAGACTTCGCCGAGATGCTGCTGCGCATGTACCTGCGCTGGGCCGAGCGGCACGGCTACCCGACGACCGTGCTCGACACGTCCTACGCCGAGGAGGCCGGCCTCAAGAGCGCGACGTTCGAGGTCAAGACCCCGTACGCGTTCGGGCACCTGTCCGTCGAGGCGGGCACGCACCGGCTCGTGCGCATCTCGCCGTTCGACAACCAGGGACGACGCCAGACGTCGTTCGCCGCCGTTGAGGTCATCCCCCTCATCGAGCAGACCGACTCGATCGAGATCCCGGAGTCGGAGATCAAGGTCGACGTGTTCCGCTCGTCCGGGCCCGGCGGGCAGTCGGTCAACACGACGGACTCCGCGGTCCGCATGACCCACGTCCCGACCGGGATCGTCGTGTCGATGCAGAACGAGAAGTCGCAGATCCAGAACCGCGCCGCGGCGCTGCGCGTCCTGCAGTCCCGCCTCCTGCTCGTCCGCAAGGCCGAGGAGGACGCGAAGAAGAAGGAGCTCGCCGGCGACATCAAGGCGTCCTGGGGCGACCAGATGCGCTCCTACGTCCTGCAGCCGTACCAGATGGTCAAGGACCTGCGCACCGAGCACGAGGTCGGCAACCCGGCCGCGGTGTTCGACGGCGACATCGACGACTTCATCGAGGCGGGCATCCGCTGGCGGCGCGGCCTGGAGGTCGCCTCCGCGTCCTGACCGCCTGAGCCGGGCGCGACGTACGATCGCGGACGACGCAACGGACGCCGCCGGGAGAGGAGCAGACGCGTGACGACGCAGCTCTCCGGCGGGTCGAGGGCACGGCTGAGCAGGAGCCGCGTGCTCGCCGCGGCCGTGGAGCTGGCGGACGCCGAGGGCATCGACGCGCTCACGATGCGCGGGCTCGCCCAGCGGCTCGGGGTCGAGCCGATGTCGCTGTACCACCACGTCGCGAACAAGGCGGCGCTCCTCGACGGGGTCGTCGAGATGGTCGTCGAGGAGATCCTCGCGGACGTCACCGCGATCGAGACGGCGGCGCCGCAGGACGACTGGCGGACCGCCCTGCGCCGCCGCGTCCTGGCCGCGCGCGAGGTCCTGCTGCGGCACCGCTGGGCGCCCGAGCTCATCGCGCGCTCGGAGGTGTTCGGGCCGGGCGTCGCGCGCTACTTCGACGGTGTGCTCGCGATACTCCTGCGCGGCGGGTTCTCGTACGACCTCGCGCACCACGCGATGCACGCCCTCGGCAGCCGCGCGATCGGCTTCTCGCAGGAGCTGTTCCAGCCGTCGGACCCCGGCGACGACCTGTCGGAGGAGATGCTCGAGCAGATGGCCGAGCAGCTGCCGCACCTCGTCGGCATGATGGGCGCCATCGCGCACGCCGACGACGGCACGACCCTGGGCTGGTGCGACGACCAGGCCGAGTTCGAGTTCGGCGTCGACGTGCTGCTCGAGGGCCTGGAGCGCGCGCGCAGGGCGCAGGGGCCGCGCCGGCCCTAATGGGGGTGCATCGGTTGGCTTGTGGGCCATGATCGGTGTTCGAGCCGCTGGTGAGTGAGCACTGTCGCGCCCTGACCCCCGCGTGGGAGGTCTACGCCTAGATCGTGCCCTGACCGG
>Ga0160462_100023_pt1 | contig 260305 bp, 224 predicted proteins | sample HID1975K_E6MG_FD_108219 | JGI IMG/M metagenome (GOLD analysis project Ga0160462, IMG submission 108219) | Enriched soil microbial communities from UW Madison campus, WI, USA - HID1975K_E6 MG | ecosystem: Environmental > Terrestrial > Soil > Unclassified | place: USA: Madison, Wisconsin... | reverse complement strand
AGTGGGACGCCAACAATCCCTCCGACTCCACATTAAAAAGGCTCTAAAGAGCCTTTTCTTGTTTAAATAAGGGATGAGAACCCGATCAGAGGGTTCGAACTTTCTCTTGGCGGAAGGTGTGCGAGACAAGTGGGACACCAACAATCCCTCCGGCTCCACCCGAGGGGATTTTCTCACGCCCCCTTTTTTTTCATACACCACAAATCATTTATCCTTCATTTTCAATGAATGATACAAAAACATCTTCATCATTGTAGGTGTTCGATAGATGCGTTCCTGATAGTATAAGTTCAGTTGAACGAAGCGCGAAATTCTAAAGGCGATACTTTTGTTTTCTTCTTAAAAAGCGTACTGAAGGATTGCGCGTGTTCGAAACCTAAAGCATACGCGATCTCGCTAACAGAAAGATCTGTAGTAGTAAGTTTCTCCTTTGCTTTTTCGATAAGCTTTTCGTGGATGTGCTGTTGCGTGTTTTGCCCGGTATGCACACGTAACAGATCACTTAAGTAGTTAGGTGTCAAATTCATCTGCTCTGCTACGTATTGTACAGTTAACAACCCATGCCGTGCAGCGGCATCTGCATCAAAATATGCGTTAACAAGCTCCTCAAATCTGCTAAGCAGTTCATGGTTGTTGTTTTTCCGGGTAATGAATTGCCGCTCATAAAAACGTTTAGAATAATTAAGCAGTAATTCTATCTGGGATAAGATGATCTCCTGTGTATGCCTGTCTATATGCCAGCACTCCTTATCTATCTTTTTCAGAATAACAATGAGGTCCTCCTCCTCTTCGGCAGAAAGGTGAAGCGCCTCGTTTACCGCATAAGAGAAAAAACCATAAGCGCCAATACGCTTTGCCAATGAATGCTGCAGGAGAAAATCCGGGTGAAAGATCAGCAGGTAGCCTGATCCGCATTCCATATCCTGGAGATTGAGATATTGTACCTGGTTGGGTGCGGTAAAACTCAGTACTCCTTTATCATAATCATAATGCTGCTGGCCGTACCGAATTTTGCCAGTGGCCTCCCTCTTCAGGGCAACACAATAAAACCGGTTTACAAAACCTTTCCAGATATTGTCTTCCAGGAAAATACTCTCCTGCAGGTTGATCACGCTGACCAACGGATGGCGTGGCTCAGGTAAAGATAACAAGCGATGAAATTCTGAAACAGACTTGATGGTGTTCATAACGTTCGTTTATGATTTATGATAACAATTAAGGACTGTACTATGTTCTAATACGGTCCTTATAAAGATTAATCAATAAGCCCCATACTAAATTCATCGTAAGGCTTACCTGTATCGGTGCCCAGTGGAACAATGCTTTCCAAGGTAGCGAGGTCTTTATCGCTTAGCTGGATGTTGGCTGCCGCGATATTCTGTTCCACATATTTGCGGCGTTTGGTGCCGGGGATAGGCAGGATCCCTTTGCTTATGATCCAGGCCAATGCCAGTTGCGACGAGGTGACATCCTTTTGCTTAGCCAATGCCTCTATTGCCTTCACAAGTTCAATGTTTTTGTGAAAGTGCGCCTCCTGGAAACGGGGAATGGCCCTGCGAAAATCATTTTCAGGCAGATCACCTAAACTGCGGATCTGGCCCGATAAGAATCCGCGTCCCAGCGGTGAATAGGCAACGAAGCCTATATCAAGTTCAGATAATGTGTTCAGCACGCCGCGTTCCTCAACTGTACGCTCAAATAAAGAATATTCGCTTTGTACAGCTGTGATCCGATGTACCGCGTGAGCCCTTTTAACTGTTTCGGATGACACCTCCGACAGGCCAATATAACCAATTTTCCCTTCTTTCACCAGTTCGCTCATAGCTTCCACCGTTTCTTCAATAGCTGTACTTTTATCCAATCGGTGCAGGTAATACAAGTCGATGTAATCGGTGTTAAGATTTTTAAGCGAACGCTCCAATGCCTTTTTTACATAGGCTTTTTTGCCGTTGATGGCCCAGGTCACTTTGTTGTTATCATCTATCTCCCAACCGAATTTGGAAGCGATGATATAGCTACCACGGTTTCCAGCAATAGCCTTTGCTATGAGCTGCTCGTTCCTTAACGGACCATACAGGTCTGCCGTATCTAAAAAATTGCCACCTAATTCTAACGACCGGTGAATCGTGGCGATAGCTTCCTGCTCATCAGCCGGTCCGTACATATGACCTTCTTCGAAGCCCGTCATGCCCATACAGCCTAACCCGATAACAGGGACTGTCAAACCCTGGCTGCCCAATGCGATTTGTTTTATGCTCATAGTGTTGATCTTTATTTTTACAAAGGTCTGCAGGAACAGCAGTATTTAAGTTAGCAAATCCCTGAATGTTGTATGCAAAACAAGGACGATAATATATGCGATCTCTGCCGTTGTAAGGGTACTTATCGCCAACAGTTCCTTCGCTTTTTTTATCAGTTGCAGGTGGATATGCTGCTGGGTAGTTTTGCCGGAAGTGACCTCAGTATGTTCGACAGGTAGCCTTGCGAGACCTTTAAATGCACGACTATCTCCTGTGCCAAGGGCTAACCCTATTTATCTTTCCTTCCTGCTTCTCTAATTAAATGATTGTCTAAATTCTAAGGGGGAGAGATTCGTTTTTGTCTTAAACAATCGGCTAAATGACTGCGGATGCTCAAATCCTAATAGGTATGCTATTTCAGCTACGGACAAATCAGAGGTTGACAGTATTTTTTTTGCTTGCTCAATCAGTTTGTTGTGGATGTGCTGTTGCGTATTCTGCCCTGTCAAGGAACGTAACAGATCACTTAAATAGGTAGCTGATAAATTGAGTTGTTCAGCCAGGTACTGCACAGTCGGAATACCATTGTCCAATGGTTTTTCATCATTGAAATAATCATCTAAAAGGTCTTCAAACTGTTGCAATAAATTGTTGCCAACCGTTTTTCGTGTGATGAACTGACGTTTGTAAAACCTGACACTGTAATTCAACAGCAGCTCAATCTGCGAAATGATAACATCCTGACTGAAATCGTCAATCCTACTGTTTAATTCTTCTTCGATGATATTAAACACAGAGAAAATGGTTTCTCGTTCCTTTTCAGATAAATGCAACGCTTCGTTGGTGTTATAGGAAAAGAAACCATATTGCTTTATTTTTTTTGCTAAGGGATAAGATAACAAAAAATCAGGATGAACAAGCAAAATATATCCTTTGTGGGTACTATTGCGCGGTTTTTCGAACAATTGACCGGGTGAAGTAAACACTAAGCCGCCCTCTCCAAAGTCATAATAATGCTGTCCGTATTTTGCCTTTCCGAGACTGTCTTTGTAGGCAATCTTGTAAAAGTCTAAAACCAATTGGTCGGCTAATTCTTCGGAAGGTATTCTCATATCTTCAAGGCGGATAAAACTTACCAAAGGATGCACAGGTTTTGATACCCCGAAAACCCGATGGAAATCCGATAACGATTGAAACTTATGCAGTTTATTTCCGTTATTTTTCATTGGAATATAATTTGTTTTTCATTTGTGATGAAGCTATCAGATTTTTCACCAGTGTTCGTTAATTATGTGTTCAAGAACTCGCAAGCTCGGTTTATTCATCCCAGTGTGTGGTTTGAAAAATCAGGATGGTTTCATCCCGCTAAATTACTGAATTATTACCACGGGGTTTCTCCGGTTTCAGAATTATATTCTTCGCTGATAAATTTTCCTGTTGGCCCATCTTCACCTATCATGGCATATTTAGCAATACGCATACCACCCTCCTGAACGGTTCCGGTTCCTTTGTGTGCATTGAAATCGGTAGCTACAAATCCGGGACATACCGCATTTACCCTAAAAGGCGTATCTCTCAACTCATAAGCCAGATTAATGGTGTACATATTCATGGCTGCTTTTGACGCAGGGTAAACAGCGGCTTTGTGCGTATAATATTTCCAGTTGGGGTCGCAATGCAAGGTAAGTGAACATCCGCTTGATGATACGTTGACAACTCTTGGCTGTTCTGATTTCCTTAATAAATCAATGAACGCCTGCGTCACTCTTACCACTCCATATAAATTGGTATCCATTACCTGCTGAAAAGCATCGGCACTTGCTTCTAATGCTGCCTGTGGAAAGCCACCATTGATGCCTGCATTATTAATAAGTACATCGAGTATTGCCGTCTTACCACCAATTTCCCGACGGGCAACTTCTACTGAAGCAGTATCTGTCACATCTAACTGTATGGCTTCTACATTTTCAAAACCCTCGGTCTTCAATTGTTCTACGGCAGCCTTCCCATTGTCTAAATTGCGGCTTCCGATGAAAACATAATATCCGTTTTGTAAAAGCTGTTTTGCCGTTTCGAATCCAATTCCTTTATTGGCTCCTGTTATTAATGCTTTTTTCATCTATATAAATTATTGATATTTCGTTTGTTTACCAGCGGTATCAATGAAACCGCTTCGCTAAGTTTGTTTTCAATAGTGATGAAGCTATCAGATTTTTCACCAGTGTTTGTTAATTATGTGTTCAAGAACTCGCAAGCTCGGTTTATTCATCCCCCCTGTGTGGCTTGAATAAATCATGGTGGTTTCATTTTCTTAAAATTTAGGTATTTTGTTGTTGATACGTTTGAGCAAATTCTCTGGCGAAGTCATCCAGTTTGACTTTTCCGAACGTTGGCTTATGGCGATAGAAATCTTCGTACAAACTGCCGCTTTGCTGCGCTTTTTGCATCTGTACCATTCCGTTGGCTATCCATTCGTTGACACCTGCGGAAAGCATTTGGTCTAACAGTTTATCGGCTGAAATTACTTTCCATTTTAAGTCCGGGTGGCCAATTGCTTTACCTATACTTTGCGCTATCTCATTTGGGGAAACTTCTTCACTTGCCAGATAATCTACCGTTCTGCCGTTAAACGGCTTTTCCATTTCTTCTGCAATGGTTGTTGCAATATCCAAAGGCGATACCCAAGGCTCTTTTTTATCACCACCGTAGCTTTGTATGATAGCCCCCTGTGATTTTATCATTGGTAACCATCGGTATATATTGCTGAAAAAACCAACGGGTCGCATAAACTTGATGGCAACAGTTTCGGGAAGTGTTTTCAGGATATTTTCAACGTTATGATGCACAAAAAGGCTGCCCATGCCTGTGTTCGAATGTGCGCCGACACTACTTAGATGTATAATGCGGGTTACACCTGATTGTTCTACGGCTTGTTTATAGTTTTCAGCGATTTTTCTAAACCCAGCTATAAAATCAATATCCTTATCGAAGATACTACCAATACCTTCCCAAGCCTCCATCAGGTAAACTGCGTCAGCACCTCTAAATATTTCAGACAAGAATTTTACATCCTGAATGCTTCCTATCGCAGGGATTGCCCCTAATGCTTCAATTGTTGGTTTCCGTTCGCTTTTACTGCTGATTACAGTTACCGCGTGTCCTTTTTCTACCAATGCTTTTGTAAGCGGTTTTCCTATGTTCCCTAAAGAACCTGTTAATACAATATTCATTTCCTTAATTCTTCTTGATGCAAAGTTGCATCGACCGGCAAGAAAATAAATAACAGAATTGAGGTATTATATAACCGAAATGAGGATTGGGAATATGATATTATCTGCAATAGCTTCGGTAGGAAAACCGCTGTTAGCAGCAAGTGGCTTTTGTTGTCCGGTCGTCTGTCGACTAAAAAAAAATAAAAAAGTAGGAAAAGACATTTAGCACAGACTGCTCACACTCAAAACCGTCTCGAAGCAAGTAAGTGCCAAAACCAAGCAGCGGCATTTTTATACCGTTATTTAATGTTATGTTCATCACCTTATACCTATCTATCTGCTGTTTTCCGTAAATTTTTAATAAATGATTGGCTTGAAAATTTATCACCGGGAGTATAACTTACTTACCTTGCAGGCCTGCCATGCTTGCGGGATAGCGTTCTCCCTGAAGGCTGATGTTGTCCAAAGCTTTATTGATATTGGCTAAATCATCAGTTCTTAAGGAGATGTTCGCACCACCTATATTTTCTGCTAAGCGCGTCATTTTTGTGGTTCCCGGAATCGGTGCAATCCATGGCTTTTGCCCCAGCAGCCATGCCAATGCAATCTGCGCTGGCGTTGCGTTATGTTCTCCCGCAATCTTTGTTATAAGGTCAACAATGATTTGATTCGCTTCGCGGTTTTCTTTGGTAAAACGAGGAATGATATTTCTGAAATCGGTCTTGTCAAATTCAGTGTCCGCATTCATCTTACCGGTTAAAAATCCTTTGCCCAACGGGCTAAACGGAACGAAGCCAATGCCCAATTCTTCAAGCAATGGAATGATTTCTTTTTCAGGTTCGCGCCAGAACATGGAGTACTCGCTTTGCAGGGCTGCCACCTGTTGTACGGCATGCGCGCTGCGTATACTTTGCACGCTGGCTTCGCTCATACCGAAGTGTTTTACTTTGCCTTCGGCAATCAGATCTTTTACGGTTCCGGCAACGTCTTCCATAGGCACATTCGGATCCACGCGGTGTTGATAAAACAAGTCGATGTAATCAGTTTGCAGATACCGGAGCGAGTTTTCCGCCACCTGCCTGATGCGTTCCGGGCGACTATCCAAACCATCTGTATTCTTGCCGTTTGTAAAGCCAAACTTGGTAGCGATGATTACTTTATCACGTACATCGTACAATCCTTTTCCTACCAACTGTTCATTGGCGCCTTGTCCATACGCTTCTGCGGTATCAAAGAAAGTAATGCCCGATTCATAAGCTTTTTGAATGAGTGCAATGGCATCATTTTCATTTGTTGCCGGACCATAACCATGGCTTAATCCCATGCAGCCGAAACCAAGTTCAGACACTTCTAATCCTGAGGTTCCTAATTGTCGTGTTTTCATTTTGTATGTTTATATGTTTTCTGCTCCAAAATTATGGAGAAGGACGAGCCGTTTTGTATACACATTACTGGTTTTCTTACCAGTTTTACTGATTGGCAAGGCCGGCATCAAAAAGATTTACCGGAACCTGTAAATTTGTAGCGATAAAAGAATAAGGTATGGAAGAGATTGTAAAAATTCGTAGCATCGCGCAATACAATGCCATGAGGGGCGTAGCTACCAAACATCCTCTGGTTACAGTGATTGACCTCTCAAAAGTGCAACCGATGCCCGCCAAATCATTCAACTTTGGTTTGTATGCGGTGGGTCTGAAAGAACTGAACCGTGGCCAATTGCGTTATGGAAGAAGGCACTATGACTACCAGGAAGGAAGTCTGATATTTGTAGCGCCCGGACAGGTGGTAGGTGTGCAACCCGGCCTTGAACTATTTACCCCGATGGGCTGGGTATTGCTCTTTCATCCCGACCTGATAAACGGCACTCCGTTGGGCAAACACATTCAGGATTATTCTTTCTTTTCGTATGATGTAAATGAAGCGCTTCACCTGTCGGATAAAGAGAAGAGTATTGTAATTGATTGCTTTTCAAAAATCGAGTATGAACTCGATCAAAATATAGACAAGCACAGCAAAGGACTGATTTCATCCAACATCGAGTTGCTGCTCAGTTACTGCATCCGTTTTTACGACCGCCAGTTCATTACGCGCGACAATGAAAACAAAGGAATCCTGGAACGGTTTGAATACCTATTGAACGGCTATTTTTTATCCGATAAACCGCAGAACGTGGGCTTGCCTTCCGTCGCTTATTGCGCCGAAGCTCTATATTTATCACCCAACTATTTTGGTGACCTGGTGAAGAAAGAAACCGGCAAATCTGCTCTGGAATACATTCAATCAAAAGTGATAGATGTGGCGAAAGAGAGGCTGTTTGACATGAATAAATCTGCGAGTGAAATTGCCTACGAATTGGGCTTTAAATACCCGCAGCATTTCACCCGTTTATTCAAACAAAAAACAGGTGTAACGCCTGTTGAGTACAGGAATTTGAATTGAGTAAATTATCTTTATTGTACGTTGGCAGATTTACTCATTAGTTATTTTGTTTTTAAAGGTATTCATGATCCGCTTCGCTTAATTGGCTCTTTTAGTTTTGCGAAGCGCCGGCTTTGTGGGTCAGGCTACCATTAGTGATTTAGCAAATATTCCATTTCCTTTAACAGTAGTACTTGAACTAATTTTTGTTTTCTCACCGATGGCGGTCATTTTAACACTATATTCCATATTCATGAAGTCAGTTTCAGATAATGACTCCATTGATTCGAATCAGATAATTGAGGCAAGTGACGGATATAAGCTCTGATCGCTTTAAAAAAGATGTGTTGGCCTATATCTATAGTTACGATCAATTTGATATTATTAAACCGGTAACGTATGAGTTACCGGTTATACCAAAAGGACAATTGCCCGTCTGGAATTGTTTGCTTGCTGCATGCTCGACCACCCCTGCAGCATCTATACCAGGAGTATGCGGGTAGTGTTGCGTTACACCTTTACTGCCGCTTGCGGACAGCGCATCTTTGTAATTCAGAATATTTCTCATGACATTAAAATTAAACGGTTAATCATTTTTTGTTGAATTGATTTCAGTACTTCCTCGGTTATAGAACGTGCCGATTGAGGGTTCTGCCCGGTAACTTATCTCGGTTAAAAATCGTATTTGAAACGATAGATAAAATAAGGTGGTTTGCCTTCATCATCACCACCGGTAAAAGCAGGAGTGGTGTCCAGCTGATTGGCGGAAATATAAATGTAGCCGTCAGGAGCCAAATAAGCATTGTCAGGCCAAAGCAACCTATTGTCGGTAATGATGTTGGACAATCTTCCATTTGTATCCAATTTGCTAATGGCGTGTTCGGTAAGATTGGTAAAATAATGGTTGCCGTTTTTATCAATGCTGGCACCGTCGCTGATGGGCTTTTCACCTACCTTCCGGATGGAAGCCCTAATGTCTTCATCACCAGCATTGTCCCGAAGCAACCTCGCATCTAAACGATACCAAGTGGTGCCGTTCATCGCTCCGAAAAAAACAGCATTTCCATCAGGGGATATGGTAATGGGATCCACGGCCACCCTGGCGGGTTTTCCTCCGAAGAACACCAACTTTCCATCTATGACCATATCAATATCTTCAGACTGGAGCTCGGGTGCACTTCCAAACCTGCGTGCCTCTTCGGTTTTCAGGTCAAGCGCAATAATCCCCGGATCAGCAATGTCTGCGAGGTAAGCCCATTGGTTCTTACTGTCAATCGCCACATCCTGGATGAAGCTTCCCTTTGGGGCAATACCGGCGGGGAGACTTATTTTCCTCGTCACTTCATTGGTGCTGATATCAAAAGCCCACAACCGAGTGGTTCCCAGTTCCTGACCCATATCGATTACCCAGAGACGGTCATTTTCATCGAAGATGAGGCCAAGTGGGCTGTCAAGTGCCCTATCATTTGCAGGGCCGTTGTTTTTCTGATACGCGGCGTCCGGGTATGGAACGTAGGAATTTTTACCTTTGATTTCTACCAATTGCAGGTTTCTGCTTCCAAGCGAGTGGATGGTGGCGAAAATTCTACCGCTTTTGGAAACCGCGACGTCGCCGGGACGGACGTCCAATTCCGCAACCACTTCGAGATGCGGTTGCTGTTGCTGTGCTTGAAGGGATGCCTGAGTAAGAAGCAATACCCAAAAGAATACTAAACGTTTCATTTTTTTTTGTTTGAATTATTTTTTTGTCGGAGGGACAATGATCAATTTACCACGTGTCCTTCCGCTTTCCTGTTGCAGATGAGCTTCTCCCATCTGGTCAAAAGAGTAGGCTTTGAAAATGTGGGGCACCAACACGCCCTTATGCAGCAATGACGCTATCTGCTCCATGTTTTTACCGCTTGACTGCACCAGAAAGAAAAACCCGTCTACACCTTTCGCACTGGCTTTGGCCGTCACGGATTCATTGAGCCCCGAGGGAATGCTGATGACCGTCCCGCCTTTCTTAGTGGCATGTATGGACAGATCGATGTTGTCGCCGCCGAGGGTATCGAACACAAAGTCGAATGCATCAATGCGTTTGTTCCAGTCGTAATCCCGGTAATCGATGTGTTCGTCAGCACCGAGGCCGAGTACAAAATCCCTGTTAGTTGCGGAGGAAGTGCCCACAACATAGGCTCCCAGATGCTTTGCGATCTGCACAGCAAAATGACCAACCCCGCCCGATGCAGCGTGAATCAGCACCTTATCGCCTGCTTTCAGTGGATAATAGCGGGTAAGTGCCTGCCATGCAGTCAATGCCGCCAAGGTGGAAGCCGCCGCCTGTTCATGCGTTACCCCATCGGGTTTTAAAGCCAATTGTTCCACGGGCACGGCAACATATTCGGCGTACGCTTTGCCATGCCCCGGAAAATTGACCATTCCGAAAACATCCTGGCCTGTATCGAAACTCTGGACGGCTTTGCCGGTTTCCACGATGGTTCCCGAAATGTCCCAACCCAGCACAATCGGGCCCTGGTCCTTTATCCTACCATATACGCCCTTACCGGCCCTTGTCTTTACATCGACAGGGTTTATGCTGATGGCCTTCACCTTCACCAATACTTCGTTGTCCTTTATTGCCGGTAGAGCAACATCGGTATAGATAAGGTTCTCTACACCTCCCGGACTGTTTAAAACGATTGCTTTCATGATTTACTTATTTTTTATTTAACAAAGCAAAGTTATACATATAAAAGGCTATTTTATTTGTATTTAATTTCCAAAATTAGGTATATTTGCGCCATGAAGAAAGAAAATCTATACGAACCCTTTGAAATCGTGTTCAAAACACTGGACGAATGCCCGAAGTTCGAGCACCAGCATACCTTTTTTGAGCTGGTATACATCCTATCGGGGACGGGCAGGCAATGCATCAACCAGCATAAATTTGATTATCACGAGGGGCATATGTTCCTGATTACCCCGCAGGATTGCCATTCATTTGATATTGAAACAACCACACAGTTTTTCTTTCTGCGCTTTAATGATATCTATATCAGGTCAAAGGCTCTGCAATCGGAAAACATCCAACGGCTGGAATTTATTCTTCAGAACGCCAATCATCAACCGGGCTGCATCCTGAAAAACCAGACAGACAAGAGTCTCGTCCGTCCTATTGTGGAAGCCATCGTCCGGGAAGCGGTGAACCGGGACATCTATGACCGGGAAATTACCCAGCAACTAGTCAATACATTAATTGTTGTTGTCGCCCGGAATATTGCCAAGTATCTTCCTGAAACGATCAGCGAAACATCGGAAGAAAAGATTGTGGATATCCTGAACTATATACAGCACAATATTTACGAGCCTGAAAAAACCCGGGCTGAAAGTCTCAGCAAACACTTTGGTATTTCGGAAAATTACCTTGGTAAATACTTTAAGAAACACTGCAACGAAACCCTGCAATCTTACATCAGCAACTACCGGGTATCATTGATCGAACATCGGTTAAAACACAGTGACAGGAGGATTACAGAAATTGCTTCCGAATTGGGGTTTACTGATGAAAGTCATCTAAATAAGTTTTTTAAAAAGCAAAAAGGTGTGAGCCCAAAGCATTTTAGGACATCTGTCGTGCCAGCCTAAAACAATAAATTGTCGAATGTAATTAAAGGCCTTTCAGAGAACCGAAGTCCTTTAGAAAAGCTGGATAGCGTTTTCGACCAATACATGTGTTTTCTGCCGTTTGCGAACTGTTATATTCGAGTATCTCTCTTGAAATTGTTGCCATAGCTTTTATTTTTTTAAGGTTAATAGTAATTCGTCCAATTGCTGGAAATCGATGGTCATACCTTCTTTAAAGCCCATCTCTATCTCTTTTTCGAGATCGTCAAGCGTATCGTAAGTGAGTAGCATATCTACCTGCACTTTATTGTCTTTGGGAATAAAGCTGTTCTCCCATAAATTTTGAGGAAACGCAGGATTTATTATACCGTTTTCATCACTAATTCCACCTTTTGACGCGAATGATTTTTCCTTTACAATAGAAAGGAAGTTGGTTTTTGCCCAATGTTTTTCTCCTTCGGGACTTACCATTGCATACAGCCAATATCCACCTTCCCGAAAATCCATTGTTTTCGTTTCGGCCCTCCAAGGTTGTGGCCCCCACCACTGGTCGAGCAGCTCAGGTGTTGTCCATGCCTGCCAAACCAATGCAAGGCTTGCGGCAAATTCACGTGTGATGTGAATGGTGTTGTTTTCTTTGTTGACAGTGAAGTCAAATAATAAATTACTGTTCATTTTATTTGTCTTTTAATGTTAGTAATAATTCGTCCAAATTTCGAAGATGTGATGAAAAGCCTTTTTTGTGGCTGGTCATTGCCATTTTTTCAAACATTTCGGGACTTCTGTATTTTTCAGTTATTGCTACAAGTGTTTTACCGTCCGTTTCGCTAAAAATTAGAGTGCATTCGGTACGTGGGAAATCCGGACTAACCCTACCGTTTTCATCGCTGAATGCTCTTAATTCCGTAATGCTTCTTTGTAGTTCAATTTTTTTGTAATCATACCGGCTCCAATGTTTTTTCCCTTCAGGACTTACGATTGCGTAATGCCAAAAACCACCTTCGCGTAGATCCAACGTTTTTGTTTCTGTTCTGTACGGGTTTGGAGCACACCATTGATCAAGCAGTTCAGGTGTTGTCCACGCCCGCCAAACCAATGCAAGGTTAGCATCAAATTCACGTTTGATGTGAATGGTTTTATTTTCCTTATTGACGGTAAAGTCAACTGATAAACGCTGTTTCATAACTTTATTGTTTTTCCAAAAATTCTTTCAGCGAAATGTTGATGATATGTTTCCAACCTTGTTCAAAATTGTGAATGGCAAGTTCAGGAATGTCTGCGGGGAATGTGTTAATTCCGGAATGGGTTAGCTTCAATCGGGTGTTTTCTTCTTCATCAAAAAGTTCGAACGTAACATAAGAAATTCCGCTATAACCTTCATATTTCCACGAATAAGTAAGTTTACTTTCGGGAATAACTTCTGTGATTTCGCACAAATGTTTCCACTGTTTTCCGTTTGGTTCACCCCCCATAAACTCAAACTTAAACCCTACAACGGCATTAAACTCTTTCAAATCAAAATACCATTGTTTCATTAGGTCTTTTTCGGTAATAGCTTGCCAAACCAATTTTCTGTCTGCATTGAAAATGCGTTCTACAACAAGGTTTTGTTCTTTCATAATATTCAATATGATGTTTTTACTTCTTTTGCATCTTTGCCAATAATTTATCAAGATTATCAAAGCGGTCTTCCCAAATTTTGCGGAACTGTTCTAACCATTTATCTATTTCTTTCATTTTGTTTAGTTCAAGTTGATAATAGATTTCCCTGCCTTTGTGTTCCTGTTTTATCAACTCGCACTCTATCAAAATGCGTAGATGTTTAGATACAGCCTGTCGGGTTGTATCAAAGTGTTCGGCAATGGCGTTTGGTGTCATTGCCTGCAATGCAATTAAGGCAATAATTCCCCGTCTTGTCGGGTCAGCGATTGCTTGAAAAATATCTCTTCGCATTTGTTTATTTTTTTATAACGAAACCAATCAGTTGCAAATATATGTGCAACTTTTTGGTTTCACAATTTTTTTTCAAGTTTTATTCAGAAAAGTTCAAATTTCGGTCGGAAGTGTCTTCCTGTGGAGGTGTCTATTTGTCTATATTTAATGTTTTTCGTTTTTCTATCTGCACAAGTTTTGTGGCTGAGTCATTGCTTGCCACTAATGCCCGCTGGCTCTGCGTAGTGGCAGTATTTTAGCACTACCGTTGATACGAAGCACAACAATTCAAATTTAGCACAAATGTTCAAACGAAGACGTCCCCCCTACCTGACGCAACCACGTAATAGCGCCGAAGGTAAACCGTTGTTATGAGCATATCCTTTCTGTTTTGTCAGTTTGTGGATAATGTTTATTTTTGTCATATGAGAATGACTGTGATGTTATAAAATCCTTTTCGGGCTTAGCTCTTAAGCAATACGCTGTACATAGTGCATTTTTCTATTCTTAAAATTTTATTAATAATCTAAACTAATTGGTCAACAAATACTTGTTGCTCCTTATAATGGTTTTTAAAACAAAAAGATGTCAGTCTTGCCGCCTTTTGTCCTGCCGCCATTTTCCTACAAACCGTGATCATGCCAGAAAATGCACAAAAATGATCTTTCTCCTAAGCAATGACGGAATACCGCTGCTTGATTAATTTATTTTCGTTATTCAGTCCTCAGTGACTTTACAGGGTTCATCAAGGCTGCTTTCAATGATCGATAGCCGACTGTCAGCGTTGCTACTACCGATGTGATCGCAACAGCCATTACGAAGATGCCAGCGCCAATACTGATGCGGTAAACAAAATTTTCCAGCCAGCTGTTCATGACCCACCAGGCCACGGGTGCTGCGATCAGGAAGGCAATGAGCAGTAGGCGGGCAAACTCTTTTCCGTACAGCCATAGGATGCTTCTTATTGTTGCTCCCAGTACTTTGCGTACACCAACTTCCTTGGTTTTCTGGGTGGTCATAAAAGAGACAAGGCCGTACAAACCTAGGCAGCCGATTATAATCGCAATACCAGCGAAGGTTTGGATTAAAAGCAATATCCTATAGTCCTGCTCGTAAAACCGGGCAATCTGCTCATCTAAGAAATCATATTCATAGACATGATCGGGAAAAGCCTCTTTCCAAATCGGAGCTAGCGCTTCCAACGTATGTTGCAAATCGGAAGGGTTGATCTTTACAGCAATCCGATTGTACCAGGCACTTTGTGTTGTAATGCAAAGCGGATCAATGCCCGCGTGGAAAGATTGATTATGGAAATCCTTTACGATGCCGACGATAATGCCTTTCGCATCATTGATCATGGCATTCTTTCCGATCACTCCGTCGTTTGCGACTCCTAGTTTCTTTGCCAGGGTCTCGTTTATAAGGTACTCGCGGATAGTATCCGAAGGGTACAGGTTGCGTCCCGACAACAATTCCAATCCGAAAGTGGATAAATATTGCTCATCTCCCCCTCTGAAGACAACATCGTAGTTTTCCTTTTCGGTGCGGGTGTCGTACACAATCTCAAAGCTGCTGCTACCTTCACTGGCCGGAGCTTGTGTGCAAAAACTCACCCTTTCCACGCCCGCCAGTCTGGAAAACTCGGAACGGAGTGTACTTAATGTTGATTTTTCATTGTTCGGCAAGGGAAATGTTACGATGGCGTCTTTGGAAAACCCCATGTCTGTCTGCCGGGTAAACCGCATCTGATACGCAATGACCAGGGTGCCGATGATGAGGAGCTGGGAGATCGCAAATTGCGTTACTACCAATCCCCTTCGCAGTGAAAATCCCCCTGCATGTCGTTGAGATATTTTTCCCTTAAGCGCTAGCACCGGCTGGAAGCCGGCCAGGATAAGGCCAGGGTATGCTCCCGAAAGAAAAGTGATTAGAAGAAAAAATAGCGGTAAAAATAGGAGTAAATGACCATCCTGGAAAAAGCTGCTCGTGATAGGCACTTCAAACAGCGATTTGATCAGAGGTAGGGTCAAATACAACAACATGAGAGCCAAGATCATGGCCATGAGGACGATAAGTGCGGTTTCGGCTATAAACTGCCAGAACAGCTGGCTTCTGAAGCTGCCCAACGTTTTCCGTATGCCGATCTCCTTGGCGCGGTTCAAGGCTTGGGCGGTAGCCAGGTTAACAAAATTTACTGATGCAGTTATTATAAGGAAAACCGCGATAAGCGACAATGCCCAAAGGTTTGTTTTGGATATCTTGCCATCGAAGTCCGGATTGAAGTGGATATCCGAAAGAGGTTGGAGCCGGAACTGCCATTCTTTGACGTAGTCCCCATCGTAATACTTATTCGAAAAAGCACGAAATGCCTCATTGACATTAGTAGGTAAGACCCCCGGCTTCAACAGAACAAAACTTTGCATTTCGTCAGCATAGCTGAGCCAGTTGTTGTCATTTCCGGCCCAGGGATTGTAATCTTTCAGACTGCTGAAGGATAAATAAATCTCCTGCCTCCGATCCGTATTCTCCGGCAGATCTTGCAGAATGCCGTCAATCCGGAAATCAAGCTTGTTATCCAGGCGAATGATTTTTCCGATGGGGTCTGTTTCGCCGAAAAATCTTTTTGCTACCCGTTCGGTTACCAGGGCCGTTTTGGGCTCCGTTAAAACGGTATTTTTGTTGCCTCTCGCTAACGGGAAATCAAGGATATGGAAAAAATCTGGCTCAGCAAAAGCAATGCCTTCTTCCACCTGGAATCTATGATTATCCGGGGAGAGCGGAAGCGAGATCAATCGCTCCCTTCTTACATATACCCGTGCCACTTTCTCGGCAAAAGTATAATCTTCCCTGAAGGCCTTTCCAACCGGCGGGGGGCCGCCGGGGCTGTACACGGTTTGCTCAAGGTGGTTTTCTGTTACTATGCGGTATATCCTATCTTTTTTTGTGTGAAAGGTGTCAACATTCAGGTGATACTTCACCAGGGAAAAGATGAAAATCGAACAGGCAATCCCCAGCGTCAGGCCGAAGACATTGGTCAAAGTATAGACCTTGTTACGTTTTAGGCTTCTTACAGCAATCTTACAATAATTTCGTATCATTGTTAGGCAGTTTCATGCAGAACTACAAGAACGTTGCCAGCTGTCAAAAATTGATTTCAATTGCTATAGGAGATGATTTTTGCTTCCCGAAAGTGTTCGGATTCGAACACTTTTGGCGCCAGTGTGCGGATGCGAACACCCGCTCGCAAAGAATCTTGATCAAATATAATTCACTCGTATCTCAAAAAATACCTTACGAGACTCAGACACTGAAATGTTCCCTTGCTGGTCAGATTCGCTCCGTTCGGTAATCTCTCCAAGCGAAGCCTCACTTCAGCAAAGATGGGAGAAGAGTTAAGCCAAATAAAACGTATAGATAGCCCTATTAGCAATATATAAACAAAATCAGATTTCATGCGGGAGGTAAGGGATTTTATCTCCCGCTGTAAAAAATCAAAAAAATGTTATATTTAAATAGTTAAAACGTAAAAAAACAAAAATATGAAAGCGCTGATCATCGGAGCTACGGGGGCCACCGGAAAAGACCTTGTGAATATCTTACTCCAGGATCCGGATTATACAAAGGTTGTCATTTTTGTACGTCGTCCTAGTGGATTAACTCACCCCAAATTATTGGAGATCCTAACAGATTTTGATAAACTGGAAGAGGTCTCCGCACACATCAAAGGAGATGTACATTTCTCCTGTTTGGGGACCACCCTGAAAGCAGCTGGTTCGAAAGATAAACAGCGGCATATTGACTATGAGATTCCTTTGAAATTTGCTGAGATTGCCAAGAGACAAGGAGTTTCAAGTATAGTTTTGGTGTCTGTTTATGGCGCTTCCACCGCAAGCAAGATATTTTATTCCAATATCAAGGGTAAGTTGGAGGAGGACATTACCGGCCTCGCATTTAATCAGTATCTTATTTTCAGGCCTGGGTATTTGTTACGCAAGAACACAGATAGATTGGGAGAACGTGTAATGGTTGGCGTGTTGAACGCCCTAAATAGTTTGGGATTATTCAGGAAATTCAGGCCATTACCCACTTCTATACTTGCAGAAAAACTGACGAAGGCTCCTAAAGTTCTTACTACTGGAAAACATGTCATAGCGTTGGATAAAATCTTCGGCTTTTAAATTTTGCATCATAAGCTACCTAAATTAATTCATAACAAAAAATGCCCGATTCACATAGCTGATTGCCAACCTAAACAATTTGTTCATTGTCCCCTAGACCAGGCCCGAGTATCTTTGGGCAACATAATTTAAATAAACTTAAGGACAATGAATAAAATTACACAAAAGATTGCGGGTACAATGATTGCAGCCACAATGCTATTCTTTAACACAAGCGGATCCGCACAAACAGTTAGCGATGCAGCAAAACAAGCTCCTGATGCCATCCGCCCCTTTCAGGTGAACATTCCAGAGAAAAAACTTGTTGATCTTAAACGTCGTATTTTAGCGACTGAGTGGCCCGAGCGTGAAACCGTAAACGATCAAACACAAGGTGTACAGCTCGCCACTATTCAGAAACTTGCAAGTTATTGGGCAGAAGATTACGATTGGCGTAAGCTTGAGGCAAAACTGAACGCTTTACCACAATTTATCACCAATATTGATGGGCTCGACATTCACTTCATTCATGTTCGTTCCAAACACAAAAATGCATTGCCGCTCATTGTTACACATGGTTGGCCTGGTTCCATCATCGAACAGTTGAAAATTATCGGTCCGCTGACTGATCCTACCGCCTATGGTGGAAAAGCAGAAGATGCTTTTGATGTCGTTATTCCATCATTGCCTGGCTATGGTTTTTCGGGCAAGCCAACCACCACTGGCTGGGACCCTCAGCGCATCGCACGGGCATGGACCACGTTGATGAGACGCCTCGAATATAAGCAGTTTACAGCACAAGGAGGCGACTGGGGTAATGCTGTTACGGAGCAAATGGCACTGCAAGCACCACCCGAATTGATTGGCATTCATACCAACATGCCCGCTTCAGTTCCTGCCGATGTTGCGAAAGCGCTTCAGTTCAACGAGCCTCCACCTAGCAACCTCTCAGCCGATGAGAAACACGCGTATGATCAACTTGATTTTTTCTACAAACATGGCTTGGGTTATGCTAACGAAATGGCGAACCGACCACAGACCTTGTACAGCATCCAAGACTCACCTGTTGGCCTAGCTGCCTGGATGCTTGACCATGATGCAGCCAGCCTTGCACTCATTACACGCGTTTTCGACGGCCAGTCTGAAGGTTTGACCCAGGAAGACATTCTTGACAATGTTACCCTCTACTGGTTAACAGGCACTGCCGTTTCTTCGGCACGTCTTTATTGGGAAAGTAAGCTCGCTTTCTTTGCTCCAAAAGGCATCACCATCCCGGTAGCCATAAGTGCATTTCCGGATGAGCTTTATCAAGCCCCACAAAGCTGGGTTGAAAAAGCCTATCCAAAACTCATTCACTACAATAAGCTCGACAAAGGTGGCCACTATGCGGCATGGGAGCAACCGCAGATTTTTACCGAAGAACTTCGCACAGCGTTTAAATCACTGCGTTAATGATGTTGAGTGTTGTGTTCAAAAGGCGTACCTGGTGCGCCTTTTTTGCTTATTGACCCAGATTATTTGCAAACCACTAATAGTCAACTTTATTACCGAAGATTTTACGATAAGTCTGAATTGCCTATTGCTATCCCCCCCGCATCCTATAGATCACCACTTTGGTTTCTACTTTTTTATTAGTAATACATTATAATTTCTTAAATTAGAGGTTTATTTAACTAATACAACCAATGGCAGTATTTTCAGATATTATTAAGGGAGAAACTCCTGTTTTAGTTGATTTCTATGCAGCATGGTGCGGGCTATAACAACCAGAAATATCTCCATACTGTATAAGACAAATAAATAAGTATTTTTGTATACTTATATACGATATAATCAACTAAAAAATGCGAAATAAAATACTCATACTGGATGATGATGAAGATATATTGTACTTCTGTTCTGTAGTGTTTGAAAATCTTGGTTTTGATGTGGTATCGTCACCACATAGTAAAGACATTGTTGAGCAGGTGGAACAAGCAAATCCGAATATCATATTAATTGATAATTGGATACCAGGTCTTGGAGGGGTCAAAGCGACCCAGACACTGAAGAGCACATCACATCTAAACAAGATTCCTATTATTTTATTTTCAGCAAATAGCAATTTACCGGCTTTAGCCGAAGAAGCAGGGGCCGATAGCTACTTAAAAAAACCATTTGATTTGGACGAACTCGAAAAATTAGCGTTATCTTTACTAGAAACCACTGGAAATTAATGCTTTGAAATGTCTCTTCGCAAGATTATTCATGTAGATATGGACGCTTTTTATGCTTCTGTGGAACAGCGAGACAATCCTGCCTATAAAGGACTTCCGATAGTGGTGGGAGGCCTTCCCAACCAACGTGGGGTGGTGGCAACCGCCAGCTATGAGGCGAGGGCTTTTGGTATACGCTCCGCAATGCCTTCAAAAAAAGCACAGGATTTATGCCCAGAGGTACTGTTTGTATGGCCGAGGTTTGATGTTTATAAAACGGTTTCTGGTCAGATTAGATCCATTTTCAGGAGATATACAGACATTATAGAGCCCCTATCTTTAGATGAAGCGTACTTAGATGTTACGGAGGATAAATTAGGGATAGGTTCTGCACTGGAAATTGCTAAGCAGATTAAAGAGGCCATAAAGTCAGAACTGCAACTAACGGCATCTGCCGGTGTATCAACCAATAAGTTTGTTGCCAAAATAGCTTCAGATATGAATAAACCGGATGGTTTAACGTTTATCGGTCCATCCAAAATAGAGCTATTTATCGAGCACCTGCCGATAGAAAAATTCCACGGAATAGGAAAGGTCACTGCAAAAAAAATGAGAGATATGCAAATTTATAGAGGTGCTGATTTGAAGAAACGCTCGCAGCAGGATCTAGTAAGGCTTTTTGGTAAAACCGGAAATTTTTATTACAATATTGTACGGGGTATTGACGAAAGACCCGTACAGCCATTTAGAGAGCTAAAATCCGTAGGTGCGGAGGATACTTTCCATCAAGATTTATTTAGCTTTACCCAACTTATTGATGAACTGAGAATCATCGCAAAAAAAGTCATTAACAGGCTTGAAGCCAAACAAATAAAAGGTTTTACGCTAACATTGAAAATCAAGTTTTCAGACTTCAAGCAAATTACCCGGAATTATACACACGCACATCCCATATTGTTCGAAGATATTGAGGTATACGCCATAGACCTTTTAAAAGCTGCTCCGATAGAAGGAAAAGGCATTCGATTACTGGGCATAACCATCTCCAATTTTCCGACAGATAGTAAGACACAGGAAAATCAGCTCTCCTTGTTCTAAATGCTCGTCAATTGTGAAGCACTCACTCAACGAGTGTCTTAAATTAAGTACAACTTACAATTTCCTAAAAAACAACAAATTCATCTATAAATCAACACTTTACATCTTTGGCTTATCAATTGCAATTTGACTATTAATACAAAATAGTTAAAAAAACAGATATCATGAAAAAGTTATTATTATCGATTACAGCTTTACTATGTGCAACAGGAGCATTTGCTCAACAAGAAATGGGTTTTGGTTTAAAGGCCGGCGTGAATTTTCCTAAGTACAATTTCTCTGGAAATGGGAATAGCGCATCCACAGACGCGGCTACCAATTTCCATATCACCGCCTTTTTAGATGCGCCCATTGCTACCGATTGGTTTTATGTACAACCGGGTATCTCTTTACAAGGTAAGGGTGCTAAGTTAGCAGATTATGGTGATTACAAGGTAAAACAAAGTACGATGTGGATAGAAGTACCGGTTAACTTCGTAGCTAAATTTCCTACCGCAACAGCAGGAAGCTTTTTTGTAGGAGCTGGTCCGTACATCGCGTTTGGTATTTCAGGAAAGAACAAATACGAAGGTCCTAGTGGTACGGTTGAACAAGACATACCTGACTTTGACTTCGGAAGTGACGGAGATCTAAAATCTACCGATTTCGGTCTAAACTTTATTGGAGGTTTTGAATTCAATAATGGTTTGATGATTCATGGTGGATATGGCCTTGGTTTAACAAACTTAGCAACCAGATACGAGGGAACTGATGTAAAGCAGACTAATCGCGTTTGGACTGTAGGCTTAGGCTTTAGAATTTAATAGGTTAAGATAGATACCTAGCAACAAAAAAGCGATCGGGAGAATTCCCGATCGCTTTTTTTATTTTAAACTGGCTTGCTGTTAGAATTCAAGCGCCGTTCTGAACATGAGAGCACCTACTGTCAAATTCGTTCTACTATCAATTAAAATAGCAGCACCATTTGCTCTGTTATCTTCATATAAATCAAAAGGGAGCACATCGGCTGTTTTTAGTCTTACACGTCCAATATCATTTAGCTTAAATTCATCCACACTATGTTTTTCCAACGTATTGATATCCACATTATACACAATTTCCTGGATTTTACAACGAGATAATTTACTGTTATGTTGTATCAGATAGGTAATAGAAGTATCTAAAGGTCTGGTATCCATCCAACATAGGTCGGCTTCAATAGTCTGACATTGATAAGGTAAGTTACTGCTGTTTACAATCACATCACCCCTACTGATATCAATATCATCTTGAAGGTGTATTGTTACGGATTGACCGGCAAATACTTCCTGTGGTTCATTTTCAAACTGCTCTATCTTACTGATGGTTGATTTTTGTCCGGACGGCAACACCGTAACCTCGTCACTCACACGGAAAATGCCGCTCGCTACCTTTCCTGCATATCCGCGATAATCATGCAAATCGTCTGTTTGCGGGCGGATAACCCATTGTACCGGCAGTCTGGCATAATCACTATCCTGATCTGTAGCAACATCTACATTTTCAAGATAATGCAATAAACTATCGCCTTCATACCAAATCATGCGTTCTGATTTTTCCGCTACATTATCTCCCTTCAACGCGCTAACAGGGATATAGATAACATCTTGCAGATTTAACTGGTGAGCTAAAGCTCTATATTTCTGAACAATAGCCGTAAATACTGTTTCACTATAATCCACCATGTCCATTTTATTGATACAGACTACCAGGTGTTTGATCCCCAACAACGAGGCCAAATAAGAATGCCGGATGGTTTGCTCCACAACACCATTACGTGCATCAACGAGAATAATGGCTAGGTCGGCCGTAGAAGCTCCGGTTACCATATTACGTGTGTACTGGATATGTCCCGGCGTATCTGCTATAATAAATTTACGTTTCTCTGTTTGGAAATACTTGTAGGCAACATCTATGGTAATTCCCTGCTCCCGTTCGGCTCTTAAACCATCGGTTAATATAGCTAGATCAATGCTCCCATCATCATTTTTACGATTGGAACTCTGCAATGCTTCCAATTGATCCACCAATATTGAACCTGTATCATAAAGCATACGTCCAATAAGTGTGCTCTTTCCATCATCGACACTACCAGCCGTAAAAAACTTCAATATATTCATTTTCTTTTTTAATATGTTAGCACCCAGTCTGCTTAAGACAAGTGTTTAGTGTTTTTATGATCTCCCTGTTCGTTACTGTCTGTCTTTTTATCTCTAAAAATATCCGCCCTTTTTGCGGTCTTCCATAGCAGCTTCCGACACTTTATCATCCATCCGTGCACCTCTTTCGCTTATTTTAGACAAACTTATCTCCTCAATAATATCGTCAATGAGTGTAGCCTCAGATTCAACAGCTGCTGTACACGTCATATCTCCAACTGTACGGAAACGCACTTGTTTCGTGACAATTACGTCGTCTCCATCCATATTCAGAAAAGGCGAAGCAGCCATTAGCTGACCGTTACGTGTAATACATGCACGTTCATGGGCGAAGTAAATAGAGGGTAATTCTATCTTCTCTCTCCGAATATAATTCCAAACATCAAGTTCCGTCCAGTTACTTATCGGAAAAACACGTACATTTTCACCTTTATGGATTTTACCATTATAAATGTTCCACAATTCAGGACGCTGACGTTTTGGATCCCATTGGCCAAATTCATCTCTAACAGAAAAAATACGTTCTTTGGCCCTCGCTTTTTCTTCATCTCTGCGGGCACCACCAATACAGGCATCAAAGCCATGTTTTGCAATCGTATCCAGTAAGGTAACAGTCTGCAAAGCATTACGGCTTGCGTTTTTTCCTTTTTGCTCCACCACTTTCCCCTCATCTATAGACTCCTGTACATACCCAACTATCAGCTTCTCGCCAATGCGTTCAATCATTTTATCCCGGTAAACGATCGTTTCATCGAAATTATGCCCTGTATCAATATGTACAAGAGGAAAAGGAAATTTCCCAGGTCTAAAGGCTTTTTCCGCTAAACGCACTAATGTTATCGAATCTTTTCCACCGGAAAATAACAGCGCAGGTTTTTCAAACTGACCAGCCACCTCCCTTAGAATATGGATTGCCTCCGCTTCTAGCTGATCTAAATAATTTAAACTGTTCTTACTCATTTTGTATACATTATGATTGAGCGGCATGTAAACCGCATTCCTTCTTTGATTGATCTTCCCACCACCAGCGTCCAGCTCTGAAGTCCTCCCCTTCGCGAACCGCTCTGGTACAGGGAGCACATCCTATACTTGGAAAGCCTTTATCGTGCAACGTATTGTACACAATATGCTCATCCTTAATAAATGATTTCACATCATCTAATGTCCAATCAAAAATAGGATGGTATTTGATAATATTATTTCCTTCATCCCATTCCAAATTTCGCATATCCTGTCTATTTGTAGACTGCTCGGCTCTGATACCTGTTATCCAGCATGCATTCCCTTGAAGGGCACGTTTTAATGGTTCTATCTTTCGAATATAACAACACTCTTTCCTATTTTCAACAGATTCGTAAAAACTGCTGGGTCCTTTAGCGCTTACCATCTCTTCCAAAAGGCTGCCGTTTGGATAATATGCGTGAATAGCTTTTCCATAGATTTCCATTGTTCTATTCCATACATAATAGGTTTCCGGGAATAGTCTCCCGGTTTCTAATGTAAACACTTTTATAGGAATATTATTACTGAAAATAATATGCGTTAATGCTTGGTCTTCCCAACCAAAGCTCGTTGAAAACACAATTTCACCTCTGAATTTTTCGGCCAAAAAATTTAAAGATTCAACTATGCCCTTCCCTTCCAATTCTTTCCCTAACGTTGTTAAATCCATGATATTAACAGTTAATCTATAATAATTGCATTAGCGCTCGCTATGCGGTCACTAAGTGCATGATAAACAAAGTTACATTCCTTAAACTTACCAGCAAGACAATAATCCCCACAAGCATCATAATCGTTCTGGCAGAAATTCTGTTAGACACTTTGGCAGCAATAGGCGCCGCCAATGCGCTGCCTATAATCATCCCCAATACGGCCTCCCAGTATGCTCCTCCCAACATCGTAATAAAAGTAAGCGAGCTTAATATAGCAATAAAAAAGCGTGTAATTTTCACCGTACCTAATGAAAACAGAGGATGTCTACCCCCGGCTATCAAATTAGATAACACGATTGAGCCCCACCCACCGCCAAATGCGGCGTCTATAAACCCACCAAAAAAACCCAGAACACCAATTCTTTCTATTTTCTTTTTCTTCCTTTTTTTTCGGATACTGAATGCTTTGAGTAAGATAACCACACCTAGAACGCCTGTATATATAGCAACAATAGGTTTAGTGTATGCACTATAATGCTCTAAGGATGATAAAAGATACGCACCAATAATAGCACCGATAACTCCCGGGATCAATAGTAATTTAAAAAGCTTCCAATTTACATTTCCCATACGGTAATGCATCCAGCCAGCTATGCCATTGCTCAACACTTCAGATAGATGGATTCCCATACTTGCGGGAGCCGGTGGAATCCCCATGGCCAATGAAAAAGAAGATGAAGTGACACCATAAGACATGCCAATAGCACCATCTATCATTGCAAACACAAAACCAGCTATTAAAAAATAATAGAAAATCGGATCTATCTCTGTCAAAAACAGTTGAAAGTTAGGCTCCTTATACCAAAAAACTCCAACACCAACCGTTATTGAAAAAATAATGGCAAGCCAGACGAGCCACTTAAAATTTATTCTGATCTTATTATCTGCAGATTCGGCAACTAAATTGGCGGTTACGGCATTTAATCGCTTCACTTTATCGGCAAAGTCGCCCCGAAGCTGATTACGTAAAGCACTCATTTGCTGGAGCGTTTGATCAATCTCTTCAGGAAGGCTCTCGGCAAGCACCTGCTTGATTCTCTTTGCGATTGTTGGCGACTTACCATTAGTGGATATCGCTATTTTAAGATCACCTTTTCGAACGATAGAACCAAGGTAAAAATCGCAAAGCTCCGGTTTATCAGCAACATTAACCAACAAGTTCTTTTCATGAGCAACTAACCGTATATGCTCATTCAATACGTTATCATTGGTAGCAGCTATAACCAACTGCATACCCTCTAAATCACTGCTTTCAAAGGCCTTTTGTACAATACTTACTTGCGCGTGCTCTTTAGCAAAGTCATATACTGCCGGAATAATTTCTTTCGCCACCACTTTAACTTTCGCTGTATGACTGTTTTGAAGCATCGCTTCCAACTTTTCCAGCCCCACCTTCCCTGCTCCGATCAACAAAGTGTGAAGGCTGTTCAATTTAATAAATACCGGAAACAATTGATTTCCGGCATCATTAGCATGAGGTGTGGCTAAGTTAGTTTCATTCTCCAATAATTGGGGCATATGCTTTAAAAATGGCTTTATAGGATGGATGTAAAGAAACTACTTCTCCAAATATAAGAATAGCAGGCGCTTGGATGGCCTCTGTATAATATTTAGCTACGATATTTGAAACATTACCTACTACCACTCGCTCTTCTGCTGTTGACCCCTTCTGTATTAAGGCAACAGGTAAATGTTGCTTGCCGGCATTTTTAAATATATCAACGATTTCAGCAAGTTTCTTCAGACCCATCAAAATAACCACTGTTGCATTAGACTGAGCAGCATGATATATATCTTTCGACACCTCTCCAGACGAAGTTGTACCAGTGATGACCCAAAAGCTTTCACTTAGACCACGGTGGGTAACCGGTATGTGCTGCAAGCCTGGCACTCCGATAGAACTTGAAATGCCGGGTACAACAGTAACCGGTATATGCTGCGCAACAGCAAATTCCAATTCTTCATACCCTCTGCCAAAGACGAAAGGATCCCCCCCTTTCAACCTTACCACATGGCCAAAATTGAGTGCATAATCAACCATCAACTTATTAACAGATTCTTGCGAATAGCTGTGATCTCCAGAACGTTTCCCAACATATACCTTCGTTGCCTGTGGTTGAACAAAATTTAAAAGTTCTTCGCCAACCAAGGCATCATACAGCACAACATCGGCCTGCTGGAGTGCTTTTAATCCCTTTAGGGTAATAAGTTCAGGGTCCCCCGGTCCGCCTCCAACCAACGTTATTCTTGGCTCCTTTTTCTTTTTATTACTGTTCATGATTGCAATACACTCTCCCGTTTCGTTTTTGTTAATTTTAGAAATTGATGGGCACGATTAAAATAGGCCAATGCAAATTCCTCAGAAGGCTCTTGTTTATTAATTTCTAAAACAAGCTCTGAGAAACTACCTACTAGATCAACCTCTCCACTTTGTACATAATGCGTATCGAAATCATTGATAATACCGATTTGCGTACTGCTATTAATTCCTTTATCTAAAAGCATTGCCTTGGCGCTACTGACAAAAGTACTGTATGCATGATAGATAGCATCAGACCACGCTTTTCTTTCCAAAGCCTGTTTTGCCCAATCAAGTTTTTCCTCCGCCTCATAGAGCAACGTGGCCACTAGATCAATAACCACCCCTGCACATTCTCCAACACCGATAGCTGTTTTAAAAGTTTCTTCATGGCCCCAATCTACAAATTCCTCATCCTTCAGCGTGCTCAGATCGGCCAATGGCTTTAAGAGTTGATAAAAATAATCCTTGCCCTGACGATCATAATAATGATGAAACCGTTCTACCGATTCACTATTTGACTTAAAATCATTCAGCAAATACCGAAGCACATCTGTTGCACGTTTGGACGGTGTTTTTATGACACGCTCGGCGGCTCTACCAACCCCATCGCCAACAGTACCACCCCCCAACATCACTTGAACGGCCGGCACGACCTTACCGGCTGCTTTTAAAGAACTACCGTGAAAACCGATTTCTGCTAAACCATGTTGACCGCAGGAGTTCATACAACCACTGATCTTAATGTTGATATCTTTATTGTAAATAAGCTCTGGATACTCCTGATAAATCACATCTTCCAAAACGGCAGCCAGGGTCATGCTATTTGAAATCCCTAAATTACAAGTGTCTGTACCGGGGCAGGTAGTAACATCTGCCACTGTATCGAACCCAGGCTTCGCAAAATCTATTTGATTTAAAGCATTGAAAAGTGCAGGTAGATTTTCCTTTAACACAAATTTTAGAAGCAAACCTTGGTTTTGTGTTATACGAATCTCATCTGCTACGATATTTTTGATTGAATCAATAAACTTTCGAGCCACATCTGTTTTAATATCACCTATTAAAACCTTAATAAAAACACCATAATATCCCTTTTGTTTCTGCTCAAACACATTGGTATTTAACCATTTCTCATAATGAAATAGGTCTGCATCCTGTATTTGCTCAATCGTCGGTTCTGTTGGAATAGACGGAGCTTCCAAGCGATCTGTATTAACAGAAACTTTCTTGTTCTTTATCGCTACTTTCTCCTCCTCCACCAGTCGAATCACCTCTTCAAATCCCAACTTCTGAATCAGGTATTTCATTCTTGCTTTATTCCGATTATTTCGCTCGCCATAACGATCAAAAACACGTATAACAGCTTCGATGAAAGGGATCAGTTCGTCTTCCGGCAAAAAGTCATAGACAAGATTAGCCAATATCGGTTGAGCTCCTAAACCTCCTCCTATCACTACTTTGAACCCTCTATTGCCTTCGCTATCCACTTTAGGGATCAGTCCAACATCATGTACATAACTATAAGCAGTATCTTTATCGCTGGAAGAAAACGCAATTTTAAATTTACGTCCCATTTCCTGACAGATAGGATTTCTTAAAAAGTATTCAAAAGTAGCATGTGCATACGGAGATACATCAAAAGGTTCATCCGGATCAATGCCGGCTGTAGGCGATGCCGTTACATTTCGGACAGTATTACCGCAAGCTTCCCGAATGGTCACATCATCCTCCGCTAATTTCGACCATAGCTCGGGAGTACGATCCAAACTAACATAATGGATCTGAATGTCCTGACGTGTCGTTAAATGGAGATTACCGCTACCATATTCATCTGAAATATCTGCTATGCGTAAAAATTGCCTGAAAGAGACTTTACCAAACGGAAGTTTAATACGTACCATCTGCACACCAGGCTGCCTTTGTCCGTAGATACCACGGGCCAAGCGTAAGCTCCTGAATTTTTCCTCATGAATGTTTCCCTTTCGAAAAGCATGTATTTTCTTTTCGAGATCTATAATATCTTGTTCAATTATAGGATTCTCTAGTTCAGTCCTAAAACTTTGCATCTTCTTTAGTCCCCCTTATTACGTTTAGTGTTTAGTATTTACCCGATAGGAAAAAAATCATCCTAGTATCCCCAAACATCAATTATCAAAAATATAACAAATTTACAAAAATATTAACAAATCATTAAAACAAAAAAAGATTATTTGATAGAGACATTAATATCTAGATTAAGCAAATATATAAAGTATATAGTATTAGTAGTATTAATAACAGGATTTTTTTAAATTTTGACGATTTATCAACATCTTTTTTTACCGGGAAACTTGTCTTGCTGCAAAAGAGTGTTATTTGGATATACCTTATTATTTCCTGCGGTATTTTTATTAGGTTTGGCTTCAAAAGCTGCATAGCCGCAAAAGATAAAAAAGTGTAAGTTGAAAAATTAATCGCCAATACAACCAGAGATGAAAACAGTATATATGGTAAAAAAATCGAGTATGAAATTCATTTTTCATCTAATGTTCTTTTACATAGCTATGCTATGTTGTTATGCAGAATCGGCAGCCGCTTCAAAACAGTATTATAGTATTGACAATTTTCTTATCAAAGAAAACCTCATTAAAAACAGCAAATTGGCGATTATTGCCTGCGATTCCAATGAAACCCCATTGGATAAAGTGAATGGTGTTTTTACATTTACCATCAATGGGTTTAGGCAGACACTTTCTTTTCAGGATGGTGTGGCAATCGCTCCACAGGAAATCGATAAATCTTCCTTTGTTTTCTTAAAACACGAAAACCAGCAAGGTGCTCACAGCAAACTTTATTATGTCTATAAAAATGATGATGGCTTAAAGCCTTTTAAAATAAATTGGATGGTTTTATTGCTAGTCCCTTTTATTATTGTTGTTATTGCCTCTTTATATAAGCGATTACTATTCATTGCCGTTTTGGTATTAATCGCACTGATATACTTCAATTACAGCAAAGGTTTGCGCTTTGAAGGGATTTACGAAACCATACATCATGGGATAAAGAGTTTCTTTTGAGCGGCGGGTTAAGCGATCCCCCTGTAGAGAGTCGCTACAACGGTGTGCATCCCATTTTACCAACCGCAATGCTTTAAGGCGGAATTATAGTATTCCCCCAAACTTTTGGGTTTGATGCCAAGTATGCTTATGCTGGGCATTTCTAAGGTAGACAAAAGGTATATGAAAATGTTTTACTTTGATAGCAAACAAGACTAAAACGGCATCCCAATACCGAAGTTATATTGAATGAAACTATACGGATCGGGTGCATTTGTTAATTGATAATTGCGCTTAAATTCTCTGCTATTGAATAATTCTGTGATGACCCACTGGTCTTTCCCCGTGAATTGCGGATCTTTTATTTTCAATCCAGCATCGAAACGAAACACAAAATATTCTAAGTCGAAACGTAAACCGGCTCCGGCCCCTATTGCCATTTGCCCCAAAAATTTGTCAAACTTAAATTCACCTCCAGGATTTTCATCCGCCTCACGCAAACGCCATATATTACCAATATCTGTAAAAGTGGCTCCTTTTAATTTAGCACCAAAAAAATCATTGATCAGTTTAAATCGATATTCGAAATTGCTCACTATTTTCACTTCTCCCAATTGATCTAGATTTCTTAATCGCTGCCTCAGATCCTGCGTCAATGATGAACGGTTGTAATTACCAGGACCTAGCGTTCTGGCCTGCCAAGCGCGTAAATCGTTCATTCCGCCACCAAAAAATTGCTTCTCAAAGATTAAGAACTCATGATTATTACCAAACGGAACGCCAACACCCGCGTTAATCCGTGCCACAAACTGTCGTTCGCCTCCAAAATGTCTATAGACTCGGAAATCTACCTCCGTTTTTATATACTGCAGATACGGCACGCCCAATATGGTTTTTTGTCCGATATCGTTTTTCTTGAAAGGAATGATCCTACTTAACAGATTCAATGTATTACCGCTTAAATCCAATGTTCCCCGGAAAAACAAGAAATTATTATATGTGTTCAGGCGCAACGTGTTAAAGGTATATGCATATTGACTGCCGATACCAAAATAAGCTCGATCATTTGTTCGGATATACAGATCATACCCTGAGCTATCCAAATAACTTTTAAATTCTTCATCCAGCCGGCCTACGCGGTATTCCACATTCAATGGTGTTACGCTGTGCACCTTATATCTTGTCTCATACCAGTTATAGGTGATTGAGTTAATTCCGTAACGATTGCTATAGGTGTTGATCTGATCAAAAATCTGCCAGTTAGTAGAGAAAATGGTGCGGGGCATGCCGTTTTTACCTAACAAAGGAATATTGAAAGGAAGCAGCAATCGGGGTATCGTCAAATTTGCTCCCAACTGAAAGTCTCTATTCCACACCCTATTCCAAAGCGGGCCTCCCAATCTAGAGTCAAAAAGCAATCCATATCTTGCTTTAATTTCCAGCTGTTCAGAACCACCAAACAAATTCCGATTGGTATAGGTGTTGCCAATGTTAAAGCCAGTGCGGCCCGAAGCAAAGGTATATTCGCCCTCCACCCTATTGGACATCCGCTTCAGTGGAACAAGTTCATAGTTAACCGCAAGCGAGGTAGAATCTTTCTTTTTATAGGTTGTTCTAACGGCTCTAAAACTGTTCAATTCATACAACCGGTCGTAGGTGAGATTTTCTTTTTCAGCGTCAAAATAATCCCCTTTTTTGGGATAGATATAACGCGCCAGCGGTTTTGGCTTAAAACGAAGCGAATAATCTTCTATAGTAAGCGCTCCGGGAAGCGTGTATTTCTTGGACACACTATCTCCCAATTCGCCATCACTGTTTTTAATCATCACGTAGCTGCTATCAATGGTGAATACCTGATGACCTGTTTTACCCTCCGGATTATCTATAAATAGCTTCAAATCAGCTAAGCTTCCATTCATATTGGTATCTACTTCAAAACGCACATACTGTCGTACATAATCGTAGTACCCCTTCCTTTTCATCAGGTTATAGATAGACTCTCGCTCCTTCACTAAGCTATCCGCATCAAATCGCATCCCTGACTTAATTGTAGGATACCTTGAAACATGCTCTTGATAGAGTTGTTCTACTGTCGAATCAGCAATCTCACTTTCTATATGCCGAATTTTAAAAAAACCTCCCTGTTTTACATTAAAAATAACCTTGGCCTTTTTCCGTTTCACATAGATATCACTGTTTACCTGTGCATTGAAATACCCTTTTGCAGCCAGAAAACGTTGAATTTGATTGCGCGAAATTTCTACTAGTGAGCTATCTAGTATACTAGGTGTTTCTCCGACATTTCTTATTTTATCCGTTCTGTACTTACCCTTTTTACTATTGGCAAAATTGTATATGAAAAGATTAATGGAGGAGTTGGGTTGAATTTCTTTTTGTATATAGGTAGACGCCTGATCTCTAAATTCTTTATTTATGCCGTTTAACTTTACCTTTGTGACCAGTGCCTGATCGTTCTCCAGTAGTCTTGTAGATCTGCAGGATGTGATAGATAGCGTCAAAAGCACTAGAGTTGTAAATAGAATTAATCTTTTAAATAATCGCGATGCTCCCAAAGTCTCAGCTTCAATTTATAAAATCCTTACATCAAAAAAAATTCAGAAAAGAACATAGTCTTTTTATAGTCGAAGGTATTAAATCCATAACGGAATTTCTTCATTCAGATTATGTTATCCATGGTATTTATTCGACTTCAAAATTAGAACCAAAAATCGATATTTTTCCAAAAAAAATAAAACATACTGTTATTTCGGAAAAAGAATTATCTTCCATCAGTGCACTCAAAACACCGCAGGGTGTTTTGGCTTTGGTAGAAATTCCTTCGCAAAAACCTTTTACGGAGGATGAGTTAAGAGGCAACTTCTCCATAGTAATAGATACCGTGCAAGACCCTGGCAATCTCGGAACCATCATACGCACGGCAGATTGGTTTGGCATCAAACATATTATCTGCTCGGTTGATACAGTAGAGGTTTTTAATCCAAAAGTTGTACAGGCCACTATGGGATCGCTGGCGCACATTAAAATACTTTACATCGATTTAAACGATTTTCTAGCCAAAACGAAAATGCCAATATACGCGGCCCTTCTCAATGGCGCTTCCATTTACGAAACGAACTTCGGTCATGAGGGCTTATTGCTCTTAGGCAATGAGGGGAACGGAATTACACATGAATTACTAAAACATCAGACAATAGGGGTAACCATTCCGAGCTTTGGGCACGCCGAATCGCTCAATGTAGCTATATCCGCTGCTATCTTCTGTTCTGAATTTAGGAGGAGCAGATAATAAGATAAAAATGCAAAAAAATTAGTAAAGAAAGATTATTTTACTATTTTTGCAAGCCTAAACGGAAAGGGTCGGATGGCCGAGTGGCTAGGCTGAGCTCTGCAAAAGCTCCTACAGCGGTTCGAATCCGCTTCCGACCTCATTAAAATGTATTAAAAATATAAAAGCCATGGGAGTTACTCGCTTAAAAAGAAAAGATAGAAGAAATAAAACAGTATCGCGTCTTGAAGTTCAGTTTTTGAAACTGGGTCGTAATATTGAAGTTGGAAGCAAATCCAAGGAATCTAAAAATAGCCAAATCACAAAAAACAATGCTATTTTAGATCAACTTTCAGCAAAAGGTAAATAATAAGATACAATTGTAAAATTGCTGAGACCTGATTGTATCAGGTCTTTTTTTATGTATACAAATGCCATTTAGCTATGCGTAAATTGACGATGGCTGAACTCTCACGCCCTAGTATAGACGAGTTCAGGCTGCAGGAAAAACTTCCTATAACAGTTGTTTTAGATAATGTCAGAAGTCTCCACAACGTGGGCTCGGTATTCAGAACGGCCGACGGCTTTGCTATAGAACATATTATATTATGTGGTATCACAGGTACTCCACCCCATCGAGATATTGAAAAAACAGCTTTAGGTGCCACGCAATCCATCAGGTGGACATACGTACCTAGTATCACGGAGGCCATCTTACAATTGAAACAAGAAGGAAAAAAAATCATCGCTGTTGAACAGGCTGCCGGGAGTACCTTCTTACATCAATATACACCTCAAGCAGATGAAGCGTATGCGCTGATTTTCGGCAATGAAGTAAATGGGGTTTCGGAAGAAGCCATGCGGCTGGTTGATTCCTGCATAGAAATTCCTCAATTTGGAACAAAACACTCGTTCAATATCGTCATCTCCGCCGGTATTGTTCTTTGGGATTTCTACTTTAAGTTAAAATTAAAAAGCGGCCTCTCTTAAAGAGATAGCCGCCAAACGATTAGAAATGAACCTTATTTTTTATTAAAAAGCAAATTCCGCTATCGAATCCTTGCTTTCCAAGACCGATTTTCCGGTTAAATATTCGTCAACCTTACGGGCACATTCCCTTCCTTCAGAAATAGCCCAGACAACAAGAGATTGCCCACGCCTCATATCACCGGCTACAAATACATGATCAAGGGTCGTCTTATAACTTCCTTCGACTGCATTTACATTGCCTCTCGCATCCAAGCCTACGCCCAGCTGTTTTAACAGTCCATCATGTTGCGGATGTAAAAAACCCATTGCCAGTAGCGCCAATTCACAAGGTATTTGACGCTCAGAGCCAGGTACCTCAGCAAACCGAACGGGTCTCCCCATTGCATCTGTTTCCCATGTTAAATCAACAACCAATGCTCCTTTTAGATTTCCGTTCTCATCACCGATAAACTCTTTAGTACTGATACTCCAAAAACGCTCGCACCCCTCCTCATGCGATGAGGTAGTTTTTAACAACATGGGATAGCTAGGCCACGGCATCGCTTCCGTACGCTGTCCCGGAGGTTTCGGCATCAACTCAAACTGGGTGATCGTTTTTGCACCATGTCGGTTAGAAGTACCAACACAGTCAGAGCCGGTATCCCCTCCTCCAATGACCAAAACATTTTTATCAGTAGCTAAAATATCCTCTTCCTGGTATGAAGATTCTCCAACACGTTTATTCTGCTGCTTCAGAAATTCCATCGCAAAATGTACACCTTTCAATTCTCTTCCCGGAATATTAAGATTTCTTGGAATGGTTGACCCTCCCGCCAAAACAATGGCGTCATAAGCTTTCAGCTCTTCAGCAGGAACATTTGCACCAACCTCAGCATTACATTTAAAAATCACTCCCTCTTGCTCCATCAGTTCTATGCGCCTATCGATTACCCACTTCTCTAATTTAAAGTCAGGTATCCCATATCTTAATAAGCCACCGGGTTTATCATCGCGTTCATACACCGTTACGTCATGACCGACTTTGATCAGCTGTGCGGCAGCTGCTAAACCAGCGGGTCCCGAACCCACTACAGCTACCATTTTGCCTGATTTTACAGACACAGGTTTTGCCTTCGCGTAACCTTTTTGGTAAGCAATTTCAGCAATATGTTTTTCAATTTCTTCTATCGCAACAGGAGATCTATTAATGCCAAGTACACAGGCAGACTCACAGGGTGCAGGACAAATGCGTCCTGTAAATTCCGGGAAATTATTAGTGGAAGATAATATTTCAAAGGCATCTTCCCATTTACCGTCGTACACCGCATCATTAAATTCTGGAATCACATTCCCAAGTGGGCATCCGGAGTGACAAAACGGAATACCACAATCCATACAACGTGCAGCCTGTGTATTTAATTCTTGTTCACTATAATGATGAACAAATTCACGATAGTTTTTCAGTCGCTCTTGGGGAGCATCTTTGGTGGGTAGCTTTCTTGCAAACTCTTTAAACCCCGTTACTTTTCCCATTTCTCTTACCTAATATTTTTATGCCTCAACTAATTTCGCTTGTAAAACCCTCTTGTATTCTTTAGGGAATACTTTAATAAACAGCCCACGCTCATTTTTCCAATTACTCAAGATATCAGTAGCCAATTTACTGTTCGTTAAGTTAATATGTCTTTTAAGCAGGCTCGTTATTTGTGTTTCGTCTTCAGCGTCAAGCGGATCTAAATCAACCATCTCTAAATTACAGCGGTCTTTAAAAGTTCCCTGGGTGTCATATACCCAAGCTATTCCACCACTCATGCCCGCAGCAAAATTTCTACCTGTTTCTCCCAGTATCAATGCCCTTCCACCGGTCATATATTCACATCCATGATCACCAACGCCTTCCACAACTGTTGTAGCACCGGAATTGCGCACGGCAAAACGTTCGCCAGCTTGCCCACACACAAATAAGTGTCCAGATGTTGCACCATATAAGGCAACATTTCCGATTATAATATTTTCATGTGGTACTAACTGACTATTATTTGCAGGGTATATAGCCAGCTGGGCACCCGATAAACCTTTACCTACATAGTCATTCGCCTCACCTTCTAGCTCAAAAGATAGGCCTTTCGCCGCAAATGCACCAAAACTTTGACCAGCAGAACCTTCAAATTTGAAATTGATCGTATTATCTGGTAAGCCTTCAGATCCATAGATTTTGGAAACTTCATTTGATAAAAGCGTACCGATTGTACGGTCAGTATTCTTCACAGTGAAAGTGCCAAAAACAGGCGTTTTGCTTTCCAGGGCTTTCGCTGCCTGTTTCAACATTCCCCAATCAAGAACCATGTCCAAACCATGATCCTGGGACTCTGTTTGGTATAAGCTTTTACCGGAAGGATTCTGTGCAGCATACAGAATACCCGACAAATCTAATTTATTGATTTTCCAATGGTTTATATCTTCTCTAACTTTAAGGAATTGGGCCCTTCCAACCATATCATTAATGGTCCTAAAACCTAAGCTAGCCATGATTTCACGTAATTCCTCTGCTAAGAACGTAAAGAGGTTAACAATATCCTCCGGTTTACCTGTAAATAGCTTACGCAGTTCCGGATCTTGTGTAGCAACTCCCACCGGGCAAGTATTCAGATGGCACTTGCGCATCATGATACAACCACCGGCAACCAATGCAGCTGTGGCAACACCCCATTCTTCGGCACCTAGCAAGGCGGCTATAGCCAAGTCCCTACCCGTTTTTAGCTGTCCGTCTGTTTGCAATACCACACGGCTACGTAATTGATTTTTAACCAATGTTTGCTGTGCTTCTGCCAAGCCAAGCTCCCATGGTAAACCGGCATGTTTAACAGAACTTATCGGGGAAGCGCCTGTACCACCGTCATAACCTGCAATTAAGATCACATCAGCATGCGCTTTCGCAACACCGGCCGCAATGGTACCCACACCCGCTTTAGATACCAACTTCACGTTGATCCGTGCCTCTCTATTGGCATTTTTCAAGTCAAAGATCAATTGCTTTAAGTCTTCAATAGAATAAATATCATGGTGCGGAGGTGGCGATATTAAACCCACTCCGGGGGTAGCATGTCTTACACGGGCAATCCAATCGTCCACCTTATGTCCAGGTAGCTGGCCGCCTTCTCCAGGCTTCGCTCCCTGAGCCATTTTAATCTGAAGCTCATCTGCTTGGGCTAAGTAGTTGGACGTTACACCAAAACGTGCAGATGCAATCTGCTTAATGGCAGAACGCATGGAGTCGCCATTTGGTAGCTTTTTATAGCGTATCTCATCCTCACCACCCTCTCCAGTGTTGCTCTTTCCGCCTATTCTATTCATAGCGATTGCCAACGTACTATGTGCCTCATGTGATATAGAACCGAATGACATGGCTCCGGTAGCAAATCGCTTCATGATGTTTTCGGCAGGTTCCACCTCATCCAGCGGGATGGCGGCCCGATGCCTAGCAAAATCAAACAAACCTCTTAACGTATACCTACGCTCTTTCTGATTATTGATGTGCGCCGCGTATTGTTTATACACTTCGTAATTCCCCGTTCTACAAGCCTGTTGTAACAAGTGTACCGTAGTTGGGTTAAACAAATGTGCCTCGCCTCTTCTACGCCATGCATATATCCCCCCTTCGGGCAATAATGTAGTTTTTTTATTGCTATGAAAGCCACGGTTATGTTTGCTTAACACTTCCCTAGCGATATCATCCAGTTTGAGACCACCGATCCGCGAAACGGCACCACAGAAATATTTATCAACCACCTCTTTATGAATGCCCAGCACTTCAAATATTTGTGCACAATTATAAGATTGCAAGGTAGAAATTCCCATTTTTGAAAAAATCTTCAACAAACCATTACATACCGCTTTCACATAATTTTTAGAAAGCTCAGGCCATGTCAAAGAAGTATCAATAACACCTTCTTCCTTCAATGTCCGAATAGTAGCCAGTGCCATATAGGGATTGATCGCCGTTGCGCCAAATGCCAGCAGACAAGCGAAATGATGCACTTCCCAAGCGTCGCCCGCCTCCACTACCAAACCGACTGCGCCACGATACCCCGTTTTGATAAGATGATGGTGCACAGCAGAAACGGCCAATAAAGATGGAATGGCTGCATGCTGAGAATCAATAGCCCTATCCGATAGTATCAACACTTCAAATCCATCACGTACTGCATCTTCAGCATAACGGCATAAGCGCGCCAAGCCCTCCTCCAAAGACCCATCCTTTCCATCGGCCTGGAAATACGTTTGTAAGGTTTTCGCCTGGAATATACCCGTGTCAATACTACGCAATTTCTCCAAATCTCTGCTGGTCACAATAGGGTGCTCCAGCGCAACACAGTGGCAGTGCATTTTATCTTCATCCAAAATATTTCCGGAGTTACCGATAAAAGTAGATAAACTCATTACTAACCTCTCTCGTATAGGATCTATCGGAGGATTGGTAACCTGCGCAAAATATTGTTTAAAATAGCTACTTAAATGTTGAGGGTGTTCAGACAGTACTGCTAACGGAACATCCGTACCCATCGAACCTATCGGCTCTTTACCATCTAAAGCCATGGGAACTAAGATACCCTCTACATCCTCTCTTGAATAACCAAAGATCTGTTGATATTTGAACACCGATTCCCTCGATAGATAGGTAAAGGTCACTCTCGGTTCAGCAAGATCCTTGATGTGTATTTTATATTTTTCCAGCCAATCCCCATAGGGCTGTTTATTGGCTAGTTCATATTTAATGTCAATATCGCTTAAAATCTCGCCCATCTCCATATCAACCAAGAAAATTTTCCCAGGTTGTTGACGTCCTTTTTTAATGATAGTACTTTCTTCTATAGGCAATGCCCCTGCCTCCGATGCCACTACTACACGATCGTCATTGGTAACCGCAAAACGGAGCGGCCTTAAACCATTGCGATCCAACATGGCACCAATAGTGCTACCATTGGTAAAGCACAACGCAGCCGGACCATCCCATGGCTCCATAATAGTTGCGTGATATTCATAAAACGCTTTCCTCAGTGGATCCATCGACGTATTACCATCCCAAGCTTCGGGTACCAACATCAACATCACGTGAGGTAATGTACGGCCACTGTGCAGAAGAAGTTCTACCACATTATCCAGAGAAGCTGAGTCAGACAAACCGGGATCAACAACCGGCAATAGAATTTCCAACTCTTCATCGGTAAAATAAGGTGAAGAGATAGAGCGCAAACCAGCATAAAAACGATTCAAATTACCAGTCAATGTATTGATCTCTCCGTTATGTGCTACTATACGGAAAGGTTGGGCAAGTTTCCAAGATGGAAATGTATTGGTAGAGAAACGCGAGTGTACCAATCCGAAGGCAGATACGACCCGCTCATCTGATAGATCATTATAATAAGAACGAACTTGATAAGTTGTTAATTGCCCTTTGTAAATAAGTGTCTTGCTTGAAAGCGAAGGCATATAAAATTGTTCTCTAGCTTCTCCTAGCTCTTCCTTTATTTTTTTAACCACCAGGCGTCTCAGCACAAATAACTTTCGGTCAAAATCCTCTGTATTACGTATTTCCTTTGGGCGTTCTACAAAGAACTGTATAATATCCGGCTCGGCACTCAAAGCGGTAACTCCCACTCCTTCCGGAGTTACCGGAACATTTCTAATTCCTAAAAAGTTAAGCTTCAATTGTGCTGCAGCCTCTTTAATGATGGTTACACAACGCTCATTCAATTCCTTTTCTTTGGGCAAAAACGTCATCCCTACCCCATAGTAACCAGGCTCACCCAACCTGATATCCAATTTACTACATTCTTCCCATAAAAATTCGTGCGGTACCTGGATCATGATTCCAGCCCCATCTCCGCTTTCCTCATCATAGCCACAGGCCCCCCTGTGCTCCATGTTCTCCAACATCGTCAATGCATCTTGCACCTGTCGGTGACTTTTTACCCCTTTTAAATGAGCCACAAAACCCACACCACACGCATCATGCTCAAAATCAGAACGATACAACCCCTGTTCTTCCATATCTTCAACTCTCATTTTTATTGCTTAGTTTAAATAGATTGCTAAAATAACATTATTATTCCACAATATTAAATTTTTATTATCTTTTATGATAAAAACTTGATGAAATAGCTAGAATAACAGGATATACTTAAAAATATTGTAAACTAAACATTCCATCCATCCCTACCTTCCCTCACCATAGATAGTCAGGAAATAAATCAACTGATTAACAAGCCTATACAAACATTTTAACAAAAACCCCTTCTCATTTAAGAATTTTTTCTACTTTTGTGACGGGTAAGTCTTTTACGACCAGCTCCCTTTGAACTCCCCCAGGGTGGGAACACAGCAAGGGTGAAAGGTTGAGCGGTGCGATAAAAGGGGCTTGCCCTTTTTTTGTTTCTACTCTTTTTTATTTAACTATACTAAAATAGTAAATATTGGTTACTTTTGCGATAATCAAAGCTCAAATATTTAACAATAAAATCTTATGAAATGTTCATGTTTCTTTAAACACAACCAAGTGAAAAGAGCTCATTGATACCGTTGAAAACATACACTCATAAATAATTATATACATATGAAATTTTTTATAGATACCGCCAATCTTCAGCAGATACAAGAAGCGCAGGATTTAGGCGTGTTAGATGGAGTTACTACCAATCCCAGCCTAATGGCAAAAGAGGGCATTAGCGGCGAAGAAAATGTAATTAATCATTATAAAGCTATATGCGGCATCGTAGATGGCCATGTAAGTGCAGAGGTGATCAGCACAGACTATGAAAACATCATTAAAGAGGGGCTGGAACTAGCTAAATTAGATGACAAAATTGTTGTAAAAGTTCCCATGATCAAAGATGGCGTAAAAGCCATTAAATATTTCACGAACCAGGGTATCAAAACAAATTGCACATTAGTTTTCTCAGCAGGCCAGGCTTTATTGGCAGCTAAAGCAGGCGCGACTTATGTTTCCCCTTTCATAGGCAGACTAGATGATATCTCTACAGACGGTTTAAGTTTAATTGAAGATATCCGTTTAATTTATGATAATTATGGTTATGAGACACAGATATTAGCTGCGTCCGTAAGACACACCATACATATATTAGAATGTGCTAAAATAGGTGCCGATGTAATGACAGGGCCTTTATCCGCCATTTTGGCTCTTTTAAAACATCCGCTTACCGATAGTGGATTGGCACAATTCTTGGCAGATCATGCCAAAGCCGCAGGCAAATAAACAAAAGAAATCTTGGTCAACCGGTTTGTTTGTTATCAAACCGATTGACCTTTGATTCGTCATTAAAAATAGACGGGTTTTTCAACATGGATATATTCGACATTGTCATTGTAGGTGGCGGGCCCATTGGCTTGGCTTGTGGAATCGAAGCGGAAAAAGCAGGGTTGAGTTACCTAATCATTGAAAAAGGTTGCTTAGTAAATTCTTTATTTAATTACCCTCAGCACATGACCTTTTTCTCTACGTCAGAAAAATTGGAAATTGGTGGAGTTCCTTTTGTTTCTGTTCATCCTAAGCCCAAAAGGCTGGAAGCACTCGAATATTATCGTCGTGTACAGCAAAAATTTGCGCTCAATATTCATTTATTTGAAGAAGTATTGAGCATCATAAAGGAAAGTGAGCTTTTCACCATTCAAACATCAAAACAAAACTATATCGCCAAAAATGTTATCGTCGCTACCGGTTTTTATGATAAGCCCAACTTGATGCACATCCCGGGAGAAAACTTACCTAAAGTAAAACATTATTATAATGACCCACATTATTACGCCAACCAACATGTTGTTGTAATAGGAAGCAGCAATTCTTCCGTAGATGCCGCATTGGAGACCTATCGAAAGGGGGCCCATGTAACCATGGTAATCAGAAAAAATGAAATCAGCAAGCGTGTAAAATACTGGGTAAAACCTGACATCGAAAACCGCATCGCGGAAGGCTCCATCAAAGCGTATTTTAATAGCTGCCTAACCGCAATAGAAGAAGAAGAAGTCCATATTGCTACTGCTGATGGGCCTTTAACCATTAAAAACAATTTTGTGCTCGCCTTGACCGGTTATCAGCCAAACTTCGATTTTCTTAGAAAGATTCAGATAAATCTTTCTTGCGATGATTTTCTTATCCCCGAGCATAACGAAATCACGATGGAGACCAACATTCCACATCTTTATTTAGCGGGTGTTGTATGCGGAGGAATGAATACGCACGTATGGTTCATCGAAAATTCTCGCATCCATGCCGAACAGATTGTTGCCGATATCCTGGAAAAGAGAAGTCATTTCAATGATTAAATAGCCATTCGAATACTACAACAAATTTTTTTTATTATTTTTGAGCGTATGGAAGAAGGTTCGCAAATTACAGAGTTTGGCAAGGTGTTCATCTATTTGATTATTGGAACACTTATGGTTCTTTTAACCCTGTTGTTAGGCAAGTTAATATCTCCACGTAAACCATCCGCTGCCAAAGAAAGCACCTATGAATGTGGTGAAGTTACACAAGGCAGTTCTTGGATCCAGTTTAACTCGCGATTCTATGTCATTGCGCTGGTTTTTCTTTTATTTGATGTAGAGATGGTCTTTATTTTTCCCTGGACTACCATCTTTGGTTCCCGGGAATTAATTACTGCCGATGCCCGTTGGGGTTGGTATACACTGGCCGAAATGTTTATTTTTATTGGTATTTTAATTGTTGGGTTGGTTTACGTATGGAAAAAAGGCGATTTGGAATGGATCAAACCGAATCCAAAAGTACCTGTCCTTGATAGTACGGTGCCTACAGAAATTTACGAGCAAATCAATAAACAAACATATTCTGTAAAACCATTTGTACGGACTTTTGCACAGCGAATTACTGAACCGCCTCCTGCAGAAACAAAAGCAAAACCTGCCTTTAAACCAAAATTTCTTAAGAAAGAGCCGTGATGAGTAGTAGTCAACAAACAGCAGATAGTGGTATTGTTATCGCCAAGTTAGATGATCTCCTGAATTGGGCACGTTTGTCGTCCATGTGGCCTGTAAGCTTCGGCATAGCTTGCTGTGCCATTGAAATGATGGGGGCTATGGCGGCCACCTATGATCTCGATAGATATGGAGTATTCCCCCGTGCATCTCCAAGACAGGCAGACGTTATCATTATTGCAGGCACGGTTACTTTTAAGATGGCCGACAGGATAAAACTATTATATGAACAAATGCCAGAGCCAAAATACGTTATTTCGATGGGCTCCTGTGCTAATTGCGGTGGGCCGTATTGGCAGCATGGTTATCATGTGGTAAAAGGTGTCGATAAGATCATTCCGGTGGATGTTTATGTTCAGGGTTGCCCCCCTAGGCCAGAAGCATTGATTGGCGCATTTTTAGAACTTCAGAAAAAAATTGCCACAGAAAAAAATATCACTAATACTATTCACAATAAAAAAAACACAATGATTAGTTAAGTAAATCAGTCGATATCTTAGCTAAAGAAATTATGGAAAAAGATTTTTATGGCGATCTACGCTTGGGGATTCTTGGAGGCGGTCAACTAGGTCGTATGCTCATACAAGAAGCAATTAATCTAAACATCAGTGTATCGGTATTAGATCCGGATGTGGACGCACCGTGCAAAAAATTATGCGATCGATTTGAGATAGGATCTCTGACTGATTTTGATACCGTATACCGCTTCGGTAAACAAACCGATATGCTTACCATTGAAATTGAAAAGGTCAACGTTGATGCATTGGAAAAACTGGAACAAGAAGGTGTTGTTGTCTTTCCGCAGGCCCGAGTGATTCGTTTAATACAGGATAAAGGGTTGCAGAAGCAATTCTTCAAACAAAATGATATTCCTACGGCACCATTTCAATTGATATCATCTAAAGAAAATTTAAAAGATGCCATCGTACCTTTCCCGTATATACAGAAGCTACGAAAAGATGGCTATGATGGTAAAGGTGTAAATAAAATAGTAAGCGAAGCAGATCTGGTCAATGCGTTCGATGCTCCGAGCTTAATAGAGCAATGGATAACATTTGAAAAAGAGATTGCTGTTATTGTTGCCAGAAATGATGATGGTCATGTTTCCACATTCCCCATGGTAGAAATGGAATTTAATTCACAGGCTAATTTAGTGGAATTTCTCATTTCTCCATCCGTGCTGCCTTTTGAAATACAACAGAGAGCGGAGCAGTTGGCTATTAAAATTGCTGAAGACTTACAGATTGTAGGGCTCCTGGCCGTAGAGATGTTCTTAATAGAAGATGGTACTATACTGGTAAATGAATTGGCTCCCAGACCACATAACAGCGGACACCATACCATCGAAGGAAATTTCACTTCCCAGTTTGCCCAGCATCTACGTGCTATATTTAATTTGCCTCTTGGTAATACCGCTGCACGCAGCAATGCAATCATGATCAACCTATTGGGGGAAGAAGATTATGAAGGCTTGGCCGTGTATGAAGGTTTGGAAGAGGTATTAATGGAAGAAGGTGTATATGTCCATCTCTATGGCAAGAAATTCACAAAACCCTTTCGCAAAATGGGACATGTAACGATCGTAAATGAAGATCGCGATAAAGCGATTGAACTTGCCAGAAAAGTGCAGTCGACAATTAAAGTAATAGCCTAATATAAATTTTTAGTTATGCAATCAAACCAATTTCCTTCCGTGGGAATCATTATGGGCAGCAAATCCGATCTTCCGGTAATGGAAGAAGCGATAAAGATACTGAAAGAATTGGGTGTACCCGTTGAGGTATCCATTGTTTCCGCTCACAGAACTCCAGAACGTATGTTCGAATATGCAAAAACGGCGTCTTCAAGAGGTATAAAAGTAATTATTGCGGGCGCTGGTGGCGCAGCACATTTACCAGGTATGGTGGCCTCCATTACCCACCTTCCAGTAATCGGTGTCCCCGTTAAATCTTCCAATTCTATTGATGGATGGGATTCTATACTGTCAATTTTACAGATGCCAAATGGCATACCTGTTGCAACAGTTGCGCTAAACGCAGCAAAAAATGCAGGTATATTAGCCGCACAAATACTCGCAACATCTGATGAGCAATTAACCCAGAACTTACTGAATTTTAAACAGGAGCTGAAAGAAAAAATTGAGCAGACAGCCACTGAAGTAGAGCGCATGGATTTTTAGTTTATTTGGAGAGGGGCTCTGTAAAAGATTGTCGCCGTCATATCGAGTGTAGCACTTACTCCGGCATGTCGACCGAAGTAGAGACATCTAGATCTCTCCACTTCGGTCGAGATGACGTTCTCCGCTACGGTCGAGATGACGTTCTCCACTCCATTTCATTCCGGTGGAAATGACGACTTTTTAGACAGCTCCTTTTTTAACATCAGTGTGAGTCTCTCGGTACCGCGCTTCCAGAACCACCGCGAAGAAAATCAAAATCTGCTCCCAAATGCGCTTGTTCCACATGTTCTATATATAAATTCACATAACCTCTGTTAACTGCCAGTTTTACAAGAGGCATCGTTTTTTTGCGATGTTCAAGCTCTTCTTCGCTCACCTCGAGGATAACAGAACGCTCGGCAACATCGATATGTATATAATCGCCGTTTTTCACATAGGCCAATGGCCCACCTGCCGCTGCCTCGGGAGATACATGCAGGATTACCGTGCCAAATCCGGTACCACTCATCCTCCCATCGGAAATACGTACCATATCGGTAATACCTTTCTCTAAGATCTTTTTCGGTAACGACATGTTTCCTACCTCCGCCATACCCGGATACCCTTTTGGCCCAACGTTCTTTAAAACCAATACAGAATGTTCGTCCACCTCCAATTCAGGTAAATCTATCCTATTATGATAATCCTCTATCGTCTCAAAGACAACAGCTTTCCCCCTATGTTTCATTAAATGAGGGCTTGCTGCAGAGGGTTTGATCACCGCACCGTTAGGAGCCAGATTGCCCTTCAAAACGGCGATACCCGACTCCGGTTTAAAAGGTTTCTCCATAGAGGCAATGATATTGACATCATATATAGAGGCTTTTTCACTATTTGCACCTATAGGCAGGCCATTGGCTGTTACTGCCTCTAGGTGTATATGGGTCTTCAGCTCATTTACAATGGCCGGAATTCCACCTGCATAATATAAATCTTCCACATAATATTCTCCGGATGGTTGAACATTGGCCAATAAAGGAATATGTTGTGAAAGTTTATCAAAATCGTCGATATTGAGTTCAACCCCTATCCTACCGGCTATGGCCAATAGATGAATAATAAAATTGGTTGACCCTCCTATAGCGGCATTTACCATAATGGCATTTTCGAATGCCTCCCGTGTAAGGATATTGCTAGGCTTCAGGTCCTCTTCAACCATTTCTACAATACGGCGGCCCGACAATTGCGACAAGACCTTTCTCCTCGAGTCTGCAGCGGGTATAGTAGCGTTGTCTGGTAAGCTCATCCCCAAGGCTTCTACCATGGTTGCCATCGTAGAGGCCGTACCCATTACCGCACAATTCCCTTGCGTTCTGGCCATACAGGCCTCTGCTCCAATAAATTCCTCTTCCGTTATTTCACCCAACTTAAAAGCGGCATCAAATCGCCAAACATCAGAAGTTCCAATGTCTTTCCCTTTCCAATGTCCTTTCAGCATCGGTCCGCCCGACACGATAATCGTTGGTATATCTACACTACAAGCTCCCATCAGTAACGAAGGTGTGGTTTTGTCACATCCACATAACAAAACCACACCGTCCAATGGGTTCGCCCGGATGGATTCTTCCACATCCATGCTCGCCAAATTCCGATAAAGCATTGCCGTAGGTTTAATCAATGTTTCCCCTAACGACATCACTGGAAACTCAACGGGAAAACCTCCTGCCTGTAACACGCCTTTTTTGACCGATTCAGCTAAATCTCTAAAGTGCGCATTACAAGGCGTTAATTCAGACCAGGTATTACAAATACCAATTACAGGACGGCCATCAAACATATCATGCGGAATACCTTGATTTTTCATCCAGGCACGGTAAATAAAACCATCCTTCCCTTCTCTTGAAAACCAAGCTTTGCTCCGTCTGTCTTTTTTTTCCATTTTATTAGGTTTATTAGGAATTGTTTACGAGATCTTTATCAACAAATTTAATTTTTTATTGTTCATAAGGAAATAAGTATTATACTTTTTTCTAAACACACAAAAATCAATGGATAAACTCAAAGGAAAAGTGGCCCTCATTACAGGTTCAGATTCTGGTATCGGCAAAGCAATAGCAGAATCCTTTGCTGATGAAGGGGCAAAAATAGTGATCACCTACCACAGTGATCGGGAAAGTGCAGAGAAGACAGAAAAGAAAATACAAAAAAAGGCAGATGCCATTACTTTTCAATTGGATGTAAGCGATGAAAATAGTGTGAAAGATGTATTTGGCAAGGCAAAAAAACATTTTGGAAAAATTGATATACTGGTTAGCAATGCGGGCGTGAATGGCAGCAACATACCGGTGGCTGAGATGAAAACAGAGACGTTCGACAAATGTATTAAAACCAATCTCTATGGCGCTTTTTTCTGTTGCCGGGAGTTCTTGAGTTTAAGGAAAAACAGACTTAAAGGCACCAAAATCATTATCGTAAGTTCCATTCACGAATCTGTTTCTACACCCGGCAATGCCGATTACAATGCTTCAAAAGGGGGAGTCAAAAATTTCAGTCGGAGTTTGGCCCTTGAGCTGGCACCACAGGGTGTATGTGTCAACAATATTGCTCCCGGTATGATATTAACCCCCATGAATCAGGAAGCACTTGACAATAAAGACGTTCTCAAAGAAAAAGAACAACATATCCCGATGAAACGCGCAGGAAAACCACAAGAACTTGGGGCCTTAGCAGTTTATCTCGCTTCTGAAGACAGCGATTACGTTACCGGCACGACATTTACCATAGACGGGGCGCTCAGCATCAACCTGGGGCAAGGCGCTTAGTCTGGTTCTTTCCACCCTTAGTAGCCTATATTACATTCAATTGACTGCTAAACAACTTATATTATAAAAATTTACCCTTATCTTTGCCCTTTATTTTTAGAAAACATGAGCAAGCACGGAAGAATATTAGTAGCTATGAGTGGCGGAGTGGATAGTTCGGTAGCAGCTGTTATGCTTCACGAGCAAGGATATGAGGTCATTGGTCTAACCATGAAAACATGGGACTATGCTTCTTCTGGAGGTTCTTCAAAAGAAACCGGCTGTTGCAGTCTCGATAGCATCAACGACGCCCGTGCCCTGGCAGTTGGTTATGGTTTCCCACATTATATTCTGGATATCAGGAACGAATTTGGCGATTTTGTAATTGACAACTTTGTAGAAGAATATTTAGCCGGCCGCACACCGAATCCCTGTGTGCTCTGCAATACCCATATAAAATGGGAGGCGCTACTGAAGCGCGCAGACAAATTGGATTGTGAATTTATCGCTACTGGCCACTATGCCAATATCCGATTACAAGATAACAATCGGTATGTCATCTCAAAAGGTAGGGACGAGCATAAAGATCAGTCATACGTTTTATGGGGCGTATCGCAAAAGAACTTGGGCCGTACGAAATTTCCCCTGGGAAGCTTCACCAAGGCAGAAATACGCCAAATGGCATTAGAAATGGGACAAACAGAATTAGCGAATAAATCTGAAAGCTATGAAATCTGTTTCGTGCCCGATAATGACTACAGAGCATTTTTACGTCATCGAGTAGAAGATATAGACGAACGTATTGGTGAAGGAAATTTCATCTTAACAGACGGGACCGTTGTTGGCAAACATGCAGGATACCCTTATTATACAATAGGGCAGCGAAAAGGGTTGGGCATTGCCCTTGGCCGTCCTATGTTTGTTGTTCAGATTCTTGCAGAAAGTAATACGGTGGTTCTCGGCACGGAAGCTGAACTGGAAAAAAGCACGGCTTACGTAAAGAACTTTAATCTGATTAAATACGATCAGATCAAAACACCTATAGAAGCGATTACCAAGATACGATATAAAGATGCGGGGATGATCAGTAATATCGTAGAAGACAATGGAAACATCAAAGTTGATTTCCATCACCGGGTAAAAGGCATAGCACCGGGTCAGTCAGCAGTATTTTATGAGGGTAATGATTTACTAGGTGGTGGATTCTTAATATAAATTTTAATAAAATTTTAATCGTAAAAATTAAACATATTGATTTTCGATAACTAAATTTGAACAGAAAAAATTAGAGGCCGAAGCGTGACACTTCGGCCTTTTTAACAAAAAAGGACCTAGGGAAGTTGCTAAAGCATGAATAAATCCCTTTATTTGCAAAAATCAAGATACTGAATGGCAAAGAATTTATTAATTGTAGAATCACCGGCGAAAGCAAAAACAATAGAAGGATATTTAGGTAAAGATTTTTTAGTTAAATCAAGCTATGGACATATCCGCGACCTGGTTAAAACAGATGACGCTATTGATACTGCAAATAATTTCAAACAGAAATATGAAGTTCCCGCAGACAAAAAGGCTGTTGTTAGTGAGTTAAAAAAATTAGCTAAGTCTGCAGAAACAGTATGGCTTGCTTCCGATGAGGACCGTGAAGGAGAGGCTATTTCATGGCACCTTTACGAAACATTAAACTTAAATGATGCCAGCACCAAACGGATTGTCTTTCATGAAATCACTAAACCTGCCATTTTAAGAGCTATTGAACAACCCCGTAAGATTGATTTTAATCTCGTAAATGCCCAGCAGGCCAGGCGCGTATTAGACAGATTGGTTGGTTTTGAACTTTCTCCTGTTTTGTGGAAAAAGGTAAAGCCTTCCCTCTCTGCAGGTCGTGTTCAATCTGTTGCTGTAAGACTGCTTGTTGATAGAGAAAGAGAAGTCAATAAGTTCGAAGCAGAAGCTGCTTTTAAAGTAGTGGCCATTTTCTTTACACAGGAAAACAAAAAAGAGCTATTTAAAGCAGAACTTTCCCGTCGTTTCGCCGATATCAAAGAAGCAGAGCAGTTTCTTAGTAATTGCGTGGAAGCTTTATACGAGGTAAAAAGCTTAGAAACCAAACCGAGTAGACGCAACCCCGCAGCCCCCTTTACAACCTCCACGCTACAACAAGAAGCCAGTAGAAAGCTGGGATTCTCTGTTGCCAGGACCATGACCGTTGCGCAGCGTTTATATGAATCCGGAAAAATAACCTATATGCGTACCGATTCGGTGAACTTAAGTGACACAGCTCTCCAAGCTGCAGAGCAGGAGATACGTACCGCATATGGTGAAAAATACTATAAAAAAAGGCAGTATAAAACGAAATCAGCAGGTGCACAGGAGGCGCATGAGGCCATACGTCCTACCTATTTCAACCAACATACGGTAGAAGGCGATGCATCCGAGCGCCGTTTATATGAATTGATATGGAAACGTGCTATTGCATCCCAAATGAGCGAGGCCGAATTTGAAAAAACGACAGCCAAGATCAGCATTTCAACACGTCCAGAAGAGTTTACGGCTAATGGAGAAGTAATGAAATTTGATGGTTTTCTAAAAGTTTATTTCGAGTCTACAGACGAAGAAAACGACATCAACATAGAAGAATCCGCCGACAATGCACTCCTCCCTCCTCTTCAAAAAGGCCAACACGTAGGGCTTAAAGAAATGGTTGCAACCGAGCGGTATAGTAGGCCACCGGCTAGATATACAGAGGCCAGTTTAGTTAAAAAGCTGGAAGAATTAGGCATAGGTAGACCCTCCACTTATGCTCCAACCATCTCCACTATTCAAAACAGGGGTTACGTTGTAAAAGAAGACCGAGAAGGTAAACCGCGCAACTACAATGTACTCACCTTAAAAGATGGTGAAATACTGACGAATAAGAAAACAGAAATTACAGGGGCAGAGAAAAACAAATTATTCCCTACAGACATTGGTATTCTCGTAAACGACTTTCTTGTTGAGCATTTCAAAGAAATTGTTGATTTCAATTTTACCGCAACCGTTGAGAAAGAATTTGATGAGATTGCCAATGGCATAAAAGAGTGGACAGCCATGCTTCACAACTTTTATGGGCCTTTTCATAAAGAAGTTGAAAACACCATCGAAAATGCTGATCGTGCCAGTAGCGAACGTATTCTAGGAGTAGATCCCCAAACGGGCAAACAAGTCAGTGTAAGAATAGGTCGTTTCGGTCCATTAGTACAAATCGGTGCAGCTGATGATGAAGAAAAACCGGTGTTTGCGAGTCTCCGTACCGGACAGATGATTGAAACCATCTCGCTGGAAGACGCCCTCGAATTGTTTAAACTTCCTAAGAAAATTGGCCACTATGAAGAAAAAGACATGACGGTAGCTATTGGTCGTTTCGGTCCTTATATCCGTCACAATAATGCTTTTTATTCATTGCCTAAAGGTTTAGATCCAATGGACGTAAATGAAGAGCAAGCCATAGAGATTATTGAACTAAAACGGAAAAAAGATATTGAAAAAATAATAAGAACGTTTGAAGAAGATCCCGATACCAGAATTGAACAAGGCCGATGGGGACCATTCATACGATTTGGCAAGCAGAACATCAAAATTCCAAAGGGTAAAGAGGTAGAACAAATTACCTACGCCGAAATTGTTTCACTTGCAGAAGCGGATAGTAAAACAACTGCCACTGCTAAAAAAAGAGTAAATACCAAAGGTAAAACAGCTAAAAAGAAATAACTATATAGTAGCGAACACATGAAAAAGGATCTGCCACCTAATATAGTTGAAGACATCTATATTGCAGTTGTTCTGGAGAATGAATCTCCCGGTGTCAGAAATTGGAATGTTTATGTAATCAATCAAAAAGACGCGCCTATTCAAAATGTACTGATTAGCAGTAAAGGATATGGCACCAAGAATGATCGGGAAGTTAAAACGTCCGTTTTGCGCCACTTTATCGGAGATCTACATGCAAAAGAATACGCTGTAGTTGAAGCTATTGATGAACAGGTATTTGGATTAACGAATGAATACTTGTTGAGTTATTATATTGATCAAACCATCTACGATAAAAAATTCATCTTTTTGCCTGAAAGCATAGTAGATACCAACCTTATTCGTATTCCTATTGTCAATAAACCCGGTATCTTAATCGGTGTATAAGGAGCATCTTATTATACTGACTGGCCCAATATCTAAAAGATAAGGGGCCAGTCAGTATGAAATTCGCTATTAAAGACTATATCTCATCGCTATAAACATACCTTATTTCATCTCTTAGGTTGTACCTAGAGGCCATTACCTCTCCGTACGCCCCCGCAGTACGAATAACGATCAGATCCCCGCGTTTAGACTCAGGTAATTCCACCTCTTTTCCAAAGCAATCGGTACTCTCACAGATGGGGCCAACCACATCATAATGAACCTTTGTTTCTGCTGCACTAGCGCTAAGCGGTTCGATCTTATGATAGGCTTGATAAAGTGCCGGGCGCATTAATTCGGTCATACCGGCATCCAGTATAAGAAAATGTTTTTTAATGCCATTCTTAACGTATAAGACCTTACTCACTAAACTTCCACATTGTGAAACCAAAGCACGTCCCAACTCAAAATGCACCTCCTGATCGCCCTTTCTCTCTAAAAACTGATTAAAGATTTCAAAATATTTCTTGAAATCTACGATCGGTTCTCCATCGGGGTCATTATAATTCACCCCTAAGCCACCACCAACATTTAATACTTTTAACCGATAACCTCTTTCGTCAAACCAGTTATTGAACTCATTGACCTTCACGCACAGACTCTTAAAAACATTCATATCCACTATTTGCGAGCCAACATGAAAATGTAAACCAATTAAATCTAAGGAATCATACTTCCGGATGATTTCCAAACAATCGTTCAATTCCCATGTTTTGATACCGAATTTATTCTCATCTAGCCCCGTTGTAATATATTTATGTGTTTGTGCATCTACGTTCGGATTAATCCGAAGTGCTATTTTAGCAACTTTTTGCTGTTCCTTTGCAAGCTCACCTATGATGGCCAATTCTTGTACCGACTCTACATTAAACGCAAAGATATCATGCTTCAATGCTATCAAAATTTCCTTATCGGCTTTCCCAACACCGGCAAAAACAACTTTTTGAGGTTCAAACCCCACTTCAATGGCTTTTAAAACTTCGTTACCACTTACACAGTCGGCACCTATCCCTGATTCTTGGATAACGCGCAGTACCCGCTCATTAAAATTGGCTTTCAATGCATAATGGATATGAAATCCGTAAGTATTGGCCTCCTGTATAGCAAGCGCCAAAGTTGCTTGCAGCAATTCTAAATCGTAATAAAAAAAAGGCGTTTCTTTCTGCTCAAAAGCAGCTATTATATCTTTATTAAACATGTATTTCTATAGCACAAGGCTTCATTAAGGGTTAAAACAAGCGGTTATGTAGGGAGCGCAATACTTCAATTTTATCTGGGGCATTTACCAAAAGTGAAACATTAAAATTACTACCACCATAAGAAATCATCCGTACCGGAATGTGTTTTACAGCATCTAGCACTCTAGAGGCATAACCATGTGTATTTAAACTAAAATCTCCCACCACACATACGATGGTTTGATCAACATCAATTTCTACCGTTCCGAAATCATTTAGTTCCCGTTCAATGTCGCTCAAAAAACGCGTATCGTCAATGGTTAACGAAACCGCAACCTCAGAAGTAGTGATCATGTCAATAGGCGTCTTATAACGTTCAAAAACTTCAAAAACCCGTCTCAAAAAACCAAAGGCCAGAAGCATTCTCGAAGAGTGGATCCGTATCGCCGTAATTCCATCCTTTGCTGCAATAGATCTCACTTCGCCCTTTACAGCTCCATCTTTGCTAATAAGCGTGCCGGGAGCATCAGGATCCATTGTATTTAGCAACCTAACCGGTATATTATATTTTTGAGCCGGAAATACGCTTTGGGGATGTAATATTTTCGCTCCGAAATAGGCTAGCTCCGCCGCCTCATCAAAAGTGAGATGTGCAATAGGTTTAGTGCCCTTTACGATCCTTGGGTCATTATTATGCATCCCATCGATATCCGTCCATATTTGCACTTCATCCGCAGCGATGGCCGCTCCCAATAGGGATGCAGTATAATCGCTTCCCCCTCTTCTTAGATTGTCTATTTCTCCAAACGAATTCCGGCAGATATAACCCTGTGTTATAAATAACTGATAATCCTCAGCGGCCTTCAATAGCGTTGTTAAGTGCTCTCCGATATATTCTACCAATGGTTCATTATCCTCATCAATTTTCATGAAGTCCAAAGCCGGCAACAGTTTAGATCGAATACCAAGTTCGGTTAAATAGAAGTGATATAAGGTGGTAGACAACAACTCACCCTGCGCCAGGATAATCTTTTCTTCTATTGGTGTAAACAATTCATTGGCAAATGATTGAATAAAATCAAAATGATAGTCAATCAGTTCTTTACTATTTTCTTTACCTTCATCAGATTGGAATAACTCCGCAATAAACTCCTCGTATTTTAATCGTAAACCCTTTATCAGTGTTTCGGCCTTTTGCTTATCACCTGCTATAAATGCTTGCGATATTTCAACTAATGCATTGGTTGTACCTGCAACAGCAGACAAAACAACGATTTGCTTTTCTTCACCGGGCTGGATGATGTCTAGCAATTTCTTCATCCGCTCAGGACTTCCTACCGATGTGCCACCGAATTTTAAGATTTTCATTATAAATAAATAATTTGTTTTAAAGATACTCCCAACCAAGTCCGTAGTCTTGTAAAGCAATCTCTACTGATCATACGAAAAAGTGCTCTAACTCCACAAAAATAACAACAAAAACCCGTATAAAAAGTCAATTTTACACGGGCGCCAAATGTAGTTAAAAATTGCTATATTTACAATATTAAAGCATGTTGTTTAATAAACACTCAATTCAAAACGAATTACATTTCAAATGTATTACAAAACAACATATAGCTCTCTGATCTATTTTTTATATGCATCTATTACACACGATCATCAATCAGTGTCTGAATAATACCGTCAACCAAACCAACCCGGGGAACTACTATATTTTTCACACTTCCCCATTTCATCACATTCAAAAATATTTCACAAGCGGGTATAATAACATCTGCGCGATCATTGTTTAAACCCAGCACACTAATACGTTCCTTCAATGAAAATGAATTTAAGTATTCATACATCGATTTAAGTTTATTGAAGGTTAAAGGTCTTGATCCCTTCTCGTCAGCCATGCGGTACAGTTTATTGATGTTACCGCCCGTTCCTATTCCAATAATTCCTTTATGGTTTTTAGTATGGACTTTAACCCATTCTTTCATGGCTTGCCAATTTTCATCACTATCCTGGTTATCTAAAATCCTAATGGTGCCGATATTGAAAGATCTAGAGCCCTCCAGCACACCATTATCAAACACTGATAGTTCGGTACTACCTCCACCAACATCGATATACAGATAGCTTCTTTTGCGTTCGAGTTGTTGTTCTATATGGCTATTATAAATAATGCGCGCTTCTCTTCCACCATCAATAATTTCGATATCTATACCTACCTCTTTTATTTCCTTTACGATATCTGATCCATTCTTGGCTTCACGCATCGCAGAGGTAGCACAGGCCATGTATTCGCTCACCTTATACACATCCATTAGCGACCTGAAAGCGATCATGGTTTTCAGCAGGTCTTCTGATTTTCGCTTAGAAATATGTTGCTCAATAAAGGCATCGTCACCCAAACGTAGAGGTACCCGGATCAGCGTGTTCTTCGTAAAAGAGACAACACCTCCATTCTCAATAATATCAGCAATTAACAATCTTATGGCATTTGAACCAATATCTATAGCTCCATATCTCATATTTTTATTTATTGTTTTATAAAAGAACTTGTATTATTTAATAGCAGAAGATTTTAAGTACTGGTAAATATCCAATTGAGCCTGATATTTGGGTTCATTTTTTTTCTTCCTAACGTATCTATTGTCATTATTTGCGTTAATAACCCGAGCCTTTGAATTATCCCTGAGTTGGATATTGATCACCTCCCTTATCTCCTTTTTTACCGTTGGGTCTAAGATAGGAAAACTAACCTCCAACCGTCTATCAATATTCCTCGTCATCCAATCGGCCGAAGACAGAAACACTTTTTCATCTCCATTATTACCAAAAATCCAAACTCTGGCATGTTCCAAAAACCTATCAACGATGCTGATCACACTTATATTCTCACTGAATCCCGGCTGATTAGGTACTAAACAACACATCCCACGAACAATCAATTGAATTTTGACTCCAGCGTTGCTTGCCTCATATAATTTAAAAATAACTTCCTCATCAGATAAACTATTCATTTTCAATATCATATAAGCATCACGCCCCTGTTTAGCCTGCTCAATCTCCCCTTCTATTAGTTTATAAATAGAATTTCTCATTTCCAGCGGTGACGTCAGAATATATTGGTAATCTTTGTAAAAAGCCTCTTTTTCAAGTCCCCTAAATAACCTTTTCAGGTCGGCTGTAATTCCTTTATGGACGGTAAAAACGCTGTGATCACAATAGCTTCGTGCACTTTTTTCATTGTAATTACCAGTAGCCAGGTTTGCGTAATAGGTAAGTCTCCTTCCCTCCTTCCTACTTATCAAGCAGATTTTTGAATGGACCTTATAAGCCAACATTCCATAATGAACATGTATGCCACCCTCTAACATCTTATTGCTCCAGAAAATATTTGCCTCTTCATCAAATCTAGCCTTTAATTCAATTAAACAATTTACACGCTTACCATTGGTTGCCGCGTTAATCAATGCATTGATCACTCTAGAATTTTCTGCCAATCGGTAAAGCGTTATATTAATTTCAACGACCTTGGGGTCAATAGCCGCCTCCCGTAAAAAGTGAATAATATAATCGAAAGATTGATACGGCAAACTGATCAAATAATCTCTCTTAGCGATTTGATTAAAAATACTCTTATCCAAATCGAGATCCTTTACCACCAATGGCGACAAAGAAGGGTACTCCAATTGCGGGTTACCGACATTCGGAAAACGAATAAAATCTTTAAAATTATGATAACGGTTTCCTGGAATCAGCACACCATTATGAAGGTTCATTCTGGACACCAAAAAGTTGAGCATATCCAAAGGAATTTCACTATCGTACAAAAGCCGCATTGGCTTTCCCTTAGATCGCCGAAGCAAACTTTTACTGAGATTTTCAATAAATTTTTCGCTTACGTTAGTGTCAATATCCAGTTCCGCATCGCGAGTCAGCTGTATCGTATAAGCTTCTATCGTATCGTATTTAAAAATGAAGAACAGCTCATCCAGGCAATACCTTATAATATCATCTAAGAGGATAATAAACTTGAGATTGTTGGTATCTGGTAGTACCAAGAATCTATCCAACTTCTTTGTGGGCACTTCCAATAGTGCATATCTAACCTTCTTTCTATAGGTAAGTTTAATCAAAAAATAAATTCGCCTATCCTTCAATTCAGGAAAATTATGCTCGTCTTCTACATGAAGCATCACGGGTACCAGATCGGGAAGCACCCTTTCATGAAAATATTTCCTAACAAACTGTCCCCTACTTACATTCAGCTGTTTTTCATTGATGATAAAAATTTTCTCCTCTGCCAGTTGCTGTATGATTTCATTTTCGTATAGATACTCAAACCTTTTCTCTTGCTTCACTACGATATTCTTTATCTCGTTCAGCACCTTTCTGGGGTTAAAACCCAGCAATTCTTTCGCTTTTGTATTTACATCCGCCAAGCGATTTAACGTGGCCACCCGTACGCGGTAAAATTCATCTAGATTGGAAGAAAATATGGAAAGAAATCTTAATCGCTCTATCAGTGGCACCGATTTATCTGCGGCTTCCTGCAATACACGTTCATTAAAATATAACCAGCTAATCTCTCTATTGATAATAGGAGCTTTACTCTTAAAAGATGCAGACATCGATTTCTAATACCTTTTTATTAAGTAACAAAGGTTACACAAAAATGTTAAGTTTTTGTTAACCTATCATTACCTTTTATGGTTGCTTTTGCTCATCTTTTTTCTCCTCTACAACCTTTTTAGGTATAGCGGCTTTTGTTCTGGCGGTACGTGCCGGAGTTTTTTTTACCGGTGCAGGTTGCTGCGCTTTAACAGACGCCTCATTTTCCGTTACCGGAGCAGTTACCTTAGTCGTATCGGCTGGTGGTTTAACTGTCGCAGGTGCAGCTGCTTTCTTTATCTCATCCGGCTTAGCATTAACCGGTTTCTGGGGACTTGCTGGTTTTGGGGAACTTGCTGGTTTTTGGGTTGCCGGTTTCGACGCTACTTTTACAGCGGGCGTTTTTATAACATCGCTAACGGGAGATACTGTGCTCTTGGGAGTAGAAGGTGTATCTGTATTTTTTGGATTACCGGTCGATTTGATCGTTTTTGCCGCTGCAGTTGAACTCACGGGACTAGCTGCTTTTGGTATAGGAAGTTTCGCCGGGGCAACGGATTGTGCTTTAGCTGTAGGTGAAGAAACAGCCTTTTTCTCGATCGACTTAGCCACCTTATCAAGCTTTTTAGAAGCCTTATCTGCTTTTTTTTCCGCTTGCTTTTCCACTGCGACCTTTGCCTTTTTCGACTTTTTCTTTACCTCTGCAGATTTGCTTTTTACGTCCTTTTTAACATCACTTAGTTTATCAGCTATTTTATCTGCCAGTTTTTTACTGACTTTCTTTATGTCTTTTCCAACAGATTTCGTTTCATGTCCCAACTCATCTAATAAGTCATTGAAACGTTTTGCCAGAGATTTGGCGACTTTCTTCTTATCTGCCTTTTTTGGTTTATTAGTAGTGTTCTTCTTTGCCATATCAATAAATTTTTATATTATTAAATCAGTAAGTAGTTTTGTGCCCTGTAATGATGTACAACAATTCCATTTACTGACTTGTAAGTTAAGCAAATTAAATACCAAAACCAATCGGTTTACCTGTTCCAGTTTTCCTTTTCCAAAAGCTCCATTTGCCAGATAATATGCTCTTCAGAAACCGGATAAGGTTTATCTTTTCTAATCTGCTCATAAACAGCATTAAACAACCCTTTATAGTTTCCTTTCAGCGCTTCCTTATATGAAATATGTTTCTGGTTATTCCGATTTATCACGGTAAGCAATCCCTCCTGCCCCACAGGTTCCAAACCGAATGACTCATCCGTCGGCCACATGCCCCTGTCTAGTTGTTCCTCCTGCACATCCGCTCTGCTTTTCTGGAATGAGCCCTTTGTACCGTGTACTACATAAGCCGGCAAAGGTTGGGCAACTAAAAGGCTGGCATGTGCAAATACCGTGAGCCCCTTGTCGTAGGTCAAAACAAAAGTAAAATAATCATCTACTTCAGAATGTTCACGATGTATCGTGGTCAGCTTAATACTATTCTTTGGTTTACCGAACAGCGAAATCACCTGATCTAGTAGATGGGGTCCTAAATCGTATGTTAAGCCGCTGGCACTTTGGTTAATTTCTTTAAAGATTTTAGCGCTTTTTTCTCTTCTATACCGGTCAAATCGCACGTGGAATTCAATAATCTCTCCCAATGCACCGCTGTCTATCACCTGTTTAACCAATTTAAAGTCGCTGTCCCAACGCCTATTCTGAAAAACCATCACGTGCTTATGCTGCTGCCTACCCAAAGCAAATAGTTCTTTGACTTCCTCACTCGTTGCTGCACACGGTTTTTCGATAAGTACATGTTTACCTTTTAGTAAAGCTTGCTTAGCAAACTCAAAATGCGTTTGATTGGGTGTATTGACGATCACCAATTCGATCGTTTTGTCATTCAACAACTCATCAACCGAATTGTAACTGATGATATGGGGATATCTTTGTTGGGCGTTTTTTTTGCTTCGTTCAACAACAGCTTTCAATTTGAAGCGGGTATTCGTTTCGAGAAAAGGAGCATGGAATATACGCCCTGACATGCCATAAGAAAGTACGCCGGCTACAATTGGATATTTTGACATAATGGTTATGCGTTTAATTAACTAAGGATAAAACGTTGTCCGTTTAAAATAGTTTTGCAGAGGCTTATACCTCTTTTGGAAAAATAGATTCATTGCCCGAGGTCTAAAACATCCCTAAGCAATAAATCTATCGTTTAAAATACGGCTATAATAAGCCCTTGGTTTCTTCCAGATTTTTTTCCAAATCAGGAAGAGTTTGCGAAGCATAATGGTTAACAGCTACTTTTGTATTACGGGCAGCACCTTCAAATTGATGGATAATAGCTTCCTGGTTATGTAAAGAATGTTTAAGAAATTCTTTTTCCAAAACAGAAGATTGTGCAGAATCTAATCCGGCGGGCAATTCAAAAGCAGGCATTGCTGCATAAGGAACCAGCACATCAGATTTAGTGGCCAGCTCTTCAATCTTCGATAACACCTCCTGATATTGAGTACCTAAGTTTGTTGCCAATGTTTTTACACCGGCACTTGTAGCTCTCTGTGAAATGATCTTTGCAAACGCTACCTCATCACTTGCCAACTTATAGGCATTTCTTAAAAAATAAAATTCTTCCGTATCGGCGAGTGTAATATTTGTATAATACAATTCGGCACTTTTCTTATGTTCACCAACGCTCGTGCAAGAACTGATAGATAAAACACAGGCGATTGCCGACAAACCAAATAAAGCTATTTTTTTATTCATATGTGTATTCATTGTTTTCTAATGGCATGGAATACTCATCAATAATACATTTTAGTAGCATCACGAATATTTCATTTCTAAATTATTTATCAATAAGCAAACCTACCACAAAATTTTACTTTTATCAATTCTAAAGTACAAATAAACCGGTAAAATTCGTTACACCAAATTTCTGCCTGCATTTACGATACCATAAACAGTACGCGTAAGCAGCTTACCATAAATCTCATAATTCGGATCAGTATTATCTATATCCTGAAGTTTTTTGATAGCATAGTGCTGAATGATAACCAAAGGTAACACTGTTTTTTCCCTCGTGGCTATCGATTTGCGTTCAACTGGATACTTTTCCATCAGCACCTTCGTCTTCGTCAGCTTCAAAAAATATTTCTTGGTAAGTTCAAACTCCTGATGTAATGTATTCCAAAACGTACCGAACTTTTTATCATCCTTCAAATAGGCCGTAATATTAAAGTTAGATTTGGTCATAGACATGATGCTGTTGTCGATGATTGTTTTAAACATACCTGACGTTTCGTAAAGTTCTTCAACCTTCCTCCACTCGCCTGCATCATCTGCATTTTTCAGTGCCGTACCAACACCATAACATCCTGGTACACTTTGTTTTAATTGGCTCCAGGCAGTCACAAAACTAATAGCGCGCAAATCTTCCAATCTTAACTCAGAATTAGCATTCCTTTTTACAGGTCTGCTGCTAATATTCAGTGATGATAAAAATTTCAACGGACTCAATTCTTCCAAATATTTCAAGAATAACGGATGATGCCTAAGCTCCATGAACTTCTTATAGCTGGCATCCGCCATTTTATCAATCACGTTCTTTTTTGTGTCGTCCAATGTATCTCCCGGATTATTTTCAATCCCCGAAGTCATACCTGCGTTCAATAATTGCTCTATATTATAATGCGCCGTATCGCAAGACCCATACTGACTGCTGATGGTTTGCCCCTGGATCGTTAACTGTATATGATTATTGGCAATTTTTTCACCCATGGAAGCATAAAAGCGCTGTGTCTTGCCGCCGCCGCGTGCTGGTGGCCCACCTCTACCATCAAAGAAAGTTAAATCCACCTCATATTTACGAGCCATCGCTGTTAATTCTATTTTGGCTTTGTAAATAGACCAGTTTGCCATTAAGTAGCCTCCATCTTTTGTACTATCAGAGAATCCCAGCATGATTGTTTGTTTGTTCCCTCTCCGCTTCAGCTGCTCTTGGTAATCTTTATTTCTGTAAAGTATTTCCATTACATTTGCAGCCCGCTTTAAGTCGTCTACCGTTTCAAACAGTGGAACAAAATCTACCGTGAGCGATTTCTTTTCCCAGCCACTCCACAGAAAAAGTTCCATCAGGCATAAAATATCAGAGGCTTGCTGGCAGTTGCTTATAATGAACCGATGACAGGCTTTTTCACCTCCCGATTTTTGAATTTGCTTCATATACCGAATGGTGTCAAGTATATCCTGTATTAAATCATCTTCCGTTCCCTCCGCTTTCAGATCCAATTCTCTAAAACGTATCGCGCTGATCTTATCTTTCTCTTCTAATTTCTCAAAATCAGCAGCTACCTGTGTTTCATTTGAATAGGTCGTCGATAGATACTTATATGTCTTACGCAAAATACTGCTATCCTGGCGGATATCTAAACTAGAAAAATAAGTACCAAACACCTTCACTTTCCGTACCAAATCGTCTACCAAATTCACAAATAAACCATCATGATATTCACGTAAAACTCTCTTTACCTCGCTCAAATTGTGTAAAATAGCTTCCTTATCGTTCGATTGGTTTTCAGAAGGATTAAAACTGTTTTCGTAAAACAGCTCCTGTAATACCGTCATATATTTCTCTACCCCTTTGAATGTTATACGACGTTTCATCACTCTGAAATCACGGTAATAACACCTAAATAGAATAGTCCTTAATAAAGACGAAACCCTCTTGGTGCTTTCTACCGTTACATTAGGGTTTCCATCTCGATCCCCACCTGGCCAAAACCCAAGTTCTACTATTTGCTTTTCATCTTCTGGAAGAAAGTCAAAATCATTATCCACAATACGCTGTATATCAGAAACAACGGGATAAAAAACGTGCTCTAAGAACCATGTCAAACTCCTTGCTTCATCTACCGGAGTTGGTTTTGTCTTTTGTAAAAATGGTGTTTTTCCCAGCTGCTGCAGTAGCAGATGAATATCATTGATATCATTGTTTTTCAATGACGCCGTCAAATCAGTAATAATGCCCAATACCTCATCAGGATAGAACTGAGTGGGATGTGCTGTGAGTACCAATCTGATCGAAAACTCTTTTAACCGTTGAATAATTTTTTCACTTAGAGCAGCATTATTTTCGGCGCGTTTAAACAATGTTTCCAGGGATCCAGCATCATCTGCTTTACCCGTTTTTGAAAAAGCAGCGTCTTCAATCGCATCAAATAACACCACCTGCCGCTCTATATATTGTATAATTCTAAACAATAGATCAAAGCGATCCGCTTTATGGATATATTGTTCATATTGACCAAAAAAGCTTTCAATAATAGCTTCGGGATCCAACTGATCCGCTACTCCCTTCTCAATATGGGTGGAAAAGAAAGGTAATAGTGTACCCGTATGTTTAACTTGGTAAAAAGGCAAGGTTAAAAAAAGACTGTTATATAACTCAAAACGCGTAAGCACCTCATCCTGATAAACAGCTTCTTTCTGACTTAATTTCATATGTGTCTAATTATTCGTTATGTTTAATTTAGCGGCATCCAAGAACGCTTCACTTACGTTCGTTGATATTTATTGATTCGTGTCTGTTTTATATGAATCAATGAGCTCACTCCGTTCGGTTGTGTTAGCGGCATCATGAATATTTCAGATACACTTCATAATAGCTCCCTTTGATTTATTTTTTTTCTAATGAAACGGCACAAAATACAAATAAATATTAAAACAGCTGATAGCAGAAAACCATTATTGCAAAAAAAATATTTATTTAAAGTATTCTTAACAATTTAGATCGCTCTATACCGATATCGCAAAAATATAAGGGTATTTCGCCAACAGTTATCATTTATTCGGGTATTCGGATGATGTATTCATTATTGGATAGAATCTGGACTGGCAAGGTAGTAACCAAACAAATAGTTCATATTTTTTGTATATTCGTCAGTAATTCTGATATACATTCGGAATAATTTCTTTCACAATTTTTCTGACTTTTCGGGTGAAACAAACACAAGAGATCAAAACATTTTTGTACAGTCAGTATTTTGCAGACGGATTGAGAATTGCTTTTGGCGCCTTAGTTCCTGCACTGATTTTTTCCTACTTAGGTAATATCGCAACCGGTATTGCTGTTTCATTGGGTGCTGTAATTACCAGCATCGTGGATACACCCGGTCCAACGAAAGACAGGAGAAACGCCATGCTCGTAATGGTTGGGATGATATTCGTTGTATCATTTATGACCAAAACCATCAATCAATATGATATCGCTATAGCCGTCATGCTAGCTATACTCAGCTTCTTTATGTGTATGATTGCTGTTTATGGCACCAGAGCCGCCTCCCTAGGCACCGCTTCCATACTGGTGATGATCCTCAATATAGACGACTTGAAGATGACTGCCGATAGCTCCATCATACACGCTATTTACGTAACCATCGGCGGCGCCTGGTATATGCTGCTAAGTCTCACCTTGACGCAATTCCGACCTTTTCGTTTATCACAACAAGCCTTAGCCGAATCCATCCAAAATACGGCTACCTATGTAAGGCTAAAGGCTAATTTTTATGATGCCCATGTTGATAGCGACAAAAATTACCAGAAATTAATTGATCAGCAAGTCATTGTTCACCAACATCAGGATATCGTTAGAGAACTATTGTTTAAAAGTAAAGCCACTGTGAAAGATACTACCCGATTGGGCAGGGTATTGGTGATCATCTTTACGGATATGGTTGATATCTTTGAAAAAACAATGGCAACCCATTATGATTACCAGGCTATCCGTGAAAATTTTGCCGACAGCGATGCCTTGAGAGCCATCAAAATCACCCTGAATAGGTTGGCCAATGAAATGGATCATCTTGCCTATCATGTGAATGCCAATAACCGCCCCAAAAAGCTTTATGATTTTAAATCAGACCTGGAACATATCAAAACAGCCATTGATAAAATAGAGGCCTCTGGAAAAAATGCCGTCATCCTTAAAAAAATATTGGTCAATATCAGAGATCTGATCAACAAGATCAATAATATTTATCAGTATTTCGATTCTAGCACCACCGAATTCAACAACAGCGAAACAGACCTCAGCAAGTTCCTTTCGCATCAATCGTTTAATCCAAAATTATTCAAAGATAATTTAACCTTGAATTCTTCGACCTTCCGACATGCCCTACGGATGGTTATTGTAATGCTTCTAGCTTATCTCATTTCTAAACTCATTCCATTTGGAAATCATAGCTATTGGATACTGATGACTGTACTCGTGATCTTAAAACCGGGTTGGAGTTTGACCAAGCAACGCAATTATCAACGGATGTCGGGCACTATTATCGGCGGCTTGGCCGGTGTGGGTATACTGCTCGCCTTTGATCAGGAGGTGGTTCGATTTATCTGCTTAATGGTCTTTATGGTTTTGGCCTATAGCTTCATCCGAATCAACTATATTTTAGGGGTGATGTTCCTTACACCCTATCTATTATTACTCTATAGTTTTTTAGGCGTAAGTACCATCGAAATATTAAAAGAAAGAGTGGTCGATACCGTCATCGGGAGCTTATTGGCCTTTACATCCAGCTACATTATCTTTCCCAGTTGGGAAAGTAAAAATATCCAAACCAGTATGCGTAAGCTACTCATTGCCAACTATAACTATTTAGTAAAAGCATTGGAGTATATTGTGGGTATTGAGGTAAGCCAAACTGCATACAAACTGGTTAGAAAAGATGTTTATGTCAATATGGCGAATATGACCTCGACCTTTCAACGCATGATTACCGAGCCTAAGAGCAAGCAAAAAAATGCAAAAGATCTCAATAAATTCTTAATATATAGCCATATATTATCTTCTTATTCAGTAGCTTTGGTGACTGTCGTTTTAACTGCTGATAGAAACGCCTTAACAGCCGAGCATGTACGGCTAATGCGTAAATCACTCAAGCTGTTAGCCCAAACCATTTTGCAATTCAAATTTACGGTAGACGATGAAATGTTTAACGAAGCAGAGATAAAGGCACCCTCCCCCATGCCAGAGTCAGCTACCGAAAACGAAGAAGTAAAACTGATCACGGAACAGATTTCTTTCATCAGCAAAATCACTCAGGATCTTAACAAGATATGCGATAAAATGGAATTGCTAAAAGAATGACGACATCACCTTATTTGTCCTTTTTTTCAAAGACGGTGGCTACCCTACCCGCCACGTAAGTAATATCCGATTTTAACCCCACGTAGAAAGACAAAATATTCAAAGGTTGTTGCTGCACTTTAGAAAAAGCATGCATCAAGCCAATATCGGTATAAATAAAAAAACCTTTCAGCTTATAATCCGCTCCGGCACTAACCTTTGCTCCGGCCATTAGCCGATTGTCAAAGTCGCTCCTGATCACATTATCCGGGGCAAGGTTCGCTCGGGGTTCTGAGAAAAGACCTATAGAAGGACCTATAGTAGCATAAATATTCAACTTCTGAAATTGCCTGCGGGTTCCTATCGATAGATTTACATTATAATAAGAGGCTCGGGCATTTTCAACCAGATAAGGTGAACTATCATTCAATTGCTGCTGGTTATAACCAAACGACCAATAATCAATAGAAGGGTACAACACATAATGTCTATTGGGGAGTGAAATATCCATCCCCCAACTGCTCGCCAAACGCCCTGTCAGCACATTTGCCGTTTTCCCTAAGGGCGCACCGTAGCCCAAGCTTCCACTCACAATATATACTTTACCACTATGGATAGTATCCGTTTCACGCTTCACTTCGATACTATCTCCCTCTTTCGTAACCAATCTAAACGTCTCCTTTTGTGCGTAACTATGCGTACACAATAAAGCAAATAACCCAAGCAGCAACAAAACTTTTCTCATAAGAAATAATTCAAACCCATCTATGAGAAACAGCCAGCCTGGCAAAATTGTTTACCTTCTATAAAAAATTTAAACTATTAGGACCTTGGTTAAACAATAAATCAACTATACTTAGATTAGGGATAAAACCATATTTTGGTTCAAAAACCTGAAAATAAGATTTAGCTGGATGCACGGCGTTTACTTTTTTAGGATGTATGCTGCTACGGAAATCCACCACTTCATCATTGCTTTCCATATACGTATCTGTAAATGTTATGGTCTTCCTCGCTTTCAGCAGTCTAAGTACTAAGGCCAGTAAATCAACATTGAAATCAAAAAGAAATTCGTACTTTTTTTGGTAAAACGGAGCGAAATCATCCTCATAGAACTCAAAGTATGCAGAACGGCGATAAGAGGTCTGTAAACTCATCCAGTGTAAGCGCGGCCAATCACTCTCATAGCTAATGCGCACATCCTTCATCACGGTATGCACTTTGGCCCCTTTCATTACCGGGATAATCAAATCCAATTTTCCATTGGGAGAATATATACTTGCTCTATTCCTATATGTCTGTTTCGGGAAGTGTTCAAACTTCTCTATCCATACCTCGTCTGTTTTTAACGCAACTATTTCCGTAAACACCTCCACTGGAGCTAGATAAAAACAGGGGAATAATTTATTTCTTTCCATCAGCATGTAAATAAAACATGCGAAAATACATATTAACTACTAATTAGCCCTTAATAGATCCGAAAAACAGGTCAATAAAATAATGAATGCAGTAATTCTGATAAAAAATTCCGTTTCACCGCAAAGAAATTAGATATTTGCAGATTACTAGTAAAAGTTATCCGGCACCATCAACGGTGTATACGGGTGAACAAGTCATTTACAAATGAGTTTAGGCAACCGCATCTTATGTTTTCTTATCTACGTTGTTTCCCTGCTTCCATTCTGGGTGCTTTATTTGATAAGTGACATACTATTTTTGGTGCTTTACTATATCATTGGTTACCGTAAAAAGGTAGTCTATAACAATCTAAACGCGGCATTTCCCCAGAAATCAGCGCACGAAAAAAAACAGATTGCTAGGAAATTCTACGTTTTCCTGTCCGATATGATTGTTGAAGTCATTAAAATGCGGAGTATCACTGCAGATGAAGTAGAAAAGAGGATCCATATCCGCAACAAGGAAGAGATCTATCGGCATTTAAAAGAAGGTAGACCCATTATAGGAGCAACCGGCCACTATGGCAACTGGGAGTTGGGTATCCATCGTTTATCTCTTATGATGCAGGATCCTATTCTGATCATTTACAAACCCTTAAACAATAAGGGTTTTGGAAAAGTATTCAACCATATCCGATCCCGTTTCAATGCCAAAATGGTCCCCATGAAACAGGCACTCCGGCAGATAATTACCAATAGAAATGTCCCTCATATCAGTGTGTTCCTTTCCGATCAAACACCTGCCAGATCAGAATCAGATTATTTTGCGCCCTTTTTAAATCAGGATACCTTAATGTTTTTAGGCATGGAGAAAATAGCCAAAAACACTGATTTCCCCATTGTTTACTGCCATATCAACCGAATAAGAAGAGGCTATTACGAATGTACCTTCAGTACCTTATTTGAGCATCCAAAAACAAGCGGTGATTATGAAATAACACTGGCCTATAAAAGCTATTTGGAACAAATTATTAGTAAAAAACCAGAACTTTGGTTATGGTCGCATCGCAGATGGAAACACAAACCTATCCCATGAAGAAAAAAGTAGCGATCGTCATATTAAACTGGAATGGAAAAGAACATCTGGAAAAATTTCTTCCTTCGGTTCAAATGAGTACTTATCCCAATCTGGATATTATCGTTGGAGACAATGGCTCCACCGATCTGTCCACAATCTTTATAAAAGAACATTACCCTACCATTAAACTAATCGAAAACAAAGATAATTTAGGTTTTGCAGCCGGGTATAACCGTGTCCTACAACAGGTAGATGCCGATTACTTTGTACTGTTGAATTCAGATGTGGAGGTGCGTGCAGATTGGATAGAACCGGTTATAGAGCTGATGGAAGCAGATAAGGCCATTGGCGCTGCACAGCCTAAAATACGCTCGTTTCATCACCGTAACCAATTTGAACATGCCGGCGCTGCCGGAGGATACATCGATTGGCTTGGCTATCCATTCTGTGCCGGCAGGATACTCGAAACCACTGAAACAGATACCGGACAATATAATCATTCAAAAGAAGTTTTCTGGGCCAGCGGGGCTGCTTTCTTTATCAGAAAAGAAGCGTGGATAAGCGCCGGCGGGTTTGATAAAGACTTCTTTGCCCATATGGAAGAAATAGATTTGTGCTGGCGCCTCAAACAGCTGGGATATAAAATTTTTTATTGCCCTCAATCCTGCGTATATCATGTTGGAGGCGGTACACTTCATAAAGAAAACCCTTTCAAAACTTATCTAAACTTCCGGAATAATCTTTTCATGCTACAGAAAAACCTACCCTTTTGGCAGGCGGTAACTATTATTTTTATCCGGTTTTGGCTAGACTTTATCGCCTTGTTACGCTTCCTGCTCGAAGGTAAAAAGAAAGACGCCCTGGCCGTGAGCAAGGCCCATGTTAATTTCTTCAGAAATTTCGGCCGAACAGCGCAAAAAAGAAAAGGTATCCGGGAAAAGAAAAAAGTTACAGGCGTATACCGTGCCAGCATTATCTGGGCTTATTTCATATTAGGGAGAAAAACCTTCCAGCACTTAAATCCAAGGAAATTCCTCTAAAATTTTTAAACAAAGACTCCTATCACTTGTTAACATACCATACCTCTTAGAAACCGTTATGAAAAAATCACTATCATTCCTCTGTATAGCACTCCTCTGTCTAAGCAGTATACATGCACAGAACAATAAAACAGCAGGAGCCTGGCGCTTACAGGAAGGGGACATAGAACATACCCTAGTTATGGTTGATAATTACCTATCCTTTAGTTCCTTTGATATCAGTAACAAAAAATTCATCAATACATGGGGCGGCCACTATACCTATACGGCAGACCAACTCCAGGTGCTCATCGAATTCAATGCCCAACATCCGGAAGGCGTTCAAAAAAAACAAAGCTTTCAGGCATCTATAAATGGACAGCTTTCCAGTAATATTTCGGGTACAGAAAAAAACTGGACAAAGGTGGATGATAACCAAGCTCCCTTGGCCGGTGTTTGGAGAATAACCGGAAGAAAAGTAGATAATCAACTAAATGAGATGCCTTTAAGAGATCGGCGAACGTTGAAAATCCTTTCGGGTACACGGTTTCAATGGGTAGCCATCAATGTCAAAACAGGAGAATTTTCCGGCACCGGTGGTGGTACCTACACCTTTGCCAATAATCAATATACCGAACACATCGAGTTTTTCTCCCGTGACGGCGAGCGGGTTGGCGCTAGCTTAAGTTTTAATGGCCAATTAGAAGATGGCCAATGGCATCACAGCGGTTTAAGCTCTAAAGGAGATCCGATTTATGAAATCTGGAGTAAGTTGGAATAGTGGCGTAGTAACTACTTAACCGGCAACCAAACTCAACACTGCCAGCCGGTAACTATCCAAGCCAAATCCGGCAATAATTCCTTTACAGTTTTTTGCCAGATAAGAATGATGTCTAAAAGACTCTCTTGCGTGCACATTGGAGATATGCACTTCCACTACCGGTGTATTTATACCTGCAATCGCATCTCCTATAGCCAATGAAGTATGCGTATAAGCTCCCGCATTGAGCACAATACCGTCATATGTGAAACCCACCTCATGTATTTTATCAATGATTTCTCCCTCATGATTACTCTGAAAATAGCCGAGCTCCAACGCCGGAAAAGCCGTTTTCAGATCTTCAAAATAACGATCAAAGCCTTTGTCGCCATAGATGGACGGTTCCCGTACACCTAGCAGGTTTAGATTCGGTCCATTGATAATTAAAATCTTCATTTATTAAATATTTTGTACTAACTTGGTTTCACATTGCACTACACGCGCAAAGATAGTGTTTTCATCCTTAAAATGCATCCATTCCATTGTGGTGCAAAACGTTAACTTATAGAACTGAACAACAAATATATACACATGAAGCACACATTTCTTATCATCTCTTTATTTATACTAGCGGGTATCGTCTTGGCCGGCGAATGGTGGTCTCCCATCTACTGGTTGCTTTTCCTACTTATCCCCCTTTTCTTTTTAGGTTTATTTGATGTATATCAATCCAAAAGGGCCATACGGCGCAATTTCCCTCTATTCGGAAGACTCCGTTATGTCATGGAAGATTTACGACCCAAAATTCAGCAATATTTTATAGAAAACGATACAGACGGTCGGCCTTTTAACCGCATCCATCGGAATGTCATTTATCAAAGGGCCAAAAAAGAAATGGACACCACCCCTTTCGGCACACAACTGAACGTCTATGAAAATAATTACGAATGGCTCAACCACAGTATCAATGCCCTTCCCTTTAATGTGGCCAACGAAGACCCCAGGGTTATCGTTGGCGGTCCTTACTGCAAACAGCCCTATTCGACCAGTGTCTATAATATCTCTGCAATGAGCTACGGCGCTTTAAGTAAAAATGCCATTATGGCTTTAAATCAGGGAGCTAAGTTGGGCAACTTCGCACACAATACCGGCGAGGGTGGTTTAAGCGATTATCATTTAGAGGGAGAAGGTGACCTCATATGGCAAATCGGTACCGGCTATTTCGGTTGCCGCTTTCCCGATGGAAGTTTCAATCCCGAAGCTTTTCAATCGAAAGCCAATCTGCCTCAGGTAAAAATGATTGAAATCAAATTATCGCAAGGAGCAAAACCCGGACATGGTGGTATTCTCCCCGCGGCAAAGGTAACCGAAGAAATCGCCCGGATACGATTGGTAGAAATGGGAAAAGATGTAGAGTCCCCTCCTTATCACAAATCTTTCGCCAGTCCCATAGAACTGCTCCATTTCATTAAACAATTACGTGAATTATCTAATGGTAAACCTATTGGTTTTAAATTATGTATAGGTCATCGAAGTGAATTTGTTGCCATCTGTAAAGCAATGATACAAACAGATCTATATCCGGATTTCGTGACCGTGGATGGTGGCGAAGGAGGAACCGGAGCTGCCCCTTTGGAGTTTTCCAATCACGTAGGCATGCCGCTTCGTGATGCCCTGGCCTTTGTATACGATACACTTACCGGATTTGACTTGAAGAAGCACATCAAAATAATTGCTTCCGGAAAAATAGTAACCGGTTTTGACCTGGTTAAACATTTTGCTTTAGGCGCTGATCTATGCAACAGCGCCCGCGGGATGATGATGGCTGTCGGTTGTATACAAGCATTGGAATGTAACACCAACAAATGCCCTACCGGAGTAGCCACACAGGACCCTCATCTCGTTAGAGGCCTGGTAGTGGCTGATAAAAAAACAAGGGTAGCCAACTTTCATAAACAAACATTGAGAAGTGCCGCCGAACTAATGGCCGCTGCCGGCATCAAACATCCAGACGATATCCACCGTGCCTATATCCATAGAAGAATATCTCCGGATAGAATTCTTACCTATTTAGACAGTTATCCTTACATACCAAAGGGATCCTTGCTTCAGCAGCCGTATGCCAAGCAATACGAGTTATTGATGACCATCAGTGATGCCCAGTCATTTTCACCCAATTTCGAAAATCTCAATTGGGAAGAATTGGAATGGGCCCGAAAACCGATGACCAATTAACACCTTACAAAAAGCTGATTTAATCTGTATCTTTGCTACTCAGGAAATATGGGACCAATAGGTATTTTTGATTCGGGTTACGGTGGGTTAACCGTTTTTAAAGAAATAAAAGCACAATTACCACAATACGATTACATCTATTTAGGCGATAATGCTCGCGTGCCTTATGGCACGCGATCTTTTAGCACCGTTTACCAATATACGCTGGAGTGTGTCAATCATTTATTTGAGATGGGTTGTCATCTGATTATACTCGCCTGTAATACCGCCTCAGCAAAAGCCTTAAGAACCATACAGCAGCAGGATCTGCCCAAACACCAAGATCTCAGAAAGGTTTTAGGCGTTATTAGACCTACTACTGAAATGATCGACCAACTCACCACGAGCAAGGAAGTGGGTATTCTAGCAACTTCCGGAACTGTCAATTCGGGCTCCTACGTCATAGAAATCAACAAATTCTTCCCCGACATCAACGTATATCAGGAAGCATGTCCTATGTGGGTACCCTTGGTAGAGAACAACGAAATAGCTTCTGAAGGAGCTCACTTTTTTGTAAAACAGCATATCGACAGGATCATGCATCAATCAGCCCATATAGACACCATCGTACTCGCTTGCACGCATTACCCCCTTTTGCTTCCCATTATCGAAAAATATAGTAAACCAGAAGTAAAGATAATTGCTCAAGGAAGTATTGTAGCCAGGAGTTTATCCAATTATCTTATTCAGCATCCCGAAGTAGAGGTACTATGTACTAAAAACGCCTGCACTCAATTTTTCACTACCGAAAAAGCAGAAAATTTCAATGAAAAAGCCGCCCTTTTTTATGGTAACGATGTTAAAGCATCACAGCTGGTTGTTGGTTGTTAGTTGTTTGTTGTCAGCATATACTGATTACTCATCACACATCACTGATTACAGCCCAGCTATTCAAAAAACTTACCGTTAAAATTCAACAGAAAAAGCTCCTTTGTTGCACGTGTACAGGCTGTATACAGCCAACGGAGAAAATCGGTATTCAACATCTCTTCCGTTAAAAACCCCTGATCAATAAACACCGCATCCCATTGCCCCCCTTGTGCCTTATGGCAGGTTACGGCCATAGAGAATTTAATCTGCAAGGCATTGTAATAAGCATCGGTTTTAATGGCCTCCATCCGTGCCTTTTTATTCGGTATATCTGCATAATCCTCCATGACCGCTTCGAACAGACGTCGCTGGTCTTCCATTGGTAAATTAGGTGTATCAGCATACAAAACATCCAATAAAACTCTGCAGGATAAAGGTTCTGCCTCCTCCTGATCTATAAAGCCCAGACTTACGTCCGCGAATTTAAAACCATATTGTTCATGCACATTCCGCACCCGCTTTACAACAGCCATGTCACCATTCGCAATAAAACTACTTTGCGAAGAATCTTCCGAAGCTGCCCAGTAATAATTATTACGCACCACCATCACCTGATCGCCACCTGTCAACTCCTCCTCCCGGTATAAGATTTGGTTTCTGATGTGCTGGTTGTACAGATTAGCATTTTTATTTGATCGGCAGATAACCAGTGTATTTTCTATTCCATATTTATCATAGGCATAATGCAGCCCCTCAATCAATCGCTCCCCGGTCATCCGGTACACATCCGGGTATCCCTTTATCTTCAGTTTCGGAAAGCTGATTTTCTGTTCATCACTTTTATCCAAGCGGATCTGCTCCCTAATGGAGGTCGCATTCCATAAAATACCCGAGTCTTGCGCTTGTCTCACCACCTCTGTTAGTTCAAAATCCATCACCTCATAATTAAAGTAATTCTTTAGATAAGATGCATTAAGAGCCGGACTCTCTTCTAGTCCAACAGGCGGTAGTTGCGCCACATCCCCCACAAAGAGGAGCCGGCAATCAAGACCAGCTTCCACATAAAGGATGAGATCGTTCAATAAACTTTTCCGATCATACCCTATACTTTCATTGGATATCATCGAAGATTCATCCACAATGAACAAGGTGTTTTTGTGAAGATTATCTGCCAACATAAAAGACAGTTCAGGTGTACCTGCCACCTTTTTCCTGTAAATCTTTTTATGAATAGTAAGTGCTGGTCTTCCAGCATATGCGCTTACCACTTTAGCAGCCCTACCTGTTGGCGCCAACAATACAGAACGCATGTTCAGCATCGGTAGAGCTTTCACCAGAGCGCTTACGATCGTTGTCTTACCGGTACCCGCGTAGCCCTTTAAAACGAAACACATCGGTGTTTGATGATTACTTAAAAAGTCAGCCAATAACTGAAATGCATCACTTTGCTGTTTGGTAGGTGTTACAGGAAAATATTGTGCAATTATATTCTTTATCTCCACGTCCAAACCTAATACAAAAAAATGCTTTTTGCAATATCGTTTCTAAAGGGTACTTTTGCTATCCATGAGTGAATTGCAAATAGAATTTATTGACGACAACTTCACTGTAGAAAAAAGTGAGGAATACCAATTGCTGATAAAACAGGATAAGCTAATTTATCAAATGGCAATTTTGGATGATGAGAATCATTTGCTATTGTTATTATCCTGGCAAAAAGACACCAATGAAGATCGCATACAACATTTACTGAATCTGTCATATAAATCAAAAAAGATTGCATTGAACAGCAAAAATATTTTATTGATACCTAACGAATTATACGATATAGATCAAGAAATAAATTATCTAAATTTATTATACTTGAGCAGAACAACCAACACCTTATTAACAGACCATTTAACCAGCTTATCAGCTAGCCTACTTTACGGTTTGCCCACTAGCGAAATAGAAACGATTCAAACACAATTCCCGGCTACACAGTTACACTCCAGAAATACCGCCTTACTCTGCGCATGGAAGCTATTCAGCAAAGAAGAGACATTTTTTGCTATAAACTTCAACGGCGAGCAGACTGATTTTTGCTATTTTGCCAATGGAAGTTTAATGTACTATCACACCCATCCCAGTCAGCATGCAGACGAACTGAATTATTTTTTCCTCGCCATTGTACAAGAACAAAAGATTGACCTTTCCGGTACACCCTTATACCTATCCGGTAAAATCAACGAACAACATGCTTTTTACAAACGGCTTGGTAAGTACAGCAAGCAAATGCAATTTATGGATTTATCCAGCTTGATCAGTTGTGAAAACTACAAGGTTCAACAAAAGGCCCACAACAGCCTCTCATTATTCGGGTTACTATGCGTGTAATTGGCGGACAGTTAAAAGGGATCAGGCTCTCTCCTCCCACTAATCTACCTGTAAGACCCACCACCGATCTGGCCAAAGAAGCGCTCTTCAATATATTGCAGAACCGGTTAAATTGGAAGGATACCGAAGCATTGGATTTATTCAGTGGCACCGGAAATATAACTATTGAATTAGCCTCCAGAGGAGTTAAAAAAGTAATCGCGGTTGATCAACATCCAAAATGCTGTTCCTTTATTAAAGAGCAGAAAATAAAACATGGTCTTATGGCCATAGAGATCGTACGGGCAGACGTACTCAAATACATCCCGCAATGCAAACAAAGCTTTGATTTCATTTTTGCAGATCCTCCCTACGATTTGCCCCAATTGACCCGTATTCCAGACTTGATCTTTCAGAACGAGTTACTCAATGAGGGAGGCATATTGGTTTTAGAGCATCCTACAACAAGAAAAATAGAACAGCATCCCCATTTTATAGAACAGCGAAAATACGGTTATTCATCATTCAGTATATTTCAGCTATAATATATCCCGGCATCAAAACATTTTTTTATATTTATCCTTCTATGAAAAAAAGAATTGCCCTCTTTCCCGGATCATTTGATCCTATCACCTATGCGCACATGGATATCATCCAACGCGCTATTCCCTTATTTGACGAAATCCATATCGCTATCGGTTTAAACAGTGCTAAAACGCCCTTGATTTCGCCCGATAACCGACTGCATATTTTAAAAGAGATTTTCGTCGATTTACCTACCGTTAAAGTTTCCAGCTATTCGGGTCTAACGGTCACATACTGCCAGCAGATACAAGCTAACTATATAGTGCGGGGTTTGCGCAACACCGCTGATTTCGATTTTGAAAATGCCATCGCCCAGAACAATTTACAGCTGGCCTCCTCAATCGAAACCATTGTACTGTTCAGCAGTCCGGGCTATGGGCATATCAGTTCAACCATTGTAAGAGATATACTCAAGCATAAGGGTTCCATCGAACATCTGGTACCTAAAGCAGTGTTGGCTTATATATAAGCTTTTTTTCTAGCACGTCTTTAATGATGCCATACGTATTATTCAACACATCATCCAGTTGATCCGGGCTGATCCATTTCGCTTGTGTAATACCCTCACTTGTCTGAGGCACCAATTTCGGACTTTTATTCACGGCCATTTCATACCAATTGGTCTTTTTCAGCACTACCTCACCCTTCATTTCATACGCATGATAGGAGGTCACGATCTTAGGTCCCAAATAATCTACTTTGATACCACATTCCTCTTCTACTTCCCGTACAGCCGCGCTTTTCCGTTTCTCACCCGGATCGATTTTGCCTTTCGGAAGATCCCACTTACCCAAGCGGTATATAAAAAGTAACTTACCATCTCCATTTTTTACCAGCCCCCCCGCTGCACCGATGAGCCGCATGTCATCTTTAATGGCTTTCAGCACCGCTTTCGGATTTTCTACCTGTAACAGATAATTCACAGGTACTGGAAAAGAGGCACTTTTCTTAAAAAGTTTAACAAAATCAAACGACTGTAAATCAATCCGTTGATAAGCTTCTGAAGCTTCAGGAGTAAAATCGGCTAAAATTAGGGCCGATTCGTTCATATAAATTTTATAAATTTGCATCATGAATCACAAGAGTGAGATTGAACAAAAAGTTTCTGAATTTTTATTGCAAATTAAAGCAATTAAATTACAACCTGCCAAACCTTTTACATGGGCCTCTGGTTGGAAGTCCCCTATTTATTGCGATAATCGTGTTTCTTTATCACATCCTACGGTAAGAACATACATCCGTCAAAAGCTTTCTGAGGTCGTACAAGAAGAGTTTGGTTCTATCGGTATGATAGCAGGCGTGGCCACTGCAGGCATCCCTCAGGGTGTATTGGTTGCACAGGATCTAGGTTTACCTTTCGCTTATGTACGCGCCAGTGCCAAGGATCACGGCAGGCAGAATATGATTGAAGGCGAGATTGTAGAAGGCCAGCGTGTAGTCGTTATTGAAGATTTGATTTCTACTGGAAAGAGCAGCTTAAAAGCTGTTGAAGCCCTTAGAGAAGCCGGTTGCGATGTAGTAGGCTTGGTAGCTATTTTCAGCTACGGATTCGATGTCGCAGATGAAAATTTCAAGGCAGCGAAATGCAGATATACTACGCTTTCTAACTATAATGCGCTGATCAAATACGCTTCAGCGAACGGTTTCATCCATCATGAAGAAGAAGATCTGTTGCGCGAGTGGAGAAGAGATCCTGCCAACTGGGAGCCAAAAACAGTTTAAAATCAGCAAACAGCATGACGATTATAGAAAGCAAGAGTATCATTAATCAGCCAATTGAAGTGGTTTATACTTTCCTGGCTGATTGCAACAATCATGAAAAGTTGATGCCAGAGAATGTCTACAATTGGTCGTCTACTGTAGATGAGGCCAGGTTTACCATACAGAACATGGCTAAATTGGCGCTAAGGATAGAAGAACGTAAACAAAACGAAGAAATTTTGTTTATTCCATCAGAAAAAGCGCCTTTTGACGTTTCCCTCTCCTGGAAAGTAAAATCAATAGATCCCTCCACTACGGAAGCAAGTTTCACCATTCACGCAGATCTGAACATGATGATGAAAATGGTTGCCAGTGGTCCGCTCAAAAAACTTACCGATTTCCAAACCACAAAGTTGAAAGAAGCATTGGAAGGTTAGTTATATCAGTTGTGAGTTAGGGGTAACAGAAATCGTGGTTTTTGACACTAAGAACTACTGAATACCTACTGAAATCACACTAAAAGCTACTGGGTTGACACTGGTTTGATACTCATTTCACACAAGATTGACACTAGTCTCACACTACTTTGACTATCACTTCGTACTTCCCAAATACTTCCCCCGAACTAAAAATATTTCCACTGTTCCCATTCATCACATCATTCCACCAGCAATTGTTTGTTGTCATCGACTAGTCATCACATTGGCCAATTACTAATTAATACGCCATTATTTCAGTTTAAAATACTAAAAAACAGACAGTTAGTCATCTTAATTTAAACTGATAAGACAAAATGTCTGTTTTTCCAAAACTTGTTTCACTGGTATTCGTTTTGTTATAAAAAATGCAACGAAGCACGCGCTGAGCGTGTTGCAAAACCATAACACACATAACACAATGAATTTAAACAACTTTACTATTAAAGCGCAGGAGGCCATTCAAAAGGCTTCGGAAATAGCAGGTGGTAATCAGCACCAGGCTATAGAAAATGCGCATATGCTGAAAGCTCTTTTATTAGTGGATGAGAATGTTGTGAGTCATTTATTAAAAAAACTAAATGTCAATATAAATCGGCTAAACGAGGCTTTAGATCAACAGATCAGCACCTATCCCAAAATCAGTGGAAGCAATATATACCTATCTTCTTCGGCCAATACGGCTATTCAGAAAGCACAAGGTTATCTAAAAGAGTTTAAAGATGAGTTTGTATCTGTAGAGCATTTACTATTGGGTATCCTTCATGCAGGCGACAAAACATCTTCCCTTTTAAAAGACCAGGGAGTTACCGAAAAAGATCTGAAGAAAGCCATTGTAGAATTACGTGGCAATTCGCGCGTAACCGATCAGAACGCAGAAGCCACTTACAATGCTTTAAACAAATATGCCCGCAATCTGAATGAGTTTGCCGAGTCTGGCAAATTAGATCCGGTGATTGGCCGTGACGAAGAAATACGGCGTGTCATCCAGATTTTATCCCGCAGAACCAAGAATAACCCCATCCTGGTGGGAGAACCCGGCGTGGGTAAAACAGCCATTGCAGAAGGTATTGCCCATCGTATCATCAAAGGTGATATTCCCGAAAATTTAAAGACCAAAACTGTTTTCTCGCTGGATATGGGTGCCCTAATTGCTGGCGCAAAATATAAGGGCGAGTTCGAAGAGCGTTTAAAAGCAGTGGTCAAAGAAGTAACGGAAAGCGATGGCGAGATTATTCTCTTTATAGATGAGATACATACCTTGGTAGGTGCCGGCGGTGGTGAGGGGGCAATGGATGCCGCCAATATCCTAAAACCCGCTCTGGCAAGAGGTGAATTACGTGCCATTGGTGCTACCACCCTCAATGAGTTTCAAAAATACTTTGAAAAAGATAAAGCCTTGGAACGTAGGTTCCAGAAAGTGATGGTAGACGAGCCAGACACCCAAGATGCCATCTCCATTTTGCGCGGTATCAAAGAACGTTATGAAACGCATCACAAGGTTAGAATCAAAGACGAAGCGATTATCGCTGCTGTTGAATTGTCGCAACGCTATATTGCCGACCGTTTCCTGCCTGATAAAGCGATTGATTTAATGGATGAAGCAGCCTCCAAACTTCGCTTGGAGATGGATTCAGTGCCCGAGGCTGTGGACGAAATCGAACGTAAAATCATGCAGCTCGAGATCGAACGGGAAGCCATTAAGCGCGAGAACGACACACAGAAAGTAGAAGAATTAAGCAGGGAAATTGCCAATCTCGCTTCCGACAGAGATTCGTTGAGAGCCGCATGGCAGAGTGAAAAGTCGCTGGTTGATAATTTAAACCTCCATGTACAACAGATAGAAGACTATAAGCTCGAAGCGGAACAGGCAGAACGTGCTGGAGATTATGGCAAGGTTGCCGAGATCCGTTACGGCAAGATCAAACAGGTCCAAGACGAGTTAGAACAATTAAAAAAGGAACTGGAAGAAAAACAGGGCACCGAAAGAATGCTCAAAGAAGAGGTTACTGCCGAAGATATAGCCGATGTAGTATCCCGTTGGACGGGCATTCCTGTAACAAAAATGGTTCAGAGTGAGCGGGAAAAATTGTTACACCTTGAGGCAGAGCTACATAAACGCGTTGCCGGACAAAGCGAAGCCATTGAGGCGATCGCCGATGCTATCCGTCGTTCACGTGCTGGCCTGAGCGATAAAAGAAGGCCTATCGGCTCCTTTATCTTCCTCGGCACTACCGGCGTAGGTAAAACGGAGCTTGCTAAAGCACTGGCCGAGTTCTTATTCAATGATGAACATTCCATGGTTCGGATCGACATGAGCGAATACCAGGAACGCCATGCCGTTTCCAGATTGATCGGAGCGCCTCCGGGATACGTAGGTTATGATGAAGGTGGACAATTGACCGAGGCCGTCCGCCGTCGCCCCTATTCCGTTGTGCTGTTGGATGAAATTGAAAAAGCACATCCGGATGTATTCAATATTCTATTACAGGTATTAGATGATGGGCACTTAACCGATAATAAGGGTCGTATAGTGAACTTTAAGAATACCATCATCATTATGACCTCTAATATAGGCTCGCACTTAATTCAGGAGAACTTCAGTGAACTCAATGATGTAAACCGCGATGAGGTAGTGGCCAAAACCAAAAACGAAGTATTCGAACTCCTCAAAAAATCTATACGTCCAGAGTTTCTGAACCGTATTGACGAGGTGATTATGTTTACCCCTTTAAACAGGGATGAGATAGGAGAAATTGTTCGTTTACAGTTCGTTGGTGTTCAAAAACAGTTGGCGGATCTGGGTATTCATCTCGAGGCCTCCGAAGAAGCATTGGATTGGTTGGCTCAATTAGGCTATGATCCGCAATTCGGTGCCCGCCCGTTAAAGAGAGTCATTCAAAAAAGAATTTTGAACGAGCTTTCCAAAGAGATCCTCGCTGGCAAGATCAATAAAGACAGTAACATCAAATTGGATATGTTCGATAACAAATTTGTATTCATGCAAGAAGATAAATAATAACCTCACTAAGAGGAAGCCGGATGGTATATACTATTCGGCTTTTTTATTATACTTATTATGCCAAGTGCATTGTTACTTTTTGTCATGTCGAGTGCAGCGCAGCGAAATCGAGACATCTAGATCTCTCCACTTCGGTCGAGATGACGTTCTCCACTTCGGTCGAGATGACATCATCCTATCCAACAACTCAACAAAATTCGTAACTTTACATTAATGGTTGATCAGAAGCTATCGAATAAAAGTGTGCGGGGCAAGGTTATCTTTGTCTTTATTTGTTGCTGCATTGCCCTCGCTATGGCTTGGGTAATCAGTAAAGATGCCTTTAATAGAGTGATTACTGCGGTAGACAACATTGCTAAACCCAATGAAAAAATGCGTTTGGTCAGTCAAGTCTCCAGAGATATTATGCAATTGGATCAATTGCAGCGCGCGCAGGTACTCTCTACTGATGACAGTATCTACGCAAACTTCCAAAAGGAGTCTAAATTGGTGTCTGCTTCCCTGGATTCCCTGCAAAACCTATATGCAGAAGACAGTAGCCAAATCGTACGGATCGATTCGATCAAGAGCCTATTGAAAGAACGCGACAAGCTCTTTCTAGCCTACGTTCAGGTAAGAGAAAAGATGGTGGATAGCCATGAATTCTCCAAACAACTACAGAGTATTGGCGATATATTGCAAAATACCCCGTCGGGTGACAGCACTGTTGTTACCATGCGTAAAATAACAGAAACCACCACGATTGAGCCGGGCGAAGTAATCAGAAATGACTCTATCCAGGACGACCGCTCCTTCTTTGGCAGGCTGTTTGGCGCCAAAAAGAGACCCGCTCCTCAACAGAATGTCATTAACCAGCCCAGGCGGATTGTTAAAGAAGAACTCAACGAACTGATTGACACCATCAGCACTGCACGACAGGATAGTGCCATACGACTTATCGACAGCGTTTTACGTAGTATCGAAGAAGCACAAAGGGCCCAGAGCGATTCTTTTATTGATCGTGAGGTAGAATTAACCTACGCCGGAAATCTACTGATCAGTAAAATGCTCGGCATTCTCAATGCCGTGGAAAAAGAAGGCATGTTACAGATGGAAACCGAAAATGCTTCCGCTCAGTATGTCATGAACCATAGTCTCAGCCGTATTAATTTCGTAGTGTTGGGTTTCTTTGTTATTACCACTGTACTGGTTTTACTGATACTTTCAGACATCCGTAAAAGTAACCGATACAGAAGAGAGCTCGAACTGGCCAAGGAAGAAGCCGAATATCACAGTGCCGCCAAACAGCGCTTTTTATCAAACATGAGCCACGAATTGCGTACGCCCCTGCAGTCTATCATCGGTTATGCAGAGCAGTTGCGGGAAGAGCATCCCGAGAACAGTCGGGAAGTAAGCATTATCTATCAATCTTCCGAGCATTTACTTCAGATTGTAAACGAAGTATTGGATTACAACCGTATCAATTCCGGTAAATTTCATTTTAACAATCAGGATTTCCATCTAGGCCAACTCATAGACGATGTAGTGGCTGCTATGCAACTACAGGCAGAAGAAAAATCACTGTCGCTCAACCTTGTCAAAACCATTGAAGGTTCTGTCTACCTGTTTGGGGACCCCTTCCGTATCAAGCAGATCCTATATAATCTTTTAAGTAATGCCATTAAATTCACCGATAAAGGTTCAGTTACCTTAACCGTAAACACCCGTATCAAGGGAGAACTAACCGAGTTAGGCATCGAAATCAAGGACACCGGAAAGGGCATTCCCGAAAGTGATATCCATCGTATTTTCAATGAATTTGAGCAAGCAGAGAATTCCAATTCCGGTGTTCATTTTGGCAGTGGTTTAGGTTTGAGCATTGTTAAAACGCTTTGTGAAGCCATGGGTGGCCAAATTGACATCAAAAGTCAATTAAATCACGGTTCTGTTTTCAGGGTAGCTATCCCACTCAAAACCTCTACCATCATAGAAGACAGTAAAACAGAAAACGATCTCATCCCCATCAAAGATTTTCAAGACACCATCTGGGTGATTGATGACGATTCTTTTATCTTGGAACTGTGTCATAACATTTTCAACAAATACAACATTCGGCATCGCACCTTCTCCGATCCAAACGAGCTGTTGAATACCCCTTGGGATTCATCGGTTAAGATCGTATTGATGGATATGCGTATGCCCGGAAAAACAGGAGTGGAATTAAACCATGAGTTAAGGCCACGCATTGGTGGCGATGTAAAAATCTATGCCTTTACTGCCCAGGCCCTGCCCGAGGAGCGCGAGCAAATTATTGCACAGGGCTTTGACGGATTGCTTCTCAAACCATTTAAAGAGATTGATCTATTACATTTACTCGGGCTCCGCAAAACAGAAGAACCCATTAAGATCAAAAACAGAAACGATTTAAAAGATTTCGATTTCTCCAGCCTCCGGCGGCTCACCTTTAATGATAATACGCAGCTGATCAAGATCCTCAATATCTTCATTAAAGATACCGCTAAAGATCTTGTCAGGTTACGTAATGCTATACAGACCAACGACAGAGAAGAGCTTGCCCTTTTATGCCACAAATTAGCAGGAAGAACCTCCCAGATTGGCGGACAAAGGATCGCCATCAAACTGCGAAAACTCGAAATCGATATTCGTAGCGATGAGTTTGATATACTCGAGATACAGGGCGTTATTGATCAGTTGTATCGCTTACTGGATTATCTCAAAGAAGATTTACATAGCACTGCTTTAAGTAATGGAAGCATAGCTTAGCCGCCGTTGTGGTTAGATAATAAAAAAGCCACCCCATCCATGAATGATAAGGTGGCTTTCTACATAAAGCATTTCTTTTAAATTGCGTCTGATAGCGATGTAAAGGTAAAATCCCTGATTTTCATAGGCGGAACGAGGATATTGCCGCTCCGCACCGTTTTTCCCAACTCTTCTACATTATTCAACATGATAACCGGACTTTCATTGAACCGGAAGTTCTTGATAGGAAATTGGATTTTGCCATTTTCAATATAGAACGTACCATCACGGGTAAGACCTGTTAATAATAGCGTTTGTGGGTCTACGGAACGGATGTACCAAAACCGCGTCACCAGAACACCTTTTTCCGTGTTGCTGATCATTTCTTCCAGAGAAGCTGTTCCTCCCGGAATGATCAACCCACCGCCGCCGCCGAAGCCTCGTCCGCCACTGCCAAATGGAAGTGGTTGTACGCCTTTCTCAGCCGCCCAGTACCGTGAATATTCTAAATTTTTCACCACACCGTTTTCTACCCAAGTTGTTTTCTTTACCGGAACACCCTCCATGTCCCAGGTGGCCGAAGGCAGTTCCACATGAGTGGGGTCTGTATAGATAGAAATCTTTTCGTCAAACAACTGCTCTCCCAAACGGGTACCTCCACCCTTTTTACTCATATAACTCCGCCCTTCATCGGCACTCCGTGCGTCAAATCCTCTTGATATCCATCCCACCATATCGCTCACGGCTAAAGGTTCTAAAATCACTGTGTATTTACCTGGTTCAATCGCCCTGGCACCGGCAGAATTTTTGGCTTTATCGGCCGCAATTTTACTTAAAGCGCCGGCATCCAGTTTGGTTACATCATTGAAGCTATTACTTACATAACCCGATCCCGTACCTTCCTGGTTTCGGATAGTCACCGAAAAAGAGACATCGGTGCTTTTATTGTATGCAAACAGACCCTTTGAATTCATCATTGCCCTGAAGCCCCTACTGTTGTTCAGAAATCCGGCAGCTTCCAAATTGCCGGATTTTGATACCGACAAACTGGTGCCCACCATATCTGCCCGCTTTAAAGGATCGATGGCCGCAGTGCTTTCCACATAGGTAGGCGACTCCTCATACTGCTGAGGCTCCAGCACCGGCATGTACTCCGGATTTTCCGGCGCCAATTTAGCCAGCTCTTCGGCACGGCTGACCACCTTTTTTAACGACTCGTCGTCAAACTCATTGATGGAGGCCGATCCTACACGTTTACCATATACAGCACTGACCGACAGATCCATGACACTGGATTCTCCTGCCGTGGAAACGGCGTTTCTTGCATAACGGATATTCCCCTCTTCCGAACCTCTTAATGAAACGGTACATTCATCAGATGTGGAATAACTTAGTACTTTTTTTAAGATTGCTTGCGCTTCTTCTTTGCTTAAAATAGCCATGACGTTAAATATTTCTTGCTGTATTAATTACGTTAACTCCTGCAAATCGTGTCGTTGCGCTACCATGCGATACCGCACTGCTTTGCGATGGCTGTCCTTTTCCATCGTTAAACGACCCGCCTAAGCGATAATCAGATTCATCGCAGATGGCTGCGCATGAATTCCAGAATTCCTGTGTGTTGGACTGGTAGGCTACATCGTTTAACATGCCAACAATTTTCCCCTGCTTGATTTCATAAAACAATTGGCCACCAAACTGAAAATTGTACCGTTGCTGATCAATCGAAAAGCTACCGTTCCCAACAATGTAAATACCTTTCTCCACATCTTTGATCAGATCATCTACCGATAATTTTTCCTTACCGGGCGATAGAGACACGTTAGGCATACGTTGAAACTGCACATCATCCCAACCTTGACTATAACAGCAGCCGTTTGACTCGGTGCCTCCCAATATATGTACCTGATCACGGATAGCTTGATAATTGACCAAAATACCGTTCTTAATTAAATCCCACTGTTTGCACTTGACACCCTCATCGTCATAACCCACCGCACCCAGAGAACCTACCTGCAATTTATCAGCTACGATATTTACTTTTTCATTTCCAAAATTAAAGTTACCCGACTTCCATTTATCTAAGGTAAGAAAACTGGTTCCGGCATAATTGGCTTCATAACCCAGTACACGGTCCAGTTCAGTGGGGTGGCCTACGGATTCATGAATAGTGAGCCATAGGTGGGACGGATCCAATACAACGTCATATTTACCCGGCTCAACCGATTTCGCTTTTATTTTCTCTGCAGCATTCTGTGCAGCCTCTTTTACGTCTCCCAAGATATCATAGCGTTCTTTGTAACGCGTTACCACTCCGGCCAATTTGTCTTCTGGACGGGCATGTAGGTACTCATAACCCATTCCCATCGGCGCACTCAGTGCATTTCTTGTCTGAAATTTACCCGATTCACGGTCTATCTTGGTAACATTGAAATTGGGGTAAATACGGTGTACATCCTGATCGATGTACGATCCTTCTGTACTGGCAAAGTATTTTTGCTCATTCACCGCCGCTAGCATCGAGTTCACAAAATTGGCCCCATTCTGCAGGGCGATATCGTTTACCTGTAACAGTAGATCTACTTTCTCTTTAATCGGCACCTCAAAGGTATTGATCTCAATGGGTGCTTTCCAGCTTACTTCACCATATCCTTCCTGCGGAGCTAGCTGAACAGGTTCGGTTTGTAACTTTGCATTGGCCTTGGCCACCGCTACCGCCAAAGCAGCTGTTTTCGCAATATCATCTTTGGTAACCAAGTGACTGGCAGCAAAACCCCAGCAACCATCTACAATCACGCGGATGCCCACACCGTAGGATTCCGTATTGGATATCCCCTGTACACGTTTTTCTCTTGTAAAAACATATTGATTCAGATACCGTCCAATCCGTACGTCTGCATAGGTAGCCCCTTGCGATTTAGCGGCGTTTAGGGCCACATCCGCCAATTCTTTTTTGGCGGCTGCATCCATCCTTTCTTGGAGGGCCTCCAGCGGATCAATGGATCGCGCAAAAAGGCTGGTCTCGGGGAGCAACAAAGAGCCCATGCCCAAGGCAGAATAATAAAGAAAATCTTTTCTCCTCATAATTTTTTGTTCATTGTGAATTGTTTTCCGAAGATTGTTACTTTAATAATAATTATCCGATACCATGTTACCGATTATCCGATACCATGTTACCGATTATCCGATACCAGTTTACCGATTATCCGATACTACGTGCAGTATTAATGACATTGACACCGTTAAACCTAGCAGTGGAAGAACCATGGGAAACCGCACTCGATTGCGACGGCTGCCCTTTACCATCGGAAAAAGTTCCGAAAAGCCGGTAATCTGCTGCATCTGCTATATCCACCATTGAATTCCAAAACTCTTGTGTATTAGACTGGTAAGCCACATCTTTTAACATCCCCACAATTTTCCCCTGGCTGATTTCGTAAAACAGCTGTCCGCCAAATTGAAAGTTATAACGTTGCTGATCAATCGAATAAGACCCTCTTCCCATGATATAAATCCCCTTTTCCACATCCTTTATAAGATCCTCTACAGAACGTTGCTGGCTATTCGGCTGTAACGATACATTGGGCATACGCTGAAACTGGACGCTGTTCCAACTATCGGCATAACAACAGCCTTGGGAAGCCTCCAATCCGATAATATGGGCCTGATCCCTGATCGTTTGATAATTTGTTAATATCCCTTCTCTGATGAGATCCCATTGCTGTGCCGGTACGCCTTCATCGTCATATCCAATAGCGCCCAAAGAGCCTTTTTCCGTTCTATCGGCAACTACGTTCACCAGTTTACTTCCATAGTTGAAATTCCCTGATTTCCACTTATCCAGTGTGAGAAAACTTGTTCCTGCAAAATTGGCCTCATATCCCAACACCCGATCCAACTCCGTGGGGTGTCCCGTCGATTCGTGGATCGTCAATCCCAGATGTGTAGGATCCAGCACCAGATCGTATTTTCCCGGTTGGATTGATTTGGCATCAAACTTCTCTTTTACCTGTTTTGCCGCCGCAATGGCATCAGCTACGATATCATAATGATCTTTATACAGGGCCACCGGACTTCCCGCTACCTGATAAGGGTGCCCTGCCGTTAAATATTCGTATCCCATGCCCCGCGGAGCGCTGAGGGCATCCCTGCTTTCAAACTTGCCGGTAGCTTTATTGACTCCCGTTACAGTGAACGTTGGCCAAATACGGTGTATATCCTGATCGATATAAGAGCCGTCTGTGCTGGCAAAGTATTTCTGCTCATTCACCATCAGCAAGTTAGAGGTCACAAAGCTGGCGCCATGGCTCAAGGCAGCGGCATTGGCTTCCAGAAGCAAGGCTGTTTTCTCGGCAATGGGGATTTCAAAAGCATTCTTCTCTATAGGTGTTTTCCACGAAACCTCTCCTACACCGGCCTGTGGTGCCAACTGTACCGGTTCTTCCAGGAAACGGGCATTCCCTTTCGCAATAGCCACCGCCAATGCGGTGGTATGGGCAATGCTCTCTTTATCCATTTTATCGGTTGCGGCAAAACCCCAGCACCCATCTACCAGCACCCGTATCCCAATCCCATAGGATTCGACATTTGCCATATTGCGCACCTGTTTTTCTCTCGTAAAAATAGCCTGATTGAGGTAACGGCCAATCCGTACGTCGGCATAAGCAGCACCTTTAGCGGTTGCTTCCTGTAAAGCAATATCTGCCAATTCCTTTTTTTTACTAACTTCAATCCATTCTAAAGAAGATTCAGGAGCAATTGCTCTCCCAGAAACAGGAAAACCATTTAACAGACAAGCACCCAAGCCCAAGCCCGATGCTTTAATAAAGTCTTTTCTATTCAATTTTTTGATTATGTAAATAATTTATACCAATAAAAATCTCTTTTAGGCCACTTCAATCTAAATCAATCCCAATATAGGGTACATTTTTGTAAAAATGGCAGAAAAAACCTAACATTTTAGTTATAATTACGCGAAGTATACCAAAGCAATCCGGCAGACATAAAGAAAAACACATAAAAAATCCATTTTGGTATCATCACCACTTCCTTCGTACTTGTTTCCTCTCCTCGATTTGGCTGAGGCTCCGAAAAGTAGCTTTTATTCATTTCCATCCATTCTTTGTCCCGCATCGAACGCCAATCCACTTCATTATAATTATAAAAGGCAAGAGTATCTTTCCCTATTAATACTTCATTCCATCCCGGCATCTCCGACCAAAAAGAAACCTCTTTGGTAGTTGAAATCCAGGGATCCGAAACAGTAGGTATCGCCCATCGAGCTGTAGTAGCAAGCTGTCCCTCCACCTCTTTGAGCAGAAGTCCTGTCCAACGGTTAACAGTTGGTACCGAGGGCCATTGTGTATAATTCAACGTTTGTGTTTTTTCGGGCAACGTAACCGATAAAAGTCTACTCCAGAAGCGGGTGTAATTCCTTTCTTCTCCGCCTAGCCACCAAGTATAGGTATCTCCCAGCGTCAATGCCGTAATATGTCCTGCTCCATGTATTTGTGTAGCTGCCACCAGGTTTTCATTTGCATAGAATAGGGGCAACACTTTTTCATCTTCCTGTAAAGCAATCAGGTTAGCGGTTAATAAATCAATTTGAGTGGATTCATTCTGATACCTTATCCCCACCCGCTGGTCGCCTTTCTTTTCCAATTTCTTCCATCTAAAAAGCTTTCCTGCCGTTGTATGCGGAGAATCCTCTCCACCAATCAGGATGACTCCCATCCCTTTAGCCGATGCCAGCAATATTTCTTTTTGTTCATTGACACCCAATTGCGCCCACTCCGCCTCATCAATAATCAGCAGATCAGTTGTTTTCAGGTGTTCGGAATGGAGCCTTCCATTTCGTCCGGAAAAATTGGAAGTTCCGGAATGCAGAAATTTATCCTTACTGATCCGGGCTCTATAAGAAACCTGGTATTGATTATCCCGGAGCCAGTTGTATAGAAATTTATATTCAAAAGATGGCGAAGCGGCCAATAACAGGACTGAAAACGTTGGTGGTGGCGTTACGATCATCGGTACCTTTTCCCGCTGCAACGTATCATCTCCCACAGTGGCAATGATATCCAGCACTGTTCTCCCCTCTTGTTTGGGCTGATAAGATAAGTCAAAGACACCTTCTTTAGCAGAAGACAGCGCAACAGAATCAACGGTTTGGCCAACGCTTTTCAAATAAAGTATCACTGCTCGACTGTCTGCATGACGGTACCTCCCCTGTATTGACCATTCATTTCCCCTATTTATCTGTTGATCCCAATGAGCAAATAATATTCCCGATGGTGCAGCTCCTTCTTGATAATTGCCCTTATGTCGATCAATGGATTTCAGTTGCTCAGGGCTTAACCCAAAGCCGAATATAGCGAAATGTGCGTGTGGATGATTTGCTATCCAGCTTTCCCAATCATCAATGAAAGACACTGCTCTTTTTTCGGCCAGCACCGCATCAGTGGTATAGCAATCGGATAACTTTAACAAGCTATCTACTGCCTGTAAATCAGTTCCGCGTGTAAGAATACGAAGCACCTCATCTGATTCCACCTGTCCCGCTCGTTGATAGGTAAAAGGAATGGTAAGACCCACCAGTGCAGCCACCGCAACACAGGCCGCTAAGCAGCGCAACCAAAGTGGACCCCTCGTATCAATACGTCTTTCGTTGAGCAGTATATATACCAACAGAGCCAACGCCAGGCATATAAAAAGTATAGCAGAGGGCTTCAAGATCATTTGTTACCAATTAAATTTAAATAGCTATTATAGATACTTTCGCGTTGCGTATTTCTTTTCACTGCTGGCTGATAGTGCTGTGCCGGCAACAATTCCTGCACAGCGGTCGATAAGACCTGCACAGCTGTCTGTGTATAAACACCTCCTGATTCTTCCATTTCACGAAGCGTCTTCAAGGCTTTTAAGTATTTACCCGGTGCCATTGTTGCACCAGCGATCAAATCTCCTTGTATATTTGTCATTAGCTGAAGTCCTTCCTTATCCAACCTTCCGTTCTGCTGCAGATTGCTTAAATAAGCCAAGGTTCTTCTCAAGCGCTCTACAGCTAAGGCACCATCATCCTTAGCCGGAAGCCCTTTGTTAACAATAGGTTCTACAATATCTTCCAAATCACCGGAAAGTCGCTTTTCTGGTTTCAGAGGTGTTGGCTTGGAAGGTGCTTTGCCAACGTAAGTACGCGATTGCTGCTGCAGATCTTTCAATAATTTCAGCGCTTTATAAGCATAAGGCAGGGCCTGTTGAGGTTGAAATGTACGGAGTTTGAGCTCCGAATTCCACATCTCTGTTAATGTTGCTTTCAACTGTGCCTTCTGATCGGGCGTAAAAAAAGTAGCATCTTCTGCCCGGTCGTGATGGTGGGTGAGCTGGTCTTGCAGTACTTCTATATCTTCGGGTACACTTTCTGCGTGAACTTCTCCCTCATGATCATGATGATCATGCCCACTTCCTCCGTCCTCTTCCGTCTCCTCACCCAGAAACTGCCCATAGCGTAAACGCAACAACTTCTGGTCAATCCCTATGTTATTACTCCTGTTCTGCCCCTCTTCTTTCGTTAACTTCGGTGTTTCGGCCATCAATTTCTCCATATCGATAATAATCTGCCTTTGGCTCCTAAAATATTCGGGTTCCACATCCGAGCCCGAAACAATACCCGATAAACTCATCAGTTCCGTCGTATCCTGCCAGGCCACGATATACATATCCGATCTACTTTCCTGCCCCCCAACATCTATTGCCCGGATATAAAAGAAAAGCTCGTCGCCCGGTTTCATATCCAACGACGGTAGATGGATGCTTTGCTTGACGTCTAAGGTTTTCCCTCCAGCACCTTTCAGCATCATTTCTTTCGATGTAAAGCGTACGCTTTCTCCCTTACCGCTGGAGGTGGTTGTCACAATGGCCGCATTTTTAATGCCGTAATCGTCCGAAAGATGTGCTTCTAAAGCAATCACAGGAGGATATCCCGGTTCAATCGTCGTATGTGGATCAGGATGAAGTACGCGTATACTTACGGGTTGATCAGGTATCACCTCCAAAGGATACATCGTCGAAGTTTTTCCATCATATTGAATCTGATAAAAACCGCTTTCTTCTATAGGAAATACCGACTCCCATACCAGACTATCGGTTTTCTTCATTGGCCACGCTCTTTGGCCATTGAACAACAGCTGTACCTGTTTCATGGGGCTGTTGCTATGCAGGCGAAGTTTTATGGAAGAGCCTTTGAGCGCTGATATGGATAAATCGTGCTGCTGGTGGTTTGGCAGTTGCGTATAGGCGGGAAAATGAATCAACAGCTCTGCATTGGTAAAAGCGGCAGGTGCTGGCATCACCCGCTTTTGTTCATCCGGTGTTCTTTTGCCGACATCCGTCAAGGTGTTCTTCGATGTCCCTTGGAAATAGTAGCCCGTAGCGTACAACGCTATACTCAGCATTGAAAAGAGCAGAGGTGCCCTCAAAAATTGATAGACATCCCCAAGACGGTGCGATGATTTCGGAAGGCGTTCTTCCACCTTCTTTAATTGGATGCGCTGCAAGGTGCCTAGAGAAGAGATGGGTTTCAAAAACAAGGAGCTGCTGTATTCCAATTCCGGAAATTCGGCATCCATTTCAAAAGCCGTTTCCAGTAAGCTTACTTTGGCGATGCCCGAAAAAACAACATAAAACACAGAAAACAAAACAGATATACCCAATATGCTCCACCAGGACATCGCGTAAACAAAGCCAACCAGAAAGGCTAGCAAGAGTGCGCTGCCCAATGCATACAAAATTTTGGCTATCAACTGGTATAACAGTTGCCGGTCTTTATAGCGCATTAGCCATTCTTTGCCTTTAGACCCCTCCATGGTTCACCTCCTTTCTGGTTCTTCGATACGTCATAATTCTTTCCGAGGTAAATAAGATCAGGGCCAACCAGATTAGGTATGTATCGATTGGCTTCCATGAGCCGGCACTATTTTTTTTCCCCAGCGAAGCGGAAAGCTGTATACGTCCTCCGAATGCGCTCCGATCGTTTGCATTTCCTTTCTTCTGTTCTGCTATTCCCGGCAAAATGCTTTCGCGAAACAGCAACGGAACCAGATAATCCACCAAATCCTTTGACCACACCAGATCTGTCCATTGTGGGTGAAAACGACTATAAAAAGTAAACAGCAAGCGCCCTTCTTTTTCTGCAGCGGTGAGCACCGGACGAGCATATACATCTGTCCATATTGCCTGCGCGCTGTCGGCCGTTGGAATCATTTTATACAGATTGGGTGGCTGGGCATTTCCCACCAGATGGGCATACAACAGTTTATTATTAACACCGCTCCTGCTTTCTTCCTTCCCTTCTGCATAACGGAATACGGCTTTCGCCTGTTGATATTCCGACATTTGCAGCGGTTGTGCTCTCAAATCAAACAAAACGTCACAGGGACTATCCCATTGATAGTTCGTAAATACTATCGGAAAAGAGGTATAGTCAACAAAAGCTTGTATAAAAGCTTCCACATATCGTTGATCGGATGATTTTCCGGCGGCCAATAGCTGTATTCGTAGGGGTTCCTGCTCCACAGGCACCCAATCTGTCTGTATGGCTGTTCTTAGTTTGGGTGTTCCGTTTTCCACCTGAAGTTGAATGCCCTGTTTACGGCCATCTTCCTTTAATCCGATGATCTTCGAATGGGTGCCTGCAGCAGAGGAAACGGCCATAAGCACCCTCAAACTGTCGTCATCAGACTTCCAAGCTCTTTGTACCCATGAAATGGTGGTACTATCAGTCTGGCCAAAGCTTTGCCAATCCAAGCGAAAATCAATAGCGGGGGGAGCCGATATCAGTCGGTTCACAGTGCCTGAAGTGAAGAGCGATACGGAAAAATCGGCCGGCAGGCGGGCATTCAATTGCCGAACCAACGAAAAATAATCAGTCACCTCGCCTACCGTATCTTTTCCTTTATTTTTGATCAGGGGAAATCCTGTTTCAAAAGCCCGTAATTCGTGTCCCGCCTGTAGCAAAGAATCCACTTCTCTCTCCTGTTTCGCATTTAGTTCCGCTTGATATCCTCTCCCCAAAAGCACCCAGCCTTTACCTTCACTTCTCTTTTCTTTCTGCTGTATTTTTGGCTCACTTAAAAACAAACTCAGGCATAGCAATAATGCACAACGCAACAAGAATAAGGGCCAATCCCTGATGTACCACTTTTTAAGTTGCTGTCTTTTCCCTTCTGTTAAATGTCTTACACTGCCAACCACCAACACCTTCCTGGACTTTCGGTTCCATAGATGGATCAGTACCGGCAATAGAATTCCGAATGCGGTAAGGAGTGCTAAGGGATATGTGAATGTGATAAACACAGCTTATCGATGTATAACGCTATTTCTATAAATTAAAAATTCTCTCAGTGTCTTTTCGGGAAGATCATTGGCATTCACTAGACAATGGTAGACATTATTTTCCAACAACACCTTTCTGCACTGATCCAGATAATTTTCTACCAACTGTTTATGCCTTTCTTTGGAAATGGTGTCCAATACCACCACTTCTCCTGTTTCAGCGTCTTCCAAGGCATCATAGCCTTTATAACGAGCTTCCAGTTCGTTCTCTGCCATGAGATGCAGCACAATAACTTCATGTCCCAAGGCAGCGAACAGTTTGATCAGGCGTATAATTTCTCCATCATGCTCATAAAAATCCGTGATGAAAACCAACAGTTCTTTATTTGTAGCACTTAACAGCCATTTGAAGCCCTCTACATTTTCTAGACGCCCGTTTGCCTGTACATTGGCAAGTGCCTGGTAAATGATTTGCAGCTGCTGGGCATGTTGTTGCGGAACGATCCGTTTCGTTTCCTTTTCATTAAAAAAAGACAAACCTATCTGATCTCCCTGCCGGTAAGCCAAAAGTGCTAAACAGGCTGCAAGGTATCTACCATAAGCGATTTTGCTATAATCTCCACAATCATGTTTCATGGAGGCGCTCGCATCCAACATCAGGTGAACGGCAATCGTTTGTTCGGGTTCCGACTGTTTGATGTAATACCTCCCGGTGCGGGCCAATACCTTCCAATCTAGGTTGCGCAGATCATCTCCCGGCAAATATTGCCGGTATTGACTGAATTCTGTTCCCTCTCCCTTGACACGACTCTGATTCAGCCCGGACATAAAATGATCCAAGGTTGTCTTTGCTGCCAAAGACAAATCCTTGATTGCCAACATTGTTTTGGGATCCGGAATATGTTTCATGGCTTAGGACAATACCGATTTACTTAACTCCGCAAGTAAATGCCCGGTTAAATGATCACTTGTTTTATTTTCTGATGCCGCCCTGAAGTTCATAAGTATCCGATGCCGTAATACGGGATAGGCCATCGCCGTGATATCGGCGGGCGTAACCGAAAAGCGGCCATGGAAAAGTGCTCTTGCCTTCGCTGTCAAAATCAGGGCCTGCCCTGCCCTTGGGCCTGCTCCCCATTCAACCCATTCTTTGACGAAAGGAACGGTAGTGCTCAACGGACGGGTGGCACGGATGATTTCGCTAACATAACGAATAAGCTGTTCACTGATTTCCACCTCCCGTACCAGCTGTTGCAGCAGTTTTATCTCTTCTTTTCCTATGATTGCTTCTACCTGTACCTTCTTTGCTCCTGTAGTGTTGCCCAGAATCTGTACTTCTTCTTCCGCTGAAGGATAGCCAATTTTTACATATAAAAGGAAACGATCCAGCTGTGCTTCGGGAAGTGGATAGGTGCCCGCCTGCTCGATTGGATTTTGGGTGGCCAGGATAAAGAAAGGTTTATCCAAAGGATAGGTTTTCCCCGCATTCGTTACTTCAAATTCTTGCATCGCTTCCAACATGGCCGACTGTGTTTTGGGCGGTGTACGGTTAATCTCATCGGCCAACACGATATTGGCAAAGAGCGGCCCCGGCACAAACTTAAAAAAATGCTTTCCGGTTTCACGATCTTCCTCCAGCACTTCCGTCCCTACGATGTCTGCCGGCATCAAATCTGGCGTAAACTGTATTCGCCGAAAGGAGAGATCCATCGCCTGCGCCATGGTTCGCACCAATAAGGTTTTGGCTAAACCCGGCACCCCTTCCAACAAGCAGTGTCCACCGGCCATCATACCGATAATAATTTCCTCTATAATTTCATCCTGTCCTACAATTACTTTTTGAATTTCTTTCTTTAACAAAACAAGTTTGTCTACGGCTTCTTTGATTGATGATGCTGATACGTTCAAGGCTAAAGCATTTAAATGTGAGATAAACCCGGATTCCTAATGCGGGATCTGGCATAAAAATATCGAAAACAAGTCTTAACTTACTAGCACTTGCATTAAAAAAGAAGCATTTTTGTTATTTTTATCAAAAAAATTACATTGATACGTTGAAAAAATATCGATTTTTAGTCGATTTTATTAAAAAACAATTCATGTTGCAAACAAAATTCACCTTTGTTCGCCTAAAGTACCAATCTGGTGATTGGGATACTGATCAAAGGATGCCATCTAATATACTGAACTCCTTGCTGGAATATACGACGATTCCCATTGAAATGGAAGAAAAAGTGGTAGATCTAGGGAGCGAAGAACTCTTTCGATATCCGTTTTGCTATTTAAGCGGTCATAAACTGGTACAATTCAATCAGGCAGAAAGCGCCAATTTCAAGAAATATATCGCGCAGGGAGGATTTATATTTGTAGACGATTGCAATCATGACATCGATGGGCTGTTTGCTCAGTCTTTTGAAAAGCAAATGGAAACCTTGTTCGGACCAGGTACCCTCCGGAAAATACCAAACAACCACCCTTTATATTCCTGTTTCTTTCCATTTGAAGACGGCCCTCCCAATACCAGCTTCGAGCTAAACGGCTGGGGAGATGATCTCATACACGAATATCTGAAAGCCATTTCTGTTAACGATCGTATCGCGGTATTATACAGTAACAAGGATTATGGCTGTGAATGGGATTACGACTTCAGAAACAAACGTTTTTTGGCAAAAGACAATACGAAGTTTGCGATCAATATCATTACCTACGCCCTGGGAATTTAAGCGTCAAACACTTTATTCTTCCAGATAATCCAAGTCTTTAGAAAACGTTTCCTCCAAATTGTACAAGGCCATAAAAGCAAGCGTCAAACACAAAATGGCAACCAGCAAAGCTGCGGGGAAAATCGATCCATGAAAAAAACCTCGTAGATATTGGAATAATATAGAAATCGGCACCAGCGCGCCTCTAACAAAATTGGTTGCAGTAGCAGTCACCGTAGACCGAACATTGGTTCCAAACTGTTCAGTAGCAATGGTTATAAAAATCGCCCAATACCCGGCAGAAAACCCCAATAAAGCACATAAAATGTAAAAACCATCCAGACTTTTTGGATGATAAAAAAGAAAAGCGGCAATAGAGAACGTTGCTATTATTAAATAAGCAAACACTACTGTTTTCCTACTTTTCAGATGTTGACTTAAAAAACAACTGATCAAATCCCCGAAAATAGACGTTGCATAACAGATGGCTACTGCCGCTCCCGCATTGACTGTTCCCTCGACACCAAAAGCTTTCCCAAACTCAGGGGATAAGGTTACCAATATTCCTGCTATAAACCAGATGGGTATACCTATTAAGATAGTACGTATATATTTTATTAGCTTGCTTTTATGTTTTAAAATAAACAGAAGATCCCCTTTCACACCATTCCCCTGTTTAATACGTTCGAACATACCGGATTCAGAAACTCCAATCCTTAATAACAGCAAGACGAGCCCTAAGCCACCCCCCATAAAAAACAGGGTGCGCCATTGAAAGTAACTCGCAGTGAAATAAGCTGCAACAGCACCACAAATACCCACTCCGGCAATCAAACAGGTAGCGTAACCCCGTTTCTCCTTGGGCATTAATTCAACGACCAGTGTTATCCCCGCGCCGAGCTCTCCGGCAAGACCAAAGCCTGCAATAAAACGCCAGAAAGCATAGGTCTCTATCGAGTTTGTAAAACCGTTGGCAATATTAGCTACTGAATAAAACAATATAGACCCGAATAGAACTGTTAATCTCCCCTTCTTATCACCCAATATACCCCAAAAAATTCCACCGATCATCAATCCCGCCATTTGCATATTTAACAATAGTATCCCGGCACCCGTTAACTCCGTTGCTTTAAAACCCAGAGACTCCAAGCTGGGTATTCTAATTATACTAAATAGTAAGAGATCAAATATGTCAACGAAATAACCTAGCGAAGCAACAAATATTGCCGCTACAGGTATGCTGTTTTTTGCTGAAAGCTCAGTAATTGTTGGTTGAATCATTAAATGTATTTTTTATTTGTTAAAATAGAACGTATTCCTGCTGCCATCCTGGGAAGTTGAGACTTCTAAAGCTGGATGCCCTTCTTTTATTATGTGATTTTTATTCTATTAATGTTTTTAATATAACACAAATTAACAATCGTTCCACCTACTATGCAATCCCCATATGTGGGGATCGCTCCTCTTGCGAGGGGACCTTAAAAAAAACATTACTCATAATAATGAGGATAAAATATGCGCGGAAATTTCGCTATAAACAATAAAATAAGGATCTATAACACCCCCCATTTCGGTTATAGTGGATCATTTTTGTTTATTATACTTTTGCTTTATTCACTACGGTTATTGTTATATTTTTTAATAAAGCAAGTCATGGCACATCCATTTACAGTTACATCAGCACAAAAAACAGACTCCGTTCTATCCGGAAATATTTACGTCCACTATGAAATTCATGGAAGCGGACAGCCTATATACCTTCTATCGGGTGGCCCAGGGTTACCGCCTCATTATTTAAATCCAATCATCAATGAATTATCAAAGAACAATCAATGTGTATTGGTCCATCAGCGTGGAACAGGTCAAACACCGTTTGTTGTAGAAGAAAATGGCGATTACATTAACAAATTATGTGATGACATCCATGTAATCAAGGAGAAATTACAGCATAAACAAATCATAATACTAGGACATTCCTGGGGAGGAATGTTAGCCATGCACATGGCTACCCGATATCCAACGGACATTAAAAAGTTAATACTCGTTTCGTCAGGAGGCTACAATGTGAAGTTTCTATCCTATTTTAATCAGAACATATTCTCGCGCTTGTCGGCCGATGAGCAAAGGATAGTCAGCAGCTTAGGAGAATTTTCCGATAAGCTAGATCAGCATCCTGATAGAGCCGTATTAAAAAGCGAGCTTGATTTATTTAAAGCTGCATATATAAATATCCTCTTAAATGGTTATGTATTTGATAAGAATAATTCTGAAAAATTCGTACTCAAACCGGGCGAAGTGAACTTCGAATCGTCTTCCGTTATTATGGGTTCACTGGCAGCAAGTCATTGGGACTTAAAAGAGGAATTATCGAAACTTGACATAAGCACCTTAATTATACAAGGCAGACAGGACCCCATCGATTTGGAAACAGCTTTAAAAAATCAAGAGGCCTTGCGCAATAGCGAACTAAAAATTTTTGAAGCATGTGGTCATCTCCCTTGGCTTGAGCAACCAAAACAATTTTATGATGCTGTTCAATTCTTTTTAACGGATTAATTACCTATCTCCGTCCTCTCGACTTCGGAGAGGACGTTCTCCACTCCATTTCATTCCGGTCGAGATGACGACTTTTATACAGCCTCTTTTATTTTTGAAATAGCGTTTACAACATCGCACCGCCCGAAACCTCCAGGCGTTGCGCGTTGATCCAGCGGGCCTCTTCCGTACATAAAAAAGCTACAACGCCCCCAATATCATCCGGCAGGCCTACTCTACCTAAAGCGGTAACACTGGCAATCTGGTTGTTGATTTCCTTATTGTCGCGAACGTGGCCACCACCAAAATCGGTTTCGATAGCCCCTGGAGCTACTACATTAGCTGCAATGCCACGTGATCCCAGCTCTTTTGCTAAATACCGGGTAAGCACTTCAATAGCTCCCTTCATTGCACCATATGCCGATGATCCTACATATGCAAATCGTGCCAGCCCAGAAGAGATGTTGATGATACGGCCACCATCATTCATAAAAGGCAATAGCTTCTGTGTCAGGAAAAACACGCCCTTATAATGGATATTGAACATCGCATCTACTTGTTCTTCGGTTGTCTCCGCAAAGGGAGCATAAAGTGCTGTACCGGCATTGTTGATCAGAAAATCAATATTCGGGCTGCCTGTTTTTTCTTTTAAATATTCGCTGACACGTTGAGCAAATGTATCAAAGGATGGCACGTTGCCCGTATCTAACTGAAAAGCGATGGCTTTCTGACCAAGTGATTCAATTTCGCCTACCACCTTTTCTGCTTCGTGTTGGTTACTATGATAGGTCAGCACCACGTCGATTCCCTTTTTGGCGAGGTTGATGGCCATATTTCTACCCAGGCCTCTGCTTCCGCCTGTTACTAACGCAATTTTTTGTGTTCTCATTTTCTCATTTATTTTGATACTACAAAATTGCTGCGTTTAGCGCCCAAGTGTTTGCAAGGAACAATCTGATCTTTGCAAAATTCAAACAGTTGCTTTTACCCTTATGCCTGTACAAGGCGCTCTGCTGGTTTATCACACCTACATAAATCACTCTTCTTTATCTGATTGAACGCCGCTCATTTCCGGGCGAAATTGAAGACCGGGCGTAAGCCAATATAATAGAATAACGCGCGAATACCGGTAGTTGATAGGTGATAAAAGCAAAGCCGTTCCAAGCGCAACGATCAGGTATAACCATGGCGACTCCAAGTTTCCGGTTAGTATATATGTACCCACACAAGCCGTTATAAGCTCCGCGACGTTCATGGCATAACTCACAAACATCGCCACATAAAAATAACCTGGTTCCCTTTCATATCTAAGTCCACAATGTGGGCATACTTCATTCATTTTTTGTACCTTCAATCCATATACCTTACCGGTAAACATAGCACCTGTTCTACACCTTGGACATCTTGCTAACATAGCACTTTTAAATACTGATATTTCTTGTTTATTTTCCATGACCGTTTGTTAAATACCGGAAACTCCTTATTCATGATAGAACAAAGATAAACTGCCAAGCCGCCTGTATATGGTAAAATAAAAGGGTGTTATTGTACTATTTACTTATGCTGTAGTACCCTTCCTAAACTCTTCTGGTGTAACACCGACATGTTTCTTGAAAAATTTTGAAAAATAGGAGTTGTCGGCAAAATTCAGTTCATATGCAATATTTGCAACAGGAAGATCCAGATTGACGAGTAGTCTTTTAGCTTCCAATATTACTCTATTTCTAATCATCTCTCCTGCCGATATACCGAGTACGTCATTACAAAGTGCATTTAGATAATTTGGAGTGATATATAAAAGTGAAGCGTACTCTTTTGGTAATTTAAATTGTTTATAATTTTTCTCTATTAATAGTTTAAAATTTCTTAAAACGAATTGATTATGCGGTGCAATTTCCTTTTCAGACTTGTCGTTCAATTTTTCGACATTCATAAACAATTCAAGCGCCAGAATTCTTAAGTGGTCAATATTCTTGGGGTTTATTGAGTTTCTTAGCCGGATCATCTCCTCGAATATCCCTTTAATTTTAGGTTGAATACCCGTCGGTAGCTCTACCACAGATTCATTTGTTGCTCCCCGAAAAAAACCAAAATCGTCTAAATAGTCTGGCCTTAATAAGAAGGATTGAAAAAAAGATTCTGAAAAATTCATCACATATCCATCCACCTCACCTTTGAAATCCCAATGATGTACCTGCCCGGGTGTCATGAAATAAATCTGATTAGCTTTCACATCGAAGCTTTCAAAATCAATTGTATGAGATCCACCACCCTGGGTAAAATAAACGATGTGATAAAACGAATGTCCATGAGGGATCATCAATTTTTGATGTTCTTTAATATATGGTGCAAACGCTCTCACCAAAATATCATTTTTCGACACTCCAAGCCCCGCTATATCAAATACCGGCAAATGCATACGTACTTTTCTTTCTGATTTTAGATAATTGCTAAAATAGAAATTATATCCTAGTATCTACCTAAAAATAGCATTCAAAAGTTGCTTTTAAGAGCGGAATAGAACAGGTGTAAATGAACTCTGTCGCTTAAAGAAATTAGAAAAATGTGCTACCTCTTCGAATCCCAAAGAGTAAGCAATTTCAGAAATACTCCAATCGGTTTGTTTCAACAGAATTTTTGCTTCTTGCGCAACACGGCCGCTGATGATATCGGTGGTTGTTTTTCCAGTGCTTTCTTTCAGCACTTTGTTGAGGTGGTTTACGTGGATGGCCAGCCGATCCGCATAATCTTTTGCCTTCCGCAATCCTAGTTTCTGTCTAGGTGATTCAATAGGAAATTGTCGCTCTAGCAGTTCGATAAATAGCGTCGTGACGCGCGCAGAAGCGTTGTGCGTAATAGCCAGATTCGTAAGAGGTTGCAGTTTTTGACCATAGTGAATAAGTTCCAGGGCATAATTGCGGAGCAGATCGTATTTAAAAGCATAGTCTGAAGCAATTTCTTTTTTCATCTTTAAGAATACGCTTGCCAATTCCTTGGTTTCTTCATCTGTTATTTCAAAAATAGGGTAGCCACCCGGCTTGAAAATCGGCAGCTCGTCCAAGACCACCCCGCTTTTATTTTTGACGAAAAACTCGTCGGTAAACACGCAAAAATAACCTGACTGATCAGGATCTTGCGGAATCCAATGATAGGGTACTTTAGGAGTTGCAAATAACAGCGCGTTTTTCTCTATTTCTATTACTTTATCAGCATACTCCGCTCTGTTTTTTCCACGTATCAAACTGATCTTATAATAGGCTCTTCGGTTATAGGGCATTACTTTCGCTCGCCCTGCCTTTTCCATCGCGGAAGCAATATTAAAAATATTGAAATGGCCGATCTCTTTATTGATGCCTGGTGGTAAAAGTTCGCTCATACTCTTACCCATAAACTCGGTAGCATCTTTATAGAACTCGTCCAAAGAAGCGGCTTTAATGGTCTTCATAAGATCCTTTGTTAATTGCGTTATTCAAACTTAGATAAATTTGCATTTTTTCACAACTGTTAATTTGTTATCGGCGTTCAAGCTGGCTTTGCCGGTATAGGTGTTTCCACCGTGCGTTGTGTAGCCTTCAGATTTGAACTTAGTGATAACATCTTGCTTTTGGGGATAGATGAAAGCGTTATTCCAGGTCGGCCCAATTAAATTCGATCTTCTTTGTGCTTTTCGGGATTTAGTTCAGATTGATTTAGTTTTCTCTCCAAATCTTTTTGGTCCTTTCGGTTTCTCGTTATCAACCAAATGATCAATATAATAACCACTAACACAACCAGACCTATGAGTAGATAGTTAATTTCCATGATCATTATAGCTTAATACCTGAATAGAAATGTGCGAATGTTGTCTTTACACTGTAACAAAGATAAGATAACATTGTTTTAACCAGTGCCATCCTTTGCTGCAGCAGATTATTATTCGTTTCGATATCGTGTAACGTTTATACTTAAAAAGCTCTTTTAGTGCCTGCTGAACAAACCAAAACTATTTAGCATTGTTAAACTAGTAATAGAAATTAAAAACTATCAATTAAATACACACCTATGTTAACAGCAGAAAACACGATTTCAATTTTGAATGATTTAATTGAAATCAACAACGACCGCATAGCCGGTTTCGAAAAAGCAATTGCCGACATTAACGAAGAAAATGTGGATCTGAAAACACTTTTTCAGGAATACACGGGACAGAGTCGGAAATTCAGTCAAGAACTTACCACCGTTGTCAGCAATCATGCAGGCGAAGCGGAGACAGGCACCAGTGTAGCCGGCAATTTGCACCGCACCTGGATCGACGTCAAAGCATTATTTGGTGGCAGCGATCGTAAGAGTATATTGGAGGAAGCCGAGCGTGGCGAAGATGCCATTAAAAAAGCTTACAGCGATGCTATAAAGTCCGGTGCCCTGTCTGGCGATGACTTACAGTTAGTTACGAGGCAATCCGAAGAGATCAGAAGTGCTCATGATAGAATCAAAGCACTAAGAGATGTCAGCTAGTTCTTAATACACAAAAAAGAGCAGCCCAGAACGGGTTGCTCTTTTTTCATCAATCCTTCCCTTCTCCGTAAACGCTCATAACCCGGTCATGTCGATTAAAAGATTGACGCGAAAAATGACGATACGCCATCTTAGTGTTACCTAAATAACATACTAAAAAACACTCATCACCATGCCATTTTGCTATAGGTGAATAAGATGAAAGGCAAATAAAGTTGGTATTTATCAAGAAAAGAGGTATTTTGTGACAACCCTGAATGTAATTTATTGGGTGTTCAGGTTAATTCTTTTAACCGCTAATTTAGGTAACCAAATGATCAATTTGTTCAATAAACTGGCAGTAATCATCTCCATTATGATTCTCTCTCTGCCCTGTACAGCACAAAATAAAGGTTCGACTAGACGTATTATTTTAATAAGGCATGCGGAAAAACCAGCGGATGGTGATAACCTATCCTGTAGTGGTTTCGACCGTTCACTGAAACTCGCCCAAGTACTCAGCAATAAATTCGGTGTTCCAGATGAAGTATATGTTTCTTCTCCAAATACGGGAAAGCAGACCAAAAGCGTGCGCATGCTGCAGACTGCCCTACCTTTGGCAACCAAATACAATCTGACGATTAACAGCAGCTATGATGCCAAAGATGTCAAGAAATTATCGAATACGATCAGGAAATCGGAGGGTACAATTTTGGTGGTTTGGCAACATAGCGAGCTTCCGGCACTGGCCAGATCTCTAGGTATAAAAACGGCTGGTCTGAGCTGGAACGCCGAAGATTATGATAGCATTTGGCTGATTACTTATAAAGATGGAAAAGCTATTCTGAAAAAAGATAAAGAAGGGATTATTCCAGCAGGTGGTTGCCCATTTTAGCGAAAATAAAAGCAGTCTCACTTCGCGATTTGTTAGTAAAAACAACATCTGCAATGTGGATATTTTTTTTTAAGTTTGTTCATACAAGTACAGGCATCTAACTATCTATCAGTAATTTCCCTTTATTCGTCCAACAAGGAGAGGCCTTTGCTTTAAATAGTAAAATAATACCAAATTTATAAACACATGGCAAAGTATGCGATTCAGGTAAATGACAAAAACCACGAGGTTGACGTAATGGATGACATGCCGCTCTTATGGGTTCTGCGGGATATTCTTGACTTAAGAGGAACAAAATTTGGATGTGGCAAGGCACTCTGTGGTGCATGTACGGTCAATTTGGATGATACTGCAGTTCGATCTTGCAGTTTTCCGATCTCTGCAGTTGGCAAAAGCAAAATTACGACGGTTGAGGGCCTTTCAGAACATGGGGACCATCCAGTTCAGCAAGCATGGGAGAAATATATTGTTCCTCAATGCGGGTATTGTCAAACAGGACAAATCATGAACGCTGTAGCTCTACTAAAAAATAATCCCCGACCGTCTGAACAAGAAGTCGAGCAAGCCATGCAAGGTAATCTTTGTAGATGTGGCACCTATAATCGTATTAAAGAAGCAATCCTCAGCGTTGCTAAGGCTTAATTTTTTTATCCTTTTACTTAGTCTTACTTATGAATATACTTTCATCCAATAAAAAAGATTTGACGCAGGTTAGCTCACAGATCTTTAAGGCCTCCAGAAGAGATTTTTTAAAAATAGGTGGCTTAGTCGCCGGCGGATTTGTTTTGGGTGTGAGTTTTTTTAGCTGTACTGAAAAAGGTAAAAAAATCACATCGATTGCTCCGAATGTATATCTCAGCATCACTTCTGAAGGCGAGGTCATTATTATTGCACATCGTTCTGAAATGGGACAGGGGATTCGCACCTCACTGCCGCTGATTATTGCAGATGAGCTGGGAGCTGACTGGAACAAAGTACGTATTGTTCAGGCTGAAGGGGATGAAAAGAAGTATGGCAGTCAGAATACCGATGGATCTTTTTCTGTTAGAATGTTTTATAAACCTATGCGCGAAGCTGGGGCAACGGCTAAATTACTTCTTATGCAGGCCGCTGCTCAGCAATGGAACGTGCCGCTTGCAGAATGCGACACGGCAAATAGTCAGGTAATACATCAATTATCGGGAAAGTCAATCGACTTTGGTGACGTGGTAAACACAGCATCGAGCTTACCCATACCTTCTGTAAATGATATCAAACTAAAGGACCGGAAGAATTTTACGATGATTGGTCAGCCTACTCCTATTATAGACTTACATGATATAGTTAGTGGCACAGCAGTATTTGGTATAGATACGACAATTGAAAACATGAAAATTGCCGTGATTAAACGATGTCCGGTTTTAGGTGGAAAGGTTAAGTCTTATGACGACAAAAAGACACTCGCGGTACCTGGAGTACTGAAAGTTATTACCGTTAAGGGGGGTGATATCCCACCAACCATAGAACAACCGTTAAGTGGGGTGGCCGTTATCGCCGAAAACACATGGGCCGCCATCAAAGGGCGCGATCTTTTGGAAGTAACCTGGGACTTAGGGCCTCATGCTAGCTACCAGTCAGCACAACAACTAGAGGAATTAAGCAAAGAAGTGCAAAAGAAAGGTACACTGAGGAGAAACCGTGGCGACTTTGACCAAGCGAAAGCAGAAGCAAAAAAAATTATAGAACATACCTACACAGCTCCTTATCTGGCCCACGGAACCATTGAACCGCCCAATGCGCTAGCAGTGGTAAAGGACGGTAAATGTGAAGTGTGGGCGCCCACGCAGCATCCGCAGGGAGCCAGAGATGCAGTTGCCATCGCTATCGGTATACCAGCCGATCGGGTAAAAGTTAATATTACGCTATTAGGTGGTGGATTCGGAAGAAAATCAAAACCCGATTTTATTGTAGAGGCAGCAGTGTTGGCAAAAGAATCCGGATTCCCTATTAAGGTGCAATGGACGCGGGAAGACGATCTGCATCACGATTTTTTCCACGCCTTGAGTGTACAACGTATTACCGCTACCATTGATCAGCACAATCAAATCAGTGGATGGAATCACCATATAGCCTACCCTTCTATCAGCGCCACATTCGACGCATCCGTAATACAGCCTGCAGATGGCGAGTTAGGCCAGGGTGCAACGGATTTCCCTTATGATATACCCGCGGTCAGGGTAGAAACGCACGATGCAAAAGCCCATTTAAGAATCGGTTGGTTACGCTCTGTACGAAATATCCCACAGGTCTTCGCTGTTGCTACCATGTTGGATGAATTGGCCGAAGCTCGCGGTATAGACCCTGTAAAACAAGCCCTGGAACTTTTAGGGGAAGATCGTTCAATCACTTTTAATGAAGAAATGGTGAATGGGACGTACGGTAACTATGGGGAAGACATCGCCAATTACCCCTGGGACACTGGACGTATGAAAAAAGTAATTAACCAAGTTGCCAAACAGGCTGAATGGGGCAAGAAGTTACCAGCCGGATCGGCATTGGGCTTTGCTGCACATAAAAGTTTCCTAACGTATGTAGCCTGTATTGTAGAGGTCAAAATAAATTCAGACAACACCATTAGCATTCCGAATGTATACTACACTGTTGACTGCGGTACAGCAGTTAATATAGATCGTATCAAATCTCAATTTGAAGGCGGAGCTCAATTTTCGGCAGGTATCGCACTTAAAAGTCAAATCACTGTAAAAAATGGAGCAGTAGAACAGAACAACTTCGACACTTATCAAATAATACGAATGCCAGAATCACCCAAAAACATACATGTCCACATCATGGAAAGCGAAGATAAACCCACTGGGGTTGGTGAACCTCCCGTTCCCCCTTTTACGCCTGCTTTGTGCAACGCTATCTATGCCGCAAGTGGCAAACGTATATATCAACTGCCTATTGATTTGAGGGCATAATAAAATATATTGCTTTCCTGAAGCTTCGTCAAATTTAACTGTTTTTACCTAAGCTTTGGAAGTAAGTCTTTGGGGGCATACCCGAATATTGGCGAAAATCTTTGATGAAATGATTGTCGTCAGAGTAGCCATTATCAATGGCTATTTGTAGTAGATCTTTCGAGGAGGAGGCTTCCAAATCCAAGTAGGCATTCAAAAACCGTTGTAACAGAATATACTGCTGTGGAGAAATGCCCAAATGCTTTTTAAAGTTTCTCTCCAGCCATTTGTAATTTAAGCGGTTACCATACCGCTCTAAAAGTTCCCGAACAATAAGTTGGCCCTTACATTTGTCGATATGATCCAGTATATCGACTAATACACGCGGATAGGAACAGTCGCCTATCTTTTCTGTAATAAACGCTGTTACCGCCTTGATCTTCTCTTCATTCACTGCAAACTTATAATAGCTATCTAAAAATATTCCAAAACGAGATCCCGCTATTTCTGAAAAACTTACAACTTGCCTTTTTTCAAAGTAATTCTCCGGGATACCAAAAAGCTTGTAAAAAGTAATCGGATAAAAGCGAACTACAAGCGTATCTTCTAAACACACGTCTAATTCCCAGTAAACATTTTTTAACACGCCTCCGCATACCCACATAGCATCCAACACCTGCTTCTTCCCCTGAATATCTATTTGATTCTGGCTATTTCTCCTCGGCGAGATGATTACAACAGGGTATCCGTCGTTAAAAAGTAATTGCCTTCCATTGATACTGCGTTTTTTAAATACATAGAAGCCCTCCACAAACTCCTGCAGGGAGTCAGGGACACGAACGTTGATAACATGCTCATCATCAATAGAGTTGATATGCTTAAAAAAGTGTATCGGCACGTTGCAAATATATTAAAGTTATAGTCGAATAGCATACAAATGTCTAAATTATACTACCGTAAAGCGCCTAAACCAAGTAATTTTGAATTCAAATTGAGCAAAGCACGATTATGTTGATTACAAATGAAAAAGAACTAGCGAGCATGAGAAAGGTAAGTGAGGCGGTTGCATTAACATTAAAGGAAATGCATGCTTACGCCCAACCGGGAATGAGCACCCGGGAACTGGACAATTATGGAGGCAAATTACTCGACCAGTTTGGTGCAAAGTCTGCACCTTATCTCACCTATCAATTCCCTGGCTATACCTGTATAAGCCTGAACAATGAAATATGCCATGGCATACCTTCAGATAGAAGAATTATTCAAGAGGGCGACCTATTAAATATCGATGTTTCGGCAGAACTGGGTGGATATTGGTCGGATAATGGTAGTTCTTTTATCGTTGGCAATGATATTCAACATCAACAACACTTGATAGACACCTCTATATCTGTACTAAACAAAGCTATTGGAAAAATTAAAAGTGGCATTAAGATCAATGAAATTGGCGACTTCATAGAAAAAGAGGCTAAAAGAAACGGCTATAAGGTAATTAAAAATCTTGGAGGTCATGGCGTTGGGAAAAAATTGCACGAGGAACCAGACAATCTTCTTAATTACAGAGACCGATTTGACCAAAGGAGATTTCGAAAAAATACAGTTGTTGCCATTGAAACGTTTATCACTACAGCTTCTAACCTGGCAATTGAGCTGCAAGATGGCTTTACCATGGTAGGCAACAAAGGCGGATATGCAGCCCAACACGAGCATACCATTGTGGTAACAGATGGAAAGCCGATTATTTTGACTGAACAAAATGGAATATAGTGCGGTATTGTCTGGGTTGTGAAGGTGATGGCCACCAACACTAAGAAATACCATATTTCTCCAGCTTATTGTAAAGTGTTTTTCTATCGATGTTAAGTACCTGTGCAGCCTTGCTTTTATTGTACTTAACCTGTTGCAGTACATCCATAATAAGTTGACGTTCATGTGCCTCACTTTGCGATTTTAAATCAGCAGCTACATGCTGTTCTTCCAGATGTTGCAGGTTGTTTTTCTGCTGACTGATAGATAGTACCATTTCATTGGGCAAGGCGGATGCTTCGGCAGTATTACCAGGTGTTAGCAATACCATTCTTTTGATTACGTTCTTAAGCTCTCTCAGATTGCCGGGCCAATCATAGGTCTTGAAAATAGTGATAACCTCTTCAGACAATTCCGTTACGTTTCTATTGAGTTCCCGATTTGCTTTATCAACAAAAAAATTGATGAAGGTGTCCATATCTCCCGATCGATCGCGCAGTGCCGGCACAATGATCTCAAATTCATTGATACGATGATACAAATCTTCCCTGAAATTATTAGAGGTTGCGTTTCCAAGAAGATCGTCGTTCGTAGCAGCAATAACACGCACATCTACTTTTATCTGTCTATTTGCACCAATAGGTTGTATTACTCTTTCCTGCAAAGCCCTCAACAATTTAACTTGCACGTCGTACGATAAATTACCTATCTCATCGAGAAATAAGGTACCACCGTTGGCTTCTTCGAACTGTCCTTTTTTATCGGTTAAAGCACCTGTGAAAGAACCTTTTATATGCCCAAAAAGCTCACTCGCTGCCAGTTCTTTGGACAATGTTCCACAATCGATGGAAACAAAGGCTTTATCGGCCCGATCACTTTTCAAATGAATAGACCTAGCCACATACTCCTTACCAGTGCCACTTTCTCCTCTTACCAGCACCGACATATCCGTGGGGGCCACTAAATTGATATACTCATGCAATTTTTTAGATGGTGTACTGGAGCCTTTCACGAAATCGATCGTTTCTACATCTGTCGTTTTTTTCGGATGCTTCGTGGTAGTAACAACATCTTTATCACCGCTCAAGGCATCATTTAATATCATCAGTAACTCATCGGGATTTACTGGTTTGGTAATATAATCAAATACACCTAAACGCATGGCCTTTACTGCTGTACGCACATCGTTAAAGCTTGTCATGATGATTACCGGAACATTAAAACCTTGATTACGCACTTCTTCCAGCACATCCAATCCGGTGCCATCGCCTAATCGATAATCCAACAAAATGAGATGAAGAGAATCATCGATAGACTTAATACTACTTTTTACATTATACCTCACTTCAACCTCATGGCCGTTTTTTTTCAAAAAACCTTCGAGAATAGTTGAAAAGGTAGTATCGTCTTCTACAAGCAGAATCTTGGCCATATTTATTTCTTTATCCCTCCAACGGATATTACTTGAACTTTATTATATTAGTCTACAAACTTACTATTTTTTAAGCAGTAAAGGTAATTAGTATGAAAACACACCAACATCTACAAGTCAATCCTCAGTTGTCATTTACAACCAATACCTAACAAGTCCTTTACTCAACCATATGTCCGATAATAGCATCGCCAAATTCACTGGTTTTAAGCAGCGTGGCGCCTTCCATCTGGTTGTAAAAATCAATCGTTACCGTTTTAGCGGCAATTGTTTTTCTTAAAGCATTTTTTATTATTTCAGACACTTCATGCCAGCCAATATAATCAAACAGCATTACTCCACTTAATATAACGGATGAAGGATTCATGGTATCTGTGTCTGCAAAGCGGGGGGCTGTACCATGGGTAGCCTCAAAGACAGCATATCCCGTATGGTAATTTATATTGGCACCGGGAGCAATTCCTATCCCTCCTACAATAGCGGCCAATGCATCGGAAATATAATCGCCGTTTAGATTCAAGGTGGCAATAACAGAATAATCTTTGGGATTTAACAGAATTTGCTGCAAAAAATTGTCGGCTATAACATCTTTGATCAGCACTTTCCCTGCACGTTGACCTCTTTCGAGATAATCGTTAGCTTTCTCTTCTCCTTCTGTCAATTTCAACTTCTCCCACTGATTCCAGGTAATCACCCGATCAGCATACGCTGTTTCGGCCAGTTCATAACCCCAATTCTTAAATGCGCCCTCGGTAAATTTCATAATATTACCTTTATGTACCAAACTTACGGATGGTAACCGATGCTCTAGAGCATAGTCGATGGCGGCACGTATTAAACGGGTTGATCCTTCTTTTGAAACAGGCTTAATGCCCAAAGCAGTTATTTCTTTAAAAGGATAATCTACCTGAAATTGCTTTGCCAATATATTCTTTAATGCCTGCGCCTCTTCGCTCTCTGCTTCGAATTCTATACCTGCGTAGATATCCTCCGTGTTTTCTCTAAAAATCACCATATCCACATTTTCAGGATGTTTAACCGGCGAAGGTACACCCTCTATCCAAGAGAGCGGACGCTGGCAAACAAAGAGATCTAATATCTGTCGGATGGCTACATTTAAGGAGCGTATCCCACCGCCCACCGGTGTGGTCAATGGCCCTTTAATCGACACAAGGTAAGACCGCATCGCTTCAATGCTTTCATCTGGCAGCCATTCGCCCGTTATATCAAACGCTTTTTGGCCTGCAAGAATCTCCTTCCACATAATCGTTCTTTTGCCTGCAAACGCTTTCAGAATAGCTTGATCAAAAACCCTTACAGAAGCTCTCCATATATCGGGACCAATCCCATCACCTATAATAAAAGGGATCACCGGATTATCCGGCACCTCCAGGACGCCTCCTTTACTTTTTATTTTCTCGGCCATATTATTATTGTCGTACTATTTAAGATCTGGTTTCTTCTTGTTCTTTATTCTCAGTATACTGCCCAAGCCCTTCCCCATCCGCTGCAAGTGTGTGTATCCTCTATTGGCCGACATGGCACTCACCTCTTCATAGTTATCAAATACACCCGTTGGCCGCCTACTCGGATAGATCAAGATGCGATTATTATATTCGTATTTACGTGCCAACTTTTTGGGAATCCCATCAAACACACTATTATAAGACACTTCACCCAATCTTGCAGAAACAAACACCAACAAATCGCTATCGTTCACATATGGCTTGAGAGACGACAGATCTTTCCATTCATCGTGATGGATAAACTTAATCTGACTGCTGATCTTATTTCTTTTGAAATGATTGGTAATTGCCATTTCAGATCTTACATTAGCAATACAGGATATCGGCATGGTGAGCTCAATGGACAATTGCCCCACTTTGCTTAACCAATAAGAAAAACCCCTTTCATCTTCTGCCATAGGAGGGCATATCAAGGTTATTCTATCGTTGCTGATAAAGGGCTTCCCAAAATGACACATAAAAATGTTAATATCTGTTCTATTGAGGATACTTTCTGTTTTCTCGCCAACCATTTTCTCGATAATCCCCACTTGGCTGGGCCATCCCAACAGAATGCTATCGGCTAACACTTCTCTGGAAGCGCGACTGATCCCTCCGGCAATATTGTAATCAATGGTTGCCATCATATTCACTTCGATTTCACTTCCGGATGCATACTTTGCTGTAGAATCAAGATTTTTCTTTGCTTTTTTTAAATTTGCCTCTGCCAATTCATTATTGGGAACAACAGACAGTATAGTAACTGGATGAGGCGACTTTTTGTTTTTGATCATCGTAGCAAAATCAAGTAAAATTTCCATATTGTTGAGATTCGCAATGGGAACAAGGATATGCTCATCCTTGATAACGTCTTTACTATCTACAACAACATCCTGCTCGCCAGCCAATACCACCTTTTTCGACGCGGCTTCTGTGGCAATAGAAGCCACAATACACGTTACTAAAATCAACACGATAGTTCCGTTTAATATATTTTCGTCGATGATGTTATTCGCATAACCTACCATAATGATGGCCAGTGTGGCAGCAGCATGGGCGCTGCTCAGGCCAAAAATCACTTGACGCTGTGCGGCGCTGTACTTAAAGGTATGTTGAGTAAACCAGGCAGCGATCCATTTCCCGCAAACAGCTACCACCGTTAATGTACCGGCTACAATCAGTGCTTCCGGACCTCTAAATAACACTTTGATATCCACAATCATTCCCACGCTGATCAGGAAAAACGGTATAAAAATAGCGTTGCCAATAAATTCGATACGATTCATCAAAGCGGAAGAATGGGGAATGAATTTATTGAGCGCCAAGCCCGCTACGAATGCACCAATAATAGGTTCGAGCCCGGCAATCTCGGCCGTAAACGCGGCGAAGAAAACGATAAGCAAAACAAATATGTAGTGTGATGTCTTCTCGCTTTCTACCTTTTGGAAGAACCACTTGGCAATTTTAGGAACAATACCGAACATGATTCCTAGAAAGATGGCGAAAGAAACCGTTAAGCGTATCCAGAATTGCTGGTCGAGCTGTCCTTGCGAAGAGCCGACAATGACGGCTAGGATAATCAGCACAGCCGTGTCCGTCAGAATAGTGCCTCCAATGGTAATCGCCACTGCCTGGTTTTTGGCAATACCATAACTGTTCACTACCGGATAGGCAACTAACGTATGGGTAGCAAACATACTGGAAACCAATATACTGGCGCCCACATCAAAGCCCAACACATAATAGCATACGGGATATCCTATCAGTATAGGGATGAGAAACGTAAAAACACCGAAAACAACGCTTTTATGTCTGGTTTTCCTAAACTCATTCATATCCAACTCTAAACCAGCTATAAACATAATGTAAAGTAACCCAATTGTAGAAAATAGTTTTACCGCATCTGTTTGTGCCAATATATTCAAACCATGCGGACCTATGAGTACGCCCGAGAGTATTAAACCGATAATGCCTGGTATCTTTATCTTCCGTAACAGAATGGGTGCTAACAGGATGATAAATAAGATCAAAGAAAAAATAAGGACAGAGTTTTTTAAAGGTATCTCAAACGCATGGGTAATATGTTCTAAAAAATTCTTGTTCATACAGGTAATCTTTACAGCAAGATGGTTACAGTTTAATAACCTAGCGGCTTAAATATAGTTTTTTTATTAAGAATATCTGTATTTAAAAGGAGCTGTTTCCTCATCATGCATTTTATAAAATTATTTTTTACTCGGAAAAGGAAGCATAACCCGTGCTTGCAAATAAAGAGCAATTTATCTAAGTTTGAAAGATATAAGCCAATAACAAATACACAACGTTGTGTTTGTGACGGTTTGTTATCTACAGAAACACATATTACTGGCAAATAGACGTTTAGATATGCCTTATAAGGAAAGAGAGATAAACAAACTTTACTATACAATGGGTGAAGTTACGGAGATGTTCGATGTGAATGCATCGCAAATAAGATTCTATGAGCGCGAGTTTGACATTATACAACCTAAAAAGAACAAGAAGGGAAACCGCCTGTTTACGCCAGAAGATATCGAGCATTTAAAAATTATTTTTAACCTCGTTAAAGATAAAGGCTATACGTTACAGGGTGCTAGAGATTACCTAAAAGGCAATAAAAATCAGGCAAAAGAGAATCAACGGGTAATTGATTCTCTCGAACGGCTTAAAAAATTTCTAATAGAAGTTAAGGAGCGCTTGTAATAGCATCTGTTGATTTAAGTAGGTGTTTGTTCCCAGTTAGGTATGCCATCAATTGGTTAACCATATTTTTCGAACCCAGAAAAATGGCGGAGCGCTGATGCAAACGATCGGGAATTATGCTGAGGATACGGTTGGCACCATCGGTAGCTATTCCTCCCGCTTGTTCAACAATAAAAGCCATTGGATTACATTCATACACCAGCCTCAACTTTCCATGGGGATATGCCGCAGATATCGGGTACAGAAAAATTCCTCCTTTAATTAGATTACGATGAATATCTGCCACCATAGAACCGATATATCTAGAGGTATAAGGCCTTCCGGAGTTAAAGTCTTCTTCCTGACAATATTTAATATAATCTTTCACACCCTGCGGAAAGTGTACATAATTACCTTCATTAATGGAATAGATTTGACCATCTTCGGGCATCTTCATATTAGGATGTGAAAGGCAAAATTCACCGATGGAGGGATCGAGTGTAAACCCATTAACACCTTTACCGGTGGTATATACCAACATGGTTGAGGATCCGTATATCACGTATCCCGCCGCTACTTGTTCGCTCCCCGACTGCAAAACATCACTGATCAGAGGTTTCCCTTCCTCGCTTTGCCTACGGTAAATGGAAAAAATAGTACCGATGGCAACATTCACATCGATATTGGAAGAGCCATCCAGCGGATCAATGGCAACGATGTACTTTGCATTTTTTGAAATTTCAGACTCGATATAAATACACTCATCATTTTCTTCAGAAGCTACCACACAACACTCGCCACCACTTCTCAAAGCAGCAATAAATTGTTCATTGGCATAGACATCTAACTTCTTCTGTCCCTCTCCCTGCACATTCATCGTGCCCGCCTCTCCCAGAATATCTACCAAACCTGCTTTATTTACTTCTCTGTTAACAATCTTTGCTGCGATGCCGATATCTCTTAATAATCTGCTTAATTCGCCTTTGGCATAAGGGAAATCAGCTTGTTTTTCAATAATAAACTGGCCAAGGGTTTTTACGGCTATCATCATCTGGTTTTTTTAAATTTTAAATCGGTTTTTTTAAATTACTGCAGCAAAAGTAAACAAAAAAACACCTCTTAGTGTAACAAAATATAAACCAAAAATGTGTATACAGTACACAAAAAACCATACAACAATCTATAAATAAGATTATTGAATAAAATAAATTACTAGAAAATAAAATAAATTAGTGTAAAAATAATTTAAAATGCTAAGACATTAGCTCAATCACTTCCAGGTTCTTAATTTCGGTTTTATCAATGGCAAATCGCATTAGCGTTCTAACCTTATGCCAGCCCTGTTTACCGGCAGCACCGGGATTTAGGTGCAAGCAGCCTATTTTTTTATCATAAATCACTTTAAGAATATGCGAATGGCCGCTGATGAATATTTTAGGTGGATTCAGATAAATCGCTGAACGTATTCTCGGCGCATACTTACCGGGATAGCCCCCTATATGTGTCATCCAAACAGCTACTTCTTCACAGACAAATTTTAGATCTTCCGGATAAACGGTGCGTACATCCTTATCATCTATATTTCCATATACGCCACGCAATGGTTTAAATGCTGCCAATTCATCGGCCAATGCCAGATTACCAAAATCTCCGGCATGCCAAATTTCATCGCATCGATCAAAATGCTTAAATATTGCCTTGTCTAAATAACTATGGGTATCAGCGAGTAAACCTATTTGTCTCATAGTTCTCTTTACAATTTTACCAGCTCTTTATACAGTTTTGCCGTGGGGAGCCCCATGACATTCGTATAGGAACCTTCGATATGGTCAACAGCTACCGCTCCTATCCATTCCTGTATGCCGTACGCGCCAGCCTTATCATAGGGTTTGAAGGTTTCTATGTAGTAACGGATCTGTTCATCATTCAACTTATTAAAATATACAGCGGTTACTTCATAAAAAGACCGCACTTTATCCATGGTTTTCAGAGCGACCCCCGTAATCACCTCATGTCTTTTTTCTGAAAGCAATTTCAACATCTCAAAAGCATCATTATAGTCCTTTGGCTTACCTAAAATTCTATCGTCTATACTTACAATCGTATCCGCAGCGATCACAATATCCTTGTCAGTCTTCACCTGAAACGCTTCTGCCTTTTTTGTAGCGATAAAGAGTGCAACAGCGGCCCCTCTCATGGTTTCCGGGTATGATTCTTCCACATCTTTTACTTCCACCTGAAAATTCAAACCCAGGGAAGCTAACAATTCTTTCCGCCTTGGCGATTTAGAAGCTAGAATAATATTTTTACTATTTAACTGTTCCATGGCTCTTTACGATTATCCTTTATACACTCTTTATAGTAGGGTTATTATCCCATACGGCCTGCAATTTCATCACTTTCTCAATGATATCCCTCACAGCGCCCTCCCCCCCATTTTTAGGGCTTATATAATGGGCTACCGCTTTGATTTCTTCGGCTGCATCAGCCGGGCATCCTGCCAAGCCGACAACTTGCATAATTTCCAGATCGGGTATATCATCTCCGATATACAAGACGTCTCTGGCTTTTAGTTGTTTTTGCTCCAACCATTCGTTAAATATATTGACTTTATGATGGACTCCTAAATAGACATCTTTGATGCCTAATCCTTCCATCCTTCGCTGAACTCCTGCTGACTTTCCGCCCGTGATTACGGCTATCGGATAGTCTTTTTTAACGGCCAATTGTAATGCATAACCGTCTCGTGTATTAAAACTTCTCAATTGCTGCCCGTCTTCTGTAACCAGCACATCACCTTTTGTTAATACGCCATCAACATCTAACACGAAAGCTTTAACAGATTTTATTTTTTCGAATAACATTTCTTATTTTCTTGGTTCAACATCATTTTCATCTTGTAAATGCTTTCTAACAATACCTTCACTGAGTAGCTTGTACATATCTTGCCAGTCTTTATGGTGTTTAAGTAATTCCATATGCTTTTCAATAATATGTTGATCATTCCGCACTGCCGGTCCGGTTTGCACCTCATTGGGATTATGTGTTTGTATTTTATCAGCAGTCTCTACAATCAAAGGTTTTAGCAGACCGAAATCAACTTGCTTTTCTGCTAAAAAATCATGCGAGATGGCATATAAATAATTGGTGAAGTTGCAGGCAATAACCGCCCCCAGATGTAAACATCTCCTTTGTTCAGAATTATACTCATGAATCAAGGGAGATAATTTAAAAGCAAGGTTCATGATTTCTCCCTTTGTATGCGGATCTGAAAACTCCAATATCAGCGGAATCTTAGTAAAATCAATCGGTATATCTTTGGATATAGTTTGTAAAGGGTAGATAACCCCATAAGAAGATGAGTATGGACTTAAAAGGTCCATATCTGTACTACCAGAGGTATGAAGTAAAATTTTATTGCGTAAACGAAGAGCAGAAGCCACTTCAACGATGGCTTCATCCTTAACGGCGATGATATAAACATCTGCTTCCGTTGTAATATACAATAGATCATCAATAGGCTCTGCTCCTATACCATCCGCTAGATGCTTGGCATGTGCAAAAGTACGGCTATATACTTGTTTTATATGATATTGGGCTTTTTTTAATGCATATGCCAAATGCGTAGCTACATTTCCACTACCTAAAATAACTATGTTCATATTATCTAGAAAAACACGGGGCCTGCGGTAAGCGCCACAGGCCCCGTGGGATAAAATTAACAATAAAAGGGTATAAAAGTTTACGCTATTTTCCCTTTCAGCTCTTTATTCCTTCTAAAGATGGACATTAAAAAGCCAATGGTCATGATAATAGTACCGCACCAAAAAAAGTTGATATACGGAAATTCAATGGCTTTCATGACGATCCATTTGCGTTCTGGTAGCGGTTTTTGGTAAACCATCAATTCCATTCCCTGATCGGGAACGATTTTAGTAAATCTCAATCGCAGTCCCTGTTCATCAATATTTTTCGCAAAATCAAACCCATTGCCATTCTTTATTAAATATTTCGGATCGGCTTCGAACACCTCTCCTGTCACGGCATGAACCTCCAGCTGTAATGCAAACAAAAGATCACCACTAGCTAAAGGCATATTCTGCAAAGTAGCATTCCTATCAACACCCTTTACTACAATAAATCCATTTTTATAGCGTAAGGTATCACCAATATTGACCAATTGTGTAGAAGGCTCTTCATATTCTTCATTCGGATCATGGCCTTCGTGATCATGACCATGCTCTTCTGGATCATCTAATTTAGGTGCGGATGTTACAATCGTATAAATATCTTTGGTTAGATAATGCCTGGTACTTGGCGTACCTATTAACCCCATCTTAGGATTCTGCTGCGCATTCGGTTGTAATTGAAAACGTTCTACTACTTTCCCTGTCTTTTCATCTTTACGTTCATAGTTCACTTTATAATAAATATTTGGCGTTGTGATGCTATCCCCTACATAGGTAATCGTATAGCCATCCATAGTAATGGGCTCATCGATGTAAAGAAACAGGTTCTCTCCCGGCTTTTCCCGCTCTTCAAATCCAGCTATGGGTATCGCACCACCACTGTTTAAAGAAACCACCTTATTGGTTGCTGCCGCTACCAAGGCTCCAACAATTAATAAAGCAAAACCTATATGTGCGATAGAAGAACCGGCCAGTTTCCATTTACCTTTCAGGGCATCGCCCAAAATCCGCGCATTGGCGATCAAACTAAACACTGCGGCAAAAGACAGCAATATATACATGAAGTTTGTATATACGTCTGTAATATACACTAAAACAACCGTTAGTACCACTGATACAATGAGAGAAATCAACAAATTGGCATAGAAAATTTTAGGTGTGGTTTTCTTGTATTTAAGGAACTGCCCGATGGCCGAAAGAATAAGTACCAAAGTAGCGAAAGCTGCCTGCCATTTATTGTAGTGGGCAATAGCATCCACAGGAGGAGCTATTTTGGTTCCAAACATAGCGTTAAAAACGGGAATAGAAGTAGTGGCTATGATCTGCACACAAGCAACCACCAAAATCAAGGCGCCAATGAACAACCAAAACTCCCTGGAATAGGTCTCTTCATCTTTCTTTGTAATGGGCAACTCTTTCCATCTGCTCACTAAGAAGTAGACCATTAGGCCAAAAAATAATAGATTAAACGCTACCAACTGCCAATACATTCCCAAATCAGTAAATGAATGTACGGATGTTTCACCAAGCACACCACTCCTCGTTAAAAAGGAAGCATATATAACCAGTACAAAACTAATCAATACCAAAAAAGTGGCTGTGAAATATGAGTGTCCTGAATTTTTAAAAGCAATCATGACGTGTACGGCGGCAATCAAGGTAAACCAAGGAATAATGGAGGCATTTTCCACTGGATCCCAAGCCCAGAATCCGCCAAAATTTAAAGCTTCATAGGCCCAAAAAGACCCCATGATAATACCGGCCCCCAATATCATGACGGCAAAAAGTGCCCACGGAAGAGCCGCCTGTATCCATTCTTGATACCGGCGTTGCCATAAACCTGCAAGGGCATACGCAAAAGGGACAATCATGGAGGCAAAACCTAAAAATAAGGTTGGTGGATGTATCACCATCCAATAATTCTGCAATAAAGGATTTAGGCCATTACCGTCGGTAATCATACTGAGGTAATTGGGGTTCGAAAAAACGGGTGCTTCCAAGGCCTGCCTCAATAAGATAAATGGGGAACTCCCGACACGTTCGCCCAACACCTCGATACCAATCAACATTGACGCCAATATCGTTTGACACAACATAATGGAAGTCATCGCCGGGCTTTCCCAGCTTTTGCCTCTTGCAACTACCGCAATGGCCAAAATAGCTTGCCAAAACATCCAAAGCCAGAAGCTTCCTTCCTGCCCTTCCCAGAAGCTGGAAATGATATAATATACGGGCAAAGTGCGTGACGAGTGCGACCAGGCATAATGATATTCGAACAGATGACTATATATGATATAGAAAAGGCAACTACCAATCCCAACAACGGAAATAACATTAACGAAAAAACTGATGCGGGCAATTTTATGCCATGACGTATCCTCTTTATACTTAGTAGCAAAAAAATAACTTATGCAGGACAGTAAAGCCGTACCAAAAGATAAAATAATAAAAAACTGGCCTAATTGACCTGGGAAAAGGCTCTCGCCCTGATATTGGATATCCATTTAAATAGTAAATATGACAATATGGTTTAGAGTCTAATTATGTTAGCTATTATATCGTTGAGGCAATAGACTCCGTTACCTCAACTTGATCTTTATTGTATTTGGAAGGACATTTCATTAGAATTTTAGAGGCATGGAATTCTCCTCCAACCATCTTACCAGTCAGTACAATCTGTTCTGATCGTTCAAAATCCTGTGGTTTTGAACCGTTAAAAACAACTTTGCATTCTGTACCATCATGATCTAACATATAAAACGCAAAGTAATTTGCGTTTTCGGTAGGGTTATAGTACAATTGTTTGGTTTTGTTAAGTTCGCCTACCACATGTATCTCTGATTCCGTTTTCTGTGCATCAGTAAACGTGGCATAGGTACTTGAGTCAGTATAAATACTGATAATCATTGCAATAGCTATGGCAATAATGACGATACCTAATATAGATCCCTTCTTCATCGAGCGTTTATTTTATTCTTTCTAAATCTCTACGGTATGCATGTACCGCAACCATTTAGTTTATGCATTTTAACGCAAAAATACAAAATCCTATATAGATAGGACGTAACATTGCTTGCGACACCACTTATTAAGAAACATTCTAATTAAATAAAACATCAAGAAACACATCAAGCATTCGTAGAAAAATGGGAGGCTAAAAATGGAGCGCTAGCAAATTACCAAGCTGCCACGCCGTTCGTATCAAATGCTGCGCGGTTAGCGGTATAGCTTCTGATAATGAAGAGGGGGCATTGCCTATGGCAAACAATCCGTCGAAATAGGTATCCATTGGTGGCTCAATGACCCTAGGGATACTGCCTGCGAGAGCGATGACCGGTATTCCTTTCTTTTTGGCCCTTTTTGCCACACCAAAAGGACCCTTGCCTTGCAGTGTCTGCTCGTCGATACTACCTTCAGCAGTAACAAGCAAATGGCTTTTTGCAAGCGATTGATCAAATGCGGTGAACGTCAGGAAATAGTCGATACCATTGACCAGTTTTGCACCCAACAATCCATACAAGCCGGCACTTGCGCCACCGGCTACACCTCCCGATGGTACGCTGATTATATCAACACCTTGTGTTTTTTGTATAACTTGCGCATACCGAAGCAGCATCTCATCCAACAGCTGCACCATGGCTGGATTTGCGCCTTTTTGTGGACCAAATACATGTGCTGCTCCATTGGATCCAAGCAAAGGATTATTCACGTCACAGAGTACGATTAGTTCACATTTTTTCAGACGTTTATCCAAGCCGCTGGTGTCGATTGTATGGAGCGTGCACAAACCAATGGGCAGGTTCATAATGTGATGACCCTGATGATCCAGAAACCGTACGCCTAGAGCCGCCAGCAAGCCACTCCCCCCATCTACCGTTGCGGATCCTCCCAATCCAATAATAATTTTCTGCACCTGCTTATCTAGGGCGTCTGAAATCAATTGTCCGACACCAAAAGAAGTTGCATGTAATGGATCGAGCTCACTCGCTTTCAAGAGGTGCAGACCCGAACTATCAGCCATTTCGATTACTGCTGTACGGCCATTATCGATCAAACCATAGGAAGCTTGGACAGGTCTTCCCAAAGGATCTTGCACCTGAAGAGATACCGACCTTCCCTTATACTTTTCTATAATCAGCGCACCGGTACCATTACCACCATCGCCAACAGGGAAAATCTGCGTGGTACACACTAATTTACTGGCCATCAATCCTTTTTGGATAGCAAGTGCAACATCGGTTGCATCAAGACTGTGTTTAAAAGCATTAGGTGCTATTAAAATATGCATGGTTTATTCTATCTGGACATCAATTTTTCTTCTTCTTGTTAATATTTTTATCAGTAATGCGAATGATGAAAGTAATAAAACCACGCCTAGTAAATATAGATAACCAGGATTATGGTAAGCGGATACAGCGGCGTGAGCCGGAAGCTGTTTGTCATAAAGAGGAACCATCCATGTAAAAAGGTAAGCTTGTGCCAATACCAGCACACAGATAAAAAACAATAAGATAAAACTATGTTTTACCGTAAAGCGAAACAGCGCAGACTCCTGCCCTACCAATCCTCCTGCTGCGGCAGCTACAGCGATGGATTGTGGTGATATCATTTTTCCGACCACGCCGCCCGCAGCGTTGGCACTCACGGTAACGACCGGATCAACTCCAATGGAAGCGGCTGTTACCGATTGTAACTTACCAAAAAGAGCATTGGCAGAGGTATCTGAACCGGTAATAAATACGCCTAACCACCCGAGTATAGGAGCAAAGAAAGGAAATAAAACACCGGTAGCCGCTAAAGCCTCTGCCATACTCAGCGTAATACCAGAATCGTTCACAACGTAAGCAAAGCCCAGCACCGCACTGATGGTTACGATTGGAAATTTCAGTTGATTTAAGGTAGCGAAAAATAGTTGAACACCCTGGCGAAAGCTAATCCCAATCAATGGCATACTGACTATTGCTGAAAGAAGGATGCCGGTGCCGGCTGCCGACAGATAGTTGAATTTAAATACGTGATCTATCGCTAGTCCTTCATTATCTTGAATGACTTGATGTAGGCCGGGAATTTCAAACTGGAATAAACCGATCTGATCTAGTGTTGCTTTGACGGGTTGGAGCCCCCAGGCAACCATCATAATGGTTAATATAACAAATGGCGACCATGCCCGGAAAATTTCTCCCACAGCATATAACCTAACAGTGGTTTTTGCAGTTCCCTGTTCTTCTTTAAATCTCCAAATCCGTTTAGGTTTCCATACTTTGAGAAAAAGTATTAGTCCGATAATAGAACCGATACCCGAAATGATGTCGGGCAACGCGGGGCCAAGGTAGTTGGAAGAAAACCATTGCAGCCCGGCAAATATCCCTCCTGTTACCATAATTGCAGGTAAAACCTCCATTGTTTTTTTAAAACCTGCCATCAGTGCAACCAGATAGAAAGGAACAAAAAGGGATAATATCGGTAATGTTCTGCCTACCATAGCAGAAATAGCCATTTCCGGAATCCCTGATACCTGTGAAAGAACTAAGATGGGTGTACCTATGGCACCGAAGGCAACGGGAGCAGTATTAGCAATCAAGCAAATACCTGCAGCATATAATGGGTTAAATCCTAAACCAACCAACATCGCAGCGGTGATAGCTACCGGCGCGCCAAAACCTGCAGTGCCTTCCAGGAAGGATCCAAAAGAAAAGGCTATAATCAGCGCCTGTAATCTTCTATCAGCTGTAATCGAAGCCATAAAATGCTTAATGATTTCAAACTGACCACTTTTTATGGTAATATTAAATAAAAATACAGCTGTAATGACAATCCAACAAATGGGAAACAGGCCGTACAATATACCGTGAAAGACAGAAAGCAAAGCGAGATTTACCGGCATCTGATAAGCAGAAACAGCGATTATGAATGAGATAAGCAAGGCCGAAAGGCTGGCGATATACCCTTTCATTTTCTTGATGATCAATGCCCAAAACAAAAAGATGATAGGAATAACGGCTATCAGGGCAGAGATGGCAATATTTCCAAATGGATTGGTGAGTTGAGTCCAGTTCATAGTCGTGCTAATTCTTGTTCAATTAATTTTAAACGGTTCAGATCCAGGTCGGTATTCAACCTGTTATTCATCATATTGAACTTTGATCACTAATTTTTTAACAGGAATACTATTGTCTACCCGAATGCCCGGCCGATGTAAACTTCCCGGAAAGAAAATCAAAAAATTACCGGGATAAGCTAAATGATAGCGTGGTTTTGAATCACTATAAAATTCGATGTCTCTTTGCGCATCATAGGGCGTTTTTAAATGTAGTTCCTGACGATCCCGCGCATCGATATATTCTTTACCTGATATGACATAGTGGATGTCTGAATAGTGATGGTGCAATTCATAATAAGCGGAATCCTGATCTTTTGTATCGTATGCCGAAACTTTGATAAATACTGTTTTCCCATCTAATTCATGATCTCCCACTTCAAGCGCTTCCAAGTCTCCTTTTTTGAGAAAATCAAAGGCCAGTTTCCATCGTTCGGGATATTTATGGTATTGAACATAAAGCTTTTCTTTATCAATAGAAGAATCGGCGGTTAAGGTTGTTTTACCGGGCCACTCCATTTGGGTATACCAGTTCTCTATCTCTCTTTTTGAAACGGTGGACATTTCTTTTTGTGCGAAAACTGTTTTTATCGCCAGAATAAAAAACAGCGCAACATAACAAGTTCTACAATGCATTTTGATTATATTTTAAGTGACGCGTTACCTGATGTAACAGCTCCTATTAAATTAAAATTTTATACGGCTGTGATATCCATATTTGCTATAACACGGATATTTCTTTCATTAAAGCTTTCCATATACCATTGTATCCTTTGCTTGGCCACTTCCATATTTTCATTATTCAGATTGATGTTCAGCAGATCAATGAACCAGGGTAGTTTTATGTTGTTTTTCACAAAGGCTACTACAATTTCGCGGGCGATAGGTAACGTGGTATATTTAGAAACATCGTAAACGTCTTTATCATCTGCTTTCAAAAGTTTGTCATATTCTTCATGCAATAGCTTCTCAAAACGTTCATACGTAAATACATCCCCCACCTGAACACCAAATTCAGCATCAGCTTCATTAAATTCCGCTTCCTTATGCAGCCATTCCCAAAGAATACTTAATCGGATTTCACCCGTTGCCATATCTTCCATGAGATACAATACGTCATCATTGCCAAAAAAATCTGCCGGTTTCAAGGCGGCGGCCTGCATGCCCTGCCCAAATGCATTGCCATATTGCAAGCCAACACTTAATAGATTACGGGCTCCTCTAACCGTTAAGGGGGCAGGCTCTAGCAGGGTTAAATTTCGTGTGTCTTCATCGGTATAAGTAAGCGGAGGAAATGATCTTCCCAATTGATTGTCTACACCTATCTTTTCCCATACAGGCCTGATGATATGCACCATTTTCCAATGGGCTACCCATTTACCGCTTGCTCCTTCCCCTTGCTCCCGTTCTGCACCGGTCAAAGCCTTCTCCATACTCAAGGCTATCCCCTCGCTGGATCCAACTGGAATATTGGGTTCCATGCCTCCTTGCCAAAGTACGGTGTTGCCGTTTTTATCCGGTGTATTGACGGCCCTTCTTACCCGATCTTCGTAATGCCGCATATACCCAAAAGTCATGGTAATCGCCTCGATATTGGGATGTTTAAAATCGAAGTCCCACGCCAGCGCGTCCGAAACACTGTTGATATAGTCCCAGCGACCGGTATTAAACCCAACAAAATGTTTTCCTAAGGCTGCTCGGATTTCCATTAGTTGAAAAGTTGCTTCCAATTGTTCTACCAGGACATAGGTTCTAATGGTTCCTATGGAAATTTCGAGATGGATTTCGAGTGCAGCAAGCATGTCATTCCATAAAGCCGCTTCTTCAGCCGTTTGGATTTTGGGAAGATATAAGACAATGGATGAGTCACCAGCAAGCAGGCTTTGATAATTATTCACGACGTACAAGGTCAGATCAACCAGCGATGCCGCAACAGGTTTTCCCTGTTTGTCGGTAAGATGTCGATCGGCCAAATGAAGCCCTCTTGCCCGGAATATCCTCGTGGTAAAACCAAGTTGTTTTTCCCAATCCGTAATAATTGGGCGGCCGAAAAATCCATCGGCCCAACGGTTCATTTCCTGCGAAACTTTTTCTGCCGCTTCCAGAAATACCGGTGCTTTATGGATAGCAAGCTTTAAATTCCGTTGATTATCCAGAGACATGGAGGCGGTTTGCCCCAAAGCATCTTCTCCATCAAACATCCAACCGTCGGCCCCCGACAGCAGGGCATAAGCCACGTTTCGGATACTCTTTTCAATGGGCGCATCGGGTTTGGCTGCTGGCCCAGTGCCCTGGATCCATTGCCTTTGTAAATCACGTGGAATGGCAGCACCTTCAAAACTACCCTTTCGGGCATTACTAACCTTTATTTGGGTGCGTGGAATATAGTCATCCGGATGAAGAAAATGGATTCGTTCTTTTTTCTCCTGCCTCTCTTTTCTCCTGGTTAACCTCTTGGCCATTACCTGCTCGATCTCCAAATTAAAAGGCAGCAGCTTGTTTAAAGTGTCTATTACTTCATGAGTATAGACATCAGGATATAATGCCAGCAATTTGCTGGGGATCATGATATCATTATTTTTTATCATCATTGTCATTTCTGTTTAAGGATGTATACTTCAATTAATACGTCTATTTTGTTTCAATAAAGTCAAGACGATATCCGGGCGTCGCATTAGACACCCTAAACGAAACATGAGTAATCGCTTTAACTTATATGATTAACTTATATAGATTCAAAATCACGTGCAGCTTTTCCGGCTGCTTCCAAATTAGAGAACCACATTTCTGAGTATTTACGTGAAAGAATAACTCCATCAGCTCCAGCCTTCAGGGCTGCCAATGTTGCATTATAGGTATCATCAGGTGTTGCCATATCTTTTACCCGTGCCGGTATATTCACGTCAATTCCAGGTAAAATACGGCTCTTTCCGCTTACGCCGGCCAGCGCCCGCTGTGTTTCGCGAAACACATAATCCGGAGATAATCCTGCTTTGGGGAGTTGGTCCAAAGAGGCCTCGTTCGTATAGTTCAGCAAACAATTATTGATTTGCAGCAATTCTTCGGGAGGTACGTCTTTAAAAACGGTAGCAGATACGTTGCGGATAAAACCGGCATAACGCTCTCCCCCACAGTTATTATAAACGACTACTTTTAAAAAATCGGCCATGGTGGCCAATTCACTGTAATCCCGTGAGGCTCGGTATAAAGGATTGAAAGAATTGGTATGTTCAATATGAAAGCCTACTTCAAGATCCTTATTAATACTTTTCACTTGCGTATAAATATCTTTCAGCACCTGGTGTTTACCCTGATCAAATAGCTGGTTATAAGCCATTATCTCGGGATAGGCAAATAGCAAACGACTAAATTCTACATAATAGCCGTCACTGGGTCTTCGGCCATTGAGCGAATTTTGAACAAATTCATTTAGCTTGAGATAACCCTCTTTTGCTTTTTGAAAATGGATACCTTTAGCCTTTGCTTCCTGTTCATGATACTTGCAAAAACAGGTGACCTTGGCCGACTCGATGTGTTGCGCATGGCTAACGCCAATGGCATTTAATAGTGGCCCGTTTCGTTCATTGAACAATAAGATACCGTCGATCGCATAAGAAGAACATAAATCAGTAACTAATGCCGTCCAAAAGGCACGTACCTCCGGATGAAAGAAACACATGGCGCCTTCCTGTTTTCCCTGTAAATTCACTTCAGCCAGATTTTTAACCAGATCGACATCGTCTGGATAATTAAAGCCGTCCTGTACCGAACAATATACTTTCATTCCGCGTTTTTTTGCCGCAGGTAAAACCGCTGCTACGATATCAAGATTACCAAAATCAGGCGCGCGTAACTTTTCTCCTTTTAAAACTGTTTTTTCATAGAAACGTGCATTTGGCTGAGCATAATTTCCGCCATGAAAGTAATTTTCATCAGACTCTTGAGCACCATGATCCGGGAAAGGCTGGCCGGGTATCTGCCGGCCGGTAATTCCCCGATCATAGGAAAATGTGCTGAGGTAAAGCGTATTAATAGCCCCTTTCTGCTGTAATATATCCAGTACTTCTTCCACTCCTTCATCCACAAAGGAATCTGGACCTATTTGGATGCCGATTGTTTTTTTCATCTTTCCTATTTAATTGGTGAATGTGTTTTATCTTATCCTTTTATGGCCTCGCGAATGGCTTTTCCAGCTGCATCAATAGCTGCTAAATTCATTTCCGAATATTTACGGGAAAGAATCACACCGTCTGCCCCACCTTTATAGGCGGCCTGGGTTGCGGCGTAAGCATCTTCCGGAGAGCCTTTACGACTGGTTTTTTTGGTAGGGATGCCGATATCTATACCTGGTAAAATCTTACATTTCCCTTTTACGCCAGCGATGGCACGTTGCGTTTCACGATAAACATAATCCGGAGACAAACCTGCGGTATCCAATTGATCGAGGGGAGCCTCATTTTCGTAATTCAGCAGATGATTATTAAAACGTAACAACTCCTCCATCGGAACGTCCTTGAAAATGGTAGAGCCGATATTACGAATAAAATTCGCATAGCGTTCCCCTCCGCAATTGTTGTAGGCTACCACCTTTAAAAAATCAGCTTTTGTGGCTAAATCTTCATAATCCCGTGTGGCACGGTAAAAGGGATTAAAAGAATTGACATGCTCAATATGGAAGCCTACCTGTAAGTTCGTATTCACGGCTTTTACCGCCGTATACACTTCTTCCAGTATCTGATGTTTTCCTAGATCAAAAAGCTTATCCCAAGCGATGATCTCGGGATAGTTTAAAAGCAATCGGTTAAATTCCACATAGTAGCCATCACTTGGACGTTCGCCCTTTAAGGAAGTCTTGATAAATTGATCCAATTTTAAGTAGCCTTCTTTAGCCCGCTTAAAATCAATACCCAATTTCTCGGCTTCCTTTTGATGGTATTTGCAGAAACAGGTCGCTCGTGAAGAATCTATACTTTGAAAATGGCTGGCTCCCAAGGCATTTAATAAAGGACCATTTCGTTCATTAAAAAACAATACGCCATCGATATCGTAGGATTTACTGATATCGGTAACCAAAGCTGTCCAGAATGCTTTTACGTTGGGATTAAAAAGACAAAGGGTATCTGCCTGCCTACCCAAGACATCCTCCTCCAGACATTCTTTTATACCGGGAACATCCGGGCGCCATTGATCCTCCACAGAAGCAAAGACCTTCATACCCCGCTTTCTGGCTTCCGGTATAACCGCTGCCAGAATATCAAAATCGCCAAGTTCTGGAGCCCGTGTTTCTTTCAACACAGTATTTTTGTAGTATTCCGGATGTGGTATGGCATAATTTCCTCCATGAAACGTTTTTTCATCCGATTCCTGCGGTCCGTGATCGGGGAAAGGTTCTCCTGGTATTTGTCTGCCGGCAAGCCCACGTCCGTGGGTAAAGGTTGTTAAAAAAAGAGTGTTGATCGCCCCTCTTTCCTGCACGATATCCAATACCTTGTCGACGCCTTCGTCTACAAAAGAAACAGCACCGATTTGAATACCATGCATCCTGTCATCAGCTTGTTTATACGGCTTCCATATGTTGAATGGTGAAATGCCCATCATAGAACCTGTTGCCGCCACGGCCGTAAATTTTGCACTACTCTTTATAAATGCACGTCTTGAGTTATTGGTAGATAGATTGGTTTCTTTTGATTTTTTATACTGTTTCATAATGATTTATTCTAAATGGTTTTTAATAAAATATGGTAAAAATGGGCTAACTAAAGAGGCGTAACTTAGTCATATCCAGGATTCTGAGGCAAAACATTTGGATCATTCACAATTTGAACCTGACTTAAGGGAAGCGGGAAAACGGTCATATGCGCCCGCATTCCCAAAGGCTGCAACACTTCCAAAGCCTTTCCGGTGCGCACCAGATCAAACCATCTATGCCCTTCCAAAGTCAATTCAAAACGTCTTTCCAGCGAAATTCTATCTCTCACCTCTTCCTGAGATAATCCTGAATAGGCATTTAAATGCACCCGATCCCGCACCCGGTTTAGATAGCTAAGCGCCTGATTTGTCTCTCCATTTTCATTCAGTGCTTCTGCCAGCATTAACAATACATCTGCGTACCGGATTACTTTCCAGTTTGCCCTGCTGTCATTTGGGATAACCGAAGGGGCGATATATTTGGTGGTAAAGGATTTTGATGCCTGTACACTCTGAGAAGGCAGGGGCACAAAGACGCCGTTTTCATCCGTAAAACCATAATTTACGGTTACCGACCGTCTGATGTCCTGTGGATCAAAAGCTTCGTATAAGGTCTCCGTTGGAGCTCCAGAATTACTAGGTGTACCGGATGTGATACCAAAATGTTCCATAAATGAGACCACATAAGGAAAGAATTGCAACGCAAAATTGCTGCCCTCATTCATACCTTCTTCATATTCCACATCAAATATGTATTCGCTGTGGTGCTCATCTTTTGAATAATCAAATAGATCAGTGTAATTGGGTAATAATGCATAGCCCATTTCGGTAACTTCCATCAATTTAGACGCTGCATCCACAAAATCGTGATGCGTCAAATAAGCTTTACCTAATAAGGCTTTGGCAGCACCGGCTGTTGGGCGTCCAACATCAGCACCTGGGTAGCTGTTGGGTAAACGGGCTTCTGCATCTAATAAGTCCGGTATGATAATTTGACTATAAATAACATCCACCTGCTCCCGCCCCTTCGTATACGCTTCTTCAACGGTAACCGGCTCCGTTACCATGGGTACGTCTCCGAATATACGCACGAGATCAAAATAAGCGAAGGCCCGGAGAAATTTGGCTTCTCCTATATAACGGACTTTATTTGTGACAACGGTTTCGTCTGCTGATTCAATCAACGATAAGATTACATTGGCACGATTGATCATGGTATAATAATTTCGCCAACTGTTCGTGATCACATCCAATCGACTATGCGCATTAAACTGATCAATAGCTACATTTTCAAATTGATTGGGAATGTCTTCCCGAATATCGTTGCCTGGTAAATCGCCAAATTTCCAAAAATTTAAATATTGACTTTGCAGTGTATTGTATGCTCCGGTTATGGCATCTTTAAAATCCTTATCCGTCTTATAAACATCTTCCACACTGACGGTCGACTCGGGCTTTAACTCGATAAAATCTTTGCAGGAAACAAAGAATAGGGTTATTCCTGTCAGAAAAAAAAGTAGTTTTTTCATTACAATAAATTTTAATAGCTGTTTAAATCTCTTCTTCCATTATTGCTTTTCGTTTGTATAGGCCGCATGGACTATAAACCTATATTCAAGCCGAAGACGATGCTTTTGGTCAAAGGATAATTGTTTTGGTCTACTCCCGGTGTTAAAGGATCATCCGTATTGCTTACATCGGGATTGAAGGCTTCGTTTTTGGTGAAAATAAATGGATTAGTGGCACTGGCATAGATTCTCAATGAACTAAGCGAGAATTTTTCAAAAAATTTAGCCGGTATCGTATAACCCAAGGTGATGTTATTGATTCTTAAATAAGTGCCCTTATCGAGGTACCTGGAATTCCATGGTTCCCTGTTATTTCCAGTCGGCGCATCATTTGGTCTTGGAACTTGTCCATCTCCCGGGTCGTTTTCCGATTTCCAGTAAGCATTGGAAGAAGCCAACTGTCTCACCCTTCCTCTTGTATTTAACGTTCCTAACCGGGCGACACTTAGGATTTGATTGCCATGTGACCCCTGAAGGCCAACACTTAGGCTTATGTTTTTGTATGAAAACTGATTGGTCATACCGTAATAAAAATCGGGATATGGAGAACCCATAATGGTTTGGTCCAATCCGTCTATAATGCCATCCGGCACGCCATCGGGTCCATTGATATCCAAAAACCGGGTATCGCCAACGCGGGAAGCAATCGTAGAACCGGGTCTAAAAATAGGACCATTCGCTAGCTCTGCTTGATTTTTAAACACGCCATCAGTGATCCAACCATAAAACATTCCGATAGGTTGTCCAATCATGGTAACATTTCCGCCCGAATAAATAGGATCCCCCTGAGGACCCAATTTTACAACCTCATTTTTATAGGTAGATATATTAAAAGCGGTTGTCCAGCTGAAATCGTTTTGAAAGTTTACCGTATTCACATTAAATTCCCAACCGCTATTTTTAACTTCCCCTATATTTTGTAAAGCAGTACTAAAACCTGTTATATCGGGCACATTCACATTGAGCAAGAGATCGGTATTTCGCGAGCGAAAGTGATCCACCGTTAAACTGATCCTACTTTTTAATATCGAAATATCTACTCCAAAATTAATCTGCTTTTGTTTTTCCCATGTCAAGGAAGGATTTGCAAGCCTTCCGGGCGCAATGCCGCCTACGGCAGCACCCCCGTAGGTATATCGTTCATAATTTATGGTCGCGTACTGATCGTAATTTCCAATATTATTATTACCGGTTGCACCATAGCTCACCCGGAGTTTCAATTCATTTAAGAAATTGACCTCTTGGAGAAACTTTTCACTTTTTAAGCGCCACGCCAGAGCCATTGAAGGAAAAAGACCATATTTATTATCTGAACCAAATCTGGAAGAGCCGTCGGTACGGATGGAAGCGGTTATATAATATTTACTATTATAATTGTAGTTTACCCTAGCCAGGTAAGAAATTAACGACCAGGTATATTTGTCAGATGATCCATCGGTTATCTGTCCGCTTACAGCACTTAAAGTAGGAACCAGGTTATTGGGAAAATTATTACTGGTTAAAAAATTAGATTCAAAAATTTCCTTTTGAGCGGTAAAACCGCCAACAGCGGCCAGATTATGAAGACCAAAGGATGCATTATAATTTAGCGTATATTCGGTTAACCAATTGGTGAGCATCGAGGAGTTATCGGTGCCGGAAGCCGGCTCATTGAAAAAAGCAGGTATAGACGGTTTAAAACGCATATCGCGAGCGCTAACCAGATTTCCTCCTAGTAAAACGTTAAATTTTAAGTTATCCAATATCTTATATTCGGCATTAACATTTCCCAATAAGCGGGTGCTTTTTTGATTTGCCTTTATTTCATTGGCAAGCGCTAAGGGGTTTGTCAAATTGGAAGAACCCGCTAATCCGCTAAATGCAAAATAATCGCCTTCCGGTGTTAACAACGGGTAAAAAGAATTGACCATGGCGGCCTGCGCGATGATTCCATCATTTGGACCTGTACCTGCACCATCTGCGGTAACATTATTCGATTCTGTATAGGATGGGTTTAAATTAAATTTTACGGTAAGCCGTTTAGATAGGATGGCATCAATATTGGCTCTTGCAGAATATCTTTTGAAATTACTGTTTATAATGATGCCCTGTTGGTTAAAAAATTCTCCACTTAAGGCATACTTCACATTTTGGCCGCCGCCCGCGGCACTCAGTTGAATCTGTTGTTGGGGAGCGGTATGTAATACCTCTTCCAGCGCATCTACATCATAAGTATTACGGCCTTCCAGCACATCGATCACTTCTGGCGGAACTTGGTAAAACCAGGTGCTATAATCACCTGAAACATCTCTGTTATCGTCAATATTTCTATTTCTAATACCGTCATAATAATACCTGGCCTGTTCCATCGCTGTCATAAATTTGGGTCTTTTTGCTATCTTCTGCCAACCAGTATACGTGTCGATATTGATTCTGGCATCTCCTGTTGTTCCCCGTTTGGTATTGATGATAATGACACCATTAGACCCCCTTGATCCATAGATTGCCGTCGCAGAAGCATCTTTTAAAATGTCCATGCTTTCAATATCGTTTGGATTCAAGGTCTCAATATTGGAGGTTGGAAAGCCATCTACCACATATAGTGGCTCTGCACCAGCGGTTATACTGCCTATACCCCTAATTCGGATTTGAGGAGCTGCACCGGGCTCACCCGACACGGGTTTTACCTGTACACCTCCTACTTTGCCTAGCAAAGCCTGGTCAACCCGGGAAACGGCCAAATCTTTGATTTCATTACTCGAAACAGAACCTATTGAACCTGTCAGGTCTTCTCTCCTTTGCGTGCCATAGCCTACTACTACCACCTCGTCAAGATTGGCATTTTCCGCTTGCAAACTAATTTCTATAGCGCTATTTCCGTTTAATGGTATTTCTCTGGTAATGTGACCGATGTACGATACGATTAAAGAAATATTTAAATTGGGAACATTTAAGGTAAATGCACCCTCCGCATTGGTGCTTGTCCCATTCCCTGTGACTCCCTTCGCTTTTATGGAAGCTCCCTCAAGTGGCTGCCCTCGCTCATCTGTAACTCTACCTTTTATATTAATCTCCTGGCTTAAGACAGGTAAGGATAGGACCATCTGCTGCTTCTTTTGTGGAATGACATTAATAGTTACCGTCTGGGCAATTACTTTGTAAGTCATCGTCTGACGATCTATTATTTTATTGAGCACCTCATTAATGTCAGCATTTTTCACTTTTATACTGATCTTTGAAGCCTGTTTTGCCACTTCATCAGGATATAAAAAGCGATAATTTGTCTGCTTAGTTATTTCCGTAAAAATTTGTTCAATTTTTACATTTTCAAATGAAAGTGTGACCTTTTGAGCCATGCTATCTGCATGTGCTGCGACAACAAAGATCAACATCATAAGAAAGGTCATTTTCATGGTTAGCAGAAATTTGTCTAAAACCGAAAAACGAGCAATTTTTTTCAGTTTTTTGCAAAATGAAAAGTAATGCATACTTTTATAGTATTAAGGTTAACAATTAGATTACTTCGTGGTGGTCTTTTTGCCCTTGATTATATGGGGGTGCTGTCAACACTCCCATTTTTTGCTTGCTTATTTCGGGTAACGATCTATATTATGCATGATTTCATTTTTTAGGTTCATAATTCAGTATTAAAAAACGACGGTTACGGTTCTTCCATCCAGTTCAAAAGTAGCACCGCTTACGTAATTTAACATTTGCAGTGTCTCCGATAAATTAACATCTCGTCGAATATTTCCATTATATCCTCTCCCTTCAGGGATTTCTCCTTTGAACCGAACATCCACGTCATACCATCTGGACAATTGTTCCATGATTTCGTCGATAGGGTCACTTTTAAAATAAAAGTCACCACTTTTCCAGGCAATTACTTTCGTAATGTCAGCCAGCTCCACACGCATCCCCTCCCCTATCTGTACTTGTTCTCCTGGTTTTAGTAATTGCTGGGATGTGCCATTACTAACTTTGACGGATCCGTTTACCAAAGTAGTAGTGGTGATGGGTTTATAGGAATTGATATTAAATGAAGTACCTATTACCTCTATTGTATTTCCATTTACGGATACGCTAAAAGGTCGACGGCTATCTTTTACTACGTCAAAATAAGCCTCCCCTTCCAGATATACTTTACGTTGATGGCTATTAAACTGTACCGGAAAACGTATTTTGGATTGCGCATTGAGCCATACTTTTGTACCATCAGAGAGCGTTAGATGATAGGTTCCGGCCTTTGGTACAACCAGGGTATTGTAAATCAGTTCGTTTGTTTTTAAAGTGGACCGGTTATATTTGATTTCTCCTTGTATATCAATAATTTGAGCTCCATTTTTTTCACTGAGCTTGTGCTGTTTTCCGAGATCGACCATTTGCCCATCTGATAATACCAACTGTGCTCTTTTGTGTCCCGGTAGGATATCGTTTTTGAATGTATTTGAATAAAGAGTCGCCTTTCGATCCACTTGCCTGAGAGGCAGCGTCAACCAAAGTCCGGGCAGTGCCAGAAGTACAACGGCGGCGGCGTAACCTATATACCGATAAATTTTCGTTAACCTCTTTCGTTTTCGCTGTGTTTCCAGGCGTTGCCACGCCGTGTTGATATCTAAAGCTCCAATGAAATTAATTTCTTGCTGTGCGGTAGCGGTATCGCGAAAAGATTCCAATAGCTGTTTATTTTCTGGACTCTCGGCGATCCAAAGTTGAAATTCTCGTTTTTCCTCGTCCGTAAGGCTTCCACGAAAGTACTTGGTCATCAACTGGGCAATATGGTAAGTTCTTGGTTTCATTGGTACTATAAAGAAACCAAAAGGGTAAAATGGGGTGACAAAAAAATAAAATAATTTATTTTTCAGCTAAAAATAGAACGAGAAGGCCGAATAATTCTGGATTGAGCTTCGCTTTAATTATTTTCAGACCTCTTTGTTTTTGGGTTTTTACCGTATTGACACTTAAACCCAATTGATCTGCGATCTGTGGGTTTGTAAGTCCCTCTAAATAACCCATACAAAAGATTTGCTGGCATCCTTCCGGCATGGTTTGAATGATTTTGTATACTTCATGCATCACCTCAGCACGTATAATTTTTGCTAACACCTGCGATTCTTCTACTTCATTTGTTTCCTGTAGAAGGAGATACCGCTGCGTCACTTTCATATGACGGCTAATGTTATAACAGGCATTGCGTACCGAAGTATATAAGAAGTTTTTTATGGCAATATCATCTTCTGCTACGATTTCGGCATGGTCCAGATAAGCCATAAAAGCATCCTGTACGACGTCTTCTACTCTATCTTTATCACTTAACATCTGCCAGGCAAAATGACATAATCGAGGATAGTACTCCCGAAACAAAGGTTCGACAGATAATCCTGTTGATTTATTTTTTACACCTCCCTGTCTTGGCATGGTTGCTATAATTGGTAGTCAATTATAGCAATAAAAATCTATTTTTAAAAATATACCTTCCGATTACTTTCAATGTGCCATTTTAACCCGGCGATCAGGCATTAACCACATGTATAGCCTGCCCATTTACAAAGGCCTTTATATTTTCTACTGTTGTATCCAAGATCCTTTGCCTTGCTTCCCTACTCATCCATGCATTATGCGGTGTAATGATGCAGTTTTTAGCACTAAGCAGGAGATTATCAGCAAAAGGAGGTTCTTTCGATAATACGTCCAGTCCCGCACCGGCAATTTTTCCTGTATTTAATGCATTGGCCAGATCACCTTCATTGATCAACTGCCCTCTGGCTGTATTAATGAGGACTGCGCTCGGTTTCATCGTGGCTAACAAGGCTGCATTTACAAATTCAAGGTTGTCTGAAGTAAGCGGGCAGTGCAGAGATACCACATCGCTTTCTGCAAATAAGGTCGCCAAATCTACAGGTCTGCCCAGTGCGGTGTTTTTTACACTTCGGTTATGATATAGAATGGACATGCCCAAAGCCGCTGCGATGCGAGCAGTTTGCTGCCCGATATTCCCAAAGCCTACAATACCGAGCGTTTTGCCGCTCAATTCCGTGATGGGTGCTTCTGTATAACACCAGTCTTCCGATCGTTGCCATTTACCTTCTGCCGTGCTACGGGCATTTTTCCCTATATGATTGGTTATTTCCAATAACAGGGCAATAGCATGTTGAGCAACGGAGGCCGTACCGTAACCTGGGACATTGCACACGGCCACCCCTTTGTTTTTGGCGGCATCGATGTCGATGATGTTATAGCCTGTGGCCGTCACACAGATGAGCTGAAGCCTGGGCAACTTTTCAATCGTGTGCTCGTCAAATGAAACCTTATTGGTTAATACGATATCGGCATCCTGGCACCTACTGATGACCTGATCTAAAGGTGTTCGGTCGTATATGGTCAGCTCCCCGAATTTTTGAATGCTTTCCCAGTCCAGATCGCCCGCGTTTAAAGTATATCCATCTGTAATAACGATTTTCATTAGCATAATTTTTTAAGAGACAATGAAGCTTGCATGAGCAATTGGTAAGTGCATGCAGGATTCTTATTCATCATAAGGACGATTAAAATCAAATTTAGGCAAACTTTTATGTAAAAGGATTTTGCTCTTTTCACTATTTATCCTAATTTACGCTATACCAAATCTATGAATTAAATTCCCCAGTTCGTGTGCAGTCCTGCTCAAATTTTCCGATGTATAACTTAATGCTTCTCTCAAAGCAACGGGCCGATTTCCTATAGCGATGAGCATGTCGAAATAAGCGCTTAAAGCTGAATTTACCTCTAAAGGGATACTTCCTGCAAATCCGATCACGGGTACAAAACCGTCTGTATAGCTACTTTAGGATAAGCCATATCTTTATTTCGGAAGTTTCTCGCTGATTTGATTCCCTCAGCCAAAGCTTTGGCAAATTTTCTTCAGAAAATTTGTCTAATCCAAATTTATCCCCCTTCTATTTATTTTTACAAAAGCCCGTTTTCTTTTTCCTTCCAGCCGCTTTTCAATACTGGCTTTACTTTTCTTGGTCGCTTTACGTATTTTGGGAACCTTCAACGCTTGTTGAAGCAGCGTAAGCAATTTCTTTTGGGCAAGTTCCTTATTCTGATATTGAGAGCGGTTTTCCTGACTGATTACTTGAAGATATCCGTCGGTTTGCAACCGATTACTCATTTTCTCACGGATACGCTTTTTTTCCTCTTCATCAAAAAGGGAACAGGCTTCGAAATCAAACAATAATTCAACCTTTGAAGAAACCTTGTTCACATGTTGGCCACCGCTGCCGCCACTTCGTGAAGTTTTATATTGGATATGGGGATTCAGTTCATCTATACTGTACATACTACGTCATTAAACCGCAAAGATAGGCATGTAATGCATATACGAACAGCTTTGTTCCCATCATATTCAGTAATACTAAATACCAAATTCGGTATTCATTGAAATATCAATATAAAATAGCAAGGATATAACAGGTAGTTATTAGGGATTTTTCCCTATTAAGTCCCTGTTATATCCCTATTATGTCCCTGTAAAATTCCTTTTATTAAATAAATAGTTCATAATATAATGTCTATTAAGTGAGCATACTTATTAGGCTAGCAGACTTCTACCTTACTAAAGATTGCGCTATAATTAATCTGTTTTTCCATTCATATTCGCGAATACGAAGCATTTTATCTAAGTTTGTGCACCCATGACAAAGAATAATATCATTATAGCAATTGATGGCTACTCGTCCTGTGGAAAAAGCACAGTAGCGAAAGCCTTAGCACACCAACTTCACTATGTATATGTAGATAGTGGCGCGATGTACAGAGCTGTGACACTCTATTTTTTACGCAATAACATACAATTAGACGATGAGCAGCAAGTAGCGGATGCCCTAGAGCACGTTCATATAGACTTTCACAAGGAAAATGGCATTACCACCGTTCTTTTAAATGACGAGGATGTTTCGGATGAGATTAGGCAGATGCCTGTTTCTGAAAATGTAAGTGAAGTCAGTGCGATTAAAGCGGTGAGGAAGGCTATGGTAAAACAGCAACAGAAAATGGGAGCTCGGAAAAACATTGTAATGGACGGTAGGGATATCGGTACCGCCGTTTTTCCAGCTGCACAGGTAAAAATATTTATGACCGCTGATCCGAAGGTAAGGGCAGAACGACGCTATTTAGAGCTAAAGAACAAAGGAGAAGAGATCACACTTGAAGAAGTTTTCGAAAACATCGCACACCGCGATTACCAAGATACTACCCGGAAGGAAAGCCCTCTGGTTAGAGCCGACGATGCCATCATTCTGGATAACACGGATATGACCGAAGCACAACAACTGGACTTTGTATTGGAAAAAGCGAAGAAAGCGAAAAGTTAAATGGTTATTCGTTACCCGTTGCTTGTTGTTCGCGGAATTCCACAACTATTAAAACAAATCACCCAATTATATCCCTATTTTCTCATACTAACAACCAATATACGCTAACAACTAACAACCAACAACTAGTTACCAACAACGCGCAACTAACAACTGACAACTCATAACTCACCTGATAATCACCACTTTTAATAAATAAAACTATTATTTTTTGCCTTATTTAAAAATAATTTTTGCACCTTTGCAGTCCTGATGAAATTCAGGAAAAGGAGACAAATTAATTAATGGCAAAAAAACAAGAAGCAGAAAAAGAATTAAAAGCTAAACAAGCTGAAATCCAAGACACTGATATTAAGTCAGTTAAGGAAAAAGAAAACATTGAATCAGAGGCTGATTCGAAGTTCATTGACGAAATCAAATCAAACACTTGGATCACTCCAGAAGGCGACTTCGATTGGGATCAGGATGAAAAAGGTTTCGGTAACTACAGCGCAGACGAGCGTGCTCAATTAGAAGAGCAATACGCTGGTACTTTTAACTCCGTTAACAAAGGAGAAATTGTTGAAGGAGCTGTGGTTTCTATCAACAACAAAGACGTGGTACTTAACATCGGTTTTAAATCAGATGGCTTGGTATCTCTTTCTGAATTCCGCGATCTACCAGACCTCAAAGTAGGTGATAAGGTAGATGTATTTGTTGAATCACGCGAAGATGAAAACGGACAATTAGTTCTTTCGCGCAAACGTGCTAAAACACAAAAATCTTGGGAAGCTATCAACGAAGCCTTAGAGAATGACACTATTATTAACGGTTACGTAAAGAGCCGTACTAAAGGTGGCTTAATTGTAGATATCAAAGGTGTAGAAGCCTTCTTACCAGGTTCTCAAATTGATATTAAACCTATCCGCGATTACGATATTTATGTGGGTAAAACAATGGAATTCAAAGTGGTTAAAATCAATCACGAATTCAAAAACGTTGTTGTATCGCACAAGGTGTTGATCGAGGACGATTTAGAAAATCAAAAATCAGAAATTGTTGCAAAACTTGAAAAAGGACAAGTACTGGAAGGTACTGTTAAAAACATTACTGACTTCGGTGTGTTCATCGATCTTGGAGGTGTTGACGGGTTATTGCACATTACAGATATTTCATGGGGCCGCATAGAGCATCCGAAAGAAGTATTATCATTAGATGAAAAGATCAATGTTGTTGTACTTGATTTTGATGATGAGAAAAAACGTATTGCTTTAGGTTTAAAACAATTGACTCCGCATCCTTGGGAATCATTAAATACAGAACTGGCTATAGGCTCTAAAGTAAAAGGTAAAATCGTTACTGTAGCAGACTACGGTGCTTTCTTAGAAATTACCCCAGGTGTAGAAGGTTTAATCCACGTATCTGAAATGTCGTGGTCTCAGAATTTACGCAGCCCGCAGGAATTTTTGAAAGTTGGTGATGAAATTGAGGCAGAAGTATTGACTTTGGATCGCGATGAACGTAAAATGAGCTTAGGTATTAAGCAATTAACGCCAGATCCATGGAAAAACATCGCTGAACGCTACCCTATCGGAAGCCAACATAAAGCGATTGTTAAGAACATGACTAACTTCGGTGTTTTTGTTGAAATCGAAGAGGGAGTTGATGGTTTAATTCACATCTCTGATTTATCATGGTCTAAAAAAATCAACCATCCAAATGAGTTCACCAAAGTAGGTGAAGAATTAGATGTAGTGGTTTTAGAGCTTGATGAGGATAACCGTAAGTTGAGCTTAGGTCACAAACAATTAGAAGAGAATCCTTGGGATACTTTCGAGACCATCTTCACAGTAGATTCTGTACACGAAGGGACTGTGCTTAAAGTTACCGATAAAGGAGACATCGTAGCACTTCCTTATGGTGTGGAAGGTTTCTGCCCTAGCAAACACAGCATCAAAGAAGACGGTAAAGCGTTAAAAGCTGAAGAAGCTGCTCAATTCAAAATTATTGAATTCAACAAAGAAGCAAAACGTATCGTAATTTCACATTCTCGTATTTGGGAAGATGAAAGAGCGGAAGCAAGAATCGAAGAATTCAACAATCGTAAAAAAGAAGCAAAGGCTGCTTCCAACGCGGTTAAGAAAGTAAAAGATTCTGTTGAAAAATCTACTTTAGGAGATTTAGACGTATTAGCTCAATTGAAAGAGCAAATGGAAGACGAAGAAGGTTCTAAGAAATCTAAATAAGCTTTTCTATTCAATATTACGAAAGCCGCTCCATCATGAGCGGCTTTTTTTATTACATTTAATTTCATAATTATACTGACAATTTATTGCTTTTTGGTATCTTTAATCCGTCATCAACCGATATTTTTCAATAATGCGCAGAGGTTTTTATTTCATTTTAGTATTCGTTATTGCTCTTCCCCATTTATCTTTTAAACCTTTAAATTCCATTCCAATTTATAAAGATGCCCAACAGCCTACTGATAAACGGGTAAAGGATTTATTAAATAGGATGACCATCGAAGAGAAAGTTGGACAACTTTCTACCTTATTGGGTTGGGAAATGTATACGAAAGAAGCAACTGATATTACCGTTAGTGATAAATTTAAAAAGCTTGTAAAATCCGAACATATCGGTATGTTATGGGCTACCTTAAGAGCCGATCCATGGACAAAAAAAACACTTGAAACCGGCCTATCTCCAGAAGAAGCTGCCCGTGCAACCAATGCACTACAACGTTATATGCTGGATAGTACACGCCTTGGCATTCCCTTGTTACTGGCAGAAGAATGCCCTCATGGGCATATGGCCATAGGTGCAACTGTATTCCCTACCGCAATTGGCCAGGCAAGCACATGGAATCCGGCATTAATACAGCAAATGGCTGGAGCAATAGCCCAAGAAACACGCGCTGTAGGAGGTCACATAGGTTACGGGCCAATTCTTGACCTAGCTAGAGAACCACGCTGGTCAAGATTGGAAGAAACTTATGGAGAAGACCCGGTGCTCAATGGTAAAATGGGAGCAGCCATGGTAAAAGGTTTTCAGGGAGAAAACCTAAAGAGTGGAGAAAATATCTTATCTACATTAAAGCATTTTACTGCTTATGGTGTGCCCGAAGGGGGGCATAATGGTGGTAGTGTTACCGTTGGTTTAAGAGAATTATACCAGTCATATCTCTTACCCTTTCAAGAAGCAGTATATGCCGGGGCTTTGTCTGTTATGACAGCCTATAATTCTATTGATGGGATCCCCTGCTCAGCGAACCCGTTACTATTAAAAGAGATTCTTAGAAACCAATGGGGTTTCAATGGTTTTGTGGTTTCTGATTTGGGTAGTATTTCTGGCCTAGCAGGCAGTCATCATGTAGCCGGAACACCTGCGGAAGCAGCCGCCCAAGCGATTAACGCTGGTTTAGATGCCGATCTGAGCGGCTATGGTTATGGCCCGTCTTTGTTAAAAGCGCTAAAGGAAGGGCTAGTAGAAGAAGCAACCTTAGACACCGCTGTTAGTAGAGTATTATATCAAAAATTTGCTTTAGGCTTATTTGAGCGTCCTTACGTTGATGAAAAGAAAGTAAAAAAAGTCGTACGCAGCTCAGCCCATATTGCATTGGCACGTAAAGTAGCGCAGGAATCTATCGTACTTCTAAAAAACCAAAACAAGCTTCTCCCACTCTCCAGGTCATTAAAAAGTATAGCCGTTATCGGCCCTAATGCAAATAATATGTATAACCAGCTGGGAGATTACACAGCTCCTCAATCAGACGATAATGTTATAACGGTTTTAACCGGATTGAAATCCAAATTAGGTGCTTCAACGAGCATAGATTACATAAAAGGATGTGATGTCCGGGATACTACCAATACAGATATCAGAAGTGCTGTCACGGCGGCGGAAAAGGCAGAAGCGGTCATCATCGTTTTAGGCGGATCCAGCGCGCGCGATTTCAAAACATCTTATCAGGAAACGGGCGCTGCCGAAGTGAAAGCAGCGGATGGTATTATCAGCGATATGGAAAGCGGCGAAGGATTTGATCGTTCAAGCTTAGACATGCTCGGCAAACAACTGGAATTATTAAAAGCAGTGCAGCAAACAGGGAAACCTATCGTATTGGTGATGATAAAAGGTCGCCCTCTTCATCTCAACTGGGCACAAGAGCATGTAGATGCGATTATAGATGCCTGGTATCCTGGGCAGGAAGGCGGAAACGCCATTGCTGACGTATTGTTTGGCGATTACAACCCCGCAGGCCGTCTAACCGTTTCGGTGCCTAAGTCAGTAGGACAGCTACCGATCTACTACAATTATAAAAATCCAACTAAACACGATTATGTAGAAGTGGATGCTAACCCCCTTTACCCTTTTGGCTACGGTTTAAGTTATTCTTCCTTTACTTACAGTGATATAGATTTGCAGGTTAGCGAGCAACCCGATGATTTCGAATTAGTGGTTTCTTTCAAGATAAAGAATGTAGGCCAATACAATGGGGATGAGGTAGCACAACTCTACGTGCGCGACGAAGTATCCAGCGTTGTCAGTCCTGTTAAGCAATTAAAAGCTTTTCAACGGATTTATCTGAAAACCGGAGAGGAAAAAACAATCCATTTCACCCTGACCAAAAACGATTTAAAATTGATGGACTCTCAGATGAAATGGATAACCGAGAAAGGTAAATTCACATTACTCGTCGGGTCTTCATCCGAAAACATCCAATTGCAGTCGGCTTTCTCACTTCAGAAAGATTATACGCTTCAATAGCTATTTCCATAAAAAATGCGGGTAAAGACTCGCCCGCATTTTTTACAGCACCATACTGCTGAAGATCTTTCTTATTTTGATCCAGACGCTGGAATCAAACGGGCCTTCAAATCGGGTGTATCCATATCCTTGTCCAACGGAAAAATCGGTCGCTGAATACGCTTATAAGGCAAGCGAAATAAATCCTGATCCACTCCGCCCGGTGTCAAAGCCATAATCCAGCCCTTTTGCATCGCATACAATTCAGGTTCCAAATAACCAATTTTTACAACTACGATAGACGCTTCCCTAGGCTTTAAACCTAAACGGGTAAAATCCTCCTCCCTATGATAGGGTTTTCTTTTCTCGGTGACAATGACATAAATGCTTCCTACTTTTATAACCGCTTCCACTACCGCATGCTGATCCCCCTCTACAATACTTTCAACGGTACCGCGTATTTTTAGCGGTGGAGCATAACGGTTATCCACAGCAGCACCCACTTCTCCTTCCACAATCCCTCCTTTTCCCACAGCGATTGCCTGCTTAATTAACTCCGGGCCCGGTATTGAAGCGTAAATAAGGGCGGGGCCATTGGGTGACTGAAATTCTTTTTGGTTTACTAGTTGCGTTAGCGTCCAGGTAACATCTCCTGCACCCCCTGCCGTAGGATTATCTCCTGTATCACTAATAAAAAAGGGTTGCTTCTTGCTTGAAAAGGCTTTTTTCAGGCATTCATCTAAGGTTCCAGTAGGGGCCACAAAATCAAACTGTCCACGTACATCCCAAAAACTTTGCGCCAGATATTCAGCAGATTTTGTTACTTTATCTTTGTCATCTCCTGTTACCATGACTACTGCATGGTTCCGCGGCTCATCTGCCCAAGCATAGCCAATCCAGATTGCCGCATCTATAATTCCTTCCTCCTTGAGAATTGGTGGGACCTTCTGATAAAGGCTCTTCCCTGGCTCGATCCGTGTACTTGTTTGTTCCCCAGGTAATAGAATTGGAATCGGAATCCAAGCCTTGTAAGCAGGTTTACCTTTTCCACTTTTGAGACGGTCAATCAAGTTTTGCACTGCCCGCTCTTTTGATTCGAGCGCATCCTCGTGCGGCGCCATTCGATAACACGTTATTAAATCTACATTTTTGGCCAAACGAGGTGAAACGTTTCCATGCAAATCCATACACGTAGATATGAGTGTTTCGTAACCCACAACTTCTCGAATACGTTCAATAAAATCTCCTTCTGGGTCATCCAAACCAACCACACTCATAGCTCCATGAATATCATAATAAAGGCCGTCATAAGGTGCATTCTTTTTTAGAGAATCTAAGGTTTTCGCTACTAAAGATTCATAAGCCTCGCGACTTACCGCACCGCCCGGAAGCGATTTACCAACTAGGGTTGGCATCCAATGTGCAGCCTTCCGAATCGGTGTGCCCTCTGCAAAGAAAGGATAGCGGGTAAGTACGTCGACGCCATAGCGTGCGTGGAAAGCCTCCTCCTGAGTAATAGCCGGCGAAAAGGTACTTGATTCAATTCCCAGACCAGCGATGGCAATACGGGGTAGGTTTTGGGCAACAACAGGCATCAAATTCCCAACGAATAAAAAAAAGATAATTAAGGAAAGATTAGAAAAAGAGGATCGGATATATTTCATATTTTTTCTTTCTAAGATACAAAACTTCGCTTATACACCTTAAGCTATCATCAGATTATTAACCAAAAAACCGAACGTTTCCCATAAAAAGGGGCGGTTAAATAAATCCGCCCCCAAACGCTTAAGGTATTTCCACCATTAGCTTGCTTAAGATATGTATTCTATTCAGATTAATTCACATCCCAAAACACTTTCGTATTTACATTATCCTGGGCTCTCACTGCTTCGTAGTTTGCCGTATTGTATACAGGTTCCGACGGCGGCAAATTGAATTTCACAGGAACCGTTTTTTGAATATCCGAATTCTGAACGACGAAGCTAAATTGTGGATAATCAAATCTTCTAATCTCCGACCAAGCTTGTACGCTTTGGATGATACCAAAATGTATCCATTTCTGCGTAGCAATGAGCTGAATCTTATTACTAGATCCATCCCAATTCAGGCTAGCTAAATAAGTGTTAATCTGTGCTTGAGTAGGTGCAGCCGCTGCAGGGACTGTATTGTCATTACTTCTACTTCTAATATCGCGATACAGATCCACCGATTCTTTAACACTGTTTTCAAAAGAGCTTTTCGCCAATCCACTATTTCCATTCTTCTGATAGTATTCAGCCAGCAATAGATTCGTTTCTGCAGCAGAAAACAAAACACCTGGAAAATATTGATTTCTGGAGATGGTTGATCGGTTAAATATCGAAAGAGTGCCTCCTCTTGCTAAATCCGATTGCGCCGCACTAGCTAATGATTGATCTAAACCTCTAAATTGGCCGTTAGCCTCGGCGCCCGGTTCAAAAATAAAAGGCAAGCGAGGATCGCTGTTTTGCACCATATGGTCGATCATCACTTTACTAGCTAAATTAGCGTACCATCCCTCTGCTTCAAATGCGTCTCTAATCCCCGTTGTATGTATGCTATTATCATCTAGATTAAAGATTTCTATCTGCGCATTTTCGGCGTTTGTCTGGATCAATGGATAGGTAGCCTGATCATTGATAATTTCAGCCAATTCCTGTGTAGCTCTTGAAGAAAAAGCCGAACTTTCTGACACTCGGGTTAACATTCTCAAACGTAATGAATTACAATATCTCTTCCACAATTCGACATCACCATTATTGATGATATCTTGCGTAGTGAAGCGCTCTTGAATCGCCTGACTTAAAGCGATCGTATTCAACTCACTGCTAATAGCCCTCAAGTCATCAAGCATCACCGTGTATATATCTTCGGCCTTGTCATAAGCTGGATATGATGATTGATAATCGCTTCCGTTTGTGCTCAGCATCCCTGCTTCACTCCACGGTATGTCGCCGTGCAAATCAACAGTCTGTTGGGTTTGATCATAGAATAAAACCTTTGCTGCCAAGAAAAATATCCTTTTTTCCGCTTTTTCTGCATCTACAGATTTGTTATAAACTGTTTCTAACTCTCTATACTGCGCAAGCCCTTCATAATAGCGCGTCCATCTATCTTCAATCGCTGCGCCACCAGGCAATAAGTGGTTCGGCTCATTGAACCATCCGCTCACATGTAAATATCGAAAGATAGTAGGACGAAGTGTTACAAATAGATTGCGATAGTCTGGCACGGTTAACTGGCGATAACCGTAAATCATTCCTGTAAATTGTCTTTCAACCGTAACCTCCGTAACTTTTGAAGGGTCGCGATAAACTTCGTCAAAGGAACTCTTCTTACAGGAGGTTGTATATATTAATGAAGCAGTACACAGCCCCATTGCTAAAAAATATCTTTTCATAACCTATTATTTTTAAAAGCTAGCACGTAACATTAAACCAAAAGTTCTAGTAGCCGGACTGGTTCCCGCATTGCTAACTTGGTTAACCCAGTTTGATCCGCCAGTCATCTGCTCAGGATCTAAATCTTTAATGCTTCGGTATAGGAAAAATAGATTCCGCCCAAACGCTGAGATCTGCAAATTTTTCGCACCAAGTTTGGAAGCTAACGAAGCAGGAATTCTATATCCAAATGAAAGTTCACGCATTTTGATATAATTGTTTTTCTGAACGTACAATTCATACCTTGAGCTGGAATACTGTGGGCCTCCCCAATTATATGTATTGTTATAATAGACAGCTTGGGAGATAATATTACTATTTGCTGAACCATCAGAAAGTACTCCGTCCATTAGCATACCATCATGATATACGGCCTCGCCATTTGGACCAACCGTTCCATCATACGCAATACCTTTACCACCGGCGATATAATAACTTATTCCGCCGTGTTCTGCATCCATATAATTTAAGCTTTCTTCAAGTAGCCCTCGACTGATCATCCAATTGATACCGGTTGGCATAGCATGGCCGCCCCAACGAAAATCAATCAAAGCATCCAAGGTAAAGTTTTTATATGTAAAGGTATTGATCAAACCACCAACGGCCTTTGGCATTGCATTTCCTGCTTTAATCCATGCATCTGCATCCAACTGATATAATCCGTTATCCTGTACAATTTTATTGCCATTTGCGTCTGTTGCAATTGGATGAACCATAATGTCTCCAATCGGCTGACCTACCTTAGAAACCAATTGGGCAGCTTGGCCATCATAATCTCTGTGCAATAATTCACCTGCTCCACCTGGCAACTCTTCCACAATATTTTTATTCATTGAAAAGTTCAGGACAGTATTCCAACGGAAATTCTCCTGTTGAATCGGTGTACCTGTTATTGCAAATTCCCATCCTTTATTTCGTAAGGTACCCACATTGGCCACAATAGAACTTGCGCCCATCGAAATAGGCAGTGTATAATTTAGAATCTGATCTTTGATTAGACCATTATAATAGGTAATATCAAAGCCTAAACGACTATTCAACAAGCGTGCCTCCAAGCCAAATTCAACTTCTTTCTTTCGCTCGGGTTTGATGTTTTCGTTACCAAAATCGACAGTTGGTACCGTGTTATAAATAACCGCTGCCCCCCCTTGTCGTTGTACACCTAAGGTTTGTTGCGTAAAACTCAACGCACTTTGATAAATGGTTGGATAATTACCCACTATACCCCAGGATCCCCTTAATTTTGCATAGCTGAATATTTCGGGAAGTGAAAAAGCTTCGCTTAACACTAAACTTGAGTTCACCGACGGGTAATATAATACGTTATTGTCTGGATGCATAGTGGATATAACTTCACGGCGTAGGGTTCCCTCTACGAACCAGTACTCTTTCAAGTTGAAATTTAGCGTTCCAAATAAGGCATCTCTCAACATATTTCTTCGGTAATTATACCTTGTATTTCCACCTATCGTATTATTGGAGGCGCTTATATCAAACCAATCTCTAACGCTTAATCCACCAGCGGTCTCTCTTTGCACATAGGTGTCTTGGGATTTTGTAGCCGTATAACCTCCCATAACACCTAATTTTACATTTGGATTAATCTGTTTGCTATAAGTTGCCAAAAGATCTACATAATAGATATTTGCATTTTGGGAGCCTAAGCCAAAGTAACCAGTAGTTGCATCGTAAATCAGCGGTCTTTCAGTCGGTTGTTTATCTTCCGTTCTCAAAGAGGTCACATCTGCAGAAAAGCGTGCACGAAGAGATAAATCACTCATAATCTGATAGGTGTTCGTAACCGAACCTATTAAGCGATTAGAATATTCATCATATTCCTTTGCTTTCGTATCCCATATATAATCCAACACATCGGTTTTATACCCATTATAAATAAGATTCTCATCGGGAGTTAAGCTTTGATTCGTACCCGTTACATATTTGTAACCCAAACTCGTTCGGTATTTATTCAAATACCATTCTGGATTATCAAATGTAGAGATCATTCCGGTGAAGTTATTGATCAGCCGATCTGTTAGGTAAGGCCTATTATGCGTATGTTGATTCACATAATTTACCACGACATCAGTGGTGAGCTTATCCCAAAGTTTAAAGGAGGTATTCAAATTTGCAATATTTTTCTTATTATAAGAATCCAATGAGGTCATTTGGTTATCTTGACGGGTTAAGGAAAACCTTGTATTAGAATTCTCCGTCGTATTTCCCAATGCTAAATTGAAGATGGTGTTATTGGGGTTGTTAAAGAATTTACTATAAGCATTTTGCGCGACGTACGGCCTTACTTGACCATCCCAAGCAATCACGTCCTGTCCATCGAATCTCGGTCCGAAATTTACGGTAGCCGGTAGTAAACCGCGCGTTACACCATTAATCGCCAAATTATTATTATAGTAATAAAACAGATCCTCGGCCTGATTGTCGTTTTGGTATGCTGTGGTATAACCAGGTCCTCTCACATCTTGGAACCTTGGCAAATAAGCAATTCTATCATTTGTATAGGTAGCATTGAAATCGATCGAATAACCTTTACCTCCTTTACCCGATTTCGTAGTCACCAAAACCACCCCATTCATCGCTTCTGAACCATAGAGTGCTGCCGCAGAAGCGCCTTTCAAAACACTGATGGATTCAATATCTTCTGGGTTCAGATCTTCCAATCCATTACCCCGCGCCCGTTGATCGCCCCAATAATCAGAATTATTAAAAGTTGTTTGACGTATGGGCACACCGTCGATAATGACCAAAGGTTGCGAATTTCCAGTAATGGAATTGGTACCACGAATATTGATGTTGATACCGGATGTTGCACCGCCTGGCGCGGCGGAGATCCGTACGCCCGGTGCCTTTCCATATAAAGCTCCCGCGAAGTTGGGAGAACCCGTTTTAGTTAGTTCCTTAGCCTCAACTGTACTTACTGCATAACCGAGTGATTTAGCCTCTTTCTTAATACCCAAGGATGTCACCACAACCTCTTGCAGAGCATTTTCGTCATTTTCCAGTAAAATGGTTAAATTAGTTTGATTGGTGATGGCGACCTCTTGTGTGACGAAGCCTATCATCGAAAAGCTTAATATCTCTCCTGACGAGACTTGGATACTAAAAGCGCCTCTCACATCTGTAGAAGCTGCTCTTGGTGTACCTTTCACACGCACTGTAACCCCAGGCAAAGGTCCCTGAGCATCCGAAACGGCACCTATTACCGTTTGCTGTGCAAAACTGCTGATAGTTATCATGCAAAATAACACAACAGCAACAGCTCTTGAATAAATTTCCTTCATGATCGATTGGTTTGTTAAAATTTTATTAAGTTGATTGATTGTTCTTTTTACAATTATTCTCGTGAAATTTCCTGGTTTTATTACTCCATATGCAAATGATTTAGGTTAAACTTTATTCTAAAAGAACCTATTGGCCCTTTCTATCACCAAAGTGGCGGCACCCAACAATTCGGCATCTTTATTTAATTTAGAAGGTAAAATGACACATTGTTCTGCCAACATTGGAATACTGAATTCATTAACGGCCTGCTGAATCGGTGCCATTAAAATTTTCGCGGCGATGGCCCCTCTTCCGCTGATTACTACACCCTGTGGGTTCATAATATGGATCAAGGTGGCGATACCCTTGCCTATAATAAATCCGGCCTTGGATAAAAGATTGACCGCTAATGGATCACCCATATTCGCGGCATTTAAAAAATTTTCTTCCGACAGCCTATCACTTTTATCGAGCATCTCACTCATTTTAGAAGCGTATCCCCTCTTCATTTCCTCCTCCGCTTTTTTAGTTACCACAAGCAAAGAAGAATCCACTTCCAAGCATCCTCTTTTTCCACAAGCACACAGATTATCGCTATCGGCAAGAGGTATATGGCTAAATTCCCCAGCAAAGCCATTATGTCCTCTAAAGAGCTTGCCATTAACGATCATCCCCAAGCCAATACCCCAGCCAACATTGACGACCATCACATCCGTCATATCTTTCGCTATGCCAAAACTTAACTCTGCCAATGCAATGGCGCTAGAGTCGTTATCAATAAATACTTCGTGACCGATGTGTTTCTTTATGTATGTCGCTAAACTCTGATTGCCTAAGCCGAAATATGTTTGATTGATGCCTTTTTCGGCGTTCACAAAACCCGGCATAGCGATTCCCACACCCAATACGCTAGACGGGCTTAAATGAAGATCCTCGACATAGCGTTTTATAAAGGTAATCAGTTGATCGAGCGATTTTTTCTTATTGGTGAGATCAATGGCTTGCTCTTGTGTTTCTGCAATATGCTCGTTGTGAAGATTAAACACCGCTATGCGCGTGATCAGCTGATCGGTTGCTACGGCAATAATGTATTTACCGATATGTTTATTCAATTGATATTCATGCGCCCTTCGCCCCCCTGTTGATGGTGCAAGCTGACTGTTTATAATCAGTGATTCTTCTTTTAAGCCATTTATAATAGAAGTAATTAAAGGCAGGCTTTTACCGGTGAGCCTACTGATTTCATTGATGGGGAGAGGTCCTTTATAATAAAGGTTCCGAAGCACATCTAGCTTTAAAGTATTTTGTTTATTAGGCCTGTCTTCCACAATAATTTAGATTGTTATGACAAACATAAAAACTATTTACAAAAAAACAACATACTTATTATTTTTTTTAAATAAGTATTGCATACATCTTTTGATTTTAACATCAAAATCCGTTTTTTTGTAACAAAAACACCTATATTATAAAATCTTTTTATTTGCTATCTTTGCGCCAATTGTAACAAAAAGTATAAAATAAAATTAATGGCACTTCAATGCGGCATCGTTGGCTTACCCAACGTAGGAAAATCTACCTTATTCAACTGTTTATCAAATGCTAAAGCCCAAGCGGCCAACTTCCCCTTCTGTACAATTGAACCTAATGTCGGGGTGATTTCTGTGCCGGACGAACGGCTAAATACATTAGCGGAATTGGTTAAACCGCAACGTGTTGTTCCCAATACCATCGAGATAGTTGATATTGCTGGACTGGTCAAAGGAGCAAGTAAAGGCGAAGGGCTAGGAAACCAATTTCTTGGGAATATCCGTACCACCAATGCCATCATTCATGTGTTGCGCTGTTTTGACGATGGTAATGTTATCCATGTAGATGGTTCTGTTGATCCTATTCGTGATAAGGAAATTATTGATACTGAATTACAGTTGAAAGATCTCGATACCGTGGTAAAGCGCATTCAGAAGGTGGAGAAGATGGCCAAAACGGGCGGTGATAAAGATGCTAAAAAAACCTTCGACATCTTGTCTGTGGTAAAGGGTCATCTAGAATCAGGTAAATCTGCCCGTACGTCGCCGATTTCAGAAGAAGATTTTGAGTACATCAGTGATTTAAGTTTGCTCACGGTAAAACCTGTTTTATACGTATGCAATGTAGACGAAGCTTCTGTGGTAAATGGTAATGCGTATGTAGATCGTGTAAGAGAAGCGGTTAAAGATGAAAATGCTGAAGTGTTAGTTATTTCAGCACAAATTGAGTCCGAAATCAGTCAGCTGGAAAGTTTTGAGGAACGTCAGTTATTTCTAGACGACTTAGGATTAACTGAGTCAGGCGTACATAAGCTTATCCGTGCGGCATATAAACTCTTGAATCTAGCTACCTATTTTACTGCAGGTGTGCAGGAGGTCAGAGCTTGGACAATCGATAAAGGGTTCACTGCACCTCAGGCAGCAGGCGTGATACATACTGATTTTGAAAAGGGCTTCATCCGGGCAGAAGTTATAAAATACAACGACTTCGTTACTTACGGTTCTGAAAACGCTTGTAAAGAAGCAGGTAAACTCAATGTGGAGGGTAAGACCTATATTGTTGAGGATGGAGACATCATGCATTTTAGATTTAATGTATAACTACCGAAAACCCTTTTTATCATTAAATCACTGATACAGAGCGCAAATATTAAACCATAAAGCATATCGGCAGTTTAAATTGCATATCATGACAATTTTATATATGTTTGCCGAAGTTTTTCACCCGTAGTTCAATGGATAGAATGTCAGATTCCGGTTCTGATGATGGGGGTTCGAATCCCTTCGGGTGAACAAAAGCTTTCCGTTAAGGAAAGCTTTTGTGTTATAGAGAGGATTCGAACAGAAGCGTTGGCCGGGGTTCGAACTTTTTCTTGAGCAGGCCATCAGCCCGGATGGTGCGAGCGAAAAATCCCTTCGGGTGAACATTAGGAAAAGCCCTGCTAAGGGCTTTTGTCATTTAATATCTAGGATTCGAACTTCTCTTAAATACCCCCTTTTATTGTACATAACAACAATTTTAGTTATGTTTGGTCTTCATTTGCCAATACGTAAACTGTCGTTATGTTATATAACAGGCCAAATATTTTCTTTAAAAAATATAGTGGATGGGCACCTCTCTTTATTAGGCTCATCGTTGGCTTTCATTTAATTTATGGTGTGACAGATAATATCCTAAGCAATGCCCGTATGACGGAGTTTAGTGAATTTCTAAACGATCACCGCGTTATATACCCAACAGTTGCTGCTTATTTATCCGTTTACGCCCAGTTTATTGCCGGTATTTCTTTTATTATAGGCTATTATATACGCACAAGCGCAATTATCATGATCATTCATTTTTCATTGGCGCTGATCATCGTACACATCGGCGACAATTACACGAATCTATTCCCTGCACTATTTATGCTGAGCTCTTCCTTTTCCCTATTTTTCAGCGGCGCGGGTAAGCTATCCATTGATCCATATAGAGGCAGGAATTTCAGGAGACTAAAAAAGAGAAAACCGTTCTAACAATACCAGGCAGGTTTTAAATGATATTACTCAGTTTCACGTCGATTTCTGTATAATACAAACTCGTTTTACCCTCATATCCAGAGTCTGTTCCCACAATAAGCCACAAGTTACCTTCTGTATCACTTGTAGCAGTAAATGTACCAGCTCTCTCTATCATTTTATATTCATATACCTCACTGCCGTTTGCCACATCGCCAATGACTACCATATCCTCACCATCGGTGCAGCACTGATTAATTTTATCGATATTCATCGTATAGAAATTACCTTCATCGGCATCCGCAACGGGTTCAATAGCGGTTGCTCCGACACCAACACCAACTGCTTCACCCGGTGCACCTCCCGCTCCTACTCCCCCACTTCTTGCATTTGACGCTAAGTGAACCACAAAATCTATCTTATACGAAGTGTTTGGTTGAAGCCCCGAGACCTGTCGTTTTAAGTACATAAATAGGTCGTCGCTCCTATTCATTCCCGACAGAAGATAAGCTTCTTTGGTAACATCCAAGGGTTCTGGCAATGCATGCAGTCCCTCCTCCAATTCATAAGTATCTTCCTGATCGGCATCATATTCCGCAAACCCTGCAACCCAGTTATCTTTCCCTTGTGAAAAATCAGATTTTATTGTTTGTATTGGGTTCCCGTTCGTATCATCTTTTTTGCATGAACCGGCTGTCAGTAGTGCAGAAACCATTATCCATATCATTCTTTTACAATTCATAGCTAGAAAATATTGGTTCTATATAGGTTTAACGACCATGACTGCGCATTTGCTACACAGGCTCTGATACACCTGCAATAGCCATTAAATTTTATCTTTACTTTTAAAAAAGAGAAATAAGTACTATCTTTCAGTTAAAGATAAGCCGCTAACGGCAGATTAAATACCGGCAAATTGGCCAATAAAAAAGCTGAACATGATAACCTCTTCTCAAATCTTAACCTTTAAGCCGGTCCAACCAACTGTCCGGCACAATGAAAAAGAGGTGTCCTATATAGAATATTTTCCTCAAGGCAATACCAAACAATATATTTATTGTTATTGGGAGTTAAAAAGCAATCAACCACGGGCAACCCCTTTCCACTATCGAGTCGTGGCAGATGGGTGTATTGATATATTTTTCGATCTGTATTCCCTTCCTGATGCGTATATAATGGGATTATCCAACACTTTTAATGCGTTTCCGCTTTCCGGAATGTTTCATTATCTAGGGATCAGATTTCTGCCAACAGCTTTTTCTCTATTGTTTAATATGGATGTTAGTTCGTTAACCAATCAAGTGGAGCAATTGGATCATATAAACATCACTTTACATAAACACTTAACCGAACGGTTGTTAAAAAATGCCGATAGGTCCGGGCTTGCCAGTGCCTGTTTCAATAATAGCTTATTTATAGATGGCGTAATTAATCAGTTTGAAGCATATTTTGGACAGACGGCGAGCGATACTACACGGTTAATTGATTCAAGACTGAGCTTGGCGCTCGAAAAGATGTTACAGGCACATGGAAGTATGGGAATAAAAGAACTAGATGCACACGTGAGTACCAGGCAGTTACGCCGTATATTTAAGTTTTATATAGGTGATTCTCCCAAAGCATTCAGTAAAATTATTCGTTTTCAGCATTTCTTACGTAGCAGACCTACTGCTGATATGATCGGGAGGGAAAAGCTCTTTTTTGATTTGGGTTATTACGATCAGGCCCATTTTATCAAGGATTTCAAAACCATGTATGGTTTAACCCCTAATACCGCGTTAAGATAAAATTTGTCCGTTTTTTACAATCTAAAAATCACTGTATCCGCGACCTTTGTTATTATCTCAATAAAATGACACTTGCGAAGAGCTTTGATCAATGTTCACGCAGGTTTTCATGAATATACGATGGAGTACATACAAAAACAAAAAACAGATGAAAACGATTTTATTAATGCTATTGATAGGTTTCGTAAATCCATTGAATAGCCAGGCTCAAACAGAACACCCTAATCAAAACAACATGAAACTGAACGCAGGTATTATTACAGAAAAGATCCAGGAAAGCAAAACGTTTTACACCGAAGTGCTAAATTTTGGAGTAACATTTGAAAATGATTTTTATCTATTATTGCACACGCCGGATCAATCAGCTGAGATTAGCTTTTTATTACCCAATCATGCCAGTCAACAACCCCTATTTCAAAACGCTTTTCAAGGAAAGGGCATGTATCTAACCATTGAAGTAAATGATGTAGATAAACTTTATCAGGAGTTAAAAGATAAAGTAGCTATCCAGATAGACTTACGCGTAGAACCCTGGGGCGATAAGCATTTTGCCATACAAGACCCAAACGGAGTTGGAATAGATATTGTAACGTATGCACCACCTCAAAATTAATACGATGACTGCACTTTCAAACGTCTATTCCAGCGATCTGCATTGGAACGGTGTACCTCCAAGCAAAAAAAAACAACTATTGAAAGAAATTGGCCGATGAATTTATTATTTTTAGAAGATAAACGGAAATTTGTGAGAAACAAGCCCGTCGTCTTTATGGAGAATATACAAATAAATAGAGAAGCACTCATCGAAAAATTCCCTGGCAAAGGAGGATGGACCTATATTATTATTTCAGAAATAAGCCCTGATTACCGAAATCATTTCGGACAAGTGAAGATCAGTGGATATATTGACAACTATCTATTAGAAAATATCGTACTTATGCCACTGGGAAATGGGCAACTTTTCCTCTCACTGAACGCCACACTCAGAAAACAGCTAAACAAAGCGGCCGGCGACACCGTGCAGCTGAAGCTGACACTTGCAAAACCAACCCTGATCCAGGAAAAAGATTTTATTGAAATATTAGCAGACGAGCCGAGCGCTTTACGCTATTATCAACAGTTACCTGAACAAGAAAAACAACGGCACATCAGTTGGATAAATGAAACAAAAAATCAAGAGCTACAGATTGAACGTATCGCTCAATTGATAAACGATCTATATGATAAAAGTCGGTTTAAAGGATCTCATAATTTATTAAAATAGCTATTTTGTTTAAAACAACATGTTCTATGGATAACCATTCTTTAATCGTAACGAATATTAGCAGATGGATTCAACTAAGCAAAGAGGAGGAACAACATTTTCTTTCTTTATTAAAACCATTGTCTGCTAAACGAAAAGAATGGTTGCTGGAAGCAGGTGAAACATGTAAGTATTCATATTTTGTTACCAGTGGGTGTTTACGCGGTTACACATTGGACATCCATGGTATGGAGCATGTCTTAAGCTTTGCTCCTAAAAACTGGTGGATTGCTGACATGTACAGTCTAATTAGCCAGAAACCCGGAAACACTTATATACAGGCATTGGAACAAACGGATATTTTGGCATTACCTAAGAGCGCTCAAGAGCACCTCTATAAGGACATCCCCGCTTTTGAACGCTTCTTCCGGATCATTACGGAAAACTCCTTGGTTTCGTTCCAGCAGCGTTTATTGGATAATCTTAGCCTACCTGCAGAAGAACGTTATCAAAACTTTTGCAAAAGGTATGTGGGATTAATAGACTATTTACCTGCAAAACAGGTGGCCTCTTACATAGGTGTTACACCCGAGTTTTTAAGCAAAATGAAGCACAGGCTCCTATATAAATAGTACTTTCGATATACTTATTCGTGTAATTCATTTCTTAATCTACATTAAGAGTGATCCATCGTAATTGGCATAATTTTGTTGCAGTAAATAAAACAAAAAATTATGGCAACTAAATGGAAAATTGACACTATTCATAGTGAAATACAGTTTAAGGTAAAACACCTCATGATTAGCACTGTTACCGGCAGCTTTAAAGATTTTGATGTAGAAGTCGTTACAGATGATGACAACTTTAATAATACAGCAAGTGTTCAATTCGAGGCTGCTGTCGCTTCTATTGACACCAATAACAGTCAGCGTGATGAACATCTGAAATCAGCAGACTTCTTTGATGCTGAAACCTTTCCAAAAATACGTTTCGAAGGTAATGACTTCCAAAGCAACGAAAAATTAACGGGCACATTAACCATCAAAGACGTTTCTCTCCCTTTTATACTAGACGTTGAGTACGGTGGTAATGTAGTAGATCCTTATGGACAGCAAAAGGTAGGCTTTACGGTAAGTGGAAAAATCAGTCGTAAAGATTTTGGTTTAACCTGGAATGCTACTACCGAAGCAGGAACAATAGTTGTTGGCAATGATATTCGCATCCAGGCAGAAATTCAATTAATAAAACAAGTATAATATGGATGATTACACATTATACAGGGCAGATAGCCGTGGTGTGGCTAACCACGGCTGGCTTAAAAGCCATCACACATTCAGTTTCGGCACTTATTACAATCCTGAAAGAATCCAGTTTGGAGCGCTTCGCGTATTCAATGACGATTTGGTAGATGGGGGACTGGGATTTGGGGAGCATCCACATGACAATATGGAAATTATCTCTTTGCCTTTAGAGGGACAGCTGAAACATCGCGACAGCTTAGGTAATGCAGCAACTATTAAATCTGGAGAAATACAGGTAATGAGTGCCGGAACAGGTGTTTATCATACCGAATACAATAAAAACCGTAAAATTCCCGTAGCGTTTCTCCAAATTTGGATTTTCCCGAAGAAACGTAATGTAAGCCCCCGTTACGATCAGTTGGATTTTTCAACAAAGCTTAAAACAAATAGCTTTCTACAAATTTTATCCCCAGACCAGGAGGATGACGGTGTTTGGATATATCAGGATGCCTGGATGCATATCGGATTTTTTGAAGCAGATCATCCTATCAAACATACACTTAAAAAAAAGGGCAATGGTTTATTTATTTTCGTCATTGAAGGTTCCCTTTCTGTATTTGACATAACCCTCTCTACCAGAGATGCCATAGGTATCACCAATAATGGTCATTTTCAAGCGATTACAAACAGCAACACCAAACTGCTATTGATTGAGGTTCCGCTTCAGATCGAATAATATAAAAACAGGCCATGGAAAAAAAGCAAATCCTAGTTGTATGCACCCATCCAACTATTCTCCAAACCATTATCCGTTTGATCAACACACACGAGTTATGGCATGGCATGGGAGCGGTTAGCCTTGATGAAGCACTAAGGATAAGTCAGACAAATCTCTTGGACCTCGTTTTATTAGGTGCAGGATTGAGGAACGAAGAAGAAAAAGTATTGTCTACGCAATTGGGTTCAAAAACCATTTGTGTAAAGCACTATGGAGGCGGTAGCGGTTTGCTATTTGCCGAAATTCAGCAAGCGCTAAAAGACCCCAGGTAAGCTAACACTATTTTCCGTATGCACACCGATGCATCAAATGTCTGGGACTTTATACGATAACGCAAAAATGTACGTTCAAAAACTAACTGATATTCCAATAATGTACTAACTTTGACGAACCATGTATATTATAAAGGTTAAAGGTGTAGCGAAGATCCCTGATTATGTCCAATTACGTGATGAAAACTTCACGCTCTTGGCCTACTTCAGAGTAGACAGACCCGATAAATCCCTTGAAAAGATCGGTTTGGGAGATCAGCTGGAGTATATCATGACCATCGTAAACGAACTACCTTTTGGACAAATAAAAAAAATAACGCTTTAACATGATTGCAAATACCGTTATCAAACTAAAAAATATAGATATCTATCAACAGAAGCATCTCGTTCTTTCCAATGTGAATATACAGATCAATTCCGGTGAATTTGTATTTATGATTGGCCAAACTGGATCCGGAAAGAGTAGCTTGTTAAAAGTTATTTATGGTGATCTTCCTATTGCTACCGGAGATGGGTTAGTAGCGGGTTTTGATCTGGGCAGACTACATGATAGAGAGATTCCTTTTTTACGCAGAAAACTAGGTATTGTATTTCAGGATTTCCATCTACTAACAGATCGTACCGTAGAAAAGAACTTAGAATTTGTTATGCGCGCCACCGGTTGGAAAGATAAAAACCTCATCAGAGAGCGTATGTTTGACGTGCTAGATAAGGTTGGATTACGATCGAAGCTCAAAAAAATGCCTCATGAATTATCTGGAGGAGAGCAGCAGCGCGTCGTGATTGCCAGAGCCTTGTTGAATGATCCCGAGGTTATCCTTGCTGATGAGCCAACAGGAAATTTGGATCCAAATACTTCAGAAGAAATTGTGTTGTTACTGAAAGAAATCAGTAGGGCTGGTACAGCGGTACTAATGGCCACACACGATTATCAGATTATCAGAAATATGCCTTCTAGAATCGTAAAAACAGAATCGGGCATATTATATGACAATGTAACCATCGCATAAAAAACATCCCATCACATTTATCTGACAAGACGGAAAACAACCCGTCATTATGTTAGTCATTCAGCACAAAGACTGACATAGTGACGGTTAATTATGCATTGGCAAAAAAATTGCGGAGGCATGAATATTTTGAACTGCTTTTTATAATTATGGAAGAACAACACAAGAAAGAAAATATTGATGAAAATCAAAATCTAGAGAACAAGGACATTGCTGAAGAGTTGGAATCAGTTAATGAGGCTCGTTTACATAATAAAGTAGGGCTTGAAGATGAGCCTGCAGAGGAAAGCGAAGCGATAGAAGAATCTGCCGAGCAGGAAAAAGCTCAACACGAGTTAACAGAGGCTAATAATAAATATCTTCGTTTATATGCGGAGTTTGACAACTATAAACGTCGTACCTCTAAAGAGCGGGTGGAACTCCTACAAACAGCAGGAAAGGAAGTTATAGGTGATTTGTTGACCGTTCTGGATGATTTTGAGCGTGCACGTAAATCGATGGATCATGCACAGGATATTACATCTGTTAAAGAAGGCATTGAGCTGGTTTATCAGAAATTAAAATCTATTCTTTCCAGAAAAGGACTAAAAGAAATGGAATCTATCGGACAAGAGTTCAATGCTGATCTGCACGAGGCAATCACACGTATTCCGGCACCATCTCCAGAGCAGGCAGGAAAGATTATAGATGAAGTAGAAAAAGGTTATTTCCTTAACGATAAAGTCTTGCGCTACGCTAAAGTAGTGGTAGGGAGCGAATCAATATAAAGATGGCAAAAAGAGATTATTACGATGTATTAGGCGTATCAAAAAATGCTGAACAAGCAGAAATTAAATCTGCTTACAGAAAGCTTGCTATAAAATATCATCCCGACAAAAATCCGGACAACAAGGAAGCAGAGGAGAAATTTAAAGAAGCGGCAGAAGCTTATGAAATATTGAGCAACGCAGAGAAGCGTCAACGCTACGATAGATTTGGCCATGCCGGAACAGGTGCCAATGGCGGATATGGGGCTGGTATGAATATGGAAGACATATTCAGTAATTTTGGTGACATATTTGGAGGTGGCAATCCTTTTGAGAGTTTTTTTGGAGGTGGCCAAACGAGAGGTGGAAGACGTGTTGTAAAAGGAACCAACCTACGCATCAAAGTGAAGCTCACTTTAGAGGAGATAGCCAAGGGCGTAGAGAAAAAAATAAAAGTAAATAAACAGGTAGTTTGTAAAACCTGTGATGGTACTGGTGCAAAAGACAGATCATCGACCTCTACTTGCCGCACCTGCGGCGGTGCCGGAAGTGTTAGAAGAGTAACCAATACCATTCTTGGACAAATGCAAACAACTAGCACCTGCCCTACTTGTAATGGAGAAGGTGTTGAAATAACCGCAAAATGTACCAGCTGCCATGGAGAAGGATTAGTGAGAGGTGAAGAAACCATCAGCATCAATATACCCGCCGGTGTGAGCGAAGGAATGCAGCTTTCTATGAGTGGTAAAGGTAATGCAGCACCCCGGGGAGGTGTTCCCGGAGACTTGATCATTTTAATTGAAGAAATTCCTCATGAAGTATTGAAGCGTGATGGAAATAATGTTATCTTCGATTTATATATCAGTTTTGTGGATGCTGCTTTGGGAGCTAGCATAGAAATTCCAACAATAGATGGTAAAGCTAAAATAAAAATAGACCCAGGTACACAAGGTGGAAAGATTTTGCGTCTTAAAGGTAAAGGTGTCCCAGAAGTTAATTCCTATCATAAGGGCGATCAACTGGTATATGTAAACGTATGGACACCGAAAGCACTTTCACCATTAGAAAGAGATCAGTTGGAAAAATTAAGGGAATCCCCAAATTTCAAACCGCAACCTGGCAAAAACGAAAAAAGCTTTTTCGAACGTGTTAAGGAATTCTTTGAATAAACGTATCCTATTTCTATTATAAACAAGAAGCGCCGAGATGAACCCGGCGCTTCTTGTTTTTTAGGCTTGGCAGCACGGTAGGTGGTGCGTCCCTTTTTTATTAGCAGTTGTATCTGTAACAAAACAATCAAATTCCTGTCTAATAAATACATAAAACGAACACCTATGCTCGAGATCAATAACATTATTAAACAATATGCCGCACACCGCGCATTGGATAATGTATCATTGAATGTTGAAAAAGGCTCCATATTTGGTCTTTTGGGGCCAAATGGCGCCGGAAAAACCTCTTTAATTCGCATTATTACACAGATCACAGCACCCGATAGCGGTGAAATACTGTTTGATGGGGAACCACTCCAATCTAAACATATTTCCAGAATAGGTTATTTGCCCGAAGAACGGGGGCTCTACAAAAAAATGCAGATTGGAGACCAGTTACTTTATCTGGGCCAACTAAAAGGGCTCACTAAGGAGGAAGCTAAACGCCGGATAAAACATTGGTTTGAAAAGATGGAGATGCAATCTTGGTGGAACAAAAAAGTAGAAGACCTGAGTAAGGGCATGCAGCAAAAAGTACAATTTGTGGCGACTGTATTGCATCAACCTGACCTACTGATACTCGACGAACCATTTTCGGGCTTTGACCCGGTAAACGTCGATATCATAAAAAAAGAAATATTAGAATTGCAATGTAGCGGCACGACGATTATTTTTTCAACCCATCGTATGGAATCGGTAGAAGAACTATGTCATCATATTGCTTTGATCAATAAGTCGAAAAAAATATTAGACGGAGCTGTTTCCACCATAAAAGACAGCTACCGCGAAAATAAGTTTAAAATCACTTACGCCGGTCTACAGCCTATCGAGGCTCCCGAGCCCCTGTTATTCACCATTGAAAACCATAAAACAGCGGCAGCAACCAGCACAATATCTATACGAGTTGGCGAAGGCAAAACCATCAATCAAGTACTGGCTTACCTCCTGCCCTTAGTTGAAATACAACATCTGGAAGAAATCATTCCATCGATACACGACATTTTCATTAAAGAAGTTACTGCTATAAATGCCAATTAGGTCTCACAATGAACACTATTTTACTCATCATAAACCGCGAATATATTAGTAGAGTTAAGAAGAAATCTTTTTTACTAACAACATTTTTAGTACCCTTACTATTTATAGCTATGTATGCGATTATTTTCTACGTGGCGCTAAATAACCGTGAACCTGTCACGACGATTCAGGTAGTTGATTATTCGGGCTTTGTGGCAGATCAATTAACAAACACCGATCATCTCCTATTTATCAAAAATACGGATGATGCAGAAAATGTAAAAAAACAATTGGAACAAGGAAAGGGAGCCGAAATATTGCTCATTATTCCTGCGGATATCTCCACATCACAAACCGTTGAGCTATATGATACAGAAAAAAAAGGAATAGGCACTTTTTCTGCTATCGAAAATAAACTGAACGACGTACTCAGATCAAAAGCATTGAAAGACGCGGGGATTGATATGAGCGTATTGAATAGCATCAAACCAAATGTAACGGTTAGGGCTAAACAACTCACTGTAGATGGTGAAAAGGACAGCAGTGTTGGTGCAACGATTGGGATAAGTTTTGGTCTGTCTATTCTTATTTATTTATCGCTTTTCCTATATGGCAATCAGGTGATGCGGGGTATCATAGAAGAAAAGAGCAATCGAATTATTGAAGTGATTATTTCCTCTGTCAAACCCTTTCAGTTAATGATGGGGAAAATTATCGGAATAGGATTGGTGGGTGTTACACAATTTGTTCTGTGGATCGTATTAACAGTGGGCCTGACCGCTGCAGCATCGGCGTTTATGATAAACAAAACACAGCATACTGAACTGATAGTGAAACAACAAAACCAAACGGGCACACCACAGGAAGACATCCAACATACAACCGACAGCTCATCAAAAATACAGGGCATCATAGAAAGTATCAAAACCATTGACTATGGATATATAATGGGCTCTTTCCTTATCTATTTTATAGGGGGCTATCTATTATACAGTGCCTTATTTGCTATGGTAGGATCAGCTGTTGACAGTGAAACGGAAACGCAGCAGTTTATGCTTCCCATTATTATGCCTCTATTATTTACCTACATGTTATCCTTTTCGGTTTTAATAAACAATCCGCATGGCTCTTTAGCCTTTTGGCTGAGTATGATCCCTTTCACTTCGCCGATAGGTATGCTGGTAAGAATTCCTTTTGGCGTACCTTTTTGGCAGTTGGCACTATCTGTTAGCCTATTGATTATCGGCTTTTTAATAACCACCTACGTAGCAGCCAGAGTTTATCGCGTAGGTATATTGATGTATGGTAAAAAAGCCAGTTACAAAGAATTGGTCAAGTGGTTTAAATATAAAGGATAATGGATCACCTAAGCTATCTGCAGTTTATGTCATTTTTATACTTAAATTAGGAAAACAACCAAATAAAAAACAAATTGCAGCATTTATTATACTTATAAATGGATCAAGACATTTTCAATAAACTGAACATCCTTAACAATAGAACAAAAGGAAAATACAAAGCTTTACTTTATGATTGCGACGGTACATTAGCCGATAACATGTTGGCACATAAACTCTCTTACAAAGAAGCTGCCGCAAAATATGGTATCGATTTAGATACAACCATTATCGATGAGCTTGCCGGTTGGCCAACCCGTTTAGTGGCAGATGAAATCAGCAGAAGGTACCAGGTAGCACTTCCAGACACTTTCTCCACAGAGAAAACGGCTGTGTTTTTCGAGAAATTCATCGAAAAGACACAACCGATTGCTTATGTTACTGAACATCTAAAGGCGAATGCTACATACGCGCATATAGGTGTTGTATCTGGAGGAACACGTACAACTGTACAAAAGACTTTATCCGTTCTTGGGCTTACGGAATATATTGAAGTTTTGGTGTGTGCCGGAGAAACACCAAATGGAAAACCATTCCCGGATCCTTTTTTGGCTGCGGCCGAACAACTCGGGGTCGATCCAAAAGACTGCATCGTATTCGAAGATGGAGATCCTGGCGTTGCCGCTGCGGAAGCCGCTGGCATGGATTGGGTCAGGATTGACAGAATCTAATTGCATCAATCCTTATGAGCCACCTATTTGGCCGGCAAATTTTTCACATATATCTGCATGCATTTTCGCGATCGTAAAATATACTTCTGTTCTTATACAATTGCTGATTTTTTTATCGAGATTTGCTTTTGAATAGGCATTCAGCAATTCATAAATCCTAATAAGCTGCCATTTAACATTTTTTTACATTTATATTAACCAATCATTTTAGATATTTACTGCATGTTCAGAAGAATTAGAAACAAGTTTCTTCGTTACTTGGTAATCGCTATATATGCCATCATCATTTTCTTATGTGCCATAGAAATAAATTTCCTAGGACTTTTTGGATATTCTCCCACCGCGAACGATATTAAGGCACCTACGCTTAACATTGCATCCGAGCTGTATACCGCTGATGGCAAACTTATAGGCCGTTACTTTAGAGAAAATAGATCGCCGGTAGTGTATGATAGCATTTCCAAAAACATTGTAAATGCACTTGTTGCAACGGAGGATATACGCTTTTTCAAACATCACGGCGTAGATTTCTTTGCATTAGCGTCCAGCATCGTAGCAACCGCCCAAGGCGATAAACGTGGAGGAAGTACCATTACGCAACAACTTGCTAAAAACTTATTCAGAACAAGGTACAATCAATCTACCGGTTTGTTAGGAAAGGTTCCCGGACTCCGAATGGCTATTATCAAAATCAAAGAATGGTTTACAGCCATTAAATTAGAACGTCGCTACAGCAAGGAAGATATTCTTACCATGTATTTGAATACTGTTTCCTTTGGCAATAATACTTATGGAATTAAAACGGCAGCAAAAAGGTATTTTGATCAGAACACGAATGATGTTACTGCTCCACAGGCCGCTTTGCTGATCGGAATGCTTAAAGCGACCACCTTATATAATCCGGTAAGGAATCCCGAAAGATCGACAGACAGACGTAACGTGGTGCTATCGCAAATGCAGAAAGCTGGTTATATCAGTCTGGATGAATTGAAGTTACACGCGAAAGCACCTTTATTGCTCAGCTTGGGAAATGTGGATAAAGCTGGCAAAGAAGACTCTTATTTAAGAGGTGCGGCGGAAAGATTTATCGAAAAGTGGTGTGAAGAAAATGGATATGACCTATATGAAGACGGTCTTAAAATATATACTACGATTGATTCCAAACTACAGCTATATGCCGAAGAAGCTGCTTACGAACAGATTGCCAGATTACAGGACAGGCTTGAAAATGCTTGGGGGAATGAGTTGCCATGGCGTGATTCTAAGGGCGCAATAATTGAGAATTTTTTGGAGAATCTGGCAAAAAAACTTCCAATCTATGCCCTATTGGAGAAAAAATTCAGAGGTGATCAAGATAGTATACAGTTCTATTTAAATCAACCCAAAAAGATGAAAGTATTTACCTGGGAAGGTATGAAAGAAGTGGAATATTCTACTTTCGACTCGTTGGCGCACTATGCAAAACTGATGAATACCGGTATGATGGCGATGGACCCTTACACATCCGAAATAAAAGTATGGGTAGGTGGCATCAATCATCAATACTATAAATATGACCATGTTAATCAGTCAAAACGACAGGCCGGATCTACCTTTAAACCTTTTGCATACTTAACTGCCCTGGAGCAGGGCATGTCGCCTTGCGATAAGTTCCCTGATAAGGCAGTACGGATAGAATATATAGAAAAGGGAGAGCAAAAAGTTTGGGAACCGAAAAATGCAGATTGGAATTTTACCGGGATTAATATGTCGTTAAGATGGGCAATGGGGCGTTCAGTCAATTCAGTAACTGCGCAGGTAACTGAAAAGGTTGGTTGGGATAATGTCGTCAAAACAGCCTATAAATGCGGAATCACAAGCCATCTGGAATCTGTTCCTTCTGTCAGCCTCGGATCCAATGATGTAACCGTATATGAAATGGTAAGTGCATATGCTACTTTTTTAAACAAGGGAAATCATGCAGATCCGATTCTCGTAAAAAAAGTAACCGATCAGAATGGAAAGGTGTTAATGGAATTTAAACCTAAAACCAAAAGAGTATTGAGTGAAGAAATTGCTTGGCTCATGACCTATATGTTACGGGGAACTATGGAAGAACCTGGAGGAACTTCGCAAGCATTATGGGAGTGGGATTTATGGAAAAACGGTAATCAGATCGGAGGCAAAACAGGTACTTCTTCGGATTATGTAGATGGTTGGTATATGGGTATCACGAAAGATCTGGTGACCGGTGTATGGGTGGGTAATGATGAAAGGAGTATCCATTTCAGGAATTCGGCAACGGGTGAAGGTTCTCGTACCGCTTTACCTATTTTTGCTAAATTTATGGAAAAGCTTTACCATGACCCTAATAGTGGCTATACTTACGGCCCCTTACCAGAAGCGACCACACCTATCACAACAAAATACAATTGTCCAAGTCCACGTATAACCCTTCCAGACAGTACAAGAATCGATAGCCTCCCTCGTGTCCAACTTGGACCATCCATACCAATACATGACGAAGATGAGATAAACAACATAAATGAACAGTTAAAAAGAGATCAAAATAATTGACTTGAATCAATAGTATAAACAATTTGTGTAAATAGTTTCTAAACTTTATTTTAGTATTTCAAACGGTACCTAAGCAATAAATATGGCAAACTTTACTCCAATTAGAAAATCGCTTCTTAAAATATCTTATTTCGCTATCTTTTTTCTCTGTTGTTCTTCTACCGCTTTTGCCCAATACTTCGGACAGAACAAAATGCGCTATAAGACATTAGATTTCCAAGTAAAGGAGACACCACATTTCGATTTTTATACCTATTTAAAGAACGATAGTTTGCTGACCCATTTTATGCAGGAAAGTGAGCTTTGGTACGAATTACACCAACAGGTTTTTAGAGATACTTTCCTTCGGAAAAATCCCCTTATACTTTATAACAATCACCCAGACTTTCAGCAAACCACCGCTATTGGTGGAGAAATCAGCATTGGTACAGGTGGTGTTACAGAAGGTTTAAAAAACAGGGTGGTTATGCCCATCATGCAGATTAACAATCAAACCCGGCATGTGCTCGGGCATGAGCTTGTACACGCTTTTCAATATCACACACTGATAGAAGGCGATTCAACAAAATTGGAGAATATTGGCAATCTACCTCTTTGGATGGTGGAAGGTATGGCTGAATATTTATCTGTTGGAAAGAAAGATGCTTTCACCGCGATGTGGATGAGAGATGCCTACCTAAACAACGATATCCCCAGTTTACGTGACCTTACGGAAAGCAACAAATATTTCCCTTATCGATATGGACAAGCTTTTTGGGCCTATGTAGGTTCTACATACGGCGATACCGTTATTGTACCCTTTTTTAAAAACACGGCTAAATATGGCTATCAGGCAGCCATCAAATATACTTTTGGATACGATGAACGCACGTTATCTAATCTGTGGCGTACCAGCATAGAAAATGCCTATAAACCGCTATTAACGGATACTGCACAGATACCGAAAGGCAAGATGATTATCGATAATAAAAATGGCGGCAATATGAACGTATCGCCAACGATTTCGCCCAACGGTAAATATGTTGCTTTCTTGTCTGAGAGAGACCTGTTTAGCATCGACTTATTTTTGGCGGATGCACAAACGGGGAAAATTATCAGGAAGCTTACTAGTAGGCAAAGTAACTCGCATATAGATGAGTTCAGTTATATTGAGAGTGCAGGTTCGTTTTCCCATGACAGTAAAAAATTTGCATTCAGTATTTTCAGTCAGGGCAGAACAAAATTATTGATCGTAGATGTGGAAAAAGGTAAAACCTTAGCGGTGGAGAGCATGGGTGATGTCGGTGAATTCTCTAATATTACCTGGTCGTCTGATGGGAATAGCGTCGCATTCTCAGGCCTCAAAGAAGGACATAGCGATATCTATCTATACAATCTCCAGACAAAAAATTTAACACAACTGACCAATGATCTGTATTCTGATTATCATCCGAATTTCTCAAGAGATGGTAAAAAAATAGTCTTTAGTACCGATAGAATAAGCTTAGAAAGTGGTTATGAAGGTGTGGATATTCCCTTAGGCTTAGCTGTTATTGATATAGCGACAAAAGAAATTCAGAAAATAGATATCTTCCCGGGTGCTAACAACCTAAATCCACAATATTCTGCTGATGACAGCCAACTCTACTTTCTATCCAACCGTGACGGGTTTAGAAATTTATATAGATATACCTTCAGTGATCATAAAATAGAACAGCTGACTAATTATTTTACAGGTATCAGTGGTATTACGGAATACTCGCCTGCATTAAGCGTTTCGGCAAATGACGATATCTTGTATTCCTATTATAGAGCGCAAAAATATACCATCTATAATGCTAAACCGGGTGATTTCACCCCAATAGAAATTTCCAGTACAGATGTCAATTTCGATGCTGCTTTGCTTCCTCCACCACAAACCTTTGGTGTAGATGTTATTAATAGCAACTTAAGAAACTATAATATATTTCAAAGGATAGGAGAATCAGTGATGAAACCCATTCCTTACAAGCCAAAATTCCAATTAGATTATTTACAAGGCAGTGGTGTCGGTGTAGCAGTGGGAAGCCGGTACGGCGCGGGCTTATCAAGTGGTATACAAGGAATTTTCTCGGATATATTAGGCAGAAACCAATTATTTGCCGGACTAGCGATCAATGGAGAAATTTATGATTTCGGTGGACAGTTTGCCTATATCAATCAAAAAAGTAGAATCAATTGGGGAGCCTCTGTATCACATATCCCCTTTATGTCTGGTTTGTTGAGCTATGGTCTCCGCGATGTGGATGGAAACACGTATTACACTGAAAACACTGATATTATCCGTACCTTTCAAACACAAGTAGACGCCTTTGCGGCTTATCCGTTATCCAGAACAACCCGTTTTGAAGTTGGGGGAGCTTTAGCACGATACAGTTACCGTATAGATCGTTTTTCAAATTACTACGATCCCAGTACAGGTCAATTTTTGGGCAGTGATAGAAGAAAAATATCCAATGAGGAAGCCAACCAAAGCTATAGAGGAAATTTCAATTCATTTACGTTGCAACAACTCAATGTCGCATTGGTAGGGGATAATTCCTATTTTGGAATAGCTGCGCCCCTCAGCGGCTATCGCTACAGACTCTCAGCCGAAAAATATTTTGGTGATTTCAGTTTTACGGCTTATACCGCAGACCTGCGTAAATACCAACGGGTAAAACCCGTTACATTTGCGGCAAGAGCCTACACCTATCAACGCGTTGGTCGTGGTGAAGATCAATTGTATCCTTTATATATAGGATATCCCTTTCTTATCAGAGGATATGAATCGGCCTCTTTTTACAATAATAATAGTAATGTATATCAAGGCTTTAACATCAATCAATTGATGGGATCGAGGATTGCTGTGGTTAATTTAGAAGCCAGGCTTCCTTTTACCGGGCCAGAAAAATTGGCGGCAATAAAATCCGGAATACTATTCTCTGATCTCAATGTATTTTTTGATGCGGGATTAGCCTGGAGTGCTGGAGATAAAATTGCCTTTAAAAAAGACCCTGATATTATTGGGCAAACAACTAATCCAGACGGTTCCATTGTAGACCTTTACGAAAAGGTACCCGCTCTAAGTGCAGGAGTATCCTTGCGCGTTAATATTTTTGGATATTTTGTTTTAGAGCCTTACTATGCTGTTCCATTTAATCGGAAAGATCTTAAATTCGGCACATTTGGTCTTAATTTCGCACCAGGATGGTAACCTTATCAGTTGTTTGTTGTGAGTTGCCAGTTACTAGTTGCTAGTTATAAGGTTGTTTTTGTTCATTACCGGCTATCAATTACCGATTGCTTTTTGCTCATTATTAGTTATCAGTTAGATTATAATGATCACTGATTCATCGCAGAATCTACTCTTTTTAGAGAAATGGAGAAGATTTTTGAGACTATCGAATACTTCTCAAACCCTGAGGGTAAGTGATTCCAAACCATTATGAACAACCGGCTAGCGCAGGTATACAGCAGGAAATTGTTGCACGCTGCCCATCAACAGATGTTCTTTCCCTAATTGTAAACTCAAGTCTAACCAATCTTTATTAGCCGAACGTATGAGACGCTCTTTTTGGGATCTGGTAAAGGTCGCTAGCACATTAAATCGGCATAAGGCCGGCTCCTCAGCGTTAAATTCTTCAAAATAAACCAATCTCGACACCTTATCTGTTGAATCAAAAAACAACTGTTTATGTTCTTTGTAAAAAGATACTGTTTTTAGTAAATCATCAGTTAACCCTACGTGTAAACATTTGCGGTTGCAGTCTGTAAGAATATAAACAAATCGTTTCATATGTATATAATTTGAATTTTTAAGGTCATATGGAATATCCATGTACTTTTATTTTACTGGCATTATGGCTATTTCACAATAAAACACTAATATTTTTCGCTATTTAATTTTTATTTACTAACTTTATTGGCACAATAATACTAACAATATTAGTAAAAACAAAATTATTTTAAAAATGAGTCATATCGCATCAAACCTCAAGTATCTCCGTAAAAAAAAGGGGCACACACAACAACAGTTTGCTGATTTAATGGAAATTAAGCGTTCTCTGGTTGGTGCATACGAAGAAGACCGTGCTGAACCAAAATATGAATTACTAAAAAAATTTGCATCTCACTATGATTTGACAATGGACGAATTGGTCAATGAAAAAATAGATGACAAGTGGAAACCTACTCCTAAAGGTGATGCCTCCAGTGTCCGGGTCCTGAGTATTACGGTAAATGATGATGAAAGAGAAAACATTGAGCTCGTCCCCGTTAAAGCCAGTGCGGGTTATCTAAATGGCTATGGAGACCCTGATTATATTAGCGAATTGCCAAAATTCAGATTACCCATCTTTAAACAGGGCACCTATAGAGCCTTCGAATTAAAAGGAGATTCGATGCTCCCTTTGCAACCGGGCACCATTGTTATATGCGAATATGTGGAAGACTGGTTCGATGTTAAGCCATCATATACCTACGTGGTTATTTCCAAGTCGGATGGTATCGTATACAAACGGATAGCACATAAATTTAAAGAGGAGAAGGGGCTGAAATTACTTTCCGACAATAAAAGTTATGACCCATATTGGGTTGAAACTGGTGATATTCTGGAGATCTGGAAAGCAAAGGCATTTATCAGTACCGATTTCCCAGAAGCATCAGGAGAGCCAAGCTTAGAAACGTTAACGAATATGATGGCCCAAATGCAAAAAACAATCAGTGGAATGAAAGCCGATTAATTAGGTATATATGCAGCAAGTAACAGTAATAGGTTCGGGTACAATGGGCAATGGTATCGCTCATACCTTTGCGCAACATGGATTCTCCGTTTCCTTGGTAGACCTACAGGAAGAAGCACTATCTAAGGCTCTTGCAACTATTCAAAAAAATCTAGACAGACAATTACAGAAACAAATCATTACGCCGGATGAAAAAATGAGTACCTTAACGAACATCAAAACTTTTACGGATTTAAGGGCAGCTGTTCAAGAGGCAGATTTAGTGGTGGAAGCTGCTACCGAAAATATAGAAATTAAGCAGGCGCTCTTTAAAAACTTGAATGAATACTGTTCTCCCAAAACAATTCTAGCATCCAACACCTCCTCCATTTCAATTACCGCGCTAGCCTCGGTAACAAGCAGACCGGATAAAGTAATAGGTATGCATTTCATGAACCCTGTGCCCATTATGAAATTGGTAGAGGTTATTCGTGGCTATTCAACAAGTGATGAAACGGCTGAATCTGTTTTAGGTCTGGTCAAACGCTTAGAAAAAATACCCGTTCCTGTTCAGGATTATCCGGGTTTTATTGCCAACAGAATTCTTATGCCCATGATCAATGAAGCCATATATAGTCTATACGAAGGGGTTGCCGGTGTGCAAGACATTGATACTATCATGAAGTTGGGTATGGCCCACCCCATGGGGCCACTGCAATTGGCCGATTTTATCGGTTTAGATGTATGCTTAGCGATATTAAAAGTATTACATAATGGCTTTGGAAATCCGAAATACGCCCCTTGCTCCTTATTGGTTAATATGGTTGCTGCGAGGCAATTGGGTATAAAATCTGGTATCGGTTTTTACGATTATAGCCAAAAAACCAGAGATTTAATTGTATCTACCAGATTTAAAGTATAAAAATAAGCTTTGATTTACCTGTTAGGAATCGAACTTTTCTAACTGTTTCAACAGGGTAGCAAAATCTTTAGGATAAGGTGCTTCAAAATGATAATTTTGGCCATTTATACTAAGCGACAGAGCCCTAGCGTGTAAAGCAAAACGTTTCATGATCGGAAGTTCCTCCTGTCCTTTCCCTATTGTATATCCTCTTTTTATCTGAGAAAGATAAACAGGTTTACCTTTATATAAATTGTCTCCCACGATAGAGGCGTGTTGAGTGGCAAGATGAATACGTATTTGATGCATTCTACCAGTAACCGGCTTACATTCAACCAAGGTATAATGTTTAAAATAGGCAATTGAATTAAACCACGTTTCTGCAATTTTACCGTTGGCTCTATCAATACTCACGTTTTTATTACCTAAATTCAAAATAGGCAAATCTACTTTCAAATCCTCAAAAACGTGTGTTCCGCCGATAATAGCATGATAGATTTTTTTCACCCTTCTTTTTTCAAACTCGATAGAAACAGACCGATACGTTTCGGGATTTTTCGCTATCAACAGCAACCCAGAAGTTTCCTTGTCGATACGATGGCATATCTGCGCATCCTCATGGTATTGTTTAGCCATACGCAAAATATTCACATCTCCACCTTCTCTTTCATCTAAAGAGGAAATAAAAGGAGGTTTATTCACCACAATTAGATTTTCGTCTTCAAAAAGAATAATATCATTAAATTTCGGAAACTTAAAATTCACCACTTTTTCTTCCATAGGATACAAAGGTATAAAAAAGAGGCACAAATAATATCATCAAATCTTGGCAGCAACCACCATCTGATCAAGTGTAGGCTCTTCTACACCTCCTTCATTCTCCATGGTTATGGCAAACATTTCTGCCCGATCTGTTGAAAGCATTTTTTGTAGAACACTAAAATCGTTTTTACCATAAACACCTGCATTGACAGGTTTTCCATCTACTATTGCCCAGAGCTGATATTGCTTACCACTGGGTAAAGCTGGTAAATTCAGCGGCAGTAGGTATACTTCTTTCGTATCCTGATCCCAATAAAGCGTTGCAGAACTACCTTCATGTCCCGCTACACCCGCTAAACTATATTTTGCTACCGAGGCTTTGGTAGCTACCGTCAATTCTTGTTTTCTATTTTCAAGATCTTCCCTAAAGTTGGTATTTTCTACCAACAGACTTTTTTGTTGCGCAGAAAGAATTGATAATTCTGTTTTTAGTCGATTTACCGTATTCATATGATAAATAGCACCAATTACTAACAATAAGACGCACGCAGCGGCTACCAGGGCATACCAATTTATAGATTGCCTGCGCGGTACATCCGTATCCATGGTAATTTCCTTTTCCTCTTCAACTAATCCCTCACTAACTAAAGATTGTAAAATAGTTGATTTTAGTTCAGCAGGAACTTGCTTCCGGTTTTCCATAGCCAGATTACCCAAGGTCTGCTCAGCCTCTTCTAATGCTTGTTGAACCTCGGGGTGCTGACTACACAATAGCTCCAGCTCACGAATTTCTTCATCCGTAGCCATTCCGAGCACGTATGCTTCAATAACCCCTGACGATATGTATTCTTTAATATCCAATTTAATTCAGTATTTGCCTTAATTGAATCAAAGCGGCTCTAGCTCTCGTTTTAACCGTCCCTAAGGGAATGTTCAATTCTTTAGAAATTTCATCCTGTGTATAGCCCTGAAAATAAGCCATCTCTATGATAATACGATGATCTTCCTTCAGCTCTTCCATTACTTTTTGTAATCCTAAATGATCTGTTTTGGTATAGGTGGTAAAACTTTCAGGTATTATATTCACCTCTGTATCCAGGCTATTTGTTTGTTTATCTCTTTTTGATTGGCCTGACCGTTTAAAATCTATAGCCGTGTTTCGAGCTATATTGATCATCCATGTAAACAATCGGCCTTTATTAGCATCATATAAAGAAATATTGCGCCAGATTTTAACAAATGACTCCTGAAGTATGTCCGTGGCAGTTTCATTCTCCCCGATAACACGACTAATCATACCAAATAAAGCATCCGCATAATGATCATAGAGATAATTATAAGCACGTTGATCCTTACTTTTCAGCAGGTCTACTAGTTCTTCATCGGTATAATTTGGTTGAGTCAGCAAGTATACGTTTATAAAATGAAACTAAATATTTAGGTGTTGTTTTACACATCCCAACCAATTAACATATTTTCGCTGATCTTGTTTTATAAATCATTCCCTGTCTTAATAGGATACAATATACGAACATCTTCTTATTTTGGTTTTTATTTATGGTGTTTTATTGCGGTATGGTAAAAAATTAGCTTATTAGCAAACTAGAGGCAAAGAAACATAAAATACGGCGCCTTTATCTTTCCCCGAACTTTCTGCCCAAATTTTACCATTGTGTAATTCTACCAACGTCTTAACGATAGAAAGACCAAGTCCATTGCTTCCCTCCTTCCCCGTTGGCACAGCACTTAAACGCGCAAACTTTTTGAAGAGTTTTGTTTTATCCTGATCAGAAAGCCCCTGCCCTTCGTCTCTTATCTCTATAAGCGCTCTGTCGTCCACTTCCTTCACTATCAAATTAATACTAGCGCCTGGATACGAATATTTCGACGCGTTACTCAACAGATTTTCAAAAATCTCTCTCAATCTCAATTTATCACCAGCGATAGGTTTACACACCAAATTGGTGTATATTACTTTCTGGTTTTTCTGACTGGCTATTATTTCAAAATCATTCAATAAATCCTTAAACAATGTTTCTGTTAAACAAGGCTCTATCCTTAATTTCATCTCACCGTCTTCAATCTGCGAAAGGTTTAGAAGATCATTTAAATTAGAGAGAATAAAATCAGCAGATTTAACGATTCTTTCGGTCATGTTTAGCATATCCGGACGTGTCTGTCCCTCACGCTGGATTAATTGCGCATACAATTTGATGGATGTCAGCGGATTTTTCAAATCATGTACCGCTGCATTCATGAGGTCGGTTTGAACACGTACTGCATTACGCGTAGCCAATCGAAACTCTAACTCATCCATCACAATCGACCCCAAACTCGACAGCATCTGTAATTGCTTTTCAGAGGGATATTTAGGGAATGGATCAATTACAGTCAAAACGCCGATTTTATAACCGTCGGAAGTCTGTATTGAAGTGGCTGCATAAAAATCAACGCCATTCCTTTTTAAAAGCCCAGGATCTCTTAAAATATGGGAAGCTTCCTCTATCTGGTTAAACACCACTACCTTATCTTGTAGAATGGTCCAAGAGCACATACTATGATCGCGATCGGTATAGCGGCTATACCTGCCTGCGGCATCTGATTTCAGAAAAACATTCTTCTCATCGACAAACGAAATAAATGCGTTGGAAACATCAAAAAGGTCCATCGCCAATTTAGCTATTTTATCAAATGCATCCTCCGCTGGAGTATTTAAAATATCATATTTATATAGTTTTCTTAAACGATCCGTTTCGTTCGGAGAAAGAATGCTTACGTGTTTATGATATATTCCCATGGGCAGCAAATCTACCGTAAAACTATTATTATTCATTTGAACTCCATTTAGAAAACCGTTCTTGCCTTCTAAGATGATTCTTTCTTGACATTCCCACAATCCACATAAATTTAGCAATAATACCCCAACAACAGAAAAAAAATGTCTCAATAAATCCAGATGGTGATCATTCTCGTATATCTAGGTAAATCAAAAAGAAATTAAAAAAGTAACCTATGAGTGATTATGATTTTATGGAAAAAGGAAATCTGTACAGTACAGAAAACCTACCAAATAACGCCTTAAAAAGGCGCTCCTTCCTAAAATATGCAGGTGCAAGCGCGGCAGTCGCCGCAGCAACCATCAGCGGTTGTAATAAGGACAACGATAATTTCCCGGGAATGGATGAAGGTGAGTATCTAGGAAAAGGTGATATCGCCATTTTAAATTATGCATACGCACTTGAACAGTTAGAAGCAGCGTTCTATACCAAAGTTGCCGAAACACCCTATAGCGGCATTACTGATTTAGAGAAAGCCTTGTTAACCGATATTCGTGACCATGAAGTGGCACATAGGGAATTTTTCAGAGTGGCTTTGCAAGAGCATGCTATTGCCGACTTAGAAGTAGATTTTTCCTCTATAAATTTTGGCAGTAAAGAAAGCGTACTAGCTACTGCCAAAGCTTTTGAAGATCTTGGTGTGGCCGCTTATAACGGAGCCGGACAACTGATAGATAAAGTAGAGTATTTATTACTTGCCGGTAAGATTGTTTCTGTAGAAGCGAGGCATGCTGCTTTGATAAGTGATTTAATTCAGAATGGAAGTTTTGCCGACAATGATGTTGTAGACATGAATGGATTAGAAAAATCGATGAGTCCCACCAATGTGCTCACCGCAGCCGCGCCATTTATTAAAACAAAAATTAACGCAAGGGATTTACCCACCTACTAATTCAAATCATTATGAATCTTTTCGAAATAATTAAAGGCATTGAAAATGTAGATGCAGAAATCTACGAAAAATTAAACCCACGTCGCGCTACCATTAAGGCATTAAGTTCTTTCGGAACTAAGGTTACACTGGCAGCTTTACCCATAACCGTGGTGAGCATATTTAAAAAAGCATATGGACAAACAGTCCCGCAAAAAATAATTGACGTATTGAATTTTGCATTAACGCTAGAATATTTAGAAGCTGAATTCTATGCCAAGGGATTGGCAGCAAATGGTTTAATACCCAACTCAACAGCAAGAGGTGCCATTACTGTCATCAAAAATCATGAAGATCAGCATGTAGCCTTTTTAAAAACCGCGTTAGGGACCGCTGCCACTAGCAAACCAACATTTGACTTTACAGCGGGAGGTACTTTTGGAGATGTATTTACCAATTATGACACCTTTCTGGCAGTTGCAAATGCCTTTGAAGACACTGGTGTAAGAGCTTATAAAGGGCAGGCCGGTGAGCTAATCGAAAACGATGATATTCTTCGTTATGCGCTGAATATTCACTCTGTTGAAGCCCGCCACGCCTCTCACATCAGACAGATGCGTAGAGCAAGAGGTGGGGCTGCCGGTAATTTAAAGCCATGGATAACCGGTGCAAACGATACCGGAGTTAGCGCGGTAGACCCTATTTATACTGGCGAAGACAATCAGGTGCAGGCAGGTGTAGATATCACCTCACTCAATGGGGTGAACGGAAAAATCAGTGTTGATCTCGCCACGGAAGCATTTGATGAACCGTTATCGAAAGAAGATGTGCTTCAGATTGCCGGTCTTTTCATTGTGAATTAACGGAGAGGGAAAGATGAGTGAGTAAACAAAAAAAGGGGGATAATCCCCCCCTTTTTTTGTTTACAAATTTTATAGTCGTTATGCGTCAAATTTATACCCTACCCCCTTTACCGTAGAAACGTAATCATCTCCTATTTTTTCCCTCAATTTTCTGATATGTACATCAATCGTTCTATTGGTAACAACCACCGAGTCTTCCCATATACTTTTTAAAATCGATTCACGCGTGTACACTTTTCCGGGTTTGGAAGCCAAGAGATACAACAATTCGAACTCCTTTTTTGCCAATACAATTTTTTCATTATTCTTATATACGAGAAATGTCTCACGGTCAATCACCAAATCAGCAATTTCAACCTTATTCTCCAACGTTTCCTCTCCTTTGCTATTTCTGCGTAAAATAGCATTAATGCGGCTGATTAGGGCTCTGGGCTTAATGGGCTTGGCGATGTAATCATCCGCTCCTACATTAAATCCGGCAATTTCAGAATACTCCTCACTTCTTGCCGTCAAAAAGACCATAAATGTATTCTTGAATTCGGGCATGCTTCTCATAATTCTGCAAGCTTCGATACCATCCATCTTGGGCATCATGATATCCAGAATAATAAGATCGGGATTTACCTTTCTAGCCATAGAAACGGCCTCCTGCCCATTTGAAGCAGTAAAAACTGCATATCCTTCACGTTTTAAGTTATACTCTATAAGTTCAACTATATCCGGCTCATCATCAACTACTAATATCTTATACTTGGCGCTGCTCATGTTCAATAATTTTAGGGCTAAATTATGTACTTAATAGCAAGTAAAAGTTAAGACAGTATTAACAAATTGTTAACGATGAACTTTTGCTTGACATCTAGTTAAAATTATAATGTTTTTTCTAAAAACTCCGCTAGTTTTTCACCCCTTATATTCTTTGCAACAATTAAGCCTTCAGGATTTAAAAGGAAAGAGGCGGGTATACTGGATACTTTATAAAGTTCTGCAGCTTTACTATTCCATGCCTGTAAATCAGAGACATGAGTCCATGTCAAACCATCATCTTTAATAGCTTTCTGCCATGCCGCCTGGTTATTATCCAGAGATACTCCCAGAACCGTAAAGTTTTTATCCTTAAATGTATTGTATTGTTTAACAATGTTCGGATTTTCCTCTCTACAAGGCACACACCAAGAAGCCCAGAAATCAACTAAGACGTATTTCCCTCTGAAGTCAGACAATTTAACTATTTTCCCTTTCAGATCCATCAATTCAAAATCCGGCGCTTTCTGCCCCACCGTCAAGGGCTTAAGTTCTGCCATATGCGTAACAAAATCTCTGACGGCTACATTTTTTGGGAATTTATCTTTTATCAGATCGGCATAGGCAATCATCTCTTCTTCGTATTCCGTGGGATCTAATGATCCTATCGCATAAAAACCCGCTAAATTATCTACATTTTTATGTGCAAATTTCAACACGTCTTTTGAAAAATCATCCAAATTATTTTTATATTTCGCAAACAATTCATCTCTAATTTCCTTCTCCTTTGACGGCTCCTTGCTCAATCTCATTTGGAACTCTCCCTCAATTTCCCTGGAAATACCAGAATAATGCGCATTTATTTCACCGAACTCTTTAATCCTCGTTGAAATTTCAGACCCTGTTACCTCATACTTACCACTTGGATCTTTTACATTCGCTTTGAAATTTACTTCCTCGCCATTTGAAAGCACAAAAAAGTAATTATTATCGCCAACTTTAAGATTATAAAATTGAGGTGTAAGCGCTGTTCTGCGGAATCTAAATTTGTGATCATCATTTAAAAAAGCCGAATCTACGATTTCTCCACCTTCATACAGAAATACTTTTTTTATTTCATCGTTGTTGGTGAGCTCTCCATTCAGTACAAATTGATCTTTATTACTGCAGGCAGCTATCAAAACTGTACATAATACCAATATTATTTTCTTCATCTAATTTGATATGAGTTTACAATCGCATTAAATATACCTCATTCTTTTGATATGTATATTATTATTCTTGATTGTTCATTTTGCTTATACGATAAACGTCTTTGCTTGTTGTATGGCCTTTGCTAACCCTTTTATTTCTTTTCCTCCTGCGGTAGCGAAAAAAGGTTGTCCGCCGCCGCCGCCGTTAATTTCCTTAGCTAGTTCTCTAATAATTTTACCCGCATCCAATCCTTTTGTTTTCACCAGATCTTCGGTAATCATCACTGCTAAATGTGGTTTGTCATCTATATTTGCAGCCAGCACCAGAAACAATCGCTCCGGCAAAGTGTTTTTAATGGCAAAAGCAAGATTTTTGACAGCATCGGCATTCGGAAGATCCACCTCTTCGGCGATAAATTGAATATCATTTATAAACACAGCTTTGCTTACCATCGCATCCTTTAGGTGCCGGGTCTTTTCATTTGTAAATTTCTCCACTTCTTTTTTTAGCTTATTGTTCTCTAGAAGCAGCCCGTTTACAGCAATCTTTAAATCTTTTGGATTTTTAAGAAGTTCCTTTAACTCCTTGATCACATCCGCTTGTTGCGTTATAAAGGTCTCGACCTTAGCCCCCGTAATAGCTTCGATGCGTCGAACTCCCGCAGCAACAGCGCTTTCGCTGATGATTTTAAAAGCGCCTATATTACCTGTACTTTTCACGTGCGTTCCTCCACAAAGCTCTTTAGAAAAGGCATCATCAAAGGTTATCACACGCACGTAATCACCATACTTCTCACCAAATAATGCTGTCACCCCGCCTGCAATGGCTTCTGCATAAGGTACCTGTCGCTGTTCATTTAAATCGATATTTTCACGAATCTTCTGGTTAACGATTTGTTCTACCTGAACAAGCTCCTCATCCGTCACTTTGGAGAAATGAGAAAAGTCAAATCGCAGCAAGTCGTCGCTCACGAATGATCCCTTTTGGTTTACATGATGGCCCAATACCTGTTTCAAGGCCGCATGTAAAAGATGCGTAGCAGAATGGTTCCGCTCAGTAGCTATTCTCTTCTCAGCATCCACCTTGGCAAGAAAATCGCTGTCGATATGAGCAGGTAGTTTATCCGTAAAATGAACGATTAAGCCATTTTCTTTCTTTGTGTCTTTAATATGCAATACCTCCTGATGCCGGGTGTCGATGAGTACGCCTGTATCGCCAATCTGGCCTCCGCCTTCTGCATAAAAGGGAGTTTCTGACAATACCAATTGATACTGCGTTTTCCCCTTGCTGGATACCGCTCGATATTTTAATATTTTAGTGCCTACTTGCAGCGTATCATAACCTTCAAAAACAGTTTCAGTTGTGTTGTCCAACACCTTCCAATCGCCGGTATCAACCGTAGTAGCCGCTCTTGAACGTTGCTTCTGTTGATCCAGTGCTACTTCAAAACCCTTCATATCTATTTTCCACCCCTTCTCACGGGCCATCAGACTTGTAAGGTCGATAGGGAAGCCATACGTATCATATAATTCAAACGCAAAGTCACCATTTACAATGGGCTCATTCGTTTTATAGCTATCAAATCGCTGGATACCTGTCACCAAAGTTCTCAAAAAAGAGACTTCCTCTTCGAATACTACCTTCTGTACAAAATCCTGTTGTGCAAACAATTCATCAAACACACCCTCAAACTGCGCGGCCAATACAGGTACTAATTGATGTAAAAAAGGTTCCTTAAAGTTTAGGAATGTATAGGCATAACGTACCGCCCGCCGTAATATTCTTCTGATCACATAACCGGCCTTATTATTGGATGGCAACTGCCCATCAGCAATTGCGAAAGAGATGGCACGAATATGATCAGCCATCACACGCATGGCGATATCCCGTTGTTCATTTTCACCGTAAACCACTTTTGCCTTCTGTGCGATGACCTGTATAAGTGGCTGAAAAACATCGGTATCGTAATTGGATGTTTTTTGTTGCAGCACTCTTACCAATCGTTCAAAACCCATTCCTGTATCTACATGTTTAGCGGGCAAAGCTTTTAAAGAACCATCTTTCAAGCGGTTGAACTGCATAAATACATTATTCCAGATTTCTATAACCTGTGGATGATCTGCATTCACCAAGGTACTGCCATCCACCGTATTACGTTCTTCTTCACTGCGGCAATCAATGTGTATTTCCGAACAGGGGCCACAGGGTCCGGTTTCGCCCATCTCCCAGAAATTGTCCTTTTTATTTCCTTTTAAAATCCGGGATGGTTCTATATGCGTTGCCCAGAATCCATATGCTTCGTCATCCGCCGGCAAACCTTCGCTGGCATCTCCCTCAAACACCGTTACATAGAGCCTGTTTTTATCTATTTTATATACTTCGGTTAATAGTTCCCAGCTCCATGTAATGGCCTCTTTCTTAAAATAGTCGCCAAAACTCCAATTGCCCAACATTTCGAACATCGTATGGTGGTAGGTATCGATTCCAACTTCTTCCAAATCGTTATGCTTTCCGGAAACCCTCAAGCAACGTTGTGTATCAACTACTCTTGGATATTTGATAGGAGCTTCTCCCAAAAAAAGTTCTTTGAACTGATTCATCCCTGCGTTGGTAAACATCAATGTAGGATCATTCTTTACAACTATGGGAGCCGAAGGCACAATTTCGTGTCCTTTACTTTTAAAAAAATCTAAAAACGCTTGTCGTATTTCTCTGCTTGTCATTCAATAGCCATTATTTTAGGAAGCACAAAGTTAAGGTATTTCGCGTATGGTAGGTAAAAGAATCTCAGCTAAAATAGAAAAGCTGTCTGAAATTATGGCACTGTAGCCTATCAGACAGCCTTCGGTAAATGGAGTTGAGCAATGAATTTATTTACGCAGTGCTGCGAAATGTTTATGAAATAAAGGGATCGTCTCTATTCCCTTATAATAATTAGCGATATCATATTTTTCATTTGGAGAGTGCAGATTATCACTATCCAGACCAAAACCCATCAATACTGTTTTAAGCCCTAATTCCTTTTCGAACAAAGCAACAATAGGGATACTACCACCTCCCCTAGTGGGTATAGGAGCTTTTCCGAAGGATTCTTCAATTGCTTTTTCGGCAGCCTTATAGGCCGCACTGTCCGTTGGTGTCACCGCCGGTTCTCCACCATGGTGCGGCGTCACTTTAATTTTTACATTTTTAGGAGCAATACTTTCAAAATGCTTCTGAAATAATTTTGTAATGATATCCGATTGCTGATTGGGAACCAAACGCATAGAAATTTTCGCATGCGCTTTTGAAGGCAGGACTGTTTTAGCTCCTTCGCCGATATACCCGCCCCAGATACCGTTCACTTCCAGCGTGGGGCGTATGCCAGTACGTTCGATCGTTGTATAGCCCTTTTCTCCCCATAATTCGTCAACTCCCAAGTCAGTTTTATATTCCGCTTCGTCAAAAGGAGCTTTATTTAAGCTTTCCCTCTCTTCAGCACTTAATTCAGCTACGTCGTCATAAAATCCTGGAATCGTGATATGATTATTTTCATCGTGCAAAGACGCAATCATCTTCGCTAAGATCGTTGCCGGATTCGCTACAGCACCTCCATATACACCAGAGTGTAAATCTCGGTTAGGTCCCGTTACCTCCACTTCCAAATAAGAAAGTCCCCGTAATCCTGTTTCTAAAGAAGGATGCTCCAGGCTAATCATTGCTGTATCCGAGATCAATACAATATCGGCTGCCAGTTTTTGCTTATTTTGCGTCACAAAAACACCCAGATTGTCCGATCCCACTTCTTCCTCCCCTTCAATCATAAACTTCACATTACATGGAAGGCCTTCTGTTTGCTGCATTACCTCAAAGGCTTTCACATGCATATACATTTGACCTTTATCATCGCAGGCACCGCGCGCGTAAATCTTGCCATCACGTACCGTAGGCTCAAATGGAGGTGTGTGCCACAACTCAAGTGGCTCTGGTGGCTGCACATCATAATGTCCGTATACCAATACGGTTGGCTTAGATGGATCAACAATTTTCTCTCCGTATACAATCGGATTTCCCGCTGTTTGGCATATTTCCACATTGTCTGCACCTGCAGATTTTAGCTTTTCGGCAATGTAGTCTGCAGTTTTCAGCACATCTCCTTTATATTTAGAGTCTGCACTCACGGATGGAAAACGAAGCAATTCAAATAGTTCGTCTAAAAAACGTTGTTTATTGGCTTCAATATACTCTTTAATGTGTGACATAATTTATACTGTTTGTTGCAAACCTACATAAAATCAAGTAAAATCTCCATTCAGTAGGGAGTGATTTACAAAACAATTACGATGCATATAAGCTATTTAACTTATTATAATATTTATTCTATTTTTGTTGCGTTGCTTTCCTGTCTTTCAGCAAGGTGATAAATCCCAAAAAGATTCTTTAAGCAAGCCTTAAAAATTTCTTAGTAAACATGAATCGTTTTTTACAAGTCTATTTAGATTCTTATCGTGGCCTATCACGTCCCGCCTGGATGCTGGCACTAGTTATGTTTATTAATAGAAGCGGCGCGATGGTGCTACCATTTTTGGGTGTATATATCACCAACAAACTGCAGTTTTCAATGGAAGAAGCGGGAATCATATTAAGCTGCTTCGGTATTGGGGCCGTCAGTGGTTCCTGGTTCGGAGGCTGGTTAACCGATCGCTTTGGTCATTTTAAAGTGCAGGCGTTTAGTTTATTTCTAACCGCACCGTTGTTCTTTGTTTTACCTCAGTTACAAACGGTTAAAAGCTTAGCTACCGGCATCCTGGTGTTAAGTCTTATTTCCGAGACATTCAGACCGGCCAACTCCGTATCCATCGCTCATTATGCGAAACCTGAGAATATTACGAAGGCTTTTTCCCTGAATAGAATGGCGATCAATTTAGGCTTTTCTGTTGGCCCTGCTCTGGGTGGTTTTCTTGCTTCGCTGTCATACGATTTCCTTTTTTATGGAAACGGCATTACCTGTTTCATTGCAGGTATTTTCTTTTATGCTTATTTCAAAAAGAAAAAAGGGTATGAGAAGAAAAAGGAAGAGACAGATCTAGAAGCTAAACCAAAAAAATCACCTTATAGAGATTACTTATTTCTCGCTTTCAGTGTACTATGCACGCTCTATGCTGTTTGCTTTTTCCAATTACTGAACACTTTACCTTTATTTTATCGATCTGTACACCGATTGAGTGAATCAGAGATAGGCACTATATTAGCCTTTAGTGGCATGGTGGTTTTTTCGTTGGAGATGTTGATTGTGCATATAGCAGAACAGAAGATGTCTACGCTCCAGGCAATCGTATGGGGCACCTTGCTATGTGGTATTTCCTATATAGCACTCAATGGTGGTGGTGGAATTTTCCTTTTATACCTATCCATTTTTATCTTGTGTATATCAGAAATTCTCGCGATGCCTTTCATGGCTACAGTAACGGTTGCCCGGAGCGGTCGGTACAACCAAGGTGCCTATATGGGCTTAAATGCACTGGCATTTTCTTTTGCGCATATTATATCACCCTATATAGGAACGCACATCGCAGCCAAGTATGGTTTTACCATACTTTGGTGGGGAACAGGTATTATTACCTTACTGACCGCGATTGGATTTTTATGGACCATAAAGAGAATGAAAATCAAACAGTTAAGATAGGTTTTCATCCGTATAAAAGGCGTTTATACTATACCGCTATCCCCCCTTTGATACTTTCAATGAAAGAAGGGATCTGTTTTGTATCGTTCGCTTCATTTAATAAGCGTATAAAAGCGCTTCCAACGATTGCCGCATCAGCATATTGTAAAGCGTGTTCAAAACTTGTGTGATCAACAATCCCAAAGCCCACCACCAATGGATTCTTGAGGTTCAATCCTTTGACTCTTCTAAAATAACTGGTTGTTTGTTCTGATAAAGCCAAATCTTTACCAGTAGTAGCATAGGATGAAACCATGTAAATAAATCCTGTACTCAAATCATCTATTTTTTTGATACGTTCGTCCGCTGTTTGTGGTGTTATCAGAAAAATATTGCTGATATTATATTTCTTGAACACCTCCTGATAAAGTTCTTCATACTCATACATAGGTAAATCAGGCACAATCACGCCATCCACCCCTACTTCTGCGCAGGACTGGCAAAAACGTTCAACGCCATACTGCAACAGGGGGTTTACATACCCCATCAATAAAACGGGTATCTGAATCTGCTGACGAAGCTCCTTGAGCTGTGTAAATAGAAGGTCTAAAGACATTCCATTTTTCAGCGCTTCTTCAGAACTGTGCTGGATGACAGGTCCGTCTGCAACGGGGTCAGAATACGGAAAACCGATTTCCAAAAAGTCTACCCCCGAATCTTCCAATATTTTTGCCAGCTTCAAGGTATCCTCTAAATGAGGATAACCCGCTGTAAAATATATCGAAAGTAGTTTTTTATTTCCTTTATCTTTAAAAATCTGACTGATTCTATTCATGTTAATTTATGCTAAAAAGACACTAAAAATCGAAATATTTCACGTAATTATCTAAGTCCTTATCCCCTCTACCAGATAAGCACACCACTACATTATCCGTCTTTTTGAACGACATTTTTTCGAGCTGTGCCAAGGCATGCGCACTTTCAATAGCCGGTATAATGCCTTCCAACCGTGTCAATAATAAACCCGCCTGCATCGCTTCATCATCTGTTATACTTACATATTTAGCTCTCCCTATTTTATGAAGAAAGGCATGTTGCGGACCGATTCCCGGATAATCCAATCCCGCTGAAATGGAATAAGGTTCGATCACCTGTCCGTCGCCTGTTTGCATCAATATCGTACGGCTGCCATGCAATACCCCCTCTTTACCCAACACGGATGTAGCAGCAGAATGCCCGCTATCTATTCCTTTACCCGCTGCTTCCGCAGCAATCAATTGCACCTTTTCATCTTCTAAAAAATGATAGAACATACCAATTGCATTACTTCCTCCACCTACACAAGCTATTGCATAATCAGGCGATTCGCTTCCTGTTTTCTCCAAGAGCTGCTTACGCGTTTCGGAAGAGATTACCGACTGGAAACGGGCTACCATGTCCGGATAAGGATGAGGCCCTACTACCGAACCAATAATGTAATGTGTATCCACTGGATTATTGATCCAATCACGCATCGCCTCGTTGGTGGCATCCTTCAATGTTTTACTGCCGGATTTTGCGGCGCGCACTTCAGCGCCCATCATCTTCATACGGACCACATTTGGCGCCTGCCTTGCTATATCTATCTCTCCCATATAAACCACACATGCTATACCCATCAATGCGCAAACGGTAGCGGTTGCAACTCCATGCTGACCAGCACCTGTTTCTGCGATGATCCGTTTCTTTCCCAAACGTTTAGCAAGTAAGATCTGTCCGATTGTATTATTCACTTTATGCGCACCGGTATGATTCAAATCTTCCCGTTTTAGAAAAATATTTGCACCATAACGTGCCGACAGGCGATTCGCTAAATATAAAGGAGATGGCCGCCCAACGTAATCCTTTAAAAGATGATCAAACTCCGCTTTAAAGCTATCTTCATTTATTATTTCTAGATAGCGTAAACGCAATTCTTCGATATTGGGATACATCATTTCTGGTATGTATGCCCCACCAAAATCTCCGTAGTAACCCTTTTCGTTAACCTGATAATCGCTCATAATGTATTTTTTATTTTCTGTTAGCCAATACGTCGTTTCTAACCAAAAACCGACTGTAACAGTTGTATATCTTTCATGCCTGGGCTAGATTCAAATTTTGAATTTACATCTACCGCATGTAACCGTTCATCCGTTAAATTGTTCACCTCACCCAAATTGATCGGACCTAAACCACCACTTAAAAAATAGGGTGTTTGTTTGTCATATTGTTGTAGCAACAGCCAGTCGAAACTGCTTCCGCTCCCACCATAATGCGCCGTTTTTGTATCAAAGAGATAATAATCAGCAATACCCTCATATGGTGTAATCAGTTTCCAGTCGAAATCATCCGAGATACCAAAAGCTTTGATTACCTGCACATCCAGCATTTTAACCTTCTCTACGAAAGCAGGACTTTCCTCTCCGTGAAGCTGTATCAAGTGTAAACCATACCTGTTAATAGCTTCCTGAATGTTATTCAAAGAATCATTCACAAAAACGCCAACCTTTTTGACATTATCTAAGTGGCTCACAAAATCAGCAGATAGGGATTCAATGTACCTCTTGGAAGCTTTGTGAAATATAAAGCCCAGATAATCCGGTTGCAGCAACATCACCTCATTAATATTGGCAGGGTGTTTCATGCCACATATTTTAAGTTTGGATTTCATCAGTCAAATATTACCCACGATTTAATTTTCTATAACAATGATACATGCACGGCTCTCCAATCTACAACTAAACGACCCCTCTGTGCACCGCTGGGAAAGCAGTTACTTTAGCATACCATTGCTTTACGTTTTAACAATTTATGAAAACTATTGAGCGCTCTTTTGGCAAACAGAGACTCTTCTGCCTCAGCATAACAATCGGCAAACGATTTTTCCTGACAAATCGTTTGTATAGCGATGGCCGCATTGCAAATTACTACGTTATTTTGTGCAATAGTTCCCTCACCATTGAGTATTGTGACAAATATTTTCGCCGCCTCCTCTACCGTTTCACCTCCAGCGATCTCTTCTGCTTTAATTTTTTCAAAGCCCAAGCGATCCAATGATACGTATTGCTCTCCCTCATTTCCAATTAACTTAAAATCGCCCGTTAAGGATATCTCATCATAACCATCCAAAGCATGTAAAATGGTGTATTTCTTATTTGTTTTTTGGTAGAGATAGCCATAGATACGGGCCAGTTCCAAACTAAACACACCAACCGATTGATAAATGGGTTCAGCAGGATTTACCAGTGGTCCTAACATGTTAAAAAATGTCTTAACGCCTAACTCACGACGTATAGGTGCAACGGCTTTCATTGCAGGATGAAATAAGGGAGCATGTAAAAAACAAATCCCCGCCTCGTCGAGACCTCTATAAATTTCACCGCTATCATTCGAAAATTGATATCCCAGATATTCCATTACATTGGAAGAACCGCAACCGGATGATACCCCATAGTTTCCGTGTTTAGCCACCTGATAACCGGCTCCTGCCACAATAAAAGACGCCAACGTAGAAATATTGAAAGTGTTTTTGCCATCACCCCCAGTACCACATAAATCAATTAATTGATAATCATTAAAATCTATTTTTAAACATAAATCCAACATCGCATCGCGAAAACCCGCGAGCTCATCAACAGTGATATTACGCATACAATACGCTGTCATAAATGCAGCCATTTGTGAAGCATTGTATTTCCCTGAAGTTATATTTGTTAATATTCCATAAGCTTCCTCTTTAGAAAAGGTTTTGCTTTCAAATAAGTGCGTTAATATTTTTTTCATCTGCTTCAATCGATAAAAGCCTGAGCAACGGTCATTTGGTTAACAATATTTCTAAATATAAAAAATAATCTCATCATAAACCCATAAAAAAAGGCTCGCTGTATGGCAAGCCCTTTTGTTATATTTTGCATGTAAACGTCACTACAAATGGTACTGCCTCAAAGTTAACCTTTGTGCCACCACCAATTGATATGCGTATAAGTTGTTTTCATTTTTCTTCACAGCAAATATGGATAATAAGATTAATAAATGCAAATGATATAGAAAAAAAACAGTGCCCTATAAGATCGGCATGCCAAAAAATATCGCGCATCAAACATCCTCACTTGATCATATAACGGTATATGTCGGCCGAAACATCAGATAAAACGCGCTGGGCGTCATGCTCTTCTAAGCCTTTTGACAGCAACACCAACACATATTTCCTGCCATCAGGCAAATAAACAATGCCCGAATCATGACAGATACCCTTGATAGAACCTGTTTTATTTGCGACCCGTACATCGGACGGTAATTTTGCGGGGATCATCCCGCGGAAATGCTGTTTACCCAAAATAGACACCATCGCATCACTTGCTTCTTTACTCACCATTTTTCCCTGTGCAATCTGATCAAATAGTAACATCAGATCATAAGCACTCACCATATTATTCATCCCATGATCGAAAGCCTTGGTATCCTCTACGCCACGTAAGATTTGCATCTCACCTGCACCTATACTACGCATCGTTTTCATCACATTTTTAGCACCAACTTGATCAATGATCATATTTGTAGATAGATTGCTGCTCTGCGTAATCATTCTGTTTAACAAATCCTCAATGGCGATTTTTGAGCCTATTCGTGTGTACAGATCCTGCTCGCTATCGTTATCCGCACTTAAAGTATAAGAGCTACCGTCGTAAATACTTTTAAAACGGTTATAAACGTTAACCGAATCACCAATTGAAAATTTACCTTTTGCAGCCTGCTTAAATACTTCTGCCAAAACAGGGGTCTTCATCGTACTCGCAGCATGAAACAGCCTGTGTTCATTCAAGAAAAAAGTCTCATCCCTCTGCAAATCATGAAAAGCCACGGCAAACATACCTTTAGGTTCTTTGGAAAAAGTCTCCGTTACTTTCTTTCTCAACATTGCTGTATCAATAATTGCTTTTGGATCAGGTTTTAAGACAATATCTTCCCAATCGTTATCGGCATCTGTAAAGGAGGAAATAAAACGACCCTCGCGAACAGTTTTATCGGGATTCAAAGAAAATGACAACATTGGTGCCGATATCCTGTTTGTATCAAGGTAATGGAGCTTAAAAAGGTCGCCGTGAAAATGACTTAAAGTAGCATCAAATCGGGGCGATTTTAAAAATCGGATGGCTAATTGTCCGTTTTGTTCAGCAATATCGACCGTTCCTAAAAGCCCGTCCTGATATACACCCGCATAGGCGGATATTGGCAAACTTAATTTTAACTGCGGGTCTGGTACAGGGGCCGTACGCTTTTTATTGACTGAATCCTGTTTGGCATTGGAAAGATCGACCTCCTTTTTATATCCACCAATCCAATCGAATGCCGGTGCCTGCATATAATAGTCCAATATATGATTAATGATTGACCAGTAAGCGTTGCCAGATAGCTGATTGGTTAGCACTACCACACCAAGCTTTAGCTTGGGCACCATGGCTATCTGTGAAACAAAACCGGTTAACAGCCCACCATGACCTATTACCTGGTGACCTCGATAATCGTATTTTCGAAATCCTAAAGCATAACCGTAAAAATTTTTCTGCGCAGGTGCTAACCATTTCGGCTCATTGGAGATGGGCATTGGTCGAACGATCTTCCATAGGTCTTCTGTGGCATTTGGCTTAAACAGTTGGCCACCAGTAGGTGTACGACCAGAGTCTAATTGGGTAATCACCCATTTAGCCATATCTGCCGCACAGCTCACTACACCACCTGCAGGATTCCCTGCATCGCCTATATTCTGCTCAAAAAAAGTATCGTATACTTTTAGTTTTCCAGCTCGTTTTACGTGTGCATAAGCTACATTCGATTGCTCTCTTAATGTTGAAAAGCGGTTGATACTGCGCTGCATGCCCACCGCATCAAAAATGCGCTGTTTTACAAAATCCTCCCAAGAGATGCCTGTGATAGCCTCGATGACTTCCCCCGCCGCTAAGTACAGAATATTGTCATAAGCATAAACCGAACGGAAATCATAGCGTAAAGGTATATCCTTTAATTTTACGAGTAATTCTTTACGGGTAAAGGTAGATGGGGGGAACAACAACAGATCATTGGCATAGGCCGGTAATCCACTATGATGCACCAACAAATCACGGACGGTTAAATGCGTGCTTACATAATCGTCACTCAACTTAAACCAAGGCAGATATTGAACAACCGGATCTTCCCATTTTAGTTTTCCTTCATTTACTAATATCGCCAATGCTGTTGCCGTAAAAGCTTTGCTGTTTGACGCAATACTGAATAAAGTATGCTCATCTACCGGTGCCGGATCATCTAGCCTACGTACGCCATATCCTTTTGTGAATAGTACTTTGCCGTCCTTCACGATGGCTACACTTATTCCCGGCACCTCAAAGGTTTGTAACACCTGGTTCACATAAGCATCCAGATCTGTCGGCATATCTGGCTGCTGGGCCACCATGAATAAAGGATATGCAAACAGCAGCAAAAAACTATAAAGTTTGATTTTGAGGTTCGGGCTCATCTTATTGATCGTGTTTCAGTTATTTATTATGCAGAAAATGTTTTTCAAAAAAATCGGCTACAGCCTGATTAACTTTCACCTGATTATGATACCGCATCCAATGGTGGGTTTCGTCCGGAATCATGAGGGTTTCTATCGGTGCATTTTTCTTTTTCAGGCGTTCTATCAGATCGACACTTTGATGGAAATCTACATTTCCATCATCATCTCCATGGATAATCAAAGCCGGTGAGATCCATCCATCTACCCAGGATACCGGGGAAGATTCTTTTGCCAATTGGTTAGCTAAATCCACATCGGGTGCCGGCTCAGCCACTTGTGCCGATACTCTCCCCATATAATTATGCACGCCGTGAATGTCTACCCCAGCTGCAAATAAATCAGCGTTTCTTCCTAAAGCCAAAGCCGTTAGAAAACCGCCATAAGAACCTCCGTAAACACCAATCCGTTTTACATCGATGTTGGCTTGTTTTGCTAGCCACTCACCCGCCGCCCGAATATCCTGATATTCGGAAGCACCGAATCTCCCAGCACCTGCGGGTTTATGAAAATCATAACCATATCCAATACCTAAACGATAATTGACGCTAAGTACCACAAAACCTTTGCTCACCAAATATTGATTTAACGCATAGGTATTCGCATAATAGTCTCCATAATGCCACCCCATCAGCATCTGACGCTGAGGGCCGCCATGAATAAATACAATGGCGGGATGTTGTTTCTCGCTATTTTCCGGTTCAAACAGCTGCGCATATACGGTCTTACCATCGGCCGCTTGGAAGGTTACTCGAGACGATTCTATAAGTTTAGCCTTTGCAAGAGCTGGGGGCACGAGCTGTTCGCTCAATAGGCGGATCGGACCGTTGGGCTTAAAAGTAGTAAGTGCCAATAAAGGTGGTTGTTTTGCGGCAGACTGTATATAAACGACTTGTCTTCCCTCATCAGTTATGACGGGATAGGCCTCTATATTTTTCCCGGCAGTAAGTGCTTCCATCGCAGGCTGGTTTACCGGTACCCGGTAAAGATGTCTCCGATCAATATCGTCTCCATCGATACCCGTATTGGCAGCGAAGAGTAACCATTTACCATCTGGACTTAACTGTACGTGTTCTACCATAAAGTTTCCCGGTGTCAGCAACTGTGCTTCACCTCCTTCTTCTGACACGGAATACAGATGCGGCCATCCATCTTGATAGGACAAGAAAGTGATGTGTTTATTTGCCGCCCAATGTAGATTGAAACCGCCGTGTGTGGTCGGTATCGAACCAGTCAAAGTTGGCGGTGAAGACCATAGGCGGCTTACTTCATTTGTTACTAAATCAGCTTTCCATATGGCCCATGGGTCTGGACTTGGTGCAGTGAGTGAGTCAGGTGCACCTCCCCTTACAGAGGTCCGTATAAAAGCAATCGACTGCCCGTCGGGCGACCAGCGGGGTGATTCATCCCAAGCAAAATCTGGCGCTACCCATCGGATGGGTGTTTGCATATTCTGATACACCCCAATCAGTGCATGATCTTTACGATAAGACACAAAGGCTATTTTTGTACCATCTGGCGACCACTGAGGGGAACCGCTTTTCCCCTTTTCAAAAAAAAGTGGTTTTGCTACCTCCGATCCATCAGAGGGCACAATCCAGAGCTGTCCTCTCTTTTGAAAGACAACCATTTTTCCATCGGGCGAAATCACAGGAGAATCGCCATCTGAAAGACAGGTGGGTTGCCCTCCTTCAAAAGGAATACTCCACACCTGTACCTTTGCTTCGGTAGGCATGGAGGCAGGATTACGGGCTTCACTTTCATCAAAAGCGCCATGATCGCCGCCTTTTACATAAACCACCCTTTTTCCGTCAGAAGCGATACAAATACTGGTAATTTCTTCTCCATTATCCGCTGCATAAGTAGTCAGTTTCCGCAGGCTAAAAGACGGGCCTTCCGCAACATATATATTCCGTTTACCTTGCTCATTGATGGCAAGTGCTACTTTACTACCTTTAGAGGAGCTTGTTAAAACAGAAGGAAAAGGGTACGAGGTAAGCGTTTCCATACTTACATGTTGAGCTGCAACTTGACACAAAAAGGTGATGGTACAGATGCAAATAATAAAAGTTTGACGAATAAACATATTAGCTGTTTCGTAATGTTGATTTAAATAAATACCCTTTATTCAACATACATTTATAATGGCACAGCCAAATTAAGAAATATTCAGCAAGAATGCATGTTTAACAGGTTTTTATTTTAAAAAACGTAAAATACCGCATTCTTATTTATCGATACTCTTATTTTGAGGGGGAAGTGATAATCACTTAATTAATGGATTTTTTTCCTTCGCGAATAACGCGAACACTTTTTTGTCTACCCAGGCAGGGAAAATCTTGTTCATTAGGACTGCAAATCTGCCCTGACGGGTCATGATTATCGTTCTTTTCCTTTTTGCGATACCCTCTATTATCCGATGGGCTACTTCTTCCGCGCTCATCATCTTCTCCTCTTCCATACTCGTTTCACCAAATTGTTGACCATCTTTATCTAATGCCGTATGACGGATATTGGAAGCAGTAAAGCCCGGGCAGGCTACCATCACATGCAAATTTGTTTTTAAATTTTCCACCCGTAAAGATTCCATAAACCCATTCATCGCAAATTTAGATGCCGAATAACCGGTACGCCCAGGAAGCCCTCTGTACCCAGCGATAGAAGAAACCCCTACTACAGATCCACCGCTTTTAATTAAATGCGGTAAAGCATATTTGGTACAATAAACTGTTCCCCAAAAGTTTACATCCATTAAGTTCTTTAATACCGCTAAATCCAGGTCATTAAACAGAGCACGCATGCTGATGCCTGCATTGTTAATCAAAATATCGATGTTTTTAAAGGTAAGCAAGGCCTGTTCGATGAGATGCCTGCAATTTTCTTCGTTCGAAACATCGCATTGTACCGCCACAGCTTTTATCTGATACTGCTGTTCCAACTGTTGCGCTATTTCACAAAGGGTAATATACTTCCTGGCACCTAAAACCAGATTGGCCCCTCTTGCCGCAAAGGCCGTGGCTAACGCCAAGCCTATACCCGAAGAGGCTCCTGTGATAATAATCGTTTTGTTAGTCATATTTAGTATTGGATTGCCGGATAGTACGTCATCGTCAAGCGATACTCCGTTCATAGGGTACCCGCGTAACGATTGATCTTCCCAATGTCACTTCATCGACATATTCGAGTTCTCCTCCAAAAGAAATCCCTCTAGCAATGGTGCTGATCTCCACATGAAAATCTTTCAGCTTTTTATATAGATAAAAAATAGTCGTGTCCCCCTCCATTGTGGCACTTAAAGCCAAAATCACTTCGTGTATATCTCCTTTACGCAGACGTTCGACAAGTTTATCAATATTTAAATCAGAAGGACCAACACCATCCATGGGCGAAATCAATCCACCCAATACGTGATAAACACCGTTAAATTGATTAGTGTTTTCAATAGCCATTACATCACGGGTATCTTCTACTACACAAACAAGGCCTTTATCTCTTTTCACTGCACTACATATCTCACAAATAGCTTGATCTGAAATATTATTACATACGGTGCAATAGCATATTTCCGATTTGAGCTTTGTCAAAGAATCACTAAATCGCATCACCTCATTCGTTGGCTGATTCAGTAAATGAAGTACCAGCCGCAAAGCAGTTTTTTGCCCTACGCCAGGCAAACGGCTAAACTCATTCACGGCATTTTCTAGAAGCTTGGAAGAAAAGTTCATACTACAAAGGTAAACGAAAAATAGATAAATGGAGAAATGTAGGTATTTGTATTAAAAAATAGAACGTTTATTTTCATCATATTCTTCCCGCTACCGCGGGAGGGTGTTTTTCTTTTTTTCATTACTTGTTCTTTTTCAAATGCATTCAAGCTTTCCCTATGGAAAGGTCCCCTTGATGGGCAAAGAAACAAAACCGAAGAACGAAGTAATGAGCTCATGAACACCAATGAAAATAAACACATGTGAATAACATCAAGGCTGTGGATGCTACGTTGCATCTGATTGCAAAGCATCCAGAGCGCGTATTGCAGCCGCTCCGCTTCCTCAATCCGCTTGGATCTAGCAAACTGAACGATGCTGCACAATGCTTTGCTGCTTGCTGCTACCGTATCCCCCAAGGCCGTCCACCCCCGCGCTCTAAAGCCTCATTTTGTCTGCAAAGGCCGATTCTTTTGCTCGCAACAACTCTCCGTTCTGCTAAAATGCCACCTCAGCTAGTAGCGGTTTGCACTGGGATGCACTGCCATTGTAGCTGCTAGGTGCAGTGGCGAGTTTTTTTGCTTTCTTTTTTTGCGGAAAAAAAAGAAGGCCTTGTCGCGGCGAGCGACGGAAGGGAATCGAGCGCTAGGAAGAAGATCTATTTTAATAATGGAAGATGTTGACTAAATTAAACGTTCCTTTAATACCACCAACTTATTGCTCGTTAAACGCCATGGTCCGGGAGAAAAGCCTTTATCCATGAAATGGTAAAAAAATTCATTACTTTAGCAGAAAACGGTTTCCAACACGATTGGAACAATTGTTTATTGAAATACATGCATATGATAACGAGTGAAGACAAGATAAGAAAAGCATTTGAAAATAAAACCTGGCAGGAAATCAAGGTAAAAGACTCTTGGCAGATATTCAAGATTATGGCGGAGTTTGTAGAGGGTTTTGAGAAATTAGCCAAAATTGGGCCATGTGTTTCCATCTTCGGTTCAGCCCGTACTTCGAGAGAACACAGTGATTATAAGATTGCGGAAGACTGTGCACGTCTTCTTACAGAACGGGGATATGGTGTTATTTCTGGTGGCGGACCGGGTATTATGGAGGCCGCAAACAAAGGTGCCTATGAAGCAGGAGGAAAATCGGTTGGCTTAAATATTGAACTGCCATTTGAGCAGTTTCACAATAGGTATATCGACAGAGATAAACTACTGGAGTTCAATTATTTCTTTGTGAGAAAGGTCATGTTCATGAAATACTCTCAAGGTTATATTGTGCTGCCCGGAGGTTTTGGCACCATGGATGAACTTTTTGAAGCAATCACACTGATACAAACGGGTAAAATTGCTAGGTTCCCCATCGTCCTGGTTGGAAAATCCTACTATGGTGGGCTTTTCAATTGGGTAAAAGACAGAATGCTCGAAGAGGGCAAAATAAGTACTGAGGACCTTAATCTGTACAGATTGGTAGATACGGCAGAAGAAGCCGCTGGGCATATATTTAAATTTTACGATAAATATTTACTCAAACCGAACTTCTAATAAACCAACCTTAAAACAGTCGGCATATACCATAATAATATAAGGGGAACTAAAAATTCCCCTTTTTTAATGGATCATATCAGCTGTATCAAAGCGATCTCGTAGGCCCTTGAAGACAACCCTGTTGTTTCAGGAGACATTTTAAATATCTTCTTCAAGGCTTTAAAGATCACGTCAGAAGTATCTGAAAATATTGCGTCATCACTCATTTCGACATTCGTTTCCATGAGATAGGCAAATACCCTGGCCATCCCACAATTGGCAATAAAATCAGGAATAACGGAAACCTGTGTATCGGCAAATTCCATAACCGGACCGTAAAAAATTTCCCGATCGGCAAAAGGTACATTGGCACCTGAAGCAATCACCTCTAGCCCCTTATTCACCAATTGCGTTATGTGGTCTTTAGAAACCAAACGCGAGGCCGCAGCCGGTATAAATATTTCTGCACCCATGTTCCATATCTTCTCATTCAACACATCAAACGGCAGTAGATTGTCCGTATGCCATGCATTTCCATTTCTTTGTAAAAACAGGTTTTCTATTTCTGCAGCACTAAATCCTCTTTCATTCAGCACACCTCCGTCTTTGTCGATAATGCCCACGATTACCACACCACTTTTAGACAAATAATATCCAGCAGATGCTGCTACATTTCCCCACCCCTGAATAATGGCCCTTTTTCCATAACAAGTCCCTCCTATAAGATTATAATAATGCCGAATAGACTCCGCTACACCAAAACCCGTTATCATATCCGCCACCCTATATTTCCTCTTTAAGTCTGGTGTATACTTTAAATCCTCCAATACTTTGGAAACGCCATAACGTAACTGACCTATCTGATGGATTCGTTTATTTTCGGGCACATCGAAATGTCCGCTTAGTACGCCTTCCTGAGGATGCCACAATCCATAGCCTTCTGTTAACGGAATGACCTCATTTATTTCATCTATGTTTAAATCACCGCCAGTACCATAATACGTTTTTAGCAAGGGAGTAACCACTTTGAACCATCGGTCGAGCACTTGCGTCTTACGGGGATCGGAGGGATCAAAATTTATACCCGATTTAGCTCCGCCAATTGGTGGACCTGAGACCGTAAACTTCACTTCCATCGTTTTTGCCAGAGACTCTACTTCATGCCTGTCCAGTCCCTTTCTCATCCGAGTACCTCCACCCGCTGCCCCACCTCGCAACGAATTAATCACCATCCACCCCTCAGCATCTGTTTCAACGTCTTTCCACTCAAAAACAATTTCTGGCTGTTTATTTTCAAATCGGTTCAATAGATCTTTCATAATCATAATCGGTTAGCGCTATTTTCTCAAATATCACACAACACAAACCTAAACAAAATATTCGCAAAGAAAAATAGCTATAAAACAAAATATTAACACATATATCATCTTATTTTTACCATATAAAAATTAAAAAAGAATCATCAACAGAATTAATACCAAGCCTCATTTTTTTGTCTTTTTTTATTCCTTGGCTGGTTTATGATAAAAGGATTAAATTGCATATCAAACAATTTTATCTAAGTTTGCATACATAAACGTTTATATTAAGAGATTATTCATGCTTGTTTTTTTATCTAGTATACATTGGAACATCGATCCGGAGCTTTTCCATATCGGTGGGTTTGGATTACGTTATTATACGCTATGCTTCATGTTAGCCTTCATTTCCAGTTATGTTATCTTATTGAACATTTTTAGGAAAGAGGGAAAACCCCAGGAATTACTCGATAAACTAACCATTTATGTATTTATAGGAACGGTATTGGGCGCCCGGCTGGGGCATTGTCTTTTTTATGAATTTGGTTATTACAAAGATCATTTACTAGAAATGCTTTTACCCATCAGAAATGTAAATGGCCATCTTACCTTCACGGGTTATCAAGGTTTGGCAAGCCATGGGGGGGCAATAGGTATTATATTAGCCCTTTTGCTTTTCTGTAAAAAAACAAAAGTAAACTTCTGGTGGATAGCGGATCGATTGGTCATTGTATCTGCACTTTCCGGTGCATTTATCCGCATAGGAAACTTCTTCAACTCTGAAATCATCGGCACGCCCAGTGCTTTACCCTGGGCCGTTGTATTTGCTCAGGTCGATGGCATCCCCCGACACCCGGCACAACTTTATGAAGCCATCGGTTATCTCCTTATATTTGTTTTTCTATACAGCAACTATAAGAAAGAAAATCATCTTAAACCGGCGCTTTTATTTGGTTATTTCATGACCTTTGTATTCGGACTTCGTTTTTTAATGGAGTTTTTCAAGGAAAACCAAGAGGCGTTTGAAAACAATATGAGCCTCAATATGGGGCAGTTATTGAGTCTGCCTTTTATTGCGCTCGGTTTATATTTTATATTTAGAAAAGACACCAATCTCCCTTTAAAGAAATAGGGATAACGGTTCAATTTTGACAGTGATGACAGAAGAGAAAGCAAAAACATTTGAAAGTATTTTACGCAAGCACCAGCTAAAGGTTACACATCCCAGGCTCACCGTGCTTGAAAAAATATTCACTAAAGACACTGCCACCTCACAACCCGAGTTAGAAAAATCTGTTGGCGAAGATATTGATCGGGTAACATTATATAGGGTGTTAAATGTCTTTGAAGAAAAGGGGATCATCCATAAAATTTTTGATCTTCACGGTACAGCCACCTATGCACTATGTTCAACGCAATGTACTACGCATCAACATCATGACGAACATGTACATTTTACTTGTTCTTCATGCAATAGCGTATATTGCCTTCAGGAAATCAAACTACCCGCAATCAGTACACCCACCGGTTTTAGCATCGATCAAGTGGCTGTAAATGCAATCGGTATATGTAGTAAATGTAGGAGTGCAAATTAAACCATATCGCCTTTTTTCTGTTATAGAGATATAACAGAAAAAACAATAATTCAATAAGACGCCAATCGTTATTTAAAAGCTATTATATGTCTACAAAAAAAGCTAATGCCATTAAACAGGTACTTTCTCAACTAATAGCTGACGCGCTTGAAAAATCGGGCAATAAAGCGTTAAATTACAAGCAGATATCTGCGAAACTCAATATCGCCGATCCAGCTTCAAAGAGCACCATTTTAACGATCCTGCAGGAAGAATCTAAAGCCAAATCAGGATTATTCAAAGAGATCGAAAAAGGCAAGTTTACGTTAAGGGAGCTGAAGACATTTATTACAGGTAAAGTAGATATGACGGCAGATGGATCTGCTTTCATTGTGACGGAGGATGAATTGGAAGACGATATTTATATTGCTCCACGAAAATTGCGCAATGCCCTGCATGGAGATGTGGTGAAAGTATACACCTATGAAAAAAGTAGAGGGCGCAAAAAGGAAGGTGAGGTCGTAGAAATTATATCCAGATTTAGAAGTGACTTTACAGGATTGATTAGCATTTCGCAGCGCTTTGCTTTTCTCATTGCTGACGACCGGAAAATGCTACATGACATTTACGTTCCATTGGAAGATCTAAATGGTGCCAAGGATCAGGAAAAAGTAGTGGTTACCATTACAGATTGGCCACAAGGAAGTAAAAACCCTGTTGGAAAGGTAAAACATATTCTTGGGAAACAAGGTGAAAATAATACCGAAATGAATGCTATTCTGGCTGATTTCGGTTTTCCTTTAGCCTTCCCTGAGAGTGTAGAAAACGAAGCCAATACGATAGCTGAAAGCATCAGTAAAGAGGAGATCCAATTACGTAAAGATTTCAGGAACACACCTACCTTTACTATTGACCCAATTGATGCGAAAGATTTTGATGATGCCATTTCCTTTCGGAAATTGGAGGATGGTACGTTCGAAATTGGTGTACATATTGCCGATGTCACGCATTATGTGAAGCCAGATACTGCATTGGACCAAGAGGCTTTTGAAAGAGGCACTTCTGTTTATCTGGTAGATCGTGTCATTCCGATGCTTCCTGAAAGATTGTCAAACGATCTTTGTTCACTACGGCCCAACGAGGATAAATTATGCTTCTCGGCCGTTTTTATACTCGATAACCAAGCCAATATAAAAGAACAATGGTTTGGTAAAACCATTATCCATTCCAATAAACGTTTCAGCTATGAAGAGGCCCAAGAGGTCATCGAAGCGAAGGCAGGTGCGTTTAGTGAAGAGTTATTAACACTGAATAACTTGGCCTACATCTTACGTGAGCGTAAGTTTAAACAGGGTGCCATCAATTTCGAATCGACCGAAGTTAAATTTAAACTAGATGAAAACGGCAAGCCGCTAGGTGTCTATACCAAGGAAAGGAAAGACGCCCACAAGTTGATTGAGGATTTCATGTTATTGGCTAACAGAAAAGTGGCCGAATATATCGGAAAGCAAGGGAGAGGAAAAAAGAAACTGCCATTTGTTTACCGCAGCCACGATGCTCCCAATGAAGATAGTTTGGCTTCTTTCGCTCAATTTGCAGCGCGTTTTGGATATAAAATCAGTACCAAATCAGAGAAAGAAACCGCTAAGTCGCTCAACACCCTGATGCATGATGTAGAGGGTACCAAAGAGCAAAATGTGCTCACTACGCTGGCCATACGTTCGATGGCCAAAGCCATCTACACCACCAAAAAGCACAGTCATTACGGTTTAGCGTTCGATTATTATACCCATTTCACCTCCCCCATCAGACGTTATCCCGATATGATGGTTCATCGTTTATTAGAACACTATTTAGCCGGTGGAAAAGCGGTCAATGAAGAATCATACGAAAAAATGTGTGGACATTCTTCCCAAATGGAGAAAAAGGCTGCTGATGCAGAACGCACATCCATTAAATACAAGCAGGCGGAATTCTTGCAGGATCAGATTGGCACCGTCTATACAGGCATTATCTCCGGTGTAACCGAATGGGGTATGTACGTAGAAATCGAAGAAAATAAATGTGAGGGTATGGTGCGTTTACGCGATATCACGGATGATTTTTATTCCTTGGATGAGAAGAATTATGCCATCATAGGGCAGCGTAAAAAGAAACGTTATCAACTAGGTGATGAGGTGGAGATAAAAGTAAAAACGGTTAACTTGGCTAAACGGCAGATAGACTTTACGCTCATCGTTTAAGGAGATATCACCTACTTTTTCTATCTTCGCCCTATGTATTCTATAGCTGATCTGCAAACCGTCATTGGTGAAGCATTAACACGTAAGCATTTTTTAAAAGAGCCCACCACTTTATACGAGCCGATTCAATACTTCTTAAATATTGGGGGGAAACGTCTCAGACCTGTTTTGACTTTATTGGCCACTAACATGTATCGTACCCACATTGAGGAGAGCGTATCTGCCGCAATGGCCATAGAAATATTCCACAATTTCACGCTTATGCATGATGATATTATGGATGAGGCACCCCTGCGACGTGGAAAAGTAACGGTGCACAAGAAGTGGAATACTAATAGCGCTATTTTATCAGGAGACGCCATGCTCATCCTCGCCTATCAATTATTGGCAGATAGTCCTTCAGAACATCTACCCGAAGTATTACGGGTCTTTAACAAAATGGCACAGGAGGTTTGCGAAGGACAGCAGCTGGATATGGATTTTGAAGAAACTTCAACCGTATCGGAGGAAGTGTATATCAACATGATCAGGTTAAAAACTTCGGTATTATTGGGTGCAGCCTTGGAAATCGGGGCTATTTTAGGTGGAGCCAATCATAAAGATCGAAAATTGATCTATGATTTTGGTGTTCATATGGGGATTGCATTCCAATTGCAAGATGATATTTTAGATGTATATGGAGATCCATTAAAATTTGGAAAGCAGGTTGGTGGTGACATTATTGAAAATAAGAAGACCTTTTTGTTAATAAACGCATTACAATTAGCTCAAAATAAAGACGCAGAAGAGCTGAAGCATTGGTTTAGTAGCACGGAATTCAACCCAGAGGAGAAAGTCCGCGTTGTTCGCGCTATTTTCGACAAGCTGGGCATCAAACAACTTGCTGAAGAAGCCAAAGCGAATTATGCTCATAAAGCCTATGCATCACTTGATAAGGTTGACCTTCCGAGCGAAAAAAAACGATCACTGATAGCTTTTGCGCAAAATCTCTTGATCAGAGAGTCCTAAAACAGGCGTCTTTGGCATCATAATACCTACTCATGACCGCTATTTTAGTGTTCACATGCACTTTACAAAAAATTAATTTACAAGAAATGAAGCAGTTAGTTTCAACACCCCAAAAAAGGCAAATTTAAATTTGTTAAAACCAATGGAGTTTGTACTTTTGTGCCGGAAAGTTGGCAGAGTGGTCGAATGCGGCGGTCTTGAAAACCGTTGTCTGTAACAGGACCGGGGGTTCGAATCCCTCACTTTCCGCTGGAAAAAGCACCTTCAAAAAGAGGTGCTTTTTTTATGCATTATCAGGATTCGAACCAGAAGGGTTGGCCGGGGTTCGAACGGATCAAGCGAAAAAATTGGGGGATCACGCGAACTGAAACCTGGTATTAGTAATGGGTGTATAACCATACAACCCCCATATAATCTATATCCTTTTCCGATACTTTACCGATAGGTGTCCGTTAAAACGCCGTTTTTAGGGGGTTTTATCGGAGTATTATAGGATATTACCGGGATAGAGCACGGATAGAGCATGAATAGAGAACGGAGGAAGCACGGTTGAAACGTAAATGTTTTATTTTGCTTGTATGCTGCATTCGTGCTATTTCCCAACGCGTATAGCGATGCCCGAATCCCTTTCCACCTTCCGGAATGGGCTGTATGGATTGTTCGGCACTTATTCCTCGGACAAGCTATTTTATATTGGACGCTTTCCTTCCTATTATTGCAGCGCCATAAACGTCAAATTGAGCGGTTTTCAGCCAGCATCGAACGTGTTAATCTGGCGTGGGTACGATTGATTATGTACGCCGTATTGGGGACGACTGCACTTTGGATACTTGGCAAAAACTATCCATTGATCGCGGAGGTTGTTCCTTTCGGGTATCTTGCGTATACCCTATTCGTTGCTTAATATTCCCTCAACCAACAGGTTATATATCCCATAAGCCAAGCCCAACTACCTGAAGTCATCGAAGCGATAAGCGTTTCCGACAAACGCTATACTTGTTTAACCGAAGATCAAGTTAAAATCCTTCAAGAAAATGTTCATCAGGTCATTATGGAAGAAAAACTTTATCTCGATCCTCTACTCAATTTGCCTTTATTATCCGAAAAGGTCGGTATCGGCACTCACGAGTTATCATTTGTCCTCAACCAAGGTTTCGGCAAAAATTTCTACCAATACATCAATGAACTATGAGTAGAAGAAGCCAAACGGTTATTGGAAGCTCCGAAATTTCGGAACAAGGATATCGCCAGCGTTGCAATATACGCCGGATTCAATTCTAAAACCACGTTCTATACGGCATTTAAAAAAATAACGGGCATGACGCCAAAGGCTTACTTTGCACAGTCCAGTACCTAAGCGATTTGCCGATAACGAGCAGTCAAACCCGTTCACCTGTATCCAGCCGAACGGCTTTCACCAATCCTATGCTGATTATTGCATCATCAAAACAAAAACACGATGATGATGACAGCAAAAACAGTAAAGCAAAGGCCTACAAGGGCTTGGGTACTTTTAGTCGTGGGATTAGTAGTGCTTAGCAGTTCCAAAGTGGAATCAGAACAAGTGAGTTCATTCCCAACAATGATCCCGCATCAAATCGATAGCACATCCATGGATGACTTCACCGGGTATTACCGTTTTCCAAATCGGGTTGCGTATATTCGATTTTTTGATCAAGACGGCCAGTTCGTAGCTCAGCAGACATGGGATGGACGGATTTACCCTTTACACCGTACGGGATCGCGCTCTTTCCAATCGCATGATGAAGCATACCCGATAGCATTCATCGAAGGAACCGAAGGGAAAATCGACAAAGCGAAGATCCTCGACCGGGTAATCTTAGAAAAGGTTTCCTACAATCCTACCCAATATATCACGCTTACTGTGGACCAACTTACGCCGCTCTCGGGGCGATATCGATTCCAAAGAGACAGCAACATGGAAATCAACGTATCGATTCAGGACGGTAAACTCGCTATCAGGCAACTTTGGGATAACAAGACCATGTTGTTTGAAGCGTACTCCCCCACGGATTTCTTTAATGAGGAGCTATCCTTCCCATTGACATTCATCGTCGACAACGGTGTGGTCAAAGAACTTATTTGCCTAGAATCAGACCATTGGAAGAAGGAGGAACATGAATAACTGGATATTCCAAGTGGGCATCTTGATTTGGCTACTCTTGCCGACCGCCTATCTTTCTGCCCAAAGCGTCGCCGATCCGGATTTTCGGTTTGTAACTGAACATCCCCATTATGATAAAGGAAAAGGACCCGTCGTCCTCTATGATGAGGGGCATAACAATCCCTTTAGTCTCAAGGGGCAGTATGCCGCATTTGCCCATGTGCTCGAAGCAGACGGTTACCGATTGGAGACCCACCGCCAAACCATCACTACAGAAACCTTGTTGAATGCCCGTGTGTTCGTAACCGTCAATGCATTGTACGACTTGGGAAATTGGGATCTGTCGACAGGCAACGTTTATACCGACGAAGAAGTCGAAACCCTATACAATTGGGTGCATCAACATGGAGGAGCCCTTTTCCTCATCACCGACCAGACGCCCGCTGCAGGTTCGGTCAGTAATCTTGCTGCGCGCTTCGGTTTTAACCTCATCAATGGTTTTGCACAGCGGAAAGATGGTCAACCCGAGATGTTCTCCCGTGTGAGGGGTAATCTCACGGCTAATCCGATCACCGATGTCGAAGGCTTTGCAATAGACAGTATCCGATGTTGGGTAGGAACCGGATTTTTGCCACCGCCTGATGCCACCATAGTTTCGTCGCTGGGCAAAGACTATGACATATTCCTCCCGTCTGAGGAGTCTGAGATGAACCATCCTGTTGCTGCCTCCGTTCCGAAAATCACGGGTATAGGTTTAGCCAACGGCGCTATCTTGCAATGCGGGCGCGGAAGGGTATTTCTATTTGCCGATGCCGCTCCGTTTTACGCCCTGTTACGGGGGATCAAAAGCACTAAACGAGGCATGAACCATCCCGACGCAACTCAGAATGCCCAGTTTCTTTTGAATATCATCCATTGGTTGGACAAACCGTATTGAGGACCCTTGGGAAATGGCATAGTGGCGATGGACTCGTCACTATGCTTCATCTCTGGTATTGTTCTCGTTTGCTATATAGACCAATTTAAAAGCCTGATTGGTGATCATATCCATGATCAGGTTGACATATGTTGTTTCATCCAGATTAGTTCTGAATGCAAAAAGCACCTCTTTACAGAAAGCCACTTGCTCTCTTGTTCTTACTGTTATCAAATTTACCCGCAGTATCTGGTCTATATATGCTTTCAGTGCGCTGGGCACTGACCAATTATACATATCCCAAGACAATAACATCCGCCTCCTTTAATTATTTGATCAATTGGCTACTTATACAAATCCTGTTGAGCCATCGACCGAGTAAAATAAAAGAGGCTATTGGTAGGTTGGGTTTCTTTTTCTATTTTTCCTTTAGAAAGTAATTCTTTCAGGCGGCGAGCCAATTCCTTCTCAAAAAATACTTGTCAATTTTTCGGTTGTACCGCACAGATCCTCCCCATAACTTTGTATTATTACCAACAGATATTTTAATCATGCAACTCTCTATTGATATCATGTACAAAGCGATTGTAGAAAAGGACACCTCTTTTGAGGGGGTATTTTTTACTGCTGTCAAAACAACGGGCATTTTCTGCAGGCCATCGTGCACGGCCAGAAAACCTAAAAAGGAAAATGTGGAGTTTTTCAAAACCTCTAAAGAGGCTATTTTAAGCGGTTATCGGCCCTGCAAAATATGCAATCCGTTAGAAAAATTGAACGAAACCCCTCCTTTTGTCAAACTAGTCTTAGATGAATTGGCGGCCAACCCATCCAAAAAATTCAAAGACGAAGATCTCCTTCAGCGAGGAGTTGATCCCAGTAAAATACGGCGTTGGTTCCTAAAAAATCATGGCATTACTTTTCAGGCATACCAAAGGATGTTTAGAATCAACAGTGCCTTCAAAAAAATTCAAAATGGAGAAAGTGTTATCTCCAGCGCATTTGATGCAGGCTATGAATCCTTAAGCGGTTTCACCGATTCTTTTAAAAACGTTTTTGGTGTATCACCCAAAAACAGTAAAGTGCAACAGATCATCGATTTAAAAAGGATAGAAACACCACTCGGAACGATGTATGCCTGTGCTGTCAAAGAAGGCATTTGTCTGCTGGAATTCACCGATAGAAAAATGCTCGAAACAGAACTTAAAACACTTTCTAAAGTGCTGAATGCAACCATTGTTCAGGGCGAGAACGAACATTTTGAAATATTAGAACAGCAATTAAATGAATATTTTGAAGGCAAAAGAAAATCTTTTACTGTCAAACTTTTTACTCCCGGCTCTGCCTTCCAGCAATCGGTTTGGACCGCTTTACAAAATATTCCATACGGGGGCACAAAAAGTTATCTACAACAGGCTATTGCCATCGACAAACCGGCGGCCATCCGCGCCGTAGCCAACGCCAATGGTATGAATCGAATCTCTATACTCATTCCCTGTCATCGGGTAATAGGCACCAATGGCAGTCTAACAGGATATGGTGGTGGCATATGGAGAAAAAAATGGCTGCTGGAAATGGAGAAAGCAAATCTGTAAACGAGTATATGGAATTCAGCAAAAACATATTACCCATAGATGGAGAGGCTTATTTTTTCCCTGGTTTCTTTCCGGCGACAGATAGCAACCAGTTATGGAATGCTTTACAGGAGTGCATTGAATGGAAACAGGAGCCTGTTGTCATCATGGGGAAAAAAATCATGCAACCTCGCTTAACGGCTTGGTATGGGGAGGATGGGAAATCATATCGTTATACAGGTGTCTCTATGTACCCGCATCCGTGGACAACTGAGCTATTATACATAAAAGAACAGATAGAACAGTTATCAGATCATGTTTTCAATAGCGCATTGCTCAACTTCTACCGCAATGGAATGGATAGCGTGGGCTGGCATCGCGATAACGAAAAATCGCTCGGTATAAACCCCGTTATTGCGTCAGTAAGCTTTGGTACTCCACGCACTTTCCATCTACGCCATTATCATCAAAAGGATATCAAAGTAAAAATCCTGCTCACACATGGAAGTTTATTACTGATGCGAGGTGAAACACAACATCATTGGCTTCACAGTATCCAAAAAGAGCCCAAATTGATGGATGGACGCATCAATATCACATTCCGTCAGATTATATAAAATCAAAGCAAAAAACGGGTTTTATCCTTTTGATAATGGGGGTACTTTTGAACCAATAAGAATAAACTATATGGAAACACAACAAGAATTAGATTATAAAAGGATTGCAGCAGCCATCTCTTTTTTGAAAGATAATTTTAAGTCGCAACCCCGATTGGAAGATGCCGCCGCACACGTACACCTCAGTCCGTTTCATTTTCAACGCATGTTTCAACAGTGGGCAGGTGTTACACCCAAGCAGTTTTTACAATATTTAAGTATAAACTATGCTAAAAACATCTTAAAGGGTACCGGTGCAAGTCTGTTTGACACTGCTTATGAAACCGGGCTCTCCGGAACCGGTAGACTACACGATCTCTTCATTAAAGTGGAGGGAATGACGCCAGGCGAATATAAAAACGGTGGTGAGCATTTACAGATCAACTATAGCTTTGCAGATAGTCCCTTCGGCCCTATCTTAGTCGCCTCAACACATAAAGGCATCTGCCACATGGCCTTCGTAGATCAGGGAAATGAAGAAGCATTGCACCACTTAAAATCGCTTTTTCCGAATGCACATTATACACAGCTGGTAGATACTATCCAACAAAATGCACTCTTTATTTTTGGGCAGGACTGGAAAAAGCTGGATCAGATCAAATTGCACCTAAAAGGCACCGATTTTCAGCTAAAAGTATGGGAGACATTACTCGCCATACCCGTTGGCGGATTAACTACATATGGCGACCTAGCAAAGAAGGCTGGTTATATAGGTGCGTCACGTGCGGTCGGCACGGCTGTTGGAAGTAATCCTGTAGCTTTTTTAATCCCTTGTCATCGCGTCATCAGATCTACTGGAGAAACCGGCAATTATCATTGGGGAGTATCCCGTAAAAATGCACTTATCGGTTGGGAAGCAGCACAAATAAACCCTGTTTCATGAAAACTATTCAAGAAAGAATCGACACCTACGATTGGGAAAAAATCACGGATAGTTTACACGATAGGGGGTTCGCTATGGTTACCAATCTAATAAATGATGCAGAGTGTGAAGCCCTGAAGGAAGGTTATATGGATGCCAACAGCTATCGCAAAACCGTTCCTATGGAACGCTATCGATTCGGTAAAGGTGAATATAAATACTACGACTATCCCTTGCCCGAACTAATCAGTACGCTCAGAGAAAATGTCTATCCAAAATTGGTGCCGATCGCCAATAGATGGATGGAAGTACTCGGTATCACTACGCGCTATCCAAACACCCATCAAGAGCTAAAAATGCATTGTCATGACCACGGACAAACAAAACCGACTGCTCTTATTTTAAAATACAGTACAGGAGGTTATAATACATTACACCAAGACCTCTATGGAGCTGTTTTTTTCCCGATGCAAATCGTTTTAATGCTTAATCAGCCGGGCACGGATTATACCGGTGGCGAATTGGTTATGACCGAGCAGCTTCCCCGGGCACAATCGAGAGCCAATGTACTGATCCCTAATAAAGGTGACATGCTTATTTTTACGACTAATTTTCGACCGGCCAAAGGTACCCGGGGTTATTATCGTATTCAAATGAAACATGGAGTGAGTACGGTGCATAGTGGTGATCGGCATTCACTGGGCATTATTTTCCATGATGGGCAGCGCTAATCTATTTTTTCCTTGGGTCTGAGGGATAAACTCCGCCACAAGTAAAAAACCATATAGGACTCCCAGCCTTTCCCGATTTTGAATGAAAGGTTAATTTTTTGACAATGGTATTCAAAGATACCGTATTTTGTGAAATCATCCTATTGAACTGTTATGGAATGGGTTTTCATGACGGTTCATCTGCGCATCTTATGCGACCTTTTTAATACATTCATAAGGCTGGCTTAAATAGCAACAAGTAGTTCAGGCACTTTTTCTGGTGCCTGCATATACATTGTTCCCCATTGGTCCATTAGGTTAATTATAGGAATCAGCGATTCACCCAATTCAGTTAAATGGTATTCCACTTTCGGAGGTAATTGCGCAAAAACAGTTCTAGAAATAACACCTTGCTCTTCCAATTCTTTCAATTGTTGGTTAAGCACTTTTCTAGTGGCTAAAGGATTACGTCTTTGCAGTTGACTTGGTCGATAATCACCGTTTTTTATATTAAACAGTAAACAGGGTTTCCATTTTCCTCCGATAATATCCATGATGGTACCCATTCCGCAATCTATATTTTTAGGGATTTTTCTCTCGTACATAACGAACTTTTTTACAAACATACTAACATTATACAAAAAGAATCATATGTACTAAAAAGTACCTATGCTACAATAAAGTACGTTATTGCGAAACAGTATGTATGCATTTATTTTTGCATACATCAAAAAGAATTCATTTTTTCATTTTAATATTATTTTTCATGATTAAATCAAATATCACATATTACCTGTTAGTAGCTATTATTGCAACTCTTACCAGCTTATTTACTTCAATCGTAAAAGCTCAGAATAGAAAAAATCAATACCTGGACCAAGCTTCGGCCTATAAAATGAAACTAGGCGCTATCGAAATCACTACTTTCTCAGACGGAAGCGTGAACCAAGAGCTAAAAAAATTATTGTTGAATACGACGCCTACTGAAATTGATCGTCTAACCAAAGAAAATTTTCAATCAGACAATGTAGAAGCATCCGTTAATACCTTTTTGTTCGATTTGGATCATCAAACAATTATGATTGATGCTGGAACTTCTGATTTATACGGCCCTTCGTTAGGCCATCTTCCAGAAAATCTACGCAAAGCAGGCATCGACCCGCTTGCTATCAATGCGATTTTAATTACACACATTCATACCGATCACACGGGCGGATTGATGGATGGCAATAAAATGGTTTTCCCAAATGCCACTGTTTACATTTCAAAGACGGAAGTTGATTTCTGGATGAGTGATGAAAATTATAAAAATGCACCTGCCGACAAGAAAGTTTATTTTGAAGAAGCACGCTTGAAAGTAATGCCGTATATCAAAGCAGGAAAAGTAAAAGTCTTTGAATTTGGAAAAGAGTTGTTCCCCGGGTTGAAACCAATTAACATCCCTGGTCATACACCTGGTCATACCTTGTATGAATTGACAAGCAAAGAAGATAAAATTTTATTTATTGGCGATATGGTGCATGCTTTATCGGTACAGTTTCCAGATCCTGCTGTTTCTATTCTTTATGATATTGACCCTGTTTTAGCTGCACAAACTAGAGAAAAAATATTCGCACTAGCAGCCGAAAAAGGCTATTGGGTAGCAGCGCAGCATATTTCATTTCCTGGTATCGGACATATCAAAAAAGCATCTATCGGTTACAGATGGTATCCTATCAACTATACAACGCAATCAGATGGTCGTGGACAATAAAATCAAAACTAAAAGCGAAGGAAAAATAAGAATTCTTCTTTGGCTTATTTGTTGCTTCACAGCACAAATTACTTCGGCGCAGCCGAATTCGGAAAAAGAAAGTCAAATCGTGGATGCCTTTTATAAAGAAGCATTAAAGCATGCCGCAAAAGACACGAATCTATATTATTTATCAAAAGAAATTGGTCACCGGATGACAGGGAGTGCCGCTGCTGAGAAAGCAGCATTTTGGATCAAACAACAACTTGAAAACCTTCATGCAGACAAGGTTTATTTTCAGCCGGTGATAGTCCCGCATTGGATAAGGGGCGGAAAAGATGAAGCCTACCTACAATTGCCCAACCGAAGCCCTATTCAACTGGACATTTTAGCTTTGTCACCCTCTGTCGCAACAGATGGGATCTTGTCGGCTTCCGTGATCGAAGTAACATCTTGGGAAGCATTGCATCAATTGAACAAGGAGGAGGTGACGGGAAAAATCATCTTTTTTAATCGCTCAATGGACACCAAAATACTGCACACCTTTGATGCTTATTTGGCAATTGCCGATCAGCGTTATCTCGGTGCTGTGGAAGCAGCGAAGAAAGGCGCAGCTGCAATTTTAATACGCTCGCTGACTTTGAGTCAGGATGATTATCCACATACCGGAGCCATGTTATACAAAGAAGGGATCAAGAAAATTCCTGCTGCTGCATTAAGCTTGAACAGTGCAGATCGGTTGAGTTCCGCCCTAAAAACAAATCCCCAACTAAAAGTGCAGTTGCAAACCAATGGACAAATTTTGCCTAATATACAATCAAACAACGTGATCGCAGAATTAAAGGGGAGCGATTTTCCTGAGGAAGTCTTAAGTATTGGGGCGCACATTGACTCTTGGGATGTGGGGGAAGGAGCCAGTGATGATGGAACCGGAATTGTGCAAGCCATCGAAGCGTTGCGATTATTCAAAATGCTAGGCATTCAGCCGAGACGAACTATTCAATTTGTTTTTTATATGAACGAAGAAGCTGGCGCACACGGGGGAATCGAGTATGCAAAATTGGCTCAGAAAAGTAATAATCATTATTTAGCAGCTATTGAGTCAGACGCAGGTGGTTTTCTTCCGGTTGGATTTAGAGCCGATGGCCAACCCCAATCGCTGCAAAAATTGCAAAAATATTTGAAGGCTCTGTCCCCATACGGAATGGCTGATTTGCAAACGAATCAGCGTGGCGTAGACATCGCCCCAATGAAAGACATCGCCACTTTATTATTGAGTCTGAATTGCGACGATCATCGCTTATTCGATGTTCATCATAGCGCAAAAGACACTTTTGAAAAATTAAATCGTCGAGAGGTGGCACTGGGTGCCGCGGCCATGGCTGCTTTGGCCTATATCATTAATCAAAATGGATTGTAATATGAAATTAAAAAGTTTGCTTTTTTTAGTAGGATTATTTTCAGTAGGAATGCATGTGCGTGCGCAACAAGCTCCTTATAGTGACTACCGTATAGTAGAAAACAATTTGTCCACTTCTGGGCTTTTAGGTGTCACACAAGCGGATTCTTCTATCAGTTTCGAGGTAGAAGTGCAGCATATCTTTCAAAAAATAGATAAGATTTTGTCAAAAACGAAAACCAACAAGTCTCAAATTTACAAAGTAGAGGTCTATCTAACGGACTTGAAATATTTTACCCAATTCAATGATTTGTATAAAGCCTATTTCAACGCTCCTTATCCAGTAAGAACGTGTGTAGGTGTTAACGCGCTTGTCTCACATGCCAGAATAGAAATAAGTTTGGAAGCAACAGTTAGCCCCTGAACATATACTCATTGCAGTTAAACTTCTTTTAACTCACCCTGTCTAGCAGACAAGCTACGCCATAAATAAAATACTAAATAAGATTCACAACCGCGGAAAGTGCTAAAAAACTGTCGCATACCTTCCATGTCGTCCTTATTTTCGATCACCCTTAATTGCAGCAAGGCCTTTATTAAGCCGGCATCACCATAAGGAATGCACGAACGTTCATGCAAGCTCTTCATCAATGCATAATTAGCCGTCCACACACCCACACCTTTCAGTTCAGTGAGGTGCTTTAAGCGCGCTTTTAAATTAGGCAGAGCCTTTAGCTGGCTTTTACTAATCCTTTTCTCTGCAAAGGCTGTCGCTAGTTCGATCAGATAGGAGATTTTACTACGCGAGAATTGCATCTCTTTTAGAATGGTCGGATCGGCATGCTGCATGTTTTCTGCAGAAGGAAATAAATAATAGGTCTCGCCCTCATAGTTAATAGACTGACCGTAATAACTCACTAAGCGTTTTTTTAGGCGGTAAGCGAATGCCAAGTTAATTTGTTGTCCAATGATGCACCAAGCTAATGACTCGAATAAATCGGGGATTCCCATAAGGTGTAAGCCTTTATAAGCATCAAGCATATAGTTTGTACGACTATCAGCATGTAAGCATCGATAAAAATCGTTCAAATCATACTTCAAATCAAACCAGTGCTGCATATAATCTTGTAAGTGTTTCTTGGTCTCTTCTCCGGTATCGCCACTTAATATAAGGATCGATAGCTGTCTCCCCTCGCTTAGTACATCAAACAACACAGGCTCATTAGCCACCAATAATGCTTTCCGAACTCGATTAGGACGAAGTTGATATAAGCAATCATCGTAACCCCTATCTAAAAACCATCGGCACTCATCAAAATTGAACAAAGGTGGGGTGTTGAGCTTAATCAGATATTTTTGCATATGTAAAGGTAATCAGCCTTCGCTTAAATCGGCAACCCGAATATTGCTGCATATTCTTTTAACCAAAAAAAGGGAAACTTGCTAAGTTTCCCTTCTCATTCATTTAATGTGAATAGTCTTTATTATTTATTAAAATAGCTAATTATAATATTGGCCAATTCTTCACCGATTCTTTCCTGCGCTTCGTTTGTTGCCGCTCCGATATGAGGTGTTAAGGAAACTTTGGGATGCGTCAATAACGCTTTTCTAGGTGTTGGCTCGCTATCAAATACGTCCAAACCGGCAAAAGCGACTGTTCCATCATTTAAAGCATCTATTAAAGCCTCTTCATCGATGGTTCCACCTCTAGAAGCATTCACAATTCCCGCACCTTTCTTCACCAGTTTAAATTCTTCTTTCCCCAATACTGCCTTTTCCAAAAATGGCACATGCAAACTGATAAAATCAGCCTGTTGGATCAATTCTTCGGTGCTCGCCTGTTTAACAGGTACATCCACAGAAACACCACCGGATAGGTGTAAGGTTAAGGTTTTAGGAATCTCCACAAAGTCACTAGCAATTACGTTCATTCCAACACCCAGGGCTACTTTAGCTGTTTCCTGACCAATACGTCCGAAACCAATGACGCCCAAGGTTTTACCTTTTAATTCTACCCCTTTAGCATAGGCTTTCTTTAAGCCAGCAAAATTCGTATCTCCCTCCAATGGCATTTTACGATTGGAATCGTACAGGAACCGAACCCCATTGTAGAGATGTGCAAAAACCAGCTCCGCAACAGATTGTGAAGAAGCAGCGGGTGTATTTACTACAGCAAGGCCTTTGGAGCGGGCATACTCTACATCAATATTATCCATACCTACGCCACCTCTACCGATGAGCCTCAAATTAGGACATGCATCTATCAACTCTTTTCTAATCTTCGTGGCACTTCTTACCGTTACTGCATCGTAGGCTTGCAGCTTTTCGTTCAATTCTTCTTGTGGAATATGATTTGTATCAACGGTAAACCCAGCTTTTTCTAGCAATTCCTTTCCAAATGGGTCAATACCGTCATTTGCTAATAATCTCATTTGTTATATATGATTAAATTAATCACCCAAAATCCTCTTGCCAACTGCGAAGGATCATTAAGGTAATTGTTCCTTTAAATTTGTTAAAAATTAAGCGTTTTTCTCAGCGAACTCCTGCATTAAATCAACTAAGGTATTAATGCTTGTAATGGTCAACGCATTGTAGATAGAGGCCCTGAATCCGCCAACACTTCGATGTCCCTTTAATCCTACCAATCCTCTCTCTTCTGTTAAAGCCAGAAAAGCTTTTTCCAGCTCAGGGTTTTCCATAACGAAGGTTACGTTCATACGCGAGCGGAAATCAAGCTCCGCAGTACCTCTAAATAGTGGGTTCCGATCGATTTCATCATAAAGCGTACGCGCTTTAATAATATTTTCACGTTCGATTTCGACTACTCCGCCTTTTGATTTCAACCAACGTAAGTTTAATAGAGAGACGTAGATCGCATACACCGGAGGTGTATTGTATAAAGAACCAGCCTCTGCATGTTTACGGTAATCAAATATGGAAGGGATATCACGACCGGTTTTTCCCAATATATCATTTTTTACAATCACCAAAGTAACACCTGCTGGTCCCATGTTTTTTTGTGCACCCGCATATATTAAACCATAATCGGCCACATTGATCTGGCGGCTCAATATATCAGAGGACATATCACACACTAATGGAATAGGAGATTCCGGTGTTTCAAATAACTCCGTACCGTAAATGGTATTATTAGAAGTGTAATGAAAATAGGCAGCATCTGCCGGTACTTCAAAATCCGTTGGCACATAGTTGTAGTTGGCATCCTTAGACGAAGCCACTACCTGCACCGTTCCAAATTTCTGAGCTTCCTTATATGCTTTTGACGCCCAGGTTCCGGAATCCAAATAGGCCGCTTTACCGGCCGGTGGCAATAAATTCATCGGTACTACAGCGAATTGTTGACTGGCACCACCCTGCAAAAATAATACAGAATATCCCTCCGGCACAGCTAACAACTCCTTCACTAATGCTTCTGCTTCTTCAATAACTGCTTCAAATGCTTTTGAACGATGAGAAATTTCCAGAATAGATAAACCCGAATTATTAAAATCAATTATTGCTTCTGAAGCTTCTTTAAAAACCTCTTGAGGTAGAATGCACGGCCCCGCACCAAAATTATGTTTCATTACTGTTTATATAGATTTAAAAGTGAGCATTAAAATAATAGATTTTGCCTTTAAGCCGTTTGAAAACATTGCATATTAGCAAAATTATTTTTATTAGGCAAATGTAAAGTTTTTATGAAAATAATTCAAAGTTTTACACCTTTTGTTACAAAAATAATCGAAATATTTTTCCCCACTTAAACAGATAGTAATATAATCTTTAACAGTGAACGATAAGCGATAAGCAGTTAATTTTAAAAACAAAAAAGGAGCCATAAAGCTCCTTTCACTAATATCTATCTTAAAAAAAATTTAAACGGCTTTTATCCCCGGTGTCACCGCCTTTAACAAACGAATGGATGCTAATGGATCTTTTGCCGAAAAAACGGTATTACCGGCTACCAGTACATCTGCACCGGCTTCTAGTAGGCTAAGCGCATTTTCATGATTAACGCCGCCGTCAATCTCTATCAACAAATGATTGTTTCTTCCCTGAGCCAATAAACGCAATTCGTGGATTCTCCTATAAGTGCTCTCTATAAATTTCTGACCCCCAAACCCGGGATTCACAGACATGACTAATACCTGATCGATATCCTCTATAATATCATTTAAATGAGCGATGGGTGTATGTGGATTGATCGCTACGCCGGCATTACAACCCAGCTCTTTAATTTTCTGCACCGTACGATGCAGATGTATACAAGCTTCATAATGTACCGAAATATTACTTGCCCCTGCTTCTTTGAACTGCGTTAAATACCTGTCTGGCTCCACAATCATCAAATGCACATCCAAAGGTTTTTTTGCATAACGTTGAACCGCCGCAAGTACTGGAAAACCAAAAGATATATTGGGCACAAACAAACCATCCATAATATCAATATGGAACCAATCTGCCTCACTTTCGTTCACCATTTCAATATCACGTTGAAGATTAGCAAAGTCGGCTGCTAAAATGGACGGAGCTATTAAATGTTTCATTGAATCGAATATTTTTTTTTAAATGATTGAAGGCTACTCTCTCCGTTAAAATGGAAAGAGTAGCCCCTTATCTTTTATACAGTTCAACTACTGCTCTTGTTTATTTTCTGTTCTTTCAGGACGCGGGATCAATGCTTTACGCGAAAGTTTCAATTTCCCTTGTTTATCGACATCCAGCAACTTCACCTTCACGACTTCTCCCACTTCAAAAATGCCGTCCATCGTTTCATAGCGTTTCCAGTCAATTTCAGATATATGCAACAAGCCGTCTTTGCCAGGCATGATCTCCACAAAAGCACCAAAAGGCATGATGGATTTCACTTTCCCCTCGTATACTTCTCCAACCTCTGGTTTCGCAGCAATACCTCTGATACGGCTTACGGCAGCATCGATAGACTCTTTATTATCAGCAAATACCTGAACAATACCCTTACCATCCACTTCTTCTATCGCAATAGTTGTTCCTGTTTCACGCTGCATTTCCTGAATGATTTTTCCACCAGGCCCGATAATCGCACCGATAAATTCTTTATCGATTGTTAGGCTCACGATACGTGGTGCATGTGGTTTATAATCCACTCTTGGTGTATCGATGGTTTTAAGCATTTCGTCCAAGATGTGTAAACGGGCTTCTTTAGCTTGATAAAGTGCTTCTTTCAACACTTCCCATTTCAAGCCATTTATTTTCAGGTCCATCTGACAGGCAACGATACCTTTGCTGGTTCCTGTTACTTTAAAATCCATATCACCCAAGTGATCTTCATCACCCAAGATATCGCTTAATACGGCGTATTTACCAGTTTTATCATCTGTAATCAATCCCATTGCGATACCCGATACCGGAGATGTAATTTTCACACCTGCATCCATTAAGGCTAAAGTGCCCGCACAAACGGTAGCCATGGAGGAAGATCCGTTTGATTCCAGGATATCCGACACCACCCGGATGGTATAAGGATTTTCTTCCTGACTTGGCAATACTTGTTTCAGGGAGCGCAGAGCCAGGTTACCGTGTCCTACCTCTCTACGGCCGGGGCCTCTGTTAGGTCTAACCTCTCCAGTGGAGAAACCAGGGAAATTATAATGTAAAATAAAGCGGTTATAGCCATTAATAAAGGCACCGTCAATCATCTGCTCATCGTCTTTTGCCCCTAAGGTAACCGATGTAAGCGATTGTGTTTCACCTCTTGTAAAGATAGCCGATCCATGTGCAGCAGGTAAATAATCTACTTCGCTCCAGATAGGTCTAACCGTACGCACATCACGACCGTCCAAGCGGATACCTTCATTCAATATCAGGTTCCTAACAGCATCGTACTGTACGTCATGGAAATATTTTTTTGCCAGGAAAACGGTTTCGTCATCTACCTCTTCTCCTAAGGTCAAGGCAAATGCTTCGGCGATATCGGCAAATTTAGCCGAGCGTTCTTTTTTAGAAGAGCCAGATTTGGCCACTTCATATACGCTTTCGTAAGTAGCAGCATAAACACGCTCTTTCAGTTCCGGGTTACTTGGCTCGTGATTATAAACACGTTTCTCTGTATTACCTACCAATTCGGCAAGTTCCACCTGTGCCTGTACCTGAATTTTGATGGCGGCATGTGCAAAAGCAATGGCTTCTACCATTTCCTCTTCCGAAATCTCTTTACTTTCGCCTTCTACCATCACGATATCGTTGGCAGAACCTGCAACAATAAATTCAAGCGTCGCTCTTTGCAGTTCGCTCAGCAAAGGATTGACGATCAATTTGCCATCCACCTTGGCTACACGCACCTCCGATATAGGTCCGTTAAAAGGAATATCCGAAACGGCTAATGCCGCTGACGCAGCCAATCCGGCTAATGCATCTGGCATAATATCTTTATCAGCAGAAATCAAGCTGATCATTACCTGCGTATCCGCGTGGTAATCTTCCGGGAATAAGGGGCGTAATGCACGGTCTACCAAGCGGGAAATGAGAATTTCATAGTCGGATAAACGGGCCTCACGGCGTAAAAAACCTCCGGGAATACGTCCCGTTGCTGCATATTTTTCTTGATAATCAACCGATAAGGGCAAAAAATCAGTACCGGGTTTTGCTTCTTGTGCAGAAACTACCGTCGCTAAAAGCATGGTTTTACCCATTTTAACTACGACAGAACCGTCTGCTTGTTTCGCTAATTTACCGGTTTCAATCTCGATCTGGCGGCCATCGCCAATATCGAATGTCTTTTTAATTACGTTGTAACTCATGTTTTCTTCGTTGATGCGTTGGTCGTCTTTAAAAACGCACCCTTTTATTATTTTATAGACTTTTTATTTTGGCACAAAGGTAAATAAAAAAAGCCATCACTTTAAGGATGGCTTTGTTAAATTGTTTAACAAGACTTAAACTTTATGGATGGCTGCTAAAATAGCTCGCACTTCATCCGCTTGCCGCGTACCGATCAATAAGCTATTCCCTTTTTTTGTTAACAATTGTATCCCCCATTTACCGGCTACATTGTAGGCCTTGCCACCCAGTCCCCATCGCACACCCCAGCCTCCGAATTCACTTAGTGCCGAATACTGACGCAGGTGAGCCTTCTCCAGATCTTGCCATTCAAATTTTCTAAAGGACCAATGAAAAGGAAAAAATTTCACATAGATACCATCTTCCTTAATAAAGGTTTCGAGTTTGGATAAGGCAAATAATAAGATTACGAGTAGCATGATCGTAGTGGGAAAAACCAGCGCGAAATAATTGATATCACCTCCCTTGATCCAATGATTAGCAAGATTATAAATCAGGGCAAGGGTCATGATCAATAAAGGCAGCCATAACCACCATTGACGAAAACGCTGTATTTCGTGAAATTGTACTTCTTGTTTTTTCATAAATTACATTTAATCAATAATTGTATGTTTTATTTATCATTCATTTCTTCACCTTTATAACAGTGTCACATGGCTATAGAACCAAGGCAAGAAAAAACCGAGCCCTATCATTCCGATAACGATACCTACTACGAAGAGTATAATCAGTTTCGCTCCCCTACCATTGCTTGCTGTATGGAAACCCGCAAACAGCAGCCAAAAAGTAATAACCGCCAATAAAAGCTGTACCGCAGACATCAGCAATATGGGCCAGATAGAGAACGTTTCCAACGCAGGCCCTTCCGCAGTCAGCTGTTTTAACATCAGATCCGATTGTTTGAACATAAATCCATTGATATTAAACAGACAAACTAAATAAAATGGCGCCCTCGAAATTAACACCACATTCAGCATATCAATAAGTCTGGTACGTTTGTTAATGAAAAGCCCCATCAGAAAGAGACTAACGCTTGTCCATAAAACAATCAGCAGATTATCTACCAACGGTACATAAAAAGGTGTGCCGGACTGTAAAGGAGCGACCTTGAAGGTTCCCACATAGCGTATATCCAACAGATAAGCCATCAGCCAGCCAAACAATGTAATCAAACAGCCAATAAACAGCTGGTTGCGCGTACTCAGATTTTCAAATAAAGTGTAGATTTTTCTATTCATATGCATCCAATAAAGGTTTAACTTTCGTAATTAAATCATCCAATTTATTCCTGACAGTTGGATAGCTCTTACCCATCTGTTTCGCCATTTCTTTTAAGCTCCCACTATTCACTAAAAATTGAAGCACAAAATGCTGTTCTTCGGCGGATAGACTCAGCATCTCCGGCAGTGGAAAATTACCGGACACCTGTGTTTTGCATACCTCACAACTAAGCTGTGATACAGACAGTGCGTGCTGACAACTCGGACAGATAACGGGCAATTTTGGCTTCATAAATCATCTATTTCATCAATATATCAAATATAAAAATAAATAATATTAAAACAAAATTGAATATTATTAAAATAAATCACAATAAATAAAAAAAGCCTCATAAAAATATGAGGCCTTCGATTTAAGAATTCTCTATTGAAAGATAATCGATTTATTCACGCACATATATTTCCACAATTTCCTGATTGATCCCTAAGCTATCTATCTTCTCTACTCCCTCCTGAATAAGGGAATCGTTTCTCAAGGTAACTTTGAAATGAAAATCGTTTCCCTCCCAGTCGCGGCCAGAAAAATATGCTAAATGTTCTTCATAATCTTCCCCCGAAAGCTTATAAGTGCCGCCGCCCGCGACAAATATGGGAGATTCTCCTTTTCCTTTCTCGAGATCATGTCTGAAAAAGGAAAAATGTGATCCGTTGAATATCTTGATCATCTTTTGCCCTTCAACAGGAAAGGTAATAGCGGTATCTCCTTTCGTGATCACCTTCGCAGAAACTAATTGCCAGGTGCCAGACAATACAGGATCCGTACCGACTGCCTTTTTATCCTGCTGGTTTTGCTGAGCAGGTTGACAGCCATTTAAAAGAAAGCTTGCCACTAAACAAGCCATCCAAGTGTTCATTTTCATCCTTAAGTCAGTGGATTGTATCCAATACTTTTTCATATACGACTAATTAGGTTAGTTAATGTAACAAAACAACAGATTTTCTATGGAATTAATTGAACAGAAAACAAAAATTATTTACTAACTTTAAATCAGTTATTTAGCTGATAAACATGTGGCTTACACTTACTAAACAGGCAAAGGACGAAGATATTATTGCTGGCATTCGCCAAGACTATCCGCAACGGCAGGTTTGGGAAAATAAATTGTATATAAAGTTCCGCTATTTGATAAAGGATGCTGTATGGAAGCATAAATTGCAGGAAGACGATGCCTCCATGGCTTATTCGGATGCGTTATTGACTGCAATACAGCACATTCACGCGGGTTCTTTTGAGCAGAGATGTTCTTTAAAAACGTATATCTATCGTATATACCAGAACAAGTGTATCGACCGGCTTCGGGCGGGGCAATCAGCCAAACGGCAGACCAACCAAATGGAAGAGCTGGATACGTATCTGGAATCATTGCCCGATCAGCAGCAGGATATTTTACGAAGCCTATGTGTTAAATACGAAGTAGCCAGTTTAAAACAGCGTATTCAATTGATGGATGAGCGTTGCAAAAAGATTATTCTGGCCTGGGGAGAGGGTTATCGAGATAAGGAAATAGCCGAAGAACTGGGCTATCAATCGGCCGCGGTGGTCAAAACATCCAGGCTTCGGTGTTTAGAGAAGTTAAAGAAGTCTTATCAGACAGCTAAAGGTTTAATAACAACAACAAATGGAAGAGCGGATTGAACGATATTTTGATGCCGAACTGACGGAAGCAGAAAAGCAGCAATTGGAAGCAGATTTCTCCGCTAACCCTGATTTAGTGGATGATGCCGCTTTTTATCTGCAAAGCAAGATTGCTGCCAAGCAGGCCGCTTATGGGGTTTTGCTGAAAGAAAAACATGGACAGTGGAACGGATTAGAACAAGAGCCACCCAAACGTTTAGCGAAGGGCGGTTGGATCAGCATTGCCGCTGCTGTATTATTAATTGTATCTTCCGTCTTCTACTTCAATAATCCATTTCAATCCGATTTAAGCAATCGTGCCGAACAGTATGTAGCCACGCATTTAAAAGAACTACCGTTACAACTTGGCGACGAAGAAGTTTCTTTGCAGGGAGCGATCCAAGCCTATAATCAGCAACAATATGAAGCTACCATAACGCTGGCTGACACCTACCTTGCTCAACGTCCAGCAGACACCGAAGCACTTAAAGTTTTGGGCTTGGCGCATTTGCAAAAAGGAGAATACGACCAAGCTTTAGATTATTTCCAACAACTTAGTGCCCAGACAGCGCTTTACAGCAATCCGGGAAAATACTATGAAGCGCTTACCTACTTGTTACGCAAAGCGGATGGTGATGAGGTACAAGCGAAGCAGTTGTTGCAGGAAGTAATTGCAAAGGATTTGGAAGGAAAACAAGATGCCCTAAAATTATTGGAATAAATGAATTAAACCCCTTTATTATGACAACAACCAAATTACAAAACGCTTTACTCCGCAAGAACGGCGAGTTTATTGTGCGAGACCAGATTATTTTTCAATACCCCAAAGCCATCACTACACAGCAGGTGAAGGCGCAGGTAAATTATCTGCTCGGTAAAAAGGCTTTAAAAGCCAATGTGGAAGTTAGACTATTGGATAAAAACAAGCATATTTTCCATATTTCCGGACCAGGGGTGCATAGTTGGGGACCGGAATTAGTAGCAAAGTTTACTAGTCCCAAGCCACCAACTCCACCTCCACCACCTATTTACCCAATATCTATAATAAAAAATGCAGTAATAACTCAACAAAAAGGATTGAAAGTCGATGTGGTTTTTAAGGCCAGTGGATATAAACTTAGGTAACGCGCGCCATGTTTTCCTTGTTTTGATGTTCTTTTTTTTGGTTTTTCAAAGTAAAGGGCAAAATTCTTTCACAACGGAAGTTTGGAATCGTTTCCATGACTTAACACAACAAACCACGCACAATCAAATAGAAGGATTTCAAATTCTCAGGGAAGAATTTGTCCAAAAAGGCATAACAACAGATAGTACCTATACAAATTTACTATTTTTATACGCCGCCGCCCATTTCAAAAACAGCGACGTTGAAAAGGGAATAGCGCTATTAAAACACGCTATTGATATAGGCTTTAAATATCCGGATAGAACTCCTACCGCATACATGTCAAAGTATTATTTTTATCTCGGATATTTTCAAATGAAAACCGATAGTACACATCTGGCTCTCGCTAATTTTAAGAAAGCTTATGAGTTTGGCATAAAAGAAAGGAATAAGTGGAAGATCCCTGCTATGGCATGTTACATGCTTGCACATTTATATTTTGATATACAAGATTATGAACATGGTCTTTTTTATTCAAGCTTAGGTATTAATCTTTCGATTAAAGACGATGATTATCTCAATCTCACAAGGAACTTGTACGAACAAATTATAAATTTAAACGAGTTAAATCGTATTAACGATAAAGATTCAAAAATAGATTCACTGCTCGTTCTCGCCAATATTTATGAACCAGAAAATGAAAGAGGAATTTACTATAAACTTGCTGGGGATATAAACGCTAGAGGCAAAAAATATAGTAACGCTAAAAAACACTTACTAGAGGCCGCATACATATACAAAAAAAATGACTTGTCAACAGAGCTTGGAGATATCTATGTAGATCTACACTATCTTGCTGTGTTAATGGACGACTCTTCTTCTATGAATCTTTACCGGAAATTAGCATTAAAATATAACTCCAACACATATAACTTATCAAGATTATTCTATAATATTTCGCTAAGCTACAAGAATGTACACCTCTATGACAAAGTTTTATACAGTTTACAAAAATCGCTAACAACTCTGCCAATAAAATTTTATTCAAGCAGCATTTTAAAAAATCCCACTGCTAACCAAATTAAAAATCTCTCCCAAAAAGACTACGCTTTTACTCCCTTACTAGACAAAGCCGAAATCTTATCCCTGGACACAAACAATAAAACGAATCTCCAATACGCCTTAAACACTTATCAATTACTGGACACCTTGGTTGATTATATCCGTTGGCAACACCAAGGCATGGCCACCAAGCTTTTTTGGCGGGAAAAATTAACCAACCTCTACGAACAAGCCACTGAAACCGCTTATCAATTAAACGATACGGAAAAGGTCTTTTATTTTCTGGAGAAAAGTAGAGCTGTTCTCCTACTCGATCAATTGAACAGCAACGCAGCAAAAAACTTTCTGCCCCAAGCAGAAGCCGACAAAGAAGCGGTGCTGCGCATGCAGATAAGCTATTATCAAAACAAGGGCGATCCAAACGAACAACTCAGTGATTTCCTCCAAGCGCAGGCTAAATTGGATGAATATGTGAAAGACCTCGAAAAACGCTATCCCCGTTATTATGAGTACAAATACAACAATCATGTACCGCGTTTAACCGAAGTACAAGATTATCTAGCAAAAAGTCAACAGAGTTTACTCAGCTATTATGAAGGGAAACAGGGAGTCTATTTGTTAGTGGTCACCCCCGAAAAAAGCCTACTCAAAAAATTAGACTCTGCCAGCTATTATAGCAAAAAGCAGGAGTTGATGTCCTTTTTTGCGCATGCAAATCAAGTCAATCAGCAATATGACAACTATCTACAAACTTCCAATCGCTTTTATCAACTCTTTTTAGCACCCCTAAAGCATCATTTAACACAAAGAGTAATTGTTTCCACCAGCGGCGCGATTATCCCTTTTGCAGCGCTCAGTGCTTCCGCACAAAAAGCGGACTATCTGGTGAATCATTATGCATTCAGCTATACTTATTCCGCTCGGGCTTTACTCAATCAGCAGGTTCATCCTTCCGCTGATAAAACACCAAACTATTTCCTCGGCGTAGCGCCCGTAAATTATCCCTATAAAAGTACTTTGGCAGCGTTACCAACTTCAAGAAAAGCCTTAAAAGACAATCAGAAACTCTTTCAATCTACACTGCTCTTCACCAATGAAAAAGCCAATAAAGCCAGCTTTGAAATACAGTGGCCACAAGCCAAGGTGGTACAATTGATCAGTCACGCCTATGCTGATCAGGAAAACACCCAACCCCTCATTTACTTTGCCGATAGCAGCTTATCTTTGAACGATATTCACCAAGAACAAACGCAAACGCAATTACTGGTGCTTTCCGCTTGCCGTACGGGCATCGGAAAGGATTACCAAGGGGAAGGAGTTTTCAGTTTATCACGAGGTTTTATGGGTGCGGGTGTTCCCAGTATCTACAGTACTCTATGGGATGTAGCTGATCAGGTTGCTTATGCCCTCTCCCATCAGGTCCTAAAATCGGCCAGCAAAGAGGTTCCATTGGATCTTGCTTTGCAAAAGGCGCAGATCGACTGGCTCCGAAAGGCCGATCGCAGCAAGCAAATCCCCAATGCTTGGGCAGGTATTATTTTGCTAGGATCGAGTAATCCGCTGCCACCGGAGCCTTTTAGCTATTATTGGATATTTTATTTGCTTGGTACTTGCCTGCTGCTGGCGTTTGCCTGTTGGTGGTGGCTTAAATCAGTAAAAAAAGTTAATCAATCCAGTAACCCGATCAATAGTTAACGTACACTCGCGCAAGCTTAAGGGCAATGGCCCCTGTGTCAAAGCCTAACTTGTGCTTAACCAATAATAGCAAGCTTGTAGCTTGCTCCAATGCCATCATCGAAGTTAAAAAATTTCCAATCATCTATTTCGCTCCAGCTAAACCTAGCACCACTCCAACACTTAACTGAAGCCAGTCGTCCTTTTTTTAAAGTAAAAGATCCCGGGCAGGAAGGATCCATACCCGGAAATCTCAACCAAACACACCTGAATGTTTTGGTACCGACGGCTCAACCACATGGTTCTTCATAGGGGCTGAGCTATCTTTCATAACTATAGAATTCCTATTTCAGCATCCTTCTCGATAGACACCACCTGATCATCCTTGGATAACTCCACTATTTCTTCGACATCTAATGTGGAAGAGAGGACATTGTCCATTAAGACCTTATAGAAATTTAAGTGGAGGGAAGCAGGATCCTCTCCTTCCTTTAAGGTAACCAGCACATCGATTCTCCTGTTCGGATGTGCCCTCATTTCTTTTGCCAATACTGGATGTATTTTACTCATATGCCAAATTATTTTGCGGTTATATCCAACAAAACCCATTATCTCGTTGCCAAATCACAATTGATGAGTCCGAAACCATAGGTGATGTCATTTCCTCTCGCTCCGAGATCGGTAGACGTGGTGGTTATTCTTCTTTTCACATTGGCAGGCGTAATGCCCGGATACCGTTGTATAATCAATGCTGCCAAACCGGCCACATGCGGACAAGCCATACTCGTGCCAGACATTGCTCGATAAGCACTACTTAAATGAGTAGAGTTGACAGACACGCCTGGTGCAACGCAAGTCACTTGATTCCAAACGGAGTTTCTACCGCCCCGAGATGAAAAACCGGCAATGGCCGATTGGCTGTCAACAGCACCTACGGCAATAGGGCTTGCATTGGCCTGTCCGGCTATAACCGAGTTAGCAGGGGCGCATACCCACGGGAAGGAAGAACCATAGGAGTTTCCGGAAGCAATCACTACCGTTACGCCATGATCCTGACATCTCTTCACCGCATTTGCATAGGCTAAGGATGGATCATTCGTACCTCCCAAACTCATACTGGCTACCTTAATGCCATTGGCAATACACCATTCCATACCGGCAATAATCCAACTGCTATTACCACTTCCATTGTCACCCAATACTTTTACCGCATAGAGGCTTGCCTTTGGTGCTACACCAACTACCCCGATGAAGTTATTCCTTGCAGCCACAATGCCTGCACAGTGTGTGCCGTGGCCATGTAAATCATTATAACTGGATGAGCCGGGAATAAAAGAGGCACCTCCCGCTACTTGAAGATCTGGATGTGATGTGATGCCGGTATCTAAAATGGCCACTTTAACACCCGCTCCATCAATACCCCGTGCCCAAGCGGTGGGAGCCTTCACTAAAGAGATATTCCAGGGTATGGGTTGGCGACGTATAATTAAATCCGGTAGCTTTGGAAAGGGAATAGGGTAAATGGGCTGCAAGGGAAATCTCGGCACAATGGGTGATAATAAAGGCTCATTGCCTTGTGTGCCGTTCTGTGCGTTCGCGTTTAATATCGATGCGAAAAGATCTAATAGTGCTTGATTGTAGCCTGTTTTATACACACCGTCATCCGACACCGGTGGTTCAGGAAATTCACTCTCACTATTTATAAACAATTCATCGAATTGAACTTCATCGCTTTCATTTGTCCTTAACGCGAACATTTCAAAATCCTCTTCTACCGCTAGAACCTCTTCCTTCTGAGAGAGTTTCGCTGCTTCATCGGCAGATAATTCGATGGTAGAGATTCCTAGGTTTTCAAAGTGCAGTACATCATCCTTTGCTGGAACATTGTCGGCTTCCATAAAGGCAAGTCCCTCCTTACATTTCGTTTTTGAGATACCTAAAATGTCTACCGCCTCTTTTGTGCTAACGCTGCCGTCGGTATACGTAACTAGATACCTTTTTGTTTCCTGTTTCATTTTTCTAATAATTTAAGTCTCCCTACTCATTTGGCTTTTCGGTTACGCCCCGTTTTGAATGGTTGCTGGTCTCCATATAAGCTAATCCAAGTGGATGTAATCTTATAGTCGGAAATGGAAATCCAGAGGGAAACAGAAAAGGAGAATATTTTTAAATGATTATCGGATAAATTGTCCAAATAGCGTAAACCCGTCATTTCGACCAGGACGAAATGGAATGGAGAACGTCATCTCGACCGAAGTGGAGAGATCTAGATGTCTCCACTTCGATCGAGATAACGGAGAAGCTGCTCCACTCGAGATGACGGGGAGCGCAACGTTTTACGACATGGTGAAGAAAAGCCGTTTGAACTATTTTTTCAGCGCCTCCCAAAGAATCTCTACCGGATGGAAAGCACGCCTTTGTGTGCCGTCTTTGATCTGATGGCGGCAGCTAGTTCCGGGGGCAGCAAGCAATACCTCTTCTGGAGTGGCACGAACAGCAGGTAATAACACCAGCTCACCCACTTTTTGAGATACTTCATAATGCTCTTTTTCATAACCAAAAGAACCCGCCATACCGCAGCAGCCAGAAGGAATAACTTCTACTTGATAGCCTTCCGGTAAGGAAAGGATTTTTTCGGTAAAGCCAACTAAATGAAAGGCTTTTTGGTAGCAATGACCGTGCAGCTTGATTGTTTGGGCTTTTGCATGAAACTGTTCGCTTTTTATAGATCCTGCATCTATCTCCTGCGCAATAAACTCATCGATCAACAAGGCATGTTTCGCTAAATTTCGGGCAGCCGGCAAAAGCTTCTTGTCTACCAGATCGAGGTATTCGTCCCGAAAGGTCATGATCGCAGAGGGTTCAATACCTATCAGGGGCGTATCGGCCGCGGCAAGATGCATCAGTTTCCGCACGTTGTCATTCGCAATCTCTTTCGCTTTTCTCAGCAAACCTTTCGACAAATAGGTCCGCCCGCTCTCCAGATGGTCTACCAACTTTACGTCATAGCCTAAAGCACTGAGTAATTTAAATGCCGTTTGCCCGATACCGACATCATTATAATTGGTAAACTCATCACAAAAGAGGTAGATCGTTCTTTGGAATTTATTGTTTCCCCTCCTCTTTTGCCTCCCTATCCACTTTCGGAGGGTAATTCCCCCTACTTCAGGTAAAGAGCGTGCCGGAGCAAAGCCTATGGTACGTTTTACCAATGACGATAGAAAATCATTGTTAATTAGAGCATTATATAAACCCGGTATATAACTCGCCAATTGCTGTGATTTCGTAAAGTTGGCAATGACCCATGTCCGGAAAGGAGTACCATTCGCATCATAATAGTGCTGCAAAAACTCGGCTTTCATCTTGGCGATATCAACCCCTGATGGACATTCTGTTTTGCAGCCTTTACAGCTCAAACATAAATCCATGGCCTCTTTGATCTCTTGATGATCGAAACGATTCGCTTTGGTAGAGTTGGTTAAAAACTGTCGAAGCATATTTGCACGCGCACGGGTGGTATCCTTCTCTTCACGGGTTGCCATATAGGAAGGACACATGGTGCCGCCGGTGATGTGCGATTTACGGCAATCGCCTGAGCCGGAGCATTTTTCGGCCAGCCGCAAAATGCTTTCCTGTCTTTGAAAATCAAAGATAGTAGCTATATCAATGGAAGAGGTGTCCTTTTCATAACGTAGAAACTGATCCATAGGTGGTGTATGTACAATTTTATGCGCATTAAATACGCCCTGCGGATCAAATAGCATCTTCACCTCTTTCAGCAAAGCATATACTTCTTCTCCCAACACTGTACCTATAAATTCTCCGCGTAATCTCCCGTCTCCGTGTTCACCGCTCAACGATCCATTATAGTGCTTTACCAATAAAGCGGTTTCGGCAAGAATAGCCCTAAATGTTGTTTTTCCTTCCGGTGTTTTCAGGTTAATCAAAGGCTCTACATGCAGTTCACCCGCTCCGGCGTGTGCATAGTATGAAGCATTGACATGATGTTTTCCCAATATTTTTTGCAGGTCTTCAATATAGGCCGGCAGATCTTCGGGGGATACCGCGCAGTCTTCAATAAGGTTTACCGGTTGGGTGTCTCCCGGCAGATTACGGATCAGTCCGAGACCGGCCTTTCGCACATCCCATACCAAATTGGTTTGGGGAGTGCCGGTAATCAGTGGATAGGCATAACCTAAACCTGCTTCCATCAATTCGGCTTTAAGCTTATCGGCCTTTTGTTGTACCTCTTCCAATGTATCGGCTCTAAATTCAATCATCAACAAAGCTGCTGGGTCACCTTCAATGAAGAAACGGTTATACTGATAGGTAGGATGCCCCTTGGTGAAATCCAAGATATACTTATCCACCAACTCGGAGGCTTCGGGCTGATGTTTCAAGGCGATGATATTGGCGTGTAAAGATTCTATTAAGGCATGGAAATGCACGCACAGCAAGCCTATTTCTTTAGGAGGTAAGGGTAATAGATTTAACTTGGCTTCGGTGACAATTCCTAAAGTGCCTTCCGAGCCTGCCAGCAATCGACATAAGTTAAAAGGTTGCGTTACATCCACTAACATATCCAAAGCGTAGCCGGTATTCCGGCGGGTAATAGACTTCTTTGGGTAGCCTTTTTCGATGGCTTCTTTATTTTTCGAATCGGTAATTAAGTCATTTATTCCGCGATAAACCTCCCCTTCCCGATCAGTTTGTTTTAATTTTTGGAATAAGGCGCCGTCATCCAATGATTCCAGACAAACTTCCATGCCATCGTTCAACAATACCTGTGCGGAAATTAAATGTGTGCGGGTATCACCCCATACGATAGAATGCAGACCACTTGAATTGTTCCCTATCATACCACCGATCATGGCTCTACTCGCGGTAGAGGTTTCCGGACCGAACATCAATCCAAATGGCCTAAGATAGGCATTCAGATCATCACGAATGACACCTGGTTGTACCCTAACCCATTTTTCTTCCTGATTTACCTCCAATATGCCGGTAAAATATTTGGAAACATCCACAATGACACCTTTACCCACTACCTGGCCAGCCAATGAAGTGCCTGCCGTACGCGGTATCAGGGTAATATCTATCTCTTTTGCCAGCTGGATCAGCAGCTTGATGTCGGCCGTATTTTTAGGTACCGCCACAGCCAACGGTAACTCCTGGTATACCGAGGCATCTGTTGAATAGGCTAGCAGAACGGTATGATGCTCGGCGCTCTTATCATAAAAAAGCTCTCCGGTAAAAAGAGGTTGAATGTTTTTTAGGCGCTGAATAAAGTCTGAAGATTCCATGTAAATTTTTAGCAAAAGATTCGGTAATAATACTAAATATTGTGCTAATATGCCATCCTATTTCTTTTTGTATTGCTAATAACATGACAATAAGGCCAGAACAACGGCATTTAGAAATAGAATCTTATACTTACTTTTTTTTCTCATATGTATACCTTCTAAGTCATTCGAGCTTTCGCTTTGGCGAAGGTCGTCGCAAAAAAATAAAAGGAATGGACGATGCTGGAAATTTAAGTATTATGAAACAGCAGATAATTGTTAAATCGTCTGCGTCGATAGTTTACAGCTCATTTCATCCCTAAAAGAACTACTTTCATCCCATTTTATTGCCGCTTCACCGTCCATTCAGTAACATTGTGAAAAAACAATTGCATGATGAAATTAAGACGCATCGAAGCCATTATAGCCACAGCCCTTTCGCTTTTCTTTATGGCGGTCATTTATGGTCAGCAGATTAAACAATGGGAACGAGGCTATTCTCAAGATCTTGTAAAGCCTTATATAGAAAACAACTTAAGCTTCAATATCTATCAACATCATCTACTACCGCTCCTATTATTCTACAGCCTGTTTCTTATCGCTTTTTTAGCTTTTAACAATTGGATTATTCCCCAGTACATTGAAACTCGTAAATACGAAAAGGCACTCATCCTATCACTCCTGACCATCTTCACCCTTTGGTTTGGATTTGCTTTTTGCGAATGGGCCAGAAAGACTTACGAAGAACAATCCTTTTGGTCGTATTTTGGTGATGAAGAAGATACCTTTCCCATAGTGATCATAATCATATTTATGTTCTTTTACACGCTCATCAAAAAGGGTATTGCTTATGGTGTTAAACATATCGAAGCATTGGCTACCCGTATCATAAGAGAAGCGGTAATTGCCTGCATCATTATATTTGCTGCATTTTTATTTATTCTTGCGTTCGACGGAAAAATGGCATTTCTGTGGTTAATTATCAGTGCATATCTCTTACTCATGTATTTGATCGAACTATATAAAGTGCTGCCTTTTTGCACAAAGAATAACTATCATATTTTCAATTATCTATCCATTAGATTACCCCTCTCCTTCTTGCTGTTTATCCCATTTGGGACCGTCTTTATGAATGTAACCGGCCTCAACTTATATGCTTTTTTCGCCTTATGGCTCTGTACAAATGTCGTATCCATACCCATTATTCGTTACATTTACGATCAACAGCGAAATCACAATGTTAAACTCGTAAACCTAGAAACAGCCTTAGGTAACAGTACAGCCAATTTAAGTTTTCTTCGTTCCCAGATTAATCCTCATTTTTTATTCAATGTGTTAAATACACTATATGGTACTGCCTTAATTGAAGAAGCAGAAATAACGGCATCAGGTATACAGAAATTAGGTGATATTATGCGCTTTATGCTACATGAGAACATGCAGGATAAAATTTTGTTAGCCCGTGAAGTAGAATATCTACACAATTACATGGACCTGCAAAAACTACGCACCGACCTTTCGCAGAATATTACGGTTGAGCATAACATTCAGGAGATTAAGACCGATGATCACATCGCACCCATGCTACTGATTCCTTTTGTAGAAAATGCTTTTAAACATGGCATCAGTTTGAACGAACGCTCTTGGATCAAGGTCAGTCTGTTTATAAAAGAAGGTAAGCTTTTCTTTGATGTGTACAATAGTATTCATCAAAAGCAGGTCAATAATCCAGAAAAGAATCAGGAAGGTATTGGTCTTCCGAACGTAAAACAACGTTTACAGCAGTTGTATCCCAACCAGCATGAGCTGGCTATCCGCCAAACAAATGAAGAGTACTTTATTCATTTAACCTTAACTTTATGAACGTATCAACGATCTTATCTATCATCTCCCTGCTGTGTTGTTCCCTTTTTTGCTCGGCTAGCTTTCGCTTTGAAGGAGCCGTCACTGGAAATCAGGAGCTAAAATTAACCATAAATGTCCCGTTGGTATATGCCTTTAATCGCTTCAATACGTATGAAATACTCCTTGATGAAAAAGGAAAATTCAGCATTGACTTACCCATCAGGGAGCAAAAATTTGTTTATTTCTCTACCGATCAGGAAGAATATATCCTCTTATTCAGTCCTCATAAAAACCTTTATGTGGAAATGAACGGAAATAATCATTCGATAGAAAGATTCCGGGGGACTGCCGCACAGGAAAATGAAGTACTTCATGCTATCCACCTGAACAGCATTCCTTTCTTTATGGAAAGAGATCAGGAGATATACACCTACGCGAAGACATCTCCCCAGCAAGTACAAAATCAAGTAGTTATTCCCTGGCTAAAAATAAGAGATGAAAGAACACAGCTTATTGAAAACAGTAAATTATCCAAAGCAGATAAAGCGTTGCTTAAAAATGAAGTATACTACAATACCCTCTCCTACTTAAGTGATTTTGCAGGTGCCATTGTTCGGTGGGAACGTCCAGCATGGAGAAGTTTTATCACGAACTTATACGACTCGGTTTCAGTTGACCCACCCGCTGATAGCCGCGGTATGCAGTATTATCTCTTTATCGACAAATATATTGGCTACTTAGAATCCAAAGCTTTTGATCAATATAGTAAAGACACCAGTATGAAAGAGTTGCCTTTTTTTAATATCAGTTTGGATAGTGGGAAAAGGCTTGCAGAAGAAAGGAGTGAAATATATTTATCTTGGTTGGCTGTCTATCAAAATCTCGATAAAAAAACAGCAGAAAACTATCTGGCGCAACAAATAACCAATCTCTATGATCGAAAAGACTTAAAACCTCTCACTTTTTTAATGGACGCGTTCGAAGAAAACTATTCAACCAGTTATTATTTACCCACACTACGGGAGTATACAAATGAATTGCGTATTAAGTTGGCTAAAAATCTTCAAAACAAATCCATTGAAATTTACAGTGGTTACGATCAGGTAAAGTCTATTTATGAAGTCATCGCTTCATTAAAAGGCAAAGTAGTATACCTGGATATTTGGGGTACCTGGTGCGGACCATGTAAAGTAGAACTGAGTTATGTGCCGAAATTGAAAGAGCGATATAAAAACCGGGATATGGTGTTTGTATATTTAGATATGGACGATGATAAAAAAGACAAAGAGTGGCAAGATTTTATCCATGTCAATGAATTAAGCGGTATCCATCTTCGTATGAATAACGAACAGATCCAGTCTGTGTGGCAGGAGCTTCTTCCCGAGGAAAAGAATCTGCACGGTTTATACCCAACTTATTTTATCTTTGACCGACAGGGAAATCTCGCCAAAGAGAAGGCGAAACGTCCTAGTGACCAAGATATATTATACCAACAGCTAGACGAATACCTCTAAGATGATACAAACCATAGCAATTGATGATGAGCCCCTTGCTTTAGAAGTAGTGCTTAAACTCGCCGAAAAGGTGCCGTTCCTGCAAATAAAAAAGACCTTCACCAATGCCTTTAGTGCAATGGAATACCTGCAAACAGAAAAAGTTGACTTACTCTTTCTCGATATTAAAATGCCCGATATCTCGGGTATTGATTTTTACCATAGTTTACACATTAAACCATTGGTCATCTTTACAACAGCTTATGCAGAGCACGCAGTCACCGGTTTTGAATTGGATGCTGTGGACTACCTCCTAAAACCCTTTTCTATTGCCCGTTTTGTTAAAGCATGTAATAAGGCAAAAGAAATGTTATCGATAAGAACTGAAAAAACAGCAAGGGATACCTCCATTGTACTTAAAAGTGGAACCGAACAAATAAGAATAAAGTTCACTGATATTTACTATTTAGAGGCAACGGGCAACTATGTAACTTTTGTAAACAGCAATCAAACCCTGGTAAGTAGATTGACCCTGACAGAATGTATGGATCTTTTGCCGCCCCAAACTTTTGTCCGTATTCATCGTTCCTTCATCATCAATAAAGATGCGATCGATAAATTGGAGCGGCATCAGGTAACGGTGCAAGGCTATGTGTTACCCATTGCCAATCCTTATAAAAACGCCATTACCTTTTAACACTTCGGTATGATAGCTCCTATATCCTTTAACTTCAACAAGTTGCGCAAGACATAAATAACCGATAGTGAACACCAATACGATCGCGATGTTGCGATCATATTGGTGTACTGAAAGATTGCAGACTAATGTCCAAATCTATAAGCCATGCTTATCCGGAAATTTGTTGGCAGATCATAAATCCAATTGTAAAGGCTATTCGCTGCCGCCGGATTTGTAGCAATGCTGCCAGAAGTATATAGTTTGCGGTTCAGTATATTATTCACTACTCCCGAAACCAAAAATTTACCTCGTTCGTAGGAAGCTCCCACATCAAAACGGTAGTAGTCAATAAAATTGGGTTCAGTTAGATTCGCTCCAGCAAAACGACTTAACAAAAACTGATATCCACCGCTTAGGCCAAAACCATTGAGAAAAGAATATGGGTTGTGGAAACGATAGCTTAACCACCCGTTGGTAATATGTTTTGCCGTGCCCGTTAAATACGTTCCTGTGAGGTTCACACCAGCTGCATTCGTTTCATCTTTCGTTACTTTAGGCTCGGTATAAGCATAGTTCAATGTAAGCTCAAGTCCAGGAGCTATTTCACCTGTAATATCAAATTCAATCCCTCTTGAACGGATCTGACCTATCTGTATGCGATAGTTCTGTGGATTACCTTCGGCAAAGCGCGGATCTGCAGTTAGCACATTTTCCTTCGTAATTTGATAAACTGAAAGCGTACTATTCCATTGTCCATCAAGCCAATCTTTCTTCAAACCGAATTCTATATTATTTCCTTTAATGGGGATAAATTTATTTCCATCCGCATCTTGGCCTGCCTGTGGCAGGAAACTTTGGTCATATAAACCGTAACCGGTAAAATGATCGGTAAAAGAATAGCTAACACCAACACGGGGAGTGATCACATTATCTTTCAAGTCACTATTATTGTCTTTACCAACGGTTACCGAACGCGTAAAGCGAGCAGCTAAGGTCAAACGTAACTTTTCGTCCAGCATCCGAAGCTCATCCTGTACGTAAATGCCATTATAAGAAACGTTAGTGGCATACATATTTGCCCCCGATCGCTCTTTTATACTTTGTGTACGATCAAAAACTGGGATGTTCTCCAGCGGTATTCCGTAAATGGGGTTATAAATATTAAACGGCTGATTGTTACTCAATTTAAGTGTGTCTATACCACCACTGCTAAAATCCCCCCAGGTTTTTAGCTGCCCCATATCAAATCCAGCCATTATGTGGTGGATTATCGGTCCGGTAGCCGTCTTCCCCTGTACTAAGAATTGAGCAATTTTATTGGTAGCCAGTTCATCACCGATGTTATAATAACGTATCATATTACCATCATCATCAATAGAACTTGGCCATACAGTACCCCCTCCATTTAAAGAATAATTAAAATAGGCCCCTTTTGCACTAAATTTCCAGTCTTTACTGATCTGATGATCTAAGTAAATATAGGCATTATGATCATTCAACATTCTCGGATCAAGTGCCGGATCCCCCATAAAGAAACTAGGAGGCACGTCGCCAAAACCCTTTCTGGAAAAACTATAATTACCCAAGGCCAAGGCTTCTACATGTTGATGTGTGTACTCGGCCGTAATGATGGTCGCGCTATCAACTTGATAACTTATTACCGGTGCAATCACATATCGTTTATTGTAGTTGAATTTATTATAGGTATCCTTGTCTTGTGCGGCTACATTGAGGCGGTACAATAAGCGGCCATCTTTTGATAATTTACCATCTAAATCTACCGCAACACGGGCCGTATTGTAAGACCCTGCCGAAAAAGATACTGAACTTTTGTTCTCACCGGTTGGCTTCTTGGTAACTACATTATAAATACCACCTGGTTCTCCATTTGCCATCATAAAGCCTGCCGGACCTTTCACAAACTCTACCCTTTCTACTGTCGACATATCATCTGCTAACGGTCCCCAGGGCATCTTTACGTTAATACCATTACGAAAAGCAGGTATACTGGTACCACGCATCGATATATTGGCATACTGGCTATCCCAGTGTCCACTGCGTATGGCTCCACTCACGTTTCGGGTAATGCCATCTACCATGTCAAACACCTGCTGCTGTGCTATGATCTCTTTGGTAACCACCTTAATGTTCTGCGGTGCCTCCAGTAGTGGCTCTTGTAAGCGTAAAGATCCCGAAGGTTTATCCACCTTGTAATTGTTCTTTTGAGAAGAAACCACCACTTCTTGAAGTTTTGCATAATCCTCTTCCAGGGAAAAGTCTGTAATTACAGTTTCTCTACTTTGAATAGCAACCTGTTTATATGCTGCAAGTAATCCAACGGCAGTGGCTTTTAAACGATAAGTACCTACAGGTATTCTACTGATTTTATATTCACCTAGCTCATTGGTTTTAGCGCCAAAAGAGGTGCCTTCTATCGTAATTGAAATTCCCTCAGCGGGCCTGCCATCAGAAGTCGTAATACGGCCTTTCAAATGGCCATTTAATTCCTGGGCAAATAAGGACATTGCATACGAAAGAGTTAGCAGCAATGTGATAATAGCATAAAGTTTCTTCATTTTATTGATAATAATTCTAAATAATAATTGCAAAGAAAGAAGAAATATCTAAAACCACCTAATTATTTTGAATAATTCTAAATAATACACAGCATCGGGAATTGTCTTTCCATGTTGAAAAAAACCTTTCATCGGAAACAAGGAGCAATTCAGCAAATTTCCGCATAGTGAATCAACTGAAAAAATGAGATTTTTGCCGTATAAATTACATTAAGATGCTATTTGTATAAATTTATATCCTCAATTTAGTGTCTCTAAACTTTTATAAACATGAAAAAATTATTATCATTCCTCACTATGCTCTGTGCAGCAGGATTGGCCTGCGGTCAATCGGTAGATATTGGTATTAAAGGAGGTATCAGTATACCCAACCTTTCTGCTTCCGGTTCTGAAACAAATCCTCTCAATGAGGGGTATAGTTCAAGAGTAGGACCAGGTTTTTCCTTATTTGCTGATGTAAAATTTTCAAAATTATTTTCCATACAGCCTGCCATTGAATATTCTGCGCAGGGCGGAAAAAAAGAAGGCTTTCAGGCTTTTCCTTTTCCTGAAGAGCTCATTCCACTAATGCAACAAATGGGTCAGACACCTCCCACCTACCTTTATGCAGATTTTAATAGTACCGCTAAAATAAATTACTTAATGATTCCCGTGCTGGCAAAGTTCGGGTGGGATTTAGGAGTTGAAAGTCCGTTTAGAATTTATGCGGGTGCTGGGCCTTTTGTAGGCTTCCTTTTAAATGCCAAACAAATTAGAGAAGGCAACAGCGCATTGTACCTGGATCCGGATGGCCAAGCTCCAGTGCCAAATCCTGAAGATCCCGGCAGTCCTTTTACACAGTCCTTTGATGGAGAAACAAGTATCAAAGACCAATTAAATAAAGTCAATTTTGGCGTTGAAGGGAGTATAGGTCTTTCATACAGATTGAACAGAAGCACCTTATTTGTTGAAGGGGGAGGTAATTATGGTTTTCTAAACATTCAAAAAGGAACGGCCAATGGCAAGAACAATACGGGAGCCGCTACCGTCATGGTTGGATATGCTTATTCTCTTTAAAATTAGCTAAAGCTTAGTTAGTCAAAAAAGGGATATCTGAAGTCTGTGAAAAGAGCCGGTTTTAGAAATCGTCTCTTTTCACAGACTTCAGTATAATCCTGTAATAATTTTTTGCTATTGATAATACGCTATTTTTTCTCTTTTCGATCGTTTTCGATGAGTTTACGGCTAACCCCTAAAGCATCTTCTTCCTTGCCTGTTAACACATCTGGAATTACGCCAATACCTTCCCATCCCTCCTCAGAATTAGGACCAATAACCATTTTAAATGGAACGAAGGCAATGAGATTTGATTTGAGCGGAACAAAAGTACCGGCAATACCGGCACCTGCAGTGGTATCCCCAACGATAGTGGCTCTCCCTAATTTTTGCATGGCGTAAGCAAAACCTTCTGAAGCCGAACCCGTTCCTGGTCCTACTAGTATGTACACCTTAGCGTCTGGATTTCTTTTTCCTGGCACATAGGAATAGGTCCATTCCTGCTCGTCCATCTTACGATCTTTATAAAAACCATTCAAATAAAACTTCTCGTTTCCGGTATTGTAAAAATAAGAAGCCAGAAATCTACCCATATGCCCCGTTCCACCAGGATTATGTCGAATATCCAAAATCACGTATTTACTATGAGCGGCCATATTCATGGCTGCCGCAGCCATTTCAAATGCTTCCTGATTCCCCCAAAATGGCCCGGGAATATCGATATAAGCCGTTGATGTTACACCATCTATCTGTACACTTTTAAAACCATAATTTTGCTTTTTCATCCGAGCGAGTTCAGTACTATCATCAGCTCTTTGCTCCTGAGGGCTTGTTAATCTTTTAAATGTTTCTTCGTTTTTCATCACACGCAGATGCACATCCTTGTGCACTTTACGAAGATCTGCCGTCAGTTTCTTTGCTAAAGAATCTTCTGATAACCCCTTATAATAACCTGCCTTTTCATTTACAAAAAGTGCTTTTTGATATTTTTCTGATATATCCGGAAAAGGGTAAACCTCCGTTAATTTATGAGCAAGCGTTTGCACGATATCTTGTGCATCAGCATCTTTTACGGTTTGAGCCTGTACCGAAAAGCCACATACAAAAAATGTTACAACACCTAAAAAGGTTTTCAACCTGATTCTAGTCATTTGAATGAAATTAATTCGTAAAACACATCAACAATTAAGCAAGACAAATGTATTCAAAACAAAGCTTTATGTTCAACCATCAAGAGAGCTTAACAATGTATTAACAACAGAGAAATTTAATCACTACGCAATCAATGGCTTATCCTGTTGTGTAAGCATCGTTTATACTATTCATTAAACTTTCACTACACTTTTACGTCCAAATCATACTAAACACGTTTATTTATGCGCAGAGCAATCTTTATTTTACTGATAATCCCAATGTTTCTTGTGGGAAATATATCTAATTCATGGGCGGACGACAAAAAATATGATTTGATCGTAAAAATTGATGGCACTGAAATGCTTGGCAACATTACAGAAGTAACAGATGATATAGTAAAGTTTATATATCCCGGGGAAAAGACAATTTACACGATGAAGAAAAGTGGTATACAGCAAATAACTTTCGCCAACGGTCGTATAGAGCAGATAAATAGCCTGCAAAAGCTCATTCAAGAAACCAATGAATCCGCTATAAATCATATATCTAACTATCAAAACAAGGTAGCTATATTACCCATCAGTTTAATTGCCGACTTCCATACCGATAAAGAGGAACTGGCCAATAGAGTTCAGCTTGAATGCTACAATGCTTTATCAGCAAAATCCAAAACACTTGAATTTATAGCTCCGGCGACCACCAACGCACTCTTATTTCAGAAAGGGATCTACCCTGAAGATATCAGAAAATACACGATGGCCGAGCTAAGTGAATTACTTGGTGTAGGCTATATAGTACAAGCAACTACAACCATCAATGCCTCTTCTGCTGTTTATTCTACAGCAGAAAGCACTAAAAGTGACGATGGAAAACGTAGTACAACCAGTGTCAGTGAAAAGGGGCTAAAATATACAACCAACGTAGCGATGAATGTATTTGACCGCTATGGCAAAAAAATATTCGGAAAAGACCGTACATCTCCTTTTTGGAACACGCAAGATGGTTATCGACAAATTATTGGTTATCTAGCAAAGAAAACTCCCTTGTATAAGAAATAAGAACCTTTATTTTATTCAACTCCTTTCTCCTTGATGAGAAAGGAGCAAAGAATCAAGGCTACACAGACTTCGCTAAAAATGGTTTCCCCAACTCGTTCCATGGAGCCGCTTCGCTTATCATAGAACTAACCTCACCCACTGAAACCATTTTTTTACCGCTCACTCTGTGAGGCCGTCCCTTCCTGCCCTCAAAAGCCCCGAGTTGTCAGCCAAAGCCGATTTCTTTTGTTCGCACAAACTCTCCGTTTTACTAAAAATCCGCCTTAGTCAGCTGCACTTGCAGGTGGATGCACTGGCGTTGAGCAGCTGTCTACAGCGGGAGGTTACTCACATAATGTTTGTTTTTAAGGCGTTCGTTATCTCGCGCTGCTCGATTTGCTCCTTTCTGCGGAAGAAAGTAGATGAAATTAATGAAGAAAGATGACTATAAAAAAAGTTCCTTTTTAACTAACAACCTTACCATACCTACCACTGCCGCTGTTTATAAGCGGCATCCCAAAAGTCGAACTCCAAATAGGAAGCAGTTATGAAAGCTTCCTGCATTGCTTTTCTAGTTTGCTGCGTAGCCGCCCCGGCAATGCGATCACATATTTCAATCGCCTGTTTTACGGCAACGCCAAAATCTTCACCGGCATAGGTGTCTATCCATCGCTGGTAAGGATTTTCCAGATCCTTCTGATGCTGAAAAATATAATCCCCCACCTGTTTATAAATCCAAAAGCAGGGCAATACAGCAGCCATACCTACTTCAACCGCATCCAATGCCGCAGTGCTTTTTAAGAAATGAACATAGTGATGGCAGGCAGGCTCCATAGGTCCTTTATCTGTCACGCCAAAATCTTGAAAATAAGATGCGTGCAGGGCATTTTCAACGACAATAGCATTTTCTGCGAAACGCATAAAAGATAAAGCATCATCAATATTGCTTGCTTTTGCACCAATCAATGCTAAAGCTCTACCGAAATGCTCCAAATAATGCGCGTCTTGCGTCATATAAAACTGAAACCGATCGATCGTCAATGTTCCATCCATCAGCTCAGTGATAAATGGCATAGTTATAATAGATTGATAAATGGGTTCAATCTCTACCCAAACAGCTTCAGACCAAGTCATTTTTTATCAGTTTTTGTGGATCAAAAAAGTGATTTAACGGACCATTACCACTTCCTATCGATACGTCTCTACCGTGATAGATGGCTTGATGGATATACGATTGCCCCAAAGATACTGCTTCCAGCAATTCTTTACCCTGTGCCAGGTAAGCGGCTATTGCTGAGGATAAGGTACATCCCGAGCCGTGTGTATTATTGGTTTCGAATTTCTCTGATTGAAAATGGTGTATCGCTCCATTGCCCTCAAAATATAAGGAGGTTATTTGCGGCAAATTCAAATGACCGCCTTTTAACAACACCGAAGAGCAGCCCAATTTGCGTATCTTCTCTCCTGCTTTATACATATCTTCTACCGTTTTGATTTCCATTTCGGCTAAAACAGCGGCTTCATCCATATTGGGTGTAATTACGTTGGCCAACGGAAACAACTTATCGATGATCGTAGCAATCGTCTCCTCTTCTATCAACCTATGCCCGCTGGTAGCCACCATAACGGGATCAAAAACCAGCGGCGCTTTTGGATATTTTTTTAAGGTGCTAACAACTGTTTCTACCAGTTCTGACGTATGTACCATGCCAATTTTGATCGCATCGGGAAAGATATCATCCAATATAGCTTCCAACTGCTCTTGAACTGCTTTGTAAGGAATTGGATAAATGCTTCGCACACCCTGCGTATTCTGAACGGGCAGTGCGGTTAAAACGGAAGTTGCGAAACAGCCGAGCGCTGAAAAAGTTTTGATATCTGCTTGAATACCAGCCCCACCGCTCCCGTCGAAACCTGCAATGGTTAAAGCCGTGGCGTATTTATATTTTTTGATCATCCTTTTAAAATTTTATTCTTTAAATCAAAAGCCGCCTGCTGCGGATTTTCCGCAGCGCAAATGGCAGAAACAACGGCGATGCAATTTGCACCGGAATCAGCTACCTTTTCTACATTATGCAAATTCATGTTTCCAATAGCGATTAAGGGCTTAGTTGTCAATTGACGGATTTGCTTTATACCTTCAATACCCCATTCTGTTACCGTATCCGTCTTTGTAGGGGTAGTGAAAATCGGACTGATTCCGAAACAATCAGCGGCGACTGCTTCTTCACTCTCCAACTGTGCCAAATATTCTATTGAATAGCCCAAACTTTGGCATTCTTTCCACTGCTTCCGGATTTCTTGGGGAGAAACATCATTTCTTCCCACATGGATACCAAATGCCTCCACCTGTATTGCCACCGCTAAATTGTCATTAATAATAAGCGGCACATTATGTTTGTCGGTAATTTCTTTCAGTCGCCTTGCCCTTAACAGATAATCTTCTATACCGATGTCTTTTTCTCTTAACTGAATAATATCTACCCCGCCGCGAATAGCCTCTTCGGCCACATGTAGATAATCGCCCTTACGACAGCTCGACTCGGCGATGACCAAATATAATTGATATGGAAAACGCGGATGTTTAATCATGGTAACGCATACGGAGCTGTCGATTGAATTCTTCCTCCTTCAAATTATACAATTTGTCTAGCAGCAACATTTGTAAGCTTCCAGGGCCGTCGCATTGCTTGGCCGCTATTTCTCCACAAATACTAAACAAAGCGGTAGCAGCAGTAACGGCTTCTACCTTATCCGCTATAACGGCTATAAAAGCACCAATGATGGCCGTTGCAGAACACCCAAGCCCCGTAACTTTGGTCATCAGCGCATTTCCATTTTCAATAGCAATCTGCTTGTACTTACTTACGATGAAATCCGTTTCACCAGAAATGCAGACGATAGCACCGTAGTGTTGAGATAATAAGCGCGCTGCCTCAATTGCTTCGTTACTTTTAGCCGTGCTATCTACGCCCTTGGTTGTCGCACTATTCATCTTAGCCAGTGCCAATATTTCAGAAGCATTGCCTCTGACAACGGTTGGCATATTGGTTAATAATGTGGATAACACCTCCTCCCTATAGGGGGTAGCCCCAGCGCCCACGGGGTCTAACACCCAAGGTTTGCCCAGTTTGTGGGCTGTTTGTGTGGCGAGTTGCAAAGAAGTAAATAAATATTCATCTATGGTTCCTATATTGGCTACCAAAGACTGGCAAATACTAACCATATCTGCTACCTCAGCATGCGCATGCGCCATAATAGGCGACGCCCCGACAGCTAATAATGCGTTGGCGGTATTGTTCATGACCACAAAATTGGTGATATTATGTACTAGAGGAGAACGGGTTCTAACGGCCTGGATGTGTTGCCAAAGATGAGTTGCCATAATATTTTACAATTAAATAGATTGGCTAAAGAGTATCTTTGGAATCTTTGCTTTTCCCTACGCCGGTGTCAACCGAATCAGGTTCAAAGGGTGTATCTCAATTCTTTTCAGAATACCCCTAAAGCCAATACAAACATAGGTAAAATATCCGGATATACCTGATGCCAGCCTGTGAAAAGCCTTAGGTACGTAAGTATTTCGAAGGACTGGTTCCGTACTTCCTCCTGAAAGCTGTTGAAAAATGATTGGCATTGGCGTATCCGCAGTAATCAGCAATTTCCCAGATATTTTTCTGTCTTTCCAACAGCAGACGTTTCGCTTCGCGCATACGAAGCTCATATACATAACCAAATACGGTGGTATTGAATACAGATCTGAAACCCTTTTTGAGTTTGAAATCATTGAGACCTACTGCCCTGGATAATGCCTTCAGCGAGTACGGTTTATGAATATTTTGTTCTATCAGATAACGTGCATGATGAAGTCTTTCTACATCTTGTTTACTTATCTCATTTCCCCTCGGCTTACCCGAAATAAATTGCTCCAATTGAAGCATAAAAAGCTCCAGCACTTTAGATTCAATAAATAGCCTTTGCAACATACCTTTTTTATCTTGCTGCGTTATTTCCATCACAAGTTGGTGCATCTGCGGCGTAATTTGGAGGTTTTGTTTATTTAACATGCAAAGCTCCTTCTTTTCAATAGCATGAAAAAAATTTTCCATCAAGGGATTTCCACATTCAATAAAACGTTTGAAGTACTTTTCAGCGAAGTGGATCTCAAAAAAGCGATTACTGATATCGGGATTTTCCATACGAAAAGTCCCTTCAAAATGTGGCATATAAAAAACATTATGCTGATTACTTTCTATATCGAAATGAAAAGGTAAACCTTTAATCCGCGTTATATTGGTACCCGAAAGGCTGAAATGCATTTCAATAGAGGGACTATCACTCTCTGCTTTGAATTCTAGCTGCTTAGAGATCTGCCACTTTCCATACGATAAGTGTATCCCCTCAAACCAAAGCTCATCCACCTGCAAGACTCCAAAGTTGTGATTGAAGTCGAATTTATTTGTATCTATACCGTACTCACTTTTAAATTCTGTAGGAAGATTTCGTTCCAGAATCATCTGATCCAGCTCTTCACAAGTAATGCTCATCTTCATATCAAAAATCCACTTAACGTATTTTAAAATCCCTATAACGTAGCACTCCATAAGATGATGCCACATACCTTTGCACAAATATAATATTATTTGGAACGATTTTAAATAGAAACCATATGCCCAGTGTACCAAAATGGATAGGAAATGCAATGGAAGCGGTTTTCACCGCCCAAATGCATACTGTACGTGTTACAGAAACGGTTATGTTAAGTAAACGGCTAAAAAAAGTAAGACTTGAAGGTGATTTGCAAAAGACAAAATTTTTTGCTGGTAATGTGATTGAATTTAGGGTAAACGATACCGATTACAGGCACTATACACCCTCACTCTATGATGCTCAAAAAGGTGTCTGCGAGGTATGGTTTTATCTGCATGATCATGGGCCGGGCAGTCGCTGGGCCGCGGATTTGACTCCTGGAGACACTTTTAAGCTGTTGGGACCGGGAGGTAGACTGAAGTACGATAACCAGTATACACATCATTTTTTATTTGGTGACGAAACTTCTGCTGGATGGTTCCATTGTATGGAAAATGCAATCAAGCAAAATGGCCATTCCTATTTTGGGTTGATTGAGCTCGATTCCGAAAATGCGCATTGGCTGAATGATACGTATATTCCTGCAAATATAGTGCTGAAAACAGATGATAAACCTGCATTTGCGGCTATTGAAATGTTAAAAAAATGGGCCGACGACTTCTGGACGGAAGCATTGGAAACCTGTTTCTACTTAACCGGCAGCGCGAAATCTATCCAGGCATTTAAAAAAATGCTCGTCACGAAAGGGATCCCTGCAAAGCAAATCAAAACGGAGCCTTATTGGGTAGACGGTAAAAAAGGACTATGACTTCGCAGAGATTCTATTCGGAATAACACTTAAAGCCAGTCTAAAGGCACTATATTGATAAATAAATCTTATGAAACCAATAGAACATTTAGTTGGTGTTCACAAAATTTATGCATCTTTACAAAAGCTGTACTATCAATGACTATATGTCTCTACAAATTTCAAAATATCCGACCCTGACAACCCAGCAAAAATATATACTGCTTGCTTTATGGAACCGGGAATATCCAAAACAACTTGCTCTTCATGATTTAACTAGCTTGAACAGGTACCTGGCCACCTTGATAAATACGGAACACTATTTAATGCATACCGAAGAAGAAACGTTCGCTTGGGCGTTTACATTTTCACGTGATAGCTCTAAGTGGTTCGCCATTATCATTGATAGCAAATACCAGTTTAGGGGGCTAGGAACCCGACTGTTGAAAACGTTGAAAGAAAACGAAAATGAATTAAGCGGTTGGGTAATTGATCATGCACTTTACAGAAAAAGCGACGGCAAAAGATATTCATCCCCTATCTCCTTTTATTTAAAAAACAACTTTAAAGTGGTGGATTCCTGCCGTATAGAAACACCGGAATTATCAGCAGTAAAAGTTGTCTGGAAAAACACGGAAACAAATTAATTACTCTTCATGAAGATTGCCATTATTGGAGCTGGTATAGGTGGCTTAGGCACCGCTCTCTCTTTACAACGATTAGGTTTAGAGGTAACCGTTTATGAGGCAGCGAAGGCTATTAAACCGATCGGTGCAGGTATTGGATTAGCAGCAAATGCTATGAAGGCTTTGGAGCAACTAGGAATTGCACAGAACGTTATGGCGAGAGGGAGGCCACTTGTTTCGTTACGGATGCTGGATGATCAAGGTAAAATAATAAGCGACCAAAACACCGAGTTGATGGATAAGATGGAGAGAGGAAAAAATTTGGTTATTCACCGTGCAGCACTGCATGAAGTGCTTTTGGAACACCTGAAACCTGAAACACTGATATGTGGAAAAAAATGTTCCGGCATCAAACAATATGAGGATGAAGTATCGGTTCGTTTTTCGGATGGAACGGAGATTGTTGCTCATTTAATAATCGCTGCCGATGGTATACACTCTACCATTAGAAAGCAATTGATTCCGACTAGCGTGCCTCGTTTTGCCGGTTATACGTGCTGGCGTGCCGTGATTGAAAATCCAGGAACCAGCATCAATCATTCGGTATCAGCAGAGACCTGGTGTAAGCAGGGCAGATTTGGCATCTCGCCATTAACTAACAATAAAATTTACTGGTATGCCTGTATCAAAACACACCAAAATAATCCGCAGATGCAAAACATGACGCCTACGGGATTAGCATCGCACTTCTCTGGCACACAAGCACCCATACAGGATCTTTTAAACGCTACCAGGGTTGATCAACTGATCTGGAATGATATATTGGACTTGAAGCCTCTTAAAAGATTTGTTTATGGTAACGTCGTTCTGCTGGGCGACGCGGCTCATGCTACTACGCCAAATATGGGCCAAGGCGCCTGCCAGGCAATTGAAGATGCTGTGGTATTAGGCCAATGCTTACAGCAAAACGGACAACTGCAGAATGCTTTAAAAGCTTATGAAAAGCGTAGAATATCCCGAACCAAAAAAATCATGCAATTATCGAGATTTTTAGGATGGGTTTCCCATTGGCAGCAACCATTTTGGTGCAATTTGCGGAACAGCATTTTCCGGATCATGCCAAAAGCATTTACTAAAAGACAGATAAGGTGGTTGTTTGATGTGGATTTTAATTGAATAAAACGACATCACGAAAACGCCTAATATCAAAATATTAAGCGTTTTCATCAAGATATATTCTAAAGGTATTACACTGGAACAATACTAAAATACACTTTATAATTTGCGTTATGTCCTCTTAAATTATTGGTCGAAAATTTAAAGCTTACATTTTTGTAGGTGCTACTGCCCTGCTTTGCAATCAGTATCATATCTTTCCCGGTTAAGGTGATGCGCTGTTTGCCAATTTGATCATCGCCTAAGCCAAGGAAATTATTGATGGCAGCGCCTATCTGTGGCACGAAATGCTGAATCAATGGACCGAGAACTGCGGCTATGCCAATTCCCACTACGGGGATAAAGCCAAGCGCTGCCGTACCCAGCTGATGTGCTTTTTCAAAAGCCGCTGTTACCTGTTTTCTATGCTTTTCAGGATCACCATGATCGTTTTCCATCAAAATAACGTCGATAGAAATACCGTTCGGTTTCCCGGTATAGAGATCTAGTAGGTCCGGCCTACTGGTATTCGAATCAACACTGCCATAAGTGCGGCTGCGATACCCCTTGCCCCCGAATGGTGTGAGTACCCCCATCAGCACATAGGGTTCATCTGATCCGGAAATCTCTCCCGTTTCTTTAATACAAACCAAGCCTTTATACTGTACGGCAACATTGTTTAAATCGATGGCACCGATATCAGACCACCAATAAATACCACCCCCCTGAAAGGAATTGACGCGCCCACCATCTGGAAAGTTAACCTCATCGGAAGTAGGATAGCCCAAGTAACAACGCTCCCAACCTAAAGATGACCATTTCTTGCGAATATCTCCCCAGATCCCATTGGCGCCGCTTTTCGGTGACCAATAAATGGATGCCGTGTTTTCATTAAAATGATTGAATTTCCCCGTTCTATCTGGACAGGTTAACTCATCCGTATTGGGAATACCCCACTTTTTACCGCCTAATTTTTTCCATTTTTCATAAATTGCTCCATGAATCTCGAACACTTTTTTGAGCTTAGCGTTGTAACATAGGCAGCCTCCCTTATAATACCAGATACTTCCCTCCTTTTTTTCCAATGCTCCAAAAAATTTGCTTCCACCTAATTGATCAAAACGTTTCTGCAATGCGTCTGCGTGCATCGATACTAATTCGATCCCTTTAATGCCCGGGATACGCACTTTTTTAGTCATTTCTGTTCCAACTGTTGTCAACTTTGCCATAATAGATTTTTTAATAAGTAATTATTGTTTATTCTTTTAGTCGGCAACAATATTTTATATGGAAACAAAAATTTACATTTTTTTGAAAGAATGAACGTTCTATACCAAAAGCATGGTTATCAGGTGCACAAAAACGCTCATCCTGGTAATACCTTCATTAGAAAATTAGTGGAAAGCTTATTTTATATGCCGGAATCATTCGGGCAGTTTTGAGTGATTCCGGCAAGACAGTATTGCAGTACTCTTTTATTGGGCGGGTGTGATTACAACCTTTCTAAATTCTATTGGCCCGTGATCTCCCTGGATATAAATAGGCCCCGGTTCGCCTTCATTACTATCCAATGCTCCGCCGGTAATGCCTGGAATTTCCTGATTGCTGATAACTGTTTTACCATTGGCCACAATAGTTACCTTACGCCCGATCAATGTAATATCGAAGGTTTGCCACTCACCGGGAGCCAAGGAAGCCATTTCGCTGGGATTTAGAAAACCGTATACCCCTCCAAAATAGTGACTATTGGGATGAGTGCCCTTAGGACTATCCATAATCTGTACTTCATGGCGCCCTCTCAGATAAATTCCACTATTACTTCCCTCCTGATATCTGAATTCGACGTGCAATTTAAAATCAGTGAATTTTTGCTCAGAAACCAGATTGGAACCGGAATGTGGACTTGTTAATACACCGTCTTTAACGATCCATTGATTTTTGCCTTCTGCTTTCCAGCCGGTGAGATCTTTTCCATTGAATAAATCAATAGGCCCACCCCACTTTGGTTCTGTTTCTCTGATAAGGTATGGAGCCTTCACACCTTTCCAATTGTACTTGCTGCCATTGCTCATTTTGATCGTTCCCTGAATTTCTTCACCGGCGAGTTCTCCCTCAATCACAAAATCTTCCTCTCCTTCCTCCCATTGAGGGGGGATATGGAAGCTAAACTTACCCTGATTAAAATTAACTTTGGATATGGGACGTGCACTCCCTACAATGGCAACAAATGACCCTACTAATGTTTTATTACCAGAGAGTTCTACTTCCAGCCAGGAAGGTGATGGTTTCCCATCCTTGTCAACGGTGATATCCCAACGGCCTATTAGCGGATTCTTCGATTCATCTTGTCTTTCTGTATGAATCAACCTCGTTTTTGAAGCGTAGGTAGCGGTAGAGGGTCCAAACATCCATAATGAACTTAACCCGAATATAAAAAGTAACTTATGCATATATAATGAAGTTTTTAAGTAGAAGGGGTAAGTTAGGATTTATTTACTTTTTATACAAAAAAATAGGCACCTGGATAGAGAACAATTTACACTTCAGATGCATCACGCTAATATTCCTGATGGATAACCCCATGAACATCCTTATTCTCACATAATTCAGTATAGATCTAACGTTTCTCTACCATGATGATATAGTGATGTTGTGCTGTAAATGCACAAAGCGCAGACCAATTAAATCTAGACTTTTTTGATGATTAGATAATGATATGTTCGCCTTCTATTGCAAGGGGTAAATCGATATCAGCCCATTTTTCTAATAGCTCCCGATCAAAGTGGGTAAGAAGAATTTTCTGATAGTCCATTTGCTGAAGATGCTTTTTCAGGGTCATATAATTCATATGTCCATCTACCTCCGAATGGTAAAAATTGCATTCGCAGATAAACAGATCTGCATTTTTGGCTAGAGCGATCAGGTTATCCGTCCAGCCCGTATCTCCCGAATAGCTGATTGTTTTTCCTAAAACATTTATTCTTATGCCATGAGGCAAACTCTCGGGCTTATGGTGTACAGGCAGCGCTGTTAGTTGTATATAGCCAATGGATAGTTCCTGATCATCTATATATGAAATGAAATGGAGATTCAATTTATCAAGCACATTCGTTCCGGGATATAGTAATTCTAGCAGGGATCTTATTTTCTCTTTACAACCTGGTGGGCTTACAATGGTTATCTGTTTCTGTCTCTTTTGCAAGGCTGCATCCAGAAGAAAGAAAGGTACTCCTCCATAATGGTCTCCATGGAAATGCGAAATGATGATTGTATCAATCGCATTCAGATCTATTTGATTTAACTTCAAGCCTGTGTAAGCACTGGCACCACAATCAATTAAAAAGTTCCCCGCAGCAGTATTCACATGAAAACAGGTATGGTACCGGCCTCCTGATGAAAAAGCATCTCCACATCCTATTACCGTAATATCTATGTTATCCATAAATCTATATGCTATTAGCTATTCTTTTCAATAGCATCCATCAATTCAACAAATAGTAATAGGGATTGTTCAAAGGAGCGCTATCAACATCATGTGAAAGCCCTGCTTTTGGGAAAGACAGGGCCATCACTTTTTTAATCAACCTAAACCTGTATATAGAACGATAGTAGCTGCTCATCCGCTACAGCCGAACAAAAAAACAAGCTTCTCTTTCATTTTAATATTGGATTTCAATCATTTAAATGACACACAGCTAGTTTGAACAAACTTGAACAGTATTGAACCACGTTTGATTGAACGAATTTTTCCTTTTTTGATACTTTGGTTAACCAAAAGCATCTTATTTAAATCTAAACAATTCTTCATCATGAAAAGAAATATCACCAACATAACCTATTATGAAATTATTAAATATGCGACTATCACAAAGCTGTTTCTAGTGACTTTCTGCATGTTAGTTTACTATTCCAGCTACGCTTGGCAAGCTCCAGAAAAAGACACATCTGTTGCAGATAGTATTATCAAAATACCCATGGAGGCCCCCTATTGGCAAAACGATTCTGCACGCATAACGTTTGAGCAGCATGATACTAAAAACACATTGCACCTACTACCTAATGCTGGATTAGCCATAGCAAAAGACATCAACTTCTCGGATGGTACAATTACTTTCGACTGGAAGCCAATCGATACCATGTTCGCTTCTTTCTATTTCCGATACCAGAGCAAGATGGAGTCTGAATGTGTCTATCTTCGAACCATGCGGGAGGGGCAAATGCTGGCTTACGATGCTATACAGTATTCGCCCATCATAAAGGGGGTGAATATATGGGACCTTCTGGGTTATTATCAGGGACCGGCCGACTTTAAAAAGAGGTCGTGGAATCAAGTGAAACTCGTTATTACGGGCAAACAGATGCAAGTATTTGTGAACGACATGGTAAAACCGATATTGCAAATACCTTACTTGGAGGGCAATGCAACCCTAGGTACTTTGGCCTTTGAAGGAGAAGCCTACATCGCCAACCTCATTATAAAACCAAATGCTGTAGAGGGACTAACACCGCAAGCAGGAATAGACCCCACGGCAAACGATCCACGCTATCTCAGAAAATGGTGGGTAAATGAACCCGTTAGCTTCCCGTTCGGACGTGAACCGGTGGGAGATGATATTCCCAAAGAGAAAAAAGACTGGAAGGATATAGAAGCGGAACGCCGCGGACTGATAAATCTAACACGACCGTATGGGATCGAAAAAGAGAGAAGGTTGGTTTGGATCAAAACAGGTATTCGATCGGCCACTGATCAATCGAAACGTTTGGACTTCGGTTTTAGCGATGAGGTTTGGGTAATCATGAATGGCAGCCACCTCTATACGGATAAAAATTACTATGGTCAATCCATTATGAAAGAACCAAAGGGAAGATGTTCCATTGAAAACACCTTCTTTAACTTACCTCTTAAAAAGGGAGATAATGAATTGCTCATCGGAGTGGCCAATAACTTCTACGGCTGGGGAATTGTTGCGCGCTTACAGGACCTCGTGGACATAGAGGCGATAAATTACATTGCGGACATTAAAAATTAGGATGAACCATTACGTAATATCACATCATGATAAAGAGTTATTTTAAAATAGCCTGGCGCAATGCCCTTAACCATAAGGTATTCAGTTTAATCAATATATCGGGGCTTGCTTTGGGCATTGGCTGTTATGTACTGATTTCCTTATGGGTGGCAGATGAAAGAAAGAGAGATAATTTTCACCAATACCAGGACCGTCTTTTTACCAGTTATATGAGCATCACCGCCGATGGTAAAAAAGAGGGAACATATGCAAGTCCTTACCGTCGTGAAAATAATAGCATCTCCATGTTATTGGAGGATGCCAAGCAAACATTGCCGGAAATCGAAAACCTCTCCTTTTATGCCACCGGCTACGAGTTACCTTGGGGACACCCGGAGACGTTTCAGGTGGGAGAAAAAAAAGTAAAGTTAGCAGGTTCACGGGCGAGTGCAGACTTTTTTAAAATGTTCAGTTTCCCCTTGATTGAAGGGACACCCGAAACGGCTTTAAAAGAGATGTACGGCATTGCTATATCACGCAAAATGGCGGAGATATTTTTTGGAAGCCCAAAGGAAGCGATGGGCAAGAGCCTTCGGTATGAAAATAAACAGGACTTTATTGTCAAAGCTGTTTTTGAAAACATTTCAGCGGAAAGCTCACTTCAATTTGATTTTTTGCTGAACTGGGAAGCCCAGACAAAAATATTGGAATGGGCATCGGCCAATGTTTTCACCTACATCCAATTGAAGGAAAACATGGATAGAGCTAAAGTTGAAGCGGCCTTAGCCCATTTTCTAGACGCTCGCCTGGAAAAACAAACCGGTATTCAGTCTGCTTTAGGATTACAGCGCTTTGGTGACCAATATCTTTTCAATCGTTTTGTGAATGGAAAACCGACGGGCGGACGCATAGAATATGTCAGAATCTTTGAAAGCGTTGCTCTTTTTATCTTACTGTTAGCCTGTATTAATTTCATGAATCTAGCAACGGCTAAATCTGTAAAAAGAGCGAAAGAAGTGGGTTTACGCAAGGTAGTTGGTTCTAATAGAGCCTATCTAATCGGGCAGTTTCTGGGTGAGTCGCTGCTGTTTTCTCTATGTGCCTCCCTGGTATCACTTTTACTGTTGCTGCCCTTATTGCCTGCTTTTAATTACCTGACTGGCAAGGAAATAGTATATCCATATACACAGCTTGTTTTTTGGATAAAAATAGGCGGTCTCTCGCTCATCACGGGTATCTTGGCTGGAAGTTACCCTGCTCTTTATCTGTCTTCTTTAAAACCTGTGCAGATTATAAAAGGCATTATCCGCTCTAAACGGGGCGCCATCATATTTCGAAAAACCTCCACTATATTTCAGTTCTCGCTCTCCAGTCTGCTTATTATCGCCACCATTGTTATTTCCAATCAAATACACTTCATTAAAAACAGTAATTTAGGCTACGATCGCGAAAACCTGATATACGTCCGTATAGAAGGTGAATTATCAAACTATGATAACTACCTATTATTCAAGCAGCTTGCATCGAACATGCCTGGCATTCAGATGATCGATCGTAGTTCAGAAGCACCGCACGAAATGGGATTCGAAGTGACCGACCCCGTCAATTGGCAGGGGAAACCTTCCAATGCGTCAGTGGGTTTTAAACCGGCATCCGTAGGTTTTGATTTCACCAAGCTGATGAAATTGGAAGTAACGGAGGGACGTGACTTCTCAAGAGCAATGGCTACTGATTCTGCGGATGCTTTTTTAATAAATGAAGAAGCCGTCAAACAGATGGGACTTACAGACCCCATCGGCAAATGGGTGTCGGCGTGGAATAAAAAAGGCCATATCATTGGCGTACTCAAAGATTTCCATACGGCTTCCTTGAGAGATCCTATCAAACCGGTCATCATGGATGTAAAAGAATACGAATACTTTGGATTTATCATTGCCCGTACAGAAACGGGACAGACAAGCCAGGCTTTGGCAAGTCTTGAAGATGTTTACAACAGACTGAATCCCAATTTTCCTTTTATGTATCAGTTTGTGGATCAGGAGTATGAGCTGTTATATAAAAGCGAGACGACAACGGCAAAACTCGCTATCGTCTTTTCGACCTTGGCTATCCTGATCTCTTGTTTGGGGCTGTTGGGGCTGGTCATATTTTCCATCGAGCAAAGAATAAAAGAAATTGGAATTAGACGTATTTTAGGGGCCAAGGTAAGTGGTATTGTTCAATTACTTTCCAGAGATTTTATAACGCTCATTTTAACAGCTTTAATGATTTCGCTCCCTATAGGTTACTTCCTGTTGGAAAAATGGTTAAACAACTTCGCTTATGCAATCAAAATTCAATGGTGGATGTTTATATTGACAAGCCTATGTGTGCTATTTATTTCACTGTTAACGATATCTTTTCAGGCGGTACAAGCGGCTACCGCTAAACCGGTAGACTCTTTACGAGAAGAATAGTTGATCAGTCTTAATCGCATAAAATGATTTCTTATGGATCAAGCAAACATAAAATTAGCAGTTTTATTTCTTTGAATTGTTGGATAAAAAGGAAGGTTTTTCTTAATCAATTTTTGCCTTGTTAAAATATTTTAGCCAACAGCTCATTCCTTTCCGTCGTTCGCCGCGACAAGGCAACACTTTTTTCCCGCAAAAAAGGTACTGTGATAAAAAGCAAGTTTTTTATTCAAAAAATTATCACCTTTGTATTAAGAATTAAGGAGAACATTATGTTCATCCTGTGTAGGTGGGTCGTAGACCTGCCTACTTTCTTCTATTTTCGGATCAAACTCCTGGTCATCTTTCCAGAGTATATAGATTAGTATCAGTAATTTTCTGGCTACGGCTGTTACCCCTATTTTTTTTGCAGGTTT